>Ga0079305_1000234_pt1 | contig 132460 bp, 105 predicted proteins | sample LMS_cellobiose_e_FD_79183 | JGI IMG/M metagenome (GOLD analysis project Ga0079305, IMG submission 79183) | Rumen-fistulated moose microbial communities from Alaska, USA - LMS_cellobiose_enrichment | ecosystem: Host-associated > Mammals > Digestive system > Stomach > Rumen fluid ...
GTCATGGTGGTCTCGGAAATATACGCCTTTACATCCTTCAGTTTCAGCACGTCCTTCAATGCCATGCCCGGATACAGCTTCTTCCTGTGCAGCGGATATTTTTTCAGCAGGTTCGTTCTGAGGTCGATCATCAGCGCACGATTGAAGCGGCCCACATCGAAATCACCCCCCAGATATTCCACCAGCAGAGAGAGGGAATTGCGGCGGTCCTTCTCGGTCTTGGGATTCATGTTCGCGCCGCCTTCCTTTTCCTTCAGATACAGCTCGCAGGTCTCCGATAACGTATGAACAGGCAGACTCACCGCAGGAACCGTTTGGACCGGTTCCTGTGGTTGAGGCGGCGTAAAGTTCAAGTTTATATTCAATGACCGTAATATCTGTGCTAGAAACCCCTGCAGTAGATCCGGCTGTACAGGGATTGGCTGCCGTACGTCCACGATTTCAGCTGGGGTAGTATCCTGGTAAAGTTCCTCATTGCAGATCTCGTCCACCAGAGCCCGCAATACGGTTCGGTCGACCATGCCTTTGACTGCGCGACCGAACAGTTTGCGCAATCGTTCACCGCAAGCCAGACACCGTGATTCCTGGTCGGTGGTGTCAGGTGCGAGTTCTTTCATAATAAATTTCGGTAGCCAATCCCGTAGCTGTTTCGGAGTTCTAATCCTAAATCTAATCCTGTTCCGTCCGTCTTCCTTCATTTGATACGTTTTTTTCATGCCGTTCCTTTCTCTAGTGGCGTGAAAAAGTGAACCCAAATGTGCACCCAAATGTGAACCCAAATGTGCACCCAGACACCCCACTACGTTTTTTGCGCAACGGAAAGAAAAACGTAGGCTAGCTATGTAACTAGCTTATTATCATAGAGTTAAGGCAGGAAAAACCATCATTTTCAGGGGCCGGTACAAAAAAATGGTGGTGGGGGATGGATTCGAACCATCGAAGTCATGGACGGTAGGCCCCACAGACCTCCAAAATTCGCTTTTTTCTACTCAAAAGCGTATTTTCTGGTCCTTATTTTTTGTTGTTTGTTTGACCGATATGTGCCCTAACCTTGTGCCCTTTTGTGCCCCAGGAAAGTGCCGATGAGGGTAATATGGTCTGAATTTGTCAAAAATCAAATCGTTTTTCAGCAATCCTTGGGATTTTTGTGAAAAGAGGCACAGAGGGGGGGTGTATATGGGATTATGAATCCCCGAAAGGAAAGAAAGAGGCGAATTAGAGCAGAGAAAAGAAAATTCCGAACAGCACGTGGTTGATGCAACTCGGAAAAGTGCATTTTTGCATTTTTTCAGTAATTTTCCTGCTCAACATCACCCCCATAGTTCAAATAATGGGGGGATATAGTGTATGTGTGTGATGTGTGATTGTTATGCTTACATTAACATAAAGAGAGTTTTTTCTTTTTTTTACGATTGAATTTTCAAAAAACGGTGTTATTTAAGGGTTGAGAGGAAATCTCAAACAAACGGAGTGGACTGACGTAACGGAGAAATCAGATGGCAAAGGAAATCAAAAAGGAAAAGGAAGTAATTCTCAAAGAAGTAATTTCTCTGGAAGATTACAAGAAGAAGATTTACGATTGTCTGATAAAATATCAGAACTGTTCCATTCAGTCAGCAAATGACTTGATGAAGGAATACGAAACAGACTTGCCGGAGTTTTACGAGGAGAATTGGCCCCCGGAAGCAGCCGCCTGCGGTATGGCAATGAGATATTTGTAAATCCGAAAATGAAAAATGCCATTCCTCACAAATTACGCCGCATGGACAATCTGGTGAACTCTTGTCCGACTGATTCCACACTCTTTTGCAATTTGAGCCAATGACCGCCCTTGTGTCCGAAGTTCCAAAATTTTTGCTGTGTCGGCTGTCATAGGTCTGCCCAGCCGTTTACCATTTCGTCTGACTCTTGCCAGACCTGCTTTTGTCCGTTCGGATATTCTGATTCTTTCCTGTTTTGCCAGTGCGGCCATGATGCTGATTATTGCATCTGCAAAGATACCGAGAGAGGAAATGTATTCTTCTGTATAGGAATGCCACTTCGTCTTGCTCTCATCCAACTTGGTCAGATACTCCAAGGTCTTTCTGCTTCCTTCGCGGCTGAATCGGTCCAAAGACCAAAACAGAAGAACATCGAATTTCTTTTGCCGCGCCATTTGAAAAACTCTGCTGAGACCAGTTCTCTCATCCGCGCTCTTGCTTCCGGAACAGACATCGGTAATAATCTCCACCAGTTCCCATCCCTGACGGCTTGCATATTCTTTCAGTTGGGCAATCTGATTTTCAGACTCTTGTTTATCGGTGCTAACGCGACTGTAAATGATACAACGCATGATTTCCTCCATACTGTTCACAAAAGGGGGGCAAAAAAGCCCCGATTTTTAAGTTCACCATTTTTCAAAATTACACTGTTCACAAAACGTTCGTTTTCTGAACACCACTTAGTATAGCATTCATTCTGCAAATGTCAAGAAAAAATCAAAAAACTTTCTTGCTCTCGCATGGACTAACAGAACACCATTACATAACTAATAGGACACCAATCCATAACTAACAAACACCTTTTCATAACCAACAGACACCATTAACCGGGTAGTTTTGAGGATATATAAGATTATTATAAGACGTTATAAGTATTATAATAATAACCCAGCCCCACTTTCTTTTCGCAAAGAACGCTCAAAGGAAAGTAGGGCTGTGTTATTCGATTTTTGCAGTGCGGTAAACCGCCTGCAAAATCGGGATGGGGTGTTGGCGGGTCGGTTGGGGCTGTTCGGGTTTTGCATCATTTTTGGAAAAATGAATCCATATTATTTTTATATGGTATAATAATATGTGCATGGTGGTTGCATATTACGTAGTATGCACCTTTACGGACCGCCTTGACCGACATGCACAAATATCAAATCAAGGCAATCAACATGAGGCTGTGATTATGAATACACAAGAAAGTCAAAAAATTATTGATGCTCTCAAGACCATTACAATTGACCAGTTGGACTTTGCCAATAAATTTTTCGGCTGGGACCAAGACTCTCTTTACCAACATCTATGTGAAAGCGGACTTCCTCTCACAGAAGCACTCAAAAAGTATTATAACTACACACAATGGGATTGGTGCAAAGAACTGGCCGAAACATATAATATAACTCCGGAGTGTGTGTTAAATTATTTAAAGAAGATGGGAAATGCGGTAAATCTCGGAGAACTTAAAAAGAAACTCTCTCAGATAAAGCCTCGTGGGATACCGAAGCATACATTCAGATTTTTCAATGTCTTTTCATTTATTGCGCTGATGAATCCAAACCGGTATGTCCGCTACAGTTTATTTGACGACAGAACACATGTCATTGCAAAAAAAATAAACTCAAAAAAATATGAAAATGTATTGCTATACAGTAAAAATTGGTCAGGAATCAACTGGGAAGATTTCTGCATTTTGAATGCTATTTATAGTGTCATTGCAGATACCAAGCCAGGTATTGATGGCAAATATCGCTTCTGCGTCAGGGAAGTCTATGAGACGCTATATCCATCAAGGCGGTGGTACAGAATTAGCGATGATGTCCAATGGATATTCATCCACTCCATAGCCGCCATCATCAACAGTATATCCAAAATACCATGCGAAATCTCAGTAAAATGGAATTCTTTTGAATTGAAATTCGATGATTATAATGCCTGTTGTTTGAGAGACTTATTTGGGAAGTTCAGTCTGGAGGAAGGATTGATTTTTACCGTCAAAAGTGTTAATATAATCTCTCTTGCCGATGCACAAAAACGGATTGTTCCAATCGAATCCAAAATGCTTACCTATGGCAAAAATATAAAGGGTGGTGAATTTCTTAAATTATATATAGCACGTCAGATATGTCTGGCCCAAAACCCCAAAAACAACATCCGACAAGTCATCCTGATAGACACGCTTCGAGAGGTTCTTGGTCCCGGAGCAATCAGCCATTCAGTGATAAATGGCTACATGTCCTATCTGATGCGGCAGGGGTATATTTCATCTTTTTCCATTACGGCAAAAAAAATAACTTGGGATGGTGCTTCGGACAAAAAACAAGCAGTAAAGCAGAAGAAAGACAAAAAAATAACTGAAAGACTGATAACTATCCTTAAGGACGCGGACAAGAAAATTATTGAGAACGCAGAGAAACCAGACGAGATTCAAGAACGGGAAAAGAAACTGCGTGAGTATAATCTTTTCATATCAAAACATCATATCACTGACGGCAATAGTAAAACCTTAACGACACATCTCAGACAGGAGTTCTGTCAAGGTGATTGACATAAGGGGGGCAGACTATACGGAGACAAGGGTAATTGGCAGAGTCTCCGGGGGGCAGAACGACAGAAGATAAAAATTGATGGTCGGGAAACAGTCGAACTGGACTTTACCAGTTACCAAGTTACGATGCTATACCACTTGGCAGGATGTCCAGCCCCTGATGATTGTTATAGCATATATGGTTTGGAGAGAAACCTTGTTAAACATGCGTTACATATCGCGCTAAATGCAAAAGATGAAAAAACAGCAACAGCCAAGGTCATGAATGATTGGAATGAGAAACACCCGAATAAAATAATGAAATGGGGAAATGCAGAGTCTCTGCTGACATTGATAAAGGACGCTCATAAACCAATCGCAGACAAGTTCTGTAGCGGCTGTGGTGTCGAATTACAGTATATTGATAGTGAAATTGCCCTTAATATCATTCACAGTCTCATGCAGCAGAAGATAGTGGCGCTTCCTGTCCATGACAGTTTTATCGTGCAGAAAAAATATCGAACTACATTGATAGAGGAAATGAAAAAGCAATATAAAAATGTCATTGGAACGGATAATATCGGGATAAAATGAATGAATTTTTGGATTTTGGGACTGTCCAGCTGGTACATAATGAAAAATATCGGGAGAATAACCCCAAGCCTCAATCTCTGGGAGTAAAACTAAAAATGAGCGGATAATGATTTTTTCAGATGCGGACAGATTTCTTGAACATTCAACTTGTGCTGAAAAAAATTTTTTACAAATCTACGTTCTGGAAAACCATTCCAATTCGGGGTTCCCGCATCATGAACTTCCTTTTTATATTCCAACATTAGTAGGTGCATATCAAAATTCAAGGAGTGAACAAATGAAGAATAGAAAAAATGAAGCTTTTCGGTCTGGTGTTGAATATTTATCCGCTTTGCTGGGGGTTATTGAGGTTATTTCGCTTGATGACCCAGATATAAAACGTCGATTGGCTCACTTTTGGGGGAAGAGACACTTGGAGGATATTCCTATGCTCTGCCTGCACGCGGTTGATACGGTATGTAATACTCAACGCTATATAAAGACCTTGCTGTGGCTGAAAAAGGAAATTAACGGTAAGATGTCCCCAGATAATCCCAAACATCAAATCTTTACAGATGTCAATGCAGTTCTTTCCGAATTGTTATCAAAAGATAACATTGCTGAATTGAAATCATTATTGCTTCATGATTATCTCTCCAGCCATACTGACGCATAATTATCCGCAAAGGACATAATGCCCTGACCAGATGAATGAACAAGGGCTGGTCAATCGAATTTCAGCAAGAGTCAAACGGAGAGGAAAACGTCTTGAAAGACCTATGAAGCCGACACTGCAATGGTTCAGGAACTTCGGACTCAGGGCCGGTCTTTGGTACAAATAGCCAAAGAATGCGGAATCAGTCGGACCTGCGTCTTTCAGATTATCCATGCTGTATGATTTTATCGTATTCGTATATATTCAATATCGTAGTATTAATTTCTGAAGTTGCTCAATCTGTCCCCATACGGCAATGCTTTGATGTAATTTTCCATGAATTGCCAGTCCGGAACAAAACCATCATCAGAAAATTTATGGGTTTTATCAATTAGAAAAGTTCCATCGGAATTATGCTGAACGGGGAGGCAAATATCCGTGATTTTCATGTTCTCCAAAGTCCATTTTCGACCATATGAAAAACGGTATTTTTCCTGTCTTATGACCGTTGCAATAAATAACCCTATACATTCATTAAAGCCATCATATTTTGAATATAAAGCATTGACATCATCAGTCGCCCAATAGGGGTCAGGCTGATAAAATGCTTCCCCAACAGAACCGTTATAACTCAATGAAATTGTGTTTCCTTTATGAATCGGTTTCTGTCCTATATGATTTGCAATGCCATTGTTTGAATCAATAGCCCCGATATATAAATTGTTGCCCTCTTCTTGGTCCTCGGCAGTAAGTCTTTTCCCCTTTTTGATTTCAAATAGCCTTCCGAGGAAAAATCTTTTCCACTCAACGGGCTTTAATTCCGGAACTTGATGTGGCTTATTTTTTGTTGTCAGCGGTTTATGATGGAGAGATTTTACATACTTTTCCATGAATTGCCAGTCAGGAATAAAACCGTGGTCAGAGTATTTATGGGAACTGTCAATTAAAGGGGTCCCGTCTGAATTTCTTTTTATAGGTAGGTCTATTAAATCATTCAGATATTTTTCTTCAGTTACCTTGCGTCCATAGGAGTATTTGAACCTAATAGCAGATAGAATTGATTGCATGAAAAGATATACCTCGATTGAAGCAACATCATCTGGTAAAAGGAGTATTTTTGCTGAATCTCCAACGACACAACCATCTTTCTGAAAGGAAACAAAACCAGCAGAGCCACTACGCGCAACAGTCAGACAAGGCTTTTCAGTGTAAGTATAATCCATATTCTTGCAATAATTCAGGTCAATATATCCCATTACACCGTTATTTTCTTCTCCGCTTTGAACAGCAGCCATTTTACCCTCATTATCGGAAATTTCCTCCTGCGTAATGCCTTTACCGTTAAGAATTGTAAAAAACCTACCAATTAAAAATGATTTCCAGTTGCCGACATCAAGATTCATATATCCTGCCCTCCTTGACCAGATACGCAAGATAATTATTCAGTGTCCGTTGAAAATCAGCCTCACAAAGTTGACTATAATCTGTTTTCATATATGCTTCACAAAGCCACTCATCACTTCCTGAAACAGACTGCATTGCAGACAATCCATCTTTAACTGTTCTATTGCGGTATAGGTCTAACCATTCTTCCTCAATGCATTTCCAAATGCTATGACTTTGACTGTCAAATTGTTCAACTCTTCCGAGGTTTTTCTTTTTCTTATGACCGTCTGCTTTATAATAGCCAAAAAAAGTTTTGTTGACCGTTCCATCTGCGTTTCGATGTGGCCTTCCTAAAATAAATACCATGCAACAAGCGCAAGCAGTTGCTCCCGGATAAAAAATTTCATTTGGAAGCGTAAAAACAGCCTCCAACGTGTTTTCTTCAAGCATTTTTTCTTTCATGTCAGAAAGATAAGAACTGCTCGTGCCGATTGCCGCAGACACAGGCAATAAAACCGCAAGTTTAACTTCTTTCTTGGGGTCTCCGTTCTGTATCCTTTCCTTATTCATTTCTGCTATGACATCGGAAATGAATTTAACGAAAACAAAACCTTTTGTCGGGTCTTGTTTTGCATCAGATGGCCAATCAGATTTATACTTTCTGGAAACATTAATTGGCTTTGCATTATAAGGTGGATTCATCAAAACAATATCAGGGTCAGCCCGTCTTAAGAATTTTTCACTTTCAAAAAGATTTGCTTGAATAACATTTGAATTGCCATCGCCATGGATAAGCATATTCGTCGTTGATAATCCGTATGCCGTATCTTCAATTTCAACACCGAAAATATGTTTCTTTGCTACATCTGTTTTCAATTCTTTCTTCTTGCTTTCGGTAACTTTTTGTCTATCACAATCTGCAAGTTCAAGAACCATTGCTTGAACCAGAAAAGAACCTGAACCACAAGCCCCGTCAAAAACTTTCTTTGTATGGTCAACATCGGCAACACGACACATAAAATGGGTGATATGGTCCGGCGTGAAAGCCTGATTTTTATCTTTTGCTACAGCATATTTGTTGAAAGCAATAAAGAACAGATTTAATATATCCTGCCCCTCGGAACTATCTGTATTGATATACGTGTAAATGTTACAGACGATTTCAAGTAAAATTGTAATCCAATCCTCACGATTCAGGTTTTTTACTTTTTGATTCTCTAAAACATTTAGTTGTAGTAATTCAATCTTGTGGGCTTTATTATCAGAACCGTCAAGCAGGGCAGAAAGTGTTTCCTGTATGCCGGTACAAATCTGCTTCGGAGATAAACTATTCCAGTAATTCCTTAACTGTTTTTTTGCTGAATCATTGATTGTGGAAATACCGAGTCTTTTAAGAACATCTTTAATATATAATATGGACGTTCCCACGAACTGGCTTCTCAAGTTTTCATCAATATCTTTTTTATGCAGGGTTTCATTCAATGCGTAAGTATTTTTTAGGACTGCTTCCCGGTTATTTTGAACCTGTGCAACAAAAAGACTTTGATAATGCTCTATCGTGTCAAGGACGGTTTCATTTGCAAGCAGATGGTCAGCATCAACATCTGATTTCCAAACTTTGATTTTATCATCAGTCGTATTTGCAAGAATACATATAACCTGTTTTTCAGGATGTAATGCTTTTTCTTCCGCGCAATATTCTCTTAATTGCTTTTCATCTTTTGCAGTGAATTTTGGCTTTGTCTCAACCAATACCACAACATTGTCTTTTTCAAATCGTATATCAATTTTAAAATGTTTCGGATTCTTTCCAAGAATATGAATAAGATTTTCCCTTGACCCAGCGGCTTGAACATACGAATATTCTCCATTCTCAATATTGGTTGAATGATATTCATGGCCGATACGCCGTACAATAGAAACTCTGTCCATTCTTCCCATCCTTTCAGTCCGAGAAAACAATTCCTACCTTGGTACTATAGTCCGTCCATGAAAAAAATCAAATCTAAATATGTCCTCACATCCCTGAAAAAGTCAAAAACAAGCCATCCCCAGCCATTTTATTGATTGAAAAGGTCTTTTGCCTGCACCGAAATCTCACGGTCGATAAGAGGTTTCTTGCCGAGCAATGCAAATATATCCAGACCGTCATAACGTGCCATTTCCAGTGTTTCCCGGAGTTTACTTATGTCAGGCTTGGCATAACGGCGAAAGACCTCTCCATTGCGTGTATGGCCGTCTAAACAAAGGATGAAATACTCTTCCGCGCCGTTATTCAGAAGTTCGGAATCAAAGTTGTGCCGGTAACTGTGGATGCTCTTCCGTTTGTCAATTTGAGGTAAGGAATGAATCATCGCGTTGAACTGCTGCATCTTCCGCTGATAACCGCCATCAAGGGCAGTAGCGCATTGGAAAAGAACCGAATCTTTTGTTCCGGCACTCATCAAAACACTATGGCAAAAACCGAGGAATCCGAGCCGCAGTATCACACTATGAATCGGGATTGTCCGGACACTGGACATATTTTTGACTTTTTGCATTCTTGCCTTGTTCGGCTGAATCCGGATGCACGGAATATCATCCAGAAGGACAATATCATCCAGATAGAGTTGACAGATTTCATTCAGCCTCATTCCCTGATACAAGGCAAGCAGATTTACCCAGTATCTCATAGGATAGAGTTTCGATGAAAAGTATGGCCGGTTCGGAAGGTCGGCAATCATCGTGAAAATCGCCGAGAGTTCCGGCATCGTGAATGGTGGCCGTAGTTCGCGGATGTCGAAGAAATCGTGTTTGCCGAATATACCCTCTGCCGGATTTTTCAGCATAAAATCGGCTTGAACTGCCCACCGAAAGAATCCGCTGAAAAATTCAAAATATCGGTTGATTGTGGTCTCTGAAATGTATTCCTTGACCGTTTTCAGTTTCAGAATTTCCGTCAAAGACAGGTCTGGATAAAGTTTTTTCCGGTTTTTCGGATAGTGTTTCAGCAGATTCGATTTCACATCTATCATTACTTCCCGGCTAATCTGACCGCAGTCAAAATACTCCCCAAGATACTCCATGAGCAAACCAAGTGCATTCCGTCTGTCTTTCTCTGTCTTCGGGTTGTAGTTCGGCTGTTCGGCTTTTTCCCGCAGATAAAGGTCAACGACCTTGGACAGCGGATGGGAAACAGAAATCTGTGGTTCTGTCTGCGTGGAGGCCGGCAGTTTGATTTTCAATGACTCTGCCAACCTTGATGCAAGGACATTCAGCAAGTCCGGATGCTGTGGGACAGTTTTCAAAGAGGAATCAAAATAGGCCGGTCGCGACCTTTCGGAAAAAAGTTCCTCAAAGCAAATCTGCTGTACCATATCGGGGAGAATTGCTCTGTTGACCATGCCATGACTGGCCCGGACAAAGAGAAATTTAAGCCTCTCGCCGCAAATTTCGCAATTCTGTTCTGCAAATTCGTGATATTGTTCCGGCAAAACTCTCCGGATTTTTTTGGGGAGGATGTCTTGCAGAGTTTTCGGGACTCTGATTCGAAAGGTGATTCTTCCGCTGTTCCGCTCAATGTAGCCCATGATTCACTTTTTCAGAAAATGTGCCCCAGATTGTGCCCCAGTTTGTGCCCCAGTTTGTGCCCTATCTTACCCCACCATGCCTTAATCACGGCAAAGAGGAAGATACAGAAACATACTGAAACGCAATAAATTAAGGATGAATCAAGTGAATTTTGGGAGGTAGCCAAAAAAAATGGTGGTGGGGGATGGATTCGAACCATCGAAGTCAGCGACAGCAGATTTACAGTCTGCCCCCTTTGGCCGCTCGGGAACCCCACCACATCTGATTGGAGCGGGTGAAGGGAATCGAACCCTCACGATCAGCTTGGAAGGCTGAGGTTCTACCATTGAACTACACCCGCGAACTTCTCAGTTCTGTGTTTGAGTAATTTACCGCATTTTTTGTTTTTTTCAAGCCCGAAATCAAAAAAAATCCGTTTTTTCCCTTCTCCTGCTGTCGGCACAACACCTTACGGCAACACGGTCCCATCCTTGCAAACGCTGAAATCAGACTGTGCCGGGGACGGCAGAACAAGCGGAAAAAGTCACATCTTGAAGATCGCGCCGATCTTGCGTCCCAGCAGAATGCCTGCCGCAGCCAGCGTGGCGGCCATGAACAGCATGGTCCAGACGCCGAACGCGCAAGCCGTGACCGGGCCGGAGCCAAGAATCTGCGACAGCTCGAAAATGGCCCGCGTAATCGGGAAAAACGCCGCTTTCTGCGCCAGAATCAGCGAATCGGACACCTCCAGCATCGAGAAGCTGAACGCGAACAGTCCGCCCACTACCAAATTGGCGGTAATCAGCGGCACCGTAATCTTCCACAAGGTCCGGAACGGCCCCGCACCCAGATTGCGCGCCGCGTTCTCCAATTCCTCCGGAGTCTGTTCCAGACCGGATGACACCGAACGCACCACGTAGGGAAGCCGCCGGATCGCGTAGGCAGCCGCCAGCAGCATCAGCGGATTTTCCACCGGATTGAAAAACTCCCGGGCCCACGCATATTTGACCGACATCCCCAGAAAACCGAATGCGATCACGATTCCCGGCACCGCCAGCGGAGTCATCGCCAGCACGTCCAGCACACCGGCGAACCGGACTTTCCAGCGGGCCGCGGCCAGCGCGATCAGCAGGCCCGCGGCCAGCGCGAAAAGCATCGCCAGCGTGGAATATTTGAGGCTGTTCACGATACTCGGGACCACGATCTTATGCGACAGAGCGTTCTGGAAATGAACCAGCGTGAAATGTTCCGGCAGGATCGTACCATACCAGCTCCGGAAGAAGGCCGTCAGAATCAGCGCGATATGCGGCAATACGGCAAGAAAAGTCACCAGCAGGAATGCACCCGGCGCAACGATTTTCATGAATCCCGCCGCGGGGATGCCCGTTCCGGCCATCGAACCTTTGACCGCGGACGCGCCTTCGGTCGAGCGCAGCGCCAGCCGGGAGACCAGATACATCGCCAGCGCCAGAGTCAGCATCACGATCACCAGCGTATAGGGCAGCGGATTGGTTTCCAGTTCGGTGATGCCGTTGAAAATCTGCACTGCGGTGGTCCGGGTGCAGCCGAACATCAGCGGCGTGCCCAGCTCGGTGAAGCTCCAGATCAGCACGATGCTCCCGCCAGCGAGAATTCCGGGTTTGAGCAGCGGCAAAGTGATTCGGAATAGGCGCTGCCATTTGGATGCGCCCAGGTTCGCCGCAGCCTCGTTCATCGCAGGGTCGATATTGCCCAGCGCGGTCACCAGATTCAAATAGAGAATCGGATACAGGTGCAGCGCCATGATGAAGCAGACCGACCAGAACCGCCCTTCCCCGCCGAGGAAGTCGATCCTCGCCGCGCCGAGCGAAGTCAGGAGAGTGTTGACGACTCCGTAATGCCCCAGAATCTGCTGGAATCCCAGCGCGCCGACAAACGGCGGCAGGATCATCGGCAGCATCATTGCCAGACTGCACAACCCTTTGCCGGGAAACTCGTAGCGGTCATACAGCAGCGCCAGCGGGAGCGAGATCAGAAACACCAGCAGGGTCGTCACCACAGCGATCCGGAACGAATTCCAGAGACCCAGCAGATAAATCTTGTTTTCGACGATTTCCCGGACGAGATTCCAGCGAAGCCCCTCCTCCACCACGGTGAACACCGGCAGGATCAGGAACAGCAGGAAAAAGGCCAGCAGGAAAAGACAGCAGAGGATTTTTATGAGTTTCATCATGATTTATTTGCCCTCCCGCGCCAGTTCGGCGGCTTTCAGATATTGTTTCCGGGCACCGTCGCTCCAGTGACGGCAGACCGCCGCCACCTCGACCGCGGTCCGGGTGCGGGAAACCCGCAGCGAAGCCGCGGCCTGCGGCGCCTCGGAAAAGGTGAACGGCAATTTGCAGAACTCCGCGTACGCCTGCGGAACTTTCTCCGGTCCGCCGGCCCGGAGTATCTCCTTCCACGCCAGACGCAATTCATCCTGAACGTCCAGCGCGACGCAGCGGATGAGAATCCGGATCATGGTGAAATACCGTCCGGTCCAGTCGCCGCGATAGGTGAATGACAAACCCGATTCGTATGGATAATAATCCGGGTCGGCCCGGTAGGCGCGATATTTCGGCAGATAGAGATCCTTGCGCACGGGCGAACGGCGCAGCGCGTATTTCACCGGACCGCCGGGCGTGCCGACCTTGAAGTCCAGCAGTTTCTGCCCCTCGGGTCCGACCAGAAAATCCAGAAACGCTTCCGCCGCTTCACGATGGGGAGCCCCGCGGAGCAGCTGAACGGGATCGGCCGAGACCGCCGTGCCGCCTTCCGGTGCGATATACCGGATCACCGATTTGCCGGTGCCGAGCACAAATTCATTCCATTCCTGTTCGGTGAGACCGTAAAAATCAATGGCCATGCCCAGCGCGCCCTCCCCCGCGGCGACATCGCGGGGCACTTTACCGGCACCATCGGTGATGTTCCGGGTGTTGCCGATAATCCGTTTGATCAGGTTCATGCCGTTGGCCCAGCCGCGGTCGAGCTGTTCCCGGGGAGGCTTGGGGGCGTTGCGCGGTGAAACCGCTTCGTGCATTTCCTGCTGAATGATCACCTCATAACATTTATTGGCCGAACCGGATTTGGTCGGATCGGCAGCGATGAGCGTGTTGAAAAATTCTCCTCGCCCCAAGTCCCGCCAGCGGCGGGGCAGCGGCTGTTTCATTTCCCGGAACCGGTCGACGTTGCAGCAGATGCCGAACGAAGAAAGGCAGACGCCGTAAAAGCGGCCGGCTGGATCGTAAATCACGTCGCCGCCGAAATTCTGCGGCATGATCTCGGGCCGGAGCAGTTCCGGATTCCGTTTGGCGATGCCGCCGTCGACGCCGTACCCGATCCGGGCCTGACGGGAATGTTCAAACGTTCCGCCGCCGGCGAATATGTCGATGCCGATCCCCACGTTCGATTCGAGAAATTTTTTCCGGGCGAGTTTCGCCTCGGCGTCGGCATGCGGGTCCTGCAGCGTGTTCGGATTCTTGTAAGCCGCGGCGATATTCGCATTCCACGGCGGATTTTCCGGGTCGGATTCCCAGAAGAAACGGAATTCCGACTCGTAACGGTCGCTGATGTAGCGCACGATATCCGAAGTTCCGCCGGGCGCACGCCAGTCGATGACAACGTCGCGGCCGAATTTTTTACGGTAGAACTTGCGGAATCCGACCTCGAATTCATGCTTCATTGGTTCGGAATGCGCGGAAATCACCACCAGCGTGTCATGTTTTTCCAGCAGGCCCGAAAGCCGGCCGTCCCGCGGACGCAGCAGAAACGGGAGCGCCAGCACCGCGGCCAGCAGCAGTAAAGCGGGCAGAATGCGTTTTTTCACCGGTCAGTCCTCCAGCATCACCAGATCGTGCGGATTCACCTGGAGCAGAGCGGACTGTCCGGGACGGAAAACCTCGCTGGTCGCGGCGGTTACTTCCAGAATGGTCCCGTCGGCGGCCTTGAACTGCAGTTCGGAACGTTCGCCCAGGAAGGTGCCGCCGTGATATTCCGCCCGGAACGTGTTGGGAGCCCCCTCCGCCGCGGAGAGCCGGATCGTCTCCGGCCGAATCAGCAGCGTGCCGCCCGTCCGACCGCCGGTGTCGTGCTCCAGCAGGAAGGTTCCGAAACCGGTTTCGGCGTAACGCCGGCCGTCCTTTTCCAGAATTTTGGCATTGATGAAGTTGACCCCGCCGAGAAAGGCGGCCGCAAATCGGGTCCGCGGATGGCGGTACAGTTCGATGGGAGAACCGATCTGCTGGATGCGGCCTTTGTCGAGCAGCGCGATCCGGTCACCCATGCTCAACGCTTCCCGGCGGTCGTGCGTGACATAGATCGCGGTCAACTCCCGTTCGTGACAGATGCGGCTGATTTCCATGCGCATTTCGTCGCGGAGTTTGGCATCGAGATTGGAGAGCGGTTCATCCAGCAGCAGAACACGGGGCGAAACCGCCACCGCCCGGGCCAGCGCCACCCGCTGCTGCTGTCCGCCGGAAAGCGACGGCACCCGGCGGTCGGCGAAATCCTGCATCCGGACCAGCTTCAGCGCTTCTTCGGTCCGACGGCGCAGTTCGTCCTTCGCCACCCCGGCAACACGAAGTCCGAACGCCACGTTGTCGAACACCGTCAGGTGCGGCCACAACGCATAGTTCTGAAACACCATCGCCGTCTGCCGTTTTTCCGGAGGCAGAGCGGTAATATCCTGTCCGTCGAAAAAGATTTTACCAGAAGTAGGTTCCAGCAGACCGGCGATCATCCGGAGCAGCGTCGATTTGCCGCAGCCGGAAGGTCCGAGCAGGAAAAAAAGCTCTCCCGCCCGGATTTCCAGATCGAGCGGCAGCAGGACCGGCGTATTTTTCTTGTAGCTTTTGGAAATCCCTTCGATTTTTACCGATGCGGCCATGATGAGGTCTCCCTGTATATGATTGCTTTTTTAGTTTTTTTTACGATTTTGCGGCGACCAGAAAACTGCGGACCCCCTGAAAGATCATCTGCGACGCCATTGCCGCCAGAATCAGACCGGTCAGTTTGCTCATGATCATGATCATATTGCGCCCGAGTTTTTCTTCCAGCCACGAAGCGGCAGCCAGCATCACGGTCAGCACGGTCAGCGCCAGCGCCACCGCCGCCAGGGTAATGAGCTGAATTTGGAACGAGGTGGATTCCGCTCCGATCACCAGCATGGCGCCGGTGGTCCCGGGACCGATGGTGACCGGGATCGCCAGCGGCACGACCGCGATGCTGTAGATGTTGCAGTTCGGATCGATGGTCTGGATGGATTGTTTTTTGTCGGTGACGTTGCTGGTGACCAGTCCGACGGAAGTCAGGAACAGGAGCGCGCCGCCGCCGATTCGGAAGGCATCGAGCGTGATGGCGAATGCGTCAAAAATGTAGCGGCCGAAAAACACCAGCACGGTGCAGATGATGAACGCGGAAACGCCGACGCTGAATGCGAGCTTCCTTTTCTGCCGGGTTTCCCAGTCCTGCGTCATGGAAAGATACATGGACAGGACGAAAAACGGGGTCATCAGGAAGAAAAATTTGAGAAACTGATTGAGAAAGAGACTCATCGGAGAACCTCTGCTGTTGAAAATTTCAAAAAAACTGCCTTACTATACAGCACAAAAGCGGAGAAGTAAAGTCAGGCGAAGGAGGATTTTTGCAGAAAAAAAACGAAATGGGGCTTGCAAAATGGAAAAATCACGGCATATTACAGGTTCGAAGCAGGAGAGATGGCTGAGTGGTCGAAGGCGGCGGTCTCGAAAACCGTTATACCCTTTCGGGTATCGGGGGTTCGAACCCCCCTCTCTCCGCCAACAGTATCAACGAGTTACGGCGATTTCGAGATCATCAAAACGCCGTATTTTTCATCCAAAATCTTGCCAATTTTCCCACATTCTGTTACCAATAAAACATTCTGTCCGTCTAATATATGACGGTTCAAAAAACCGTTATACTCTTTCGGGTATCGGGGGTTCGACTCCTCTCTCTCCGCCAATTTCAGCCTCGAAACAGAATTTTAAAAAGTCCTATTCACTCGCTTAAAGTATAGAAGAAGGGATAGAAAAAACGGACCTGCGTTGACCGGTCCGGTTGGTTTTGGGTTTCAGGCGCGTCCGGAGACTTGCAAATGTTTTTCGATCAGGTCCCACAGCAGAACCGCCTTTGCCGGGTGAATCTCCCCCGTCGCCTTGCCCCAGCGGGAAATCGTCTGAGGCGTGACACCGATAGTCTCGACAATATGCTTATACGTGAGGCCTCATTTCCTTCAAAGCCGTCAATTTTTATCTCCAGATTACGTTGTTCAGTGATATTATAACGCTGTTTGGCGATTGGTTAAAATAAAAGTCAATATTTTTTTGAAAAAAAATTTGATTTTTCCCAAAGCAGATGTATTTTGTTAATACAGAAGTAAAAAAGAGGCAAATATGTATGAGAATCAGATAAAAAATGCGATTCTCGATGCCTGCCGACAAGCTGGTGGTCAATGTGCATTTGCGAAGCAGCGAGGGCTAAGCCAAAGCTGGATATCCGATTACATTTCCGGCCACAAACAGATTCGGAATATGTCGATTCAGACTTTGTACAAGTTTTTTCCAAACCTCATACTTGTCTTTCCCGGAACCGAACCGCCCCCTGCCACCCCACTGGAAGAATTGGAGCGTCGGGTTGCCGCGCTGGATACGCTCATCAACGAGAAAGTAAAATCCAGTCTCAATGCCGCGTTGAAAACAATGGCCGATGCCCAGGAAATCACCGAGTCGGTTCATGAAACCGTGATCGGTGCCGACACCGGAATCGTCACCACGCAGGACGAAATCGACGGTTGCAACATCATCAAAGCGATCGCGACCGAGCTGATTGCTCCGGAACGGGTAGTCATGCGGGACGCAAGGAGCTATTGCGCGATCCTTTTCGATGACAATAACCGGAAACCGCTGGTCCGCCTGTTTTTCAATAATCCGGCGAAACTGGCCGTAGTGTTCTTCGATGGCCTGCAGGAAGAAAAAGTCTTCATAGAGAAAGTCTCCGATATTTACTCGCACAAAGACCGGATTCTCGCCACGCTCAAGAAATACAGCGATGGCGAGAAAAATCAATAACCCCCTGAAAAAAGGAGGAAACCATGTCGGCAAGTAACGAGTACTGGACTTGGCATCTGACGCCAAGAGGCTGGAAAGCAGGAACCGAAAAACTTGACTCAGGAACAACAGAAAGGCCTGTCCCGGATGATACGGTTTTGACTTTAGAATACCACGAATACTATGGGTCTATTCATTCTTCTCTGGAACGTTGGATTGAATACGAAATCAGGAATCCGACAGAAGCGGAGAAATTGAAAAAGCGGTATGGTTCAACACCAGCAGAAATGAGTTACTTCAAATCTACGAAGTAACTTAAACGGACACGATTCCCCGGCATCTCACCGGGGATTTTTTATGTATATCCGCTTTTGTTCGGATGAATTTCGCTAAACTTATATCCAGCCTCAATTTTTTTTGCAAGTCGCTGTTTTATTTTCAGAAAACTTGACAAAAAAAAATCGGATTTCAGACGGCGGATACAGAACGGCCGACGACCAATACAGATTGAAGTTTTTATCGGATTTTCCGAGTTTCGGCGATTGCTTTTTCCGGCGGGACGATTATAATATCTCCCGGAAAAATTCAATCCAAAAAGCAGAAAGGACGGCGCCGGAATGAAAAACAATCTGTGCGGCAATCTGATCAACGAATATTACGTCCGGCAGTTCCGCCGGATTGCGGCGGAGCGCGCGGCCCGGATCGACGCGCTCAAAACCAGGGAAGACGCCGAACGTTACATCGCGCAGGTCAGGACCGCAGTCCGGGCGGTTTTTCCGTCCGCACGACTCAAACGCGGACCGCTGAATCCCCGGATCACCCGCTCCTTCGAAGCGGGGAATCTGCTGGTGGACAATGTGCTGTTCGATTCGCTGGCGGATTATCCGGTGACGGGAAACTTTTTCCGGCCCGCCCGGATCGAGGGAAAAATTCCCGCGGTGCTGCATCTCTGCGGCCACAATATCACGGGAAAGATCAATCCACGGGGAAAACAGCTGAATCTCTCGCTGGCGGCCGGCGGCATGGCCGTGCTGACCATCGATCCGCTGGATCAGGGAGAACGGTTCCGTTTCCCCGACCGGAGGCTCAGTCAGAATGTCAGAGGACACAATCTGATCGGCAAACGCCTGACCGCCTGCGGTTCGTGGTTCGGAGACTGGCGAGTCCGGGATGCGATGGCCGGACTGGATTATCTGCTGTCCCGTCCGGAAGTGGACCCGGCCCGGGTTTATGTGGCCGGCTGTTCCGGCGGCGGCACCCTGACGACTTTGCTCAACGCCTGCGAAGACCGGCTGGCGGGCGCGATGCCCAGCTGTTACCTCACCAGCTGGAAACACAATGTGGAAAACGAACTTCCGATCGATGCCGAACAAGTACCGCCGGGACTTTCCGAAGCCGGGCTGGAAATGGCCGACCTGCTGATCGCCGCCGCCCCGCGTCCAATCCATATTTCGGGTGAAGCCGACGACGTTTTCGATCTCCGGGGCACCCGGGAAGTCTATGCGGAACTGAAAAAGATATACGGTCTGCTGGGCTGTCCGGAACGGGTCAGCATGTTCATCGGACCCAACGCGCACGGTCTGTGGAAAGAACAGCGGGAAGAGGGACGGAAATTCCTGTTCTCGCTGGCCGGATTGCCGGAAATCGCCATTGATGAATCTTCGCTGCCGGACGTGCCCGACGAGCAGTTGAAAACGCTTTCCGTTCCGACCGTATTCGAGCTGCCGGGCGTGAAAAAGGCGGACGAACTGCTGAAGGAGGAACTGCACCGCTGTGAAGCAAACCGGCAAGCCGGTTCAACGGAGGTTCTGCGCACCCGCGTCGGGGAATGTCTGAAAATACGGCCCGATGCAGGAGTCCCGTATTACCGGGTTTTGCGGCCGGCGGTTCCCGAACCGTTCTTTTCCCGGATTCTGCTGGAAGACGGTGAAGTGCCGCTGGGGGTGCTGCATTCTTCGGACCTCAAGTCCCAGCCGGTGTTTCCGCCGGAGACTTTTCTCTATATTCCGCACGAGGACTACCGGCAGGAAATCCCGGTCTGGCAGCAGGAATTTCCGAAGAAGTGCGGCGTCTCTTTCGATCCGGTGCTGATCGGCGAAATGCGGCCGGCGGGCTGCGACCAGTACGGCCGGGAATTCGGTTCGGTCTACGGGGACGTCTATCATTTTTCCGCCTGTTCGCTGATGCTCGGACGTCCGATCGCGGGACTGGCGGTAACGGGAATTCTCGGCGCGCTGAAACTGATGCGGCAGGGCGGAGCGGAAAAGATCACCTTGATCGGCGCGGGACAATCCGGCGTGACCGCGCTGCTGGCGGCGTTTCTGGGCGGGGAACTGATTGAGCGGACCATTCTGGTGAACGCCCTGCCCTCCTATGCGGCGCTGTTCGACGAACCGAATCCGATTTGTCCGCAGGCCCTGATCGTGCCGGGATTTCTCCGGATCGCCGATCTGCCCGATTTGTATGCGGCGGTCCGGCCGGAATTGCGGGAAGACCCCGCGCTGCCGCACCTGACCGATCCGCTCTGCTGAACCGGAAGACAGGATGAACTTCAATTTTGGAGAGGAGTTGCGATACGATGAAAAAACTGCCTGATGTTTCGTTCAATTTCGGGTCCGATGCCACGGCGGAAATGATTCCCGCCCGAATGGAGAATCTGGCTTCGGCCGGAGTCAAAAGAGTCATGCTGGATGCGGTCCAGCTGGTCCGGGCCGCCGATGATCCGGTCTGGCGTCGAGCTTTGGAAAAAGGTCTGCGCGACAACGGACTGGTCCTGTTCGACGTGCATGCGCCGCATGGTCCGCAGGATTCCTTCGGCTTTCCCGCACCCGAAGCGGATGGAGCATTCTTCGCGACGGCGCGGAAAGCCCTGACGACCGCCGCGGAACTGGGAGTCCGGACCGTGACCTATCACACCGCCCGGACCCGCCGGATGGGCGAAATGGTCGATGAGTATGGAGTCTTTGAAAAAGCCGATCTGGAACGGGCGCGCTCGCGGATTCTTTCACAGATGGAGAAAATCCTGCCGGAAGCGGAAAAACTCGGACTGCTGATCGCGCTGGAAAATCTGTTTCTGCCGTCTTCGACCGCGGCTTTTCTGGTGTCGGTGGTCAAAGAGTTTTCCCATCCGAATCTGGGCTTGAATTATGATTCGGGCCACGCCCTGCTGCTGGAAAAACAGCCGGGCAAAAAATCGGAGGACATTGCCGAATGGATTCGGATCGGCTGGGATGACGACCTGGTGGTGTTTCAGGACGACCAGCTGGACGCCATGCTGCCGTATGTGTTGACGGGTCATTTCCATGACAATCACGGCAAAAACGACGAGCATCTGCTGCCGGGCCAAGGGATTGCCGACTGGAAGCGGATCGTGGAACGGCTCCGCCGTGCGCCGAGGCTGGTTTCCCTGCAAAGCGAGGTCAGCAAGAAATATTATCTTGACGAGCCGGGCAGTCAGACGACTGCCTTTCGGGACTGCGGATTCGATTTTTAAGCCGGTTCACCGGAACAGCACGGGGTCCGCGACCGCCAGATGCGGGATGTCGAACCGCGCTTCGCCGTCCGCGGTCTGCCAGGGGATCGTCTTCGCCGCCAGGATCAGGGTCCCGGCGCCGTCGAGCTCCACTTTCACGGACCGGGCCGGCGCACCGGAACCGAGCCGGATTTTCCGGAGCACCCGGCCGCCGAACTCCATGTCTTCGGAGAAAACCCGGTTCCAGCCGTCGGACGCCTCTACGGTGAAATCAAGTCCGACGTGCGGCAGGAAGCTGCTTTCATGATCGGCAAGTCCCAGCGTAAATTCCAGCGCGGAAAATTGACCGTGCAGATAGAATTTCATCCCGGAGTAACCCGTCATTCCGAATCCGGAATCGAAGGTTCGGACTCCGTTTTCGGTCAGCAGCCGCAACGGTTCGCGGCGTCCGTCGAGACAAAATCCGCCAGGTTCGCCGAAGGCATAAAGACCGGGGTGACGGTAAGCGGGGAAAACCCGGTCCAGCCGGAACGGCGACAGTTCCGCCAGTTCCGATTCAGGGAAGCGATCGAAGGCAAGACAGAAAACCGTATGCCAGGCGCGGGCGCTCAACGCCGCCGCATCGGAGGCGGGTCCGCGCAGGAGTTCCCGGCAGCGGCGGTCGTCGCGGGCGTAAACGGCCTGCATCAGCGCCGGAATCACGCGCTGCGCCCGGTCCGCGGCGAAAAAAGCATCGTTCATCAGATGAAACGCGGCTTCTCCGGCAGTCCGGCCCGCGAGGCGGGGACGCGCAACTGCGAGGTCGTCGGCAATATCGTAACAGCCGGTCAGTCCGGCGTGACGGGCGGTTTCCGGGTCGGGGAAAAGATTCCGGAGCAAGCGTGCCGAAATGACATGCGTCGGCGCAGTAAAGTCCTGCAGAAAATGTCCGAGCACGCCCGCGTGACGGTAAAAATCCAGCCGACTGCCGGAACGCAGGGCCGCAACGGATTCTTCGATCTTCTGCCGGATCAGTTCGGCCGTGACCTGAGGAGACGGAGCGTTGCCGGAAAAATACGCACCCCGGCCGTCGGCATCGGGCAGCATATGCGGAAACGGCAGACCCGAAGGCTGACGGGCATAGGCCGCATAAAGCGGCTCATACGCCCAGTCCATCAGCAGACACGACGCCGCCAGCTGGTCCGCTCCAGTCCGGCATTCCGGCAGCCGGGAGAGCTCCGGTCCGACCGGAGATTCGCGATTGAGCCATTCGAGTTCTTCAGGCGGCAGCAACCGGACCGCCTGTATTCCGAGCAGAGCATGACTTTCCCACTGCATATCGAGCTTTCCTTTCAATTTTCCGCCTGCAGGATGGCCAGGTTGATCCGATGCCGGAGTTCGAGCACGGCTTTTTCGCCGCGCGGATATTCGAGCATGGTAAGTCTGCCGCACCACCGGGTCAGCAGACGCCGGACCCGGGCGGGAGAAAGCCGGGACGCCAGCAGGTCCAGGGCCCGGAAATCCTGCAGGGCTTCCAGAAACACCTCGTGCCGAATCGAATCGTCCGGTTCGCCGTCCGGACCGGGATAAACCAGAAAACCGTCGCCCGGCGGATAGAAATCGCCGCAGGACGGGTCCTTTTCCGGATCCAGCACATAACGGGAAAGCGCTTCGAAATAGAAGTTGTAGCCCCAGTGCAGAAAACCGTCCAGCTGATATTTCCAGAGCAGCACCCCGATGATGCGGTTGCGCGCCGAGGGGAAATGAATGAACCGGTTGGGGGCTTTTTTCGTGGGAGCGCAGCAGTAATAAGTCCAGCGTTCGGGCAGCTTCATGCCGCGGAAGCGGTGCAGCTGCACGGTCAGCGGAACCGGAGTGTCGATCCCGCATTCCCGGCAGACCGAAGAATCGTTGACCGCATCCAGAATCCGGAATTGATTTTCCGGCAGATGACGGCGCAGAATGCGCATCGCATTCCGATATTTTTCCGCATGCGCGCGGCCGGGTTCGTCGGAACAGTGGAACACGGTGCGGTCCGCAATCCCCAGCTGCCACAGATGAGCGGTCAATTCCGGCAGCAGGGCGTCCAGCAGGGAGAGATATTCGGGATGATCGCCCGGCACGGTGCCGTCGAACAGCAGTTTGCCGTTCACTTCCACCGGAGGCGCGAATGCCGCACCCCATTGCGAAAAGAAGTGACTGATCTCGAAGCGGCGCAGTCCGCATTTTTCGGCCAGCGCGACAAAACGGTCGAATCGGGAGAAATCGAAATGCCAGCGGCCGTTTTTCCGGGATATTATCAGCAGCTGAGTCAATTCCCGGCGCCGTCCCGGCATCACGTTCAGGATCAGGGAAAAGAGCGGAGTCAGAATCATGTTCATGCCGTGCGCCGCCGCGTTTCTCAGGTATTTTTCCATGATCGACCAGTGTTCTTCACTCCATATCGGGACGTGGTAAACTGCGGCCAGACAGTCCGGATGAAACCACTGAGTCACTTTCAGCCGCAGGGGCGGAAGCACCGGAGGAAGCACCTCCAGCTGAAAAACCGGCGAGGAAAAATGTTCGATTTTCTGGGTGAGACGGCTTTCCTCGTCGCAGTCATCCGGATGAACGGTAAAATGAAGCCGGACCGAATAGAGGCCGGGCGGACAGTCCGCCGGGATGTCCGCGGTCAGCCACAGTCCGGTCTGCCGGCGGATGATGATGCGGACGGAGTGATCCGTCAGCGGAATCAGCCGGTCGGGAAAAAGACCGCTCCGGCTGGAAATCACATCGCGGTCGCAGGGGGAAAAACCGTTGAAAGCGACCGGCGTCAGACCGCACCGCCGGATAGTCAGCGGACAGGGCAGATCGGTTTCCAGCCGGATTTCCGCCTGCCGGTTCTGCATGGAACGGGAAAACAGCATCAGCTGAAAATTGAACCGTTCGCCGCGCAGGGTCTCGCCCCGGGAACAGCCGGGAACCGGAGCCGGGCCGTCCGGCAAAATTTTCGTCAGGGAACTGAACCAGGAACAGACAAGTTCCGCCTTCATATCACACCTCTTTCCAGCAGAAGTCTGTACTGTCTCTGGAAATCTTCCAGAAAATGCTGCGTGCTGCCGCCGTATTTGATCAGAGAATCCATGCCGCTTTCAAAACAGCGGAACAGCTGCGGAGTCATGATATTGTCGGAACTGCGGCGGACCGCCTGACGCAGCATGGGTTCGACGCGGCCGTAAACCGATTCCCGCATGTGAAGCGGCCGGAGACCGCGCAGAATGGAAAAAGCGTTCATACGGCTGAGCAGAAGCTGCTGAATCCGGGGCTGCAAAACGTATTCGATGAAATCCCAGGCCTGTTCATACTGGATGCTGCCCTGACAGATGCCCAGGACTTCCGACACCACATGATACGGCACGTTCGACGCGCGCGGAGGCAGGGTGAAATCAATGTAGCCGCTTTCCATGAAACGCGGAATCTTGCTGTAATACAGTTCCATCATCGCCGCCTGACCGTCGGCGAAGAAGTGATAACCGTAATGGACCAGATCGGAGATGGCCGGCACCAGTTTTTCCTGATACAGCTGCCGGAAAAATCCCACCAGACGATCCCAGCTGCGGAGATCGCTGAAATCATTGGCCAGGGAAACCGCGGGGTCCAGTCCGCAGTTGGTGAAAAAGTTAAGGTATGAATCGAACACCGCGGCATAAAGCAGATCGGGATGATTCTGCTTGATTCCCCGCAGGACCGAAGGAAGATTTTTGATATTCAGGGTTTTCGGCAGCCGCCCCGCATACTGATTGCAGAACAGCAGCTTCGGAACCAGCGCCGGAGCGATGCCGCGAAGCAGACCCGCGCCGTCGTAAAGGAACATCGATTCGTAATAGTTCTGCCGCGGCAGGGCTTTCGCCAGCTGGGTCAATTCCTTGAACACCTGCAAACCCTTCTGCAGCCCCACCAGCCCCGGGTGGTTCGGCAGCAGGACCAGATCGATGGCGGAATCCGCCATCAGCAGACGGAATTCCTCCTCGTGACAGACCAGGTGACTCCGGATCGGCCGGTTCGGGTGCTCCCGGTTGTATTCCTCCACGATCGGCTGCCAGCAGAACGCGACATCCTGCTGGAAAACGATCGTGCATTCCCGTTTCTGATACAGGAAATCGTACCAGGAGAAATTTCTGCCCGAATTGGAAAAATCCAGAGTCAGCCGGCTCTTGCCGCGGGGAACCCGTTTGAAATGATAATGTTCCGCCAGCCGGTTCAGGGCTTCGGTCGCCGCCGCCTGTCCGCAGCGGAACGAAGTCCTGATCTCCCGGACCGAAGGAAATTTCGCCGTCAGCCGCGGCAGATCATACTGGTTCAGCAGACAGCGGTATATCTCCTCCTGACGCTGTATCCGGCGGTTTGATTTCGGGGCTTTTTCCTTCATGCGGCCGGGTCCGTCACTCGAATTTCACATCCAGTTTTTTCATGTAATCCACGGCCTGTTTCATGGACCAGCGCTTGAAATCCCACAGGATCACCGTGAACGGCTGGTTTTTCCGGCAGTAGAGATAGGCCTGACACGCATAACCGCAGCGGATCACGCTGCCGGGCATGACATCTTTCGGATTGTAAAGGAACGCGCAGCAGCCGTCGCCCTGATTCTTTTCCCGGTCGTAATAGGAATCCGCGAAAACCACCCAGCAGTCCTGCGGGGTCAGTTTCTTGACCGCGCCTTCGACTTCGCCGAGGTTGGTGATCATTTTGCGCGCACGCAGTTTCGCATCGCCGTAATGTCCCGGATAGGACACCAGATTCACCGTATAAGGCAGTTCCGACGACGGAGTGAAGGTCATCAGCAGTTTGTCGTCGTTGTCCGGCAGTTCCAGCCGGATCTTCCCGTTCAGCGACCCGCCGGAAAATTCAAATTCAGCCCAGCCGGACTCCTCGGAGCCTTTGACTTCCTTCAGGGTGAAGTTCCCCGCATTCAGAAGATTTTTTTCGGACGAAATCTTGAAGAATCCGCCCGCATACCAGTTGAAGACCGAGGGACGCATCATCCCGATCTGAACGTTCGTCGCCACGCCGTCTTTCTGCAGTCCGTACAGGTGAAACGCATAGGTCACCTTGGAATTGGAAAGCGTGAGCAGGGCGTTGTATTTGTCCGCACCGACCTTGTAGGCCTTGTCGCCCCAGATGCGGATCGGCTGCGCGAAATATGCCTTGCGCGCCGCTTCATCTTCTTTCAGTTCCAGATATTCCGCCTTCACCGCCGCCGAAACACAGCCGGCAGCCGCCGTCAGCACCATCAGAGCCGTCCATTTGATCTTCATGATTTGTCCTCCTTTTTGAAAAAGTTTCACTTGGTTTGAAAAGGTCCGATCTCTTTTATTCCATCTTCATCAATACCTGCACCACCTTCGCGGCATACTCCAGTTTCGCATCCAGAATCTCCGGATAGGCAGCCGAATTCTCCCCCGACGCCTCCAGATTGAAAATACCCGGATAGCCGATCGATTTCAGCTTCCGCATGAACCTCCGCCAGTCGATCGTGCCGCGTCCGAGCGGCAGCATGTGATAATCGGCCGCTCCGGTGTTGTCCGCAATATGCAGCGCGATCAGATAATCGGCCGCCGTCTCCAGAAATTCAACTTGATCCCCGCCGGTGCAATGCAGATGACCGGTGTCCAGACAGATTCCCAGTTCAGGCGGTTTGCCGGCCAATTCGATCAGACGGACCAGATTCTTCGCCCGAAGTTCGGCGAAAAACAGATTTTCCAGCGCGAGACGCGTCGGAGACCCCCGCAGGAAAGCGGCAAGTTCCGTCAGATACCGAACCGCGTTCTCCTCCCGTTCGGGATCGAGCCCGGTCCCGGGCCGGTCAACATCTGAAACGGGCTTGTCCAGTCCGCTGCACTGGCTGACATGAACCACCGCAGCCGGGATTTCCAGAAACATGGCCAGTTCGAGCTGACGTTTCAGAAAATCCAGCTGCTTCGCGGATTCATTCGGAGGGAGCGTCAGATCGGATTCCAAGGCCAGATGCGTCTGCAGCAGGGGCAGGCCCAGACCGTCGGCCAGTTCGCGCCAGCACTTCGCCTGTTCCAGCGGCCGGGCGGAATGCAGCAGTTCGAGCAGATGTTCCGCGGAAAGGTCCGCACTGTCGAACCCGGCTTTCCGCAGTGACCGTGCGATCGACTCGAAAGGCCGGCCATACAGGAAAGAGGTCCACATGGAAATTCTCATCGCATACCAATCCTTTTTTTGATCTGCCTTGCGGCAGGTTTATTACGGGCAGATACGAATACTATTCGAAAACTTCTGGCGGTCGGCGATCCGGATCACCTCGATCGTCCATTGACCGACGGGTTCCAGACCCGGATCGATGTTGACCGTGGTGCCGGAGCCGACGGTGCGGGAAAGCCGCCGCAGTTCGCGTCCGTTGTGACTGACCCGGATTCGGAACAAAACTCCCGGCTGGGAACTTCCGCAGTCCACCGTGAAGAGACGACCGGTGTGCATGATATTGGCGGACAGCTTTTTCGGCAACACCTGGCGAAGCAGCGCGAACATCCGCACGCCCTGCGGTTCGATGGTGCCGTTGATCCGGTCGAGTTTTCCCAGAGACTTGCCGGTGAGCGGCTCATACACGTGGTAAGTGCCGTTCAGACGGAGCGAATAGCGTCCGTCGGCATTGTTTTTCCGGCGGGAAAGGAACAGATAGCGGACGCCTTCGTATTCATATTCGGCGTAATTGGACCCGGCGGGGAGATCATGCGCACGGGAGAGATCGACCCCCGCGGACTGGAACAGCTCCCGCATGCCGCGGATCATCGGTCCGGTCACCTCTTTGGCCGTGCTGCCCGTAGCGGCGGAGGCCGCGGCAAAATAATCCGGCAGCAGGAAGTTCAGATACAGCGCCTTTCCTTTTCCGTAAGGATGAAGGATCGCCGCCGGAGCCACGGCGCGCGAGGTATTTTTCAGCCGGATACCCCCGAGACGGGTCCCCTTGATCTCCACGCGCAGAGAAGCGAGCGCTTTGGCCGAAGAATTGAGCGCCAATGCTTCGCCCGGGATGGTTCCGTTGACCGTTTTCCCGTTGATCTGCAAGGTGCCGCTGCCGGGTTTTTCCGCGGGTTTGAGCGTGACGCCGAAGACCTCATTCAGCGGATTTTCCCGCCGGACGACGCCGAACTGATCCAGCAGTCCGGGCGCATAGTCGGCGATCAGCAGTCCGCCGGCCCGGACATAGGCCTTCAGCGCTTCGACCTGGCTGTCCGACAACAGCTGCGTCAGCGGAAGAATCAGCACCGGATATTGTTTCGGAGTCAGACCGGACAACTGTTCCGGAGTGACCGCATCCGGCGAATCCAGACCCATGTCGCGAATCAGCTGCGACCAGGAATCGACGGTCCCGCGATAGCGGTCCGCATTGACCGGCGACGGATAGACCGAAGCCCCTGCGGCAACCAGACTCGGGGTCGACCACAGCACGGCAATGCCGGATTTGCGGCGCCGTCCGTAACCCAGCACCCGGTCCGCGCCCGAATCCCGGATACTGCCGAACATCTGCTTCAGGTGTTCGCCTTCCTTGCTGAGCCGTCCATCGCCGCGGCGAATCAGGTGACCGTACCACCAGACCGACGGCATCTGCAGTCCGCCGATCAGCTGTTCCCAGATTCCGTAGCGGAGACCGTAGTCGGTGAAGGAGCCGGAGAGATGTTCCTTCGTGGAAAAACTGCGGATCGCATCCAGCGCGAACGGCGTATGGTAATAGGCCGAGCATTTCATATAGGAGAGCGATTCGATCTGATCGAATCCCTGATACAGCTTGGTCAGCTGCATGCCGGAAACGCCGGTCGTGCCGCCCGTCGCGGCATGAATCTTCGTGGTGATCATCCGGAACAGATCGGTCATGTTGGTGAACATGAACGTGCGGTGTTCGATGAACGAAGCAAAATTTTTCTTCGTATTGCTCTGCCGTAACGTCAGCGGCCTGACCTGATCCCAGGACCCGAAAGACGTGCCCCAGTTCCGGTTCAGCGCGGCCAGATCGTTCTGATATTTCTTCCGCAGCACTTCCCGGAAAGCCGCCAGACACCACGGCGACATGCAGAAGTCATGCGGCGTGTTGAAATAGGTGCTCAGAGTCATTTCATCGCTGATGAGACATTTTTTCGAGAAGGACTCTTTCATCTTTTCCGCAATGCGGACGGTCTTGTCCATAACGCGCTCCCGGTAGGCCGGATCGCGCAAACACGGCGTGCGGACGACCGTGTCCTTGCCTCCCGCCCGGACGTGTTCCAGCCCCAGCGGGATATATTCCATGCCGGCTTCCTGCGCGGCCACACTCTCGGCGACCACCTCGCTTTTGTCCTTGGTGTAGGCCATCGGCGCCAGATAGACGTCAAAACCGCCGTCCGCCATTTCCCGATAGAACAGACGGTCGCGCCAGGTGGCAACGTGCGGTCCCCAGATCAGCGGACGAATCTTGTTTTCGGCCGCCTGCCCCGGTTCCATGAAAATACTCCGCCGGAGCACCGAAACACGTTTGCCGTTCCGAAGCAGTTCCGCTTCCAGACGATACGCGCTTTCCGAAGACGGGATGCTGCGTTTCAAGGCGAACGGCACTTCTCCGGCCTGCACCGTTTTCTGCAGCAGCGCCACGGTGCGACCCGAAGCGCCTTCCTGCAGACGCACCACCAGCCGGCCGCCGCCGCGGACGGCGATCTTCCCGGACACGGATTCGTTTTTCCGGAAAATATTTCGGTCGAGCCGGAGCGAGGTCAGTCCCGCTGCAGCCTGATGACGGAATGCGGCGGCGTACCAGTCCAGGCTCGATTTCGGGCTCGACAGCAGGAAATGCAGCCGGTGTTCACCGTCCAGCCGGGTCAATTTTTCCGGCAGGTTCAAATCCAGAGTCTGTTTTCCCGCCGGCAGCTTGCCCTGCCAGATGACGCCGCAGTCAAGCCGTCCTTCCGGCGTGTCCGCAGTCAGCTGAATCGAGGCTTCAGCCAGTGAATCCCGGCCGGACAGCTCCAGCCGAACCTTGCCCTGCCCTGCTTCCGCGCGGACAATCCGGGCCGCGGGAATCCGCCCCGCCGCATAGCGGAACAGCTTGCCGTAGAAGGCGAAGTAATATTCCCAGTATGGGAAATCTTCCGGAGCGGAATTCACATACGGCACGACCGCGCGTCCCTCACGGACCCATTCGGTCCGGTGCGGCATCATGGTGAAACGGACATGAATGACGCGGCCTTTGCCGCGACGGTATTCCATAATCTTGCCGAACGCGGGCAGTTTGTCCCGCAGGATTCCGGCATAGACCGAGGGCTCGACTTCCCTGCCGCCGGATTTGGGAATCAGCGAGGTGAACTCATTTTTCTCCGACACGTAAATGAAAGCCGCGCCGGCTTCCACCAGCTTGACGATCTTTTCCAGCTGCGGCTTGGGCAGAGCCTTGTCATGATGACCGCAGATCAGGATGACTTCCGGATTCTGCTTGAGCAGGACGTCCAGCATTTTTTCCGGTTCGGGGATATTCCAGCCGAAATACGGCGATGCGGCAAACCGGGTCGTATTCGAGGTATCCAGCACGTTCAGGTCATGATTGAGCCGGCGGTTCAGTTCGCCCATTTCATAATTTCCATGCGCGGGGGAAATCGCCAGAATCCGAAGCCGCCGTTCGGGTTTCGGATTGCAGATCAGCGCCGGAGTATTGAACTGGCTGTGCATCACGTCCAGTTTGCTCACCGGCAGAAAATCCGTCCGCTTCGCTTCCTTCGACGGTTCGCGGTATTTTTCATAGGCAAATTCTTTCGGGGACACCAGCGTCAGGCTGACCGCAAACCGGTATTTATATTTCGCCAGCGGATCGTCCATCACGGCCAGCAATTCGGCATCGGCCACGCCTTTCGACAGCGGCGGCAGGGCAAACGGCGTGGTGAACCAGTCGGTGACGGCCATTCCGTCCGCCCGCGAACTTTGATAATTGTAGCAGAAATTCAGCACAGGGAACGGCATATTCACCACCGCACCGGTCTTCGAGCCGATCACGGCGAAATAATCGCGCTGCACCCGGTAGAAAAACAAATCGCTGGTTTTTCCCGCTTCGGTATCATAGATCAGACGGTTCGTTTCGGGCACCGTGACCGGTTCAATCCAGCGGCTGCTTCTTTTCCCTTCCGGGAACTGCAAGGTATATTTCTTTTCGCCGGTAAAGCGGAATCCGAAATTGTTGCGGAACATACCGACCACTTCGCGACTGCCCGGATTGGTCAGTTCGTATTCCACTTTCAACGTGTCCGAATCATTCATCACATAGGTCTTGCGGATCGTCACCGGATATCCTTCCGGACTTTCCAGCTCCACTCGGATATCCGGTTTTTTCCGGATGGAGACCACCCGGTATTTCTGATCCCGGAAATCCGCGGTTATCTTGTTGTTGGCCGGATTGAACAAGGTGTCGCCGAACAGACCGCTGCCGCCGGGCAGCCGGTTGATTTCGGTCAATTCGCTTTTCGAACGCAGATCCGTCAGTTTGCCGATCCGTCCGCCCTGCGTCAGACTGATCTCCGCCGACATCTTCGCATTGGAAAGGATAATCGTGTTTCCGGACTGTTTCACCTCAGCCGCCGTTCCGGCGAACAGAGCCGCAGCCAGCAGTGCGAACAAAATCTTTTTCATCTTGCCCCAGTTCGAATGGGCCGACCCGTTTTTCTCTTTCATGTTTCGCTCCTCTCTCCCGTTATTGTAATTTACAGCCTTTTAACGAATTTTCAAAACCGCCGATTCATAACAATTCAGCGGAGCCTTTACACACAGCAGACCGTCTTTCCAAACGGATTCAACCGGATTCCAGCATCCGTCGGACCCCAGCAGCTCCACCTTTCCGGGTTTCCGTGCCAGCCGGAGTGCCGGCCAGTTCCTTTTTCAGCATGCAGTAGCTTTCGATCATCCGCATGGCTCTTTCCCGGGCCGGAAATCCGTCCGGATGCAGTGAAAGAGAGTACAACACAAAATCATTGCCGGTGCGTTTCCGGTATTCGATCATATCCTGCGCCAGTTCCCGTTCTTTCCCCGGAGAATACGGTGCGATGTTCAAAAACAGAAACTCCTGTCCGGCCGTCTTCAGACCGCCTTTCCGCATTGCAGGCCCTGCCGCCCCCGCCGTCTCCTGCCCCGGTGCCGTATGGCAAGCCGCGCACAAAGCCAGCAGTCCCGCAACAGCAATTTTCAGACTGATCTTCATAACCGTTTTATCTTTTCCGTCTTCTGCTTTTATTTCCCGTTTTTCAGGACTGCCTCCGATCGGCGGAATCGAATTTTTCTGCAGGCGGTTCGGGAAACAGACAGTCTTTCATCTGCAGATTTTTCACCTCGGAAACCGCGGTCGCCGCTTCCCATTCCGAATCGGGGTCCAGCCAGTTCAGAGCACAGTCGAAAAAGGAAATACCGCCGCATCGGCTCAAATCCAGAAAAGTTTTCGGCCGCTTTTCCGGCCGGCAGAAACGATCCCGGCAGACCACGTCGAACGAACAGTCGCGGAAGGCAATGCCGTCCGGCTGCAGATCGGCGGACCCCCGAATTTCCATCCCGCCGCAGCATTCGACGCGGATGCCGCGAAAATCAATGCGGCGGATCTTTGCTCCGCCGGTCTCTTCCGCACCCGCGGTGATCTTCACCGGATGACCGACCTGACGGCCGCGGACTCCGTCGACGGAGATGTTTTCGATGGTAACCCCCTGCCCCGGTTTGCCGTAGGAGGACTGCAGCAGGAAACCGATCCCGGCATACCGCAGCACGATATTGGAAATCGAAGCATTCCGGATGACGCCGCTGCCGACTCCGATCCGGAACCCGCAGACGGAAGTGTCCAGAATACAGTTCGTGACCGCGACGTCTTCGCAGACCGCCGACTGGTCCTTCAGCCGCCGGCCCGATGCCCGGAGCGTAATGCCGTCGTCGCCCGTCCGGATGATGCAGTCGGACACCGTGACCTGCGAACAGCAGTCGATATCGATCCCGTCGGTGTTCAAGCCGTCCACCGGATTGTCGATCGTCAAGCTGTGGACGTGTACGTCCCGGCACCCGTGAAAGAAACAGGTCCAGCACGGACTGTTCCGCAGCGTAAGAGACTCCACTCTGACCCCGCAGCACTGCACGAAGACCACCATCTGGCCCGGACGCAGTTCCGCTTTGGCCGGATCGGTTCCGCGGATGCCGCGGGACCAGCAGAGTCCGCCCGCCCAGTCGCGTTCCTTCGGTTCATCGTAAAAAGCATAACAATTTCCGTCGATTGCGCCCGGTCCGGTCAGGGTGATGTTTTCCTGTTCCACTGCAACCAGAAGATGGGCCCCGCACCAGCCTTCCCGGGGACAGGCGGCATTTTGCGCATAGGCGTCGTCGGCACAGTAGTCGCTCAGGTCCGGACTGCCGCGCAGGACCGCGCCTGATTCGAGACGCAGAGTCAGATTGCTTTTCAGAAAAACGGTTCCGGTCAGATAAATACCCGGCGGAATGACCACAATCCCTCCGCCGGCAGCGGAACAGGCATCGACCGCCGCTTGAATGGCTGCGGTATTCACCGATTTCCCGTCCGGATGCGCACCATAGTCTGTAACATCAAAACAGTTCATTGATCCCGGTCCGTTTGCAGTTTTCCCCATCCGGTCCGACGGTGTGGAAAGTTTTTTCGATTATTTCAGCTCGCTCATCCGGACGTAACCGGATTCGAAATCATACCCCTGAAGCATGAAATAACGGTTCTTCTTGACGGTTCCGAAACCGGAGGTATCTTCGCCGCTGTAGGATTTGAGGGTATCGTTGAAGGTGTTGGTGGTCACTTGACCGGCCAGGAACACGGCATTGAATTTGCCGGGATAAGCGGTCAGTTCGACCGGATAAGTGGTCGGATTGGTCGCCCGCAGTTCTTTTGCTCCGTGCCGGTAGGCGAACTGGTGACGGGAGGTCAGACGGCGATGGCAGACCATGTAGCTGTCCATGATGACCGATGCCGCGCTCGGGGATGGGACGCTGGCCAGTTTGCGGATGCGGTCCAACTTGGAACCGGAATCGGAAAAGTCTCCGCACAGCAGAACGTTGATGCCGTAATGGGTATTGTCGAAATCACCGGAGACTCCGCTCTCGCCTTTGAACGGATGCGACTCGGAGGGACAGCGGAACGGACCGGAGGTTTTGGCCGGGTCGTATTGGAGTCCGTAGCCTTTGCCGTCGCTCTTGTACCCGGAAAGAATGCCGAACCAGGTCCGGGACCCCAGAGGACTGCCGGCCTGCAGACTGGGCAGGACCCAGTCCTGAAAATCGGTGGCATAGCTGAGGACCCCGGTGCCCATCTGTTTCAGGTTGTTGGTGCAGGATATCCCCTGCGCGGTGTTCTTCGCATGGTTCAGTGCGGGCAGCAGCATCGCCGCCAGAATCGCAATGATCGCGATCACCACGAGGAGTTCGATCAGGGTAAAAATGCGGACCGCGCCGGTCCCGCGGCGGTTTTGACGGTTGTTTCGTTTCATTTCGCAGCCTCCTTTGTTTTTATTGCTGTCTGAATGATCTGTCACAAATAGATCGGATTGCTCCAGGCGTGATGCCCCTGCGCATCGCAGATATGACACCGCACGAAGTTGACTCCGGTGCGCATATTGCTCAAATCGAGCGTGGCCGAATTGATGACCGGCGACTCGCTGCCCGGTCCCAGCGGTTCGCTTTTGGCGATGCAGCAGCGCCCGGTCCGGGCCATGAAACAGCAGTCGACCACATCGGAAAACTCCACCGTCAGCGTATCGCCCTTGATCTCGAACTTGCGGAACTCGGGTCCCTGCGAGGCATAGAATTCGCCTTTGCGCAGAGCGTCCATGATCGAATCGACCGTGCGTTCTTTGGCACAGATCATGGTCCAGCCCCGGAACAGCGCCGGCGCGCTGTGAACGTCGTCCACGGCGATAACGTTCACTTTCAACCCGTCCAGCAGCAGCTCATCCCAGGTCTGCACGCTGTAAGCCCGGTCGACATCCCGGCACTGACTGTTGTAAACTTCCATAGCGAAATAATTTTTAACGGTTTTGACCACTTCCGAACTGAAATTGCACCAGTAGGGGTGTGCGACCACGGCAAGACCGCCGGAGGCGTTGATGGCATCGATGAGGTCCTGCGCGGACACATCGGGATTGCCCGGGAAGGCGTATTTGAAATCCAGCGGAACATTCAGCGCCACGATATGCCAGCGCATGAGTCCCGGAGGATTGTTGGGATTGAGTTCGCCTCCCCGGATCAGGACCATGCCGCAGGGGTCGTACGGAGTAACATCGAGAATCTGACGATGATCGGTCAGGGAAAGCACATCGTAGCCCCTTTCCGCATAAAGCCGAATCAGTTCCTGCGGCTCGAACCGGCCGTCGGATTTCGTCGTGTGGCTGTGAAGATTCGCTTTGAGCGCCAGCCGCTGTTCGCCGTAGTAGTCCATGACTTTTCCGTTTTTATCCAAAACCGCATCTCCTTTCTCCGCGGCAAATCCCGCCGTGACGTGAAATATTGTACTATATAAAACGAAAAATTACAACGGACGGGCGAATAAAAAAAAGTAAAATCATTCAAACTGTACCCGCAGAACGGTGATCTGTATTTCCGACAGCTTCATTTTCCATGATCTTCCGTTGACTTGCACCGGAAACGCCTTTGCGATTTTCGCCTGTTGTTTTCAAACCGCCGGTTGAAGTACAGAACGGAGTCAGACGATACAGATCGGTGAAAAATTCTTCATTTCCGCTCCGGGCCATTGAATTTTTCCGGCAATTCGATATATTGTCCCGAAAACATAACGCAGATTCATCAAAAAAGGAGATCAACAGCATCATGTCCGGCATTCATCCCGTCCTCGGCAAACGCGCCTTCGAACTGCTGCCGCCCGCGGAGCGGAGCTTCTGGAAATCCGAACAAGCCGATCTGCCCGGTTACTGCGACCTGCCCGATCTGCATCTGGCGTCCCAGTGGGACGGTTCGGGCAAACTGGAGTGGTATGCCAGATACGGCGTCATGCCCAACGGCAGGGTCACGCCGCACGGTCCGGTGGACGCAAACTGGTTCAGCGCGGCGCTCGGCGGACAGCCCGACGCGGAAAAATCGCTTTACGTCCTGCGCTGTTATCTGAAAAAGATCATCGGGCTCATCCGGCGTAATCAGGCCGCGGAGTCCGCCCGATTCGCCGGCACGCTTGCGCATTTCATTCAGGACTGCAGTTCGCCGGGACATGTCATCAACAACGTTCTGCTCAATCCCCTGTTCCCCGTCCGGAACGGAAAACTCTTTCCGCTGCACGGGGTGATCGACGGCTGGCCGTTCGAATCCGAACGGGTGAAATCGCGTCCGGAACTGCTGGGCCGGACTGCGGACGAGGCCGCGTTCCTGCTCAACGAAACGCTGCTGCGGAATGCCGAAATCATGACCGGAGAGATCATTCCGCTGTGTCAGGCCATTCAGGCCGGGCGGAATTCGACGGCCGGACGCATCATGGACCGGTGGAACCGTATTTCGACTCTGCTCACCGCCGCGGCCTGGCATACGGCCCACGCCATTGCCCGCGGGACGATCGCCCCCGCATCCGCCCGAAAATTTCAAACCCTCGATCTGACCCGGCTGCCGATGATTCATGAAAACTCCCCGAAATTCGACCGAGCCAACTACATCCGGGCGGGAATTCCGTTTTACGACTGCATCTACCCGGAATGCGACCCCTGCCGCAGCCGTCTTTCCACCGACCGGATTCCCTTCGAACCGGCGGTCAACACCGCCTACGACGGCAAGGGCAATGCCGTTCCGCTGACGCTGGTCTCCAACGGGAAACGGCTGGGCGGCAGCGGCATCGCGGCCGGTTCCTACGGCGTGGCGTCCTTCCGCGTGCCGGGAACTCTCTATTCGGAATTCGACGTGCTGGCCGGGGTCCATCCGGATTCGGAATCGGACGCGAAAGTCACTTTCGGCGTCTGGTGTCCCGAACTGGCCGAACCGCTGCTGGCCCGCGGCGAAGTTTCGCGGCGGGACGGTGCCTTGCATTTCCATCTCCGGCTGCCGGAAAAATGCCGGACCTTGAGTCTGCTTTCCGCCGGCGGCAACTCCCGTCTGTCGGTGGTCTGGCTGCATCCGGTGCTGACGGCGCGGTGAAAGCGCTTTTCGCGTTCAGTCCATCGGGTATTCCGGAAAGATATTCCGGAAGGTTTCGCACAGTTTCCGGATCGACCACGAGGCCGAAGGACCGTTTTTGACTTCCGACTGGAGGGAAATCAGCCTCGGCAGTTTTTTGATCTTCTCCGCCAGCGCCGGCCAGTCGATCGTGCCCGTGCCGGGCAGATTGTGCTGATCGGCGAAACCGTTGTTGTCATGCAGATGCATCGTGACGATCCACGGCGCCATCGCTTCCAGAGCGCCGTCATACTGGACAACATGACCGTGCCAGGCTTCGATGACGTCGGGATGATAGCGGTCGGGACTCTTGCCCGGGCCCGGCGCCATCACGTTGGCGTGTCCGGCATCCAGACAGCAGGCCAGATTGGGGTGTTCGAAATGGTGAAGGTAGTAAAGAACCTCATCCGGGGTGTTGGCGATTTCGTAACTGTTTTCCAGCGCGATCACGAGTCCGAGTTTTTCCGCTTCGGGAAGCAGCTGCTCCAGCGCCTCGATCACGTTCGGACGCAGTTCTTCGTTCGGCGTCTGAAAAAAGACGCTCTCATACGCGCCCATGTGAACCACATAAGTTTTGCAGCCGAGTTCCGCGGCACAGCCCATAGCCAGTTTGTGATCGGCGATCATCCCCGGCCGCCGGAAGCGGTCGGTGCAGGCCAGATCGTTGCCGGTGCTGCAAATCCCGTGCGCCTCGAAAAAACGCATCCCGGTATTCCGGAGCATAGTTTTCAGGGTCATGGGCAGCGCCGGTTCGCGGATCATGCGTTCCAGCAGCCATTGGGTCGCCACCAGATTGCGGACTCCGTTGTCGTGAAATTCCCGCATCACATTCCGATACATCTCGTCCGGAATATTCTGCCAGTGATAGAAAAAACTGATCGGCACGTCCATAAAAAACTCCCTGTTTGAAACTGCACCGGCCTCGAATCGCATTTGCCGATGCGGCCGGTTTTCCGGTACGTTACTCCGGGGCCGGGATTTTTCAAGCCGCGACAGTCGGAAAAACGTTTTTTGTACCCGGTTCCCGTTCTGTACCCGTCCGGCGAAGGGTCACACGCGCTTGCTTTCGATTTCCTCCCAGCGGGAACAGGCGGTCTCGTATTCCGCCTTGAGCGCGTCGATCCGTTTCTGAATCATCCCCGCTTCGGCGGCGCGGGTGCGGAAGAAGTCCGGATCGGTAAACTGTGCTTCCAGATCGGCGATTTCCGTTTCCAGTCCGGTAATCCGCGCTTCCAATGCTTCAAGTTCGCGCTCTTCCTTGAAGGTCAGACCGTTTTTGGGTTTGTTCTTCGGTTTTGCGGGGACAGGAGCGGACTCGGTCTTTTTCGCGGGGACCGTTTCCGGGCGTGCCGCATTCAGACGCTCCCGGCGTTTGGCGAAATAGGTGTCGTAATCGCCGACATTGGCAACCAGCGCACCGTCCGGTTCGAATGCGAGGATATGAGTACAGACCCGGTTCAGAAAATAACGGTCGTGACTGACCACGGCGAGACAACCGTCATAACGGCAGAGTGCCTCTTCGAGGATGCGCAGCGTGGAGAGATCGAGGTCGTTGGTCGGTTCGTCGAGAATCAGAAAGTTCCCTCCCCCGCGCAGGATTTTGGCGAGAGTGAGCCGGGCGCGTTCGCCGCCGGAAAGACGTTTCACCTTGGTGTTGATTCTGTCGTCCTCGAACAGAAAACGGCGCAGGTAGCCCCAGACCGTCACGCGCTCCTCGCCGAGGTTGATATGGCTGTGCCCCTCGGCGATCTCGTCCAGCACGGTATTCTCATCGTGCAGGGCCACGCGGTTCTGGTCGACGTAATTGAACTCGACCGTATCGGCGCGGAAAATTTCGCCGGAATCGGGCGCAAACTCCCCGGTGATCAACTTGAGCAGCGAGGTTTTTCCGATGCCGTTGGAACCGATGATGCCAACCCGCATGCCGCGGACGAATTCGTAATTCAGACCGTCGATCAGTTTTCGGCCGCCGAGGGAAAAAGAGACGTCTTTCAGTTCGACCACGCGGTTGCCGAGGTGACTGGCGGCGGGGATGACCAGTTCGACTTCCCCGGTGCGCACGGGCGCTTTGACCGCGGCGATCTCCTCATAGCGTTTAATCCGGCCCAGATTGCGGCGCAGACGCGCTTTCGGGGAACGGCGCACCCATTCGACTTCCATCCGGAGAAAACTTTTACGTTTCTGTTCGAGCACGTCCTCGTTGTATTCGCGCTCCTCCTTGCCGGCGAGAAAATCGGCGTAGGCGCCGTCATAGGAATAAAATCTGCCGTGATCGAGCTCGACGATCCTCGTCGCCACGCGATCAAGGAAAAAACGGTCGTGCGTCACCAGCAGACACGCGCCCTTGTAAGCCGCCAGGAAATCCTCGATCCAGGCGATCATTTCGACGTCGAGATGATTGGTCGGCTCGTCGAGCAGCAGCAGATCGGGTTCGGCGGCCAGACTCCGGGCGAGCATGACCCGCCGCTGTTCGCCGCCGGAAAGTTCGCGACAGCGTTTCTCCGGAAAATTCAGATGCAGTTTTTCCATCAGGACTTCGACCTTGCGGCCGGTGTCCCAGGCATCGTGCAGCGTCAGCAGATTTTCGATCCGCTCGTGTTCGGACGAATGAGGAGAAAGTTTCCGGTAGGACTCCATCAGGGAATCAAACCACTCCGCACCCGAACGGACCGCCTGACGCACGGTCATTTCCGGCGGCAAAGTGAATTCCTGCGGCATGTAGGCAATCCGCAGATTCCGGGCGGAAGTGATCTCGCCGGAGGAAACGGAATCCTGTCCGGCGATGACTTTCATCAGCGTGGATTTGCCGCAGCCGTTGCGTCCGACCAGTGCGACTCGTTCGCCGTCCGCGATCGAAAAGAAGGCGTCGTCGAACAGCACCTGCGTGCCGATCTGAAGTTTCAGATGGTCGCCGGTCCACAACACGCGCCGCTCCGCCATGATCGCCGCCCGCTCCCGGAAAACTCAGACGCCGCGGCGGAACCTGGGAACCCCGGCGATACGGGTGATCTCCCCGGCGAAAATTTCATGGTAATCGCCGGACGGATAAACCTTCGGAGGAATGTTTCCGTCGAGGAAGCCTTCCGGCAGGAATTTTCCATGATAGACCTTGCGGCATTCGAGGACCAGTTCGGCCTCCCGGAACGTCGGCGCGGCCACGCTTCCGGCACGTTCGGGAGTCAGTCCGGCGGCGGCGATCTTGTCCAGATCGCGTCCGGACTTCGAACCGCAGAGCTGCAGGGCCGCGCGATACTCTTCGCCGAATGCGGAAAGGGTGAAGGAGTCGCAGTTCCGGATGAAATCGATCGTATAGCGCTGCGGCCGGACTGCGGTCACGGCCGAGGGGAACCCCCACATCACGCCGATATAGCCCCAGCTGACCGTCATGGTGTTGAAGCACCCGGAGGCGAAATCGCCCGCGGTCAGCAGGAACCATTGACGGTCGAACAGCGCAAACGGATTCGCGTTGAATTCGTCGAACGGGATTTCGATTCGTTCGGCCATGCGGAGTCACTCCACGATCTTGTTCAGCGGATATTCCACGATGCCGCGGGCGCCGAGCCGTTTGAGTTCGGGGATGAGTTCGCGGACCGTGTGTTCGTCGACGATCGTGTTGAGCGCCAGCCATTCGCCGTTGGAAAGCGGGGAGATGGTCGGATGTTCCAGCGCGGGCAGCTTGCTGACGATGTTGTCCACATCGGTCTTGCGCACGTTGAGCATCAGGCCGACCTTGCCCTCGGCGGCCAGCACGGCCTTGAGCAGCATGGCGATATTTTCGATCTTGCGTTTCTTTTCCGGGTCTTCCATCGCTTTCCGGTTGGCGATGAAACGGGTGGTGCTGACGCACAGCGTATCGATGATCTTCAGATGATTGGCGCGGAGCGAGGAACCGGTTTCGGTGATCTCCACGATGGCATCGGCGAACCGGGGCGGCTTCACCTCGGTCGCGCCCCAGGAGAATTCCACTTTGGCGTGGACTCCGTTCTTTTCCAGATAACGTTTGGTCATGCCGACCGCTTCGGTGGAGATGCGTTTGCCTTCGAGCTGTTTGACCGATTCGATTCCGGAATCTTCGGGCACGGCCAGCACCCAGCGGAGCGGATTGCGGCCGACTTTGCCGTAAACGAGTTCCGCGGCTTCATGGACGTCGGACCCGTTTTCCTGAATCCAGTCGAAACCGGTCAGACCGCAGTCCAGCACGCCTTCCTCGACGTAGCGGGACATTTCCTGCGCGCGAATGAGCATGCATTCGATTTCCGGATCGTCGATCGTCGGGAAATAGGAACGCGAACTGATTTGGATTTTGTAGCCGGCTTTGGCGAACATCGCCACGGTCGATTCTTCCAGACTGCCCTTGGGCAATCCCAGCATCAGCTTGGTCATGTTGACTTTCTCCTGATTGTTTGATATCTGCAATGGTTTGTTTTCATGGTATTTTCAGAAAGATGTAATATATAGCCTAAGTGCGGTTTTTCCAGCGCGAAAGGCGGTTATTTTTCAAAAAAAACACTCTTTCCCGGCGAAGACGGGAAAACTTCTCTTTCCGAATTGAAATTCCAGCGGGAGAGTGTATAGTAAGGAACATTCCGTTTTGACTTCATCAAACCTGAAAAACGAGAGGTATTTTATTATGAGCGACCAGAAACTTTCCGTAACCGGGACCGGCGATTCGCTGTTTGTGGCGAAATTTCCGAAAGAATACGACCGGGGCATCCATTCCGTGGCGGACTTCATTCAGGCCTGCGACGTGAAACTGACCAATCTGGAAACGAATCTTTCCGATTTCGAATTTTTCGGCAACGCCTACAGCGGCGGCACCTGGCTGAACACCCGGCGGAAATATCTGGAAGAACTCTTCCGCTACGGCTTCAATTTCTACGGCAACGCCAACAACCACGCCATGGATTACTCCTACAACGGCCTGCTTTCCACCATCGACACGCTCGACCGTTACGGTCTGGCCCATGCCGGCACCGGACGCAGCCTCGAAGAAGCCGCCCGGCCCGCCATCCTCGAAGTCAAGGGACAGAAAATCGCCGTCTTCGCGGTGGACTGCTCGTTCAAAGACCCCTCCTGCGCCGGACGCGCCACGCACGATCTGCCGGCCCGTCCCGGAGTCAACTACCTGCGGCATGACACCGTCTTCAAGATCAGCGAAAGCGATATGGCCGATCTGCGCCGCATCGCCGAAACCACCCGGATCAACTACAACCGGCAGAAACTGATCGACACCGGCTTCCTGACCCCCGATCCCGAGGGAATCTTCGTTTACGGCACCGACAAATACACCACGAAGGCCGATGTCCCGGCAACCACCTGCAACGCCAAGGACAAAAAACGGCTGACCGCTGCCATTGCCGAGGCGAAAAAAAGCTGCGATTACGTCTTCATCATGGTCCACTGCCACAACAACGACAATGTCCGTGAGGAAAATCCGCCGGAATATTACAAGGAATTCGCCCGCGCCTGCATCGATGCCGGCGTGTCGGCCGTGTTCGGCGGCGGCTGTCACCGGCTCCGCGGCATCGAAATCTATCGGAACTGTCCGATCTTCTATTCTCTCGGCGACTTCATCTATCAGGGACTGAAAGTGGAATATCTGCCCGCCGATTTCATGGAAAAATACAATACCGACATCTATGCCACCGCCGAACAGGCCCTGCTCGCGCGTTCCCGCGGCAACAAGGTCGGACTCCATTGCAACAAGCTCAATTACCAGACGGTTCTGCCGCGGCTCGAATTCGAAAACGGCAAAATGACCTCGTTCTCCCTGCTCCCGGTCTATTTGAACTTCGACCGCAAGGACGACATGAACGGTCTGCCGACCGCCGCCGAGGGCAAGGAGGCCGAGGAAATCCGCGACATTCTGAACGAACTGAGCAAACCTTTCGGCGTGCAGCTGAAACTCGAACAGGGCAAGCTCGTGTTTGCCTGAAACGCCCCGTGAAGATCAACGTGGAGACCATCAGAAAATGAATCCGCTTCCCACCCTCACCTGCAACTACGGTCCGGCGACCATCGAACAGATTCCCGCCCGGCTGGAAAATCTGGCCGTCACCGGAGTCAAACGCATTCTGCTGGAACCGAAACAGCTGATGGCGACCGTCGACGATCCGAACTACCGCAAAGTCCTGCGCCATGAGCTGGACGCCAACGGGCTGACCGCTTTCGACGCCCATGCGCTGCATGACATCATCGACTCCTTCGGCTGTCCGATCCCCGGCGCGGAAAAACACATTCTGGAAGTGGTCCGCAAAGCCATGCACGCAGCCTCGGAATTCGGCATCCGCACCCTCACCTTCCATACCGGCCGAACCCGGCTCATCAATGAATACGCGCCTGCAGGCGGTCCGATCGAAGACGTCGATCTGGACGGCGCCCGGTCCCGCATCATGCGCGAGCTGGAAATCCTGCTGCCGGAAACCGAAAAACTCGGCGTAATCTTCGCGCTGGAAAATCTGTTCATGCCCTCGTCCACCGCGAAATTCCTCACGCCGATCGTCCGGGAATTCAATCACCCCTTCCTCGGTCTGAATTACGATTCGGGTCATGCGCTCCTGCTGGAACGGCTGCCCGGCAAAGACCCGGCTCAAATCGGTGAATGGATCCGCGTCGGCTGGCCCGACAACACCGTCACGCTGCAGGACGATCAGCTCGACATCATGCTCGATCATGTCGTCACCGCGCATCTGCACGACAATCACGGAGTCAACGATCAGCATTTGATGCCCGGCGAAGGCGCGGCGAACTGGCCGCACATCATCGAACGGCTCAAACGCGCCCCGCGCCTCGTCTCGCTCCAAAGCGAAGTCATGCCGAAATATTACGGCGACAATCCCGGCTGTCAGGCGGAACGGTTCCGTCAGGTCGGCTTCAACGTGTAAGCAGCGGAAAAATCAGTCTGCCGAATCTTTCCCCGCTCTCCGGATCAGGGAAAGATTTTTTGTATCAGGACCATGTAGAGCACGACCCCGGAAATGATCGACAGCAGGGAATTGCGTTTCCACCAGTGCAGTCCGACGACCAGCAGACCCGCGGCGATTTCCGGCAGGTTCCAGCCGTGCGCGGCGGAAAGCGGACGAGCCTGAAAATGAAGACAGAAACAATAGACCGTCAGCATCGCCATCGCGGCAGGGGAAATCACCTCGCCGAGATAACGGATGATCTCCGGCGGTTTCCCGGTCCGTCCGAAGGTCAGAAACGGAAAGGCGCGCAGCAGAATCGTCACCCCGGCGGTCACCGCCGTCAGCGAGATCAGATAGACCGTCTGAGTGTTCATGGCCGCGCCTCCCTCTTCCGCTCGATTTTCTTCCGCCCGGCCAGCAGCAGCGCCAGCATGAGAATCATCGCGGGAATCAGCAGTTTGTCCGGCGGGAAAAAGAACCGGCAGAAAACCGTTGCGGTCAGTCCGATCGCAGCGGGCAGACGGTTGCGCGCTTCGCGGCATTGATCGGTCAGGATCACCAGAAACAGCGCGGTCATGGCGAAATCGATTCCGCGGTTGTCGAACGGAAACGAACTTCCGGCCAGCGCACCGGCGGTCACCCCGGCCACCCAGTAGGAATGATCCAGTCCGGCCATGGCGAGACAATAGGAGAGCGAGCTTTCGCCCGGCGGGGTCTTGTTCTCGACCTCGAGCGCGTAAGTCTCATCGGTCAGGGTCCAGATGAGGTAGCACTTTTTCCACCACGGAATGCCCTGGAAACGTTCCAGCAGGGAAAATCCGTACATGCCGTACCGCAGATTCACGCAGACCGTCAGCAGCGCCACATCCAGCAGCGGAGCATGTTTTTCCGCCCATTCGGACAGGAGAAACTGCAAGGCGCCGGAAATGCTCGTGAAACTGGTCAGAAATGCCCAGAATCCGACCGCGGGAGTCTGCACCCGGCCGGCAAAGAGGATGCCGGCGGCAAAACCCATCGTCACATAGCCCATCAGCACCGGAATCGTGCTCAGCCAGGCGCTTTTCAGAACTTTGCGAGTAAACATGACAGCTCCGTCACCCGCGGAGGGCGGTTTCAGTGTTCTTCGAGCGCGACTTCGATGCCGAGACCGGAAAGTTTTTCGCAGATGTTGGCGTAGCCGCGGAAAATGTTGTCCGCATTATGCACCACGGACCGGCCTTTGGCGCAGACGCCGGCCAGCACCATCGCCATGCCGGCACGGATATCCGGGCTGGACATTTCGACCGCGTGGAGTTTCGCCGGACCGGAAATCACCACCCGGTGCGGGTCGCACACCACGGCGTTGGCGCCCATCGCGATCAGACGGTCCACGAAATAGATGCGGCTTTCGAACATTTTTTCGAAGAACAGCACCGAACCTTTCGCCTGCGTGGCGCAGACGATCAGACAGCTCATCATATCGCTGGGGAACTGCGGCCAGGGGCCGTCGGAAATCTGCGGAATCGCATGGCCGAAATCCGGCTGAATCTTCATGCGCTGTCCGCCGGGGACTTCGATCAGATTCGGATGAATCTTGAACCGGATGCCTATTTTTTCGAAAACTCGCCGGGTCATCCAGTAGTCACGCGGACGCATGATGCCGGTGATCGTGATCGGACTGCGGGTGCAGGCGGCCAGCGCAATGTAGCTGGCGGCTTCGATGTGATCGCCTTCGACCGTGACTTCCGCGCCGTGAAGCTCACCGCCCTTGACCTTGACGGTGTTGGAATCCAGACCGGAAATCTCCGCGCCCATGGCGATCAGCATCTCGCCGAGCTGACGCACATGCGGTTCGGACGCGGCGTTCCGGATGAGCGTGGTGCCGCGGGCGGCGGCCGCCACCATCAGAATATGTTCGGTGGCGGTCACGCTGGCTTCATCCAGAAAGATGTCCGCGCCGCGCAGACCGCGGGCGGAGGTTTCGAAGGTAAAGGGAATTTCCTCCTGGTCGCGCAGGGAAATGCCGAGTTTCTTCAAGCCGTAAAAATGAGAATCCAGCCGGCGGCGTCCGATCACGTCTCCGCCCGGAGGATAGAGCACGGCGCTGCCGCAGCGGGCGGCAAGCGGACCGGCAAACAGGAACGAGGTGCGCAGCGCCGAACAGTGGGAACGGGAAATCTCATTTCCCGTGACGGACGCGGTATTGATTCTGACCGTGCTGCCGCTGCGGTCGATCTTCGCACCGATCGAAGCAAGAATCTTCAGCATCATATCGACGTCGGTGATGGCCGGGACGTTGTGCAGAATGACGTCTTCCTTTGTCAGCAGAGACGCTGCGATCATGGGCAGGACGGCATTCTTGTTGCCGCCGACTTCCACCGTGCCGGAAATCCGGCTGGTGCCGTTGATGATGAGACTGTACATGGCTGGGCTCGCTCCATTAGGTTCGGTGCAAAGGGTGAATTGCATTCAGAAATCCGGCTTCCGAATCGCTGAAGGCAGTCCGCCGATGAAAAAAGAGGGAGGGGAAAACTTTCCCGCTCCCCCTTGTTTTCCAGTGTCCGGAGACTTATTCGGCAATCGCCGCCTGAGCCGCGGCCAGACGTGCGATCGGCACGCGGAACGGACTGCAGGAGACGTAGGTCAGGCCGAGTTCATTGCACAACGCCACGGACTTCGGATCGCCGCCCTGCTCGCCGCAGATGCCGACCTTCAGGTCTTTGCGCACGCCGCGACCGGCTTTCACCGAGTGCTCGATCAGCGCGCCGACGCCGTCGCGGTCGATCGTCTGGAACGGATCGGCCGGCAGCAGTTTCTTGTCCAGATAGGCACCCAGGAAGCTGCCGATGTCGTCGCGGCTGAATCCGAAGGTCATCTGGGTCAGGTCGTTGGTCCCGAAGGAGAAGAAGTCGGCTTCCGCCGCCATGCGGTCCGCGAGCAGCGCGGCGCGCGGAATCTCGATCATGGTGCCGACCAGATAGTCAATCTTTTTGAGACCGAACTTTTTGGCGACTTCCGCGGCCGCCGCGGCGATGATCTTCTTCTGATCCTTGAGTTCGCCCGGGTCGCAGGTCACGGGGATCATGATTTCCGGCTTGCACTTGCCGCCGGCCTTGATGATCTCGGCCGCGCATTCGAAGATGGCGCGCGCCTGCATGGCGGTGATTTCCGGATAGGTGATGCCCAGACGGACGCCGCGGTGACCCATCATCGGGTTGTTTTCCTTGATCGCGGCGGCACGCTTGTCGAATTCGGCCAGCGTGATCTTCAGCGCTTTGGCGATTTCCTTCTTCTGATCTTCGCTGTGCGGAACGAATTCATGCAGCGGCGGGTCGAGCAGACGGACCGTCACGGAAAGACCTTCCATCGCCTTCATGGTGGCGGCGATGTCCTTCTTCACATAGGGGAAGAGTTCCTTGAGCGCTTTTTCCCGTTCCTCCAAAGTGGCGGAGAGGATCATCTTGCGGAGGGCGAACAGCGGCTTGGCCGCGCCCTGACCGTAGAACATGTGTTCCGTGCGGAAGAGTCCAATGCCTTCGGCGCCGAAGTTGCGGGCCATCTGGGCATCCATCGGAGTATCCGCGTTGGCGCGGACTCCGAGTTTGCGGAAGGAGTCGGCGATCTTCATGAATTTCACGAAACGCGGATTTTCCGTAGCGGAAATGGTGGCGACTTTGCCTTTGTAAGCATAGCCTCTGGTGCCGTTCAGACTGAGAATATCGCCTTCCTTGAAGGAGAATTTGCCGACCGAGAAAACACCTTTGGCTTCATCGATCTTGAGCTCGCCGGCGCCGACGATGCAGCACTTGCCCCAGCCGCGGCAGACCAGAGCCGCATGACTGGTCATCCCGCCGCGGGCGGTCAGGATACCGGTCGCGGCACGCATGCCTTCGACGTCTTCCGGGTTGGTTTCTTCACGAACCAGGATCGTGCTGACGCCTTTGGCGCGGAGCGCGACCGCATTTTCGGAGGTGAAGACGATCTGACCTACCGCGCCGCCGGGACCGGCAGGCAGTCCTTTGGTGATCAGAGTGGCTTTCTTTTCATCCTTCGGATCGAGCACGGGCAGCAGCAGTTCGTAGAGCTGAGTCGGAGAGACGCGCATCACGGCGGTCTTCTTGTCGATCAGTTTTTCGTCCAGCATGTCCATAGCCATGTTCAGAGCGGCGATGCCGGTGCGTTTGCCGACGCGGCACTGGAGCATGTAGAGTTTCTTTTCCTGGATGGTGAACTCGATGTCGAGCATGTCATGATAATGCTTTTCGAGTTTGTTGCGGATTCCGACCAGTTCCTTGTAAATCGCAGGCAGGAGTTCCTGCATGGAACCGAGGTGCTTGTTCTGCTCGTTCTTGGTGTCGTCGTTGAGCGGATTCGGGGTGCGGGTGCCGGCCACGACGTCTTCGCCCTGCGCGTTGATCAGCCATTCGCCGTAGAACTTGTTGTCGCCGGTGGCGGGGTCGCGGGTGAACGCCACGCCGGTGGCGGAGGTGTCGCCCATATTGCCGAAGACCATGCTCTGGACGTTGACGGCGGTGCCCCAGTCATCCGGGATGCCTTCGATGCGGCGGTAGGCGGTGGCCTTCTTGCCGTTCCAGCTTTTGAACACGGCGCCGATGCCGCCCCAGAGCTGTTCGCGGGCGTCGTCCGGGAAGTCGGCTTTCAGAACTTTCTTCACGGTCTTCTTGAAATCTTCGCAGAGTTTCTTCAGATCGGCGACTTTCAGGTCGGTGTCGGACTTGTATCCTTTTTTCGCCTTGTAGGCGGCCAGCATGTCGTCCAGCTGTTTGCGGATGCCTTTGCCGTCCGCGGGTTCGATCCCCTCGGCTTTTTCCATCACCACGTCGGAATACATCATGATGAGGCGGCGGTAGGCGTCATAGACGAAACGTTCGTTTTTGGTTTTCTTGATGAGGCCGGGGATGGTGGCGGAGCAGAGGCCGACGTTGAGGACGGTTTCCATCATGCCGGGCATGGAGCTGCGTGCGCCGGAACGGCAGGAGACCAGCAGCGGATTGGCGGGGTCGCCGAATTTCATCCCCATGATTTTTTCGACCTTGGCCAGCGCGGTGTTGACCTGAGCTGCGAGCGCGGCGGGATATTTCATTCCGTTATCGAAATAATCGGTGCAGCATTCGGTGGTGATCGTAAAACCGGCAGGCACGGGAAGATTCAGGTTTGCCATTTCAGCCAGGTTCGCGCCTTTACCGCCCAACAGATTTTTCATCGAAGCGTTGCCGTCGGAAATTCCTTTTCCGAACAGATACACATACTTGGCGGCATTGTTTTTCTTGCCGGCAGCTTTCTTAGCCATCTTTTTTTCCTTTCAAACAGTTTTCAGGTATTAAGTCTGATAAAAACGACAGAACATGGGGAAACATTTGAGTTTTCACTCAAAAACTTTGGAATGCAGCTAACAACTCCTTCTTTTTGATATTGGTTTGATGTTCGATCATCACGAAGCATCCGTTCACGGCAGCTTCGAATGGTATTCCGTTGATATACAGTTTTCCGGATTTCCGAATCTGATCGAGTTTGTGCTTCTGCTTTTTCTTGGTGGGGTCATACTGATAAAGGAAAACATCGCGCCCCTCGATCCGGAGCGAAACGCCGTCCACCGCCTTGACCGGCACCACAAAAACCTTTCCGTCCACCACGCCGCCGACGCGGGTCACGATATGGTTGGCCAATTCCGGCAGCGAACGGTCGGAGTTGTCTGAAGTGGATGCACAGGAAACCGTCAGCAGCAGTAGCAGAACGCTTCCGGCGGCCACCAAACAGTTCATGATCTTTGCTGTTTTCCGCATGACATAAAATCTCCTTGAATACAGTAATTTCCGTGTCATTGCTGATCGAAGAATATGCCGGCTTTGCTGCCAAATCCCGTCGAAGTATTTTTGAGATGAATCCGGGATAACGCGTTTTGGGGAATTTTTCGAAAGCCGCCCGCTTTGCGGTCAGCCGCCGAAAGATTGCTCAATCCGAATCTGCCGGAACATCCAAAAACCTCGGTCGTGACTTTTGGCAGTAAGCGCCATAATCTCGATCATCTGGTAATTTACTCTCTCTTTTTCCGTTTTTCAAGTTGAAATTCAGCAAAATATGCAATATATTACGATTTTTATGGAAAAATAATTCAAGGAAAGTGTTTATTCCGCCATGAAACATACCGTGATCCACGCCGGTTATCCGGGCGACAGTTCCCGCGCCATGCTCAAACGCATGGAGCACGACGTACTCCGGCACAAGCCTGACACCGTCGTGATCGAATGCGGCGCCAACGATGCCGTCAACCCCGCCGCGCTCACCACCGTCGAAGAATATACCGCCAACCTCAAACAGATGGTCTACAACCTGGATGAGATCGGAGCCGACGTTCTGTTCGTGACCCCGCCGCCGGTCTATGCAAAGGAAATGATCGTCCGCTACAAATTCCCGCAAAGCCCCGATACCAAGCTCAATCCGATTCTGGACCGGTACGCGGAAGCCATGCGTGGCGTTGCCTCGTTCCTCAACCGGCCTCTGCTGGATATGTCGCGCATTCTCCATACCGTCGGCGCGGTCGGCCCCGGACCGGAAAGTCTCATCCGCAATCAGGCCAATTCCGGCGTGATCGACGGCGCTCATCTCACCGTCGAAGGCTACCGGCTGCTCGCGGTTCTGGTCTATCAGGCCCTGCTGGACCATCATCTCGACGGTCGCACCATCGTCTGTTTCGGCGACAGCATCACGCACGGCTATCCCCTCCCCGGTATGGGCACGCTCGAAGGCGACAACTATCCCGCGGTCCTGAACCGTCTGCTCAACGGCGGGGAATCCGCATGAATCCGCTGTTTCATGTCGTGCTGGTCGCGCCCGAAATTCCCCAGAATACGGGAAACATCGGCCGCATCTGCGCCTGCACCGGCTGTCTGCTCCATCTGGTCAAACCGATCGGGTTCGAGCTGGACGACCGGCACGTGCGGCGGTCCGGCATGGACTACTGGCGGAAAATCGAATACCGCATCCACGAGAACTGGCAGGAATTTCTCTCCGTCAAAGGCGATGCGCCGATGTATCTCTATTCGACCAAGGCGAAACGGTCCTACTGGGACGCGCCGATGGAAGACGGAGCTTATCTGGTTTTCGGCAGCGAGGGACACGGTCTGCCGCAGGAAATCCACGACACGTTCGAACCCTGTTTCTACACCATTCCGATGCCGGGCAATTTTTCCCGCAGTCTCAATCTGGCCAACTCCACCGCCGTGGTGATCTATGAGGGGCTCCGGCGGCGTCTGCACGAAGGAAATCTGCCATGCTGAAACTTCTTCGCAACCGGTATTTCACCATGTTTCTGCGGCTGGCCGTCGCCGCCTTTTTCCTCTGGTGGGTTTTGCGCGATCTGAAATTTTCCGAATTGACCAAGCTCACCTGGCAGGGAATCCTGCTGGGAGTCGGCTCGGCTGTAGTGCTGATCCTGACCCAGGTGGTGCTGACCGCGCTGCGCTGGCGGATGCTGCTGGGCGGACAAGGGATTCAGATTGCGTTTCCCCGCGCGGTGTCGCTGACTTTTCAAGGCTGCATGTTCTCACTGTTCATGCCCGGCGGCGCGGTCGGCGGCGATGTGCTGAAAGCGGCTTTTCTGACGCGGGAAACTCCATCCGGACACAAAGTCGAGGGCGTAACCACGATTTTCCTGGACCGCGTGATCGGCATGATGGGACTGTTTCTGCTGGTCCTGATCGCCGCGGGATGCTGTCTGCCGCAGATTCTGCAATTCGATCCGAAAATCCGTCTGCTGACCCTCATCATGGTGACCGTCTGTCTCGGCGGGATTCTGGCCGGACTGGTTCTGCTGTTTCAGGACCTTTTCTTCCGCATCCGGATTTTCGCCTTGCTGCTGGAAAAGGCGGACCGGCTGGCGCACGGCGCGCTGACGCGGATTCTGGCTTCGGTGGAAGTATGCCGCCGCGACCGCAAGACGCTGCTGTGGGCATTTCTGATGAGTTTTCTGCTGCTGCATCCGATGCTGATTTCCGGAGCGTTTCTCATCATCTGGAGCATCACCGGCTGTCCGCCGCCGTTCGGCGGGTCCGCGCTGGCGTTTCTGCTGGGCAACACCGCGTCCGTGGCGCCGGTCACGCCCGGCGGACTCGGGACCCGCGACAAGGTGATCGAAGTCGTGCTGACCGCAGTCGGAGTCGAACCCGCGGCCGCCTCGCTCACGCCGATTCTTTATTCCATCGCCATGCTTTCGTCCGGTCTGGCGGGGATCGTTTTTTTCCTGCTCGACATGGGCAGAATCCGGCGGGGAAACGACAACTGAAAGATCAGCCTGCCGGCGGCAGTGGTTGCGTCAGATGGCTGCCGCGAGCGATCAGTTCTCCGCGCAGGGCATTCACGTCGATTTGCCGGAGACCGACGCCGCGTGAAATCGCCTGCTTCGCCGCCAATGCGGCCGCCTCCCCCATCGCCATGCAGTCCGAAATCAGCCGGTAGCTGGCCAGCGCCTTGTGACTGCCGCCGATGCAGCGCCCGGCCACCAGCATGCCGTCCAGCCCGCGCGGCAGCAGCGCCCCGTAACGTATCTGATACGGCTTGACTTTTTCCACGATGATCGCCGGTTCCCCCTCGGCGCAGCGGTGGATGTCGATATTGTGACAGACCGTGATGATGCCGTCGTCGTAGAATTTTCCTTCGGCCCAGTCGTCATCGGTCACATTCGTGTCGCAGACGATCCGCCGCGATTCCCGGATGCCCGGCAGCGGGGAGAAATCCAAGCCGTAAAGGCCGCCGTTCCCATAGGAAGTCCGGTTCATCAGCTCCAGCAGTTCTTCGGACTGACGGCGCAGTTCGATCAGCCCCTGCGACAGACTTTCGGGGTCCAGCGGATCGCAGAAAGCATGCGAAATCGACATCATCCAGTGCCCCGGCGCACCCGTCATTACCCGGGCATTGCCGGCGTCGTAAGGCAGCGAATAATCGGCCCGGACCTGCCGCAAGGCGGGGAGCAGCTCATCCTTGAGATTCACCGCTTCGTGCCGGAATCCGCCGACCGTGAAGGAGAGCGAAGCCGACTGGATCCGTCCGTCCTGCGGACGGCCGTATTCGAATTCCGCTCCCGCCAGCGCGGCCACATCACCGTCGCCGGTGGCATCGACCACGGCCTTGGCGCGAATCGCGTGACGGCCCCGTTTCGATTCCACGATCAGCCCCGCGATCCTGCCGTTTTCCAAGATCGGCGCGGCGGCACGGGTCAGGAACATCACCGTCACTCCGTTTTCGACCAGCAGACGGTCGAACCAGGTGACGAGTCGGTACCGGTTGTAACAAGGTTTGCGGTAAATCTCATGGTTTTCCATATAAGTGAGAAATTCCCGCGCGAAACCGCCTTTGGGGGCGAAATCGTAGAGGGCGAGCCACTGCGTGACCGCGGTGACCATGCCGCCGGCCTGGGCGGTTTGTTCGATCAGCACGACCTTCAATCCCGCACGGGCGGCGCAGACGGCGCACGCGACACCCGCCGTGCCGCCGCCGGCAACCACCAGATCGACTTCATGGGTCACGGGGATCGTCCGTGCCGGTTCCAGGATCGTTTTCATGCACTCACCTCAAAGACTTTTCTTGATCATCGCCCCGTATTTACCGTAGCAGAACCGTTTGATCGCGGCAGTCGTGTTGGCGTTGAGCGTAACGAAATTATCCCTGATCTGCTTCGGCGTCGCGGACTGGGAATGACCGTCCAGGAACACGCAGTTGACCATCCCGTTGTGGAATGTTGCCGGATTGGTAAAATCGGAACTGAAGGAGGCGACCGCCATTTTGAAGCTGGGAGTGCCGGGCCCTTCCGGTTTTCCGGAATCGCATACCAGCACGACCTTGGCATAACCCGCCGCGCGGATGTCAGGATTCCTCAAATTATGCGCAAAAGCTTCCGTGAGCTTCGTCCGCGTGGCGCCGTAGGTGTGCCAGGTCGACAGGTAATTGGGCTGCCACGGAACCGGACAGTGAAAACTTTTCTGCACCTTGTTCTCCGGATAGAGATAGGCCAGCAGCGCACCCCAGGCATAGCCTTTGGCGGGCATCGGCACCACACTTGTTGTGCTGGTGGCATGATTGACGAAATAATCGCCGTAATCCTGACGGTAGAACGAGGTGGTCAGTCCGACCTGCTTGAGGTTGCCGAGACAACTGACCCCCTTGGCCTTATCTTTGGCCGCGTTCAGTGCCGGCAGCAGCAATCCGGCGAGGATCGCGATGATCGCGACCACGACCAGGAGTTCTATCAGCGTAAAACGGCAAACCGTTTCACGCCTCAGGCATGAAATATGAAATAGGAAATAGGAGTTGGCGGCCGTCTTCGAATTTTTCATTTTGTCTTCCTTCCGTTGAGTTTATTTTTTATTGTAAATTGAATAGACGAGGTGAGTTTTACCAGTTCCTCACAATCCGAATGAATGCTTGCAAACTGCTTTTCCGTCATGTAGTTTGACGCTTTCAGCAACCGGAGCCAATACGACGTTTCCCTGGCCTCCTTATAGGCGATTGATACTTTCGACTGAAAGTCAGAATCGCTTTGCGCGCCATGCGCTTCTTCCAGATTTGCACCGATACTGGTTCCGGAACACAGTATCTGTTTACTTAAAACAAACTCCTTCTTCTTAATGGAGAGATGTTGATAGAGCTTTATGATGCGCAATGCAAAATCAAAAGATTTCTTCAATGCAGGATTCTGCGTTGCTTTGATTTCATATTTCATATTTCATACCTCATATTTCTCAGCCTCATTTTTTGTTCCAGATCTTATAGCAGGCGGCTTCATGCGGCGCCAGTTCGATCTCGAAATTGCCTTCCGGCGCGGTGAACTCCTGCTCGTTTTTCAGCGACAGCAGATTTTTCACCGTGATGGTGCTGCCGTAGACCAGATTGTCCACTACGGCTTTGACCGGCACGGTCGCCGAATTGACGATCAGCACATAACGGGCGCCGTTCCAGAGGAACTGAGCGATGGAAAGCGGCGGATATTCCGTATCGATCCGGCTCTTTTTAATCGAAATCTTCTCCGGACCGGAAGTCTGCGTCACTTCGAGGTCGGAAGTCTGCTTGCCGAACAGGAACGTCTGCGAGAGTTCGGAACCTTTCGACAGTTCGCGGCAGACCCGGAGGTAAGCGGCCAGATATTTCGGATAGGCGTTGAAATTCGCGCGGCGGCGGGCGGAAAACACCAGTATGCCGCGGGCGCCGTTGGCGATCCCGCAATAGACATCGTGCCGGACCCAGGATTCGATCAGCGGATATTCGTTTTCCGGCACTTCGCGGAACATTTCCGGCAGAATGAACGGCATGATCGGACGGCCGAGGGCAGCCATTTTGATCGCTTTCATCTCCTGCTCGATCGAATAGCGCACCCAGACCCGCTGCTCCTTGCAGCCGGAATAATTCGTATAGGTGCCCTTCGCGGAGATATCCTGATAGGGCAGCATTTTCGCCAGCGAATCGGCGCCGAGGTGTCCGGGTTCATACATGAAGACCGGACGTTTGAGCGGGTCGTTCGCCTTGATGATCTCATACATGGTTTTCAGGTAAAGCACCTCGCGTGCTTTCCACCAGCGGCGTTCTTCGGGCGTAACGTCCCAGTAGACGATCTCCGGATTCTTCGCCAGTTCGCGGATGACCGGCGCGGTTTCCTCGGTCAGTTTCTTCGGATCCAGCGGCGTATTGGTTCTGAAAAACAGCTTGGTGATCTTTTCGCCGTTGTAGATGCCGCGGACGGTCATGACTGCACCGACCTTGAATTTCTTTGCATCGGCAATGATCTGGTCGGTCAGTTCATACTGAGGGCCGATCAGAGACGCGCCGGCATCGACGATCTCCTTCATGGCCTTATCCTTCTCCTCGGGCGACAGTTTTTCGCCGCGCGGGCCGCCGCCGGTGGAGTAGAAACTGAACGGAAACAGACGGCCCATCGGATAGACCTTGTCCGCGGGCAGTTTGATGTCCGCGTCCGTCGGACCGCCTCCGAAAAATTTTGCCGTGTCGGTGTCGATGGCGAAAACCGCTCCCGCCGCAAGCAGCAGAAGCGCAGAAACCATTTTTTTCATGATCCGTTTCCTTTCTTAAATTTATGAATTATGGTTTTTCAAATTTCAGCAGTTTCACTTCCAGCGGACCGAATGCCAGCGGCAGTTCGCCTCCGTCGGCGGTCCCGACCGTCTTTCCGGAAACGGCATCCAGCACCTTGATCCGTTCCTGCGGCAGACCGCGCAGTGCGCCTTTGACCGGCACGTTCGCGGAGTTCACCAGGAAGCAATAGCGGCCCCGAACGTGACGGATGTCCGCCAGCGAAACGGGCGGATATTTCTGCCCGGCAGAAGTCTTTTGCTTGTCGTCCTTCTTCCGCTGTTTGAGTTCGATTTCGGCTGGGCCGTCCGTCACGGAGAATTTCAGATCGGAGCACCGTTCGCCGAACAGGAAAATCTCGCCCAGACCGTTTTTCCCGGAAAGTTCCTTCGAGGCCCGGGAATAAGCATCGTAATAATTTTTGTAGGCTTTGCGGAGATTCGGCCGGTTCCAGAGCGTGAAGATCGAAAATCCGTGCGCTCCGGCGATCATGGCGCAATAGACGTCGTGCCGCGCCCAGTCGGACACCTTCGGGAGTTCGGCGTCTTCGGGCGCTCTCATCATTTCCAGCGCCGGCATGGCGAGCATTTTCCGGCCCGATTTCTTCGCAGCCTCGACCATTATTTCCGTGGATTGCCGCACCCAGACGCGCTGATCTTTGAACCCGGAATAATTGGTATAGGTGCCCTTCCCCATCACATCCATGCGGTCATTGTATTTGGCCACGGAATCGAGTCCGTAATGACCGGGCATATACATCCAGACCGGGCGTCCGGAGGGGTCGGCTTTGCGGATCGCCCGGTAGACGATCCGGAGGAACTCGAACTCTCTTTTCTTCCACCAGCGGCGTTCCTCCGGGACCATATACCAGAACGCGATGTTGGGATACTTCTTCAAAGCGGCGGTGACCGACTGCTTCACATCGGCTTCGATCGCGGCGGGGTCGAGAGCGTCTTTCTTCGAAGTAAAGAAATCTTTATCGCATACCGTGCCATTCTGCCGGACTATGACGGTCCAGATGATGGGGAATCCTTCGAACATCTTCGCCCACTTGTCCTTGTCCTTGGCATACGAGGGACCCGCCACGGTAAAACCGTTTTTCATATCCGCGGGCCGCGGCGCATAAGCGAGGATCGGAATCTTACGTCCGAGGGGATAGATCTTGTCCTCCGGCAGTTTCGCGCCGGGATCTACAGCCGGCAGGTTGAAAAAGTCCGACGCACCGGCGGCCAGCGCAGCCATGACGAACCCGCTGCAAATCAATTTTGTGAATTTCATTCTTCCACTTCCATTCCTTTCTGAGCATCCGCCAGCCCGGTAATGAACCGGGTCGGCAGTCTGATGCTGCGGTTTTCGGCGCAAATTCCTTCGTGAAAATGTTTCATCAGCAGATCGACCGCGGTCCGGCCGATCTCGTAGAACGGAACCTGAATGGTGGGGAATTCTCCCGCATAGCCGCCCGCGACCAGCTTGCCGTCGATGCCGATGACCTCGAAAGTTCCGGGGGGAATGCCGAGTCCGGCGGCAGTCCGGAGCACGGTCTGGGCGACCGTGTCGTTGCTGCAGAGAAAAACCTCCGGCAGTCGACGGCGGTTCCGGAGTTCCGACAGAAAATCTTTCAGCCGGTCTTCCGTCAGACAGTGATTCAGAACATGTTCCGGCGCGGGCGCGAGTCCGGCGGCCGCCAGTTCCATTTCGATGAAATAAGGCCGTTTGCGGGCCATGTAGTTGATCTCTCCGAGCGGACGGTCCGGATCGAACGACTCATAATGATTGAGCAGACCGATCCGGGTCAGCCCGCGCCGTTTCAGATATGCGATCGCCTCGCGGAGTCCGGGCAGCAGGTCTTCGGTGACGTCTCCGACCTCCGGCAGTGCGCTGTAGGCGGTGATCAGAATCTGCGGCACCCCGGTATAGTGTATGACCCGCTTCAGCACGGGGTCCATGTCCGAGCCGCGCATGCCGAAATGAAGCACTCCGGTCAGCGGCGCGATCATCTGACTGATGAAAGTCTCCACCGTGGCGGAATCACTCCCCTCGGGCGGCAGCTGGATGATGTTGGTGGAGAGGTTCAATTCGGAAGCCCGGTCGAAGATGCCCGCCAGATACGGCCGGACCGAATGGACCGACTTGCGCATGAACTGCGAGAACTTGACCGGCACGATCAGACCCAGCGTGGGGAACGGCGGCAGCAGACGTTTCCTCGCGTCGCGGCACACCGACAGAGATTTGTCCGGATGACGCCGCACCAGACCGTCCTTTTCCAGTTCCGCGTAAGCCCGGTGGGCGGTCGGACGGCAGAGGTTCAGCAGCTGCGCCAGTTCCCGTTCGGATTTCAGGGAGAACTGCCGGTTCGGCGGCAGGGCGCGGATCTCGCGCACAAGCGCATTCTTCAGCTGCATGTGCAGCGGTTCCGGCGAATTGCGGTCCGGACGCAGATTCTGATAATTGATCTCCATGCCGACACTCCCCTGGATTGCGTGGTAATATAAACATTACCACAGTAAATTGAAAAAACAAGTCCCGAACCGAAAAAAAATCGAATTTTTATCGTCAGGCGGCAGAAACCGCGTCAGCGGAAAACATGCGGACGGAAGATCACCGGATGAAAATTTCAGTCGTCAATCCCAGATCGGAACAGCCGGCCGGACCCGGAACTTCCCGGTTCTCCAGCCGGACCTTTCCTTCCGCGAGAAGCTGCTCCAGAATCGGATGGACCTGCCCGGAGTAGAGCAGATGAGCCTTGTCCGGACAACGCGGATTGAGTATCTGATCTTTGATATGCGCGGCGAGCGTGCCCGGATGATTCCGAATCCAGTCAAGCACGGCATCGGTCAAGCCTTCCTTCCGCAGGACCTGCCGGACCCGGAGCCCGGAGGAAAGTTTTTCCATGCGGATTCCGTCGAGCGAAATGTCGGCAACGGAATTCGTGGTCAGTTCGAGCGGATCGCCGGAATCGTCATCGAACGCGAGAGCGCTGGAGGACATCGCGACGAAATCATCATGGAACCGGATCGCGAGGCGCGAATTGACGTTCGTGGTGTAGACGTGCCCGGGGAAGTTCCGGAAGATATACAGCGAGATCGCCTCCTCGAGAATATCCGAACCGGCCTTGCGGACCACCTCCAGCGGGTCGTTCATGGTCTTCGCCAGAAAAGCCGCATATTCGCAGACGATATCCGACACATGCACCTGCGAGCCGTCTTTCAGTATCTGATACTTTTTGAAAGGCAGCGACTCGGTCCGGCTGGAAAAACGGACGCCGCGGTCCAGCAGGAAATTACCGATGTCCACGATTTTCTGTTCGCGGGCGGCAAACACGCCCGAAGTACCCTGCCCGACCAGCATGACACTGCCGTCCGAGGAGACGAACGGATGCGCGTAACGGGCGTCGCCGCCGCTGTTGGTGCGGCTGTGGAAAAAACCCGTCACGCCGGGCAGATCGTCGGCGGAGAAACGCTCCCGCCAGTATCTGGAATAGCCGGTGGTCTTGCGGTGCCGGATGACGCCGTCATCTCCGAGCACGCCGATCCCGGTGTAGAATCCGCTCCAGAGACCCTGAATCCGTTCGCCCATCCGCAGCAGGACCGGCGCGGCCGCGTCCCGTTTTCCGATATAACCGCACAATACGCACATGACAGAATGACTCCTTTCGTCCGAAATTTTCATTGGCATGGTGCGGAATATACATCGTGCCGCCGGGATTTTCAATGTCCGCAAACGGGTTCCGGACGGTATTTTTCCGGTCCGAAGCGGCGGGAAAGAGGATTTTTCAGGTTGTACTATATTGACAAAAAAGGTTGTATTATCTATATTCTTCCGAAAAGCGAAAAATGAGCGAGCATGTTTTCAGGAAAAGGTGTCCGTTGTATGAAAAAAGTGATCTTACTGCCGAAAAATAGCGGTCCGCTGAAGGAAAGCGCCGGAGAATTTCTCCGGTACTGGGAAAAAATCACCGGCGAAAAACTGCAAACCGTCCGCGCCCTGCCCCGGAATCGGAAGCAGGAAGTGATCCTGTTCGGGACCGACTCGCAGAATCCGGTCGTGCACGAACTGATGCTCGCAGGAAAACTGCCGCAGCTCGCGGTGCGGAACGGCTCGGACGATTACCGGATTCACTCGTTCGAGACCCCCGACTGCCGCGGACTGCTCGTCATGGGCGGCAATGTCCGGGCGTATTTCTATGCGGTTTACGACTTTTTCGAACGGAGCGGCGCCTGCCGGTATTTCTGGGACGGCGACCGCATCACTCCGAAAAAACAGCTGGCCCTGACCGGGTTCGACGTTTACGAAAAACCGGGGTTCAATTATCGCGGGACCCGTTATTTCGCCCACCGGGGACTGCATCGGTTCCAGGCGGAACACTGGGAGCTGGACGACTGGAAACGGGAAATCGACTGGCTGCTGAAAAAACGGCTGAATCTGATGTTCATCCGGACCGGAGTCGAAGACCTTTTCCAGCGCGCTTTCCCGGATGCGGTCCCATACCCGCGTTTCGGAGTGAAAGCGCCGGAACGGCAGCGGAACAGTTATCTGGACCGCACACCGTTCTGGAAACTCCAATACCGCGGAAAAATGCTGCGCGAAGTGTATGCCTACGCCCGTTCGCGGGGGCTGCTGCTGCCAACCGACTGCGGCACCATGACCCACTGGTACAGTCTGACGCCGCCGGAATTTCTGAAAAAATACAACCCCGGCTTCATTCCGGAACAGGTGCGCTACAACGGCTGTCCCGAAGGCCGCGTCTGGGACGTCGAACAGGACGCGAACATGGCCAATTACTGGAAGCTGAGCGAAGTCCAGCTGAAGGAATACGGCACCTCGGAACTGTTTCACACCATCGGACTGGCGGAACGGCGCTGTTTTCCCGATCACGGCAGGAATCATTATTTCAAGCGCTATGCCTTCCGCCGGATCGAAGACGAACTGCGGAAACATTATCCGCAGGCTCCCCTGCTGGTCTCCACCTGGGATTTCATCGCGACCTGGAATCCGGAGGAAATCCGGGAATTCGTCGCCGAACTGAATCCGGAAAATACCCTGCTGCTCGATTACACCTCGGACATCTTCCGCGAGAATCACAATTTTCTGAACTGGGACATCGTGGGAAAGTTCCCCTGGATTTACGGCATCTTTCATGCGTATGAAGCCTCGAACGAACTGCGGGGGAATTATGACAACATCGCGAGGCGTTTCCCCGCCGCTGTTGCGGATTCCATGTGCAGGGGAATGGTGTTCTGGCCGGAAAATTCCCATGCGGACACCCTGATGCTGGAATATTTCAGCCGTCTGGCCTGGACGCGGAAATTCATCCGCATCGAAGATTTCCTCGGGGAATTCTGTTCGGGGCGCTATCCGGAGGCGGCCGCGGAGGGAATGGAAAAACTCTGGCGCAGGGCGCTGCCGCTGATCAAAGCCTCGCTCTGGGGCGAAGCCGGACCGCTGGCCGGCGAACCGATCCGGGAAGTCTATCCGCACATGTATTTCCAGCTTCTGAACCGCGGCAGTTACTGCTGGAGTCTGGGCGAACTTGATGAGGAACGGCAGGAATTCCACCGCCACACCGTCAAACAGCTTTCGCCCCTGCTGCCGGCCGCCGCGGACTGTCTGAACACCATCGCCGCATGGCCGGATGCGGAAGGTTTCCTTTTCCGCGACCGGTTCGATCTGGCGCGGACCGTTGCGATCCGGATGTTCGATTACGCGCTGTCCGCCTTTGCGCTGGCGCTGGAAGCCTGGCAGCTGAACCCGGTTCCGGAGAACGAGACAAGGGTACGCGCTCTGACCGGCGCGATCACGAAAATGACAAAATTGTTCTCCCGTCTTCTCGCCGCTTCCGAGGAATTTTCGCTGGCATACTCCCTCGACCGGCTGAAAAGCGTGTCGGCGGTGAATCCGGTCTTCGAAGACACGTTCAAACGCGGTGCGGTCAGTCCCTACTGCCGATCCTTTACGGCGGAAACGGCGGCATACTGTTACGAAGCGGAGTGGCAGTATCTGGCGCGCCGGGCGGAAAAATGTCTGAAGGAAAACGACACCCGGCCGTGGCGGGGTCTGCTGGCGGAATTCGAGCAGGCGGACCGGAAAATCGTCGAAGCGTTCGCTGCACGCAGTCTGGAAGAGATGCGTCCGGATGTGAAGACCGCCCGGAAAAATCTTTCCGGCGTGCTGCTTGATCTGGCCGCGCTCGTTCCGGTGCTCCGCGAACAGGAAGTCCCGTATGTCATTTTCTGAAAAAAATACTTTTTTCAAGTTGTATCATATTGACAAAAAAGGTTGTATTACCTATAATTAGCATGAGAGATATTTCAGAGGGTTGAGGTTTTTTCATGACGCTGCATCACGGGGAATTGAAAAAAGATTATGCGTATCGCCGCATTCTGGAAATGATCGGCAGCGGCAGAGTGACGGACGGGAGATTTCCTTCCGAACCGGAATTCTGCAAAGAGCTGAACGTTTCCCGGGTGACGCTGCGTGCGGCCCTGAAACGTCTGGAACAGGAAGGACTCATCACCCGTTCGCATTATTACGGCACACGGGTATCGCCGGAACGGCCGATGAAAAAGGTGCTGATCGCCGGCATCTCCCCGCATGTCCGGCACAGCGACCGGAAAGCGCTGGAGATCGAGCTGATCGAGGAAGCCTGCCGGGAACGGCATCTGCCGTATGACACTTTCGGACTGTTTTTTCTGCAGGATTCGGAAAAACTGGCGGAAAAATACAGCGGAATCATCTTTTCCGGAGCGGCGATCTGCGGCGACGAGCCGTTCATGAAAGTGATCCGGCAGAGCCGTTTGCCCGCGGTTTACTGCCGGGAGGATCATGTCAACACGATCACCCGTGAATTTCCCAGCGTCGGGGTCAACATGAAACGGGCCTGGCTCGCCGGGATCGATTATCTGGTCTCGCTGGGATTCCGCCGGATCATGACTCTGATCTCGGACGACAAACGTTCCTGTCAGCGGCTCGGCTTCACCCGCGGCACTCTCGCGGAACTGTTCCGGAAAAAAGGGTTGAATGAAGCGGCCGGAATGGTCGTCAATGTGCGGAAACATGACTTCGACGGTCCGCTGAAAGAACGGATCGGCGAAGTGAAACCCGATGCGATCTACTGCTATTCCGATTATTACGCCATCATGATCTACAACGTGCTCCGTTCGCTGGGACGGCGGATTCCGCAGGATACGGTCGTGCTCGGATTCGGCTGCGGTTCGGAACTGACGACTCCCTCGCTTTCCTCGGTTTCGCTGGTCTCCCCGTTGTTCGGCACGGCGGCGGTCTCGCAGCTCCTGAGCATAAGCGAGAATCCGAAACGGAAACCGCTGGAACTGGAACTGCCGTTCAGCATTTACACCGGACAAAGCACCGCCCGGATCGAGCTGGACAATCTTATGAACCAGAGTCGGAGTTGCGTGCAGAGCAGGATGACGGCGATGGAAAAGACGACCGGGGCGGCACCTTCTTTCGGAAGTGGAAATATCGAAGTTGAGCTCAAATCCGGGAACAGACGGCAGGTCAAACGAAAGGAATGACACGATGTGTGTGTGGAGTGCTTACACCGGCGGTAAACCGGCCGCGCCGGAATTATGGGAATCATTGAAGAAAATCGAGGGCATCTGGGCCGGATTTTATACCGGACTCGTCACCTGTTCCGAAGGAAAACTTTACCACGGGAAAGTTCTCGGCAACACCCGTATATGGAAGGAAAAATATGATCTTTCCGCCTTCCCCGGCACCTGCGGTCTGATCCACAGCCGAACCAACAGCGGCGGAGACGAACGGTGGAGCCACCCTTTCGTGGGGTCGGCAGGAAAAGTCGCCCTTATCTCGCAGGGATGCTCCGGAATTTTCAAGGACCGGGCCAAAGCCGTCTTTGAAAAATGGGGCAATGAAATGCTCGAAGCCGGAAAAACATTTTCCAGCGGTATTTTCGGTCTGCCCGAACGGTATCCGGTGCTTGCCGGCGGAGCACAAGTCCACAGCGCGGAAGTTGCCGTCAATGCGGTGGAATACTGGTATGAGAAACTCGGCGACCCCATGGCGGCCATTTCCAAAGCGTGTTCAGACCTCAATACCGAATCCGCCACCTGCTTCATCTTTGCCGACCGACCCGGCATCATCGGCTTCGCCAACTGCAATCAGCACATGGTTTACTGCCGAAGCCGTGAGGGGGTCCATCTTTCCATCACCGCCATCGGGCTTCCCGACGGCTTCGGTATGGAACTTCCCTGCAACTGCGTGGGGCTTATCTCTCCGACGGAACTGAAACTGGAAAAACTGGGCGACCGTTACGAAACGGAAACCTCCCTTCCCCATGGATTGCTCAAACTTGCGCTGGATTACATCAGGAACAATCCCGGCTGCCTGCTCGCCCACGTGACAGATGCCGTATTGAAACCTCTTTTACCCGCAGAGAAACTCAATTACCGGGCGGGCAGCGCCTACCGTGTGCTGGAAACACTGCTTGCCGAACGGCTGGTGAAACTGGTTCCGGAAGAAAAGACCGGAGGCGCGGGCGCGCCCGGAACCGTGTACAGAATTTATGCGAACGGACAGTAATTTTTTGAGATAAAAAAACAAACAGAAAAAAAGGACGGTTTTTATGAAAAAGACCACAAATCGGGTGCTTCACATGGGTAAAATCCACAATGAACGGAGTTCTTCCGCTGTGCAGAGAAAGTGCGAAACGGAACACGATTTTACTTTGATCGAACTCCTCGTAGTCATTGCGATCATCGCGATCCTGGCCGGAATGCTGCTCCCGGCGCTGAACGCGGCCAAACAAAAGGCACACGCCATCAACTGCACCGGTAAACTCCGTCAGGTCGGCAACCTGACCAGAGCCTATTCGGATGACTACAAAGAATACGTGCTCCCCGCTTCGCTTTATTACACGCTCCAAACCAATGTTACCGGAAGTACTTCCAACAGTGAAAAAGCTGTCCAAAATGATTACGCCTGGGTCCTCTGGTATCTGGGATACTGCAAAGACCGTCCGGGTTCTGCCAAAACCACGACCTCCATTTTCACCTGCCCGGTCACGGAGGGCAAAAAAGACAAGAAAGTTTCGGCACTGTTATACAACGGCTGGGTTTACGGAGTCAATCTGGCGTGGAGTTTTAAAGAACGGGGCGGGGACAAATACCTGTGGAAACAGGGCCAGGTGAAAAACGCTTCCACTACTCTCTACATAGCCGACAGCCGGAACAAGGACAGCGAAACCAGTGTTTCCGGCATGCCCAATTACAGTGTTCATCACATCAAAAATCAGAGCAATGCCGTTTACGGCTGGCATCAGCAGACCGCCAACATTCTTTTCTTCGACGGTCATGTCGGAGCGGTGAAAGCAGCCACGCAGTTGTATAACGGTTTTTATATGACGCCGCCGTACGATGATCCTGACGGCAGCTGCTGGTGGCCGGATAAATAATCTGCAAACGAAACAAGGAATCAGATCATGAATAACAAATGCAAACTGTTTTTGTTGTCCGGACTGCTGGCTTCGGTCCTGTCGGCGGAAGAAGTGCTGCCCAACCGGGATTTCGCCAAACTGGTCAACGGCGTCCCCGCGGGCTGGGAATTCCAGCAGCAGAAGAAAAAGATCGCGCAATATGAGGTGATTCCCGCCGGCGAAGGGGGACCCGCCGCGGTGAAAATCACCGTTCCCAGGAAAGACACGCAGGGATTCATGACCTTCCGTCAGCGGAAGAATTATCCGGCGGGGACGAAGGTCACGCTCTCCGGCGAATACCGGACCGAAAATGCCGAACCGGGAAAGGACGGCATCGTTCTGGTCAACCTCGTCGGCCGTCATGATCTCAAAAGCAGCACTCAGCCGAAATACTGGCTGAACACCATGCTGAAACCGGTCGAAAAATGGACGAAATTCACCAACACCGGCCGGATCAAATATCCGGTCCAGTCGATTCAGATGAACGCCGGAATGGCCAAGATCAAAGGGACCATCTATTTGCGCAATCTGTCGCTGGACATCATGGAACCATCCCACGAACCCGACCCCAAAGCGGAATGGGTCTGGCGCGAGACTGAAGACATCGACAAGATTCGTCCGGTCAACACGATCGGATTGAAAAACGGCAAGGATTATTACTCCGGCCGCGGCGCGATCTGCACCGACAAGGGCAACATCGACTGGACCTTCCATATCCCGGAAGTCACGGACCCGGTCACGCTCTTTTCCAAACCGCGCACCTGGTACATCTGGGCGCTGGTTTACGGGTATCTGGAATCCCCGCGGATCATGATCTCCCTGAACGACCGCCACCTGACCTTCGTGGACACCCCCGCCAACGAAGTCACCGACAAGCAGGGCAAATATCTTGCCGACGGCAAATACGTCTGGGTGCTCTGCGGTCAGTTCACCACCGTCGGCGGCTTGCAGAAGATTTCCTTCCGTCCCAAAGGCCGGATGTGTCTGGACGCGGTAATCCTGACCACCGACGAAAACTATTCTCCGGTTCGATTCGAGGCGAAGGAAATGAACCAGGCGCCGGTTCAGGACATCGCCACGGCCAACATGATCCGGGCGGAAAACATGAACGAAGGCGTTTCCGACCAAATCACGCTGCCGCTCGCCTTCCGGATCGGCGGCAAGCAGCTGAAAATTCCCGGCGACAAAAAACCGGCGGTCTTCCACTTTTCGCTGCCCGCGGATATTGCGGTGAAAGGAATCTCCTCCCACTGGGCGGGCTCCAACTGGAACCGGCCCGAACGCTGGGGCACGAAATATCTGACCTGGAAACAGACCGGTTCCCGAACCGTGAAAGGACAGAAGATCAACGATTACGAGGCGTATCTTTATTATCTCTGCAGCAATCAGTACATGGTCTTTCTGCGGGCCGACTCCAAAACTTTCCGCTCACGGAAGGAATCAGTCTGCGAATATTGGCTGGAAAACAACGGAGAAAAACAGCTGAAGGAGACCATCGCGCTCAAGCATATCGCCATCCGGCCGGCCAAGCCGTTCAAAAAAATCATGATCGGCCCGGATTCCGCGCCGTTCCAGATGATGTATTACTCCTATCCGGACCTGACGGCCAATCTGAAAGCCTGCGGGATGAACTACATCGGATTCTGGGGCAATCCGTGGATCTGGGGCAGCTGGTTCGACACCTTCCGGAATCAGCTCCAGCGGGATGGAATCCATCTCACCGGGACCGTGCGGCAGTACACCGGCGCGCAGAAGCGCCATCAGGCGATCGGGCTTGACGGCCAGCCGGTCAAATCGAGAAAGGCCCTGACGCTGGCCATGACCGAAAAGGACGCTCCCATCGCCGAGACGCTCGAACGGACGAAACTTTGCGCCGCGACCGGCGTGAATGTGGTTTTCGACGACGAAATGACCAACGTCCTGTGGGACACGATCGACTATTCGCCCGCGGTGAAAAAACTGTTCCGCGAATGGCTGTCGGTAAACCGCAAAGGCGTCGCATACAAGGAACCCGAACAGATCGTCCGCGACCGGCTGAAAGAACCGGAAATGTACCGGCACTGGGTCGATTTCAAATGTTCCCGGATCGCCTATTGGTATTCGCTCTACCGCAAGGCGTTCGACGAGGGTGTGAAGCTGGCCAAAGGCAAATATCCCGAAAACATGAAACCCCGGATGTTCACCTGCGTGCAGGGAATCATGGTCGGACGTGACGGAAAGCCGTGCACGGTCGAGGCGATGAAGGAAGCCGGTTATCTGGATTACCGTCTGCTGGGCAAATACTGCGACATCATCGAAATGATGTCCTACACCTACGGCGGAGTCGCTCAGAGTGCACTGCCCGGCGACAAGATGGAGATGTACAACGCCTACACCGGCAAAAACAATACGGCGGTGCTCCTGCTGGCCGGCGGCTACGGCACCGAAACCACGCTGGAAAACAAAATCATGCTCAAGTATCAGGTCTGGGATTCCCTGATGCAGAAGCCGCAGATCATCCTGTTCTATTCCGGCGCGACCCTGTTCAATGCGCCGACGCTCGCGCCGGTGGTGGAAGCGATCCGCATCGCGCAGCCGTATGAGGATTTCTTCGTGAACGGCGAAAAATACACCGAAGCGAAAGCCGGCTCGGTCCGCGTGCGGCTCAAAGCATTGAAACTTGGCGGCAAAGTTCTGCTCTACGCCACCAATTACGACAATGTCGTCGGCCCGGCGGAAACGGTGGTTTTCCCGTCCGCGCCGAAATCCGTGCTGGACTGCATCACCGGCAAGAAAATCGAAGCCAAAAACAACGGTTTTTCCTTCGATTTCAAAAGCAGCCGCGGCAGACTTTTCCTGGTGGAGATGTAAAAAATGTATCTGGACTTTCATGCGCATTGCAATTCCGGCGATCCGGCCGAAATCCGGAAATATGTGGAAAACTGCGAGAAAAACGACACCATGGCGGCCTTGAGCGGCGGGCTGCATTACGGCGGACACGACTATCTCCCGAACGAAGAAGTGCTCCGGATCTGCCGGGAATATCCGCACCATCTCGTGCCGCTGGTCAAGATCGATCTGTGGGACACTCCGCCCGATCCGGCCGAATTCCGCCGCTATGCCGATCTCGGCGCCAAGGGGTTCAAGTTCATCTACCCCTATTACGCCTACGATCATGAAAGCTACCTGCCGGTCTACGAGGAACTGGAAAAACTCGGTCTGCCCGCGCTGTTCCATACCGGCGCCTACCGTCCCAACAGCGCGGACGTGAAATACCGCCGTCCCGTGCTGGAAAACATGTCGCCGCTGCGGCTGGACACCATCGCCCGCTCGTTTCCGAAACTGAAAATGGTCATGGCGCATCTGGGCACCAGGATGTTCCGGGTTCAGGCGGCGGAACTGGTCCGGCTGCATGCGAATCTCTATTTCGACCTCGCCGGCAGCGGAAATTTCCTGGATGTTTCCCCCGCGGACCTCGCCGCGCTGCTGAAACCGCCCGTGTTCACCCGCGACGCCGAAGGACCGTCCTTCCGGAAACTGGTGTTCGGCTCGGATTCCTACATCACGATCCCGGTCATTCAGACCGAAGCGTTGGAAGCATACAAAATGCACCTGCTGCTCAATCAGATCAAAGGCGAGGACAAGCAAGCCGTGCTCGGCGGCACCGTGGCCTCCTGGATGGGAATCAAACTGTGAGGGAACTTTCATGCTGACGCTGGAAGAATTTTTGCACAATGCCGAAGACTGCTGGCAGTTCTCGCTCGATGTCGCCTGGGACCAGAACCGGCGTCACCCCGAACTTTCCCGCGGGACCTGTCTCCGCGAGCGTTCGTTTCTGCATACGCTGCTCGGCACCGACCGGGCGGAGGTGTTCGAACAGGCTTGCGCGCTGGCCGATTCCGTCGCGGAAAAAACGGAAATGGCCCCTCTGTTTCCGAAAGTCCTGCAATGGATGGAAGCCAAATACCCGCCGCCGAAAGATCATCCGGAATTCGAACCCGGCCGGAGCTTCCGCTACGGTCTGAATGAAAACCATTACTGTTATCTGCATATCCGCAATGCCAAAACTCCCGAATCTTTCCTGAAAGACCCGCCGTACGTCGCGGAAAATCTGCGTTACGTCATGGACAAGGCCGAACGGGAGGACGGGTGCGACACCTTATATACGGCCACTTGGATAACCTCCCTGCCCGCGTTTCTGCGTTTCTTCCCCGAGGAATGGAGCCGGAACCGGGTAATGACCCCCGCCGGGGAATTCGGGCCCACGCTCGGCTGGCAGGGACAGTTCATCAACCGTTTCGGGTTGTTGAATCATTCCGTCGCCAGAAGATTTCTTCAGACCGGCATGCTTCCTTTTGCCAGAAAAGAAACGCATTGTTCCTTCGCCGCGATCCGGCGGCATCTGGCCGAAATGGGCTTGTAACGCCGCCGGAAAACGGATTGATACGGAGGATACGGAGGTCCGCCGGACTTTTGAGGCGAGGAGGCTGGTCGAAGACCGGCCTCCTCCAGTGTGACAACGTCATTGTTTTTCTGTTTTTTTCATTTCCGCATTTGCATTTGACGAAATCAAGGGTAAATTTATCATAACGGCTGTTTTGAACGGCCGGTGCTCATTCGTACCGTTATATTTCAGCAGATCAGTCTGTAAACCCGCCAAGTAAAAGTCTGTTTGCTATACACATCGGTGAAATGTAATCCGGTAAGTGTGTCCATCACACCTGCCGGACGCTTCCTTGCACGTGTATAGCGGCTCTTGGCGGGGCCTGCAGACTGAGTGTTTGAGAGTGTTCGGCTTTTTTTATTGTTGTAAAGAACTTTCAAACCTGCTGGATTTCGCGGTGAAATTGCGGGACCGGAGACCATTTTCTTTCAGGGACCACTCAACTCACAGTGCGCAGAAAACTGCAAGGAAAACAGACCATGAACAAGTTTTCGTCTTTCATCACTCATCTTTTATCATTCCAGCGTAAAACGGTCCGTTTTACGCTGATAGAACTCCTCGTGGTGATCGCCATCATCGCGATATTGGCAGCGATGCTCCTGCCCGCGCTGCGGGCGGCCAGGGAAAAGGCCGCAGGGATTTTGTGCGCCTCAAGAATGAAGCAGAATGCCCAGATTCAGATGTCGTATGCAAACGATTACAAGGATTACTTTCCTTGGTTTTCCGGCTACATTTGGATGGCATTGAGAAACTATGACATTTTCGCAAAATACGGTATTACTAGGGTTGTATCCGGAATCAGAGACAGAAAAAAACGGTCCCAAGAAAGCACCGTTGCTCTTTTGCCCGAAAGAGCATGTCAACCCGTGGGCTTCAAAATCCACCGGAGTCACCTACTATGTCTGGCCAGATTTAACGTTCTGGAGAAATACGACTACCAGGAGAAATCTGCCCTGGTCCAATACTCGTAACCTGAGAAAACCCGGTCAGAAATTTCTGCTGCTGGAAATAGGTTATACCCCCATCACTCCGGTAGACTGCGCCCGATATTACTGGAGCAGCTATAACGTGTTTCCTCATATGAACAAGGCTAATGTGGCGCACTTCGACGGCCATGTGGATTCTTACCGCGAAATCATGCCGTATTTCTATCCCAAGCACAATGGTATGTACGCAGAATACGCGACACGGCCACCCATAAAAAAATTAACACAAGATTACTGGCTTTATACGTATTGATCGTCAACGGAGAAATGAAAGTCGCCAAATCCGAAATCATACAATGCGATGGTCAATATCAAAGGCCAGCAATTCCGGTATGAGGTCGGCGCCGCCGCGGGCTTGCTTTTGTTTTGAAGAGATTGGCTCAAACGGATATGTACGGATGAGTATGGAGGATGCCGGATTTTTGAGGCCGGGATGAAAATGCCAACCGCTGGGGTGCCTTCAGCCTCGTATCAAACACTGCTCCGTAAAAATCCGTAATAATCCGTTTCCATCCGACAGCTGAAGACAGAAAAAACCGGCAACGTGAAGGAACCCCCTCTTTGAGCAATTCCTTCTTGTCCTTTTTGGCGGTCGAAGTGAACGGGATATCCTCCCTGGTGGAAGGACAACACATGACGCGCGATCTGCGGAAACGCGAACTTCTAGGAATACTAAGAATGCTAGGAATACTGGGTTGATTCCCGCGGAAGACCACTCATGACGCGCGATCTGAGGGGAAATAGTTTTCCCAGTTTTCCCAGTTTTCCCAGTTTTCCCAGTTTTCCCAGTTTTCCCAGTTTTCCCAGTTTTCCCAGTTTTCCCAGTTTTCCCAGTTTTCCCAGTTTTCCCAGTCCGAAACGGATTATTCTTCCTCTTCCTTGTTCTGCGCCTGGAACTTGGCGATGATCTCGTTGGCGATCATCGGATTGACCACTTCATAGCGCGCGAACGCCATTTCGAACGAACCGCTGCCCTGCGTAATGGACCGAAGTTCCGTGGCGAAACGGAGCATTTCCGCGTGCGGGACTTCCGCCGTGATCACCTGCAGACCGTCTTCCATTTCCATGCCGAGAATGCGGCCGCGCTTGTGATTGATCAGACCGGAAATATCGCCGGTGAAGGCGTCCGGGATCATGATGCGGGCGGTGATGACCGGTTCCATCAGCACGGGTTTGGCCTTGGACATGGCATCGCGGAACGCCATGCGGGACGCGATCTTGAACGCCATTTCCGAGGAATCGACATCGTGGAACTTGCCGTCGTAAACCGTGACGCGCATCTTTTCGACGACGCATCCGGCGAGCGGACCGCGTTCCATCGCTTCCACCACGCCCTTTTCGACCGCGGGGATGAAGTTCTTGGGAATGGAGCCGCCGACGACGGCGTTGACGAATTCGAAGCCTTCCTCATAGGGTTCGATGCGCAGATAGACTTCGGCGAACTGGCCGTGGCCGCCGGACTGTTTTTTGTGGCGGTAATGGCCTTCGCCCTTGCCCTGGATCGTTTCGCGGTAGGGAATCTTGGGCATGTTGAGGTTGACGTCAACCTTGGCGATCTCTTTCAGACGCTTGACCGCGTTGTTGATATGCTGTTCGCCCATGCCTTTGAGCAGGGTTTCGTGGGTTTCGGGATCGCGTTCCAGCCGCAGCGTGGGATCGTTGCCGCAGAGTTTGTTCAGGCCGGTCATGATCTTGTCTTCCTCGCCGTTCTTGACCGCGGTGACCGCATAGACCATCAGCGGGTTCGGGAAGGTCATCGGGTTCATGGCCTTGCAGGCGGTCGAGGTGGCGACGGTGTCTTCGGTCTTGGTGGATTTGAGCTTGGCCACCGCGCAGAGACAGCCGGGAACGGCCTCGTCGACCGGAGTCTGGGTCTTGCCGTTAAGCACCAGCAGCTGGCCGATATGCTCCTTGACGCCGCTGCTGAGGTTGATGATGTCGCTGTTGGCTTTGAATTTGCCGGTCAGGACGCGGAAGAACGCCATCTGGCCGATGAAGGGATCGGTCACGCTCTTGAACACGAAAGCGGCGGCATCGCCGTCCTCGGAGGGGCGGACTTCGGACCCGTCGGCCGCGACGCGGATGCGTTCGAGCGGATTCGGGCAGATGTTGGAGATGCCGTTCATGAGTTCTTCCACGCCGATGTCCATCGCGGCGCTGCCGGCGAACACGGGAACGAGGGAACCGGAATAGATGGCGTCGTGCAGACCTTTGGCGACTTCCTCTTCGGTCAGTTCTTCGCCTTCGAGGTAGCGTTCCATGAGCTTTTCATCGGATTCCGCCGCGGTGTCCAGCAGCATGGTGCGGTACTGGTTCACGGTATCGGCGAGCTCGGCGGGAACATCTTTGGCGGAGAGCACGTTGATCACACCGGACAGATTCTTTTCCTTGCCGACGGGAATGGTCAGCGGAACGCAGACGGTCTTGCCGTAGGATTCCTGCAGATGATCGAGCACGGTGTCGAAGTCGGACATTTCGCGGTCGAGGCGGTTGATGAAGATGACGCGCGGAATCTTGAATTCGCCGGCGAATTTCCAGGCGCGGGCAGCGCCGGATTCCATGCCTTTGACGCCGTCCAGCACGATCACGGCCATGCCGCTGGCGCGGAACGAAGAGATCACTTCACCGACGAATTCGCCGTATCCGGGCGTGTCGGTGAAGAAGAAATGCTGGTCGCGCCAGGGGCAGTTCAGGTAGGACGCATAAATGCTCGAATGTTTTTCCTGTTCATCCGGGCTGAAATCGGAAAAACTGGTTCCGTTGTCGACGCTGCCGAGACGGTCGACGGCCTTGGCCTTGTAAAGCATCAGATCGCAGAGCGTGGTCTTGCCCGCTCCGCTGTGACCTGCAACGACAAAGTTTCTGATTTTCGACGCTTCAAATTTCATCTTCTTCTCCTTATTTTTCCTACTGAATTACATACGACACATATAGTATGTAATTATAATGCGTTTCTATGGAAAAATCAATCGGAGGAAGAAAAATTTTCGTTTTTTTTTACAGATCAGTTGCCGACAACCCGGAAAAACACCTGTCCGGACCGTTCCCGCTCCAGCCGGAGCAGTTCGTCCGCGTTCAGTTTCGAGCCGGGCGCGGCAAAACAGAAACTCCTTGAACCGCGAATGAGAAAACCGTTCACCACGGAAAAATTGTCTTTCAGCCAGTTCTGCCGGTTCTCCCGCTGAAGTTCCGGCAGCATGCCGTGCACGAAACACAGCACCGCGCGGCCCTTCAGGTCCTGCCCCGGCTGAAGCGGATGGAGCCGATAGAGATAATAATTCAGCGTCGGACCCGTCACAACCGGGCCGCTGTCGATTTCGCGGCAGCCGGGCGACAGCTGCGCCGTGGAGCCGTCCGCAAAGTTCATGGTGCCGATCACGTTGTCGTGCAGCAGCATCAGCAGCGCGGGATTCTGCAGACGGTTCATGTAATCCTGCCGCGCTTCCTCGCCGAACAGGTTCAGCACCACGTAAGCATCGGTCGGACGGTAGACCGTCAGCACCTGCGGGTCCTGTTTCTTCACTTCGATGAAGACCCGCCCCATTTCGGGGTCGGAAGCCTCTTCCCGCCGGGGTTCGGAAAGATACGCGCAGCCGGCCAGCGTGGCGAAAAAGAGCGCCATGCCGTATTTCCGCACCGGTTCACAACGGATCATCAGCTCGTCCAGCAGCACGCCCGCGCCAAACATGGTGACCGGGAGCAGCGGCAGATACACCCGGGCCGGGCCGCCCTTGGTGACCATTGCGGAAAGCAGGACCAGCAGCACCGCTCCGCCGCTGAAAAGCGCAATGCGGCAGGCGGCGTCACGCCGAAGCCAGAGGGTCCCGGCAACCGCGGCCAGCAGCGGCCAGACCAGTCCGGTCGTCCACAGAATGCCGCCGCAATAGGTCAGGAACTGTCCCAGTGAACTGAACGTCTCCCCGAAATTCGCCCGGCCCTGCGCGAACCGGCTGTAATTGATGCCGTACCACAGACCGGCCAGCGCGGTCCAGACGAATCCGGCGAACACCAGCGCGGAATACTTTTTCCAGAGCGGCCGCACATCCGTGCCGAACGGGATGTAGAGCAGTCCCCACAATCCGGTCAGGATCGTAACATAGATTACGCCGGAGGAGACCGCGAGGCAGCTGCCGAGCGCGCAGATCAGCCACATCAGCGCATAGAGATAACGGCGGGACTCGCGTTCTTCCGCGTTGTAGCAGAACAGCGCAAACACCAGACCGAATACGAAACAGGTCTGCAGCGAATAACCGCGGGCGGTTTCGGCATAATGCAGGATCATGCCGTCCAGCAGCACGATGGCCAGGACCACGCCCCGGGCGGCCTTGTTCCGCAGCAGTTTCAAAGTTGCCGTCAGCAGCAGGAAAAACAATCCGGCAAACCCCAGCAGCGCGGGCAGCCGCATAGCGAAAACCTTATGCGGCACCCAGGCGGTGAAGAATTTGATCCCCAGCGAATTGAGCACATGATTGTTCGGTTCGGCCACACTGGTCAGTATCTTGCCGACCGGCTGGTCGACATAGTGCAGAAAAGTCCATATCTCATCGTATTCCGGCGAATGCGACTGGATGTTGATGATCCGGATTCCCATAAGGGCGATGAAGCAGAACATCACCAGCATGATCAGCCGGTTCCGCCGCATGGACATTTTTCTTTCGTCTTCGGTCATGAGTCAGTCATTCCTTTCCTGAGGATTTGTTCTCCGCCGCGCCCAGCAATTCTTCCAGCCGCCGATCCGCGGAACGGACCGCAAAGCAGCAGGACTTCCGTCCGGACCCGGCATAGGACAGCACGGGAAGCAGCCGCAGCTGCCGGACCTCATCCGGAGAGAATGCCCCGGCCATCAGATCGGCCCGGCCCGACCGGACCAGTCCGGACAAGGCGGAGCGGGATTTCAGACGGAACACGGTCAATTCGATCTGCTGCGACGCAAGCGCGTTCCGGGCCAGTTCGATTTCGCGTTCGGCTTCCGGACCGTCGAACACGGCCAGCACAAGCTGTTTCTTTTCGAGCTGACGCTCCGTTCGCGGACCGGCGATCAGCCCGGCATAAAGTTCGGAATCGTTCTGCGCCGAAGTGTCCGGACGGTCCGAAGCGCATCCGCTCAGCAGAAGCACCGCCAGACCCACCAGACGAAACGGAATCGCTTGGATATTCCCGGTCATCGGTCAGCGGGCCATCAGTTCCCGGAACTGCCGGAACAGGTAAGACGAATCATGCGGACCCGGCGCGGATTCGGGGTGATACTGCACGCTGAACACCGGTTCGGTTTTGTGCCGCAGACCTTCCACCGTATGATCGTTCAGGTTGATATGCGTCACCTCGACCGAGGACGGCAGGGATTTTTCCTCCAGCGCGAAATTGTGATTCTGAGAAGTGATCTCCACCGCGCCGGTCAGACAATTCCGGACCGGATGATTGCAACCGTGATGTCCGAATTTCAGCCGGTAGGTCCGGCCGCCGCAGGCAATGCCCAGAATCTGATGTCCCAGACAAATCCCCATCACCGGCACCTTGCCGATCAGTTCCTTCGCCGCCTGTGCCGCATACGGCAGCGCCGCCGGGTCGGCCGGACCGTTGGAGAAAAAGACGCCGTCCGGCTTCCATTTCAGCAGTTCCGCCGCCGGAGTCCTGGCGGGAAAGACGCGGACCGAGATGCCGCAGAACCGCAGGGAACGCAGAATGTTCCACTTGATCCCGAAATCATACGCGGCCACCTTGAATTCGACCGGCGGCAGTTCCGGGGAGAAACCGGGGACCAGAGTCCGTTCCGGGAAATCATCCCATTCGTAAGGTTCGGTGCAGGAAACTTTCGATGCGTAATCCTGTCCGTCCAGACCTTCCCACTGCCGGGCGCGTTCCACGCCGTCGTCGCCGGAAAGTTCCGCCCCGTCGCAGTGCATATAGCCCTTGAGCGTGCCGGAGGAACGCAGTTTGAGCGTCAGCGCGCGGGTGTCGATCCCCGCGATGGCCGGCACGCCGTTCCGTTCGAGCACGGACTGCAGCGATTCTTCCGCCCGGAAATTGGACGGTTCGTTGTCGTGATGCATGATCAGTCCGTTCAGAAACAGACTGCGCGATTCCATATCGGCGGCATTGACCCCGTAATTGCCGATTTCGGGATAGGTCATCGTGACGAACTGTCCCGCATACGAAGGATCGCTGATGATCTCCTGATAGCCGCACATGCCGGTATTGAAAACCACTTCCCCGACCCGGTCGCACGGTGCGCCGACAGACCAGCCGCGGAATACCGTTCCGTCTTCGAGTGCCAGAAATGCCTTTTTTTCGCGCTGCGCCTGCCAGATGCTTTTATTGTCCATGATGGGACCGTCCTCCAGAATATTGTTTTTTTCCTTTTCCGGTAATATACTCGCTTTTCCGGAAAAATAAAATGGGCCGGACGGTTTTTTTACGATATTTTACGACCGCACGACCGCACCGATCTGCGGGAGGAAATCGTCCGCGATGAAACCGCGCGTCTCCAGCGGCGCGACGATCTCCGCCGCCTGTCCGTGCAGAAAAACCGCCGCGCAGACTGCTTCAAATGCAGAAACATCCCGGTTCAGCAGCAGAGCGCCGGTCATTCCGGCCAGCAGATCGCCCGTGCCCGCCGTGGCCAGCGCGGGACATCCGCTCAGGTTCACCGCGAACCGTCCGTCCGGAGCCGCGACCACCGTGCGCGCCCCCTTGCCGACGACCACCGCATTCAAGCGTTCCGCGGCCAGTATGGCGAGTTCTGAGCGTCCCCTGCCCTCGGAAGAGAGATTCAGACCCGCCAGCAGACGGTTCATCTCACCGGGATGCGGCGTCAGCACCGTCGGTCTTTCACGGCGGCGCAGTTTTTCGATCAAATCCGGATTGACCGCCAGCAGGTTCAAGGCGTCCGCGTCCAGCACCAGCGGGACCTTGTGAGCCAGCATCTTTTCAAGGAATCCGACGCATTCCGGAGCGGTTCCCATACCCGGCCCGACCACGAACGCACCGGCTTTGTCCGACATGGCCAGCAGTTCGGTCGCGCTTTTCGCACAGAAAAATCCGCTATCGGAAGCAAGACGCCGCACGATCAGCGCTTTCGGGACGGACGCATGAATCTCCGCGTGTTCGGGCAGACAGCAGGTGACCAGCCCCGCCCCGGCGCGCAGCCCCGCTTCCGCCGCCAGCAGCGGCGCGCCCGGATAAAACCGGCAGCCGCCCGCAACAAAAAGATGTCCGCGGGTGTATTTGTGCACATCGAACGGCTCCCGCCGGAAAACCGCGTGCGCCTCCTCCGGTCCGGTGCATTCGACCGTATCCGGCAGTTCATTCACGAAAGCTTCGGGAATTCCGATGTCCAGCACGCGAAGCCGTCCGGTATGACGGATGCCCTCAACCGAAAACATCCCGGTTTTCGGGGTCGCCATAGTGAAAGTGATGTCCGCGACGATCGCGTCCGGATCGGCCTCTCCGCTGTCGGCGTCCAGCCCGGACGGAATATCCAATGCCGCGACCGGGCGTCCCGAGGCATTGACCAGCCGGCACCAGGTCCGGTAAGGTTCGCACAGAGCGCCGTGAAAACCGGTGCCGAGCAGACCGTCCACAAGAATCAGATGGGACCGGGATAAATCTGCCGGGGTCAAATCATAAGAAATCTGTTCCCGAACCGAGGCGGGCAGACGCCGGAACATGGAGAGTGCGTCGCCGGAAAGTTCCGATTCTGGCACCGTGCAGTGAAGCGATACGTCATACCCTGCATCGGCCAGGAGCCGGGCCGCGACAAACGCATCGCCGCCGTTGTTCCCCTTCCCCGCCAGAAAAACCACTTCGGACACCGCATTATCGAATCCCGCACCGGCCATCCATTTCAGCAGAGCGTCCCCGGCCAGCATCCCGGCGCGTTCCATCAGCCGTTCGCCGGAAACCCCGGTCTCTTCGATGGTCCGTCGGTCCAGACCCCGCATTTGCGTGCCGCTGACAGCTTTCATAAGATGCCTCCGGGTTGATGATATTCAGGAATCAAGCGGGAAAGAGATGTCCGCGATGTCGGGATGATCGGTCAGCAGCATCACCAGCCGGTCGAATCCGAGAGCGGACCCGGCACAAGGCGGGAATCCGCGGTCGATCGCTTCCAGAAACGCCGCCGGTTCCGGATATTCCGCCAGCTGCTGCTGACGGCGCGTCTCGGAAAAACGCCGGAAACGTTCCCGCTGTATCTGCGGGTCGATCAGTTCGCCGTAGGTGTTCGCCAATTCGATGCCGCCGAGATAGATTTCCCAGCGTTCGACCAGCGTGGGATCGGACTCCTTCGGACGCGCGAACGCGCCGAACCGCACCGGATAGTCGATCAGCACGCAGGGACGGTCTTTCGGCAGTTTCGGCTCGACCTGATCGACCAGCACGAGTTCGAACAGTCCCTCTTCCTCCGCACACTCATCGGCGCTGCGCCCGGCGAACGTCCGGAACGCGTCGCGCACGGGAATGATCTCCAGCTTTTCCAGCGAAATGGTCTGACCGTTGAAGCGGAACGAGGAATCGCCGTGCAGTCCGCGGCAGACCGACAGCAGGAAACTCTGCGTGAAATTGAGCAGTTCCAGATAATCCGCGCCGACCTGATAAAACTCCAGCATGGTGAATTCCTGCCGGTGACGGCGGCCGTTTTCCCCGCGCCGGAAACAGGGTCCAAGCTGGTAAATGCGTTCCATGCCGGCGGCGAGCAGACGCTTCATCTGCAGCTCCGGCGAGGTGCGCAGGAAAAAACCGTCCTCAGTCCGCGGGGCTTCGATGTATTCTTCGGCGGCGGGCGCCAGGATGCCGACCGGAGTTTCGACTTCAATAAAATGCGCCGCATCGAAAGCGGCGCGTAAAAGAGCGGCAATCTTCGCCCGCGCGGAAAGATTGCCCGCGACGGTGAGCAGACGCTCAAAAGAAGTCGAAGCGGAAGGCTCAGCCTTTGCTGACACGTTCGGCATAACCGCCCGTCCGGGTGTCGACCTTGATCGTGTCGCCCTGATTGATGAACAGCGGCACCATCAGTTCGTAACCGTTGTCCAGCTTGGCGGGCTTCATCACGTTGGAGGAAGCGGTGTCGCCGCGGGCGCCGGGTTCGGTCTCCACCACCGTGCGGGTGATGAAGGTCGGCAGCGTGATGTCGATCGGCTTGCCGTTGTAGAACAGCACGTTGCAGACCATGTCGTCCAGCAGGAAGTAAGTCTTGTCGCCGAGCTGGTCTTTGGTGATCTGAATATCCTCATACGTTTCGGAATCGCTGAAGATGTAGTTGTCGCCATCCTGATAGGAGTAATGGACTTCGCGTTCCTCCAGGTTCGGCACATCGACCTTGTCGACCGGACGGAAGGTGCGGTCCATCGAACTGCCGTTCACCATGTTTTTGAGGCGGCAGCGGTAAAGCGCGGTCCCTTTGCCCGGCTTGCAGAATTCAAAGTCCGTGATGACGTAGGGCACGCCTTCGATTTCGATTTTCAATCCTTTTTTCAGATCTGCGGCAGAATACATGTTCACTCCGTGGTTAAAGTTGTATTTTTTTCAAATGTTCCGTAATATATCACTCCGGCGCGGAAAAATCAAATCACTGCGCCACGATGCGTTTGATATTCTTCTTTCCGGCCTTGAGAATCGCGCCTCCGGCAGGGATTTCGCTCTTCATGATGTTCCGGTCGGCACTGTCGATGCGGACATCGTTCAGGTAGGCGCCGCCGCCCTGGACCAGCCGCCGGGCATCGCCGTTGCTCTTGCAGAGACCCGCTTCGACCAGCAGTTTGACGATCCAGATTCCCTCCTCGGGAATGGTCACATTGCAGGTCGGCAGATCGTCCAGCACCGCCGCGTCCGCGCGGACTTTCGCGATCGAACTGGTGGTCGGAATCTTGTTTTCCCGGTCGGCGAAACCGAATTTCGCCCCCGCGCCGAGGTAAGCCTTGGCGGCGTCTTCCTGCGAATGCGCCAGCGCGGTCGCCTCGTAAGCCAGAATCTCCTTGGCCCGGTTGATCGAAGCCGCGCAGATCGCATCGATCTCGGAAATGGGCAGACCCGTGAAGTAGCACATCAGCTTGCGGACGTCGGCGTCGTCGGTATTGCGCCAGAACTGATAGTAATCGAAAATGGAGGTTTTGTTCCGGTCGAGCCAGACCGCGCCGCCGACCGATTTGCCGAATTTCTGTCCGGTGGAACTGTTCATCAGCAGCGGCAGGGTGATGCCGTGGACTTCCTGCTGGGCAATCCGGCGCACGAGCTCGGTCCCGGCGGTAATGTTGCCCCACTGGTCCTGTCCGCCGATCTCCAGTTTGCAGTTGTATTTCCGGTTCAGCATGTAGAAGTCATACGCCTGCAGGATCATGTAATTGAATTCGAGGAAGGAAAGCCCGGTTTCCAGACGGAGTTTGACCGATTCGGCGGTCAGCATCTTGTTGACGCTGAACTTGGAACCGATGTCGCGCAGGAAATCCAGATATTTCATGTCGTTGAACCAGTCGGCGTTGTTGGCGAACACGGCGTCGTCGGGCGAGATGAAGCGGGAAAGCTGGGTCTGCAGACACTTCGCGTTGTGCGCCACGACTTCCTTGGAAAGAATCACGCGCGCCTCGCTCTTGCCGGAAGGATCGCCGATCTGACCCGTCGCACCGCCGACCAGCACGATCGGTTTGTGTCCCGCCTGCTGCAGACGCCGCATGGCCATCACCGGCAGCAGATGTCCCACGTGAAGACTGTCTCCGGTCGGATCGAAGCCGGCGTAAAAATATACCGGACCTTCGGCCAGAAGTTTTTTGATCGCTTCTTCGGAAGTGTTCTGGTAGATGAACCCGCGGGCTTTCAGGTCCTCAAAGGGGCACGATGACATTTTCTCACCTTTCAGCTAAAAGTTGTTTATATTTCCGCACGTTACGGATAACTTGGTAATATACCTCCCCGACGGGATGATTGCAAGCCGCGCAAGGGGAATTCTCGTCACTTTTTCGCTGCCGACGAGAAAAAAACGCGAAAAAAAACGAATCCGGGCTTGAAAAAAAGGAAAAACCGGATATATTAAGCGGTGTTTCGAGATCGGGGCGTAGCTCAGTCTGGTTGGAGCGCTACGTTCGGGACGTAGAGGTCGCTGGTTCGAATCCAGTCGCCCCGACCATTTTGCCCATCCGGGCAAAAAATGGTCAACGAAGCCGCAAGGCTTCACTTCACGCGGCATCAGTTGCTCTTCACTCAAAAGCCGCCAGGCTTTTCTTCACATCTTCACTTTTGGGTAAGCCTTGCTTGTTAAGTCGCGGCCTTACGGTCGCTTGTGAAGGCGTTCGCTTCGCTCTCTTGTGAAGTTGTCGACTCAGGCGGGTGGATGTGCTGCACTTTCCTGCGCGGCTTCGCCGCTTAACGGTCACCCGCCGTCAGGCCTCGCTTCCTTGTCCTCCGCAACCTTGGCGAAGGAGGAAGGCTTCGCTTCATGCCGCGTCAGCGGCGCTTCATGCACCGACTTGTCCTCCGCAACCTTGGCGAAGGAGGAAGGTGCGCTTCATACGCCGTCAGACGGGGTCCTGCTGCATGAGGTCGCGGACCAACTCCGCACGGCGGGCGAGGAAACGTTTCCACTCGGTGGGATCGACGAACGGATTGGGTCCGTCGGGATTCTCCTGCCGGCGGCGCACTTTTTCCAGCGCATCGTAGGTGCCGAGATGGTTGCCCACGACGACTTCCACCGGTTCGTCCTTGAGTCTTTCCACGCCGTCGAGGAACTGCTGACGGCACTCGATGGGCAGTCCGAACTGACGCAGGAAACCGGACCGCATCGAATTGATGCCGACTCCGCCGTGCATCCCGGCGTGCCGGACGACGCCGTTTTCTTCGAGGTCGAAGAAGAACGCCATCGTGCCGGGGGTATGCCCCGGAGCCGACTCGCACCGGATTTTGAGTGCGCCGAAGGTCAGCACATCGCCGCCGTGGATCAGCACGTCGGGTTCGAAAGTTTCGTCAAAGCTGCAGCCGGAAAACTTCCCCCGGGGAAGTTCGAGTTTGCCGTTCACGAAATCGCGGTCGGGGGCGCCGATATAGGTTCTGGCGCCGTTCATCTCGACGAGTGCGCGGGTCATGCCGATGTGGTCGTAGTGACCGTGCGAATGGAGTATCCAGCGGACGTCGCGCGGGTTGAAGCCGAGCTCGTAGATGTTGCGGAAGATAAAGTAACCGCACTTGGGGAGTCCGGTATCCAGCAGCAGCAAGCCGTCCCCGGTGTCGAACAGATACGACGGCGAATGCTTGCCGCCGATGTGCCAAAGTTTTCCGTAGAGCTGAAACGGTGCCAAATCTTCTTCCCACGGTTGTGAAGCAGCCATTCTTTTTTCCTCCGATTTTTACTGATGGGCAAAATTCATCCTTGGAATATATCGCCGCAATGCGGTGAATGCAAGTTGGGAAAGCCCAAATAATATATTCGAGTGAGTATCTTGCGGTAATCCGCAACTGTTTTGAGGCTGAGAGAACTTTTCCAAACAATAAACGATCTCCGGTTCATGCGGTCACCCGACTGCCGTTTTGTCGAAACGAGATCCGGGATGAACTTGAAAATCAGGTTGAAAGATGCTATAGTATTTCATCGTTGTGAACCCCTCATAGGATGTGAAATGATAACGGGACGGAGGTGTTTTTTATGATGGACAAGCGCGATTGGGAATTTCTTTACTCTTCGGAAAACAGAATCGAACTCAATGCGTTGGAGCTTCTGTATGCCGAGATCGGCGACCGGATCATGCGCGATCAAAACCGTTATGTTCTCCATACCCTCGCCTGCCGCAAGGCGGATGATTCCCTGCCGGAGAAAAATGCCGTCGTCATCGGGGCCGCGGACGAAAATCCGCTGCTGCGGCGGTTTCTCGATAAAAACGAGGTTCCCGCACACGGTTTCCGGGTCAAAACGGTCGACAATCCGGAACATCCGGGCAAGCAGATGGTCCTGATCGCCGGCTCCGGGGCGCGGGAAGTTCTGTACGGCGTCATCACGTTTCTGGACGATCTGATGCCCTTGACCCTGCACCAGAACGGCGACGGAATCCGCGATGCGTCCGACCTTTTCCAGAAGCCGTTCCCGCCGATCGATTTTGCGGATGCGCCGCAAACCCAGGTAAGAAGCGTTTTCTCCTGGGGGCATACATTTGGCCGTCATCAGGAATATTTCAGAAATTTGGCCCGGATGAAAATCAACCGCGTGTATCTCTGGAACGAATATCCGCCGGTCAACGCCGCCGAGGTCGCGGAGGAAGCGCACCGCTGGGGAATCGAGGTTGTCTGGGGATTTGCCTGGGGGTGGAGCACCGCTTGCTTTCAGTCGGACCTGAGCAACCTGAACAAGTTGAGCGACAGCATCATCAGGGAGTGGCGGGAAGTCTGGAGCGGATTGCCGGGCGACGGGATTTATTTTCAGTCCTTCACCGAGTTGTGGAAGGACCAGATCGATGGAAAATCGGTCGCGGACAGCGTAACGGAACTGGTCAACCTTACCGCGGGACGCATTCTGGCGGAACGCCCCGATCTGAAAATCGTCTACGGACTGCATGCCACGTCGGTCAGGAACCGGCTGGATGCGATCGCCGGAACCGACCCGAGGCTGGAGATTCTCTGGGAGGATTGCGGCGGATTTCCTTACAAGTACAACATCCCGGAGGATGCCGAAAGGGACAATGCGTTTACCCGCGCCCTGTTCGCACAGAAACACGGCATGGGACTGGTTTTCAAATGCCAACTGATGCAGAAATGGTCGGAATTCGTCCATCAGGCCGGTTCGTATGTCGAAGGACGGAACGGCCCGGAAACGGTGCGTCACGACGTCGCCGTGACGACGCCCATGTGGCGCGCATACGACGCCTTGTGGCTTAAAAAAGGACGCCGGGCATACGAGCTCGCGCAGCTGATCCATTCGGAGGGCGGCGCGCAAATTGAAATGAATATTGCCGCACAGTTGAACGGCCCCGTCCGGCTGCCGTCCGCACTGACGGCGGAACTTTTCTGGAGCACAGCCGCGTCGTACGATGATATTCTGAGCAAAGTCGTGCAGAGAAATTATGTTTCGCTGTAACGTTCCGGCGGCTTGGAAAATCAGAATGGCGAGAATGACCAAATACAATAATAATTACAGAAAAAACGAAAGGATGTTTTTTGATGAGCACGGCCAAAGATCAATATAATGTTTCGGCAGTTCGGGAAACGGACGAACTCAACTTTTCAATCCGGAGTCTGATGCTGCCCTGCCGGGACGGAGTCAGGCTGCACACCCTGATCTTTTTCCCCGAAAAAACGCGCAGGAAAATGCCGGTCCTGCTGAAGCGTTCGCCGTATTGCCGCCGGACCTGGCTGGAACGGCCGGACGGCTGGGCAATGAAAAACGGGATCGTCTTCATCATGCAGTCCTGCCGCGGAACGGCCTTCAGCGAAGGCGTATTCGATCCCGCCGAACGCGACAACGAGAAAAACGATGTGGAAGACCTGTTCCGCTGGCTCAGGAAACAGGACTGGTTCAACGGACGCTGCGTCATGAGCGGCGCGAGTTACCCGGGGTGGGTGCAGTGGTGCGCCGAACGGACCGGCTGTCCGGAACTGGTCGGCACGGCCCCGCGGGTCGCTCCGATCTACAGCTGCACGGGCGCCTCGTTCCCCGGCGGCGGTATGCGTTTTTCCTTTCCGCTGGTGTGGGCCGTCACCATGCATCACCGCTGCACTTACGGATACGACGACGTTCCGAATTACGAGGCGAATGGATTGCTCCGGCAACTGCCGGTCATCGAGGCCGACGTTCATGCCGGATACGGTGAACTGCCCACCGTCCGGAAATTTCTGACCAAAGCGATGAAACCGGGCAAGCATCTCAAATCCCCCGTTTCCGAATTCAAAAAATGCCGCGCCCCGGCTTATATCGTCGGCGGCTGGTTCGATCCGTTCAAGGCGGAGACCCTCGAAACGTTCCAGCTGATGCGGAAATATGCCGCCACGAAAAACGCACGCGATTTCACCCGGCTGACGGTCGGTCCCTGGGGACACAGCGGTCTGCTGAACCCCGATCTCTTCGGCGCGGACTGCAATTATGAAGCGCTCGGAGTCAATGAAAGAATGGACCGCTTTCTGGGCGGACTGTTGAAAAATCCGGACCGCGACCCGCTGCCGTCCGAGCCGAAGGTCCGTTATTACGCGCTGGGAGAAAATCAATGGCATACGGCTGAAATCTGGCCCCCTGCCGGGGTGCGCGAATGCCGCTGGTATCTGCACAGCGGCGGCAATGCGAATTCACTTTCCGGCGACGGCGTGCTGAACCGCCGGAAATGCGGGCGCGAAGTCCCCGACGTATATGTCAGCGATCCCGACCAACCGGTTTTGAGCAACAACGGGTCGCGCGCATCTCTCGGCTGTTATGACCGCGTTCCCGAGCAGAAACGGCCCGATGTGCTGGTCTACACAACGCCGGTTTTCAAACGGAAATTCGCCCTCGCCGGTGAAATTGTCTTCCGTTTTTGGGCTTCAGCATCCACCCCGGACACGGACTTTTTCGCGGTTCTCTCCGAAGTCCTGCCCAACGGTCGGGCCATGTATCTGACGATGGGAATGGTGCGGGCGCGTTTCCGCCGCAGTCTCGACCGGGAAGAACTGCTGGAACCCGGCAAACTGTATGCGTTTGAAATCCGGCTCTCGCCGATTGCGGTCACCTTCCTGCCGGGACGTGCCATGCGGCTGGAAATTTCCGGTCAAAGTTTTCCGCGGTGCGACCGCAATGCCAATACCGGCGGCAGGCTCCTGTATGACACGGAATTGAAGAAATCGGTCCATACGATCCATCACAGTGCGGACCATCCGGCTGAACTGATCCTGCCGGAACTGCCGTGAAACCGGTTTATGGCGTGTGCCGTTTGATGAATTTCCACACGTTCTGCGGTGTGGTGCGGACTCCCCGCTCAGCCAGACGTTCCGCGATTTCCCGCGCGCTCTGCCGGTTGCTCCAGGCGGCCGATATTTCAGCGCGGAATGGCATCAGGATACTCCGTCCCCTGCCATGCTTCGCGCCCGTATCGGGCCGGCGGGAAAAACCGCTGACGGCGAAAAGCTGTTCGGGGCTGTAATGCCAGTATTTCGAGGATTCCCGTTCCAGTTCCCGATAGGTTTTGGAACGGTAGAATGCCAGCAGCGCCGCTTTCGGGGAAATATGACGCCGGGCGGCAATCAAGGTCGCCATCCGTGCCGCCTTGCCGGGAATCAGCAATCGGAGATTTTCCTGAGTTATTTCCGCCGGCATTGCACCACCTCGCTTCCGGTATATTTCAGGACGGCAAGAGAACGCTCCGTATGAAAAAGCACCTGATCGGTCAGTTTGCGGACTTTCAAACGGTTCAGCAGTTCCGAAAAGTCGATCAGTTCGCTTTCGTAGAGCGCAAAACTGGCATAGACCTGATCGTTGGCAACCGGACCGTAAACGATATCGTATTCATGACCGTAATTGACATCGCGGCGGTTGGCTTCCACGAAACGAGCCCATTTTTCATCGGCTTTCCGGAAAACCCGGATTTTAAGTTCCGGTGTTTTAAGAAAATCATCCGCGACCTCAAAATATGATACCACGCCTTGGAACTTCCGGCTTCGGTCACACTTGGTCGACACAAAACGCCGTGCCTGTTCCAGATCAGTCGTAGTATAGAACCCCGTCCCGAAATCTCCGATGTGATCCGTCGCCATGATGCGCGGGATTTTGACCTCGATCAGACCTCCGTGATACAGTTTCATTTCTTGCGTCTCCCCGATTCGATAAACCGGTCGATCTCGCTCAAAATCGCTCTGGTCCCGAGCGTATGCAGAATATCGAAATGTTCCATCAGGAAATCGGTCACGCCGTATTTTTCAAACAGCGCAGCCGCGTCCGCTCCGGGCATGCGGTGAAGAGTCTTGTATTCCTCGATGCAGAAGGATACAAAAAGCAATTTCGCCTCGGATTCTGTTTTCTCAGCCATGATGACCGTCAACTCCTTTTGCCGTAATATATCACTCATCCGGAAAAAATTCAAGAGTTGATAAAATAAACTTTTCGTCAATACGGACGACCGGTCTTATTCCGGCAGGTAGCGCCCGCCGGTGGTCCACAGCAGATGCAGAACCTTCGCCCCGTCCAGCCCGCGAAGCTGACAATAATCCGAGTTCATGACCATTCCCGGTCCGGCAAAACCGGCCGCCGCGGACGGCTCGATCTTCAGATTTTCCGTTTCGCGCGCCAGATGCTGATAATCCGTCAGCGTTTCATCCCGGACCGTGAAGCAGCCGCTGACCAGATTCCGGATCAACCGTCCCACGAAAGCCGAAGGCCGCCCCACCGCCAGTCCGTCCGCGAGCGTCCGGTTGGTCAAACCGATGTCGTAAACACTGATCCGGTCATGTTTTCCGCTGATCAGGCCGAGCGTCATACAGGGCGAATCCACCGGCTCGGCGAAGAAACAGTGCACGGCGTTTCCGAAGAGTTGTTTCAGACCGAAACAGATTCCGCCCGGCGCCCCGCCGACACCGCAGGGCAGATATACGAACAGCGGATGGGCCGCGTCCGGAAAAATTCCCCGCAAACGCAGCTGGTCGCGCAGACGAAATGCCGACACCGCATACCCGAGGAACAGCTCGGGCGAATTTTCATCGTCCACGAAATAAGCATAAGGATCGGACTGCGCTTCCGCCCTGCCCTGCTTCACCGCACTGGAGTAATCCCCCGCATATTCGATCACCTCCACGCCGCGGGAACGCAACAGTTCCTTCTTCCATGCCTTGGCGTCCGCCGACATATGCACCCTCGCCCGGAATCCGAGCGCCGCCGCGATCGTGCCGATGCTCAAGCCGAGATTGCCCGTGCTGCCGACCGAGACCGTATATTTTCCGAACAGCTCCCGGATTTCCGGCTCCGCCATTTTCCGGTAGTTGCCGCCGGGCTGGAGCAGGCCGTGTTCAAGGCACAGCGATTCGGCAAAGCACAGCACGTTGTAAATGCCGCCGCGCGCTTTCACCGAACCGGCCACCGGCAGGTCATGATCGGCCTTGAGCAGAATTTTCGCACCGGGACAAAGTTTTTCCGCCAGCTGCGGCACGGCAAGCAGACGCGACTCGATGATGCCGAACTGTTCCGCGGCCTCGTCGAAAAGCTGCGCCAGCAGCGGGGCGAAACGGGCCAGTCTTGCCTCGGCTTCCAGCATGTCGTTCAGAGTAAATTCAGCGGAGGATTCCCCGCGTTCATAATCCGGATTCCGCCAGAAAAACGGTTCCCGGGTCCGCAGTTCGGCCAGCTCGTCAGACATTGTCCATCCTCCGTTGACGCAGTTCACCGGATGCGGAGAACGCGGCCGGCACGGACCGTTTCGGCGACCGGATCGGGGCTGTAAGCGAGTTTGCCGTTGACATAGACCGCTTCCACGCCGGTCGGGATGCGGTTGGCCTGAATAAAATCGGCCTTGCTGTCGTAACGGTCCAGATCGAGGAGCACCATGTCCGCGAAATATCCGGGCGCGAGCACGCCGCGGCCGCGGATATTGAAATTGGCGGCGGGCAGACTGGTCATGCGGCGGATGACCTCGGCATAAGGACAGGATTTCGAGGCGATGCGGAGGAATCGCGGGAACGCGCCGAACGCGCGCGGATGGATTCCGCCGTTGGAGAAAGCGCAAATCGAACTGTCGCTGCCGCAGACGACATACGGATTGGCCAGGATTCGTTCCAGATTCTGCTCGTTCATGCTGCCCATGGCGGCATTCGGGGTATTCCCGGCGCTGAAGAGATTCACCGCGGCTTCTTCGGGGGAGACGTTCATCATCCGGCCGATCTCGACCAGGGTTTTGCCGTAATAGATGCGGTGTTCCGGGAACGGGGAATTGACTACGATGACCCGGTTCCAGTCGCGTTTCACTTTGGTGCGGAGCGCTTCGGCCAGTTCGGCGCGATATTCGGCGCTTTCCTTCAGTCTGCCGCACAAAGTGAGGCTGTCCACCTGATTGAACGGCGGCGGCACGATCATCCGCAGGGAAGTGCCGCAGTAAACGTAGGGATACCGGTCGGCCAGCACGTTCATTCCGGCTTTCCGGGCATTGTCGAGCAGAGCGAGAGCGTCATCGAGTTTGCCCCAGTTCGCCTGACCGGCGGTCTTGAGATGACTGACCTCCAGATTGTTGTCGCCGGCCCGGGCGATCTCGATCGCCTCGGCGATGGATTCCAGCAGCAGATTGCCTTCGCTGCGCATGTGCGTGGCATAAGGCTTCCCGGTCCCCTTCAGCAGCGAAGCCAGCTCCTTGACTTCCGCCGTCTCGGCGAACTTGCCCGGCAGATAGTAAAGACCCGAAGAAAACCCGGCGGCGCCGTTCTCCAGCGCATCGGCCAGCAGCTCTTTCATGCGGCGCATTTCCTCCGCGGTCGGCTTCCGGTTCTCATAGCCCATCACGTAGACCCGCAGGGAGTTGTGTCCGCAGAGATAGGCGACGTTCAAAGCGGGCGAATTTTTCTCCACCAGATCGCAGAAGGCATGGAAATTGCCGTAGACGTTTTTCAGTTCGTCCTCTGCTTTTTTCGCTCCGGCGAGGTAATACGAGGAACCGCAGTTGCCGGAAATATCGGTCGTCACGCCCTGGGCGATCTTGGAATCCGCGCCCGGAATCCGGAACGTCGCGGCATCGGAGTGGGTATGGACGTCGATAAATCCCGGGACCAGCGCCTTGCCGCCGCCGTCCACCACCATGCTGCCCGTGCGGTTCAGGCTGCCCAACGGCGCAACGGCCGCGATCTTGTCGTCCTGTACCGCGACATCGGCGCGGAAAGAAGGTTTACCGGTCCCGTCGTAAAGTTCCACGTCGGTAAAAAGCAGTTTTTCCATTCCCTTTGTCCTTCACTTTTCATTTGGTTTTGAAGTTCAGCAATCGTTTCCGCAGATTAATATATAATGGTCCGGACCATTTTTCAACCGGCGGGAAAAGATAATTCAACACCGTTTCCCGAACGGAGAATGCGCCTGATAAAAAGGTTGGCTCATCGCTTTTTTCACGATCCAGACCGTGACGGGGATAAGCAGGATCACCAGCGCCCCGGCGACATAGAATGCGGAGCGCACGTCGCCGCAGCTGTAGACCACCCAGCCCGCGACGCAGGAAGCGATCATGCAGCCGATATTGTATGCCGTGCTGCGGTATCCGAGCACCGATCCGCGCTTGCGTTTCGGCGTCGTATTCGAAATCAGTTTCATGAACACCGCGCCCGAACCGCCCAGCACCAGCAGTCTCAGCAACCGGAAGACCGTGAACAAAACAAAGTTGAGATTGATCTGATACGTCTTTCCGAGCAGAGACCATCCCACCATCGGATGCTTGAAGAATCCCGGAGTCTGCACCTGAATCAGCAGACACGCCGCGGTCACGATCAGAATCGGCAAAATCAGCCGGAGCGGCCGCACCCGGTCGGAGAGGAAACCGAGCACCATGCCGGACACCAGCGACGCCAGCGCGCAGGACGCGCTCTCAATCCCGGTCCAGAACGCCGCTTCGCGGAGCCCGACGATCTTTTCGATCAGCATCGCCACGTAGGGAACTTCGAAACTGAATGCGATTCCCATCAGCAGAGTCTGCAGCATCAGCAGCCAGACGCCGAGCGTGAACGCCGGCAGAATGGAATGACGGTAGCGGTGAAAACGTTTCGCCTGCGGACTCTTTGCGGGCTGCGCCTTGCCGGGGATGTAATCGTCCTTGGCGAAGAGCACGAAGATCCCCGCCGCGAAATACATTATGCCGCACAGCCAGAAGGTCTTTTCGTAGCCGTAATACGTCACGACCAGCCCGCCCAGCACGTTTCCGAACGTGACCCCGGAACAGTAGGCGGTCGAAAGCAGCCCCAGCGACAAGCCCTGTTTGTCTTCCGGCGTATTCTTCACCAGCAGAGTCTGCGCCGCGACCGTCGTCCCCGCGCAGGCGGCCGTAATGAAACGCAGCGCGATCAGCATCCAGACATGCGTGACGTACGCCATCATCGGGAAGAACACCGCGGTCAGAAACGTCCCCCGCAGCAGCATCGGTTTCACCCCGAACCGGTCGGACAGACTGCCCCAGACCGGATTGAACACCCCGTAGGCGAACATCCCGAAGAACGAGAACATCGACATGTAAAGTCCGCGCTCGCCGTCGTTCATGATCCCCAGACCTTCTTTCAGAAACAGCGGAATAAACGGCATTGCCGCGCAGAATCCGGACATTACCAATATCTGCGATATCACCATCATCGCCACATTGCGTTTCCAGTGGCGGGTCGATTCCATCAGCATTTTTATTTTTATCCTCCGGAATCCCGTGTTTGCGGGATTCCCAAGCGTGATCTTTTCCTGTGATCGTGCAAATTTAAGCACAGATCGGTGCTTTTTCAAGCGCGATTTGCAAGATTCCGGAATATTTTTCCGATGTTTTCAACGGCAGACGGGGTATTTTGCCGCGGTCGGCACGCTTTTTCCGGCGCCGGAGATCGGGAAGGCCCGATGAACGGACAGATGTCCGGATTGCGGGAATATTCCGATTCCGGAGCGGAACAGGAAAATCCCCGCACGAAGACCGTTTTCAGCTCAGTCGATCAGAACGACCCGGTTTTCCTCGCGGGAACGTTCCGCCGCCTCCGCGATGGAGGTGGACAACATGCCCTGCTCCAAAGTGGACCGGTTCTGAATTTCACCCCTGACCGCGGCAAAAAAATCATTCAGCAGCAGCGGGTCTGCGCCGCCGTGACCGCCGTCCGTATCGGCGATTTCGTAAGTGATACTGTCCTTGGTCCAGCGGTCGGTGATCCGAATCTGCCGACGGGAAAGACTGACCTCCGCGACCGCCTTGTCGCCGACGATGGAATAACGCCGGTCGGAGAGTCCGCAGACAAAGCATTCCATATGACAGGCCCGCGCCCCGTTGGCGTATTCCACCATGGCGAAACCGTTGTCATGCGTGCTCAGGTCGGACATATACATGCAGGAATCCTTGACATAGCCGTCATATTTGACCGCCTCGTCGCCCCATTCTTCGGTCTCCTCCTGAAAAGCGGCTTTGCAGGCGCCGTTTTTCCGGTAATGACAATCCCGGCAGCGGGGTCCGGGCTGGATATTTTTCTCGAGGGGAAACGGCAGATTTTCCGGCCGGAAAACATTGATGCCGCAGAAGGCCGCGACCTTGACCGGCTTCGGAAAACCGAGAAACCAGTTGAAAATATCAAAATCGTGACAGCCCTTGTGGTTCCACAGTCCGCCGCTGAGGGATTTTTTCCCGTTCCAGCGCGACATATAGGTCCGGCCGCCGTCATAAAATTCCCGGTTTTCGATGAGAAAGACCTTTCCCAGCGCGCCGGAATCGATCAGTTCCTTCATCTTTTTCAGAACCGGATGGTGCCGCAGGTTGAATCCCATCATGGCGATCTTGCCGTTTTTCTTCATCGCTTCGATGACATTCCGGCAGCCGGCGAGGGTCGTGGCCAGCGGCTTGTCGATCAGTACATTCACCCCGTGATTCAAGGCCGTGACCGCGCAGGCTTCATGTTCGGCATCGGGGGTGGTGATGATGACGCAGTCGAGTTTTTCCTTTTCCAGCATCTCGTTCAGGTCGCTGTAGACCGGCGGACCGCCGAATTGCGCCGCAGCCAGACGCAGACGGACCGGGTTCAAATCCATCAGCGCGGCAATCCGGCAGTCGCTGCGCGCCTTCATCATCTGTCCGAAACATTTTACTCCCCGGGTCCCGACCCCGACGACAGCGGCGTTGACAATCATTTTTTCTCTTCCTTTTCGATATAGTCGTCATCACTTTTTCTGACGGTCCCGTTGTCGGAATCATCCACTTTTTTGGCTTCCAGGCGCTGGAACAGCCGATGAAGATCGATGCTCCCGCCGATGGCGAACCAGAACGTGGAAACGATGGCGACAATCCCCGGAATGACCAGAGCCGTGATAAAGAATTTGATTCCCCACCATTTCAGCGGCCAGGGTGAGATCAGGTTCCAGATGATGACGCCGACGAAGTTGAGCAGCCAGGCGTAGCAGAAGCTGTAGATGAACACGGAATAAGCCAGAATCCGGTCGCCCCGGGTGTAGTTGGGGTCGATACCGGCGATTTTCAGGAAGAAATTTTTGAAGGACCATTCGAACCGCTGGAAAGTGACGCCGTCGGAATATTTCCCGCGGTGAAGCAGTTTTTCCATGTTGAAAGGTCTCCGGCAGGTCAGCAGGGAAACCGTCACATACAGCAGCACCGAACTCAAAATCGCGATAAAACTCATTTCGACCGAGTTGATCGGGAACCGGTTCGGAGTGACTCGCCATTCGATCAGCGGATGGAACGGCGAGGACAGCGCGATGAGCAACCGGTCCGCGGCGTCCACCAGATCGTGTCTTTCAAGGAACGGATAGATTCGAGCCGCCCACTGCTGCTGACAGATGATTCCGGAGACCGCGATGGAAGACCCCGCGATCAGGGACGTGAACGCGGCGGGCGTAGTCCCCCGGCTCCAATACAGTCCGAACGTGGTGACCGGCCCAGCCCCGGCGGTCCAGATCGCGCCGGTGATGGCGAAAAACATCAGCACGTAATCCGTTTGCGCGAAGAAGAAGGAAAAGAGGAAGGCGAAGACCACGACGCCGGAGATCACCCAGCGGAGCAGACGCAGGTGCTGCTGCGGGGTCAGCTGCTTTTTCATGAACGGCAGGATGATGTCCTGCGCGATGATGCTGCCCCAGGAATGCATGTAGGTCGTGTCGGTCGACACCATCAGGAAGATCATCAGTGCACAGAGGACGCCGGTGATCCCGACCGGCAGGAGCTCCCGGAGCGTGACCGGCACCAGCATCTGGCCGTAGATGGTATTCAGCTGGGCACCGGCCTTGCCGTCGACGGAACCGACCGCCGAAACCGCGATGGCGCGGAAATCCTCCGGCCTGACGGCATTCAGGTCGATCTTCTCCTGCATGAAACTGCGGTTCCGGGAAAGTCTTGTCTGCAGCCGTGCCGGGACTTTCCCCGTCTCGAGCATGGCATTCAAATCCTCCCGGACCTCGGTAAATTTCCGGTCGGCCGCCATTTCGGCAACCGTCTGCCGCGTCAGATGATAATGCGCGTTCTTCGCCTCTTTCTTATAATTGCCGTGGTGCATCACGACAAAGGCGGCGACGGAAAGCAGCGTGATCATCATCACGGAAAATCCCGCCCGCCAAGTGCCGAACAGACCCGCCATCTTCTGTTCGTGGGCATTGAGCGCGGAAACCGAATATCCCTGCGAACCGCCCCAGGTGACCCGGCTGAATATCCCGCCGAAGATCCCGGCGAAAACGTAGAACAGATTGAAATCGCGCAGCTTGCCGACGTCGAACGGATTGATCATGCTTCTGCCGGTTCCCGGTTCGTGAACATAAGACAGGACCGGGGTGATCTCCTGCCACCAGTCGAACCGGTAGAGCACGTAAAACACCAGCAGCGCATAAAACGGATAGGAAAGAATGCCCTGAATGCAGTCCGTCACCATAATGGTGATCTGTCCGCCGAGCAGCGCCAGATACAAGGCCAGACTCAGGAAAATGACCATCAGCATGGCGAAAGAGGAAAACCGCCAGTCGCCGAGATAAAAATACGGCGGGATTTCCAGAAAATACATCATCGCGCGGGCGCTGACCGCAGGGAAAATGGCATAGTTCATCACCCCGGAAAGGGATTGCAGGGCCGCCGCCAGAATCCGGAATTTATGACTGTAGCGCATCTCCAGAAACCGTCCCATCGTCAGCGCGCGCGTCTCGCGGAAACGGTAGATGCAGTAGCCGGTCAGTCCGTAAAAAATCGCGATCGGGGTCCCGAAGGAGGCCCAGTAACCGACCGCGAATCCGCTTTTGTAATACATTTCCCACATCGCGATCATGGAAACCAGCCCCATACTGGCTTCGGCTCCGGCCACGCAAAGCACATACCTTCCCCGCCACCCGGCCCGCAGCCAGAAAGTCCGCGACCCCCTTCACATATTTCTGCGCTTTCATCGCCATATAGACCACCAGCGCCAGCGGCAGCGCCACCACAATCCAGTCGAGCCATGTCATCATCGTTCGTTCGATTCCCCTGTTTTACCGCCATTCCGGACGGTTGATCATTTCCAGATAAAGTGTCGCGGACCAGCCGTAGTCATGGAACGGCATTTTCAGCGGGTGAAATTCTCCCGGAGCCATTTTCCCCTTCCGCTCCAGCTGACGGGGCGGAGTTTCCTTCCGGTCGTCGTAAAATTCAAAGAACGTGCCGCAGGTCAGATACCATTTTTCCTGTTCGCGCAGTGTGTCCTGCACGATGGAACGGGCGAGCCCGTGAAAACCGTAACGCTCCAGTCCGAGAGCGATCAGGAAATTGACGTTCGTCCAAACCGGACCGCGCCACATGTCTTTTTTGTAAGCCGCCGGATTGTTCGCCGCAATGGAAGGGACCCGCAGCGGGGTGCCGAACGTTTCCGGCCTCGTCAGATGCGCGGCCATCTTTTCCGCCATGTCCCGAGTCGGAGCGCCGCAGAGCAGCGGCAGGAAACCGGCGCTGGAGAGAATGTCGGTCCGGCCTCTTCCCGCCACATCGTAATCGACATACAGCTCCTGTTCCGGCGACCAAAGCCGTTCATTCATTCCCCGGCAGACGCGGTCATGCTGAGCCTGCCAGAAGTCGCGCCGTTCCGGCAGAAACTCCGCCAGTATCTCGCATTCGGAAGCGAAGTAGGCATTGAAATCCGGAGCGTCCAGCTGGACTGCACCGTCGAATCGGGGCGAATTGTCCATGCCGCTTTCGCCGCTGCGGCAGTTTTCATGGACTTCGACCGCCCATTCGAGCAGTCCGTAACCGTCCGAATCGCGATGCTTCATCAGCCATTCGAGGTAATGTTCCAGTTTCGGCGCCAGCGCGGCGATCCATTCCGGCGCGGGTTCCGCTTCATTGACCAGCTTCATCGCCAGACCGAGCACCGGCGGCTGCGTCCGTTTCCGGTTGAAATCGGTCGGACACGCACTCAACGGGATAAAACCGTCCGGCTGCTGGACATCGAACATCGCGGAAATGAACTCGCGCGCGAGTTTCGGCGAATAATGCCGCATTCCGATCGCGTGAAATGCGGAATCCCAAAGCCACATGTGCCGGTGCGGCCAGCGGTCCGGCGTGCTCCAGTAATGAGCGATCATTCCTTCGGGAGCATAGACCTGACTTTTCAGCTGGGAAAGCGCCTTGCGTTCAGCCCGTCTCGCGGAGATCGGCACGCCGGACAACGGTTCGTGCGACCTCATAAATGCCGCCCGACGCCCGATCAGGTCTTCCGTCGTGAACTGCAGAAATTCCGGATGAAGCCGCCCCTTCACCGCGAGCAGAGTCCGGGAGCCTTCCGCGACCGCATCATAAAAATCCTCCGTATCGATCAGTTGAAACGGACCGTCCAGCACGAGATTCCAGGCATCAGCCAAAACGCCCGATGCGGTCTTGTCCCCGGAATGAAAACGGAAGAAATCGCCGGTCAGCTCGACACGTTCCGGCGCCGGACCGGCATAACGGATTTTCGCTTTCTGCTCCGGGTCCTGGATTTTCAGTTCGAACGCATATTCGCCGCGGGCCGTTCTCAAACAAAGTCCGTTCCAGAAATCGGTCTGCCCGTCCATTCCCGAAAAGGCAAGCAGCTGCCCGTAATCCCAGATATCAGGAAATTCATTCATGAAAAAGGTGTCTCCCGGTCCGGAGCTTAGAAACAGCGGATGATCCATTTGTTGAAGAACGGGTCGACCGTGTATTCGTAAGTCTCGAATTCAACGGCGCCGTCCAGCATCAGATAATTGTTCCGTCCGCCGTGGTAGCCGGCTTTCCCGGGGTCGGTTTTCACCGTGCCGTTGGGGATCGTGTATTCATATTCCCCTTTCCGGTCGAATTTGACCGAGGGGCCCTGTCCGATGCTGTTCCGCCGGGTGTGATCTTCCGCGAACAGGATGATCGTATCGGGCCCGTACAGCTTCTTCAGTTCCTGTCCGCCCTTGACATGGTCGTTGTCCAGATCGACGCCTTCGATGTCGATGACGTAGGCATTGCCGCAATAGCTGTTTTTGCCGATGTATTTCGGATTTTTTCCCATATATGACGGAAGCGGAGTCGTGTCCGCCGGGCAGTGAAACATCGGCACGGCTTTTTTCAGCTCCGCGTCTTTGCCGATCAGGTAGGGCATGAGTTTCCGCTGCCAGTTCTTATCCAGGAACCCGGTTTCCGGCAGACGGCCGTTATGATCGTCGGTGTAACGGAAAGCGGCCTGCCCCATTTTTTTGAGGTTGAACGCACATTGGGAAACTTCCGCCTTATCCGCGGAACGGCCCGCCGCAGCGGCGATGAGACACCCGGTGAGCGCAACGGCACCGACAGTGAAAACCAGATCGGTCAAAGTATAATGCAATTTCATGATTCGGTTCCTTTCCGATTACGGTTTCTTGTCGCTCAGGAGCTCGGGCGGAAGCTCCTTGAGGTTGAACCATTGTTCCCGAAGCAGCACATCATTGGGGGCCAGGACTCCGGTCTTGACTTCATACATGACTTTGTAGACCGTGGTCCGGATGTATTTGGCTTCGATCAGCGGATTGAATTTGATGTCGGTGAAATGGAAATAGTACTTGGGATTCCATTTGCTGACATTCCGTTTGACCATCGGGAACCAGGTGACGCCGTCGAAACTGCCGTCGATCTGATAGTCGATGGTGACGGACCCGCTTCCCTTGTAGAAACAGGTCGTAATGCGCTGGATCGGGCGTTTTTCGTCGAATTCGATCTGGACCCAGCCATTGCCCGCGCCGGCATGCCAGTCGGTCTTGATGTTGCCGTCGAAGACATTGGACGGCAGGGACATGCCGTAGCGACGGTTGGCCGTGGCCATGATCGTCGCGCCGTGGATCAGCGAATTGACTTTTTTGATGTAGTGGTTGTAATACGCACGCAGATACGGCGATTTCTGCTTGCCCATCAGGTAATGGACGATATCATCGGCCAGTTCCTGCGGCGTTTGCTTGAGACCGGCCAGCGGACGCACCTGCTGATAATCGACCAGTGCGCGGTATTTGACCGGGATCATGGTCTCGGCGACCCGCCGGGTCAGCACGCGGTCGCCCTTCACCGCCTCGAGCGCCTGCTCGAACAGCTTCAGACTGTATGCGGTGACTTTGGGGTCTTCGAAGGCGGCGCGTCCGATCGCTCCGCCGCCGGTGAAGGCGACCAGCCCCTGCTTGTGATGGACCTTCCGGAGATTCCGGTAATATTCGAGGATGAATTTTCCGGCCTTCTCGCCGAAATATTCACGGCAGAACGTCTCTTCCAGTTTTTCCCCGTCGCATTCATCCGGATTCCACATCGCCCGGGCCAGCAGCCAGAGTTTGAACGGGATCCCGTAGGCGATGACCTGCGGATAATTGTCCTCGGGGAAAACGCCGTTCACTCCGAATTCGGCAAAGGATTTCATGTTGTCGATATTGAGCAGCATGTCGGGAGTCTGCATGAAACTGTCCGAGAACGTGTAGGTGTAATCCCAGATCAGGATGTTCGGGCAGACTTCCTTCCAGGCTCTCAACTGGCGCAGCAGACTGTTCCCGTTCTTGTTGTGATAATGGCCGTAAGGTTTTCCGCGGTGATTACCCCACGCGCAGAGCTCAACGGCCACATGGTCGTTCGCCTTGATATTGAGCGGCGGCGCCTTGCTGGCGGTATAGGCGAAAATCAGGAATTTCACATTCGGAAATTCATCCTTCAGACCTTCGGACACCTTGTTCGCGAAATACACCCAGCGCGCCGATTCGCGGTTCCCGCATTCCTTTTTCAATTTCTGGCACGGTCCGCATTCGCAGTTCCCGATCGTCCCGTCCCCTTCCTGAATGGATATATAAATGGAATTCGGCGCCTGTTTCAGATATTTCCGGCACTCCTTGATCGTAACATCGATCAGATCCGGATTCGTCAGGCAGTAATCCATCCCCACGGAAAATTTCATCGGGTCCTGCCGTTTCCCTCTGATCAGGGCAAAAAATTCCGGATGATCCTGATATTTTTTCGGCGGAACGATCATGTGAAGACCGTGACACGCATTGGGCGGCGCAAACACGGATTCTTCGCCGAATTCGGGATATACGACCTTGAGTGCTGCATTGGTCGTAACCAGGTTGCGGGCCATCCAGCGGCGGGAAACCTTGTCCGAGTGGCTCAGCAGCAGACGCGCGGCGAACGTCGGTTTGCCGTGATGCGGCAGCCCCTTGACTTCGACAGTTTTTGCCGAAGGGACATACTCGTCATACGGGCTGTACCAGTGGACTCCGAGTTTGCGGTCCAGAAAATAATAAGCGCCGTACATGACCCCGCGCGGACGCCCCCCGCTAATGACCACGTTTCCCGACGGATCGGCGGCAATTTTGAATTCCTCCCGTCCCAGGGAAGTATCATGGCGCAGGACCACCGCCTTGCCGTCTTTCCGGTCAAAAACGGCTTGCGGCGTGCCGAAAATCTCCGACAAATAATGCTGCAATTCCTTTCCCGCGTTCACTTCGGCGGGAATCGGATTTTTGATATCAAGCCGGACGCCATAACGACCGTCGACCGTGACTTGCCCGCACAGCGGAAGCAGAACGGCAAACAGGCAGAAAAACGATATGATTTTTTTCATTTTCCAAAACCTTCCTGGGGGAACAGTTCACCCCGGCATCACTTGACTTGCCGAACCAAACCGACTCTGTTCACATACCAGGTTTCGACTCGGCGTTTGGCCGAGGAGTTTTCCAGACCGTAATAGGCAAGCCAGTATTCCGGCAGGGCAGACGGCTGCACGAGCTGGGCTCCGCCCGAAAAGGTCAGGAGCGAAACCATGCCTTTATGTATGGCGGCGACATTGCCTCCAGACGCACTCCCGCCGTGATCCGCGGGCAGGAGCTGCGTATGCTGTTCCATAAAATTGACCGAGTTGACAGTAGTCCGGCCATCCAGCAGCAGCGGGGTCTGGGACGGAGTCTGCACTTTTTCGGACAGATAGAACTGCGCTTTGGAGACGTTCTTCACGTCCACGATCGGACCGGGCCAGCTTGCGCTGTACCAGTTCAGCCGGCCGTATTCGCGGCCGCTGCCGACCTGTTCTTTCCCGCCCCGTCTCAAACGCACCGGGCAGCCGAACATCGAATTCTTCGGGTTCATCTGACCTTTTTCCACCTTGGTGTATCCGGTCGCGAAAAACCATTCCTGCCAGCTGATCCGGTCGGACCCGTAATACTTGCCGTGCGGCATATATCCCCGGTAATCGCCGGCGTAAAGGGTGAAATAATTGCCCATCTGACGAAGATTGGCGACGCATGAACTGCCGTAAGCGGTTTCCCGCGCCGCATTCAGCGCCGGCAGCAGCATTGCCGCCAGGATCGCGATGATCGCAATCACGACCAGCAGTTCTATCAAAGTAAAAAACCGTCTTTTCATTGTTTCCTCCTTGTTCTATTATAAACCGATTTTTTTCTTCAGATACGGACTTTTCCAGTTCGCGCCCGGGACCTGTTCCGCTTTCTTATACCAGATCAGGGCGGATTTGTTGTCTTTCTTTTCGAACAGATAGATCTGGCAGACGATCTCATAGCAGCGGGCGACGCGGAACGGGCGCATGCCTTTGAGTTCGGCGGTCTGTTTCATCACTTCGATCGCTTCATCATATTTTTTCACCCCGCAGAGATAGCGTTTCTTACATTCGTTGGCCCAGAATTCGTCTTCGGCATCTTTCCGGGGCAGCGCCATCAGACTCTGAAGCGCCTTTTCCGCCTCGGCGGTCTTGCCCTGCCGCAGATACAGATTGATCAGTTCACTCCAGGCGGAACGAAGATCGCTGGGATTCGCACCCTTGATTTCGACCGCCTGGCGGTAGAAGGCTTCGGCATCCGCAAATTTTCTCAGCCGGGCCGCAGCGGCGGCTTTTCCGTTGAGCATCAGGATCTCCATGCCGATCGTCCGGGGCGAAGAATCGCGTTTCTTCAAATCGCTCAGGGCCGCAGCGGCGTCATCGAATTTTCTGAAACGGATATGCTCGCGGATCTGTCTCTCATAGATGGCATAGATCGCATTCCGGAGTGCTTTCTGATTCGCTTCCGACTTGAATTCGGGCAGCGCGGCGGCATCTTCCAGCGTCTTGACTGCCGCAGGAAATTGTTTCATCGCCTCATAAACTCTGGCGATGCTCGTATAGGAATTGAAACGGTAGACCGCCGCCCGGCGGGCATCCTTGTTCGGAACCGTCAGCACCTTTTTGAAGCATTCGATCGCGGACGAATAATCCTTGACCTGGATCAGCAGATTGCCGCATTTGATCAGCGCTTCCTGCGCGGGATTGCCCTCCTTGCAGATTTCCAGCACATTCTGATAAGCCTCGATCGCATCCTCGGGCTTTTTCTGCATTTCCTTGAACGCGGCCAGACGAAGCCAGGCGGACGATTTGAACTGCGGGGTGGTCCTGGTATCGTCGATGATCTGTTTCAGCATCTTTTCCGCCTCGGCCCAATTCCCCTGGGTCTTGTACAATTCGGCGCGGCGCATCAGGACGAGGAAACGTTCCGTGGGATTGACCGCCAGTTTGAAGCCTTCCTCCAGGCATTGGTGAGCCTGATCGAATTTCTTTTCCTTCTGGAATTTCGAGGCGGCATCGATCGCGGCCTGCGGCGTGTCGTAGGCATGCGATACGGTCATGCCCAAAGCGAATGCAAGCAAAAAAACGGTTGCTTTCATGAGCTCTTCTCCCTGGATTAAAAATAAAATGACAAATCTCAGTCCATTTAAGTTGCGAAAATATAATACCGCACCACGCTGAAATCAACATTCAGGTCACAGGAAGATAAAAAACCACGGAAAAAGGACAAATCCCAAAAAACTGTCACTTTTCAGCCAGCTGGAGCCGGTAAAGACGCGGCGGCATACCGATATTTTTGCGGCAGAATTTGGAAAAGTAAAATTCGCTGGAAAATCCGAGCTTGTCGGAGATTTCCTTGAGCGTAAGATTTTCCTGCGACAACATCCGTTTGGTCTCGTTGAGCAGCAGTCCGGTCAGAAACTGTTTCGGCGCGCAGCCCGTGCTCCGGGTAAAAGTCCGGGTGAAATATTCCCGGCTGAAATGCCGGACGTCCGCAAGGTCGGACACGGTGATTCGCGCCAGTTTTTTCCGGTTGGAGTAGATATATTCCAATTCCTGCTGAAAATCGGAGAACTGCAGGACCGACTGCCATTCGATCGAGCTCATCTGTTCCATCAGGTTCGAACAGAATTCGAACACGGCCGTATTCAGCAGAGCGGACGCGAAATAGGGATTTTTCATTTCATACGCGCGCAGACCGAGTTCCCGCCAGCGGTCTCCGGGGACCTCGCAGATTTTTTTGAACGCGGAAAACACGTCGATTCCTTCATACAGTTCCAGCGTGAATTGAATGGAGACGAAGTCGAGAAAGGCATCCAGACGGATTCGCGCCGTATGGTTCAGCGGAATGAAATACGCATTCCCCGGAGTGAGGGTGAAATGCCGGGCACCGTCTTCGACGAAACAGGCTTTGCCCGAAGGATTCGTCAGCGGAATCAGAAACCGGTTGACCGGCATGCTGATTTCGATCCCGCCCGAGGCTTCCGGATAGGTTCCCCGGGCGAAGCGGTGAATATGCAGCCGGTAGCGGTCGGCATATTGGGCAACGTCTTTTCGTCTGATGCTGGACATCTTCTCCACCTCCTCTTTCCGACAGGTAATATATTCCCGTTTTTTCAAGAAAAAAGTCATAAAAAGATAAAATTTACCAGTTTTTTTTCATTTTATTTTCCGGGTTCAGGAATTATATTACCGGCAAAGAAGGAAAATCATTCAAGGAGAGTCTCATGCTGTACCCGAATTTCGACCGGGACCGGGAATATCTTGTCAACAAATTCCGCCGGCCGGTCTTTGACCCGGCCACGGGAAAGTCCAACGAGGAAATCTCCGCAGGCCTGCTTGCCCTGGCCGAACAGCTCGAGGCTCAATCCGTCCCGCGTCCGGTGGTCAAAGCCCGCTGTTTCGAATATGTTTGCCGGAATATGCTGATCGATGTGAATCCGCATGACCGTTTCCCCGGATTCGGCCCGTGGGACCGGAAAAAACGCATTCTCCGGCCCCTGCTGGACCGCTGGAACCGGGAAATCGATTTCGGGGTCAACCGCGAAATCAACGATATTGTCAACCGGCGCAACGCCGCCGGACTGCATCTCTACTGGAAAGACTTCGATCATTCCGTCCCCGACTGGGACGCGCTCGTCACGCTCGGATTTCCCGGTCTGCGCGCCCGGGCCGCCGAATATCGGAAGAAACATGAGACCAACGGCACGCTGACCCCGGAAACCGCCGCGCATTTCGAGGCGATGGAGATCACGGTCAACGCCCTGCTGGAAACCCTGCAGCGTCTCATCGGCTTCGCCCGGAAAAATCACCCCGGCGATCCGCGCATCGCCGAAGAGATCAAATGTCTGGAACAGCTGCGCTCGGGCCCGCCGCGGAATTTCTATGAAGTCCTCCAGCTGATCTATCTCCAATTCTTTTTCTCCGAATACATCGACCACATGCAGGTCCGGTCCCTCGGCGGGAATCTGGACGTGCTCCTGCTGCCGTTTTACCGGCGCGACCTGCAGGAAGGCCGCTTCACTCAGGAAAAAATCCGGGAACTGATGACCTGTTTCCTCATGCAGTGGGGCTCGATCGACAATTACTGGGGACATCCCTTCTATCTCGGCGGAACCGGTGAAAACGGAGAAAGCCTTTACAATGACGTCTCGTTCCTGATTCTGGACGTGATCGAGGAACTGGCGCTCCCGACGCCGAAAATCCAGCTCAAGATCGCGGACAATACTCCTTCGGAACTGCTTGACCGAGCCCTGTCGATGGTCCGCGACCACCATTGCAGCCTGACGTTCGTTTCCGAAAAAAGCATCCGGCGCGCCCTGATGGGCCTCGGGTTTTCCGCGGAGGACGCCCGCACCTGTCATATTTTCGGATGCTATGAATTTACCCCGCGTTCCGCCTCGAACGTCGCCGCATCCTCCATCATCAACGTGCTCAAAAACATCGAACTGGTCTTCAACGACGGACTCGACCGCCGGACCGGGTTCCGTTTTGACTGCGGCGCGATGAAACTTGAGGATATCCGGTCGTTTGATGATTTTTACCATGCGTTCATCACCTGTCTGAGTGAAAACGTGGAAACGCTGCTTCGCTGCACCACGGAAAGCGAACAGTATCTGGACCGGGTCAATCCCGCTCCGCTCTATTCGCTGACCATCCGGAACAGCCTCGAAAAAGGACTCGACGGCTACGCCCGCGGAAATCGGCATAACCTCTCCCAAATCCAGATCGCCGGGATCGGGTCGACGGTCGATGCGCTGATGGCGGTGAAAAAATACGTGTTCGACACGCACGAACTCACCCTGCCCGAATTCCGGGACATCCTCAACCGGAACTGGGAAGGCTCGGAAATCCTCCGCCGGAGAATCCTCCACGACAAAATGAAATACGGCAACGGCATCGAAGAAGTCGACCGCTACGCGGAAAGCATCATCCATTTCATCGCGGGAAAAAGCAATCAGCGTCCGAACGCCCGAAACGGCTTTTACATCGCGTCCGGTCACGCAGCGAGAACGTTCATCACCATGGGACAGCTGACCGGCGCGACGCCGGACGGACGGCTCGCCGGAGAGGAAATCTCCAAAAATCTCTCTCCGACGATGGGCGCCGATACCAACGGCGTAACCGCGCTGATCCGGTCCGCGACCACGATCGATTCCATCGACCTGCCGGGCGATTTCCCGCTGGATGTCATGCTGCATCCGACTTCGATTCAGGGGGCCGGGGGATTGGCCGCGCTCAAACGGCTGATCTTCACCTATTTTGACCGGCACGGAGTCGATATTCAGTTCAATGTCTTCCATGCCGCCGAGCTGGAAGACGCGCAAAAGCATCCGGAAAAATATGCCAATCTGCAGATCCGAGTCTGCGGCTGGAATGTGCGTTTCGTCGATCTGGCGAAAAACGAGCAGGACGCCTACATCCGCCGAGCACGGAACATCGCCGAATGAAGCCGGTTATTGCGGAAACGCCGGAAATATCCCGAAATCACGGCTGATTTCTGCGTATCCGGACACCGTTCAGGGTGAGGCCGGAAATGTCGCTGCATTCCACCGCGGTATCGGCGCCGAGATCGATGTTTTCCAGCAGGATGTTTTCCAGCGGAGCATCCGGCAGTCCCTTCATCTCGATTCCCAGATGATTTCCCGAACCGGAAATATTGCGGATCGTCACGTTCCGGAAAACCGGCGGAACTTTCGATTTCGGCGGGATGGTCGTGGCCTGATAAAAGGTGGTGATCTGGATCGCCGGACCGGAAATACGATCGAGCTCAATCCGGTCGAAAGAGACATCCTCCACCACGCCGCCCCTGCCCCGCATGGACTTCAGGCGAATCCCCAGTTCGGTGCCGTCGAAAACGCAATCATGCACCCGGACATGGCGGACTCCGCCCGACATGCCGCTGCCGATGACCACGCCGCCGTGTCCCTTGACCATCCGGCAGCGACGGATCAGGATATTTTCGCACGGCCGGTTGACCCGCCAGCCGTCCTCATTCATCCCGGAATTCAAGGCAATGCAGTCATCGCCGGTGCCGAAGACGCAGTCTTCGATTCGCACGTTGGAACAGGAATCCGGGTTCAAACCGTCCGTATTGGGACCGTTGGAAGTCACCTTCACGCCCCGAACCAGCACGTTTTCGCAGTAAACCGGATGCAGCATCCATTGCGGTCCGTCGCAAATGGAAAAATCCTCCCAGCAGACATTGCGGCAGCGGACGAACTGAATGAAGGAAGGACGCAAAGCCGCCTCGACGGTCCCGAAGCGCCGGGCTTCCACGGGAACGCCGTCCGCCTCGGCATCATAGACCTTTTTGGCGGCGGCCTGCTGCAGCAATTTCCAATGCCACCAGGCGGGCCCGCTGCCGTAAAGCTCCCCTTTCCCGGTGATGGCGATATTTTCGCCGTCGACGGCATAGATCAGGGGTGAATAATTCCAGCATTCGATTCCTTCCCAGCGGGTAAACACCACCGGCAGATAATCCGCGGGATCGGCTGAAAACTCCAGACGGCTGCCCTCCTCCAGATGCAGATGGATTCCGCCGTAAAGCTTCAGCGCGGCGGTCTGCCAGACACCGGCGCCGACCCGCACGGTCCCGCCGCCTTGACGCCGGCACTCGTCGACCGCGCGCTGCAAAGCCGTTTTGTCGTCGGCTCCGGAAGCGAAATCCGCGAGGCGGAAATTCCGTTCGGGAAACTCCGGACGGGCGAGCTTTTCCAAATCGCAATACACCATATCGTGCCCTGGGTTCATCACTTGATCAGACCGGAACCGGCCAGAAATTCCAATTCTTTCAGCGCGACGTACTCATGTCCGGCCGGAGTCAGGTGCACGCCGTCGCCGGCATTGAACAGCTTTGCCTTGTCGGGCATGGCTTTCATCGGAGTATAGATATCCAGATACGGGAACTTGTATTCCCCGGCAAGTTTCCGCACCACGGCAATAAAGGCTTCGATGTTTTCCGGAACGCCGAACAGTCCGCCGCTTTTGGCGGCGATGCGGCGTTTGCCGTTGGCGCGGCAGGCGGGATAATAACTGCTCGCGGGCGAAACCAGCACGACTTTGGTGATGCCGTGTTTCTTGAAGAGTTCGAAGAGTTCGCGGTATTTTTTGTCCACCACCTCCGGAGGAACGGCCATTTTCCCGGTTTCGATCCGCATCACGGAATCATTGGCGCCCAGAAAAACAAATGCGGCGGCATATTTGCGGTCCCAGATTCCTTTGTAGTGATTGCGGAACGGCACGCGCGGCGCCTGATTGAACCGGTCGATCACGCGGGTGATGAAATCGCCCCGGCAGGCGTAATTGTGAAAGGTCACCTTGCTGTCCTTGAGAAAATAATTCATCATGTCAAGATGATTTCCGCCGCGGTACAAATCGGTCAGGCTGTCGCCGATGAACAGGATGTCGACCGGCGCGGCGGGCTTGATCTTCGCGGCCGCGGCCTGCATCTGCGGAGCCGACTTCAAATCGCTGAAATCGGGGGTGGGCTTTTCCGTCCGGACCAGCTGAAGATCGTCGATCCGGGCGAAACTGTCGTTCCCGCGGACGGTGATGGTCAGCATGATCTTCGAGGGGTTGGGCTTCTGGATTTCGAACCGGAAAACGACCTTCTGATAGTTGTCGTCGAGCTTGACGGGGTCTTTCTGTTTGTCTTCTCTAAATTTCAGTTTGCCGTCCGCCCGGTCGTAGCGGATCACGCCCAGCTGGAGCTCGCCGGAGCCGCTGGCATAGAGCGAATATTCGTATTTGCCCAGCAGATAATCGCTTCTGGAATTGCCGCATTTGCCGAGGCCGTTGACCGAAGTCAACAGCATGACTTTTTTCCCGGACCGGGGCTTTTCTTCGGAGAGCACGGCCTTGCCGCGCCAGCTGCCGTCCACGGTCCACGGAGTGCGTTCGAAGTTTTCCAGAATCATCATTTCCGCCGCCTGAAGCGTCAAAACGCCGGCTGCGAGCACCGCCAGTCCTGCAAATGTTTTCATAACATTCCCTTTCATATGGTTGATTGTTTAAGGTTGATGGCATCTTCGATGAAATGAAGCAGATTTTCTTCCGAAAAACGGGGCAGACCCTGATGGAGCTCCGCCAGCGGCGTCGCGTAAAAACGTTCCCGGAGCCGACTGCATTCTCCTTTGAACAGTTCCGGATCGGTCAGCGGTTTCCGGTCTCCGGAGTCGATCAGTCTCCGAATAAACGAGGCAAAGACTTCCGCCTGCGGCACGTAGAAGGCCGGATAAAATTCACTGATCTGAGCGCGGCAATACGCATTTTCGCTGTTGCCTTTCAGAACTTCCTCGCTGACGGAATTGACATGATGACGTCCGAACAGCCGTTGGAACGATTCGTAAAGCGAAAAATCCGGATGCTGTGAGAGGATGCGACCCAGACACCGTATCCACGCGGGCAAGCGGTCCGCGGCGATCTCTTTTCCTTCGGCCCGGCCGTCGCGCCAATCCCAGAAAGCGAGCTGAATCCGAATCCACTCCCGGCTGATGTCACAGCTCAAAGCGGTGCGCAGCAGATCGATCAGATCGCGAAACGTCATGGGATCGGCGGCGGCCCCGGATTTCACGAGTTCGGCAGCCTCGCGGTAAAAAGCCTCGGGAACCTCCGGCTTTTCGGCCAGTTCCGCGGCGCACACACGCAGCTCTTCCAGCGTGAAGGTGTCGTAGATCGTCGTCTGCCGCACCAGACTGAAAGACTGGACGGCTCCGTCGATTCCGCGCCGGTCGCGGTCGCACTCCCAGGCGAGCTGTTTGAACGGAGCTTCGGTATGACGCCACAGCCGAGTCATGGGCCCGGCAAACGCGCCGTAACGGTCGCGGCAGAAATCCGCCAGTTCGCGTTTCCGTCCGGCCGCCCGTTCGTTCAGATAATCCAGCAGCCGCGCGTTGGCATGACTGTTTTCGGACCAGATCACCAGCCCCTTGCACAGGGGGTCGGCCAATGCTTCGTCCAGCTGTGCTCCGGTGCGGTCGAAGTCGAATCCAAGCGTATTCTGGGGTTCCAGTCCCTGAAAGATGCCGTAAATCCACGGAAATTTTCCCGGCAAATCCCAAGTCTTGTAATTGTTGCGGACAAAATTGCTGTCCGCAGTGTAATCGAGAATAACGGTGTTTTCGGGGTCAAAATGTTTCAACAGCGCCCGGACATCTTCGGGAGCCCAGCGGAACATGAAATCCCAGGAGGCGATCAGCAGCGGGGCATCGGGATAATCTTTCCGCAGTCTGGCAATAAATCTTTTGTAGGCGATGAGCTTGAGCCGCATGCCTTCGGCGGAGTCGCCGAATTTCCGTTCCGCCAGACCGATGGTATGAAACAGCTCCGGCGAGCCGTAATGGCGGATGTGCGCCTGCGTGATCGCCCAGTATTGTTCCAGAATATCGTCCTTCCGGAAATCCCATATCCGCATGGTCTCTTCGGAATAGGTCGCCGTGGTCTGATCGAGCATGGCCGGCTTGAAATGAGTCAGATATTCCACCGGCGTGGCGCTGTACCAGTGGGTGAACGGCCCCATATCCTCGGGATGCATCAGGTCGTGCGCCCTGGCAAAATCCAGTATCTTCTTGCGCAATTCGCCGCGGTAACGCAGCGGCCAGAAAGTGGTCCGGTCGTTGTAGGAACGCGGAACCGCGCCCGGGGCCCGGCCGTCATCCGGTGGATAAGGCACGATTTCCGGATAGGCTTTCTGAAAAATGTCATCGTTCCCGATCCGCAGCATGAAGAGATTGAGTTCGCTTTTCAGCAGATACTCCAGCTCCTGCTTCCATTCCTCCCAGTCCCAGTGTTCAGCCTGGAAACGGTGCAGCGAGCGATGGGCGAAATAACGCAGTCCGCGGTAACGGCAGCTGAAATGCTGCACCAGGGAGATACCGGTCAGCGGCAGGGATTTCGCGGCGGGAATCCGGTCGCCGTCCCAGAAATAACGGCAGGCGGCGAATTCCCGGAAATAACGGTAGACCGCATAATAATCCGCCCGAAGCCGGCCGCCGGCAAGCCAGAGAAGATTCCGGCCGTTCGGGAGCGTGAAGGACCGGATGGCGTAATCGTCGCGCCCCTCGGGAATTTCCAGCGGGGGAAGTTCCCCTTTCCGGACCAGATCGGCGGCCAGCGGATTCACGCCGTCGCCGCCGATCAGTACGGCGTCGCCGCCGGAGTCGTCTTCCGCGGCAACGAGCCTCGGCTTGACTCCGGTGACTTTTTCCCAGAGTCCGGCGAAAGTTTCAGCGGCGGGGGCGGAATGCGTCCCGTAAACGACCTCGGGCATACAGGTCATCTTTCATAAAGCGCGGGCGCATAAATGACCGCGGTCGCATCTTTTTCCAGATTTTCCGCACAGAGGAAAACCAGAACAGAGGTTGCATCGTCCGGGACATCGAAAAGCAGTGCCCCTTTGAGTTCGCCGCTCTTGCCGTCGGGACGGAACACAGTGTGTCTTCGGCGGTTGAATCCGGTCAGTTCGCCTTTGGCATTGCGGAAATTGATACTGAGCACAAGCCGGGCGCCGGGCGAAGCAGCGGGAGACTCGATCGAGCCGCGCGCGGTCAGGAAATATTCTTTTCCGGGGGTTACATTCACCCGCTGGTAAAGGCTGGCCGAGACCGTGCCGCGGAAGAGGACCTGTCCCTTGCCGGCCGGGAATTCCATCGTGCCGTTGGAAATGCGTTCGTTCTGAAGCAAAGTCCACGCGGCGGGCGTCTTTTTGTAATTGAGCTCTTTCAGCGACGGGTTGAGCAGCAGATTCTTCCGGTTCTTCTCCTTGACGACCCGTTCCGCGCCGGCGACGGGCGACATGGCGTCATAGAGGGCCTGTCTCGCCCCGGCATCGAAGCTGTCCCAGGTCTTCCGGGAGGACCCGGGAATCTTCCACCAGGCGCCGCGTTCGCCCCAGGTCCAGGCGTATTCGTCCGCGGCCTGCATGGTCAGCTGCATATTTCTGCGGAAGAAATCCGCCGTGCCGTATTTCTTTTTGCCGTCGGCCAGCCAGTAGGAATAGGAGTGCGTAGGAGCGAGCGAAAAATAGGCGTCCAGATAAATCGCCATTCCCATGCGGGTCTGATTGAAATATTTTGCACGGTTTTCCGGGGAAAGCATCTTCGGATAATCCTGATAGAACAGTTTGACCGCGCGATGCAGATCATTGAGGTCGCGGAGCCGGTAGCCCACGGCCTCCATTCCGTCATAAATCATGGCCTGCGGCGGGAGCACGTCGTAAACGCCGTCGATGAAATGGGCGGAAAGATGACTGTGGTCCGGGTCTTCCGCATTGCCCGTGTTGAGCGAGAGCCAGAAGAAGCAGAAAAGTCTGCATTCCGGAAAAGTTCCGAAGATCGCTTTGCCGAACTGACGGCCTCTTTTCCGCGCCATGGCGATGCACTCTTCGCGGGTATGGCCGGCGACATTCTTGAACCACCAGAATTTGCCGGAATATTCTTCGGAATCGAAGATCAGTCCTTTCAGACCGTTTTCTTTGGCGATGCGGGCGAACAGCGCGAAGTTGGTGCACACACCATCCCAGTCCTCATCGGAAAACCAGTCGATCTTGCCCGGCTGCACGCCGGTCGCGAGGAAATTGTCGGTAAATCTCTGAAACTTGATCGCTTTCAGGTCTTCAACGGCCTGCTTGAAATATTCGTATTTGAATTTTCTCCGCCCGAACATCATGCGGTGAGTGACTTTTTTGCCGTTTTCATCCTGACCTTCGATGATGACCCGTATGCCGCTGTAAACGGGGGCGGATTTTTCGATCAGACCGATGTGCTTCCGAAGGGAATCGACGCTGCCGTCGGACCATCCGCAGTGGATCAGTTTTTTTCCGTTGAATTCATGTTCGGCGCCGCAAAGCAGCGAGGCGCACACGACGGGAATCAGTGCAAAGACCGTTTTTTTCATGAAGAGGCTCCGTGTCAGTTGTTGATTTTGGACCAGGTCGGACCGTCGCTGGAATTCTTACGGGTCGGCCGGAAGATCGCCAGGTCTTCGATCGAGGTCGTCGAATAGGTGAGAACCTGAACGCTGCCTCCGAAGTTGACATAATTGGCGGTGCTGCTGTGAAGCAGATACGGAACATAGCCGCTGGCCGTGTAAGTGGTCTTGATCATCTTGTAATTGTAGGAGGATTCGTTCATAATCCGGTAACCGGGCTTGTTCAGGGAAGACGGGAACGACGACTGGGCATGGGTTGTGCGCAGGTTCGCGGAATCCACCAGCATAACGGTATCCAGCGCGCCCTGCGCTCTTTCCAGGTAGGCGCCCTTGATGATCCCCTTCTGCGTGGCGCCGAAAGTCCCGCTGGTCATTCCATACGTCGTGGAGTTGTACGGTCCGTTGCCGTCGGGCGTATAGCGGCCCGTCATTTTCGAACCGTTGGCCGGACAGCGGAAGACCGTTCCCCGCTTGGCGTATGACAGCAGTTCCAGCACGCCGGTCCAAGTTACGCCGATCTCCGTGGTTTTCCCGGGATAGATCATTTCATAGGATGCGGGGAGACACCAGTCTTTGTAATCACTTCGGTAATTGTTGAGGCTCAGATAATGCTGACGCAGATTGCTTTTGCAGCTGGTGCTCTTGGCCATTTCTCTGGCCCGGTTCAGCGCCGGCAGAAGCATCCCCGCCAGAATCGCAATGATCGCTATCACAACGAGGAGTTCTATGAGCGTAAAACGGTTTGCCGTTTTACGCTTCAGGCAGGAGAAATGATCCTCCGTCGCTCTTCGAGCTTCCGCCTTCGCCAAGGCTTCGGCGAACAAGCTGGAGGGGGGGATGAGAGATGAGATTCCCTTGCGGCAAAGCCGATTCTGATTGCTGATCACTGAAGACTGATCACTTGTCCGGTTCATGTTCCGTTTCCTTTCTTGTAATTTTCTGTCTGTTGTATGTCGTGTAACTTGATATTCGAATTCCGATAATCCTGAGGGAGAACTGGGAATACTACGAATACTGTTTCCCGTTGATCTCATGTCATCCGTTGTTTTCCGCGTGAGTTCCCTCTGCATTCTTAGTTTTCCTAGTCTTCCCAGAAGTTCGCGTTTCCTTTCGTCTTAATATCTTGCAGCTTGCAACTTGTGTCTTGCGACTTGAAACTTGCAACTTGCGTCTCTTCAACGTATCATGTTCCAGCATTTTCAGCGGGATCGTTTCCCTTTGCGGCGGCAGACCGGGATTCTTCATGACTTTGGCCAGCAGCTGCCAGATTCGTTCGGCCATCTCTTCGGGACGGAATCCGGGAATGGTCAGCGCGGGCAGATAACTGCTGCAGCTGTCGAAATCGGAAAATGCCGCCACGGCGACTTCATCCGGGATTGCCCAGCCGCGGTCGCGCAGCGGCCACAATGCCGATTGAGCCGCACTGCCCTGCTCGAAAATCAGCAGATCGTATTTCTTCATCTCCATGATCTTTTCATGAACTTTGCGGAAAAGACGGCTCTTGTCCCGTTCGGGGTCCAGAATCCGGGTGCGTTCGATCAAAGGGAATTCATCGAACGGGATACCCAGACGCGGCATCAGCTGTTTAATCAGGTGATGCAGATAATAGAATCCGCGGTCGTTGCAGGTAAAGGCGGCGGCATTGCGGACCTTTCTTTTCCGGCAGAACTCAAGAATCTCCCGGCAGAAAGGTTCATAGTCGTAGACCACCTCGTGCACGCCGAGCGCTTCAACTCCGGGTGAATCGGCAAAAACGGTCGGAATCAGCCGGTCGAATCCGGAGTCGCGCAGACTTTCGATCACGGCCGGCGGAATACTGTTGATGATCAAACCGTCGGCATGCTGCTGCATCAGTTCGCGGATGCCGCCGACCAGATTCGGCTCCTCACTGCGGGTATAAACGATGCACGGCAGATACCCCGCATCGCGGAGCACCTGGTCCAGCAGGATCAGATTCAGCTGATTCTTGCGGATATGCAGACCGCCGGTCAGAATCCCGATAATGCCGCTTTTGCCGCGCGCCAGAGTCCGCGCCGCATTGCTGCGTACATAATGCAGCTTGCGGGCCAGACTCAATATCCGGGCCTTCTTTTCCGGCGAAACCAGACAAACCGGCGCATCGTTCAGCACCGACGCCGTCGCCTGTCTGGAAAGACCTACCATATCCGCGATCTGTTTGCAGGTGATCACTGGATTTTCCTCCTTATAGCGCGCGCAATAAAGCTGTTAATCTCTTATATTTTATCACATCATTGTCGAAAAATCAATTCGAATCGGAAATTTTTTCCGATATTTTCGATGTTTTTTACTGAAAAAAGGGAAATTCAGATCGTTTCCCGCAAAGAAACCGTGGCGACGCGCAATTCAGATATTCAACAGGCGACGAGCATTGCCGCGGGCGATCTTTTCGAAAGCCTCTTCGGAAAGCGCACCCTCGGTCCGGAGTTCAAGCAGGAACCCCGCCAGCGGCAGTTTCTGTTCGAAATAGCAGAGGTCCGTTCCGAAACAGAGCCGGTCCTGAAATTCGTTGAGGAACTTGACCGCATAAGCACGGTCGCGGGCCAGTGCATTGTAACCGCTCCCGGCGGAAAGATCGCCCCAGAGATTCGGGTATCGCCGGAAAAGTCCGGGCACCGCGCCCTCGGTTCGCACGGGATATTTCGGATAGCCGCCGCGGTCGTCGACCTTATCCAGCGCCCCGATTTCGCTCCAGAACGCCGGACCGTGTCCCAGCAGGATCAGTTTCGGAAAACTCCGCAGCACGTATTCGAGCTGAGGCAGCCCCGGATCGTCCACCAGACCATACCGGTAATTGACCCGGACCGTATCGTCGAAGATCACCGGCAGACCCGCCTGTTCGAACTGACGAAACAGATTCATCACGCGGGGATCGCGGAAAAACATATTGGGCATGAACTCGCCCACGCCCAGACATCCCCGCGCCTTGAACCAGTCGATCCAGACCGAAAAATCGGTGTCGTCCGCGTTTTTGATGCCGCGCGGGTCGATATTGAAAAACGGCACGAAACGGTCCGGATAACGCCGGCAGATTTCAAGGATTTCCTGATTGGACTGCGGCAAATAAGTCTCCGGTCCGATCAGCGGCAGCAGCACGCCCTTTTCGATGCCGAGTTCGTCGTAGCGCCGCAAAACCTCTTCCGCCTTGCAGAAGGTGATCCGCCCGTCCTGCGGGGGAGAATCGAACAGATATGCGTGTGCGTGAATGTCGATAAACATGATGCCGCCTTTCTCCTTGAATCCTTAGAGATTTTCAAAGAATTCCTTGTAACAATGCATACTATACTACCTCACCTCCCATTTTGCAAAGTAAAACTCCACGTTGTCTCGATTTCTCTTGAATAATTGATGTGGATTACGATACAAAAGAGGTCATACTTTTGTCAGGAACCATCGAAGAGGCAAAAAATCAGAAGTGACGTATGGCAAATTCTCTTCCCGAACCGGAATTCAGATATTCTTCAAACGCAACGGCTTTTTCCTGTGAATCAAAAGCGACCGCCGTCTGGATACGCCACGGTTTGAATTTCGAGGTATACGGTACTTCTCCCGCGTTGTGTTTGGCAAGACGGGCTTGCAAATCCTTTGTCGAACCGACATAGTGATGGGTGCCGGTTGTGATATCAATCAGGATATAAACGTAGTAAAAGTTCTGCATACGACTGTCAGTTGTAATTCGTGTCGTTTTGTCCGCCTCCGCCAAGGCTTCGGCGTGACAGCCTTCCCGGCTTCGCTGCTTGCGTCTTGTCAATCCGCCGCTGAACGCGGACGGCTTGCCCAGCCGTAAAAAAATCCGGCAGGTCGTGCCGGATTTTCGAAGGCTGGTGGAGCAGATGAGATTCGAACTCACGACCCCCACGATGCGAACGTGGTGCTCTAGCCAACTGAGCTACTGCCCCTTTTCAGGATGGAATGTAATATACCGGATTTTTCCGGTTTGTCAAGTTGAAAATCGTTTTTTTTTGCAAAATTTGAACTTTCGCCCTGCCGGAGACATCCGCAACTGCGGGTCCGGACAAACATCAAAGCCGCCGGCATTCCGCCGCACGGGAACTGTTTTTTTGACAAGATTTTTGTTCCCAAGGTTGCAAATTTCCGTTTGACTGCTAAGTTACTATACTTGATTATGGATAAAGCAGGAGTCTCTTGGAATGAAAACACCTTTTCGGCTGGGCTTGATCGTGCTGTGCGCGCTGACGGCAGCCACCGCGGGCTGTTCCCGTCAAAAGGCTCCGCCGCCGCCGAAAACGCAGCCGGAACTGCTGCTGGGAATCTATGACGACGCCCGGCGGCAGCAATACGAAGCGACGCTGCTGAAAATCCAGAAGATGCGTGCGCTCAATCCCTCCAGCATTTTTCTGGCCGAATTGGAAAACGCCATCCGGTTCAACCGGCTGACCGCGGTCGTCAATACCTATCTCCGCATGGGCAACTTCGAAAGCGCGCTGAATGCTCTGCAGAATTACGAAAAACAACATGGCTACAGCGAAATCACCACCCGGACCAAGGAACGGCTGTTTTTCATGGCGCGTCTGGACCGCGGAATCGGCAAACTGAAAAGAGCCCGGCGATCCGAAGAACTGGAATCGGAGATCGAGGACCTGAAAAATTTAACGAAAAACGTCGAATTGACTCCCAAAATCGTGAACTTTATTAAAAACAGGGAGTCTATGATCCCTGAATTGCGTAAACTGGAAAGAGAATTGACTCTCCGGGAACTCCGGCAGGAAATCCAGGACCGGCTGCAGGCCGGCGATCGGAAAATGGCCGCGGCTCTGACTGCCGTCTATGCGATGGAAGTTCCCGGCGATGAAAACCGGTTTTTATCCGCGCTGAGCGGAACCGATAATATTCAAACAAACAACAAGTGAAACGGACCAACAACCACTTTCCATAGAAAGGAAAACGTATGAAAACCACGAAATTGATTGTCTCGGCAGCCGGATTGACGGTTGCCGCCGCCTGCCTGTTCGGAACAGTCTCTGCCGCCGACGCCAAAGCTCAGCCGCAGAAAGCCGCGGCGAAACCTGCGGAAAAACCGCAGAACGCGCCGAAAAAACCGCAAACTCTGGCCGAAGCCTTCAGTTTTCTGCCGGATACGCTGGCCACTATCGGCAACAGAAAAATCACCAAAAAGGACCTGCTGGACCGGCTCGGCAACGTTCCGCCGGAAATGCTTGCTCAGTTCCCGCCGGAAATGCTCAAGGCACAGGTCAAACAGCTGATCGACGGTCTGGTCAATGAGGAAATTCTGATCATGCTGGCGGAAAAAGCGGGAATCAAGCCCACGAAGGAACTCCTGCTGGCCGAAATGGACAAGGAACTCAAAGCGATGCCCCCGCAGCAGCGCGATCTGCTTGAAAAACAGCTCAAACTGCAGAACAAGACCTTCGACGATGTCAAAAATGAGATGGTCAAAGACCCGAAGAAAATCCGTGCCGTCGCCATTCCGATTTACTTTAATACCAAAATCAAACCGGCTATCAAAATCACTGATGCCGATATTGAAAAATACTATCGCGACCATCAGGATCAGTTCAAAACGCCGGAAACGATTTCGGCTTCCCATATTCTGATCTCCAACCGGCCCGATGCAAACGCTACGGTGAAACCCGATGCCGCCGCGCTGGCCAAACTCGACCAGGAAGCCAAAGCCAAAGCGGAAAAGATTCTCGCCCAGCTCAAACAGGGCGCCGATTTCGCCAAACTTGCCGCTCAGGAAAGCGCCTGTCCCTCCAAAGCCAGAGGCGGCAGTCTGGGCGAATTCACTCGCGGCCGCATGGTCCCCGAATTTGAAAAAGCTGCTTTCGCGCTGACCAAAAAAGGCGAAATTTCCGGCGTGGTCAAGACCGATTACGGGTATCATATCATCCGTCTGGACGACAAAAAAACCGCCGGAATCCATCCGCTGGACAAGGAACTCAAGGAACAGCTCCGGAATTATCTGCCGGAAATGAAGCTGGCCGAAACGGTGCAGAAGCAGATTGCGGATGCTAAAAAATCCATGAAAGTCACGGTTGCCGAGATCAAGTAAAATATCTCGTTCACGCAATTGACGCCGGTTCCGGTTTTCCGGGACCGGTTTTTTTATTGTATCGGCCAATGGAAAACGGAAAAACAATTTTCGTTCCCTCTTGCTTTCCGCCCGCGGAAGGTTATATTACCGGATTCGAATCCCTCTGCAATAAAAAGAAAGAAGTGTGATTTATGAGCATGGTGAATCCTGTAATGGTCAAGACCGCGCTGCTGCTGGTCTGCTCCAATCTGTTTATGACTTTCGCCTGGTATGGACACCTGAAAAATCTGGCCTCGAAACCGTGGTGGATCGCGGCGCTGATCAGCTGGGGCATTGCGCTGTTCGAATATCTGATCCAGGTGCCGGCCAACCGCATCGGTTTTCAGACCATGTCGCTGGCCCAGCTCAAGATTCTGCAGGAAGTCATCACGCTTTCGGTCTTCGTGCCGTTTTCGATCCTCTACATGAAAGAGGGATTCAAGCTCGATTTCATCTGGGCGGGACTGTGTCTGGTCGGCGCGGTCTATTTCATGTTCCGTTCCTGACCGGAAGGATTCGCGGATGAACCGGGGCAAGCCGCAGAAATTCAACTCGCTGGCGCAGGAAATCCTGCAGCGGGCACACGCAGACGGCCTGCATTCCGGCGACCGGCTTCCCTCGGAACGCGAACTGGCAGGAACGTTCCGCTGCAATCATCTGACGGTCCGCAAAGCGCTGAAATTGCTCGCGTCCCGAGGACAGCTGCATACCGTGCCCGGACGCGGCAGTTTTCTGGGACCGGCAGCAGTGCCGAACCGGAAATCCGACCGGATCGGGTTCATTTTCCCCGATGACGAAATTTTCTACTACCGGATTTTCGCCGAAGTGGAACGCATGGCCGCATCGAACGGGCTGCATCCGGTCGTTCACCTGACCGGCGGTTCGGTCCGGAAGGAAAACGAACTGCTTGAGTATTTCGAACGGTCCGGCGCGGCGGCCCTGATCGCGGTGCCGAACCGGCTGTGCGCGGACCATTACCGGCAGCTGCGCGTCCCGCTGCTCTTTTTCGACATGCGTCTGCCGGAACTCTCCATTCCGCAGATCATTTCCGACGATTACTCCGGCGCGCTCTCCGCCGTCGAACAGCTGATCCTGCTGGGACATAAGCGCATCGCCCACATCGGCAGCGAATACGACTACACCGGCGAACAGCGGCTGAACGGTTTTCAGGACGCCTTGCGCAAATACGCCCTGCCCCGCCGTCCGCAGCTGATCCGGATGCGGTATCCGAGCAGGGAATGGGGGTATCACGCCATCCGCGAACTGTTTGCGCTCAAGCATCCGCCGAGTGCGGTCTTCTGCGCCAACGACACCATTGCCGCGGGCGTGGTCGGGTTCTGTTCCGACCGCGGAATCGCGATTCCGGAACAGCTTTCCGTCATCGGTTTCGGCAACACGCCGACCGCGGAATATCTGAACCTGAACAGCGTCAGTCAGAATGCGGGGAAAATTTCCGGCGCGATCTGCGGCAATCTGGAAAAACTGCTGAATCATGCCGAAATCCCGCCGCTTACGGTGATCCCGACTTCGTGCATCAACCGGGGAAGCGTCTGTCCTCCGGCGAAAAAATCATCATAAAAATCCGTTTTTTTTCGATTGCGGGGGTGATTTTTTGAAAATATGCGTTAAGTTACGTTGTAAACAGTGAAACGAAAGCAGTATTTTCCCATTTTTTATGAAACAGAGATTTTCCAATAATTTCATCCAGCCGGATCAATCCCTGTCCCGAAGCGAACCGCCGCTCGCGGAAGGCATCAGCCTGTTCATCATTGCGCTGGTGCTGGTTTTGTTCGGACTGGTGATCCTTTACTCGACCTCGCTGGGAATCAAAAACGCCAGCACATATTTCTTTGTCCGCCAGGTGCAGTGGTGCGTGCTCGGTTTCGGCGCGATGACCGCGGTCATCGCCATCGGATACAAGAAACTTTCCGACTGGAGCTGGATTTTCATGATCGTCATAACGCTCGCGCTGATGTTCGCGCTGACGCGGCCGGCGATCAAAGGCGCACGGCGCTGGATTCAGCTGCCCGGAATCGGCAGCATTCAGCCGTCGGAATACGCCAAGTTCATCATCGCGCTGTTCATGGCGAAACTCTGCTCGGACAAGATCAAGATGATCGAGGTCACTCCATTCAAATTTCTGGTGATTTCCGTGATCTTCTGCGCCCCGCCGATCGCACTGGTCATGCTCGGACGCGACCTCGGCACCACGCTGCTGCTTTCCATCATCGTCTTTGCGGTGCTTTATGCCGCGGGAATGAAACTTTACTATCTGCTTCCGGTGCCGCTGGTCGCCGCACCGTCGATCTTCCTGCTGATCTATCTCTTCAGTCCGTTCCGGTGGGAGCGGCTGGTCACTTATCTGAATCCGGAAAAATACCAGGCCAAAAGCGGATATCAGCTGTGGCTGTCGATTCTGGCGCTCGGGTCCGGCGGCTGGACCGGCGTCGGGTTTGCCGAAAGCCGGCTGAAGCACCGGTATCTGCCCGAGGCGCACACCGATTTCATTCTCTCCATCGTGGGCGAAGAACTCGGATTCGTCTGGATGTGCGTAATCATCGCCGGATATCTGGCTTTCATCCTGCTCGCCATCACGATCTGCGTGCGGGCGAGAACGAGGCAGGGCATGTTTCTGGTCTTCGGTCTGACCACTTTCATCGCCATTCAGTCTGTCATCAATATCGGCGTGATCTCCGGCGCGTTTCCGACCAAGGGCATGCCCGCGCCGTTCATCAGCTACGGCGGCAGCAGCCTCGTCTCCTGTCTGACCGCCACCGGTCTGATCATCAGCGTGGCGCTCGACGCCGCCTATCCGGATTACCCGGAACGAATCAAAAAGATCATCCTGAATTTCTGGCATAAATTGCCGTTCTCCCGGACCTCCGGCAAGACAGCGGAAAGCGACGGCAAATGAAATCATTGCAACGACTCTGCATCAGCTGCGGCGGCACCGGCGGACACTTCTACCCCGGACTGGCCATCGCGCAGGAATGGAAAAAACAGGGCGGCGAAGTCCGTCTGCTGATCGGCGGCAAACACGCAGTCAAACAACGCGCGACGGCCGCCGAAGCGGGAATCGAGGGGATCATCGTGGACGCCCTTCCGCTGGCCAGGAATCCGATCGGATTGGCCAAATTCGCGCTGGCGACTCTGCGCGGACGTCGGCAGTGCATTTCCCTGTTCCGCCAGTTCCGGCCGGACGCGCTGCTGACTATGGGCAGCTACGCGGGTCTGCCGCCGTATCTGGCCGCGCGCCGCTGCGGCATCCCACTGTTTCTGCATGACGGCAACGCCCGGCTCGGCAAGGCCACGCTCAAAATGAGCCGCAAAGCCGCCGCGCTGGCACTTTCGTTTCCATCGCCCGACACGGACCGCTGCGGGTGTCCCGCGCTGCTGACCGGCATGCCGCTTCGTCCGGAATTGCTGGCCGGGAAAACCACCAGGGCCGAAGCCGTAGCGGAAATCAACCGCCGCTGGCCGGAGTCCGGGCTGAAACCCGAACGTTTCACCCTGCTGGTGTTCGGCGGCTCGCTCGGCGCGGCCGGAATCAACGACAACTGCCGCATCCCCGCGGATTTCCCCGCAGACGACCTTCAGCTGATCCACCTCACCGGACCCGGCAAGATGACGGAAGTCGCTCAGTATTATCGGAACGCGGCGTTACCGCATCTCATCCTCGAAGGCTCGCCGGACATCCATCTCTTCTATTCCGCCGCGGACGCCGTGGTCTGCCGCGCCGGCGGCAGCACCGTTTCCGAAATCGCCTGTTTCGGCAAATACGCCATGCTCATCCCCTACCCCTTCGCCACGCAGGACCATCAGACCCTCAACGCGCAATATCTGCTGCCCTCCGGCGGAGTGGAGATCGTGCAGGAACGCGATCTTTCCCCGGCGCTGTTCCGGACCCGGCTGCAGGAGTGGCGGAACGACCCGGAAAAAATCCGCAGTCTGGGCGCGAAACTCTGCGAACGCGCGTTTCCGGACGCCTCGCAGCGCGTGCTGGACCTGATCGATTCCCGGCTGACTGAACTGCGTGCCCGGAAGGAATAACATGCACCGCTTCAAATATGACGCACTGGCCGAAACCGAACCCGGCGCGCTGATCCGTCTGGATAAGGAGGAAAGCGCGCACTTGTTCCGCACCCTCCGGGCCGAACCCGGCGAAAAATGTCAGCTCATGGATGGAGCCGGCCACCTTGCGCTGGCGGAAGTCCAGTCGGGGAAAATGCTGAAACTGCTCCATCTCTCCTCGGCGGAACGTCCCGCTCCGCCGCTGCTGCACATGTATATCGCGCCGCCGCGCCGACAGAAAATGGATCAGATTCTGCGGCAGGCCGCCGAACTCGGCGTCTGGCGGATCGTCCCCATATTCTGCGAACGTTCCGTCTCCCTGCCCGACCGCGATTCCGTCAACGGCCGCTGGCAGGAAGTCCTGTTCGAAGCCTGCAAACAGTCCGGCAATCCGTTTCTGCCGCAAGTCGCCGAACCGATCAAATTCGCCGACGCATTGACCGATTCGGTCCGGAACTGCGCAGTCCGATTCTTCGGGTCCGTAGCGGAATGCCAGGCACCGGCAGCGGATGTCAAACCGGAATCCGCCGCGTGGTTCGTCGGACCGGAAGGCGGATTCACGGAAGAGGAAGAACGGCAGCTGATCCGGCATGGTGCGATCGGTCTGCATTTCGGCAGCTGGGTCCTGCGGGTGGAAACCGCCGCAATTTGCGGACTCTGTCTGATCCACGAAAAATTCCGGTGCTGAATATCTGATATTCCGGATGCAGTCCAACGGGCAGCCGGTCTTGAAAAAAGGCAAAAAAATGGAGCCAATGATCGGATTCGAACCGATGACCTGCGCATTACGAATGCGCTGCTCTACCGACTGAGCTACATTGGCCGGATGGAATGAAGTAATTTACCCCACTTTTTTCAAAATGCAAGTCCGCGAAAGAAAAATTTTCAAGTTATCCGGAACGTCATGCAAAAAAACGGGGCGCACAGGCCCCGTCTGACACTTCCGCGGCGGATTCCCGCCGGGAATTGAATTCGCCGAGATTATTTTTCCGTAGTTGCAGGCTTTTCCGCGGACGCGGGCTTTTTGGCCGGAGCGGGCTTCTTCGCAGCAGCAACAGGCTTTTTCGCCGGGGCTGCTTTCTTCGCCGCGGCAGGTTTTTTGGCCGGAGCAACTTTCTTCGGAGCAGCAACAGGCTTTTTGGCCGGAGCCGGTTTCTTCGCGGCGGCGTCTTTCTTCACGACTGCAGACTTTTTCGCCGGAGCGGCTTTCTTCGCGGCCGCAGGTTTGGCTGCTTGTTTTTTGATCACGATATTTTTGTCAGCCAGAATCTTGGCCAGTTCGCGTTTGCCCAGATCGCGCAGACGGGAAATCTTCTGTTTCTGCTCCATGCGGGGCCGGGTCTTGCCCGTTTCCCAATGATTCACGGAGAGCGTATTGACACCCAGCAGAGCGGCGTACTGCGCCTGGGTCAGACCGGCTTTCATCCGCCATTTTTTGATACGGGCCAGACTCATCCGCACCGGTTTCATATCTTTTTTGTCGATCTGGAGCGCCGGGATGGCGGGACGAGAGATATTCTGCGCTTTTTCCAATTCCTTGATCCGCTGGGCATACTCTTTGATGATCTTGCGGACTTCGGCCATCTGAGTTTTCAGACTTTTGACCATGCCGGCAATTTCCTTACGAGACTGTTTGCGGATCTCATCATTCAGAATCTGTTGCAGTTTCGCCATTTCTGACTCTCCTTCAATGCTTCTTGTTTATATTGGCTGCAAAAAAAGAAATCAAATCATTTATTGTTCTGTTTGCACAGTTTTATAAATATTTTCTGTAATATATCATCATACGGCAAATTTGCAAACAACATTTATATAAATATTTATATTTTACAGAAATCGTCTGTTAACGAATCCGGGAAACCATATTATTTTTCTGAAAATCTGTCGTTTTCTTATATTTCCCGAATTAATGATCCGAACTTACCGCAACAGAAACTCCCCGGAGCGTTTTGCTTTCAGCGGAGGGATGACCTGAACCGGGACGAGAGTCCGCTCGGTATGGTCTTTGTTGATCTGGCGGACCTGCGCGCCGGAGGCAAACGGCTGACCGGAACGCAGAATCCGGAAGATGACTTCGGTGGCATCGCGCACCAGCCGGACCGGCGGCCCGGACGGCGCCAGCCAGAAGGTATATTTCAACCGGCAGTCATAATCGGACAGTCCCGCCGTCTCGATCTGCAAACCGAAACGGAAGCAGGACAACCGTCCGATCGTCTCCGGTCCGAAATAGACCACCGTGCCGATCAGCGCGGACGGAGCGATCGATATCTTTCTGGCGGCCAGTTCGCGTCGGAACGAGTTCAGGTCGGCTTTCCAGCCCTGCCCCGGCACGGGCAGCTGCCGGGAACGTCCCGTCAGATCGGACAGGGTATTTTCCGAGGCCGGAGGAAACAATATCTGGAGCAGGTTCTGCAACTCAGGCTTCAAAGTTTTTCCGGGAACGGTAAACCGCCCCGGAGCCGAAGAAAGATCGGCATCGATCAGGGTGCCGGCGGGAAAGTCCCAATTCACCGGCTTGCCGTCGACCGAACCGTAAAAACGGTCCGGTCGCAGCACCAGATGCGTCGGATTGCCGACGGCATTCACCCGGGTCACGGTCAGATACCCCTGAAATTCGACTTGCGCCCGGACCGTTCGGACCACAGGTGCTTCGCTGCCCGGCAGCAGCAATTCATACTGAACCGACTGAACGGACAGGACGCGACACTCGAAACGGGCTCCGCTCCGGACCGGCCGGACAAAATTGACTGTTCCGGCGAAAACCGGGAGGAAAGAGAAGAATAAAACGGCGGTCGGCAGAATTCTCATTCGAATTCAAAATCGTCCATGGAGTCGAGCTCCTGTTTGATGAACGCGACCAGCTGTTCGAGGGCGCGGGCACGATGACTGATCCGGTCTTTGACCTCCGCGCCGAGCTCGCCGAAACTGCGGTCGTAACCATCGGGCCGGAACACGGGGTCGTAACCGAATCCGTGCGAACCGGCGGGCTGAAGCATGATCTCGCCGGCGACTTCTCCCCGGAAGGTTTTGACTTCCGCGCCGCGATAGGCCAATGCGATCGCACAAACGAAACGGGCACGGCGGCCGGTTTTGCCGTCAAGTTCGCGCAGGAGTTTGGCGATCCGGTCGGCGTCCGTGGCGTTTTCTCCGGCGTAGCGGGCGGAAAAAATACCGGGTGCGCCGTTCAGCGCTTCCACTTCCAGTCCGGAATCATCGGCGAACGCTGGCATGTCGGCAAAGGCGGAAGCCGAGCGGGCCTTCTGCATCGCGTTTTCCTCAAAGGTGGAACCGGTTTCCTTCGGCATGACAAACGGCGGAATATCGTTCATGGTAATAATCCGTATCTTTTCCTCTACGGGGAGAAAGGCGGAACGGAATTCTGCCACTTTATGCTGATTGGAAGTGGCGGCCAAAATCTGAAGCATGATGCAATCTCCTGTTTTCGGGTAATGTAATATGTGTTCCGCGGTTTGACAAGCCTGGAAAGCGGTTTTTTTCCGGTTTGTCGCGGTTTTTTCCGAAAAAGTTTCTTTCCGCTGTGGAAAAAATCGGTCAAACGGTGTAAATTTCCCAATATTCAATTTATCAAGGAGAAAGTTTTATGCGTTTTTTCAATACCATGGGACGCTGTCTGCAGGAATTCACCCCGATCAAACCCGGAAACGTCCGGATGTACACCTGCGGTCCTACCGTCTACAATTACGCGCACATCGGCAATTTCCGCGCCTATCTCTTCGAAGACGTGCTGCGCCGCACGCTGGAATACTTCGGCAATCAGGTCACGCAGGTCATGAACCTGACCGACGTCGACGACAAGACAATCCGCGATTCCAAAGCCGCCGGGCTGAAACTGCAGGATTTCACCCGGAAATACAAGGACGCCTTTTTCGAGGACCTCAAAACGCTCCGCATCGAACCGGCCGAACATTATCCGGAAGCCACCGCGCACATTCCGGAAATGCAGCGCATGATCGACATTCTGTTCAAAAAAGGTTTCGCCTATCAGTCTGAAGACGGTTCGGTCTATTTTTCCATCGACAAATTCAAGGACTACGGCAAGCTCGCCCGAATCGACCGCGAACAGCAGCGCGCCGGCGTCCGGATCAACAGCGACGAATATGAAAAGGATTCCGTGGCCGACTTCGCGCTCTGGAAAGCCTGGAGCGAATCGGACGGCGAGGTCAAATGGTCCAGTCCGTGGGGCGAAGGCCGTCCCGGCTGGCATCTCGAATGCAGCGCCATGAGCATGAAATATCTCGGCAAAACCTTCGACATCCATACCGGCGGCGTGGACAACATGTTCCCGCATCATGAGGACGAGATCGCGCAGAGCGAGGCGGCGAACGGCTGCAAATTCGTGAATTACTGGCTCCACTGCGAACATCTGACAGTGGACAATAAGAAAATGTCCAAATCGCTCGGCAATTTCTATACGCTGCGCGATCTGCTGCACAAAGGCTACACCGGCGCGGAAGTCCGCTGGGCGCTGATCGGCACCCATTACCGGTCCAAACTCAATTTCAGCTTCGCCCTGCTGGATCAGGCGCGCGCCACGCTGCGCAAATTCACCGATTTCTTCCAGCGGCTGCGCGATTTGGAACCCGGCGCGAAAGGCAAAGACGCCGCGGCCGAACTCGCCGCCAAAGCGGAACAGGATTTCTCCGCCGGAATGGCCGACGATCTGGGCATCGCCGAAGCGCTGGCAGCAGTATTCACCCTTGAACGGGCGGTCAATTCCGCGCTGGCGAAAAAGGAATTTCAGGCCGAAGCCGGGGAGATCATTCTGGCGCAGTTCCGGAAATTCAACCGGATACTCGGGTCGCTGGACGTGGACGCCCCTGCCGCCGCGGAGGAGATTCCCGCCGAAATCATGGCGCTGGCCGAGGCCCGGTCCGCCGCCCGCAAGGCGCGCGATTTCGCCAAGGCGGACGAAATCCGCAATCAGCTCAAAGCCGCGGGCTGGATTGTGGAGGACACCCCCGGCGGGATCAAGGTGAAAAAGGCGTAATTTCGTAAATCTTGCGTTTCACGCTTGAATATCTCACGGAAACGCGCTACATTATCAGCTGATGTCAAAACCTTAAACACGAGGATTGCAACATGGTCATAAGAAAAATGAACACCGTGCTGGTCAAGCACAACAAGATTCTTTTCGGATTCTTCTCGGTCATCATCATCGTCTCGTTCGTCTGGTTCTTTACGCCGGGTCTTGACGGCTCCCTGCTGTTCGGCAACACCGTCGGCTCGCCCAATGCCGTCGTCGGCACCGTTTTCGGCCGGAAGATCACGCAGAAACAGTACCAGCAGGCGTTCCGCGACCGCATTCTGCTGCTGGAAGCCATGACCGGGCGCGACGGTCAGCAGTTCCACAGCTATATCGAACAGATGCTCTTCAACGACATGGTGCGTGAGATCGCCGCCGAAGTCATGGGCGTCACCGCCACGGATGAGGAAGTCGCCAACTTCATCCGCAATGCCTGCGCGGTGTTCCGCGGCAAGGAGGGATTCGACCCCGAACTCTACCGCAAATTCGCCCAGCGCATTCAGGAAAACGAAGGACGCTCCATCACGGAATTCGAAAATCTGGTCCGCCGGATGCTTGCAGCGGACAAACTTTCCGGCGAAATCGCCGCCGGAATTTATCTCACGCCCGATGAAAAGGAACGCATGGCGGTCCTGCTGAAAGAAAAATTCAATGCCCGCATGATCGAATTTCCGTTCAGCGCTTACAAAAACATCAAACGCGGGTCCGCCGAAGCCAAGGCCAAGGGGCTGGGCGACGAGGATATGCTCAATTACTACAAAGCCAACACCAAACGCTTCATGACCGCGCCTCAGCTGCGGGCAGTCATCGTCCGCTTCCCGTACGTGCCGGCCAATTACGCTCCGTCCGAAAAAGAACTCCAAGCCTATTACAAGGCACATGAACATGATTTCATGAAAGACGGCAAAGCCCAGCCGCTGGCGCAGGTCCGCGGAAAAGTCGCCGAAGCGATCCGTCAGGAAAAAGCCCGCAATGCCGCCAAACTGGCCGCCAAGAAATTCCGCGACGAGCTCTATACGGCAGCGGAATCCAACGACAAGCCCGAAGCGCAGATTCCGATGCTGAAAAAACTCGCCGCACAGAGGAAACTGAAAGTGATCGAAACGCCGTGGATCACCGCGCAGACGACCGACTTCAAAGGCATCGGCACCGAACCTGAACTGGCCGCCGCACTGTTCCGGCAAACCAATCCGAAACACAAACCGCTGCTCTCCGCCAGCTTCCAGGGCGCCAACGGCTGCTATGTGGCGGGTTCCGTCGAATTGAAACCGTCCGTTCCCGCCGAATTCAAGGACGTTCAGGATCAGGTCTGGGATATGCTGTTGACCGACTACGCCCGCCGGGCCGCCTCGGAAGCCGCTCACAACTTCGCCCTCCGGATGGGCAGTGCCAAAGCCGGCGATCTTGCCGCGCTCGCGCAGAAAGCCGGCGGCAAAGTCACCAGCCTCACCAATTTCACCCGCGAGGTTCAGGATGAATCGACCGCCCGCTGGGCCGCCATGCAGCAGGCCACCCGTCTCCCGACCCATACCATTTCCCAGCCGCAGGAAGTTCCCGGCGGCATGATGCTGGTCTATCTGGACAGCTGTCAGGCTCCCTCCGCGGCGGAAAAGGATGCCGCGATAAAACAGAGCGACAACATACTGCGCTACTCCAAGCAGGTCATGCAGCAGGGTTCGTTCAACACCTGGATGCAAAGCAATGTCCAGAGCAATTTCCCAAAGGAAAAGAACGAGCAGTGACCCGACGGACGGAAAATGAATCTGAAAGCTCTTTTTGAACAATACTTCCAGCGTCCGCCGGAGGTGATTTCCCGTGCGCCGGGCCGGCTGGAAATTCTGGGCAATCATACCGATTACAATGAAGGGCTGGTTCTGAGCGCGGCCACGGAACAGGCCACCTCCATCGCACTGGCCCGCCGGGAAGGTTCGATCTGCACGCTGCGCGACACCGCGCTCGACGGACAGGTCTTCACGATCGATCTGAACGATCTGGACCATCCGGTCAAAGGCGACTGGACCAATTATCTGAAAGGCGTGCTGACGGAATTCCGCCGGAGGGGCATTCCCTTCTCCGTCTTCGATCTGCTGCTGACCAGCACCGTGCCGCTTTCCGCCGGCATGAGCAGTTCCGCCGCACTGGAAACCGCGTTCTGCTACGCCTTGAAAACCGTGGGCAAAATCGACCTGCCGAAAGCGGAATGGGCCCGAATCGGACAGTCCGTCGAAAACTGCTATCTGGGTTTGAAATCCGGTCTGCTGGATCAGTTCAGTTCGATTTTCGGACGGAAAGATTCTCTGATCCTGTGCGACTTCCGCACGGTGGAAGTGCTCAAGACCATCCCCCTGCCCGCCGGCTACGGTTTTCTCGTGGCCAACACCATGGTGAAACACAATCTGGTGGAATCGGATTACAACCAGCGCCGGGAAAGCTGCGAGAAGGCGCGCGACGCCATTGCCGCCGGCCATCCGGAAGTCAAAATGCTCCGGGACGTCAGTCTCGATCTGCTGGAACGCTGTAAAAACGACATGGACCGCACCGATTACCGCCGGGCGCTCCATGTGGTCGGCGAGATCGACCGGGTCGAACGCGGCGTGGAAGCGCTTGGCCGGGGCGATATTGCCGCTTTCGGCGAACTGCTGTTCCAGAGCCACGAAAGCTCCAGGGTGAACTTTGAGAATTCCTGTCCGGAACTCGATGCCCTGGTGGAAATCGCCCGTTCGATGCCGGAATGCCTCGGCGCGCGTCTGAGCGGCGGAGGATTCGGCGGCATCACAATCCATCTCGTCCGGCTGAGCGAAGCCGAAACCTATCGTGCCCGGCTGGAAAACGCCTACCGGACGCTGACCGGGAAAGAGATACGGACTGTGCTCTGTTCGATCGGAGACGGCGCTTCCGCGGAATGACGGGAACTGAACGGGAAATGCCGGAACGTGCGGAGACAATCGGTTCCGGTTTTCTTTTTGACGGTTACGGAAAATCAAACGAGGAGACGATTCGAGCATGAATAAAAACGATGCAGTGGCTCTGCTGACGGAGCTGGTGGCGATCCCCAGCGTCAATCCGCGCTGCAATCCCGATCCCGCAATCTGCGGGGAACACCGGCTTGCCAAATTTCTGGAGCAATGGGCGGAACAGAACGGAATCGCCGTCCGCCGTTTCGAAACCGAAGACGGGTATCCCAATCTGCTGTTCATGATCGGCAGCGACGCGCCGGAAGCGAAAACGCTGCTGTTCGGTGCGCACATGGACACGGTCTGGCCCGCCGGCATGGAAGAGCCGTTCCGGTTGAAGGACCGCGGCGACGGCACTTTCGCCGGACTGGGTTCGGTCGATGACAAAGGCTGTCTCTGCACGGCCATGCTGGCACTGCTCGAACTCAAAAAACGTCCCCTGCCCTGCCGGGTCCAGCTGCTGGCCACCTGCGACGAGGAAGCGGGCTTTGCCGGAATCGACCGCATGGTTCCCTCGGAAGTCCGGCCGGATGCCGCCGTCATCATGGAAGGCACCTCGCTGGATGTCGTGACCGCCAGCAAAGGTACGGTGCGTTACCGGGTCACGGTCCGGGGCAAAGCCGCCCATTCGAGCCAACTCTGGCTGGGCGACAACGCCGTCTACAAAATCCTGCCGCTGATCGAAGCCACCGAACGGAAATCGCAGGAACTCATGCAGTCCGGACGGAAGCATCCGCTGCTGGGGACCGCCACCTTGAATCTGGGCGTCATCACCGGCGGCTCGCAGGTCAATTCCGTGCCGGACAGCTGCACGTTCCTGCTGGACCGCCGGGTGCTGCCGGGCGACACGGTCGAGCAGGTTCTGCAGGAACTGCGCGACCTTTACGACCCGCTCGGCATACCGTATGAAATCTCCGAACCGTTCTTCGTCACCATGCCGTTCGAGGAACCGGAAGGCTCTCCCCTGCCGGGATTCGTGCTGAATCGCATCCGCCGGAAAGTTCCGGGCAGCAAGATTCGCGGCGTCATGTTTTCCGCGGAAACCAGCCGCACGGCCGCGTTCGGAATCCCGTCCGTGCTGTTCGGTCCGGGTTCGATCGACAGCGCACATTCGCCGAACGAGCATATCGACCCGGCGGAAATCGTGACCGCTGCGGAATGTCTGATCGACTTGGCGGAACATTTCGAGGAATATTCAAAATAAAGGATTTGCGATCAATGGAACTTAAAGACAGAACGGCAATGCCGCTGTGGTGCGGCACACCGCCCGCAGGAGAAAGCGATCCGGGCCAGGTCCCGGTCATTACGCCCTATTTTCCGCCGGCATGGAAAGCCAATCACCGGGCGCTGGTGATCTTTCCCGGCGGCGGGTATCACGCTCTCGCGCAATATGAAGGCTACGGCTTCGCGGAATTTTTCTCCGCGCAGGGCTATTTCTGTTTCGTGGTCAACTACCGCCTCGGCGGCGACCTGGGCAAAAGCGGCTGTCATCACCCGGCGGAAATCTCCGATGCCGCGCGCGCGGTCCGGCTGGCAAGGTCGCTGGCCAGAGAACTGAATTACAGTCCGGACAAGATCGGCGTGGTCGGTTCCTCCGCCGGCGGACATCTCGCAGCAACGGTCTGCAATATGCACGGACAGGCGCTGAAAAGTCCGGACGAAGGTGCAGTTGCTGACACTTCCCCGCGTCCTGATTTCGCGGTCCTGTGCTATCCGGTGATCTCCGCCGACCCGGCGATCGCCAATAAGGGATCGTTCCGCAATCTGCTCGGCCTGGCCGAATTCGA
>Ga0079305_1000236_pt1 | contig 131842 bp, 124 predicted proteins | sample LMS_cellobiose_e_FD_79183 | JGI IMG/M metagenome (GOLD analysis project Ga0079305, IMG submission 79183) | Rumen-fistulated moose microbial communities from Alaska, USA - LMS_cellobiose_enrichment | ecosystem: Host-associated > Mammals > Digestive system > Stomach > Rumen fluid ...
TGGTCGAGCACGATGCCGTCGCGGATCTGTCCGATGATCATACGGTCACCTCCAGCAGCATCAGGATCAGCGCCATGCGCATGTATTTGCCGTTGAGGACCTGCTTGAAATAGCAGGCGCGCGGATCGTCGTCGACCGCGACGCTGATCTCGTTGACGCGCGGCAGCGGGTGCATGACGCACAGGTCGGGCTTCGCCGTTTTGAGTTTCTCCGGCGTGAGGATGTAGGAATCTTTGAGGCGGATATAGTCGGCCTCGTTGAAAAAGCGCTCGCGCTGCACGCGGGTCATATAGAGGATGTCGAGGGCGGGCATCGCGGCCTCGAGGTCGCGCACCTCCTCGTAGGGGATGCCGTTCGGCTCGAGCACCTCGCGGATCAGATAGCGCGGCATTTCGAGTTCCTCCGGCGAGATCATCACGAAGCGCACGCCTTTGTAGCGCGACATGGCCCCGAGCAGCGAGTGGACGGTGCGGCCGAATTTGAGGTCGCCGCACAGGCCGATCGTCAGATCCTCAAACGAACCCTTTTCGCGGCGGATCGTCAGCAGGTCGGCGAGCGTCTGCGTCGGATGGCAGTGGCCGCCGTCGCCCGCGTTGATGACGGGCACATGGGCGCAGCGCGCGGCGACCAAAGGCGCTCCCTCCTTCGGGTGGCGCATCGCAATGATGTCGGCGTAATTCTCAACGACGCGCGCCGTATCCGCGACGCTCTCCCCCTTTGCGGCGGAACTGGCCGCGGCGCTCGACACGCTCAGCACGCTGCCGCCGAGTTCCAGCATGGCGGCCTCAAAACTCAGACGTGTGCGCGTGGAGGGCTCAAAGAAAAGCGTGGCAAGTTTTTTCCCTTTGCAGGCCTCGCTGTATTTCGCGGGGTTTTCGATGATATCCAGCGCGGTGGAAATCAGGCCCTCGATCTCCTCAACGGAGAGTTCCATCACGTCGATGATGCTTCTCATACGGTCCCTCCCTTGATCCAGCGCTCATCCGAGGGATCGTCGCGGAACGCGAAGAGCCGCGCCGTATCTTCGGGGCGGATATAGCCGTTTCGCACCGCGATCGGCACGATCGTATCGAAATCGGTGAGGCTGTGGTTCTCGAGGCCCGCGGCCGCCAAACGGTCGAGGCCCTTTTGCATCCCGTAGGTGAAGATGCTCGCGACGCCAAGCACCTCGGCGCCCGCTGCGCGCAGGATCTCCGCCGTCTCCACGGCGCTGCCCGCGGTGGAGATCAGATCCTCCACAACGACGGCACGCTGGCCGGGCAGCAGTTTGCCTTCGATCTGGTTTTTGCGGCCGTGGTCCTTCGCGCCGCCGCGCACATAGCCCATCGGCAGGCCGAGCAGATGGGCTGTGATCGCCGCGTGGGCGATGCCGGCCGTGCTGGTACCCATCAGCACCTCGGCCTGCGGGTAATGGGTGCGGATCAGGTCGGCGAGGCCGTTTTCCACATCAGCGCGCACGGCCACGTCGGTCAGCGTGAGGCGGTTGTCGCAATAGATCGGGCTCTTGATCCCACTCGCCCAGGTGAAAGGGGCGTCGGGGCTCAAAAACACCGCTCGGATCGACAGAAGGTCCTTTGCGACGGTTTCCTTCCAGTCCATAGCGTTCCCTCCTTATCCCAAAAATTCCCGGATGCAGCGTTCATAGGCCGCGACGGGGTCGGCCGCCGCCGTGATGGGCCGCCCCACCACGATATAGTCCGAGCCAAGCGCGCGGGCCTGTGCAGGCGTGGTGACGCGGGCCTGGTCGCCGTGCTCCCCTCCCGCAAACCGCACGCCGGGCGTGACGGTCAGAAAACCGCTGCCGCAGCGCGCGTGGATCGCTCCCGCCTCGAGCGGCGAGCAGACGACGCCGTCGAGCCCCGCGCGGCGGGCGTTCTCGGCGTAGTGGAGCACGACCTCCTCCAGCGGGCGGTCGATCCACAGGTCCTCGCGCATACGCGCCTCGTCGGTCGAGGTAAGCTGCGTGACGGCGATGAGCAGCGGGCGCGTTCCATTGGGCCGCGTCAGGCCCTCGAGCGCCGCCTCCATCATGGCGACGGTGCCCGCGGCGTGCAGGTTGCAGATGTCCACGTCGAGCTGCGAGAGCACGGCCATCGCCTTTTTGACCGTGTTGGGGATGTCGTGCAGTTTGAGATCGAGGAAGACGGGGTGGCCCCGCCCCTTCAGTTCCCGCACGACGGCGGGGCCTTCGGCATAGTAGAGTTCCATGCCGATCTTGACGAAGGGCTTTCTCGCCCCGCGAAACAGGTCGAGGAAATCGAGCGTCTCGGCGCGGCTTGCGAAATCGCAGGCCACGATCACATCGCGGTTCATCGGTGGGCACCTCCTGTGAGTTCCGAAAGCGAGGCGACGCCGTATTGTGCCATCGCCCCGGGCAGCGCCGCGACGATGTCGCGGCAGGCATAGGGATCGACGAGGTTCGCGGCGCCGACCTCGACGGCCGTCGCGCCCGCGAGCATCATCTCGATCACGTCCTCGGCGCACGAAACGCCGCCCGCCCCGACGATCGGGATCGAAACGGCCTCGTACGCCTGCCAGACCATGCGCAGCGCCAGCGGGAAGATCGCGGAGCCGGAAAGCCCGCCCGTCGTGTTGGCGAGGACTGGGCGGCGCGTTTTGCAATCGATGCGCATGCCGAGCAGCGTGTTGATGAGGCAGAGCGCGTCCGCGCCCGCATCTTCGCAGGCGCGCGCGATCGCGGTGATATCGGTCACGTTCGGGGAAAGTTTCAGCACGAGCGGCTTGCGGGTGGCGGCGCGCGCCGCGCGCGTCACTGCGGCGGCTGCGGCGGGATCGGTACCGAAACTCATGCCGCCGCCGTGCACGTTGGGACAACTGACGTTGACCTCGATCCAACCCACTTGCGGGCAGGCGTCAAGTTTCCCGCAGACCTCGGCGTACTCCGCGACGGAAAACCCGCTGACGTTCGCCATCACGGGCTTTCGGAAGACCTTTTCGAGGCGCGGCAGTTCTTCGGCGATCACGGCGTCGACGCCCGGGTTCTGCAGGCCGACGGCATTGAGCATGCCGCCGGGGCATTCCGCGATGCGCGGCGTCGGGTTGCCGAAGCGCGGCGCGGCGGTCGTCCCCTTGAAGGAAAACGTGCCGAGGCAGTTGATATCGTAGAGTTCGGCAAATTCGGCGCCGTAGCCGAACGTGCCGCTCGCGGGGATCACGGGGTTGTCGAGCGCGATCCCGCAGAGGGAGACGGCGGTGTTCACCATAGGATCTCCTCCTTTTTGAATACGGGGCCGTCGCGGCAGATGCGCCTGGCGCCGCGCTTCGTCTCGCAGGAGCAGCCCATGCACGCGCCAAAGCCGCAGCCCATGCGCTCTTCAAAACTGAACTCGCCGTCGGCCGCGATGCGCCCGCAGACGGCGCGCATCATCGGCCCGGGGCCGCAGGAATAAACATAGGAATACGCCCCGTCGGGCGGGAGCGCGTCGGTGACGAAGCCGCGCACACCCCGGGAGCCGTCCGCCGTGGCGACGGCTGTCTCAACGCCGAGCGAGCGGAACCGGTCCTCGTAAAAAATCTCCTCCGCTGTGTTGAAACCGAGCACGGCCTGCACGTCGCGCCCCTCTTCCCGCAGGCGGCGTGCCAGCCAGTAGAGCGGCGCGACGCCGGCTCCTCCGCCGACGAGCAGCGGGGCCTCCCCGCTTCGTTCGGTCGAAAAGCCGTTGCCGAGGCCCGTCAGCGTGTCGATGCGCGCGCCGGCCGGCAGCGCCGCGAGCGCGGCGGTGCCGCGCCCCACCGTCTTATAGACGAGGGTGAGGAGGCCGGGATCGCAGTCGCAGACCGAGAGCGGTCGGCGCAGGGAAAAGCCCTCCAACTTCAAGTTGACGAACTGCCCCGGGCGCGCGACGGCGGCGGTATCCCCCGCGAGGACGAGTTCATAGGTGTTTCGGGCGATGCGGCGGTTCGAGATCGTCTCCAGAACGGTCTGCTGCATGGATTCCCCTCACTTTTCGTCGATGGTGGAAACGCGGTTCGTGATCTCCTCGAGCACATCGAGCACGATGCGCACGGTGTCGAGCGAAGTGAAGATCGTGACGCCGTTTTCGACGGCGCAGCGGCGGATCGCGACGCCGTCCGCATAGTGGACGCCCGAGAGGATCGCGCGCGTGTTGATGACGTAACTGACGTAGCCCGCGCGGATCGAGTCGAGGATCTCCTCGCTGCCTTCGCTGATCTTGCCGCGCAGGCGCGTGCGGATGCCGTGCTCGCGCAGGAAGTTCGCCGTGCCGATCGTGGCCTCGATGTTGAAGCCCATCTCGTAGAAGCGGCGCACCAGCGGCAGCGCCTCCTCCTTGTCCTCGTCCGCGAGGGTGACGATCACCGTGCCGTAGTTGGCGAGGCGCATGCCCGAGGCGACCAGCGCCTTATAGAGCGCGCGCGGCAGTTTATCGTCATAGCCGATGGCCTCGCCGGTCGATTTCATCTCCGGCGAGAGGTAGGCGTCGAGCCCGCGGATCTTTGCAAAGGAGAACACCGGCACTTTGACGTACCAGCGCTTCTTCTCCTCGGGATAGAGCGTGAAGATTCCCTGTTCCTTGAGCGTTTTGCCGAGGATCACCTCGGTGGCGATATCGGCCAGCGGATAGCCCGTCGCCTTCGACAAAAACGGCACCGTGCGCGACGAGCGCGGGTTGACCTCGATGATATAGACGTTCTCCTGCGCGTCGACGATGAACTGGATGTTGTAGAGCCCGACGATGCCGATGCCGAGGCCGAGTTTCTTCGCGTAGGTCAGGATCGTGCCCTTGACCTTGTCGGAGATGCTGAAGGGCGGATAGACGCTGATGCTGTCGCCCGAATGGACGCCCGTGCGCTCGACAAGTTCCATGATGCCGGGGACGAACACATCGTACCCGTCGCAGATGGCGTCGACCTCGACCTCGCGGCCGGCGATGTAGCGGTCGACGAGCACCGGCTTGTCCGCGTCGATCTCCACGGCGGTCTTGAGGTAGTGGCGCAGATCCTTCTCCTTGGCGACGATCTCCATCGCGCGGCCGCCCAGCACGAACGAGGGGCGCACGAGCACGGGGTAGCCGATCCGCTCGGCGGCGGCGACGCCTTCCTCGATGCTCGTGACGGCGGTTCCGTTCGGCTGCGGGATGTCGAGGGAGAGCAGCAGTTTTTCAAACGAATCGCGGTTCTCGGCACGGTCGATGGCGGCCACGTCCGTCCCGATGATGCGCACCCCGCGCTCCAGCAGCGGCGCGGCGAGGTTGATGGCTGTCTGCCCGCCGAGCGAGGCGATCACATCGAACGCCCGCTCGAACAGCAGCACATTCATCACGTCCTCCGGCGTGAGCGGCTCAAAGTAGAGTTTGTCCGCCGTGGTGTAGTCGGTCGAAACCGTCTCGGGGTTGTTGTTGATGATGATGGATTCAAACCCCGCCTTGCGGATCGTGGTGACCGCATGGACGGTGGAATAGTCGAACTCCACGCCTTGCCCGATGCGGATCGGGCCCGCGCCGAGCACAACCTTCTTCTCGCGGGAGGTGACGACGGACTTGTTCTCGCCCTGATAACTGGAGTAGAAATACGGGATATATGCGTCCGTGTGGCAGGTGTCGACCATGCGGTAGACGGGCATCACGCCGTTTTCGACGCGCAGGCGCCAGACGGAGCGCTCGTCGGTCTTCCAGAGTTTTGCGATGAAGGGATCGGAGAAGCCGAGGCGCTTCGCTGCGCGCAGGGTCTCCAGATCGCCGGGATTTTGTTCGACCGTCCGCTCGCAGTCGGTGATCGTTTTGAACGATTCGAGGAAGAGCGGCGTGATCTTTGTAGCCTCATGGATCTTCTGCACCGAAACGCCGAGGCGCAGCAACTGCGCGATCGCGTAGACGTTGTCGTCGCGGAATTCGGAGACGTAGTCGAGCAGTTCCGGCTCGCTCATGCCGTCGAACTTCGGCATGTAGAAGTGGCAGACGCCGGTCTCGAGCGAACGCACGGCCTTGAGCAGGCACTCCTCGAGCGTGCTGCCGATCGCCATTACCTCGCCGGTCGCCTTCATCTGCGTGCCGAGGAGGTTGGAGGCGTCGGAGAACTTGTCGAACGGGAAGCGCGGCAGTTTCGCCACGATGTAATCGAGCGAGGGTTCGAACGCGGCGTCGGTGTTGGCGATCGCGATCTCCTCGAGCGTCATGCCGACGGCGATCTTCGCCGTGACGCGGGCGATCGGGTAGCCGCTCGCTTTCGAGGCCAGCGCCGAGGAGCGCGACACGCGCGGGTTCACCTCGATGAGGAAGTATTCGGAAGAATCGGGGTTGAGCGCGAACTGGATGTTGCAGCCGCCCTCGATCTCGAGCGCGCGGATGATCTTGAGCGCGGAATCGTTGAGCATCTTGAGATCGCGGTCATTGAGGGAGAGGATCGGCGCGACGACGATCGAGTCGCCCGTGTGCACGCCGACGGGATCGACGTTCTCCATGCCGCAGATCGTGATCGTATGGTCGGTGCCGTCGCGCATCACCTCGAATTCGATCTCCTTGTAGCCGCGCACGCTCTTTTCGACGAGCACCTGGTGCACGGGGGAAAGTTTGAAGCCGTTCTTTGCGACCTCGAGCAGTTCGCGCTCATCGTTCGCAAAGCCGCCGCCGGTGCCGCCGAGCGTGAACGCGGGGCGCAGCACCACGGGATAGCCGATGCGCGCGGCCGCCGCTCTGGCCTCCTCGAGGGAGTAGGTGATCTCCGAGGGGATGACCGGCTCGCCGATCTCCTCGCAGAGTTCCTTGAACAGTTCGCGGTCCTCGGCGCGCTCGATCGAGCGGCTCGGGGTGCCGAGCAGTTCCACCTGGCACTCGCGCAGGATGCCCTTCTTTTCCAACTGTATCGCCAGGTTGAGGCCCGTCTGCCCGCCGATGCCGGGGATGATCGCGTCGGGCCGCTCGAGGCGCAGGATGCGCGCGACGTATTCGAGCGTCAGCGGCTCCATATACACTTTGTCGGCGATCGAGGTATCGGTCATGATCGTCGCGGGGTTGGAGTTGACGAGAACGACTTCGTAGCCCTCCTCCTTGAGCGCGAGGCAGGCCTGCGTGCCCGCGTAGTCAAACTCCGCCGCCTGCCCGATCACGATCGGGCCCGAGCCGATGATCATGATTTTTTTGAGATCCGTGCGTTTTGCCATTGTCTTGTTCCCTCCGTATTGAAAAGGACGTTTCCGTCCCGCGATTGCGATGCGCGGTTGTTTATGATTTTATAATAAGGTGCCGTCGGTGTAGGCGACGCGGCCGCCGCAGACCGTCAGGCGGCACCGGCCGTACACAGTCCGCCCCGCGAAAGGCGTGCTGCGTCCCATCGAAAGAAACTCCCCCGGGTCGACCGGATACGGTTCGTTGAGATCGAACACCGTGAAATCCGCAGGCTGCCCCGGCTCGATGGGGCTGCCGACGCCGAAGCGCCTGCGCGGCGCGCCGTTGAGCAGGTCCATCAGTTTGGCGAAGGAGAGGATGCCCGTTTTGACGAGCCCCGTGTAGAGCACGGGGAACGCGCACTCGAGCCCCACCACGCCCATCGGGCTGCCCGCGAGGCCGCGGCTCTTCTCCTCCGCCGTATGCGGCGCATGGTCGGTCGCGATCAGGTCGATCGTGCCGTCGAGCAGGCCCTCGATCAGCGCCTCGCGGTCGGCGGGCGCACGCAGGGGCGGATTCATTTTGAAGCGGCCGTCCTCCTGCAAATCCGTCTCGTCGAGCAGCAGGTAGTGCGGCGCCGTTTCGCAGGTGACGTCAAGCCCCTCGCGCTTGGCTTCCCGGATCAGCGCGACGCTCTCTTTCGTCGAGACGTGGCAGACATGGTAGGCGCAGCCGGTTTCGCGCACAAGCGCGAGGTCGCGCCGGATCTGCCCCCATTCGGACTCGGAGCAAATGCCCTTGTAGCCGTGGGCGCGGGCATATGCGCCGTCGTGGATGCAGCCGCCGCGCACGAGGCGCTCGTCCTCGCAGTGGGCGGCGATGATCTTGCCGAGGCGCCCGGCCTCGCGCATGGCGGCGCGCATCATGCCGTCGCTCTGCACGCCGCGCCCGTCGTCGGAAAACCCCGCGACGAACGGCGCCATGGCCTCCAGGTCCGCGAGGGCCTCTCCCCGCTCGCCGCGCGTGATCGTGCCGTAGGGCACGCAGCGCACCGCGGCGTCGCGTTCGATGAGGTCGAACTCGGCGCGCAGGTTTTCCATGCAGTCGGGCGCAGGAAAAAGATTCGGCATCGGGCAGACGGCCGTGTAGCCGCCGTGCGCCGCGGCGCGCGTGCCGCTTGCGATCGTTTCCTTATAAGAAAAACCCGGTTCCCGCAGATGCACGTGCACATCCGCGAAACCGGGCAAAATCACGAGGGACGAACAGTCGATCTCGGCTGAAACGGGGGCCGATGCGGCGAGCGGCGCGAACACCGATCCCGCGATGCGGATGCGCTCGCGGGAGAGCGATCCGTTCTGAAAGACCCTGCCGTTTTTCAGCACATATTCCATCCGCCGGGCTCCCCTTTCCTCGCTGTTTGCAAATTCTTTCTATTCAATTTACCATGCCCCCCGGCGAAAAGCAAGCGCTTTTTCCCCGCCGCAAAAAAAGTTGGGCAAACGCACAAACCGACGGTTGAAATCTGGGGTCCAAATTCAAAAATGCCCAAAAGCGCCTTGAGGGATCTCGCCGTTTCTTTGTGGAAATGGAAATAAGCCGTGCGGGGCGCCGCCCTCCGGTTTTGTGTAAATTTACGGAAAGACCGCCGTTTCCGTCAAGATAATCGTCGTTTTCCCGCCTTGACGCGGCGAACGCCGATTTGCTAAAATGAAAACAGAAAGGACCTCGAGTTCACGCCCGTGCGCCCTGAAAACCGAATCCCCGCATGTGACCGGCGGAATTTGTGGAATCGACCACATGGGAGCCTGCGGGAGAATCGCCGACCGCCTGGGCAGACTGATCTCGTTTGAAAAAGCAGCAGTCTGTCTTTTTTATTTGATCCGATCGGAGGCATTGCACCATGAAGAAAGTCGGTATCGTGATGGGAAGCAAAAGCGACCTGCCCGTCGTGGAGAAAGCGATCGGGGTGCTCAAGGAATACGGCGTCGCCGTGGAAGTGCGCGTTCTGTCCGCTCATCGCTGCCCGAACGAGGCAAGGGAATTTGCCGCCTCGGCGCGAGAGAGCGGATTTTCTGTTTTGATCGCCGCCGCGGGCATGGCCGCCCATCTGGCGGGGGCGCTCGCCGCGAACACCACGCTGCCCGTGATCGGTATCCCCTGCAAAAGCGCCCATTTCGACGGGATGGACGCCCTGCTCTCCACCGTGATGATGCCCTCGGGCATCCCCGTGGCGACCGTGGCGGTGGACGGCGCGAAGAACGCCGCGCTGCTCGCCGTCGAGATCCTCGCCGTGGCGGATGAATCCCTCGCGGAAAAACTTGCCGCCGCCCGCGCCGCCGAGACCGCCGCCGTGCTCGAAGCGGACGCCGCCGTGCGCGCGGCCTATTGAACCGGACACAAAGGACAAGCCTTTGCGCATACAGGAACAACGAAACGGAGGAACCCCATATGAAACTCGTCTACACCGGCAAAACCAAAAACGTATTCGCGCTCGACAACGGCAACTATCTCCTCAAGTTCAAGGACGACTGCACCGGCAAGGACGGCGTGTTTGACCCCGGCGAGAACTCGATCGGCCTGACGATCGAAGGCGTCGGCGACGTCAACCTGCGCATGTCGATCTATTTCTTCGAGAAGATGAACGCGGCGGGCATCCGCACGCACTATGTCGGCGCCGATCTCAAGGAGACGACGATGGAGGTCCTCCCCGCCAAGGTGTTCGGAAAAGGGCTCGAGGTAATCTGCCGCCAAAAGGCCGTGGGCAGTTTCTACCGCCGTTACAGCGACTATATCGAAGAGGGCGCCGACCTGCCCGACTATGTGGAAATGACGTTCAAGAACGACGCGCTCGGCGACCCGCTCGTCACGAAGGACGGCCTCGTCGTGCTCGGCGTGATGACCGAACAGCAGTACGACGACATCCGCGATATGTGCCGCAAATGCACGCAGATCGTCTCCGAGGAAATGAAAGCCCGCGGCCTCGTGCTCTACGATATCAAATTCGAGTTCGGCTACGACGCCGAGGGCAAAGTGATGCTGATCGACGAGGTCGCCTCCGGCAACATGAGAGTGTACAAGGACGGCAAATATATCGATCCCATGACGCTCTCCGAACTCTTTTTCGCCTGATGGGGGGCTTCTTCGGCGCGGTCGCGCACCGCGATATCACGCTCGACGTTTTCTTCGGCGTCGACTACCACAGCCACCTCGGCACGCGCCGCGGCGGCATGGCGATCTGCGGCGCAAACGGCCGCTTCCAGCGCCAGATCCACAACATCGAAAACACGCCGTTCCGCACAAAGTTTGAAAAGGACCTGCGGGACTTTTCCGGCTGCGCCGGCATCGGCTGCATCAGCGACAGCGACCCGCAGCCGCTGCTTGTGCGCTCGCATCTCGGCCTCTACGCGATCACGACGGTGGGCATCATCCGAAACGCCGACCGCCTGATCGAAACCTACTTTTCCGACCACGGGCACCAGTTCATGGCCATGAGTTCGGGCAGTGTGAACGCCACAGAACTGACGGCCGCGCTCATCAACCAGAAAGACGACCTTGTTTCGGGCATCCTGCACGCGCAGGAGATGATCGAGGGCTCGATGACGGTCCTCATCCTGACGCAGAACGGCGAGATCATCGCCGCGCGCGACCGCCTCGGGCGCCTGCCCGTCCTGATCGGGCAGAGCGAAGAGGGCTGCTGCGCCTCGTTCGAGTCGTTCGCCTACCATAAACTCGGCTACCGCGACGCGCACGAACTCGCCCCCGGCGAGGTGGCGCGCCTGACGGCCGACGGGTGGGAGATGCTCTCCCCCGGCCGCAGCGAGATGCGCATCTGCGCCTTTCTGTGGAGTTACTACGGCTACCCCAACTCGAACTACGAGGGCGTCAACGTCGAGGTGATGCGCTACCGCAACGGCGGGATCATGGCGCGCGACGAGGCCGCCGCGGGCACGATGCCGGAGGTGGATTTCGTCGCGGGCGTGCCCGATTCCGGCGTGCCGCACGCGATCGGTTTTTCCAACCGCTGTCAAAAGCCGTTCGCGCGCCCGTTCGTCAAGTATACGCCGACGTGGCCGCGTTCGTTCATGCCGGAAAACCAGAGCGTGCGCAACCAGGTCGCCAAAATGAAGCAGATCCCCGTCCCCGAACTGATCGAGGGCAAAAAACTGCTCTTCGTCGACGATTCCATCGTGCGCGGCACGCAACTGCAGGAGACGGTCGAATTCCTCTACGAGTCCGGCGCAGCGGAGGTGCACATGCGCTCCGCCTGCCCGCCGATCATGTACAGCTGCAAATTTCTCAACTTTTCCCGCGGCAACTCCGATATGGAACTGCTGGCGCGCCGCATCGTGCAGGAACTCGAGGGCGACGAGGGCCAGAACCACCTTGCGGAATACGCCGACCGCAGCACCGAACGCGGCCAATGCCTGCTGCGCACGATCTGCGAAAAATTCGGCTTCAGTTCGCTCGGCTACCAGTCGCTCGACGGCCTGCTGGAGGCCATCGGCATCGACCGCGACAAGGTCTGCACCTATTGCTGGACCGGAAAGGAATAAGCCATGGAACGTTCCCACTCCGCATCCTACGCGGCCGCCGGCGTCGACATCGAGGCGGGATACGAGGGCGTGCGCCTGATGCAGGAGCATGTGCGCCGCACGGTGATCCCCGGCGTGGTGTCGGAGATCGGCGGCTTCGGCGGGCTGTTCGCCCCCGATCTCGCGGGCATGGCGCGCCCCGTGCTCGTTTCGGGCACCGACGGCGTCGGCACCAAGCAGCGCATCGCGCAACTGATGGGACGCCACGACACGGTCGGCATCGACTGCGTGGCCATGTGCGTCAACGACATCGTCTGCTGCGGCGCAAAGCCGCTGTTCTTCCTCGATTACATCGCCATCGGCAAAAACGAGCCCGAAAAGGTCGCCTCGCTTGTCGCGGGCGTGGCCGAGGGCTGCGTGCGCGCGGGCTGCGCGCTGATCGGCGGCGAAACGGCCGAGCATCCCGGCACGATGCAGCCGGACGACTACGACCTTGCGGGCTTCTCCGTGGGGATCGTGGACGAGGCGAAGATCCTCGACAAAACAAACATGCGCGCGGGCGACGTCGTGCTGGCGCTGCCTTCCTCGGGCGTGCATTCGAACGGCTACTCCCTCGTGCGCAAGGTGTTCGATGTGGAGCACGCCGATCTCGGCCGCTTTTCGGACGAACTCGGCAAACCGCTCGGCGAGGAACTGCTCACGCCGACCGAGATCTACGTCAAGCCGATGCTGGCGGCGTTTGAGGCCGCCGAGGTGCACGGCGTCAGCCATATCACGGGCGGCGGCTTTTATGAGAACGTGCCCCGCTGCATCCCGGACGGGCTGTGCGCGAAACTGGAAAAAGCCGCGATCCGGACGCCCGCGATCTTCCCGATGATCGCGCGGCTCGGAAACGTGCCCGAGCGCGACATGTACAACACCTTCAATATGGGCGTGGGCATGGTCGCCGTCGTCTCGAAGCAGACGGCCGACGCCGCGCTCGCAGCGCTGCGCGCCGCGGGCGTCGGGGCCTATCCGCTCGGCGAGATCGCCGCGGGCGAGGAAAAGGTGGTGCTGCTGTGAACCGCACGCGCATCGCCGTGCTCGTATCGGGCGGCGGCACGAACCTGCAGGCGCTGCTCGACGCGCAGTCCGCGGGGAACCTCCCCGACGGCGAGATCGTCGCCGTGATCTCCTCAAACGCGGGCGCCTATGCGCTCGAGCGCGCGAGAACAGCGGGCGTGCCCGCCTACGCCGTCGCGCGCAGGGAATGCGCCTCGCAGGAGGAGTTCGAGTCCCGCATCTCCGCCGTCCTGGCCGAGTGCGGCGCCGAGCTCATCGTCCTTGCGGGCTTTTTGAGCATTCTGAGCGCCGATTTCACCAAACGGTGGCCGCGCCGCATCCTCAACGTCCACCCCGCGCTGATCCCCGCCTTCAGCGGCAAGGGCTGCTACGGCCTGCGCGTGCACGAGGCGGCGCTCGCAAAGGGTGTGAAAGTGACGGGCGCGACCGTCCATTTCGTCAACGAGATCCCGGACGGCGGCGAGATCCTGCTGCAAAAGGCGGTGGACGTGCTGCCCGGCGACACGCCCGAAACCCTGCAGCGCCGCGTGATGGAGCAGGCCGAATGGGTGCTTCTGCCGCAGGCGGCGCAGTCGGTCGCAAAGGCCATTCGAGAAGAAAAGGAGAATCTGCATGAACGTGTATGAGATCGGCTCGATCGCCGAAAAACTGTCCTCCAACACCTACCCCGGGCGCGGCATTGTGCTCGGCGTCACGCCGAACGGAAAACATACCGTCGCCGCCTACTTCATCATGGGGCGCAGCGAAAACAGCCGCAACCGCGTCTTCGTCGAGGAACCGGACGGCATCCGCACCGAGGCGTTCGACCCGGCGAAAGTGGCCGATCCCTCCCTCATCATCTATCACCCCGTGCGCGAGATCGGCCGCTGGCTGATCGTGACGAACGGCGACCAGACCGACACCGTGCGCGACGGCCTGCAGGACGGCGTTTCGTTCGCCCGCTCGCTGCGCACGCGCGAATTCGAGCCCGACGGCCCCAACTGGACGCCGCGCATCTCGGGCCTGCTCGGCCCGGACGGCAGTTATCAGATGAGCATCCTTAAGGCCGCCGATCCCGAGGGGACCGCCTGCCAGCGCCACACCTTCGAGTATCCGCCGATCGCGGGGCTGGGCCACTTCCTGCACACCTACGTGTGCGACGGCAGCCCGATCCCGTCCTTTGCCGGCGAGCCGGAGCGCGTAGCGACCGACGACGACATCGACGCCTTTACCGACGCCCTCTGGCAGAACCTCAACGAGGCGAACAAGATCTCGCTCTTCGTGCGCTACACCGACCGCGAAACAGGCGAGTTTGCACAGCGCATCCGCAACAAGAACCAGAAGTGACCGAACCGTGACAAGGAGGCCATCCCGATGAAGGAACTTGAACTGAAATACGGTTGCAACCCCAACCAGAAGCCCGCCCGCATTTTCATGCGCGACGGCGGCGAACTGCCCATCCGCGTCCTCAACGGCAAGCCCGGCTTCATCAACCTGCTCGACGCGTTCAACTCCTGGCAGCTCGTGCGCGAACTCAAGGAGGCCACGGGCATGCCCTCGGCCGCCAGTTTCAAGCATGTCTCCCCCGCGGGGGCCGCGATCGGCCTGCCGCTCGATGAGACGGACCGCCGGATCTACTTCGTCGAGCCCGACGCGCCGCTCTCCCCCATCGCCTGCGCCTACATCCGCGCGCGCGGCGCCGACCGCATGTCCTCCTACGGCGATTGGGCTGCCCTCTCGGACGTCTGCGACGCCGCTACGGCCGAATACCTCAAGGCCGAGGTGTCGGACGGCATCATCGCCCCCGGCTACACCGAAGAAGCGCTCGCCATCCTCAAAACGAAGAAAAAGGGCGGCTACAACGTGGTGGAGATCGATCCCGCCTACGAGCCCGCCGCACAGGAATACAAGGACGTGTTCGGCGTCACTTTCGAGCAGGGGCACAACAATTTCCGGATCGACGCCGCCCTGCTGGAGAACATCGTCACAAAAAACAAAGATCTTCCCGAGGCCGCGCGCCGCGATATGATCCTCTCGCTCATCACGCTCAAATACACGCAGTCCAACTCCGTCTGCTACGTCAAGAACGGGCAGACCGTCGGCGTGGGCGCGGGCCAGCAGAGCCGCATCCACTGCACGCGTCTCGCGGGGCAGAAGGCCGACACCTGGTACCTGCGCCGCCATCCCAAAGTGCTGGGGCTGCCGTTCGTTGAAGGCATCCGTCGTCCCGACCGCGACAACGCGATCGACGTGTACATCTCCGACGAGTGCGAGGACGTGCTTGCCGAGGGCGCGTGGCAGCGCCTCTTCACCGAGCGGCCCGCGCCGCTGACCCCCGAGGAAAAAAAGGCGTGGATCGCCACGCAGACCGGCGTGACCGTCGGCAGCGACGCGTTCTTCCCCTTCGGCGACAACGTGGAGCGCGCGCGCAAGAGCGGCGTGTGCTACATCGCCGAGCCGGGCGGCTCGATCCGCGACGACAACGTGATCGAAACGGCCGACAAATACGGCATCGTGGTGAGTTTTACGGGCATGCGCCTGTTCCACCACTGATCCGGACAACGCAACGAAAGCGAGGGTTCGCCGTGAAAATCATGGTCATCGGCGGCGGCGGCCGCGAGCACGCCATCATCAAATCTCTCCGAAAAAACCCTGACGTGACGGAGATCTACGCCCTGCCCGGCAACGGCGGCATCGCCGCGGACGCCGTCTGCGTCGACATCGGCGCGAAGGAGATTCCCGCGCAGGTGCGCTTTGCGGTGGACAACGGCATCGACTACGCCGTCGTCGCGCCCGATGACCCGCTCGCGCTCGGCGCGGTGGACGCGCTCACCGCCGCGGGCGTCCCCTGCTTCGGCCCCGACCGGCGGGCTGCGATCATCGAGAGCAGCAAGGCCTTTTCCAAGGACCTGATGAAGCGCTATGGCATCCCCACCGCGGCCTACGAGGTGTTTTCCGACGCCGAAGCCGCCCTCGCCTACACGGAGACCTGCCCGATCCCCGTCGTCGTCAAGGCCGACGGCCTCGCGCTCGGCAAAGGCGTCGTCATCGCCGAGACGCGCGAGCAGGCGAAGGCCGCCGTGCGCTCGATGATGCAGGACAAGGTCTTCGGCGCCTCGGGCGACCGCATCGTGATCGAGGAATTCCTCACGGGACCGGAGGTGACGGTCCTCACCTTCACAGACGGCAAAACGCTCGTCCCGATGGTCTCCTCGATGGACCACAAGCGCGCCGGCGACGGCGACACGGGCCTCAACACCGGCGGCATGGGCACGATCTCGCCCAACCCCTTCTACACGCCCGAGATCGCCGCACAGTGCATGGAGACGATCTTCCTGCCCACGATCCGCGCGATGAAAGCCGAGGGGCGCACCTTCCGCGGGTGCCTCTACTTCGGTCTGATGCTCACGCCCGACGGTCCCAAGGTGATCGAATACAACTGCCGCTTCGGCGACCCCGAGACGCAGGTGGTGCTTCCGCTGCTCGAAAGCGACCTGCTCACCGTGATGCGGGCGACGACGAACGGATCGCTCGCGCGCACGCCCGTCCGCTTCCGGGAAGGCGCGGCCTGCTGCGTCGTCGTGGCCTCGCGGGGCTATCCCGGGGCCTATGAAACGGGCTTTGCGATCGAAATGACCGAAGAGGCCGCCGAACACGTCTATGTGGCGGGCGCGAAGCGCGAAGGCGACCGGCTGCTCACCGCGGGAGGACGCGTGCTCGGCGTGACGGCGACGGCCGACAGCCTGCAGGACGCCGTCAAAGAGGCCTACCGCCTCGTTTCGGGCATCCGGTTTGAAAACGCTTACTGCCGACGCGACATCGGACAAAAGGCGCTCGCCGCGCTGGAGGATGTAAAGTAACGATGGTTTACAGAGTTTTTGTGGAGAAAAAGCCCGGCCTGGCGCCGGAGGCCGCCGCGCTGCTCGGCGATTGCCGCTCGTTCCTCGGCATCGCGGGCCTGCGCAGCGTGCGCATCTTGAACCGCTACGACGTGGAGGACATCGACGCCGACCTCTTTGCCCGCGCAAAGACGACCGTGTTCTCCGAGCCGCCGCTCGATCTCGTATCCGATGCCGCCGACCTCTCCGGCGCGGACGCCGTGTTCGCCGTGGAACCGCTGCCGGGCCAGTTCGATCAGCGGGCCGATTCCGCCGCGCAGTGCATCCAGTTGCTCGGCCGGTGCGAGCGCCCGACCGTTCGTTCCGCAAAGGTGTACGCCCTCTCGGGCGATCTCTCTCCCGCGGACGTGGAGGCCGTGCGGCGCTACGTCATCAACCCCGTCGAGAGCCGCGAGGCGTCGCTGGAGACGCCCGAAACCCTCAAAGCCGTCTACCCGCAGCCTGCGGCCGTCAAAACCGTGGAGGGCTTCACCGCGCTCGATGAAGCGGGGCTCTCGGCCCTGCTCGACGAGATGGGCCTCGCCATGGACCTCGACGACCTCGCGCTGCTGCAGTCCTATTTCCGCGATGAGGAACGCCGCGACCCCACGGTGACGGAGATCCGCGTGGTGGATACCTATTGGAGCGACCACTGCCGCCACACGACCTTTTCCACCCACATCGACAGCGTCGAGATCCTCGACGAGGAGACGGCCGCGGCTTACCGCCGCTATCTCGCCGCCCGCGAGGAGGTCTACGGCGAAAAGGCCGCCGCGCGGCCGCAGACGCTGATGGACCTCGCCACGATCGGCGCGAAGGCGCTGAAAAAGCGCGGCCTGCTGCAAAATCTCGACGAAAGCGAAGAGATCAACGCCTGCTCGATCCACGTGACCGCCACGGTCGACGGGGAGCCGCAGGATTGGCTTTTGATGTTCAAAAACGAAACGCACAACCACCCGACCGAGATCGAGCCCTTCGGCGGCGCGGCCACCTGCATCGGCGGCTGCATCCGCGATCCGCTCTCGGGGCGGGCCTATGTGTATCAGGCAATGCGCCTGACCGGCTGCGGCGATCCCCGCACGCCGCTCTCCGAAACGCCCGAGGGCAAATTGCCGCAGAGGAAACTGGCGGTAACGGCCGCGGCGGGTTATTCCTCCTACGGCAACCAGATCGGCCTTGCGACGGGCCACGTCGCGGAGGTCTACCACCCCGGCTATGTCGCCAAGCATCTGGAGGTCGGCGCGGTGGTGGGCGCGGCGCCCGCCGAAAACGTGGTGCGCGAGCGCCCCGCGCCCGGCGACGTGGTGATCCTGCTCGGCGGACGCACGGGGCGCGACGGCATCGGCGGCGCGACCGGCGCTTCGAAGAGCCACAACCTCGCCTCGCTGACCACGATGGCGAGCGAAGTGCAGAAAGGCAACGCCCCCGAGGAGCGCAAACTGCAGCGCCTGTTCCGCGACGGCAGCGTGACGCGCCTCATCAAGCGCTGCAACGATTTCGGCGCGGGCGGCGTCAGCGTTGCGATCGGGGAACTGGCCGACGGCGTTTCGATCGACCTCGACGCCGTGCGCAAAAAATACGACGGCCTCGACGGCACCGAACTGGCGATCTCCGAGAGCCAGGAGCGCATGGCGGTCGTCGTCGCCGCAAAGGACGCCGACGCTTTCATTGCCGCAGCCTCCCGCGAGAACCTTGAGGCTTACCCCGTGGCCGTCGTCACCGAGGAGCCGCGCATGGTGATGCGCTGGCGCGGACAGGTCGTCGCGAATCTCTCCCGCGCATTTCTCAATACGAACGGCGCGAGCAAACACACGACCGTCGCCGTGGCAAAAAAAGACCGCTCGGCGCTCTATGACCTGCCCTTCTCCGACCTGCGGAGCATGGCGGGCAGTTTGCGCTGCGCCTCGCGTCGCGGCCTCGTGGAGCGATTCGACGGTTCGATCGGCGCGGCGAGCGTGCTGATGCCTTTCGGCGGCAAAACGCAGCGCTCCCCCGCGCAGGTGATGGCGGCGCTGCTGCCCGTCCTGCCCGGCCATACCACCGAGGACTGCTCGGTGATGGCATGGGGCTTCGATCCCGACCGGATGGCGGCCGATCCCTGCCGCGGCGCGCGCGACGGCGTTGTCACAAGCGTGGCAAAACTCGTTGCGGCGGGCTGCGACCGCAGGGCCGCCTACCTCTCCTTCCAGGAATATTTCGAGAAACTGCGCCGCGATCCCCTGCGCTGGGGCAAGCCGTTCTCCGCGCTGCTCGGCGCGCTCGACGCGCAACTCTCGCTCGGCCTCGCCGCGATCGGCGGCAAGGATTCGATGTCCGGCACGTTCCTCGATCTCGACGTGCCGCCCACGCTGATCTCGTTCGCCGTCGCCCCCGCGAAGGCGGGCGACCTGCTGACGGGCGAGTTCCAGGCGGCGGGCGATCCCGTGTATCTCTTCGCCGCCGGTGAAACGATCGGGGAAACCCTCGCCGCGTGGGACGCCTTTTCCGCCCTGTGCAAAGCGGGGCGGGTGCGCGCGGCGCGCGCCGTGGAAAACGGCCTCGCCGAGGCGCTGATGCACCTCTCGTTCGGCAACGGAATCGGCTTCGCCTCCTGCGGCGACTTCGAGGCCTACCGCGCAATGCCGGGCGCGATCGTGGCACAACTCGACGGCGAGATCGACGAACCGCTTGCGGTGCGCATCGGCGAGACGACCGACGGCGCCGCGCTGCAAATCGGCGCGGACAAGGTCGGGCTCGACGAACTGCTGGCAATCAACGAGCGCGTGCTCGAGGACGTATACCCCACGCGTGCCCCCGGGGCGGAAAAACCGGTCCTCCCCTTCGCCGACTGCGCGGTGCGCGCCGCGTCCCCTGCCCTGCACATTGCGCGCCCGAAGGCGCTGATCCCCGTGTTCCCGGGCACCAACTGCGAATACGACACGGCCCGCTGCCTGCTCGACGCCGGCGCCGAGGCCGAAGTCGCCGTGATCCGCAACCTGACGGCGGCCGATGTGGCCGAAAGCGTGGAGCACTTCGCCGAAAGCCTGCGCGAAGCGCAGATGGTCGTGATCCCGGGCGGTTTTTCGGGCGGCGACGAGCCGGACGGCTCGGCCAAGTTCATCACCGCATTCTTCCGCAACCCCGCGGTCCGCGAAGAAGTGACCGCGCTGCTCGACCGGCGCGGCGGCCTGATGCTCGGCATCTGCAACGGGTTCCAGGCCCTCATCAAACTCGGCCTCGTCCCCTACGGGCGCATCCTCGATCCCGCGGAAAACGCCCCGACGCTCACGTTCAACACGATCGGCCGCCACCAGTCGAAACTGGTGCGCACGCGCGTCTGCTCGGTGAAGTCCCCGTGGCTTGCCGCGGCAGAGGTCGGCGACGTGTACACGATCCCGATCTCGCACGGCGAGGGGCGGTTCCTCGCCTCACCCGAATTCATCGGAAAACTCGCCGAAAACGGACAGGTCGCCACGCAGTACGTCGATCCCGCCGGCATCCCCTCAATGGATCCGGACGACAACCCCAACGGCTCCATCTGCGCCGTGGAGGGCATCACCTCCCCCGACGGCCGTATCCTCGGCAAGATGGGCCACAGCGAGCGCGTGGGACATTCCCTCTACCGCAACGTGCCCGGACGCCACGATATGCAGTTGTTCGCGTCCGCGGTGCGATACTTCAAAAACTGACCGATCAGGAGGAACTGCCATGGCCTATTACTACCCCGAACCTTCCCATACCTTCAGCGAATACCTGCTCGTGCCGGGCTACACCGCGAAAGACTGCCTGCCGGACAGCGTGAGCCTCAAAACGCCGCTCGTCCGCTACCGCAAAGGACAGGAGGAATGCCCGATCTCGCTCAACATCCCGCTTGTCTCCGCGATCATGCAGTCCGTCTCGAACGACACGCTGGCGATCGCGCTGGCGAAGGAGGGCGGGCTCTCCTTCATCTACGGGTCGCAGTCCGTCGAGAGCGAAGCGGCCATGGTGCGGCGCGTCAAGAGCCACAAGGCGGGCTTTGTGCCGAGCGCCTCGAACCTGACGCCCGATCACACCCTCGCGGACGTGCTGGCGCTCAAGGAACAAAACGGCTTTTCCACCGTCGCAGTCACGGAGGACGCCACGCCCAACGGCCGTCTGCTCGGCCTGGTGACGAGCCGCGACTACCGCGTTTCGCGCATGTCGACCGACATCCCCGTGCGCGACTTCATGACGCCGCGCGAAAAACTGATCACCGCGCCTGCGGAGACGACGCTCAAGGAAGCGAACGACATTATCTGGGACCACAAACTCAACGCGCTGCCCATTGTGGATGCAAACGATCACCTGCTCTACTTCGTGTTCCGCAAGGACTACGCGCAGCACAAGGAGTTCCCCCTGAGCCTGCAGGACGAGCAGAAGCGCTATTGCGTCGGCGCGGGCATCAACTCGCGGGACTACGCCGAACGTGTTCCCGCTCTCGTCGAGGCCGGCGCGGACGTGCTGTGCATCGATTCCTCCGAGGGCTACTCCTACTGGCAGAAGTCCACGATCGACTGGATCCGCGAGCGCTACGGCGACCGTGTGCGCGTGGGCGCCGGCAACGTGGTGGACCGCGACGGCTTCCGCTTCCTCGCGGAGTGCGGCGCGGACTTCGTCAAGGTCGGCATCGGCGGCGGCTCGATTTGCATCACCCGCGAAACGAAAGGAATCGGCCGCGGGCAGGCCACCGCCCTGATCGAGGTCTCGGCGGCGCGCGACGAGTATTTCCGCGAAACCGGCGTCTACGTGCCGATCTGCTCCGACGGCGGCATCGTGCACGATTACCATATGACCCTTGCCCTTGCGATGGGGGCGGATTTCCTCATGCTCGGCCGCTACTTCGCCCGCTTCGACGAAAGCCCGACGAACAAACTGCTCGTCAACGGCGTCTACGTCAAGGAGTACTGGGGCGAGGGATCCAACCGCGCGCGCAACTGGCAGCGCTACGATCTCGGCGGCAAATCGAGCCTCGCCTTCGAGGAGGGCGTAGATTCCTACGTCACCTATGCGGGCGCTCTGCACGACAACGTGGAACGCAGCCTCTACAAGGTGAAATCGACCATGTGCAACTGCGGCGTGACCACGATCCCCGATCTGCAGAAAAATGCAAAACTGACCCTGGTTTCCGAAACGAGCATCGTGGAGGGCGGCTATCACGACGTGACGCTGCGCTCGACGGGCGGCAACACCTGACCGGCACCTGAGAAAAGGAGGAGAACCCCATGAGCAGTTACCTTTCGGACATTGAAATCGCCCAGCGCTGCAAGATGAAGCCCATCACCGAGATCGCAAAGATCGCGGGAGTGGACGAGAAATATCTCGAGCTTTACGGCAACTACAAGGCGAAGATCCACTACAACATCCTGCGCGAGCAGCAGCGCCCCGACGGCAAACTGATCCTGGTCACCGCGATCACCCCCACCCCCGCGGGCGAAGGCAAGACGACCACGACGGTCGGCCTCGCGGATGGGCTGCGCCGCCTCGGGAAAAACGCGGTCGTCGCGCTGCGCGAGCCTTCCCTGGGGCCGGTGTTCGGCGTCAAGGGCGGCGCTGCGGGCGGCGGCTACGCGCAGGTCGTCCCGATGGAGGACATCAACCTGCACTTCACCGGTGATTTCCACGCGATCGGCGCGGCGAACAATCTGCTCGCCGCGATGCTCGATAACCATATCCAGCAGGGCAACGCCCTCGGCATCGACGTCAAACGCATCGTGTGGAAGCGCTGTGTCGATATGAACGACCGCCAGTTGCGCAACATCGTCGACGGCCTCGGCGGCAGGATGCAGGGCGTCCCGCGCGAGGACGGTTTTGAGATCACCGTCGCCAGCGAGATCATGGCCGTGCTCTGCCTCTCGATGGACATTCCCGACCTCAAGGCGCGCCTTGGCCGCGTTGTGGTCGCCTACACGTTCGACGGCAAGCCCGTCACCGCGCACGACCTCAAGGCGGAGGGTGCGATGGCCGCCCTGCTCAAGGACGCGCTCAAGCCCAACCTTGTGCAGACGCTCGAGGGCACGCCCGCGTTCATCCACGGCGGCCCGTTTGCGAACATCGCGCACGGCTGCAACTCGGTGATGGCGACGCGCATCGCGCTGCATATGTCCGACTACACCGTGACGGAGGCCGGCTTCGGCGCGGACCTCGGCGCGGAGAAATTCCTCGATATCAAGTGCCGCCTGACGGGCCTGCGGCCGAACGCGGTCGTCGTCGTGGCGACGGTGCGCGCGCTCAAGAACCATGGCGGCGTCCCCAAAGCCGAGCTCGGCAAGGAAAACCTCGCGGCGCTCGAAGCGGGCCTGCCGAACCTGCTGCAGCACGTGGAGAACATCACAAAGGTCTATCGCCTGCCCTGTGTGGTAGCGATCAACGCCTTCCCGACCGACACGCCCGCCGAACTCAAACTCGTGGAAGACAAATGCCGCGAACTCGGCGTGAACGTGGCGCTTTCCGAGGTGTGGGCCAAGGGCGGCGAAGGCGGCAAAGCGCTGGCCGAAGAGGTGCTGCGCCTGTGCGAAATGCCCAACGATTTCACCTTCTCCTACAACCTGGAGGATTCGATCGAGAAGAAACTCCACGACATCGCAACGAAGATCTACCACGCGGACGGCATCGCGCTCACCTCCAACGCCCAGAAGCAACTTGCGGAACTCGAGGCGCTCGGCTACGGGGACCTGCCGATCTGCATGGCGAAAACGCAGTATTCGTTCTCGGACGACCCCAGCCTGCTCGGCGCGCCGAAGGGCTTCACCGTGACGGTGCGCAACCTGAAGGTCGCGGCCGGCGCGGGCTTCCTCGTGGCGCTCACGGGCGAGATCCTCACGATGCCGGGCCTGCCGAAGGTCCCCGCGGCAGAGAAGATCGACGTGGACGAAAACGGCGTCATCAGCGGCCTGTTCTGATTTCAAACACCCTGTCAACACAGCAAACGCCCCGCCCCGTTCCAAGGAACGGGGCGGGGCGTTTTGGCAGGCAAACCTGTCCCCGCAGGCCGCGCGCGAATCCAGAGTGCGGGGCGGCGGCGCGCCCGCTACGGCCGGAACAGCGCGCGCAGTTCGCCGCCGTCCAGGCCGCGCAGGGGCAGCAGGTTCAGACCGGAAAGCGCCGCGTTGAGCACTGCAAACGCCGCGTTCCCCGCGCGCAGGGCGAGCACCGCCGCCGCAAGGCCGGCCAGCGGCCCCGCCAGCAGCATCACCGCCCGGCGCCGCCGCGAGGGCATGCGCGAAAACCGCGGGCGGATGCGGATCCCGAGGGCGCTCAACCGAACCGAAGCAATCCTGCCGCCGAAACAGAACAGCGCGAGCAGGTGCCCGCCCTCGTGGATCGCCGCCGCCGCAAGCAGCATCGCCGCGTTTTCGCCCGCCCACACCGCAAGCAGCAACAGCGCCCAGAACAGGAAACTGACGCGCAGCGAAGCGCCTCTCATGCCCGCCTCATCTGCGCCATCGCCTCGGTCGGATCGGCCGTGAAGCCATCGCGGCGCAGTTCAAAATGCAGGTGCGGCCCCGTCGCGCGCCCCGTCGCGCCGACGAGCGCGATCACGTCCCCCGCCGCCACGGCGTCTCCCTCCCGCACCAATGCGCACAGGCAATGGCCGTAGCGCGTCTCGAAGTTCCCGTGGCGCAGGACGACGAATTTTCCGTAGGTCTCGCTCTCACCGACCGCCTCGACCGTCCCAGTGAACGCTGCCGAGACGGGGCTTCCCTGCGGCGCGGCGATGTCCACGCCGGTGTGGAAATCCCGCGCGCCCGAAATCGGGTCGTCGCGGAAGCCGTAGCCGCTTGTCACCGTGCCCTCGAGCGCCTGCGTCATCGGCACAGAGAACAACAACCGACCTGCAAGGGCGCCTTCCGGCAGGCGTTCACGCGCCCCCTGCAAAACGTCGTACACCTCGCCGAAGACCGCAAGGGCGTCCGTATCGCGCGTCAGCAACGTCGCAAAGGCCGGCCGCAGTTCGGTCAGTCCCATCAGGTCGCTCGCGACATACGCCGCGCCGATCATCGCCGCGCACAGGATGCACTGCACGAGCGTGACAAGCAAAAAACCGCCGCGGTCTTGCGCCCTGCCGCGGCGCCGTCTCGTTTGCATCGCGTTCCCCTCCCCCATACTTTGAAAAAGCGTATGCGCGGATCTGCAGAAATAGCACCGCACGCGCGCGGGGGAACGCAGCGTCTTGTGGAAATCGCCAAAAAACCATGCACAAGGGCAGCGGATTCCACAGGATCGCCAAAAAACGCAAACTTTCCGGATTTTGCTTGACTTGCGCGAGAAAAAGCGTATAATTATGCAAAAGAAAACGTTTTATGCGGTTGAGGTGCATAATTATGAAGAAGCAAACAGCAAAGAAAATCGTTCTGGCCTACTCCGGCGGCCTGGACACCTCCATCATCATCCCGTGGCTGAAGGAGAACTACGACAACCCATACATCATCGCGGTGGCGGGCGACGTCGGCCAGGGCGACGAACTGGATGGACTCGAGGAAAAGGCCCTGAAAACGGGCGCGGACAAATTCTTCGCGGCCGATCTGTGCGACGAGATGGTCAACGAGATGATCATCCCCTCGATGCAGGCGGGCGCCGCATATGAGGAATACCTGCTCGGCACGGCGTTCTCCCGCCCGATCATCGCCAAGAAACTCGTCGAGATCGCCAAGGCCGAGGGCGCGGACGCCATCGCGCACGGCGCCACCGGCAAGGGCAACGACCAGGTGCGCTTTGAACTCGCCGTCAAGCATTTCGCGCCCGAAATGAAGATCATCGCCCCGTGGCGCGAATGGTCGATCAAGAGCCGCGAGGAGGAGATCGACTACGCCGAGGCGCACAACATCCCCCTGAAGATCAGCCGCGAGACGAACTACTCCAAGGACAAGAACCTGTGGCACCTGAGCCACGAGGGCCTCGACCTCGAGGACCCCGCCTGCGAGCCGCAGTATGAAACGCCCGGCTTTCTCGAGATGAGCGTCTCCCCGATCGACGCGCCCAACGAGCCGACCTACGTCACGCTCGGGTTCGAACAGGGCGTGCCCGTCTCGCTCGACGGCGAGCCGATGAAAGCCTCCGACATCATCCGCAAACTCAACGAACTCGGCGGCAAAAACGGCATCGGCCTGCTGGACATCGTGGAGAACCGCCTCGTCGGCATGAAGTGCCGCGGCGTCTACGAGACCCCCGGCGGCACGATCCTCTATCAAGCGCACCAAGCGCTCGAGACGCTCTGCCTCGATAAGATGACCGCGCACAAGAAGCAGGAACTGGCCGTCACGTTCGCGGAACTGCTCTACAACGGCCTGTGGTACAGCCCGCTGCGCGAGGCGCTCTCCGCGTTCGTCACCGAGACGCAGAAGACCGTCACGGGCACCGTGAAACTCAAACTCTACAAGGGCAACATCATCAAGGCCGGCATCACGAGCCCCTATTCCCTCTACTCCGAGGAGATGTGCACCTTCGGCGAGAGCGACTATGACCAGGCGCAGGCGGCGGGCTTTATCAACCTCTGGGGACTGCCCACGCAGGCGCGGGCGATGATGCTGCAGGGCGGCCTCAAATAACCGACCGAAAGGAGCCGGAGACATGGCAAAACTCTGGGCGGGGCGCGCGGCCTGTGAGACCGCGCAGATCGCCGACGACTTCAACGCCTCCATCCGTTTCGACAGCCGCCTGATCCGGCAGGATATCGAGGGCTCGATCGTCCACGCGATGATGCTGGCGCGGCAGGGGATCCTCTCGCAGGCCGACTGCGCCGCGATCACTGCGGGGCTCGGCGGCATCCTCGACGATCTGCAAAGCGGCGCGCTCGCCGTCGACATGGCCGCCGAGGATGTGCACACCTTCGTGGAGCAGACGCTCACCGCGCGCATCGGGGAAGCCGGCCGCCGCCTGCATACGGCGCGCAGCCGCAACGACCAGGTCGCGCTCGATCTGCGGCTCTGGCTGCGCGAAGAAACCGCAACGGTCCGCGCGCTGCTGCTCGCGCTGATCGAAGCCGTCGCCGAACAGGCCGAGGCGCACAAGGCGGCGATCCTGCCCGGCTATACGCACCTGCAGCGGGCGCAGCCGATCACCTTCGGCCACCACTTGCTGGCTTACGCGAACATGCTGCGGCGCGATGTCGGCCGGCTCGACGACGCCGCAAAGCGCATGGACGTCTCCCCGATCGGCAGTTGCGCGCTCGCCGGCACCACCTACCCCGTCGACCGCGCGTGGGAAGCCGCGCAGCTCGGGTTTTCCGCCGCCTGCGAAAATTCGCTCGACGGCGTTTCCGACCGCGACTTCTGCATCGAACTGCTTGCGGCCTGCGCGACGGTCATGATGCATCTCTCGCGCTTTTCCGAGGAACTGATCCTCTGGTCGAGTTGGGAATTCGGCTTTGTCACCCTTGACGACGCCTACACCACGGGTTCCTCGATCATGCCGCAGAAAAAGAACTCGGATATGGCCGAACTCTGCCGCGGCAAGACGGGGCGCGTCTACGGCGACCTGATGGCGCTGCTGACGATGCTCAAGGGCCTGCCGCTCGCCTACAACAAGGATATGCAGGAAGACAAGGAGGCCGTTTTCGACGCTTTTGACACCGTGTGCCAATGCCTCGGCGTGTTCGCCCCGATGGTCGCGACGATGCGCGTCCATCCCGAGGCGATGTACGCCGCTGCGCAGAAGGGCTTCCTCAATGCGACGGACGTCGCCGACTACCTGACGAAAAGGGGCATGCCGTTTCGCGACGCCTACAAACTTGTCGGAACGCTGGTGGCCGACTGCATCCGGCAAGGGCAGGTGCTTGACACCCTGCCGATCGAGACCTACAAGACCTACAGCGCGTTGTTCGGGCCCGATCTCTATGACGAGATCTCGCTCGAGGCCTGCGTCGCCAAGCGCACGAGCGCCGGCGGCACCTGCGTCGTCTCCGTGGATGCGCAATTGGCCTCCCTGCGCGGATGGCTGGAAAAAAACAAACGCTGACCGGCCAACACCCGATCCGAAAACCGCCCCTTGGAACCGGAGGGGCGGTTTTGCTTTTTGCGAGCCCCTATGCTATACTGAGGCAAGGGATGCAAAGGAGCGGATTATGCAGATTCATTTGTCCGATCATTTCACCTATCGCAGGCTTCTGCGCTTCGTCGCGCCCTCGATCGCCACGATGGTTTTCCTTTCGATCTACGGCGTGGTGGACGGCTACTTCGTCTCCAACTATGTGGGCGAAACGCCCTTCGCCGCCGTCAACCTGATCTATCCCTTCCTGATGCTGCTGACCGCCTTCGGCTCGCTGCTTGAGACGGGGGGCAACGCCGTGGTCTCCATCCTGCTCGGCGAGGGGGAGCCCGAGCGCGCCAACCGCTGCTTTTCGATGTTCGTCGAGACCGCGATCGGGCTGGGGCTCCTGTTTTCCCTCCTCGGCTGGGTCTTTATGCCGCAGGTCGCGCGCCTGCTCGGCGCCGAGGGCGAGATCCTGGAGAACTGCGTGATCTACGGGCGTATCCTCTGCCCGAGCGGCGTCTTTTTCCTGCTGCAGTCGATGATGCAGACCTTTTTTGTCACGGCCGAAAAGCCGCGGCTCAGTTTCGTCGCCTCGGTGTTTTCAGGCTTTGCCAACATCTTTTTCGATTGGCTGTTGATCGTCGTGTTCCCCTTCGGCATCCGCGGCGCCGCCTTCGCGACAGCGCTGAGCCAACTTGTGGGCGGCGGGTTTTCGCTCCTATGGTTCCTGCTGCCGAACGGCAGCCTGCTGCGCCTGCGTCCCGCGCCGATCGACTTCAAAACGCTCGCGCGCGCTACCGCAAACGGCTCCTCCGAGATGGTCACGAGCCTTTCGCTCTCGCTCGTCAGCATGCTCTACAACCTGCAGCTCATCCGCCTGGCGGGCGACGCCGGCGTCGCGGCCTACGGCGTGATCATGTATGTCAATTTCATCTTCCTTTCCGTGCTGATCGGCTACTCGTTCGGGTCGGCATCTCTCTTCGGCTACCACCACGGGGCGCAAAACCATGCGGAACTCAAAAATCTGTTTGCCAAAAGCCATGTGCTGCTCGCCGTCACGGGCGCCGCGATGGCGGGCCTCGCCGCTTTTGCCGCGCGGCCGCTCGCCAATCTGTTCGTCGGCTACGACCCTGCGCTCTGCGAACTGACGGTGCGCGCATTTCGCATCTATTCCTGCGCCTATTTCTTTGTGGGCTTCAACATCTTTGCCTCGGGGTTTTTCACCGCGCTCGGAAACGGCCTTGTTTCGGCCGTGCTCTCCTTCCTGCGGACGCTGCTGCTGCAGACGATCTGCGTCACGGCGCTGCCGTATCTGCTCGGCCTCGACGGCGTCTGGATCTCGCGTCCCTCCGCCGAAGCGCTGGCGCTCCTCTGCTCCTATGCGGCGCTGCGGAAATATAAAAACCGGTATCACTATGCATAATCCGCGCAAAAAGGGCGGAGCCTTTCGGCTCCGCCCTTTTTCTGTCCGCTCACTGCACGTTGACGGCGCACTCGACCATCGTGCTGGTATCGCCCTTGATGCGGGCGCGCACCACCGTGCTGCCGCGCGCCGTTGCGGTAATCGTTGCGCGGTCGTTGTCCGCCTCAAGGGTGAGGCAGTCGTCGCCGGAGGACTTGAGGTTCCATTCGATCTCGGCGTCGTTCGCGCCCTCCCAATCGACCCAAAGTTCCTCCGTCTCCCCCACCTCGAGATCGATGGCGGAAAGATTGATCGTCAGGCCGCCTGCGCTGCGCGCCTCGCCGCTCTCCTCGCCGGGCACCTCCGCTTCGGGCTCGCTTTCCTCGCCTTCGCCGTTCTCCTCGCTTGCGGGTTCCTCGCTTTCCTCGCCGCTCGGCTGCGGCGGATCGGTCGCGGAGGAGGCCGGCTCGTCGCCCTCATCGGGCGCAGAGCCGCTTGTCTGCGTCCCCGTCGCCGTGCCCGCGCTCATCACGCGGAAATAGGAAGCCGCTGCGTCTGCGATGCCGCGCGCGATCTCATACTGGTAGTCGTCGTCGATCAGTTTGTGGTATTCCGTCTGGTTGGAGACGAAGCCGCCCTCGACGAGGATTGCGGGATAGCGCATCGTGCGCGTGACGTAGTAGTAGCCGAAGCGGCCGCCGCGGTTCGTCGTGGAAAGCGCCGAGGCGACGTTCTGCGAAGCGTAATTCGCCATCGCGTAGGACCAGGGATTGAAGTAATAGGCCTCGGTGCCGCTCGCCGCGGCCGAGGTGGCCGATGAGTTGTTGTGGACACTGATGAACAGATCCGGATCGTAGGCCTCGGCGAACGCCACGCGCTGCGCGAGCGAGTAGTAGGAGGTGTTCGAGGGAATCATATAGACGTTCGCGCCGTAATCCTGCAGGATGCTCGCCAGGCGGCGGGCGATGCCGTAGTTGATGACCGCCTCGGGGTACGACGCCAAAAAGCCGAGCGCGCCCGTGTCGCCCGAGCCGTGCCCGGGGTCGATCACGATCGTCGCGCCGTTGACGCCGTTCGGCGGGTTTTTGAACTCGAGGACCAGGTTGTCGTTGGAATCGTAGTAGGCGTTGTAGCCGCAGAACAGGCCGGTCTCGCGCAGCGTCAGCGTGAGCGTGTCGCCCTTAAAGGTGGCCGCGGAGAAGAGGGGGTTCTGCGTGAGCGACATGCTGTCCGGCAGAGAATTGGTGTAGTGGAACTGCACGGTGATCGCGTTCTGGCTGTAACGGGCGGTGTAGGCGACGCGCTGCTTCGTTGCGAGGATGACGCGGGTGCTCTCGTAGTCGCTGGTGACGGTGCAGCCCGTGATGCGGTTGTTGGCAGGCGCCTGCGCCGTGCCGACGGCGGCGACGTCTTCCGCAAGAACGCGCAGCCCCGACTGCAGCCGGTAGAAGTTGTAGGTGCGGGCCTTCCCGCTCTCGACGACGGTGTACTGGATCATATCGCCGAGCGCATAGTCGAGCGAGCCCTTCGGCAGCGGGAAGTACGTGGGATCGGAATACTGGGAGACGGTGCTCGAAGAGAACGTCTCCGCGAGCGCCGCGGTGACGACGACCGGCTGCCCGTCGGAGGGCAGCACCCGCTCGTTGACGCGGATCGTCGCGCCCGTTTTCGATTTGGTGATGCCGTTCCATGTGCCGGTGACCGTCACGGCGCCGAGGTTTTGCACCGCGGTCGTCGCATCCGGGACCGTGTAGACGCCCGAGAAGCGCGTATAGGAGGTATTGGCGTACTCCTCATCCTCGCTGTCGGCATGCGAGAGTTTGACCGTGGTGCCGTTGATCGTGGCGGTGACGGTCGCCTCCTGATAGGCGACGGCGGTGATCGTCAGTTTCGTGGAGCCGTCTACGGTCAGCGTGCCCGAGGCGGGCGTGATCTCCTTGATGACCTCGGTGACGCGCGTGATCGTATACGTTGCCGTTTTGCCCTTATGGACGATCGAGAACACGTTTTCCCCTTCCTCCAACTGCATCTCGAGTTGGAAGTAGCCGTTCTGGTCCACGGGGATCTGCGTGCCGTTGATCGTGGCGACCGTGTTGGGATCGGTGTTGCCGGCGAACACGACTGTGGGATCGTAAGTGGTGAAGGAAGTCGAAGCGGGACGCGTCAGTTCCAGATCCTGCAGGATGTGCTCCGCCAGCACGGTCCCCTCGTAGTAGCCGATCAGTTTGCCCGCAAAATCGCTCTGGTTCTGCCGCATGCGGGTGAGCGAGTTGAAGATGCTGCCCCGATAGGCGCCGAGGGTCCGCGCGTCGATCACCTGCCGCGAAAGTTGGTCGTATTCGCTCCAGCCGGGCTCGCTCGTGATCGCGCGCGAGGCGGCGTGCACGATATAGAGCGGCACATTGTGTTCGCGGGCGACCCCGTTCCACCAGTCTGCGACGGTTAAAAACGGGATGTTGCGGTCGCCGATCGAGCCGTATGCCTTGACGGCGATCAGGTCTGCCAGCCCCGCGTCGAGCAGGGCGAGCGTATCGGTGTTGCCCTCCACCAGCGCGGAGAAATACGCCTTGGTCGCGCTGCCGCGGGGATCCTCGTAGTTGTTGGCCCACGAGGCTTCCACGCGCAGGCCGAAACGGATCGAGGGGTTCGTCGCTTTGAATGCTGTGCGCGCCGTGGAGACGAGCGCTTCGGCGATCGAGGCGCGGTATTCCTCGAACCCACGCGCGCCGCCGAGCCTGAGATAGCGCACATAGGCGCTTTCGTCCGTCTGGTTGTAATAGCCGTCGACGAGCACGGCGTTCGGCGCGTAGGAGGTCGCGAAGCGTTCGGCGTCGTGCTCCACGGCGTCGATCACGGCGGCGTCGACGATGCCCTGCAGCGTCGGCTCGTCGCCGCGGACGCTGTCGGTGAGGTAGTAGTTGACGAACACGTAGAAGCCGCGCGCCTGCGCCGCTTCGATCGCGTAGCCGAGCGCGTCGAAATCGCCCGCGCTCTCAAAGAGGTCGGACGCGTAGAGCACGCGGCCCTGCTCGTCCATCGGGTCGATCACGACGGTGTTCATCACATCCATCGCCTCGATCGCGGAGAGGGCGTCGTCGATCGCGGCGCGGGTTTCCTCCGCCCCCGCGAGGACGGGGAAATCCTCCCCCGCGCGGATTGTGACCGCGCGCAGTTCAGAGGGGATCTCGTAAGGCTCCGCGGGAGCGGCCGCGGGTTCCTCGGAGGCCGCCTCAAGCACCGGGGACACCGCCTCCTCGGAGACGGGTGCGGACGCGGCGCTCACGGCGGCCTTTTGCGGCAGCGCGACCGAACCGAAGGCGTCGGAAACGACGGACGTGATGCCGTCCACGCCCCCGAACGCCACAACGCAAAGCGCAGCCGTCAGGATGCAGAGCATCCCGAACAGGACGGCTGTCGCTTTTCTGGTATTGAGTTTTTCCTGTCGTCTTCTGGACACGATGTCGTTCTCTCTTTCAGAGGATTTCCGCAAGGCTCGCGCGCTCCTGTGCGAGATGGCTTCGCACCGAGGAAGCGGGCGCAAACAGCGAATCGTAGCGATAGATCACGAAGCCGCCGTAGCCCGAAAGCCCGCGGGAATAATCGATCATCTGCGCAAGCAGATCGGCTCGTTCGACCCATTCGGACTGCCCCGCGCCGGCATAGTTGTCGATAACGCCGCATTTATAAGCCGCGAGGCCGATATAGAGCGAAACGCCCGTGCCGCGCACCAGTTGCTCCCATCCGTCGGCAAGCGCGTCGAACGGCTGGGTCGCGTGGTCAAAGCCGAAGTAGATCTGCGGGCAGAGGTAATCGACGAGCCCTTCGGCCGCCCAGCGCTGCACGTCGGCATACTGCGTGCCGTAGTTGATATCCATCCGCGCCTGCGGGCTGATGCCGAACACGGCGCCGGGGTCGCACGCGCGGATCGCGCCCGAAACCTGCCGGATCAGCAGCGTCACGTTCTGGCGGCGCCAGTCGGCAAGGGCGAGCGTTCCGCCGCCGCTGCGGTAGGCCGCATAATCGTTCGCATCGAAGGACGCGGCCGTCGTCGGGTAAAAGTAATCGTCGAAGTGGATGCCGTCCACGTCGTAACTCTGCAGGATCTCGAGCACGCCGTCGGTGATGAGGTCTCTCGCCTCCTGCGAGGCAGGGTTATAGAACACGCCGCCGTTGTAGGCAACCGCCAGCCCGCTCCCCGAATCAAGCGCTTCGACGGCGGGATTGTCGGCGGACAGCACGCGCGAGGAGGATTCCGCCCGCACGCGGTAGGGGTTGATCCACGCTTCGATCCTCATGCCTTCGGAATGGGCGCACGAAACCATGATCGCAAGGGGATCGTAGCCGGGATCGGCGCCCTCGGTCCCGGTGAGCACATAGGACCACGGGAAGATCGAGGACGGATACAGCGCATCGCCGAACGGGCGCACCTGCACGAACACGGTATCGAGGCCGCAGGCGGCCGCCGTTGCAAACATCGAGGAGATCGACGCGGTGAACTCGCTTCGCGTGCGGTTCTGCGCAACGTTGAGGAATTCGAGATAGGAGATCCACACCGCCCGCACTTCGCCGGACACGGAAGCAGTGCGGAGAGCGGGCCGATCGGAAACGGTCGGTTCCTCGATCACGATCGGTTCCTCGGAAGACGCGGGTTCTTCAGAGGACACGGGCACCTCGGAGGATGCGGGCGCTTCGGAGGACGCGGGCGCTTCGGAGGACACGGGCGCTTCGGAGGACGCAGGCGCTTCGGAGAACGCGGGCGCCTCGGAAGACGCGGGCGCTTCGGAGGACGCGGGCGCTTCGGAGGACGCGGGCGCTTCGGAGGGCGCGGGCGCTTCGGAGGACGCGGGCGTTTCGGAGGACGCGGGCGTCTCGGAGGGCGCGGGCGCTTCGGAGGGCGCGGGCATTTCAGAGGACGCAGGCGCCTCGGAAAGCGCAGACGACTCGGAAGAGGCCGCCGGTTCGGAGGAACCGCCCGGGAACGGCGCATCGGCCGCGGGGAACTCTGCCGCAAACGAACGCTGCGGCAGTTCGGGCGCATTCACAGCGCCTTTGCCCGATACATCCCGCGTGGACGCACATCCCGCAATCAGCAGGCACAGCGCCAGCAAAATACAGCAAAATCGGTGCAAAGCGGTTTCCTCCCTTCTCGACGATATTTTACCTGTTTTCACAAAGGCGGTCAATAGAGGGGTGCGGGATTTCCAATGTTTTTCTGCACTTGCATCCAAAAAATGGATGCGGTATGATAAAAGCGGAAAAAAACAGCGGGAACGGTTCGCCCTTCCCTGCAAGGAGGAGACGGCTATGTTTTTCATCGGCCTGTTCGGCGTCAACAGCAAAGCGGAACCGGCGGGACTGCTCGAGGTGGGGCGGTGCCCCGTATGCGGCTGCGAAAAGGCGCTTTCCGTCACGCGGCAGTATCAGTCGTTCTCCGCATTTTTCATTCCGCTCGCCAAATTCGGCTCCCGATACTTTGCCACCTGCCCTGGCTGCGCGAGCGTCTTCTCCGTGCCCGACTGGTGCGGGAAGGGCACCGCCGAGGAGGGCCGGTACACAGCCTCGGCCGATCTGCTGACGCTGCTGCGCAAAAACGCGCCGGGCATCTGCCCCGTCTGCGGGGCCGCACACGACGCGGGGGACGTCTTCTGCCGCCAATGCGGCCATCAGTTCGGGATATGAGGCCCGCGCAAAGCGGCCGGCTTTCGCCGGCCGCTTTTCTGTGCGCCGGAGCACGTGTCCGGCACATGCGGGCCGAATCTCGGAGCGGATCGCACCCCCGCACTCACTCCCCCAGCGGCTGTGCGGAGGCGTCCGGCCGCCGCATCGGGCGCAGGAATCCGGACGCCGCCGAAACGACCGCGGAACACACCGGCGCGAGCGCGCTGACAAACACGCTCGACCGCAGCAGGCCGCGCGAAAGGGCCTGCGTCCCGAACAGCGGCTGCAAAAGGGGCAGCCACACGGCCGCCGCAACGCAGGCCGCGGAACCGGCGCAGGCAAGCAGCAGCCACGGGTTGCCGAAAGGGTTGATCGAAAAAAGGCTCTTCGTCTCGCTGCGGCATTCGAGCGCGTGGAACAGCTGCGTCAGAACGAGTGTGACGAGGGCCGCCGTGCGCGCCGTTTCGAGCGTGCCGCCGCCGCGCAGCGCCGCGGTGAAGATCCAGAGGGCGGCGAGGGCGATCAGCGACCCGCGGAACGCGATCCGTCCGTAGAGGCCGCCAGAAAAGATCGACTCCTGCGGCGAACGGGGCGGGCGCAGCATCTCGCTTCGGTCGGAAGGCTCGAGCCCCAGCGCGATCGCGGGCAGGCCGTCCGTCACAAGGTTGACGAGCAACAGTTGGATCGGCGTGAGGACCGCGGGCATGCCGAGCAGCATGCCGATGAACATTGTGAGCACCTCGCCCGTGTTGCACGAGAGCAGATACCGCAGAAAACGCCGGATATTGCGGTAGACCGCGCGTCCCTCCCCCACGGCCGCGACGAGCGTGGCGAAGTTGTCGTCGAGCAGGATGATCTGCGCGGCCTCGCGCGTGACGTCGGTACCCGTTTTTCCCATCGCGACGCCGATGTGCGCCTGCTTGAGCGCGGGGGCGTCGTTGACGCCGTCGCCCGTCATGGCGACGATCTCGCCGCGCGCCTGCAGCGCCTGCACAATGCGCAGTTTGTGGCCTGGCGTCACGCGCGCAAACACGGCCGCCCGTCCGGCGGCCTCTTCGAGCGCCTCGTCGCTCATCGCGTCGAGTTCGCGGCCCGTGAGCACGCGCCCCTCGCCGTGCAGGATGCCGAGCTGCTGCGCGATGGCGGTCGCCGTGATCTCGTGGTCACCCGTGATCATCACGGGGCGGATGCCCGCGCGGCGACAGGCGGTGATCGCAGCAAAAGCCTCTTTGCGCGGCGGGTCGACGAGCCCTGCGAAGCCGAGGAAAATCAGTCCTTCCTCGGGATCGCGCCCATCGTCCGGCTTATAGGCGAAGCCGAGCACCCGGAGCGCTTCGGCAGCGAACGCGTCGCTCTGCCGCTGCAGCGCGGCGCGGCGCTCGCGCGAAAGCGGGCGCACGCCCGCGGCCGCCTCCTCGCGCGTGCAGAGCGAAAGCACCAACTCGGGCGCACCCTTTACGAAGACGAGGCGCGCGCCCTCCGGCATCTCCCCGACAACGGACATGCGCTTGCGCGCGGAATCGAACGGCCGCTCCGCGCGGCGCAGGAAGCCCTCCCCCGCCGCGCCGTGCTCGGCGGCGCAGCGCAACAAGGCCGCTTCGGTCGGCTCGCCCTCTACCTGCGGCGTCCGCCTGGAGAACAGCCCTGTTCGCCGCCCGACGAATTTGGCATCGTTGCAGCAGGCGGCGCAGAGGAGCAGTTTGCGCACGGATTCCCGATCCGCGTGGTCCCGGATCCGCTCCGCCTCGATCACGCGTCCCGCGGCAAAAAGGACTTTCACGGTCATGCGGTTCTCGGTGAGGGTGCCCGTCTTGTCCGAGCAGATCACGGTCGTGCAGCCGAGCGTTTCCACGGCGTGCAGGCGCTTGACGAGCGCGTTTTGCTTGAGGATCCGGCGCACGGCCAGCGCAAGCGAAACGGTCACGATCGCGGGCAGCCCCTCGGGGACGGCGGCCACCGCGAGGCTGATGCCCGTCAGCAGCATCGCGAGCGGCTCCTCCCCGCGCAGGATGCCCGCCAGCGCTACGGCGGCGCACACGCCGAGACAGAGGGCGCCGATCGTCCTCCCCACCTGATCGAGGCGCTGCTGCAGGGGCGTGGGCTCCTCGCTGATCTCGCCGAGCATGCCCGCGATCGCGCCCATCTGCGTGGCCATGCCCGTCGCCGTCACGCGCACGAGCGCGCGCCCGCTGACGGCGTTCGTCCCCATGAACGCCATCGCGGCGTGCGCTTCGGCATCCTGCGTCTCCTCGCCCGTGGCGGCGTGCTTGGGCTCGGGCAGCGACTCGCCCGTCAGCATCGCCTCGTCGCACGAAAACGCCGCGCATTCCAGGATCACGCCGTCCGCCGCCACGCGGTCGCCCGCTTCCACCAGCAGAAGATCGTCCGGCACCACTTGCGCCGCGTCGATCCATTCCTCGCGCCCCTCGCGCCGCACATGCGCTGCGGGCGCGGCCAGCCGGGCGAGCGCCTCGAGCGTCTTTTCGGTGCGCAGTTCCTGCAGAAAGCCGATGAACGCGTTGAGCAGCACGATCGCCGCGATCGTGAATGCTTCGGAAATCTCGCCAAGCAGTGCCGAAACGACGGTCGCCGCCAGCAGGATCAGCACCATCGCATCGCGGAACTGCCCCGCGAACACCCGCAGCGCGGGCGGCCTTCCCTTGCGCTCGAGCCGGTTTTCCCCATATTGCAGCAGGCGGGCCTGCGCCTCGGCGCGCGTCAGCCCCTCAAGCCTCATCCGTTGCATCGCCTCGTCCTCCTTTTTTCTCGTTCGGTCCATTCTATTCGGACGGGCCTGCGATTAGGACAAGGCGGCGGGACCTTCCCGTGTTTCCCCGGAGCGGGCGGGAAAGCGCCGGCCTTCCCGCCCTTCGGTTGCAAAATCCTGTATTTGCGGTTATACTGTTCATACACGCAATCGCATCCGGTCACAGCGCGTTCCGCTTTGCGGTGCGGTATGGAGGGTTTACAACGTGCAAACGGTTCTGCAGAGCATCCGCGTCTCCATCCCCAAGGCGTGGAGACGGGACGGGGGCATCCGCCTGAACGGCATCCGGCCGCAGAAGGCGGCCTATTTTCTCGCCTACGCGATCGAACTGATGTTGTATGCGGTGCGCCAGGGTTTTCTCCCGGTGCAGGCAACCCTGTTTGGTCTGCCGGGAAAGACCGTGGTCTACATCGCGCATATGCTGGCCTCGCTCCTCGTCATCCTGCTGTGGTCGGAGCGGTTCCGGCCCCTGCTGCGTGTCTCGGTCGCAGTGATGGCGGCCGGTTTTCTGCTGTTCGTTTTCGTGCCGCAGGGAAGCGGTCTCCATCTGCTCAGCGGCGCGATCGCAATGGCGGGCCTCGGCGGCGCGGTGACATGCGCGCGCTGCGGCTTCGCATTCGCCGCCAACAACGCCGAACGCCTCTTCGGGATGCTGCTGATGACCGTATGCGTGTCGCTGATCTATTTGCTCGAAACGTTCGGCGCGCGCGGCCCGCTCGTCACGCACATCCTGCCGCTGGCCCTGACTGCGGCGCTCTCGTTTTGCCTGCTGCGGTTTCGCGAGGGCGATCTGGAGGCAAAGCAGACCTCCGGACACGAGGACGCAAAAAGCCTGTACTGCGCGCTGGGCTTCATGATCGCCTATTTCGGCATCGACGGGTATCTGTACAAACTGCTCTATCCTTCCTCCGTCGGCGGGAACGTCCTGTTCTCTGTCGGCATGGTCCTGGCAACTGCCGTCTTCTTCACGGCCTTCGTCGTGGGGCGGAAAAACGTCTGGTATCTGTGGACGCTGTTCTTCGCCTTCGCTGCGGCGGCCGCGATTCTGGCGATCTTCTCCCCGCAAATCGGCTCCGAACTGCCGTATCATCTGGCCGCCGGGCTCGCGATCCTCGGCTGGCCGCTGAGCCTGTATATGCTCGCCTGCGCCCAGCGCCGGTTTGCCAGTTACCGCCTGCTGAAGCAGTGCACGCTGGTGTTCATCCTCCTTTCTCCGCTGACTACCGTGACCGACGACCTCATCAAGTCCTACCGTCCGGACCTCATCCCCGCCGTTGCGCTGGCGTATATCCTGCTGCTGCTCCTTGCGTTCCTGCTGACCATTCCGTATACATACCGGCATCTGTTCTCCGTCGGCTGGGTCGACGAACTGAGCCAAAACGATATGCAGAAACTGCGGGAAAAGGCGGCGGAGGCCGACCGCTTCGCCGCCTACGGCCTGACGCCGCGACAGAAGGAAGTCGCGGCGCTGCTGCTCGCCGCCAAGACACGGCGGCAGATCTCCGGAGAGTTGGGCCTCTCCGAATCGACCGTCAAGATGCACACCTCCGACCTGTACCGCAAACTCGGCATCAACAGCCGCGTGGAGTTGTTCCGCCTGTTCGGAACTGAAAAGGACGGACCTCCCCGCGAATAAAACAGCGCCGCCTGAACGCGCCTTTCCAAATGGAAAGGCGCGTTTTCTTTGCTGTAAAGCGAAATCCCCTGTCCGATTGAGCACAACCTGCCGAAGAAGGATGACGGACGCTGCGGATCGCGGGGAACCGGCGCCCGGCGAGCGGAAGGGCTGCGTCTCCCCCCATGATCGGGAAAAAGGCCCGACCTGCCCAAATGTACAGATTGCCCCACGGGCGCGAAAGAGGGTACGATGGGCATGAAAACGAGGAAAGGAGGATTCGGATGTTCCGCCTCAAGCCGCCTCGCTTTGCCGGGGACGAGACCGACGCCCCCGCCTTGCTCACCGACAGCGCAGAGGCGCTGCAGGCGCGGGTAGAAGGATTGACCGGCGACGAGCGATACATCTACCAATGGCTTCGGGAGTGCTACAGCGAACGCTGGATCATGGAAACGCTGCTGATCAGCAAGACGCGCTACCGGGAGTTGTCGGCCTCGCTGTGCCGCAAACTCGGCGTTGCGAACACCCGGGCGATGCTGCGCATCTACGGGCAACTTGATGCGCCGAAGGACCGATGCGTCCGCACACAGGAGATCGACGCGTACATCGAGACGCGCACGGAGCAAGAGATCCAAGCCGCATTGCGGCAAAAAGAAGGAGGATAAGATCATGGGATTGTTTGACAAGGCGCTGAAGGACGTTGTCGGGAAAACCGTTCAGAACACGGTCGGAAAGAACGTGCAGAACGCTGTCGGCAAAGGCATCCAGAACGCCGTCGGAAAGGCGGTGGAGGGCGCCGTGCGTCCCGCCGCGGACAAACTGGCCGGAAAAGCGGTGGAGACCGTTTCCGGCGCGGCGGAGGGAAAACTCGGCGAACTCAAAACCGCCCTCGGCGAGGCGAACACCGCCATGGCTGAGGCGAACGCCGCCATGGGCGAAGCGCAGGAGGCCGCAAAGGGCGTATCTGAGGAGCAGTGGAATCAGGCCTTCTCCCTCTTCGAAGGCATGGCAAACAACATGATGAAGGACCTGAAGGTCTGCCCCGCCTGCGAGGAACCGATCAAGGGCGATGTGAAATTCTGTCCGAAGTGCGGTGCAAAACTGCCGGAACTGACCGTCACGCAGATGGCGCTTTGCCCGAAATGCGGAAAGCAGAACGCCGTCGGGACGGACTTCTGTACCGACTGCGGCGCAAAACTCCCCTATCGGGAGGTACGGGAGGAGGCGCAGCGCACAAAGGATGCGGCGATCCTCGCAAAATGGGGAGAAACCCTGCCGCAGTTCCCCACCTGGGATTGCGGGGGCGGCCACTTCGATCTCTGCGAACTGGAGGAAGGGCGCTTCTGCTTCAGTGCATGGTTCGACGGCGACGGCGACGCCGCGCAGCAGTCGGTCCGACAGTACCGCGCGCGGCTGAAGGAGGCCGGCTTCCAAAAGGCGGGGCAGTACCCGAGCGAGGAGCATCTCTACAAAATGTCGGATGGCATTTGCTGCCACGCGGATACGGAGCACTGCTTCGAGGGCGATTCCGATGCCCCGTCGGTCTACTTCCTTCTCAACGACGAGCCGACGGGCGGCTTCCACTATGTGAAGCCCGAGCCGAAGAAGAAATCCGGCGGGCTGCTGGGTTCCCTGTTCGGATGAGGCGGCAGAGGAAACGGACCGCCGGGGGGCTGCGGCCGCGCATCAGCGGCGCATTCAACAATATCTCGGACAAGATCGATTTCACCTTTGATCATACGATCCTGAACGAGGAATCCGTACCGATCAATGAGGTGTATACCATGCGGTACCTCGGCTACCCGTTGGAAACGTATCATCTCACCTCCAAAGAAGGGGGCGGGGTCAACGTCATCCACGCGGTATGGACAGGAAACGAAGCGATCAGCCAGAACGAACCCGCCGGCATGGTCCTGTATTCCGGCGACGGGCAGGACATCATCCTGCGCCCGGCAGACGTCGGCACGATCTGGGAGCCGCTCAAGAACGCTCCTGATCTGGTCGTCTCGGTGAACGGACTGTAATCAGAAAGAGAGGATGAAAACGATGAAACGAACCCTTTTCCCGCTGCTGCTTGCAGTTCTGGCGATGCTGTTCCTTGCCGCCTGCGGCAGCGCCCCGCAGACCGCAAGCACAAGTTCGGCGTCCGAAACTCTCCGCCGCGAGGACACGCCAAAGGAGCCCGGATCGCAGGCCGGCGCGCCAGCCTCGCAGGATACCTCCCCATTCGGCGCGGCACAGAGCATCGACGACACGATGCCGCTCAGTCTCGAGGCGCTGCTCATGTATATGGAAACGCGCGATAACGCGTTCTTCACGCCGCACGCCCTGACCCCCTCCGAGCAGGCGGCGCTGCGCGCGGACGTGGAAGCGCAGGGCGGCACGGTCTCCTTTGCACCCGACGGCAGTTTCACGATCAAAAGCCCCGGGGGCGGCAGCATCACGTTTGCGCCGGACGGCTCCTTCTCGGGGCAGGACGACGACGGGAAGAGTTTCGGCAGCGCCCCGGCCTCGTGGCCCTCCGGCCCGCTGGCGGGCGCGGTCCCGCAGCCGGATTTCGCCGTTTCCGCAGCGTTTGAGGAAAGCGGAAGCCTCGAGGTCCTGTTCGAGGACGTTACGCTCGCGCAGGCAAAGGCCTACGGGGCGCAACTCAAGGCCCTGTTCCCGCTCAACACGCAGGAGACCGAACTCGCGCAGTACAACATGTACGCTTTCAGCGGCGAGAACGCCGCGGGGCTGCATGCGGACCTCACCTATATGGAGCAGAACGGCTCCGCCAACTGCGCGCTTTCCGTGACCGATCCCGCCCTGTGGAAGCCGGACGGCGAACCGTTCGATCCCCAGAATTATGACCCGCAGATCTATGAGGGAGAGGCGCTCCGCTACGGCGACAGTTGGCCGAAAAGCGGACTGCTCGCCATGCTGCCGGCCCCGGCCTTCGGAGACGACCTGCAGGTGAGAGACGATCGGGACAAGATGACCGGCACGGTCTACGGCGCGACGCCGGCGGATTTCGACGCCTATCTGAAACTCGTAAAGGACCGCGGCTTCACGATCGATGCGGAATACGAGGAAGACCCGCACAACTATAATCTGAAGTTGTATACGGCCTGCAACAGCGCCGGAAACGAGGTCCTTGTGCAGTATACGGACGTACCCGGCGCAGGAGGGGCCCTCGGCGTGATCGTAACGCTGCCGGAATAACCGAAACCGAAAGGAGGCATTCGCCATGAAGAAACGGCTCGCACTTGCGCTCGCACTGATGATGCTGCTTTCCCTCGCCGCCTGCGGCGGAACGGGCACGGGCGCATCTTCCGCCGCCCAATCAAGCGCGGCGTCCGCGGGCGGCTCGTCGATCACTTCCCAGGACTATGAGAATGCGATGAGCGGCCTGAACCTTTTGACGCAGAAGGACGACCGGCTCGGAAAGGAATACTATCAATTCCCCGCCGTCACAAAGTATGCCGAACTGCCCGATCCCGCCGTATGGACCCAGATGGGTATGATCGATCTGACGCCCAAGGGCTGCGAGAAAGGCAGTATCTACGACGATGGCACCGTCATCCTAGACGGAATGTGGAACGGCTTCAGCATCGAGTGCGACTGCAGTTGGGAAGCCTACGAAGAACTGATCGGGCGCCTCTGGGACGCCGGCTACCGCGGTGTGCCGGTCGGCAACGGGGTGATCGTCGAGGCGGACAAGTTTGAGGACGTCTATGACTCCTTCGAGAAAAAATACGGCGCGTTCTATGAGCACGACGGCTGGACGCTGTTCGTCGAGGCCAACTACTACGAATGGAGCGGGCAAAGCCTCTGCGGCGTGGTCGATGCCAAAACCATGACCAAGGACCGGGAGGAACTCGTCGAGTGGCCGAAGATCGACTGGTCCGTCACCGCCGCGGGCGCGCCGAAAAACGGGCTTGCGTCCGTCGGCAGCGATTTTCACGGCAACTGGGGCGACTACGAAATCAAGGATTACAACGGCAGTTATACGACGAGCCGTTATCTCGTATATGCCCAAAACGTATCGGCAAGCGAGTTCGAGTCCTACACCGAGAAGTTGAGCAAGCAGGACGGCATCTATGTGGAAGCGGATTACTTTGAGGACGAATGGGAGAACTGGTCGATCTATTACGCGGACGACAACAAGAAAGCGGAGGGTTTTTGGTATGTGGGTCTGGGCTACTGTGAAAAAGCAAATATGGTCTGCTGGTTGTGGGAAAAGTAAGAGGAAGCGGCAAATCGCGTGTCTTCTGTTCGCCGCAATGCTGCTCTGCGCCTGCGCCGGCCAAAACGCCGCGGGCGCTCCCCCGCCCGCCGCAAGCGCGTCCGCGGCCGGATCCGCCGCGCCGGGCGGCGGTGAGCCGTCCGGGCAGACAAAATCCGCGGCGGGCGATGGTTCCGATCCCGTCTCGGGCGAATCTCTCGGCTATTGGGAGGAGATGAGGGAACGCTGGAGGAATGAAACGAACGAGGGATACGTCTGGACGATCACGATCGACGAAGTGACGGTCCTCGACGCCATGGGCCTCGCCGTGACGACCTACGACCTCGATCTCTCCTGCAGCCACGTGGGCCCGGAGATGAACGGCGTCTACGCCGGCAGCCTCGCCATGAAATTCGACGCCGATCTCTCGGGCCTCAACTCGATGATGTCGGCGATGGGCGGCAGCGCTTCGACCGACCACGTGGACGGGTGGTTCCGCAACGACGAGTTTGTGATGGAACTCAAGCCCTACAGCAAGGAAAAGGAGGACGCCTTCATCGGCTCGCTCGACTACATCATCGACGAGAACGGCGACGCCGTGCCGAAACAGCAGAGCGATCCCTATACCGAGGCCATCGTCGGGCCGATGCTCGAGCAGATGGGCAGCGGCACAAAATCCTTTGAAAAGGAGAGCGCGCCGGCTTCCTACTGGTTCGACTGGGATTACAACATGACCGAGGGCGACATGAGCCAGTCCTATTCCGTCAGCGGCGTCATGGGCATCGCCAGCGCCTCCGGCGGCATGGACGCCTCGGGCACGCACATCAGCGGCTCCGCAGTCGCGCACTCGCCGCTCGGCGGCGTCTTCACCGATCGCTACGACGAGACGTTCGACGCGCCGTTCCCCTATGTCATCCGCGTATACGAAACGGGGCAGGTCGTCTTTGAGTTGCACTCGCCCAACGGCGGGCCGGTCGTCATCAAGTTCTACGGCACGATCGACAAGATCCCCGTCTCACAGACCACGGTCGTCAAGTGATCCCGGCGACAACGGCGCCGCCAAGGGCCCAAAGCCGAAAAACAGGCCCGAAACCGCAGCCCTGCGGTTTCGGGCCTGTTTGTTTTGCGCTTTTTCGGGCGGCGGATCACTCCGGGCGGCGTTTTTGCGCGGCGGCGCGGGCGGCCTCCCGCGCCGCGCGGCGCCTGCGGCGTCTGCGCAGGTTGTAAGCGCGCACGCCGAACACGACAATCACGAACAGCGCGAGCAGGATCAGCAGCGCGATGCCGATCCATTTGAGCACCCGCAGCACGGACCCGCGGCCTGCGGCCCCCGCCTGCGGCTGCTGCGCGGGCGCGGCAGCCGCGGCCCCCGCCGTTTCGGTATAGGTATAGGCGATCGGCACGGTGGCGATCAACTCGCCCTGCGGGGAGGTAAACAGCGCCTGCGGCGCGATCAACTCGCCCGCCTGATACGCCTCCGGCACATCGACGAGGCAGGTGATGTCCGCCTTGGCAATCGTAGAGGGGCGGTTGACGGCGATATCGTCCGTCGCAAGGGTGACGGTCGCCACCTCCCGCCCGTCCCGCAGGACGGGGATCGGGTCGTGTTCGAACAGCGCCCCCGAGAACGTGGAGACGCCGAAATTCTCGAAGCAGTAATCGCACAAGGCGATCACGTCCTGATATTTGAGGAACTGCGTCTGCGATTTCATCACGACGACGATCAGTTCCATATCGCCGCGTTTGACGAGTTCGACGAGCGTGTGCTGGGCCTCCTCGGTCCAGCCGAGTTTGCCGCCCTCGGTCCCCTCGTAGTAATACTTGGAATCGACGAGCATGTGGTTGTGCGTGCCGTAGGTGAAGGACTCGGTTTTCTTGTTGTCGGGCGGGAGGGTGTATTCCTCCGCACCGAACACCTCGCGGAAGCCCGGGATCGTCAGCGCCCATTTGGTGATGAGCGCCATATCGTAGGCGGTCGTATAGTGGTTGGGGTCGGAGAGGCCGTTCGCGTTGCAGAAATGCGAATCGACCGCGCCGATCGAGGCCGCCGTCTCGTTCATAACGGCGGGAAAGTCGTCGATGTCCCCCGCGATGTATTCGGCGAGGCCGTTGGCGGAATCGTTCGCCGATTCGATCATCATCGTATAGAGCAGGCTCTCGACCGAAACGGTCTCCCCCTCGGTGAGCGCGATGTGGGTGCTGCCCGCTTCGATCGTGTGGGTCGCCTTGTAGGACATCGTCCATTTGTCCTTCGGGTCGCCGTCGCGCAGAGCGATCGCCGCGGTCAGGATCTTCGTGATGCTCGCGGGGTACATGCGCTTGTGCGCGCCTTTTTCGAGCAGCACCTGCCCCGTCGTCGCATCCATGACGACGTATGTCTCCGAATAGGTAGAGGGAACGGCCGCAAAGGTCTGCGCCGTCATCAGCAGCGCACAGAGCAGGGCCGTGAAAATCGCACAGAATTTCCGGTTCATCGTTTCACCCGTGATCGTTTATTCGGTCCCCCGCAAAGAAATCGCCATGCGGGAACCCGCATGACGATTATAGCATGGATTTCGTTCTCTTTGGGCGGTATTGCGAAATTTTCAGAAAATGTTTAGATTTCGGCGAGGAACGTCGAAACCTTCCCCTCACCGGCGCGCCTCAAACCAGGCGAGCCAGTCGGAAAAGATCTCCGCACGGTTCTCCTCGTTCATCAGTTCATGGCGGCAGTCGTAGTAGAGTTTGATCTCCAGATCGTCGAAACCGCGCTGCATCATGCGGTCGTAGACGGAGCGCACCCCCTCGCCGAAATTGCCGACGGGGTCCTCGGCGCCGGCAGTCAGCAGCATCGGCAGCGAGCGCGGAAGGCTCTGCGGCCAGCCGCGGCGCGAAACGCGCGAAAGCAGGTCCAAAAGCGTCCACAGCGCCGAAATCGTGAAATAAAAGCGCACCTGCGGGTCGCGGTTGAAGTCCTCGCGCACCTGCGGCACACGCGAAAGCCACGCGTTTTTCCCCTCGGAAGCAAACCGCTTGTTATACATCTCCGGGATCGTGCGCGCCAGCCGCACATCCACCGCGTCGCCGCCGCGGACGCGCCACAAAACGCGCAGCCACGCCATCGTCGGTTTGGCGATCGGGTTGGGGCCGGCCGTTCCGCAAATCACGGCGCCCGCGAGCCCTTCTGCGTGCCGCGTCAGATACAGGCGGGTGATAAACGAGCCCATCGAATGGCCGAACAAAAAATACGGCTTCCCTGCAAAGCGCTCCAGCATCTTCAGGCGCATGCGGTGCACGTCCTCCACGAGCGAGCCGGTCGGGTCCGTCTCCCCGAAATAGCCGCGTTTGCCGTCGATCAGCGATTGGCCGTGGCCGAGGTGGTCGTGCCCGCAGACCGCATACCCGTGTTCGCAGAAAAACGCGGCCATCGGCTCGTAACGCAGGATGTATTCCTGCATGCCGTGTACGATCTGGATCACGCCGACGATATCGCCTTCGGGCAGCCACAGGACCGTGTGGACCTGCGCGCGCCCGTCTGCGGACCAAAAACTTCCTTCTTCCTTTCGCATGGAACCGGCACCTTCTCACATTCTTTTGCGGATTTGCTATATTGAAAACAGGCGGCCCTGCCGCCCAACGTCCACAACGGGAGGGATCGATATGCAGCAGGATCGGCTCGTCGTCATCTGGCTGAGCGCGGACCGCCGCGCGGCGGCCGATATGGCGCTTTTCTATCTGCGCGAAAGCCTGCTTGCGGGGGATTGGCAAACGGCGGAACTCTGGCTTTGGGGGCCGCCCGTGGCGCTGGCGGCGCAGGACGAAGCCCTCCTGGAGGAACTGCGGGAAACGATGGGCCTCGGCGTGCGCCTCTCGGCCTGCATCGACTGCGCCGCGCGCTACGGCGTCGCACAGCGCCTCGCCGGCGAGGGGATCGCCGTGCGCGGGCTTTCGGCGGAACTGACGGCGCTGCTGCGCGGCCGCGAGCCGCTGCTCCTGATATAAAGGTATTTCCCTTCACACCGAAAAAATCGCGGTTTGATCGGCTTTTTCGGCGTTACAGCCGAATCTCGCCGCGGATCAGATCCGCGACGGTGACAGAATCCGTCACGCCGAGGATGGCGCGGTCTACCCGCTCGAGCATGCGGTAAAGGCTGCAGTCGAGGTCTCCGGCGGGGCAGCATTCGTCCTCCCCTGTGCAGTGCAGGGGCAGGCAGGTCGTTTCCATCGTGCGCAGGACCTGCGTGACGGTGATTTCGTCGGCGGGGATCTCCAACTCGTAGCCGCCGCCGATGCCGCGGGTGCTGCGCACGAACCCTTCGCGCTTGAGTTTGGCCGCGATGCGCTCAAGCATCTTTTCGGAGATGCCCTCGAGCGCCGCGATCGAGGCGGTCGTCATCCGTCCCTCCTCGCAGGAGGCCAGCCGCGCCAGAAAGCGCAGCGCGTAGCGCGTATTCGTCGAGATTTTCATGTCGATCTCTCCTTTGACCCGGCGCCGCTCCCGGCGGGCGTAAAGCGTTCGACGTATCGGTACAATGGCATTATACCAAATCGGTAGGATTTGTCAAACGTCCCCCGTGCAGCCCGCAAAGCGGTTGCGCGCTTCTTCCCTTTTGTGCTATACTTTCGGAGAGGAGATGGGCTTATCCAGCCGTATGACATCCGGGCCGAAGACCGGTTCGGCATCTTCGTCGGGCCGGCGCCCCTCGTTTTTCTCAAGCCGGAGCGGGGCGGCACGATCGACGGACCCGCCGGCGCATACCGTCGGCTCGCGGCGCAGATCTGCGGGCGCTGCGGCTGCGCCGCCGCCGTATCGGCCAACCCCGCGGATGCGGCATGCGATCTCCAGGCGGAGATCGAAACCGTGACCGAGGCCGCGGGGCCCTTCGGAGAAATCGTGTTCGTCGGCGTTTCCGAGGGAGCCCTTGCCGGCGCGCAGCAGGGCTGGCAGATCCCCGCGCTGCGGCGGATGCTGCTCATCAACGCGCCGCTCATGGCCGGCTGGCACGAAACGCGCCGCGGCATCGAACGCTTTCGGGGCGAACAGGCGCATTTCCTCTGCGGGACAGGCGACCCCTCGTGGCAGTATTTCGGGATCCTGCAGCACATCCATTCCCCCGTCTGCCGTTATTCGTACATCGCAGGCGCCGACCATCGCTTCACCGGGATGGAGCGGCGCCTCGCGGACGCCGTCGTCGACTGGATCCGAGACGTGTAAAAGGGAGGCATCCACATGACCAACGCCGAATACAAGGAGCGATTCTACGAACTCTACCGCGCCTATGTCACCCGCCCGGGGGCGGAGGAATTTTTGACCTATCTCGAGGAGAAGAGCGACTTCTTCACGGCGCCGGCCTCTACCCGCTTCCACCTCGCCTGCGAGGGCGGCCTGCTGCAGCACAGCGTCCACGTCGCGGAGGAAATGCTCAAGTATGAGGAGGAGCCCCCCGAAAGCGCGGTGCTCTGCGGCCTGCTGCACGACGTCTGCAAGATGAACTTTTATGCGGTCAGCACCCGCAACCGCAAGAACGAACAGACCGGCCAGTGGGAGAAGGTGCCCTACTACACGGTGGACGATCGCTTCCCCTACGGGCACGGCGAAAAGAGCGTGTTTCTGATCGAGCGCTTCATGCGCCTGAGCGTACCCGAAGCCGTGGCGATCCGCTGGCACATGGGCGGCTTCGACGAAGCCGTGCGCGGCGGGAACCAGTCGATCTCGCGCGCGTTCGAGACCTACCCGCTCGCCGTGAAACTGCACCTCGCGGACATCACGGCGACCTACCTCGTCGAGGGCGGATCGCGGTCTTCGACGGGGCCGTGAACGGCGTGAAAGTCACAGAAAAACGACAGGCCTTCCGGAAAATCGGAGGGCCTGTCGGTTTTTGTGGTTCAAAGGGGACGATCGCCGCCCGAACCGGTTTTGGGGGAAGGATCTTTTTCTTGACAACGGTCGTTGGAGAGACTGTGATGATGATCAAGTCAAACGTTTCCTTCACTTTTCGACTTCGGTCAGTACTCCAAACTCCCCGTCTGCTCGAGCGTCTCGTAATCCCAGGCGGTAAGGCCGCTGTTCGCGGCGGTGTAGAGCGTTTTGCCGATCACGACGCCGCGCTCGATCGTATGGTCATAACTGTAGCCGAAGGGATCGTCGCTGTCCTCGCTGGCGAGCGCGCCGAGACGCTCAAAGCCGTCGCGGCCGAACCGGTAGACGAGGTAGCCGTCGAATGTCACGCTCGAGTTGTTGCCCCACGGATTGTCGGCCGTGACGCCGTAGACGCGGCAGATCGTGGCCGGCAGGCCGAAGCGTTGGTTCGCGCCGTCATAAAGGAATGCCTTGTGGTTGTGGAGGACCTCCGAGTAACTGCCGCGGTTGCCGAGGATCTCCGCGGCGATCTCTTTGGGGTCGGCAGGGTCGCTGACATCGAACAGCGAGAACTTGAGGCCGTCCGTCAGAACGCCGCCGTAGGCGTTCGTCATCGTGTTCTGGCCCACGCCGATCAGCAGGCCGTCGCCCGCGGGATGCAGATATTCGGAGAACCCGGGGATCTTCAGTTGGCCGAGCACGGTCGGATGCTTCGGATCGGAGAGGTCGATCGCAAAGAGCGGGTCCGTCTCGCGGAAGGTGACGACATAGGCCGTATCGCCGAAGTAGCGCACGGAATAGATGCGCTCGCCCTCGGCCAACCCCTCGACCGAGCCGACAAGATCCATTTTTTCATCGTAGATCAGCAGATGATTGACCGTTTCGTTCTTCTTTTCACCGCCGTAGGAGGTCGTGGCGACGCGCAGCAGGCCGCCGGAGACATCGAGGGCGAACTGCCCGTCGATCCAGCCGGGCACGCGCCCGCTCGAGGTATAGCGCAGCAGGTTTCCCCCGCCGACGGCAAAGCGCACCACGCCCGTGTCGCGGCTTGACCAGTCGCTGTCCCAAACGGTGCCCGCAAGGATCAGGGTGTCGCCCGTCATCATCATCGTATGGACGCTGCCGAGCACCGCTTTCGTCTCGGTTTTTCCCGCGGAGAGGTCATAGGCCGTCACCACGCAGTAGTCGGCCTGGTCGTAGAGTTGCTCGGGCAGATAGATGCGGCCGGGCGAAAGCAGCCTTGCCTCGCCGTTGACGCAAACGGCCGGGAACACACTCGCGGCATATGTATCGTCCGTGAGATACCACGTCTGCGCCGAATGGTCGGAGACGAGATAGAGCACGCCCTCCGACAGGCGCGAAGAGACATACGAACCCGCCTGCTTGAAGGACAGGATCTCGCGCGGTTTTGCGCGGTCGCTGATATCGAAGACGAGCAGACGCGTGGTCGAAACATAGCGCGGCTCGTCGGGCGCATACCAGTCGGGGACGATCACGTCGCCCTCCTCCCCGGCGCTCTCGGAGAGGAACTCGCCCGCCCTGGCGAGCAGGCAGTCCTCGCCCCATGCGGCGCTGGCGAGCAGCAACAGGCGGTCGCCGCTCACATACATCTCCGCGCCGTAGAGTTCGGGCAGTTCGATCGTGGAGACGGCTTTGAGGCCGTCGGCCGCGGTGATGCGGATCTCGTTGTTGCCGCTCTTGTAATCGTTGCGGAAATGATAAAGGTATTTGCCGTCGGTCTTGACGATGTCGGCCTCGTCGACGCCCGCGATCTGCGTGTTGGTGCCGATGTATCCGCCGGCGTCGACCGATTGGGCCGTTTTCATCGACGCCGCTTCGTTCACGGCGGCGGGCGCCTCCGGCGCCGCGGACGCAGGGGCCGCGCCGTCATCCCGCGCCACAGCGTCCTCCGCAAAGGTGACCGCCGGCCGGCCGTAGCGGTCCTGCTGTTCTTCGGCAACGGCGGCGAGCATCGCATAGATCTCATCGTAACTCTGCGCCGTGCGGCCGGCGTCCGCCTCTTCCGCCATCTCTTCGGCCGGTCCCGCCGCAGGATCGGCAGCCGTTTCGATCGCTTTGCGCCCGGCGGCCCCCACCGCGGGCGTCTCCTGCCCGGCGGCTGTCGCCGCTGCAGAGGACGCGCCGGCCGTGCGGCTTAAAAACGCATCGTTCTGCCGCCCGACAAAGCGCACGAACGCGCCGATAACGAATACGAGGCAGGCGGCATAGGCGATGAATTTCGCATACTCCCGCTTGTAGTTGACAACGGGGACCGGCTTCGATTCCCCCGGCTCCACATCGTCCAGCAGCGCCATCATGCGCTCGGCGGACAGCGATTCCGGGACTTCGATGCGCTCTGCCTCCGCGCGCAACTGTTCGCGGATCTTGGCGAATTCCTCCTGCGCCTGCTGATCGGTGAACGTTTCGCGCAAGTCGCCCTGTGTGAAATTGTCCTGTTTCCAATCCGCCATAATTCCTCACTCTTTCCGACGGTCTTCATTCGAGGACGGTCTTGAGTTTCTTGAGGGAACGGTAGAGTTTGCTGCTGACCGTTCCGTGCGGGAGTTCGAGCATCTGCGCGATTTCCCGCGTCTTGTAGCCCATCACCGCGGAGAGCACCACGATCTGTCGCTCCTCGGCCGAGAGCGCGCCCAAAGCATCCAGCGCGGAGATGTGGTCCGCGTTGGGCTGGGTGTTCTGCGGCGCAGGCAGGTCGATCATCTCATCGATGTCCGAATTTTTTCTCTGTTGTATGTAGTCCGCGATGTGCCGTTTGCAGCGCGCGGAAAGGATCGTCAGCATCCAGCGGCGGATGCTGGCCTCGTCGCGCAGATTGTGGATCCCCTTGTAGGCTTCGAGAAAGGTCTCGCTCACGGCGTCCTGGGCGTCGGCCTCGTTGCCGAGCGTGAACAGCGCCGTTCGATAGAGTTCGGGGGCAAAATATTCGTAGACCTTTGCAAAACTTTCGGGATCGCCCTGCTTTGCGGCGCGGACGACCGCTGTATCGATCATAGCCCACCGTCCGTTTCCGGTATTGAACCGTTCATTCCCTTTGTGTGTCGGCCGAATGTTTTTATTGCGTCGGGCAAAATTTTTCTTTTGCCCCGTTTCCCCCATTTTACAGGTTGTTTCGACAGGCGTCAAGCCGCGGCAAATCATTCCTGCGCGCGGCGGCAGATCTCCCGCGCGACGCGGCGGATGCGGCCGCGCCGCATCCGGGTGAAGCGGACGCCCCCGTCCGCTTCACCCGCCGCGACGCCGATGCGCCCGACCAGGCGATCCCATATGCGGCGGGCGGCGGCGAGCGCGCGGCGCTTCTTCACATCCGAAATCGGGCCACGCCTCATTGCAGTCCCTCCCACAGCGCTTCGCACAGGCGCAGCAGCCGCTCCTGCTCCGGCAAAAACGAAAGGCGGCGCTGCACCGCGCCGCGCCCGAACCGGGCCTGCGCGCGCCCCGCCGCATCCGCAAGCGTCTGCCGCAGCGCAGCGGCAAGCGCGGCCTCGTCTGTCTCGTCGACGACCCGCAGGCTGCCGCCCGCCGCTTCGGAAGCCGCCCAACTTCCCGCGACCGCAGGCAGCCCCGCGGCGAGGGCGCGCCAAAGCCGTTCCCTGCAATCCGCGCCGGCGGGGATCAACGCCGCCTGCGCGCGGGCGCAGGCGCGGGCAATCGTTTCGCAATCCGCCGCCCCGAGGATCTCTGCGGCGCCTCCCTGCGGCAGGCACCCAAGCGCCGCGCGCTCCTGCGCATCCGCAAACGGCCCCGCCAAAAGCAGGCGCGCCCCCGCCGCGGCGCAGACGCGCAGCAAGCGGCCGGCGCCGCTTTCCCCGCCGATCGGGCCGATCGCACAAACGGCCCCTTCCTCGGGCGAGACGCGCAGCAGCGCCCGCTCGGTCTCCCCGATCTCTTCGGGCGTGGGAAAGCCGCGCACGAGCACGGGGGACGCGCCGCACTCCGAAAAACGGCGCGCGGTCTTCCTGTCTCGCGCGATCACGGCGTCGGCGGCGGACAGCCTGCGCAGAACCCACGCGCGGTAAAGCCCCTCCCGGATCGTCTGCGGCGATCCTTCTTCCTCCCATGCGATATCGCAGATCGTGCGGCAGCCGAGGCCGCAAAACAGCGGCAGCATCGGCAGCAGGCGGGCGTCCCCGATCAGCAGCAGGCGGGAGCCCGCCCGCTCCACGCAGCGCAGCAGTTTCTCGCGCCAAAAGGGCCCTTCACAGGCGCAGGGCAAAAAAAGCGATCCCCCCGCGCCGGCGTCCGGCCGTTCGGGGGCGATCACCGTCACGCGCCAGCCGGCGGCGCAGAGCGGCTGCGCCAGCGTGCGGCAAAAACGCAGGTCCTGCGCGGTCGGCCGCGCCGTCAGCAGCGTGATCGAAGGCCGCATGCGGGCGCCTCCTTTCGGGAAGAAAATCGAACGGCTTTAGTATGCGGCGCGGCCGATCAAATATGCGCGCAAAAAAACGGACGGCGCCGCCGTCCGTTTTTTTGTGGGATCAGGCCCCCGCGCGGGAGAGTTTTGCCACAAACTCCCTGAGCGCCCGCGCCTGCGCCTGCGTGAGTTGGGAATCGCGCAGCATCCGGTCGATCCGCTCGTTTTCCGCGCGCTGGAACGGCGTCTGCCCGAAAGCGCCGAACAGATCGGAGGCGGTCGCCTGTTTCACTGCGGCGGCCTCTTCTTCGGGTATTTGCGCTGCGGCGTTTGCTTTTGCGCCGCTTTTGGAGGCGCTCTTCACGGCCTTGACCCCCGTGCGGCCCGCGGAGGTCCCCGTCGGCGCCTGTCCCGCAGTTTCCGCGGCATCTGCGGCCTCTTCGCGCTGCGCCGCAAGCACGGCTCGCTGCGTCTCAATGCGGCGGGCGTCGATCTGCCGGTCGAGATCGAGCAGATCGCGGTCGCGCTGCGCGAGGATCTCGCCGCGGCGGTTCTCATAACCCGCCAGCAGCCTCAGATAGGCCGTATCTGTCATGCCGCCCGATGCGCCCTGCGCCGCAAGCTGCTGTGCCAGCCTCTTTTGGTCGTACATATGCGCGATGTAGGCCTGCCGGGCGGCGCGCTCGGCCGCGAGCGCCGCGGCGGCCCGGCGATCCTCCAAAAGGCGGATCGCCGCCTCCCCCGCCTGCCGCTGCAGTTCGCTTTCGGCCTGCTGCTGCGCCTCGCGCCGGATCGCCGCGTCATAGTAGCCGTAACTGCCCGTCAGCGCGGAGGCGGGCTGCGCCGCGGGGGGAACGATCGGCGCTGCGGCGGGAGCGGGCTGCGCCGTCTGCCGCACGGAGGTCGGCTCGCTCACGACGTTCTGCCCGCCCTCGGTCACCTTGTAGCCGCTCGAAGTGTACCACTGGCCGCTTTCGTCCTGGTACTGCCCTCTTGCGCGTCTCTCTTCGTCGGTATATCTTCCTGCCATGTCGTCACCTCTTTACAATTTTGCGAGTTGTCGGATCAGCGCACGCATATCCGTCAGGGCAGCATCCAGCGCGCGATTCGCCTCTGTCAACGCAGCGTTCTCCGCCTCAAGCGCGGCGATGCGGCTGTTCGGATCACTCTCCGGCACAAACGGGATGCTGTCGTCGACCCCTTTCGTGATCCACGAACGATCCAAAAAAGAGTAGGGCTCCTGCACCGCCTCGAATTCTTTCTGCCACAGCCACAGAGAAGGGTTCAGCGTGGAATCCGTCCCCTTCTTCCAAAACGAGTGATTCGTGGAGGAAACCTGCGGCGTGTATACGGGCCACTTGATATCCGTGTCGAGTTCGAGGTGGAGGTGATAGTCCGTCGTCCCTTCTTTGCCCTCCTCCGCGATGATGTCCCCCGCCTTGACCGTCTGTCCGGCGGACACATAGACCGTCCGCATATGGACGTAGCGGGCGACGAGCGTTTTCACCGAGCCGTCGCGCCCGATGCAGTCGCGGTAGACGATCGCAACGCCCATGCCGAGCGAGCCGTCGTTCCCGACCGCTACGACCGTCCCCTCCCCGCTCGCACGGATCGGGTGATCCTGCTGCACGACGCCCTGATGGCTCGAGAGGTCGATGCCGTAGTGATGGTAACCCCACGCCTTTTTGTAGCGGTCGGTCTTGTAACCGCAGACGATCATGCTCCGCCGGAACGGGAGCAGAAGCCGCTGCGCCATGTCAGCGGCCTCCGATCAGTCGTTTGAACGCTTCGTACAGGCCCGTGGAGGCAAGGCCCGAAAACAGCCCCGCGAGGATCACGGCGGGCGTGACGTTCCCCCAGCCGATCCAAAGCGCCAGCGCCAGCCCGACCGCCGCGACGATGCAGGGGACGTACCGGTCGAGTTTGTCCGTCACGCTGCGCACGAGAAAACCGATGCACAGGCAGATCCCCGCGATCACGGGGACGAAGTATTCGGTCAGAAAATCGATGCTCATGTCAGGCTCCTTTCTCCAAATCGGATAAGCGGTGATTGATGACCTTGATCTGCTCCTCCACAACCGGCATCCGTTTGGCGAAGTTGTTGTGCTCGCGCACCTCGCGGGTGAGTTCTTCGAGTTTGGTATCCGTCACGACCTGCGAGGTTTTCATTGCGGAAACCATCTTGTCGTTGGCGCGGCTGTTGGTCACGATCACACCGACCAGCGCGAGGCCGGCCGTGATGAGCGCCGCAAAAATGCTTTCCATCAGGGCTCCTCCTGCATATGGCTTGCGTAAGTGCTCCAGTTCGCCGCCGCCTGGTAGTCTGTGAGCGCTCCCTGCGGGACGTAGATGACGCAGTCCGACGGGATACTTTGGAACGCGTTCGCATTTGCGAGGGCGGGCGGCGCAGACGCAAGCAGGCGGTACGCTCCGGCAGAGGAACAGTTGGAGAACGCAAGACTCCCGATGCTCGTCACACTGCCCGGGATCGTAACCGAGACGAGGGGACAATTCTGGAACACACCGTTTCCAATGCTTGTCACACCGCTCGGGATCGAGACCGAAGCAAGAGAAGAGCATCCGCTGAACGCGTCGTTTCCGATGCTCGTCACGCCGCCGGGGATCGTGACCGAGACGAGGGAGCGGCAGTTAATCCATGCGCTGTTTCCAATGCTCGTCACGCTGCTCGGAATCGAGATCGAGGCGAGAGAGTAGCAGTTGTAGAACAGACTGCTCCCGATTTTCGTCACGCCGCCGGGGATCGTGATCGAGGCGAGGGAATAGCAGTTGTAAAATGCGGTGTTCCCGATGCTCGTCACGGTGTTTGGGATCACGACCGAGGTGAGAGAGTAGCAGTTGTAAAATGCATTTCCGATACTTGCCACATCGTTTCCGAAATAGACGGCCCGAACCGCAACCCTTTTGTAGGCGTCTTGGTCTGAATATCCCCCAGTGATGTAGGACGGGAAAGTCAGCGAGCCGCTTGTCACATCGAGGGTGATGTCATAATCGCCTCCGGCGGCATATGTGTGCGTATGCGTGGCCGCAGACGTGCCGGTATAGGTTTCCGCCTCAGATCCGTCGCCCCAGTCTACCGTGACGCCTCCCGAAACAGACTGCTGAAAATTGATGGCATAGGTCAGCCGGTGCGAGGGAGCATCTGCAGGAATCGAGAGTTTGATCTTCGTTTTGCCGTCTTCCGGAAGATACGTCTGTCCGATGTCGAGCGTCCCGTAGGCCGCAACGTAGGTCTTGGCGTCTTCCAAACTCCAGTTCCACCCCTGTGCGGTCAGGCCCGCATGGGACGGGTTGGCGGGCAGGGAGGCAAGAGCGGCGAAGTCTTCCGCGCTGTAGGATTTGACGACCGTCCCGTCGTAGTCGAGGAAGCGGACACCGGCGAGGGAATCTCCTCCCTCGCCGCCACCCCCGCCGCCTCCGGAGAACTTTTTCTTCAGATATGCGTACAGGATGGTTTCGTTCATTTTGTCCGCCCCCTTTTACAGTTTCGTCCAGTCCCCGGCGTCCTTGTCGAACAGGTAGACGTCTCCGGTGTCGATCTCGAGGAAAGCAGACCCGTTGGAGATCGGCACGCCGTTGAAGTCCGTGGTGGGCTTCGTGTCTGCGCTCAAGCCAAAGAGTTCTCTCGAGAGGTTGGGATATTTGTTTTCGGTTACCATTATCGTTTCCTCCTTCTTACACGTCGCCGTACAGAACCCATGTGTTCGTACCGGTCTTTTTGAGGTGCGCCACACCGTACCGATGCAGGATTTCCAACCCGCTGCCCGCAGAAAACAGGTTCGCGCCTGCGTCGCAGGAAAACTCCACGCTCTCTTCGCCGAACCGGCAGAAGTCGATTTCCGTGCCGACCGGGAATGCGACGTCCGCGTTCAGCGGGATATAGACGTTCACGTTTTCCGTGTAGCACGAGAACCACTTGCCGGCGTCGGCAAGCGCCAGCGTTTTGGTCCCTCCTGCCGTGTACGTCCCCGCGGGCTTTTCGCGGGTCGCCGCGGCATGGATCGCGTCGTATACGCCGCCGCTCGTCACGGGATTGCTGCTGTCGTCCGTCGGTGCGTCGTCAAAAGTCAGCGTATCCTGCTTCGCGTCCACCTGTGTCTGGAGAGAAGCCGTCTCCGTCTGTCTCGCGTTGATTCGGGCCGTCAGTTTGTCGAGCCAGAACTGGAAGAGCGTTTTTGCCGTCCCGCTTCCTGCGATCCAGTATGTTTCTCCGTCATCCTGCTGAAGCACCGCACTTCCGAGCATTCCAAGAAGTGCGTCCGCAGCCTCCTCCGCAAGCCAGTTCAGAGCGTATTCCACAGACTGATTCGCCAGGGTGTCGTACTGTGTCGGAGACATCGCCCGGGACATGCGGTATTTCACCTGCGAAACCATGTCGTCCGCCTTCGCGTCGATCTGGGTCTGCGCGTCGGAGGACAGGTTGTTGATGTAGTTCAACTGCACGTTGGAGACGCCGCTGGCGACCATCTGCCCGCTCGAATTGGAAACCATCACGCGGCTCGGCGTCCAGCCGGTCAGCGGGGCCTTTCCGGCGCTGAGCTGCGTCAGCGCGCCCTGCACATCCGTAAACCGCGCCTGCACGGTGGTCGCGGTGGATCCGTCCGCCTCGACCGCACCGATCCCCGCGGCGGCCGTCTTGGCCGTCAGCGCATCCACAAGGTCGTTGTGCTTGCCGAGCGCGACCATCGTCTTCCCGATGTTGTCGAACCGCGCTTTGAGTTGCGCCGCCGTATATCCCGCTTCGCTGGGAACATCCGGAAGAGAGGCGACGTCCTGATCGGTGAAGTCGGCGTTTTGGAATTTGAGAGAAGAGTTCATCGAATCACCCCTTTACAGTTTGCCCGTCTCGGTGTACGAAACGGTGAGATCGTAGAGGCCGAAGGGCTCGTTTTTCTCGTTGTTTTCGAGACGGAACATCGTTTTATCGACGACGCCGATCCGAATCTTCCGGCGCACGTTGACGGGCCCCGTATCCGTGGAGAACGAGAATTTGGAGAAATCGAGGCTGTTGAAATCGAAATAGCGCGCGGAGGCGGCATCCGTAAAGAGTTTCCGCCAAATGCCGAACGTTTTCGCGTAGACCGTCAGCGTGGTCGCTACCGAGGGGGCCAGCGTGGCCGAAAAATAAGAAAACACTTTCCTCGTGTGGCGGATCTCGCCGCAGAGATAGGGCGTATCCCAATGGGCGGGGATCGCCGCGCCGTCGTCGTTGTAGGAGAGCGGATCGGCTTTGTCTCGGTAGAATTCGCAGACATTCCCCGTCTCGGTACCGAAGCAGAGCACGTCCGCGTCCTCTGCGCGGCGCACCCAGACCGCGCAGGCGGGCACGTGATCGAGGTAGTACCCCTCGTATTGGTGCGTGGAATACGGCTCCCCCGAAAGTTGCGCGCGCTGCAGCCCATCGAGCGCGTAAACATGCCCGTTGACGAACAGCAAATAAAAATCGCGGTAAACGCACGCGCACGCCCCGGAAAGCCCCTCCTCCGCAAGCAGTTTCGCGTTGAGGAACGCGCTGCGCAACTGGCTGTATCGCTCGCCCGTGAGATCCGAAGGCGCGATCGCACAGACCCCCGCGCGCGTGAGGAACAGCGGCTCTCCCCCGAGATAGGCGCAGGCCCGCGGCGCAATCGCGCCCTCGCCCTGCAGCGTCCCGACGATCGGGAACACGGCCTCGCCTTCCTCGTCGAACGCGCCGCGGCGCAGCACGACGTTGCGCCCGTCCCGCGCGCCGCCCTTATGGGCCGCAAGGCGGTCGGAAACGATCGAGTAGCCGACGATCGGCGCATCCCCCTGCCCAAGGACGGCATAGCACAGGTCGCCGAAATACGTCGGGTCGCTGCGTGCCGAATACCAGTCGATCCCGGGCCAATCGGGGTTTCCGCTGACGAACAGCCGGTCCGCCGCGCCGCCGACGCCGTAGAGCGCCGCGACCGTGCACTTGTCGATGCGGTCGGCATAGCCTGCGCGCGTTTTTGAGGCTGCGATGCGGACGTTGTCCTCCCCTTCGATCGGGGAAGCGCCCGGCGCCGCGGCGAACGTGACGATCCCCGTCGCGCGGTCGACCGAGAAATCGGTGCCTTCGGTCTTCTGCACCCAGACGCCGCTCGCATTCAGCACTTCGGCCGTGACGGCGTCCGCGTCGAGGCCGCCGTCCGTCAGGGCGTACACGGTCACACCCGCCGCACCGTAGAAACTGTTGCAAAAGCGCGCGCCGATCAGGTTGTAGTCCTCGTAGGGCGCGCCGCCGCCGTCGGGGCTGCGCGAAAGGATCACCGTGGGCACATAAGCCTGCGTGCGCGCGGCGCAGAGCGAAAACGCATCGCCGCTTTTCGTCACAAAGCGCAGGCTCTGCCCGTCGAGCAGGCAGAGGCGCTCCCCCAGCAACTGCGAAACGGAGTGCGCATCGGCCATCGCGCCGAGGCTGGCTGCGCCGCGGTAGAGCCCCGTTCCCGCGTGGATCAGCGTTTCGCCCGCAAAGGGGTGCGCGCCGCGGATCGCGCCCGGATAAGATGCGACCGTGCGGTAGCCCATGCGCTTGCGGACGCGCCCAAGTTCATCGCGGATCATATTGCGGCTCCCGGGGGACCGGGACCGGTCCACGTTCATCGGGGAGCGCCCGAGATCGTCGCCGCGGAAATACCCGATCGCGGCCGTCTTCTCATTTGGGCGGCGCACGATCGTCGCGCCGTGCCGAAGCGGGACCCATCGCTCCCTCATACGGCATTCACCCTGCGAAACGTAACGGCGTGCTGTGCATCGAGCGCCGCGTGCAGCGCGTTGTAACTGGCCGTGAGATACGGCACCTGCCACGCGTGCTCGGGCGACGCAGCGGCCGCGTGGATCGCGATCTGGATCGGCACGAGCTGCGCGGCGCGTTCGTCGAGATCGAGCACGGCGTCATTCTCTTCGCCGGGGGCGGACGGGCGGCGGGTGTATTCGGCCGTGCAGGGCGCATCGAAGAAAAACGTGCGTTCCCCCACGCGCGTATAGGCGACGGGTGCGCCCGTCTCATCGAATGTGCGGGTGATCGCAACGAGATCCTCCGGCGCCTCCAGGCGCCGCTCGACGCAGAGCGTCTCGCGCGACGGGTACAGCGCCGCAACCTGTACGATCGCGGGGTACAGCAGCGCATCGAACAGATCCGAGAAATCGGGGTCGTCGCGCGGCGAGCCGTTGATCGTAGCCTCGCCGAGATAGCGCAGATAAAGCGCCTTCGCCTCTGCTCTTGTCATCGAAACTCCCCCTTTTCCTCACAGATAACCGGCGTTCGTCAACAGATCCGCAACGCTCTGCGGCACCTCGACGGTGACGCCGCGGCGGATGCGGTAAAAGTAACCGTTGATGCCCACGGGCACGGCAGACCCCTCCTCTCCCGCCGCAGGGAGTTGGATGCGCACGCGCGGTTCCTTTGAAAGCAGTTCCCCGGTGCGGCGGGCGCACTGCTCCTGTTCGGTCATCGGCGCTTCGGCCGGTTTTCTTGCTGCCATGTTCATTCCTCCTTTTCGGATCGCGGAGGCGGGGCGTCCGCTGTGCGCACGCCCCGCCTGTTTTCGGTTTACGCCGTGGCGGCGCACTCCAGACGGATCATCGCCGTCTCCTGCAGGCGCACAGCCGTCATAAACAGTTTGTAGCCCGCGGTGGCGCGCTGATCGAGCGGGTCGGACGTGCCGCCCGAGCCGAAGGGCTTCACGATCAGGCGCGGGGTAGAGCCCTGCTCAAGGTCGACGACGCCGTAGGCATCGCGGCCGACGATCATGCAGCCGTAGACCGTAACGCTGTTCGCGTTGGTGTAGGTGGGCACGTTCGTCGATTCGACAAAGCGCACGCCGCAGAGTTTGCCGATCTCGCCCTTGACGATCGCCTCGCCGCCGTTGTACTTGGAGACGTCCTGCCAGAGGGAATCCGTCATCAAATCGGCGGCGACGTCGGGCGAAACGATGCCGATGAAGAAACCGCCGTCGGCCGGCTTGGCGTTGGCGCTGCGCAGGGTCTTGACGGCCTTGCGGATCTCGGAGGCGGTCATTACGTCGGAGGCGGTGATCGCCGCGCGGCTGGCTTTGCCGCCGGCATACTGCACGTTCGTACCTGCGCAGACGACGTTGCGCACGAGCGTGTCGACGGTGAGCGCCGCCGCCTCGCCGAGCAGTTCGGCCGTCTCGGTGAGCACGGGGTCGATGCCGACGAGGTCGAGCTGGTCCGAGATCTGCACGAAGTCGCCGTACTGCTGGGGCGTGGCCGTTACGGTCTCGATCGTGAGGTTGCTGCCGTCCGGCGTGACGCCCTCGGTCAGCGCCGTGGTGGCGGGCGAAAGCGCGCCGAAGCGGCGGAAGTTCACGGTGCCGCCCTCGTGCGCGGGGACGGGCTTCTTCTGCCCGTACTTTGCGAACACGAGGTTGGGCACGAGGCGCTTGAGCAGCGTGCGCTCGTAGAAGGTCTTGTTTTCGGCGGTGAGCACGCCGATGGTCTGGGTCGTAGTTGCCATTGAGACACATCATCCTTTCCGGTTGGGCGGGCCCGTCCGCATTCAGCGCGAACTCAGTCCGCCGTTTTTTGCGAGGGCGATCTGCCGCTCGAATTCCGCATCGCTCATCGCGGCGTAGTCGCCGCCCGCGGGGACATCCCCGCCGCCGAGCCGTCCCGGCGTGGCGAGGCGCGCCGCCTCGGCGCGGCGCACGGCCTCGTTTGCGGCGGCGCTGCGGATCTCCTGCAGGATCGCGCCCGCGTTTCTTTCCAGCAGGGAGGAGAAGGCCGCGTTGAGGTCGATCGTCTCCCCGCCTTCGGTGCGGCAGTAGTCGGTCAATTCGAGCGCTTCTTTGCGCAGCAGCCGGTAGGCATCGCCGAGCGCGGGATCGCTCAGCAGAGCCCGATCCTGCTCCCGGATCCGGCTGCTGTCGAGCGCCTCGCGCAGGCGGCGGACCTCCTGCAGGGCAGGGGCGCCCTCCCCCGCGGGAGAAAACGCTCCCGCCGCTTTTGCGGCTTCGTACTGCGCGCGCGTGGTGATCGGCTCGCCGCTGGCCTTGTCCGTGAGGCCCAGCGAACCGACAAACTCGTCCACTGCCTTTTGCGTCATGGCGTTGAGCCTGCGCGAGAAGGCCTGCGTTTTTGTCAGGCCCCCCTCGGGCGCATCGCCGGACGCGGGGGCGGCGGCGTCACCGCCCTGTGCCGAGAAAGCGCCGGGTTCGGCTTCCTCCGCGGGATTTGCAGCCATAATCGGTTCGTCCATAACAGACTCCTTTCTGCTCTTTCGGGGGCGAGGTCCGGTGAGCGTCCGTTTTGCAGCCCCAAAGCGGCGGTCGGCCGCCGCCGGTTCATTCGCCGCGGTAGAGCGTGTGCTCGGCCGTTCCGATCACCTCGCCGCGGTGCGCGCACTGCGGGTTGCGGCAGGCGAATTCCTGCACAAGCGTCACTTCGGTGGGGGTGTCGGGACTGGCGTCGCCCGTGACGCGCGTGCGCGCGGCCATGATCTGCGCCGCCGTTTTACAGTAGGGACAAAGCATCTTCGTTCACCTCGCTCCCGTTTTGGGCGATCAGTTCGTCGATCGCCCTCTGCTCCCGCAGACGCGCCAGACAGCGCTTGAGTTGTTCCTTAAATGGCATCACGTTCTTCGGGCAGAGTTCGACATAGGTATCGAGGTCGATGTCCCCGCGCTCGAAGAGGCGGTCGAGCGTCGCCTGCGAAAGCGCCTCGGAATATTCGGAGCCCGCGCCGGCGTCCACTTCGAGGCGGTAATCGACAGCGGCGAAATCCGACCCGACAAACAGCACCTGCGCGTTCTCCCCCGCCGTGCCGACCGTCAGCGGCCGCGGCAGCGTGTAGTAGAATTTGAAGAACTCCTCCCAGATGCGGCCGACCTCCTCGAGCACGCGGTAAAAGCGCTTCTGCATGCTGATGATCGGCTGCTTTGCCTGGTTCTGCAGCGCGATGATCGCGCTCGCCGCCATATTGCTCGTGTAGGGGTCGCCCGATACGACCTCCGTGACACCGGAGGCATCCTGCATCAGCGCGCCGAGTTTATCCACGAGCGCCATCGCGGAGACGGAGATGCCCGGCGTCTGCAGATAGCCGATGCCGCTTCCGGCGATCGAGTGGTCCTCGATGATCTCGCCGGGGGTATTCGTCACCTCCTGCCGCAGCGCGCCGGGTTTGACGAGCAGTTTCGGCCACGCCGTGTCCTGCACGGAGAGCACGTTCATGCCCATCAGCCAGTTGACGGCCTTCTGCGCGGGGATCATCCCCTCCACTTCGCCGATCCCGTAGATGCTGCGCTTGCGCTTCTGCCACTGCATTACGGCCAGCGGGTAGTGTTCCACGCCGCGCGCGAGCACCGACGCGGCGTCGGGCGCGGCGCCCTCCCCGTTTTGCGCAAGGTCGGGCATGCCGGGCGTCAGGCTGCGGCCGCAAACCAGCGTCACCGACTTGGTCGCGCGGTCGTAATACACCTTGCCCGCCTCGCGGTAATACATCGTCAGCAGCGTGCATTTCTTTTCCCGCGGGTCCTCGAGGCGCGAGGCCTCGTAGGTGTCGGGTTCCTCGTCGTCTGGGGCGATCAGGCGCACCTGCGCGCTCGGCAGCCCTTCGGCGCGCGCCAGCCCCCGCACACGCTCCACGGGAACGCGCGTCGCGATCAGGATATAGGGCTGCGCCTGCACGTCCTGCTCCTGCGGGTCGCCGAACAGCACGGTCAGCGGGTCGAGCACCTCGCCGCGCAGGGCGCCGTGGCCGAGCAGCGCGCCGCCGTCGGCCGCGGGATCCCAATAGTAGTGCAGGATGCCGGTGCCGAGCGTGGCCGCGTCGTCAAGGAACGATTCGTTGAGGTCGTCCTGCCGCAGTTCCTTCCAGAGCGTGGCGGCAAAGTCCGAATAGACGCGTGCGCCGCGCTGCGCGAGTTCCCGGGCATCCGGCGAGGCCGCCGCAGGCGCGTAGACGAGTTGCACCGGCTGATTGAGGATGTTGGCGCGCTTGGTGCGCACATACTTGTCGCAGAAGTTGAACACGGGGCGCGGCAGGCTCCTCGTCGCCTTTGTGGCGGCGGGCCACTGCCGGCCCTCGCGGAAATCGACGCATTGCGGAAACAGTTCCGTGAAGCCCATCGCGGACTGATACGCCTTTCCCGCGCGGTAGCGCTGCCAGAGCAGGGTGTGTTCCATCATCGGTCACCTCCGTAGAGCCATTCGAGCAAGATGCGGTCGGGCGAGCGCTGCGGCGCGGACACGGGCGCTCCGCGCCCTTCCCTGCCGAGACGGCGCAGTGCCTTTTGCGCCCCGTACGCCTCGGCCGCAGCGGCAAGCGACGCCGCCAAAACAAAAATCAGCAGAATGTTGGTCATCGGTTTTCCCTCCTTGATGATGCGATCGACGGATCGCTCTGTGTAAAGTAAAATACCTGTTCGGCTTTCACCACATGATGAGACCGCTCTCCGCTCTGCGCGGCACGCGCAGCGCAAAGGGCAGATCGCTCTGCCGCGGTCTGCGCGCCGCTGTCGGCGCGGGCCTCCCCGCCAGCAGATACCGCAGCGCGTCCGGCGCGTGCGTGATCTCGTGCGGCTCGGTCGCGCAGTCGTTCGGGTTGTGCGCGTCGTGCTGCAGCAGCGGCAGGCAGCGGATCAGATTGCGGCAGGTGGAGAAGATGCGCAGCGCCGGCGCGCCGGTTTCTTCCGCCGGAAGCGGTCGCGCCCTCTCGCGGTTCCCAAAAAAATCTTCCTCCGCTTCGCTTCCTCGATTTTTTTGACCGCAGCGCCTGAAACCGCTCCCTTCTTCTTCCGCCGGAAGCGGTCGCGGTTTCAGCCATTCATGCAGGTCCATCCAGCCGTCCACGCGCGAACGCGCCACCACCTGTTGCAGATACAGGCCCTCCTGCGCGTATCGCTCCGCCTGCGATTTCCCCGTGTCGGCCATGCGTCCCCACAAATCGGAGGGCGCGAGGAACGCCTCGATCGTTTCGCCCTTCGAAAGTTCCCGGACCATGCGCGCCGCCTCCGATACGATCAGGCCGCTTCGGTAGATCTCGCGGTAGACATAGCACCGCCCCCGCTCATCGAATGCCGCCCAGTATCCGGCCAGCATGTCGAGGCCGTAGTCCATCGCAAAGTATCTGCGCCAATGCGCCGGGATCTCGAACGGCTCGACCACATGCAGGTCGCGGCGAAACTCCGCGAAATATTGCCCTGCCAGCGCGTCCCAGTCCCCATCGAGCCATGCGCGGCGCAGATCGGGCGGCAGCGCCTCGAGCATCTGCACATAGCCGACGTCGTTTGCCAGCAGCGCTGTGTTGTCGCTCACGCGGGCAGGAATGAAAATATAATCGTCGGGGTTTTCTCCCTCTCGGAAGTCCCGGTCGATGAACAGCCGCTTCACCCACGCATGCCCCACGCCGCCCGGGTTGCAGGTCAGGTACATCCGCTTCGGGAAGCCGTTGACGCCGCGCAGGCAGGCCGTCAGTTTTTGATACTGCATTTCGGAAAACTGCGTCGCCTCGTCGATGAAAACAACGTCGTACTCCTGCCCCTGATACTGGTCGGTATCGGCTTCGCTGGCGCAGTAGCCGAAACGGATACGGCTGCCGTTGAAAAGCGCGATCGCCTTTTCCGTCTCGCGGTAGGCGCCGATCCCGCGGCAGGCGAGCCGCAGCGGGCGGATGTGGTTATCCAGCAGTTCGGGGAACGAACGCCGCAGGATCAGGATGCGGATGCCCGCATAGCGAAGCGCCAACAGGACCGCCTTGGTGCGCACCGCCCAACTCTTTCCGCCGCCGCGCGCGCCCCCGTAGGCCACGAAGCGCTGCCGCGCCAGCAGGAATTCCCGCTGCCGCGGGTTGGGCGCCCCGAGATACAGCCGCGTCACAAGGAAAACCCCTCGGGATCCTCGAGGCGGACCTCGACCGTCCCATCCTCCTGCGGCGGGCAGGCGCGGTCGAGCACCTGCGCGGCGCAGCGCAGGCGCACCTCGGTCTTTTCCCCGGGATCCTGCATCGTGTCGATCAAAAACCGCACCGCGTCCGTCACCGCGCCCTGCAGCGCGGTCTCGGCCGTCGTCCCGCGCCGCTTCCGGCGCGGCTTCGCCGCTTGTTTCGGCAAAGCATCATCCCCTTTTCTTCCGTTTTGTCTTTTGCTCTCCGGCTCCCGCCCCTGCCCGTTTCCTTTGAGAGCGTTGTCCCCACTGTGATCCCTCGGCACGTCAGGTTTCGTCGGGAGGAATGCCGAGCGCCAATGCGATCGCATGGCGCAGGCGCGGGCTCTCCTGCCGCCCGTTGAGCCAGCGGCTGATCGACACGCGGTGGTATCCGCAACAGTCGGCCAACTCGGACCACGTCATCTTGCGGCGATGCATCTCCAGCAAAACCTTTTCCCGAAATGTAGCGGCGATCATATGGACTCCTTTCGAGCACTATTTGTGCTCAATCATTGGATTTTGAATGAGGCGCAGTTGCGCCCCGTTCCGGAATCAGGGCCGATCCCTTTTCCTACGTGTATTGTACACGTTTTGTGCTCAATCGGCAAGTGGAAAAATCACCAAATCGCGCGCTACAGTGAAAGCACATTTTGTGCTTTTATTGACAAAAAGCACATTTTGTGTATAATAGACAAAAAGGGGGCGATCTCTTTGACCTATTTCGGCTCAAAACTGCGCGCACTGCGCACCGAGCGCGGCCTTTCCCAAGCCGAACTGGCGCAGCAACTCGGCCTTACCAAAAGCAGCCTGAACATGTATGAACGCGGCGAGCGCGAGCCCAATTTCCGCACGCTCGCGGGCATCGCGGCCTACTTCGGCTGCGACCTCAATGATCTGCTCGGCATTCCCAGAACGGCACACCTCGACCGCATTGAGGCGGAGCCGGACGCCGTCCCCCGCGCGCTCTTCCCGGACGAACAGGCCCTGCTCGCGGCTTACCGCGCGCTCGGCCCCGAGGGGCGCGATTATGTGCTGCGTTCCGCCGAACTGGCGCGGCTTTCGGCGCAGAACGAGCGCAAAAAGCGTTGACGGCCGGGGGCCTGTCTGCTATACTTTTTTCGGTACCAATTCAAACGGAGGTGTCTCTATATGGAAAAGAAAACCGGTCTGATCGCTGAGTTCAAGGAATTTATCTCCCGCGGCAGCGTGATCGACCTCGCCGTCGGCGTTGTCATCGGCGGCGCGTTCACCGCGATCATCAACTCGCTCGTCAACGATCTGTTGATGCCGATCATCGGGCTCTTGTTCGGCGGCATCGACTTCAGCGACCTGCGCTATGTGATCACGCCCGCTACCGAGGAAACCGCCGAGGCCGCGATCCGCTACGGCTCTTTCATCCAGAGCATCGTCAATTTCCTGCTCGTGGCGTTCATGATCTTCCTTGTCATCAAGGCGATCAACAAGATGCACCGCAAAAAGGAAGAGGCCCCTGCGCCCGAGGAACCCGCGCCCGATCCCGAGGATATCGTCCTCCTGCGCGAGATCCGCGACCTGCTCAAGAAGGACTGATCTTCGCTTCCCCGTGTATTGCGCATCCGCCGCGCGGCCTGTCCCACAGGCGGCGCGGCGGATCTCGTTTCAGGAAAGGATGTGCGCCCGCTGTGTTTTGTTCTCCGAAGCCCACCGGTTGGATTACAACTGCGGAGCTGATGCGTTCGCCGAGGCACCTCAGACCCGCCGCGCAGGTAAAACCGTAACCCTCTCGCTGCGCCCTGCGGCGGGGAAAACGCCGTACCTCTATCTCGACGGGAAACTGCTGCGCCCCACGGATACCGGCGGGCTTTCCTACCGTTTTCCCATGCCGCCGCACGACGTCCACATCGACCTCTGCTTTGCGGGCGCGGACGACCCCCAGCCGCCCAAGCGCACGCTCGCGGACAGTTACAAGCGCTCTGTGGGAAGGCCGCAGACGTACAGCGAGTTCATCCTTTCCACCTATTCCGAAACGCAGTTGCTACTGGAGGTATCCCGCAGCGGTCCCCCGCCGGAGAAGACGGCCTATCTGGTCCCCGTGCAGGCGGCGGAAGACGTGTTTGCCGCGATCCGCCGAAACAAGATGGCGGACTGGAACGCAAAAAAGGACGACGTTTCGATCAGGGGGGCCGTCTTCGTCTGCAGGTTCCCGAAAGGGAACGGCTACGAGTGCGTCTCCTCGGAACACATGCCGGAGGATGGGAAAAACGCGTTTCAGGAGGTGCGCAGCGCGCTGGCTGCCTACTGCAAAGACGAATACGCCGTCAAAAAACCGTGACCGCGCGTCAGAACAAAAAATTCCGGCGGAGCAGGGCGTTTCCTGTTCCGCCGGTTTTTGTATGGCTTTACTTTCCCGAAAGCGCCTCGTCGATGGCCTTCGCGGCCGTCTTGCCCGCGCCCATCGCGGAGATGACGGTCGCGGCGCCGGTGACGGCGTCCCCGCCCGCATACACATGCTCGCGGGAGGTGAGCCCCGCTTCGTCGACGACGATCCCGCCGCGGCGATTGACCTCCAGTCCCTCGGTCGTGGATTTGATGAGCGGGTTCGGGCTCGTGCCGATCGCCATCACGACCGTATCGACGGGCAGATCGAACTCGCTGCCCGGCATCTCGACCGGGCGGCGGCGGCCGCTTTCGTCGGGCTCGCCGAGTTCCATCCTGATGCAGCGAATCGCCCGCACAAAGCCGTTCTTCGCATCGCGCGGATCGTCGGGGTTCTCATATCCCAGGATCTCGACGGGGTTGCACAGCAGGTGGAAATCGACGCCCTCCTCCTGCGCATGCTCGACCTCTTCGCGGCGGGCGGGCAGTTCCTCCATCGAGCGGCGGTAGACGAGATAGACGTGCTCGGCCCCGAGGCGCAGCGCCGTGCGCGCGGCGTCCATCGCCACATTGCCGCCGCCGACGACCGCAACCCTGCCGCCCCTCATGATCGGCGTACTCGGATCCTCCAGATAGGCTTTCATCAGATTGCTGCGGGTGAGGTATTCGTTGGCGGAATAGACGCCTTTGCAGGACTCGCCCGGGATCCCCATAAAACTGGGCAGGCCCGCGCCCGAGCCGATGAATACGGCCTCATAGCCCATTCCAAACAGTTCATCGACGGTGAGCGTCTTGCCGATGACGACGTTCGTCTCGATCTCGACGCCGAGTTCCCGAAGCGTTTCGATCTCCCGCGCAACGATGGCCTTCGGCAGACGGAATTCGGGGATGCCGTAGACCAGCACGCCGCCGGCCGTGTGCAGCGCCTCGAACACCGTAACGCGGTAGCCTTTTCTGGCCAGGTCGCCGGCGCAGGTCAGCCCGCTCGGGCCGGACCCGATCACCGCGACGCGGCGCCCGTTCGATACGGGCGGGACTGCGCGCCCCTGCGCGCGGGCGTTGTGCCAATCGGCGGCAAACCGCTCGAGGCGGCCGATGCCGACGGGCTCGAATTTGGCGCCCAGCGTGCACTTCGCCTCGCACTGCGTCTCCTGCGGGCAAACGCGGCCGCAGACGGCGGGCAGCGAGGAAGTCTCGCTGATGATGCGGTAGGCCCCCTCGAAATCGGCTTCCTTCATCCGCGCGATAAAATCGGGGATGTTGACGTTGACGGGGCAGCCCGACACGCAGGGGCGGTTTTTGCAGTTGAGACACCGCTGCGCCTCGGCCACGGCCGTTTCGGCGTCGTAGCCGAGGGCCACCTCGTTGAAATTCTGCGCGCGCACGGCGGGAGCCTGCGCGGGCATCTCATGCTTTTTCTCCATGATCGCCATCGCAATTCCCTCCTTATGCGTTTTGGAAGAGATTGCAGGTCTCTTCGTGCGCGCGGCGTTCGTAATCGGCATACATGCGGTTGCGTGACATCGCCTCGTCAAAATCGATCTCGTAGCCGTCGAAATCCGGCCCGTCCACGCAGGCAAACTTGGTGACGCGCTTGCCGTCGCGCACCAGCGTGATGCGGCAGCCGCCGCACATGCCGGTACCGTCGATCATGATCGGGTTCATCGAGACCGTGACGGGCACGCCGAAAGGCTTCGCCGCAGCGGCGACGAATTTCATCATCACGAGCGGGCCGATGGCGATGATGCGATCGAACCGCTCGCCGCCCTCCAGCAGTTCCCTGAGCGGGACCGTCACGTTGCCGCCGCGGCCGTAGGAGCCGTCGTCGGTCATGACGATGAGGCGGTCGGAGCAGGCGGAGAACTCATCCTCCAAAATCAGCAGGTCGCGGCTGCGGAAGCCGATGATGCTCGTCACTTTTACCCCGAGGCGGTGGAATTCCTGCGCGACGGGCATGGCGATCGCGCAGCCCACGCCTCCGCCGACGATGCAGACCCGCTCGATGCCATCTGTCTCCGTCGGGTTGCCCAGCGGGCCGACAAAGTCCTGCAGGGCGTCGCCCGCCTGCTTGCGGTTGAGGCGTTCGGTCGTCGAGCCGACCACCTGGAAGATGATCTTGACCGTCCCCTCCTCGGGATCGGTCCCCGCGATCGTCAGCGGGATACGCTCGCCCGCCTCCTCCACACGCAAAATGATGAATTGCCCCGGCTTCGCCTTTTTGGCGACGAGCGGCGCGGCAATCTCCATCTGGGTGACAGTGGGATTGAGCACGGTTTTTCTTACAATCGGATACATGGATTTCGGTTCTCCCTTTCCTATGGAATCTCTGCATCGCCGGTCGTCGGGGCCGCTCTCCCGTTCGGGATCGCGCCCCCCGGCAACTTGTGCGGCGAGGATGCTGACAAAGCGCAGGCTTACGGCGCTTCCTGTGCAAGTCGCAGCAGATATTGTCCGTACTGCGTCATCGAAAGCGTCTCGCCCTGCCGCCGCAGCGCATCGCGGCCGACCCGCCCCGCGCGGTAGGCGGCCTCGTGCGGGCAGCCGATCAGCGCGCCGGTGCGGATCTGTTCGTCGTTGACGGCGTTCGCCGCCGCGAGCAGGCTCTGCGCGTTGCCCGTATCGAACCAGCGCGTCCCTTCCCCGAAGGGGAAGACCTGCAGCGTCCCGCGCTGCAGATAGGCGTTGTTGACGGATGTGATCTCCAGTTCTCCGCGCGCCGAAGGCGCGACGCCCCGCGCGATCTCGAGCACGGAGTTGTCGTAGAGATAGAGGCCGGGCACGATGTAGTCGGACTTCGGGGCCTCCGGCTTTTCCTCGATCGAGACGGCGCGGCCCTGCGCGTCGAACTCCACCACGCCGAAGGGGCGCGGATCCTCCACGCGGTAGCCGAAGATCGCTGCGGGCGCCTCGGCGCGGATCGCGCGCTCGAGCGCCGCGGAAAAATCGCCGCCGTAGAACAGATTGTCGCCGAGCGCAAGGCAGACCCTGTCCCGGCCGACAAAGTCCGCGCCGATCAAAAAGGCGTCCGCAATGCCGCGCTGTACGGGCTGCTCAAGATAAGAGATCGAAGCGCCGAAATCGCCGCCGTCCCCGAGCAGCGCCTCGAACGGCGCGCGGTCCCCGGGCGGCACGATCACCAGGATCTCGCCGATCCCCGCCTGCAGAAGCGTGGAAAGCGGATAATAAATCATCGGTTTGTCGCAAACCGGGAGCAGCGGTTTTGCGATCGGAAGCGTCATCGGGTACATGCGCGTACCGCGTCCGGCCGCCAGGATGATGCCTTTCATCGTTTGTCTCTCCCCATGCGCCCGCAGGCGCCGCGATATTGTTTCCATCATAGTACGAACTGCGGGGACTGTCAAGGAACTTTCCGCCGGACGGCTTGCCAAACGAGGCGCAATCGCGTACAATGGGTTCATTCCGGGAAAGGGGGCGCGCGCATGGCCGATCGGCGCCAAAATCTGCCGGACGTGCTGCGCGGATTTTCGCTTTGCAGCATGATCCTCTATCACGCCCTGTGGGACCTCGTCTATCTTGCGGGCGTCGATCTTCCGTGGTACCGCACAACGGCGGGCTTTCTGTGGCAGCAGAGCATCTGCTGGTGCTTCATCCTGCTTTCGGGCTTCTGCCGCGGCATGAGCCGCCGCCCGCTCGTCCACGGGCTGCGCCTGCTCGCCTGCGGGCTTCTCATCCGCGTTGTAACGCTCTTTGCGCTGCCTGCGGCGCCGATCCGCTTTGGCGTGCTCACGCTGCTGGGCGCAAGCGCTCTGCTGGGCGCGGCGCTCGATCCCTTCGCGCGGCGCGTGCCGCCTGCCGCCCTCCTGCTGGGTTGCGCGGCGCTGTTCGCCCTGTGTTACCGCATCCCCCAGGGGCTGTTCGCGGGGATCACCCTGCCGCGCGCCCTGTATCGGAGCGAGGCGACGGCATTTCTGGGCTTTCCGCCGCCCGCCTTCGCCTCGTCGGACTACTTCCCGCTCCTGCCTTGGTTCTTTTTGTTCGGCACGGGCGACGCGCTCGGCCGCCTGCTGCGCGGCAAAACGCCGCCGGTGCCCGCAGTGCAGCCGTTCGCGTGGCTCGGGCGGCGGTCGCTGCCCGTCTATCTGCTGCATCAGCCGCTCCTCTACGGCGCCTTTCTCCTGGCGGGCCTGTTTTGAGGTGTGCAAAAGCGCCCCATTCCGATCGGAAGGGGCGCTTCCTTTTACGTTTCCGGCCGCCTCAGCAGGCGCACGACCTCGTCGCCCACCTCGGCGGTCTTCGATGTGCCGCCGAGATCGGGCGTGCGCGCGCGTCCTTCCACCAGCACCTGCTCGATCGCGCCGATCAGGCGGTCCGACCACTGCGGCATGCCGAAAAACTCGAGCATCTGCGCCGCGCACCAGATCGAGGCGAGCGGGTTGGCCTCCTGCCGGCCCGCGATGTCGGGCGCCGAGCCGTGGATCGGCTCGAACATCGAGGGGAACCGGCGCTCGGGGTTGAGGTTCGCGCCCGCCGCGAGGCCCATGCCGCCCGCGATGGCCGCTCCGAGATCGGTGAGGATGTCCCCGAAGAGGTTGGAGGTCACGACGACGCCGAAGCGCCCGGGATCGCGCACCATGAACATGCTTGCCGCATCGACGTGCAGCGTGTGCGTCTCCACATCGGGATACGCGCGCCCGATCTCCGCGAAGATCTGGTCCCAGAAGACCATCGAGTAGTTGAGCGCGTTCGATTTGCTGACGCTCGTGAGGCTCTTTTTCTCGCGGCGCGCCAGTTCATAGGCATAGCGGATCACGCGCTCGCAGCCGCGGCGGGAAAAGACGCCGTCCTGGATCACGACCTCGTTGGGCTGGCCGCGGTAGAGCCACGCGCCGCTGCCGGCGTATTCTCCCTCGCTGTTCTCGCGCACGAAGATCATATCCACATCCTCGCGGCGTACGCCCTTGAGCGGGCAGTCCGCGCCCCGAAGCAGTTTAACGGGACGCAGATTGATATATTGATCGAAGCCCTTGCGGATCTGCAACAACAGGCCGCGCAGCGAAATATGGTCGGGCACGCCGGGATAGCCGACCGCCCCGAGCAGGATCGCATCGGCGGAGCCGAGCAGTTCCATGCCGTTTTCGGGCATCATCATGCCCGTTTTGAGGTAGTATTCGCAGCCCCACGGATAGAATGTGTAATCGAACGCAAATGCGCCGTCGAGTGCGGCTGCGGCGTCAAGGACTTTCGTGGTCTCCGCCATGACCTCGGGGCCGATCCCGTCGCCGGGGATGACCGCGATGCGGTAGCGTTTCATCTGGTTCCCTCCCTTTGCGGTACTGCTCTTATTATAAAGCGCGGGCGGATGTTTGTAAACGGACGTTTCGCGCAAAGTCTCCGCGTTTGCCAGGAGGCGCGCCGGTCTTTTCCGTTTTGCAAAGCGGACGCAAAATGCTATAATAATAAATACGGCTCATGTGTTCGCTCCTCCATGGGGGCGGAGCCCGCCAAAACCGACGACAGGGAGGCATATCATGGTCAGGGAGATTCTGCTGCTCGGGGATCCGCGGCTATACGAGGTCAGCGAAGAGGTCCGCCGGGAGGAACTGGCACAACTCGGCGCGCTTCGCGACGACCTGCGGGATACGCTGCTCGCGTTTCGCAAGCGATACGGCGCGGGCCGGGCGATCGCCGCCCCGCAGATCGGCGTCCGAAAACGGGTGATCTACCGCATGCTCGATACGCCCGTTCTGTTCTGCAATCCCGTTCTGGAATTCCCCGACGACGAGCAATATGAGGTGCTCGATGACTGCATGTCGTTCCCCGGGTTGTTTGTGCGCGTGCTTCGCCACCGACGCGTGACCGTTCGCTACCGCGATGAGCGCTGGAACGCCTGCCGCCTCGATCTCGAGGGAGATATGGCGGAACTGATCCAGCACGAAGCCGACCATCTCGACGGCGTTCTCGCCACGATGCGGGCGATCGACGCCCGCTCCTTTTCGATGAAGGGCGGCGTGTTGTAGCGCCGTTCCCGCTCCGATCGCAGCAAAACAGCCGGCCGCCCCAATGGGGCGGCCGGCTGTTTTGCCTTTACACAAACCGCTCCACGCCGCCTGCGTGGACGCGCGCATGGATCAGCGGCACGGCCTGCGGAGCCGTCTCCCCGATCGTGACGGCCGAGAGGAACTTTTCCCGCGCCGCGGCAAGGGCCGCGGCGTCGTTTGTGCAGAGCACCGCAAGCGGCTCGCCCGCTTCTACGCGGTCGCCCGGCTTTTTTTGCAGCAGGATGCCCGCCGCAAAATCGATCGGGCTTTCCTTGGTCTCGCGGCCTGCGCCGAGGAGGACCGACGCGATACCGACCGCCTCGGTATCCATTGCACAGAGCCAGCCGCCGGCGGGCGCGCAGACCGGCTCGCTCACGGCTGCGCGTTCAAATTTCGCGGTGTCGGCGAGGTAAGAGGCGTCGCCGCCCTGCGCCGTCACCATGCGGCAAAACGTCTCGAACGCGCGGCCCGAAGCGATCGCTTCGCGCGCGAGTGCACGGCAGTCCGAAACGTCCTTCCCCGTGCCGAGGCAGAGCATGTTGGCGGCCAGTTCCACGCAAACCTCCGTCAGATCGGCCGGCCCGCGCCCGTGCAGCGTTTCGACGGCCTCGATCACCTCGAGGGAGTTGCCGATCGCAAAACCGAGCGGGCGGTCCATATCCGTGATGAGGGCGATCGTGCGGCGGCCCGTGTGCTCGCCGATGTCCACCATCGCCTTTGCGAGCGCGATCGAGTCCTCGGGCGTTTTCATAAACGCGCCGCTGCCCGTTTTCACGTCGAGCACGATCGCGTCCGCGCCGGCGGCCAGTTTTTTGCTCATGATCGAAGAGGCGATCAGACCGATGTTCTCCACCGTCGCGGTCACGTCGCGCAGCGCGTAGAGTTTTTTGTCCGCGGGGGCGAGGTTGCCTGTCTGCCCCACCACGGCGACGCCCGTCTCCCGCACGATCTCGAAGAAGCGCTCGGTCGGGAGCGCCGTGCAGAAGCCCGGGATGGATTCGAGTTTGTCGACCGTCCCGCCCGTGTGTCCGAGGCCGCGGCCCGACATCTTCGCCACGCGCACGCCGCAGGAGGCGACGATCGGCGCGACGATCAGCGTCGTCTTGTCCCCGACGCCGCCGGTCGAGTGCTTGTCGACCTTGACCCCCTCGATCGGGGAGAGGTCGACCGTGTCGCCCGAGCGGGCCATCTCGTCGGTGAGGATCGCCGTTTCCCCGGCCGTCAGCCCGCGCAGACAGATCGCCATCAGCAGCGCGGACGTCTGGTAATCGGGGATCGACCCCTCGGTGACGCCGCGCACGAACCACGCGAGTTGTGCGCGCGTGAGTTCGCCGCCGTCGCGTTTCTTCCGGATGATATCGACCATGCGCATCGCATCCGCTTCCTTTCCCATCGGCGCAGCGCCGTTTTTTCGATTGTAGCACAAAACGGCCCCCGCCGCAATCGCCGCGGGCGGAAAACGCGGGGGCGCCCCGCGCCCCCGCGGCAGATCCGCGCGCACAAAAAAATCGCCGGGCTGCTCACCGGCGATTTTTTCTTATTTAGGAGGTATCCTCGAACGCATCCGCCCCTTTGCGGGGGCCGGGCTGCGTCCCTTCCCTTTCGGTTGTCTTTATTATAGGCGACATGTCAAGGGAAATCATCCTTTTGCGATGAAATTTCGGTGACATTTCAAATTTTTTTCGAAAAAAACAGTTACAGCCGCTGTAAAAATTCCCGAAAACGATTGCAGGACTGCAAAAATCAACTCGTGTAGTCCTCGATCAGCGCCAGCAGTTGCTCCTCGTCGTCGATCTCAATGCCGGCGGCGAGCCGCTCGCGGTCCACGTCCGGCAGGCTGTGCAGCCACACATTGAATACGATCTCCGGTTCCTCCTTCAGGGCGCGGTAGAGAGCCAGTTTTCCGCCGTATCCGCCCAGGAGCCACCGCGCGCGCGAAACGTCGGACCGGCGCATCGTCACCTCGGAGGCCGCGGGCGCATCCGATGCGCCCCGCGCCTCGCGCAGGCCGACGGCGCCGATCCAAAGCCCTGCGGACGCCGCAGCCGTCATCGCCAGCAGCGCGGCCGTTCTTCGTCTCATTCTGCTCGACTCCTCTCGCCTTTCGGTGGGGAGCGCCGGCCCTGCCGGCAGGGCCGGCGCTCCCGCCTCTCCCCGCCGGTTAGTATGCGTCCGGCGCCCGATTCCTATGCGCGCAAAAAATTCATACACAAAACGGGAATCCTGTGTTATACTATTCAGTGTCCCCGTTTTGGGGCCGTTTGAATCAAAATCGCGGAATTCCCGCACTTTTATGATACCAGCGCTTTTCAGAAAGGAGAGGATCTCGATGCCGAACGGATCCGCTGCGGCGCGCAGCCGCCAGTCCCGCGGGCGCCGCCGCTTCTGGCCGCTTCGCCTGATCGGCCGTATTCTGGCGATCCTCATCATGATCGGGGTCATCACCGGCTGCATCGTCGCGTCGATGCTGACGGTTTTCGTTCTCAACACGCTCGACTCGAGCGACCGCATCGTGCTCGACAGCGCCGCCATGAGTTACACCACCATCATCTATGCCGAAGATACCGAAACGGGCAACTATGTGGAACTGCAGCGCGTGCAGAACAGCGAAAACCGCATCTGGGTCGATTACGACCAGATCCCGCAGGCGATGAAGGACGCCGCCGTCGCCGTCGAGGACAAACGCTTCTGGGAGCATTCCGGCATCGATCTGCGCCGCACGATCGGCGCGACGCTCAACTATCTCAACCCCCTCGCCACCGATTACTACGGCGGCTCCACAATCACGCAGCAGGTCGTCAAGAACGTGACGGATGACAACGACTTCCGCGTCGACCGCAAGATGCGCGAGATCTTCCGCGCGATCAACCTCGAGAAGAACTACTCGAAGGAGCAGATCCTCGAAACCTATCTCAACACGATCGCCCTCGGCAACGGCACGAATGGCGTGCAGTCGGCCTCGAACCTCTACTTCGGCAAGGACGTGAGCGATCTGACGCCCGCGGAATGCGCCTCGATCATCGCGATCACGCAGAACCCCTCGAAGTGGAACCCCTTCCAGCATCCTGAGCAGAACCGCACGCGGCAACTTCATATCCTTTCGGAGATGCACAGCCAGTCCCGCCCCGACGGCACCCCGATACTCACCGATGCGGAATACGAAGCGGCCGTTGCACAGGAGATGGTCTTCCAGACCGAAACCTACGTGGAGACGATCACCGGCGTGCAAAACTGGTTTATCGACACCGTCTACGAAGAGGTGCTCAACGACCTGGTGGAACGGGCCGGCTACACCGAGAGCGGCGCGCTCACCGCGCTGCGCACGGCAGGCCTGCGCATCTACACGACCGTGGATCCCGAGATGCAGGAGTATCTGGAAGCGGCCTACGTCGACCCCGATACCTTCCCTGCAATCATCAACGAGGAATACCCGGAGTCCGCTTTCGTCATTCTGAACCTCGAGGGCGAGATCAAGGCGATCGTCGGCTCCAACCGCGAAAAGACGGGCGCGCGCATGTTCAACCGCGCCACGAGCGCGAAGCGCCAGGCCGGTTCTTCGATCAAGCCGCTCTCGGTCTACTCGCTGGCGATCGAATACGGGCTCGTCAACTACTCCACCGTTCTGGAGGACAGCCCGATCGAACTGCGCCCCGGGGATCCCTCCTCCGCCTGGCCGAAAAACGCCAATAACCAGTATCTCGGCCGCATGACGGTCGTCGAGGCGATCCAGCGCTCGACCAACACGATCGCCGTGAAGGTCATGCAGATGCTGACGCCGCGCGCAAGTTATGATTTCCTCACCAATTCCCTCGGTTTCACCAGCCTGGAGCCGAGCGACGCCGACCTCGCCCCGATGTCGATCGGCGCGATGACCACGGGCGTCACGCCGCTGGAAATGGCGGCCGGCTACCAGATCTTCGGAAACGGCGGCCTCTACTACCGGCCGCACTCCTACACGAAGGTGCTCGACGCCGAGGGCAACACGATCCTCGAAAACAAGATCGTGCCGCGCCGCGTCATCAGCGTGGAGACGGCTACGATCATGAACCAACTGCTGCAGCGCGTCACCGACTCGGCGCCCGGCACCGGCACGCGATCGCGCTTCGGCTCGATGCCCGTCGCGGGCAAGACCGGCACCTCGCAGAACGATGAGAACCAGTGGTTCATCGGCGTTACGCCGTACTATGTCGGCGCCTGCTGGCTCGGCTACGACCAGGCGGAAACGATCCGTTACACCTATTATCCCCCGCCCATCATCTGGCACACGATCATGGAGCACGTGCACGAGGGGCTCGAGGCCAAGGCCTTCTCCTTCGGCAACAATGCAAAGGTCGTGCAGATGAGTTACTGCAGGCTCTCCGGCCACCTGTTCAACGAGGAGACCTGCAGCATCGTCGATCCCGCGACGGGATTGCAGACAAACCGCGGCGTCGGCTGGTACCGCTCCGACGCGCTGCCGCCCGTCTGCTCGTCGCACGATTTCCGCACGCCTGAGGAGATCGAGGCCGATGAACTCGCGCAGCAGGAGAACCCGCAGGAAGAGGAATATGATCCGACGACCACCTGGCAGTGGCGGTGGGGCGACAGCGGTGACGACGAGGAAGACTGACCGCCCGCTGAGGGCAGCGGCATGAAAAGCGGAGTACCCCGCGGCAAAAGCCGGCGTCTTTCAGGCGCCGGCTTTTGAAAAACAACGAAAAACCGGCGCCGCAAACTGGTTTGGGGCGCCGGTTTTTTGCAGGGGCGAAAACGGGGCCCGATCCTGCCCCGATGCGGCGGGCGGAAGGAAGTCCCCCGCGCATGCCGAAAGTTTTACTGTTCTTTCTTGATCTGCTCCCAGTCCACCATATCGCCCGGATACATCGGGAAGACCAGATCGTCCCTCGCCAGCATCTCCTCACAGCCATCCAGCGCTTTGAGCAGGTCCGCCGGCGTCATCGTATAGCGGATGTCCTTGGCGCTGAGCGCGCCGCCGCCCCGGTCCCCGCGGCAGCCGAGGGTCAGACCGGGTTCGCCCGTCACATACGTATGGCACCAGGTTTCCACGCAGGTGGATTCGCCGCGGAACTTGAACGTCAGTTCCCGGAAGTCCCTCTGGATCAGGCCCTGGAACAGATAGAACGCCGAGCCGGGATCGGTCGAAAGGATGATGACGTCCGGATCTGCGATGTCCCCACTGTACATCGGGGATGTGACAAGCGCGATATGGTCGCTGCTGGGAACGTCCGCCAGACGCGCCTGGGCCTGTGCCCGGGCCGCCTCCGGCGTGAACCACTTTTTGATGTCCCGCAGGAATTTGCCCTCCATCCAGTCCTGGCCGCGCTCGCAGGTGCCGCAGTTCCCGCCGCAGTGGAAGTTCAGATGCTCCGACCGCAGCCCCACGGTTTTATGCCAGTATGCCGCCAATCCGACGATCTTGCACGCGGTCGCATCCTTGGGCCAGAAGATCAAATTGGGGATCTGTTTCAACTCCTCTTCCGTCTTGATGAACTTCATCGAGACCGCGCTCACGTTCGGATGGATCGCCCGAACCAAACGGTCTTCGATCTCTTTCCAGTCGTAGGTTCCCATACGCTGTGCTTTTCCCTCCATTCAATCGTTTGTGAATTTATTTTATCGAATAAAAAAATTATTGTAAAGATTTTTGTTCTTTTTTCTACTGTTTTTACAGAATTTTCAGGCCGGACTGTTCGTTTTTCACAAAATGGTCGGAAAAACCGCACAAAAGAAAAGGCGCGCCGAAGCGCGCCTTTCCTTTTGTGAGGGATCAACAGGCCCGGGCCCCCGGGCCGCCGCCGGCGTTCTCCCTACCGGCCGACGCCAAGCCCTCAGCGCAGGTTTTGTCGGAAAAACCGGCGGGCGTTCTGGTAAAAAATCCCGTCCGCATCCTCCTGCGGCACGCCGCGGGCGAGCAGATATTCATAAAAATCCAGCACCTTGGTCGGGCTTGCGAGGCACTGCGGCAGCACAGCGCCGTCGAAATCGGAACCGAGCGCGAGGTTCTTCTGCGCGCCGCATGCAAAAAAGTGCATCGTATGGCGATAGATGTCGTCAAGGCTTTCGACGTTGCCGTCGTCGCACAGGAACTTGACATAGTAGTTGAGCCCGATCAGGCAGTTGCGCCGCACCATTTCCCGAATCATTTCATCAGTCAGGTTGCGCTTGTGCGAACAGACCGCACGGGCGTTGGAGTGCGTGGCCAGAAAAGGCTTCTGCGCGATCTCCAGCAGGTCGAAAAAGCCGCGGTCGTTGAGATGGGAGACATCGACGATCATGCCGTGCTTTTCCATTTCGGGGACGACCCGCTTTCCGAACGCGCTCAGGCCGTGATCGGTGTTGTGTCCCGAGCCAATCTCATTTTCCCCGTTCCACACCAGCGTCACGGCGCAGACGCCCTGTTCGGCGATAAGCCGGACGCGTTCGATGTCGCCGGCGAACACGCTGCCGTTTTCCACCGACAGAAACGCGGCGGTCTTGCCGGCCGCCCAGGCATCCTCCATCTCCCGCCCGGTGCGGCAGGGGGCGACGCGATCGGAAAATACTTCCATCTGCCGCAGGAAATTCGCGCGGTTGTAGGCAAAGTAGTCGATCGCGCGCTGTCCTCGTTCTTCGTCGGGAATAAACACGGCGAAAAACTGCGCCCAACGGACGCCCTTTGGAAGGCTCGAGAGCGAGAGCGCTCGCTTGGGATCGTCCAGCGTGTCGGGGTTGCCGGTGTTCGTATACTTCCACTCGGTCAGGGTGTCGCAGTGCAGGTCAATCAGTGCATAACTGCTCAATGGTCCCGCTTCCTTTCCGGTGCCGGCGGGGGACGTCACAGGCATTCCTCGCAGGCAAGAATCTCTTTGAACCGATCGTATTCGCCGAAACCGAGGCCGCGCTGCGCCGTCTCGATCTCGCCGAGCTGGTTGTCGTAGGGGTCGGCGCGCCAGAACCGCTTTGCGATCGTAAACGGCGCTTGGAACTCGTTGTTGGCCACCATGCGATATGCGTCCAGATTGCCGAAATAGAACCGGCGGCGCCGCTCGTTGTGCGCGCGCACCGCGGCGATCCCGTAGGACGGATCGGCAAACAGCCAACCGAAGGGCGCGACATAGAAGCGCACCCAGTCGTGCGCGCCGCAGAAATCCGGCTCTGCGGTCAGGCCGCTCTGCCATCTAGCCGGAATGCCCGCGCAGCGGCAAAGCGTGAGGAACAGCAGCGCGAACACGCCGCAGTCTCCCCGGAAGTTGCGCGCGCAGGATTCCGCGATGTTCTCCAGCGTAAAATACGCGGGCATAAAGGTATACTGCATATTGCAGGTGATCCAGTCGTAAAAGCGCCGCGCTTTTTCCAGCGGATCCTCCGCGCCCTGTGTCAGGCGCTCTGCGAGCATGCGGAGATAGGGCGTGAACACCACGTGCGGCGGCATCTCCCCCGTATCGAAGGCCGGTTGTACCAAATCGGCCTTGGCGGAAGAAAGATCGCGGTAGACCGCCGTGTGGACATAGGAATACTCCACGGTGAACGCGCGGTTTTTTGTCAGCGTCTCTTCCCAGCAGACCGTGCGCTGCGCCGCATCCTCCGGCGCGGCCCTCCCGCTTTCCGGTGAGAGCCGCTCGATGCGGATCTCGCTCTGCTGTTCGCAGGCAGCGGGGATCGGCAGATGCACGCGCACGCTCATCCCTGGCGTAAAGGATTCTTCCTTTACGCGGACGCCGGCACGGATCCGGATGCGGTTGGAGAGCCTGCCCCGCTCGCGCAGGATGCGCGCGACGCGGTCCAGCCGCCCCTCCCCGTCCTCTTTCGTCACGCTCTCCGCGCCGTGCACCGGTACGCCGGCGCGGGCGGCAAAGGCGGGATCCGTCTTGCACAGGTTGGCGAAGAAGCGGTTGAAAAACCGCATCTCGCCGCCGATATACCGCCAGCCGATGCCGCCGCCGTCCACGCGTTCGTCGAACTCAGCCTCCGAAAAATCGGGGATGTGCGCCCGCACTGCCGCAAGCGCCTCCTCCCGTGTGAGGGGGTAATCCTCGGGGATGCGGCGCAGGATCTCCCGTTCGACCGTCAGGCGGCGGCGCAACTCCTCGGGCAGGCTGTTCTGCGCGATCCGGCGGTCGATGAGGCGGGCCGCCCCATCGAAATCGCCCCAGGCCTTGCGCCGCGCGATGTCATCCGGCAAACCGATGTGGAGATACCGGAACTGTTCATTCTGATCCATGGGAAACTCCTTCCCTGCGCGGCCGCGCCCGCCCGCAGGACGGGCGCGGCCGCGGCGTCAAGTTTCTCGCATCGGGCGCGCCGGGGCTACGAAAGCAATTTGAGGATCGCTCCCATGCCGAGGCCTGCAAAGTTGCCGATGGCCGCACCGAGCACACCCATCAGGACGCCGATACCGGCATATGCCTCATTGTATGCGGAAGCAATGATCGGAGCGGATGCGGAGCCGCCGATGTTTGCGACCGATGCGGTCGAGACCATGCACAGATCCCAGCGGAACAGTTTGGAGAGCAGGAACATGCCGACGACATGGACGACCAGGATCAGCACGCCGTAGACAACCCACATCGGGGCGGAGAGCAGGTCGTTGAGCGGGGCCTGCGTGGCCAGCAGCGAAACGACCGCATACAGCAGGATGGAGGACAGTTCTTCCACGGCGGGCAGTTTGCCGATGGGCGTCATCGCGCAGACCAAGCCGAGGATCGTGACAAAGACGGTGGTGCAGGTGCCGCGGTCAAACATGCCGAGGCCGATGGCCTTGAAGCCGCTGTTCATCAGCATGCCGATCTTTTGCGAACCGGCGGAGACCATCAGCGCCAGGCCGATGAGCCAGATCCAGTCGGCGGCCTTGGCCTGCTTCCTGCCCTTGGCGACCTCGGCGTTGGCGGCGTCGGCAACGGCCATCAGTTTGGATTTGTCCGCCCGGGTGGCGTTGTCCCACCGGTCGGCATACTTGATCATGAAGATCAGCAGCGCGATCCACAAAGAGTAGCACACCGTATCGAGCGCCAGCGCGCAGGCATAGGCGCCCGGATCGACCGGCAGCGCATCCCCCATCGCGGCCATGTTGGCGCTGCCGCCGACCCAGGAGGCGTACAGCGCGGCGGTCGCTCCCCAGGTGTCGGTGCCGAGGGAGCCCTTAAAGATAGGATAGCCGATGATAAAGCCGATTGCAAGCGTGACGGAGCACCCCAGGAAAATGGCGATCATGCGTCCGGACAGTTTGGCGAGTTTGCGGAAGTCGCAGCGCAGCAGCATGACGAAGATCATCGCATACAGCAGGTTGTTCTTCAGCACGCCGTAGGCCGCGGAGCATTCGGGGCTGTTATACAGGCCCATCGTACAGAACAGCATGTTGAGGATGTAGATCCACACCAGGGGAGGCGCATAGTTGAACACTTTCCACTTTGCGTACTTTTCCAGTGCCAGCAGGCCGCCGGCAAGGAACATCAGGAACGCGATGTAAGTAAAGCCGTTGGTGATTGTGAACATTTCCACTCCTCCTTTTCTCATTGCAAGCGGATGGTACCGGTCCGCCGGAAAACAAAAATACCCACCAAAACCGAGCGTTTCGCAACGCCTGGCTTTGCTGGGTTTCACCCGCGACACCATAGGGAACGCCATGGTAAGCGGTGATGAAGCAGCGTATCCGATTTTCAGTTCCCGGTCATGAGGCGCCACCGTTTGAGCGCGTCGCGATAGGCGACCAAGAGCGCCTTGCGCGACGATCCGCCGTAGCGGTCGCCCAGCGTCTTTTCCAGCCACTCGTCGATCTCGGGAAAGATCTGCCCCACAAACAGTTTGCGCAGGAAAGCCTGCGTGGTGTCGATCGTGTGCGTGCAACTGAAGTCCAGCACCTCAAACGTATCGTCGTCGATCTCGAACGCCATGTAAAAGGTGCCGAACATCTTGGTGATCGCGTTATCCGCGTTCGTGCGCGATTCGCCGATCACAAAAACCGAATGCAACTTGTCCAATGAGATCCACTCCTTGGTCGGATTGTACAAACTGCGCTCCGGTTCGTCGAACTCTGTCAGTCTTTATGTGTAAATTATATCGAAACTGTTAAAACCTGTCCATTTCATTTTTTTGAATGTATGTGGCGGTGTCAGCGAACGGGCGGGCGTCCGCTGCTCCGCCGTTGCTTCGGCGACGTCATGCGATACCGCTTATTTCTTCAAAACCGATCTCAATTCCCGTTTCAGGATGCCGATATCGACGGGTTTGGAAATATGCGCCTGCATTCCGGCGTCCATCGCGGCCTGCACGTCCTCCTGGAACGCGTTGGCCGTCATGGCCAGAATGGGGATGCCCGCCAGTTTTGGATTCTCCAGCGCCCGAATTTCCCTCGCGGCGGTATAGCCGTCCATGACCGGCATCTGGATATCCATCAGGATCGCGTCGTAGTGGCCGGGCTGCGATGCGGACACCAAGTCCACGGCGACCCGTCCGTTTTCCGCATGGTCAATCTCCGCTTCGCGCGAGCGGATCAGTTCCTTCACAATTTCCGCATTGATCAAAAGATCCTCCGCCAGCAGAATCCGCCTGCCTTTGAGGTCGGCGCGCCGTTTTGCCTTCACCGCATTCATGCGGTTGCGCCTTGCGATGCGCATGAATTCATCGATCACGCTGGAAGCGAACAGCGGCTTTGCGAGGAAACTGTCCACGCCGATATGCAGCGCTTCATCCATGATCTCATCCCAGTGATACGCCGTCAGGATGATCACGGTCGTCTCGTTGCTGTAGCGTTTGCGAATCTCTCTGGCGACTTCGAGGCCGTCCATTTCCGGCATTTTCCAATCGAGAAGCACCAGATTATACGGCTCCTGTTTCGCGTGGCGGATCTCCATCATGTCCAGCGCCTCCCGCCCGCTCAGCGCCGTATCCGCGCGGATCCCGGCTTCGTCCATCACGACCAGGGCGTGTTCGCAGGCGATCGGATCGTCGTCGACGATCAGAACGTGCAGATCCATGGCGCTGACGGCGTCGATTTCCGCATTCGGGCGTCCGCAGTTCTTCAGCGTGACCACCACGGTAAACTCCGAGCCCACGCCCTTTTCAGACTTGACGCGGATCGTGCCGTTCATCAGTTCCACGATGTTTTTTGTAATGGCCATACCGAGGCCGGTGCTGCCGTATTTGTTGTTGCGGCTGCCGTCCTCCTGCGTAAAGGAATCGAAAATCTTCGGGAGGAAGGACTGATCCATCCCGATGCCGGTATCCTTCACGGAGAAGCGGAGCGTAGACTGATTTTCATAGACGTTGATGCGTTCGATGTCCAGTGTGACGCTCCCCGGGGCTTCCGTGAACTTGATGGCGTTCGACAGGATGTTGATGAGCACCTGCTTGAGTTTCATATCGTCGCCGATATAATAGTCGTCCACATGCCCGTTGATACGGCACTCGAAAGTCAGCCCTTTGTCGCTGCACTGGGACATGACCATGGTGTTGATCTGCTCCAGCATGGCGCCGAAAGAGAACTCTTCCTTTTGCAGCACAAGGCGTCCGGACTCGATCCGGCTCATTTCCAAAATGTCGTTGATCAGGCCCAGCAGATGCTTTGCGCTCCCCTTGATCTTTTCCAGATATTCTCTTGTCGTATCCGTCAGCGTTTCATCCCGAAGGGCAAGGCTGTCCAGGCCGATGATGGCGTTCATCGGCGTGCGGATCTCATGGCTCATGTTGGAAAGGAACGCCGTTTTCGCTTTGTTCGCCTCTTCGGCAGCCGCAAGCGCCTCGCTCAGCGCCCGGTTCTTTGCGAGCGTGTCCCTCATTTCGGCGTCGATGATCGTGAACCCCACGCCCACGGCATGGACGATATGATCGTCCCGATCCTCCGCGTGCCGGACGCCGGCCATGCGGAACATCTCATAGTATTCCCGGCCGTTTCGCCTTGCAAGGTAACGATAGGTGATGATGTTTTCCTTTGACAACGCCTCGCGGATGTTTTTCGGATCGATAAAATTCAGGAAGCCTTCCCGATATTCCTTGTCCACATACGACTCCCCGTAATAGGCAAACCTCTCATAGAAGGGAAAGTGCACTCCCACAGGGTGTTGGTCCTTATCATTCGGGTCGGCGCGGTAGCACACGGCGTCGTCATCATCCAGGTTCACATGATAGACGCTGCGATAATCGGAAGCCATGGCGGTAATCATGCTGTTCTGCTCGAGCAGTTGTTCCTGCAGGGTCACTCGCGCTTTCAGTTCCTCCTGCTTGGCGCGGTTTTCCGCCTCTGCGGTTTTGATCCGCGTCATCTCCGTAACGTCGACGCACATGCCGAGCAGGCAGACCTTCCCGCCGTCGTCCCGAAACTTCAACTTGGTTGTTTGAAGGTTTCGGAAAACCGTTCCCGTCGCGTCCGGCACGTCCTCGAAGAAGATATATGCGCTGTCCATCGCAAGCGCCTTTTGATCGTCCCTCACAAAATGGGCGGCCGTTTCGGGATCGAAGATCTCGTAGTCCGTCAATCCGACCACACCCTCCGGCGACTCTTTCCCGGCATATTCGGCGAACGCCTGATTGCAGGCGAGGTAAACGCCCGTCTCCGCGTCCTTGGAAAAGCTCATGGCGGGCATGTTGGTGAGCAGAGAGGACACAGAAGCCATCAGATCGACGAGCCGGGCCGCCGACTGGACTTCCTCTATCAGTCTGCGATTCTCCTCCCCGGCCTCTTTGGCTTCCCGAAGGGCCTCGCGGTATGCCTGTTCCTTCCGCACTTCGTCGTCCACGTCCAGGAACCCCATCGTAACACCGGTCCGATTGCCGGGCATATCGACTTTTCCGAAGTCGATGCGATAATACCGCGGACCGGCGGCAAGGTCGCGGAGGAACGTCACGGAAAAACGGTCCCACTCCGCAAATTGCCTGCGGATATGCGCAAGAGAGATCTCCTCCTGCATCCGCGGCTGATCCTCTTTCGCGACCATGGTGGCGACATACTGCGTCTTTGTATCCGTGTATTTCGCATGGCTCAGGGCATTTCGGATCGCCTCGGCGTGGATCTCATCCAGGTCCGTGTGGTAAAGCGTGCAGGCCTCCGTTTCCATATCGCTGATGAGCCAGACGGTGTTATAGGTATTGGTGAGCGTCTGGATGACGGCGTCGCGCACCTGGTTTTCCTTTTCTCTCGCCTCACGCTTTTCCGTGATATCCGAGATGAAGACATAGCATATGCCGCCGTAGGCCTCCGTTTCGGTGTAGTGGCCGTAGTCTTCCACCCAGCGAACGGCGCCGTCCTTGCGAACGATACGGTATTCCACGTAGCCGAGATCGCCCTCGCCGGCATCGACCTGCTTGGCAATAGATTCGGAGATGGCGCGGTAGTCCTCGGGGAAGACCATGCCTTGGAACGTGTATCCCGTAAACTTTTTGAAGTCCTCCAGATCGTCGCAGCCGAAGAGATCCACACACGCCTTGTTCGCGTACAGCAACTCCCCCGGCTGTTCCGCTTGATAGAGAAAGAATCCGCCGGGCATGTGGAGCCCGATCTCCTCGACAAAGGAAAGCGTCTGTTCGTTCCATTCAAACTTTTTCCCAAACATGTCTTCCGCTCCTTACACTTACGGTTTTTTGTGATGCGGGAGAAGAGCGATTCCCGTTTTGTTTCCTAAAGAAGATGCCGGGGGATTCTGGCACACCGCCAATCTGACATGCCGCTTTTTCTGCGCCTGCCCCTATTACTTTTGAATCATATGGTTTTATTATGATTAAAATCGTGCATTTTCAACAGGGACATGATGCTTTTCTGCACCGCCCGATGAAAAACCCATGCAAGGACCCGGGCGGCGTCTGCCGGGTGCCGGGGACCAGGGTGTTGTCGGCCCGGACACGACGCCGCTCGAGTTCGAAATCAGACCCGTACAGCCGTCCATCGGAAGATTGCACTGCCCTGTCGCCGCGCGAAGAGACCTGCTCCGCCAGCGTATACATGGATGCTCATGGTGTGCAGGGCCATGCGTTCGGCGATGCGCGGCGCCGGACGGCGAAGCGTCTGCGGGAGATTGTGGCGGAAATCCTTGCTTCGGAAACCTCGGTGGAGAAAAGTGCGGGATAAAGTGCGGGAAAGAAAAAAATCGGCATCGCAAAATGGCTTTGCGATACCGATTTTTATGGTACGAATCATGACAACGACAAACTCTGAAACCCGCAAAAGGTTGGTAGCGACAGCGCGCCGTTGTGAGCGCGTTTACAAGCGAACAGGCGAGCCGAGCGTGGCCTTTTGCGGAAAGGAGGAGCGACGGAGTGAATGAGAGATGGCGTTTGCTTTGAAAAAGAAAACGCCGTCGCGAACGATACGAAGTCCGCGACGACGTGGTCTGAGTGGCGGGATTTGAACCCACGGCCTCTACCACCCCAAGGTAGCGCGCTACCATCTGCGCCACACCCAGACATTTTTGAACGCTTGAATATTTTAGCACGCTGTTCGGTATTTTTCAAGCCCTTTTTTCGGGAAATTCGCTTTTTCCCGCATGCGGCAGGCAAAGCCCGACGGGGAGGCGCAGCCGAAGCGCCTCCGGCTCGACCGTGACAAGCGGATCCCGCATCGGGAAAATCTCGCCGTCGAGATTCATCGGGATGGGCCCGTTTGCCAGAAATCGCACGCTTTTGCAGCGCATGAACTCGATAAAGCCATAGCGATCAAGGTGCTCGCCGCGGCGATAGGCCGGGATCATAGAAAGCATCTTCATGCGGGAAAGAGACGGGATGCGCACAAAGTCGATCCGGCCGTCCGCAACGTCGGCGCGGGGCGCGGCGCAGAAACCGCCGCCGTACCAGCGCCCGTTTGCCGCAACGGCGAACACGCAGTCCGCGGGGTCGGTGCGGACGCCGTCGATCTCAAACGCATAGCGGTTCTTCACAGCGGTGAAAAACCCGTGGATGAGTGCAAGCCAATAGGCGGCCGACCCGCTGACAGCAGGCAGGCGCTTATAGATCGGCATGCGCGCGCAGATGGCCGCATCCAGCCCCGCGGAAGCGATGTTGAGACAGGTGCGCTCCCCCACCCGCAGCAGGTCGATTTGCACCGTCGTGCCGTCCCGCAGCGCCTCAAAGGAAAAGAACCGCTCCCGTGCGCCCTCCCCAAACGTCCGCACAAAATCGTTCCCGCTGCCGATCGGAACGGGGGCCATCGCGCAGCAGGCGCTGCCCGCAAGCCCATGCGCGGCTTCGCCGAGCGTGCCGTCGCCGCCGCAGACGTACAGGATCGTCTTCTCCCCCGCCGCAGCCACTGCGGCCGCGATTTCGGCGGCATGCCCGGGCCGTTCGGTCAGACGCAGTTCCCACGGATCCGCGCCGTTTGAGAAAGCCGCCTCGGCCATGCGGGCAACGACGTCCGCACGGTCCGTTTTCCCCGCGGCCGGATTGATGAGGACCACATGGCGCATGCGCCTTCCCCTTTCTATCCGTTTTGCGAGCCGATGTCCTTCGGCTTCTGTCGCATTATAGCACACGGACAGGGAAAGCGGAATCCCCTTTTCGCGCCTTACGCCTCGTCGTCGTAGCGGATCCCTTCGATATGCAGAAAGCGGATGCGCCGATAGTCGTAACTGGAAAGCGGGCGGCAGGCGCAGTCGTAAGAATGCGCCGCGACGAGGATCGTATCCGGCGCGGGCACGGACGACTGCACCGCCGTGATCACCGGCGTATGCTGAAAATCTTCGCGGTCGTTTTGGAACTGGAGCAGGTCGCCGGGGACGACACGCTCGATCGGGACCTCGGAGGCGAATGGGCCGACGCCCTCGTTCGTCGTCAGGAAGCGATACAGGAAACCGGTGCCCGACCATGCGGCGGACCGGTCCTGCGGGGAAAGATAATACCAGCCCGTATCGGGCGTGAAATTCATCGCGGCGCCGCCCGCAAGCAGACATTGGGAGGCAAAGTTGGTGCAATCGCCCCCGATCTCCGAAAAATCGAAGAAATCCGGATTGCGGAAATATGCCCATCGGTTCGCATAGTCGATCGCTTTTTTTCTCTGGTACGGTACCGTTCGCAGTGCCATGGTGATCCCCTTTCCAAGCCGTTTTTCCCATCTATATGCGGGGGCGGATCGAAAAAGCCCCGGCTTTTTGGGGGCACAAAAAGGCCGCCCGCCAAGGCGACGGGCGGCGCAGAAATCAGATACACGGCAGGATAAACGGCCTGCCGCCATAGCGGAGTTTCTCCACCGCGACGCCGTAGACCTCGTGGATCAGTTCCGGCGTCAGGACCTCTTCCCCTCCGAAGGCAGAAAGCCTGCCCTGATGCAGGATCAGGAAATGATCGCAGAACATCGCGGCAAGGTTGAGATCGTGGATCGCGGCGATCGCCGTCAGCCCCTCCTCGGCGCAAAGGCTGCGCACCGTCTGCATCGTCTGCAGTTGGTTCTTGAGATCAAGATTGCTGGTCGGCTCATCGAGCAGCAGGAGACGTGGATTCTGCACGAGCGCCCGCGCAAGGAAGACCTGCTGCCGTTCGCCGCCGCTCAGATGAGACAGATCACGAAACGCCAGCGCGGAAAGGCCAAGCCGCTCAAGCACCTGCGCGGCCTTCTCGCGGTCCGCCTGCTTCGGCACGAACGCGGTGTAGGGGAACCGCCCGAGAAGGACGGCCTCGATCACCTGCATCGGGAACGGAGCATGCGTACTCTGCGGCAGGTAAGCCATCCGGCGGGCGCGCTGCGGCGCCGTCATGGCAAAGAGGTCCTCGTCATCCAGAACGCAGGTCCCTTTTTCGGGGAAGAACATCATGCCGATTGATTTCAGGAGCGTCGTCTTCCCCGTTCCGTTCGGGCCGAGCAGCGCAAGGAAGGAGCCCGTCGGCAGTTCGAAGGAAACCTCCGAAAACACGGTCGTTTTGCCATAGCGCTGGCAAAGATTTTTCACCTGCAGCACACCGATCACGCCCCTTTTCTCTGACTGAGGATCAGGTTGACGAAGATCGGCACGCCGAGGAACGAGACCACGATCCCCACCGGCAGCATCACCGGCGCCAGGATCATACGGCCGATGGTATCGGCAATCAGCGCGAGCAGCGCCCCCACCACCGCCGAAAACGGCAGCAGCCGGCGGTGGCTGCCGCCCAGCAGCATGCGGGCGATATGAGGCCCCGCGAGCCCCAGAAAGCCGATCACGCCCGTAAAACTGATGATCGCCGCGGTCGCCAGCACAGAGAGCGCACCCGTGGCGACCCGCACGCGGTTGGGATCGGCGCCGAGCGAACGCGCCACCTCGTCGTCGCCCGAGGAAAGCAGATCGAGCGCGGGCGCGTAGCGATAGAGCAGCGCGCAGGAGGCGGCCACCACAACGGCGGAGACCGATACCTCGCTCCATTCGACGCCGTTGAAGGAACCGAAGGCCCACGCTACCGCCGCCGCGAGCCGATGCTCATCCGCAAAATACTGGATCAGCGAGGTGGCGGCGCTGAACAGGTAATTGACCGCAATTCCGGTCAGCACGAGCGTCTGCGGGCTCAGCCCGACGCGCAGCGAGACGAGATACACCAGCGCCGCGCAGAGAAACGCCGTCAGAAACGCCATCAGCACCGTTCCGGCCTGCGTGCCCGGGAACAGACCGACGCCGAACACGATCGAGAGCGTCGCGCCGAAGGCGGCCGCGTTGGAGACGCCGATCGTGAACGGGCTGACCAGCGGGTTGCGCGTGATCCCCTGCATGGCGGCACCGGAGACGGAGAGCCCTGCCCCCGCCAGGATCGCCATCGTGACCCGCGGCAGGCGCAGATGCAGGATCACCTTCTGGCCGGTATCCAGTTCCTGTCCCGCCGCGGCGGCCCGCAGCGTGTGCAGAATGTCGGACCATCCGGTGTCGATCGCGCCCAGCGCGGTGAACCATACCGCCAGCACCAGCGTAAGCGCCAGCCCGCCGAGGATCAGGAACAGCCCCTTCGCCCGCCTGGAATCGTATTCGCGAAGGATCTCCGCGGCTCCGTCTTTCGGGCTCATGCCGCAAGCTCGGCAGCGCTGTAGAAGTGGCCCTCGATGTTCTGGAAGCCCTGGAAGTCCTCCATCCATGCGCGGAACACCTCGTGGGGATCGAGATCGGGCAGCAGGTCCGGATAGACCCACTTCGCGATATAGGCCGAGCCGACGAGTTTCGAGGCGCCGCCGTGGCTGAACTGCGTCATGATATAGATCTCATCGTTCTTGACGGCGGGGGTCGCATCCCAGCCCGGGCGCGCCTTGATCTCGGCAACCGTATCGATGAACTGCTGCTTTTCGGGCGGCTCATACAGGCCGGTGCCACTCAGCGCCTGGGCGGGCGTGATCAGTTTCACGATGCAGTCCGGCTCGCGGGCGATGACCTCTTCAGGATCCACCTCGCTCGTCTTGACCGTTTCGATGTTCTCGCTGAAGATGTTGTAGATGCCCGAAACCTCGCTCATACCGTACATCGCATTGCCGGGGGCGATCGTGGAATAATCGGTCGTGCTCTCGAGATACACCCTGCGCTTCGGCTGGCCCTCGAGTTGCTTGGCGATGTATTCCTCAATGTCGTTGAAGTAGTTGTAGAATTTCTGCGCCGATTCCTCGACGTTGAACATCTTTCCGATGTTCTCGCACTGATTCTTGAAATCGAGCGTGTCGTAGCCCGAGATCACGAACACCTTGATCCCGAAGGGCGCGAGCGTCTTTTCCGCCTCGTCGACGCTGCCGTTGGCGGGCAGGATCAGGACCTGCGGAGCAAGTTCGGCGATCTTCTCATAGTCGAGCGCCGTCTGGCTCTTGCCGATCACGTTCTCCGGATCGAACATGCCCCAGTATACGCGGTCCTGCGCGGTGTTGGTATCGACCGAGATGACCTTGTCGATCGCGCCGCAGGCGCGGATCAGCTCGCTGTTGTAGCGGTTGGCGACAACGGCGGTCTCCACAGGATAGGGCAGTTCCACCGTACGGCCGGCGTTGTCGGTCAGCGTGATGGTGGAGGGCTTAGCAGGCTCGGCAGGCGCTTCGGAGGAGACGGGAGCCTCAGACGATGCCGGCGCCGCGGCGGATGCGGGAGCAGCGGAAGACGCCGTGCCGCCGCAGGCTGACAGCAGCAGGGTCAACGCAAGGGCAAGACAGAAAAACCTTTGGATCGTTTTGTTCATCATACAACTTCCTTTCATTTGACTGACGCGTTTATCAAAACCCAAACGGATTTTGCGACGAAACAGAACAGCCGCTTTCCCGAAAGAAAGCGGCTGTTAATCAAAAGAAACTCTGCCCGTACACAGGCAGGTATATCATGATCGGATGAACTACTTTCTTCGGAAGATATTCACCGTTCCTTCCAAGCAGGTTTCCTGGCTCACGGATCGCCGCAGCACTGCGCCTTCTCATCCTGTTCGGACAATGGCGTTTGCAGGCTGCTCCCCGTTCACAGTGACCGGATCGCTGAGGATTCGCACCTCATTCCCTATTACCCTTCCCTTGCGGGAGGCACTTGGAAAGTCAGTATTCAATTATCAATTACGATTGCCTTACGGCTTTCATCTTACGTCCGTTTGCCGCTCCTGTCAAGAGCAGAAATGACAGAAAAACCGATTTCCAATGCAAAAAGGGCCCCGCCGCGGCATGCGGCGGGGCCTGCGATTCCGATTCAGAAGAGGATCGCGTTTGCGATATTGAAATACGTGAACAGCGCGACCGCATCGACGATCGTGGTGATCATCGGACTCGCCATCAGCGCCGGATCGAGTTTGAGTTTCGTCGCAAGGATCGGCAGCGTGCAGCCGACGAATTTGGCCGCGATCACCACGCAGAACAGCGTGATCGAAACGACGAGCGCCATCTTCAGATCGTGGTACATCAGCAGGATGCGCGCGAAGTTGACGGCGGAGACGCACGCGCCCGTCAGGATGCTCACGCGAAATTCCTTCCAGATCACGCGCAGCACGTCCTTCGTTTCGATCTCCCCGAGGACGAGCCCGCGGATGACCGAAACCGAGGCCTGGCTGCCCGCGTTTCCGCTCGTATCCATCAGCATCGGCATGAACGAAGCCAGCAGCACGTTCGCGCTGAGCGCGGCGTTGTAGTTGGAGATGATGAGGCCCGTAAACGTTGCGGAGATCATCAGCACGAGCAGCCACACGACGCGCTTGCGCGCAAGCGCGAACACGCCCGTATCCATATAACTCTCCTCGATCGGCTGCATGGCCGCCATCTTGTAGATGTCTTCCGTCGTCTCGGCTTCGATAACGTCGACGATGTCGTCGATCGTAATGATGCCGACGAGTCGCTCCTCGTTGTCGACGACGGGCATCGCGATCAAGTCGTATTTTTTGAACCGGTCCGCAACGTCCGCCTGGTCGTCGTGCGTATGGGCGGCGATCACCTCGGTGTCCATCAGTTCGCCGACGGTCTGGTCGTCCCGCGCGGAAAGGATGTCCCGCAGCGCGATGGCGCCCTCGAGGTGGCGCTCGCCGTCGGTGACGAACATCGAGGAGATGGACTCCTTCTCCTCGACCTGCCGGCGGATCTGCGCGATGGCCGTGGCCACGTCCCACGCGCGGTTGAGTTCCATGAACTCGATCGTCATGATGCTGCCGGCCGAATCGTCGGGGTACATCAAGAGCTGGTTGATCTGTCGGCGCGTGGCGCTGTCCGAAAGTTTGATGACGCGCTTGACGATCGAGGCGGGCATCTCATCGAGAAAGTCCACCGTATCGTCGAGGAACAATTCGTCGAGGATCCCCGTCAGTTCGCGGTCGGTGATGCTCTCCACGATCTGCTGCTGGCGGTCGTGCTCCAGATATGAGAAGACGTCCGCCGCCATGTTTTTGGGCAGCAGGCGGAAAGCGAGCAGCGCGCGGCTGCGGTCCTCCTGGTCGTTGAGCACTTCCGCGATGTCGACCTCGTTGGCCTCCTGCAGGATCTTGCGGGCCTGCATAAACTGTTTTTGTTCGATCAGTTCAAAGATCTGCTGCAACTCCCCAATTTGTCCACACTCCTTTTCTCTTTCTCCGACGCCTCTGCGAAAAGGCGCAAAAAAACGGGCCGCGATCCCCGCAAAGCGGGAAACAGACGGTCACCGGGCATCGGATCGGCCGAAAAGCGGGAAAACGGGTCCTGTCAGCCGCAAAGAGTCGGCAGCGAACCGCCTGCCCGCCGTTTTCGGTCGACCGCGCTGCTCGGGTTTCCTCCGGGCTCCATCCGCTGCACTCCTCTCTGTTTCGGTTTCTGCGCCGAAGCGCAGTTCCATTGTATTTCACAAAGCGCTTTTTGTCAATCGTCAATCGGTTTTCCGGCGCGATTTTTCGCGGTTTCCCTTCCGCGCCGCCAATTTTCGGACATATTTCGGACAGTCTCTTTGTTTTGTTGAAAAAGCATCAAAACTATTTTCCCGACATCGCCCCGGTTTCTGTGAAATTGTCATAAATGTTCCATAATCTTTCCGCGGACTATGGACAAAAAGAAAGATTTCGTATAAAATTGGAATTGGTGTGGAATGCGGTTTTACACCTTTCCTTTTGGTCCGAAGCACCTTGTTTCCCTTTCCATCCGTCGTTCGTCCGTCCGCCTATCGCGCAAGCAAAAAAGAGAGGAGTGTCGGCTATGTCGCGGTTAGACGTCAACACGAAGTGGTGCAAGGGCTGCGGGATCTGCGTGATCCTGTGCCCGAAGAAAGTATTGGAAATTCGAAACGAAAAGGTTTCCGTGGAACACCCCGATGACTGCATCCGTTGCAGGATCTGTGAACAGCACTGCCCCGATTTCGCCATCTTTGTAAAGGAGGCCGATTGATATGGCAGAGAAAAAAGCCGTTCTTCTCCAGGGCAACGAGGCCTGCGTGCAGGGCGCCATCCGCGCGGGAATGCGCTTTTACGGCGGCTACCCCATCACCCCCTCCTCCGAAGTGGCGGAGCAGTCCTCCATCCTGCTGCCGCAGGTCGGCGGAAAATTCATCCAAATGGAAGATGAGATCGCTTCCATCGCATCCGTGATCGGCGCTTCGCTCGCCGGCAAAAAGGCCATGACCGCCTCCTCCGGCCCCGGCATTTCGCTCAAGCAGGAGTTGGTCGGTTACGCCGCCATGGCGGAAGTCCCGATCGTGATCGTGTACATTATGAGAATGGGCCCTTCCACGGGTCTGCCCACCTCCCCCGCCGCCGGCGACGTCATGCAGGCGCGCTGGGGCGCGCACGGCGACCATTCGATCATCGCCGTGTGTCCGACCTCCGTCAAAGAGATGTATGAGTTGACGATCAAAGCCTTCAACCTTGCGGAGCAATACCGCACGCCCGTCTATCTCATCACGGACGAGGTGATCGCGCACATGCGCGAGGGCGTCGTGATCGAAGACGAATACGAAATCGTCGACCGGAAGCGCCCGACCGAGGCGCCGAGCCCCGACTATCTGCCGTATCGCTGCACCGACGAAAGCGGCGTGCCCCCGATGGCCGCCTACGGCGACGGCTATCGGTTCCACGTCACGGGGCTTTCCCACGGCGAGAGCGGCTTCCCGACGAATTCCCCTGCGATCAACGAGGCGCTGATCCGCCGCATCTGCTCCAAGATCGAGGATCACGCCGATGAAATCTGCTTCAACGAAACGTTCTTCACCGAGGACGCGGAGCAGTTGTTCGTCGCGTACGGTTCCTGTGCGCGGCTGTCCCTCTATGTGGTCAAGCAACTGCGCGAGGCGGGCATCAAGGCCGGCCTGTTCGTGCCGAAGGTCCTGTGGCCCTTCCCCGCGAACGCGCTCAAAGCCGTTGTGACCGACAAGGTCAAGAACGTCATCGTCCCCGAAATGAACCTCGGGCAGTATGCGCTGGAAGTCGAGCGCGTGCTCGGCGGCAAGTGCCCCGTCTCGAGGATCTCCAAAGTCTCCGGCGAACTGTTTAAAACAGAGGAAGTTTACGACCAGGCGATGGAGGTGATCGGCAAATGACCAGGACGTTACAGTATCTCCGCCAGAACAAACTGCCGCACATCTGGTGTCCCGGCTGCGGCAACGGCATCGTCATGAGCAGCCTCATCCGCGCGATCGACGCTTCCGGCATCGACGCCGGCAAGACGGTCGTCGTCTCGGGTATCGGCTGTTCCTCCCGCGCGCCCGGCTACATGAACTTTGACACCCTGCACACCGCGCACGGCCGCGCGATCCCGTTTGCGACCGGCATCAAGATGGCGAACCCCGAACTCAATGTGATCGTCATCACCGGCGACGGCGACTGCTCCGCGATCGGCGGCAACCACCTGATCCACGGCTGCCGGCGCAACATCGATCTCACGGTCGTGCTCATCAACAACAACATCTACGGCATGACGAGCGGCCAGTATTCCCCGCTGACGCCGACCGGCGCATGGGCGACCACCGCGCAGTACGGCAACATCGACAGCCCCTTCGACATCCCGCGGCTGACCGCGGCCGCCGGCGCAACCTATGTGGCGCGCGCCTCGGTCTACCATGTGGCGCAGCTCTCGAAATACATCGAGACCGGCATCCGCCACAAGGGATTCTCGATGATCGAAGCCGTCTCGAGCTGCCCGACCTACTTCGGCCGCAAAAACAAGCGCGGCGACGCCGCCGACATGATGCTGTGGCTCAAGGACCACTGCAAGATGCTCAAGCCCGGCGACGCCGCCAACTACCTCGCCGGCATCGCGGAATACGACGCGGACTACGTCCTCGGCGAATTCGTCAACCGCGAGGCGCCCGAGTACACCGAGAGTTATCAGACCGTGATCGAAAAAGCGGGAGGTGCGAAGGCATGAGCAAGCGAATCGAATTCCGCCTCAGCGGCTCCGGCGGGCAGGGCGTCATCTCCGCCGGCATCATCCTCGCGGACGCCGCCGTGCACGACGGCAAGTTCGCAATCCAGAGCCAGAGTTACGGCCCCGAGGCGCGCGGCGGCTCCTCCAAGGCGGAGGTCGTCGTATCCGCCGAGCCGATCGACTACCCCAAAGCGACGGTGCCCGATTACGCGCTCTGTCTGACGAATGAGGCGTTCCGCCTCTACGGCGCAAACGCCGATGAGAAGACGACCGTGTTCGCGGACTCGCTTGTGGATACGTCCGGCTGCAGCCGGCCCGTGATCCGCGTGCCGATCATCGAAACAGCCAACGAGATCAACCCGCAGGGCGCCAACATCGTCGCGGTGGGCTTCCTCGCCGGCTACACGGGCGCCATGACGCGCGAAGCCGCCGTGGAGGCGATCATCGAGCAGTTCCCCCGCTTCGTGGAAAAAAACATGAAGTGCGTGGAAGCGGGCTTCCGCTTCGCGGACGAGTTGCTCGAACAGCGCGCGTAGCCCCTTCGCCGTTCCTGTCCCGCGGGTTCTTTCGGGAGGCTGCGGGGCGACACGAAAGCATCACCCCACGCCCGGCCGTCCGCCGGATCGAAACGAGCGGCGGCCCGGGCGGCATTTCAGCACATTGCGCTGGATGTGACGGAGATCCGCAACGCTGCCGCATGCACGAAGGCTGCGGCAGGCGCAAAAGCGGCGGGAAGGCCCGCTGCGGCGCGGGCGCTCCCCATCGCGCCTGCCGCTCCCAAGCGCATCGGCGGCGACCGGATCGAACTTGCACGGCGTTTGTAAAAAAGGGAGGACATTAGGTAGCATGGACAAGAGAATCGAAAATCTGCAGGAACGCAGAAACGTCATTCTCGCAGCGGGCGGCGAAAAGAAGATCGCCAAGCGCCATGAGCAGGGCAAAATGACTGCTCGCGAGAGGATCGTCGCGCTCCTCGACCCCCAGAGCTTTGTCGAAATCGATGCCTTCGTCGAGCATCGCTGCAACAACTTCGACATGGCGACCATCAAAGCCCCCGGTGAGGGCGTCGTAACCGGCTACGGCACGGTCAACGGCCGCCTGGTCTATGTCTTCGCGCAGGACTTCACCGTCATCGGCGGCTCCCTCGGTGAAATGCACGCAAGAAAAATCTGCAAGGTACTCGATCTGGCACTGAAGATGGGCGCTCCCGTCGTCGGTATGAACGACTCCGGCGGCGCACGTATCCAGGAAGCGGTCGACGCGCTCGCGGGCTACGGCGATATCTTCTATCGCAACACCATTGCCTCCGGCGTCGTTCCGCAGATCTCCGTCATTATGGGGCCGTGCGCCGGCGGTGCCGTGTATTCCCCCGCTTTGACCGACTTCATCTTCATGGTCGACAAAACCGCCAACATGTTCATCACCGGCCCCGCGGTCATCAAGTCCGTCACCGGTGAGGAAGTGACCGCAGAGAAACTCGGCGGCGCGATGACGCACAACACCGTCTCCGGCGTTGCGCACTTCGTGCACTCCACCGAGCAGGAGACGATCGACGCGATCCGCAAACTGCTCAGTTTCCTGCCGCTCAACAACATGGAGAATCCGCCCGAGGCCCCCTGCACCGACGACCTCAACCGCGTTTGCGAGAACCTCGACACCATCCTGCCGGATTCCGCCAACCGCGCGTATGACATGAAGACCGTCATCACCACCGTTGTCGACAACGGGGACTTCTTCGAGGTGCAGCCCTACTACGCGACCAACATGATCACCGGCTTTGCCCGCATCGGCGGCAAGTCCGTCGGCATCCTGGCCAACCAGCCCAAGTCGATGGCCGGCTGCCTGGACATCAACGCTTCCGACAAGGCCAGCCGCTTCATCTCCATCTGCGATAGTTTTAACGTTCCGCTGGTCACCTTCGTCGACGTGCCCGGCTTCCTGCCCGGCGTCAACCAGGAGTACGGCGGCATCATCCGCCACGGCGCCAAGATGCTGTATGCCTATTCCGAGGCGACCGTGCCGAAGATCACCGTCGTGCTGCGCAAGGCTTACGGCGGCGCCTACATCGCCATGTGCGCCAAGCAGCTCGGCGCCGATATGGTGTTTGCCTGGCCGCAGGCCGAGATCGCCGTAATGGGACCCGACGGCGCCGCGAACATCATCTTTAAGAAAGAGATCGACGCCAGCGAGAACCCCGCCGAGACCCGCGCGAACAAACTCGCCGAATACCGCGCCGAGTTCGCCACCCCCTATCAGGCTGCGAAGCGCGGCCATGTGGACGACGTCATCGTTCCGAGCGAGACGCGCCAGAAGGTCGCCGCCGCGCTCAACATGCTTGCCTCGAAGCGCGAGAACCGCCCCTCGAAGAAGCATGGCAACTTCCCGGTGTAATCCCGGAAGGAGCGCAGATCATGATGGATGCACTTGTTTTGACGATCCTCGGCATGGGCACGGTCCTTGTCGTGCTCTTTGTCCTCAGCCTGATGATCCGGCTGACCGGCGCGATCGTCTCGAAGATGCAATGATAGGAGGTGAGTGCACCTTATGCAAGATGCTCTGGTATTGACTATTCTCGGTATGGGCACGGTCTTGATTGTGCTCTTTATCCTGAGTCTGATGATTCGCCTGCTCGGCAACATCGTCGGCAAAAAATCCGCACCGAAGGCGGCTGCACCCGCTGCCGCCCCCGTCGCCAAGGCTGCCCCCGCGGCCGCTGCGCCCGCCGCCGCCAAGGCTGACGATTCCGCTGTGATCGCCGTGATCGCCGCCGCCGTTGCCGCATATCTCGGCACGTCGCCCTCGAACCTCGTCGTGAGACCCGTTGCGGTTTCCGCGGCCTGGGGAAGCGCCGGCCTGCTCGAAAACACCAAAAAACTGTAAGTTTTCCGCTTGCCCCTGTATAAACGAAACAAAAGATTTGGAGGAAGACATCCCATGAAAAAGTTTAACATCACCGTGAACGGCACCACCTACGCTGTTGAAGTCGAAGAGGCCGGCGCCGCCGCCCCCGTTGCCGCTCCTGCCGCCGCTCCGGCTCCCGCCCCTGTTGCCGCTCCCGTTGCCGCTCCGGCTCCCGCTCCCGCCCCTGCTGCCGCTCCCGCCGCTGCTCCCGCTCCCGCCGGCGCCGGCGCCGTCACCGCTCCGATGAACGGCACCATCTCCAAGATCAACTGCAAGGTCGGCGACACCGTCGGCGCGGATGACGCGGTCGTGATCCTCGAAGCCATGAAGATGGAAAACGAGATCTTCGCGGGCGTTTCCGGCACCGTGAGCGAGATCCGCACCTCTGTCGGCGCTGCCGTACAGCCCGGCGACGTTCTCGTCGTGATCGGCTGATTTTCGCAGCGGTTTCCCAATCTTGAAAGAACCGAGGTAATAAAAAAACATGTTTGTTGCAAAACTTGTGGGTACCTTGGGGAGATTCATCAGCGACAGCGGTTTTGCGAATCTTTCTTGGCAGCAGGCCGTAATGCTTCTCATTTCCTTCGTCCTGATGTACCTCGCCATCGTCAAACAATTTGAGCCGCTCCTGCTTCTGCCGATCGCGTTCGGCATGTTCCTGGCGAACTTCCCGATCGGCGGCGTCAACGATCTGCCCAGCGAAACGCTGCTCTACGTTGCGCCGGACACCTTAAAAACGGCGTTTGCGGAGATACCGAGCCTGCAGAACGTGACATTCCCAATCACATCCAAACTCTCATCGGATCAGATGCTCGCGCTCACCAACTGGTTCAATCTCCACACCAACGCCGCCACCGCGGCCCCCTATATGCAGGCTGAGGAGCACCTCGTCCAGCACCTCACCGCCGACGGCAACCTCGAACTCTTCATCGAGCACACCAACTACGGCGGCCTGCTCTACTACCTGCGCCGCGGCGTCAAACTCGGCATCTATCCGCCTCTGATCTTCATGGGCGTCGGCGCCATGACGGACTTCGGCCCGCTGATGGCGAACCCGACCTCCATCCTGCTCGGCGGCGCCGCCCAGATCGGCATCTTCGGCGCGTATCTCGGCGCCGTCCTGCTCGGCATGACCCCGCAGGAAGCCGGTTCCATCGGCATCATCGGCGGCGCGGACGGCCCGACGGCCCTCTACGTCACCACCAAACTCGCCGAGCACCTGCTTGGCCCGATCGCCGTTGCGGCGTACTCCTACATGGCCTTGGTGCCGGTCATCCAGCCTCCGATCATGAAGGCCCTGACCACCAAGGAAGAGCGCATGATCAAGATGAGCCAGTTGCGCCCCGTCTCCAAAACCGAGAAGGTCATCTTCCCGATCATGGTCACCGCGCTTGTCGGCCTGATCCTGCCCTCCACCGTGCCGCTGCTCGGCATGCTGATGCTCGGCAACCTGATGAAGGAAGCCGGCGTCGTCGACCGCATCTGCAAGACTGCGCAGAATGAGTTGATGAACATCGTCACGATCTTCCTCGGCCTCTCCGTCGGCGCGACCGCCACGGCCGAAGTGTTCCTCACCGCGAAGACCATCAAGATCATGGTGATGGGTGTCGTGGCCTTTGCGGCCGGCACCGCGGGCGGCGTCCTGCTCGCCAAACTCATGAACCTCTTCCGCAAGGAAGGCAACAAGCTCAACCCGCTGATCGGTTCCGCCGGCGTTTCCGCCGTGCCGATGGCGGCGCGCGTCTCCCAGGTTGTCGGCCAGAAGGAAAATCCCTCCAACTTCCTGCTCATGCACGCCATGGGCCCGAACGTCGCGGGCGTGATCGGCTCCGCCATTGCTGCGGGCATGCTGCTCTCCTACCTCAAGTGATCCTCCATCTCTTTTTGTGATCACAGGCGGGACGGCTGCACGGCCGACCGTGCGCCGTCCCGCAATCTCTGTCTTCACCCAGCCCGCCTGCGGGCAATTCTGCACCCAATCCCCCTGTTACCCAGTTTGTGAGAAAGGAAGCTGAACATGGAAGAAAAGAAACTTTCCCCTGTTTCCTTCGATGAGTTTGAGCCTACCACCTACGAGGCCTGGAAGGCGGAAGCCACGACTGCGCTGAAGGGCGGCGACTTCAACAAGAGGTTGTTCACCAAAACCTATGAGGGGATCACGCTGCATCCGATCTACGTCCAGGCGGATGTGGACGCGATCAACGAGACCTCGTCCTTCCCCGGCAGCGCGGACTATCTGCGCGGCACCGATGCCGCCGGCTATCTCGCCGCTCCCTGGGCCATCGCACAGGCGGTCAAGGCTCCCACTCCGAAGGAAGCGAACGAACAGATCCGTCATGAACTCGAAAAAGGCGCCACCGCCGTGAACGTCACGGTGGGCGAAAAGGGCATCCGTCTCTCCGACACCGCGGATGTCAAAGCGCTCTTTGCGGGCGTGGATCTCAAAAAGACCCCCGTCCAGATCGACTGCGGCGCCTCCGCGCTCGCCACGCTCAAACTGTTTGCCGAGGCCGGCGTCGACCTCAAGGCCCTCAAGGGCTGCGTGGGCGGCGACATCTACGGCACGCTGCTGGCGGACGGCCAACTCTCCGCCTCCGTTTTTGCGCTGTTCGATGAGATGGCCGAGAGCGTCAAACTCGCGCCCGGCCTGCGCACCGTTTACATCAACGGCAACGTATACGCAAACGGCGGCGCGAACGCCGTCCAGGAGATCGCCTACTGCATGGCCACCGCCGCCGCTTACATCGGCGCGCTGACCGACCGCGGCGTCGATGTGAACGCCGCCGCTGCCTCCATCCGGTTCGGTTTCTCCCTCGGTTCCAACTTCTTCATGGAAATTGCGAAACTCCGCGCTGCCAGAATGGTCTTCGCCCAGATCGTCGAAGCCTTCGGCGGCGATGAGGAGGCCCGCAAGATCAACGTCTTCGCGCGCACCTCCTCCTTCACCAAGACAATCTACGATCCCTACGTCAACATCCTGCGCACCACCACCGAGGCGTTCTCCGGCGTCGTCGGCGGCATCAACGCGATGGAAGTCGCCCCGCTCGACGAGCCTTTCGGCTCCTCCGATGAGCAGACGACCCGTATTGCCCGCAACATCCAGGTGATGATGCAGAACGAATTCAACCTCCTGCAGCCGGTCGACCCCGCCGGCGGTTCCTGGTATGTCGAGACCATCACCGCCGAACTCGCCAACGCGATCTGGACGAAATTCCAGGGCGTGGAGGCCAAGGGCGGCATCGAGGCCTGCATCCTGGACGGCTCCGTTCAGGCGGACGTCGCCGCCGTTCTCGAGGACCGCTTCGCCAAACTGGCGACCCGTTCCGACAGCGCCGTGGGCACAAACATGTATCCGAACGTGCTGGAGAAGAAACTCGAGCGTCCCGCCGTCGCGCCCGTCGCCGTGACCGGCCCCGCCGTCGTCAAGGCCGAGAAGATCGCCGCGCACCGCTGGACCGAGCGCTTTGAGGCCCTGCGCGAGCGCACCCTCGCCTACGAGGCGCGCACCGGCAAGACCGTCGACATCTTCCTCGCCAACATGGGCCCGATCCCGCAGCACAAAGCGAGAGCCGACTTCTCCGCCGGCTTTTTTGAGGTCGCCCACTTCAACATGCTGCGCAACAACGGCTTTGAGACCGTTGAGGCCTGTGCGGAAGCCGCGGTCAACTCCGGCGCTCCCGTCGCCGTCATCTGCTCGACCGACGCGACCTATCCGGAGATCGTTCCCGCTCTGACGAAACTCATCAAGGCCAAGAAGCCCGATATGACCGTGATGGTCGCGGGCGCTCCCGCCGCCGAGTTCAAGGATTCGTATCTCGAAGCCGGCGTTGACGATTTCGTCCACGTCAGAGCCAACTGCTACGAGATCCTCACCAAGATTCAGGATGCAAGGGGGATCAACTAATGAGTAAGAAGCCTGATTTTTCAAAACTTGCATTTCAGGATAAGAAGGTAGACAAGGCCGCCGAAAAAGCGGCATGGCAGGCGCAGGTGGAAAAGGAGACCGGCAAGCCCCTCTCCGACCTTCTTGAGCGCACCATGGAGCAGATCGACGTCGCCCCCCTGTATACCGCCGAAGATTACGAAGGCGCCACGCACCTCGGCGCGATGGCGGGCATCCCGCCCTATCTGCGCGGCCCGTACTCCACGATGTACGTCAACAAGCCCTGGACCGTACGCCAGTATGCCGGTTTCTCCACGGCGGAGGAATCCAACGCCTTCTACCGCCGCAACCTCGCCGCCGGCCAGAAGGGCCTTTCCATCGCATTCGACCTTGCGACCCACCGCGGCTACGACGCCGACCATCCCCGCGTCGTCGGCGACGTCGGCAAGGCGGGCGTTTCGGTCTGCTCGATTCTCGATATGGAGATTCTCTTCTCCGGCATCCCGCTGGATCAGATGTCCGTCTCCATGACCATGAACGGCGCCGTTCTGCCGGTCCTCGCCTTCTACATCGTCGCCGCCGAAGAGCAGGGCGTCGATAAGAAGGTGCTCGCCGGCACCATCCAGAACGACATCCTCAAGGAATTCATGGTCCGCAACACCTATATTTATCCGCCGGAAGCGTCGATGCGCATCATCGCGGACATCTTCAACTACACCTCCAAGTATATGCCCAAGTTCAACTCCATCTCGATTTCCGGTTACCATATGCAGGAAGCCGGCGCGACTGCGGACATTGAAATGGCATATACGCTGGCCGACGGCCTCGACTATATCCGCACGGGCATCAAGTCCGGCCTGACGATCGACAAGTTCGCGCCGCGCCTCTCCTTCTTCTGGGCCATCGGCAAGAACTACTTCATGGAAGTGGCGAAAATGCGCGCCGCGCGCGTCCTGTGGGCCAAGATCGTCAAGCAGTTCGACCCGCAGAACGTGAAGTCCATGTCGCTGCGCACCCACAGCCAGACCTCCGGTTGGTCGCTGACCGCGCAGGATCCGTTCAATAACGTTGCGCGCACCTGCATGGAAGCCATGGGCGCCGCGCTGGGCCACACCCAGTCGCTGCACACCAACGCGCTGGACGAAGCGATCGCGCTGCCGACCGACTTCTCCGCCCGCATCGCCCGCAACACCCAGCTTTACATCCAGGATGAGACGAAGGTCTGCAAGGTCATCGACCCGTGGGGCGGCTCCTACTATGTGGAGGCCCTCACCGACGAACTGATCCGCCGCGGCTGGGCGCACATCCAGGAAGTCGAGGAACTCGGCGGCATGGCCAAGGCCATTGAGACCGGCCTGCCCAAGATGCGCATCGAAGAGGCTGCCGCCCGCCGCCAGGCGCACATCGACTCCGGCAAGGAGAAGATCGTCGGCCTCAACTACATGCAGCTCGATCACGAGGACGCGATCGACATTCTCGAGGTCGACAACACCGCCGTGCGCCAGGCGCAGATCGCGCGCCTCGAAAAACTGCGCGCCAACCGCAACCAGGCCGAAGTCGACAAATGGCTCGACGCCATCACCGAGTCGATGCGCACCGGCAAGGGCAACCTGCTGGAACTGGCTGTTGAGGCCGCCCGCGCAAGAGCAAGTTTGGGAGAGATCTCGATGGCGATCGAAAAAGTCTGCGGCCGCCACAAGGCCGTAATCCGCTCCATTTCCGGCGTGTACTCCAGCGAATTCAGCGATGACGAGGTCATCGAGGAAGTCCGCCAGATGACCGACGAGTTTGAGAAGCGCGAAGGCCGCCGTCCGCGCATCATGGTCGCCAAAATGGGCCAGGACGGCCACGACCGCGGTGCTAAGGTGGTCGCCACCGCCTACGCCGACATGGGCTTCGACGTCGACGTCGGCCCGCTGTTCCAGACGCCTGAGGAGACCGCCCGCGACGCTGTCGACAACGACGTGCATATCGTCGGCATGTCCTCGCTGGCGGCCGGCCACAAGACCCTGCTGCCGCAGCTGGTCGAGGAACTCAAGAAACTCGGCCGCGAGGACATCATGGTCATCGCCGGCGGCGTCATTCCTGCGCAGGACTACGACTTCCTCTATGAGCACGGCGCCACCTGCATCTTCGGGCCGGGGACCATCATCCCCGTGGCCGCCCGCGAGATGCTGATCGCGCTCAACAAGCGCCTCGGCTACGACAAGTGATCCCTTATCCGAGAAAAAACGCTCCGCAGATGCGGAGCGTTTTTTTCGGCGGCGGTCCGCCCGCATTTTTCCCCGCAGGCATGCGGCGAACACGCTTGCTTTTCTTTGACTTTCTCCCCTGCATGGAGTATACTGGGGAGGAAGAATCCGCAAGGAGGCGTTTTGTGATGCCCGAATACACGACCTATCGCCCCGATTGGCAGCCCGAGGACGCCGGCAGCGAATTTGCCTGCCAGGTGATGACGGGGATCGACGAGAAAAAACTCGCGGAGCGGGCCGCCGCCAAGCGCGCCGCCCCGCCGCAGTTCGTCCGCAGGGAACTGACCGTGGACGACTACGTGCAGGGCGTTCTCCGGCAGGACCGCATGGTCCTCGCGCGCGCGATCACCCTTGTGGAATCGAATGCGCCGAAGCACTTCGCGCTCGGGCAGGAAATCATTCAGAAGATCCTCCCCTACACCGGAAACGCCACGCGCGTGGGCATCACGGGCGTCCCCGGCGCGGGCAAGAGCACCTTGATCGAAGCGCTCGGCAACCGTCTGTGCGATGCGGGCCACAAGATCGCCGTGCTCGCCGTCGACCCCTCGAGCCATGTGAGCCACGGCTCCATCCTCGGCGACAAGACGCGCATGGAAACGCTCACCAAACGCAAGGAGGCGTTCATCCGCCCCTCCCCTTCGGGCGGCACGCTCGGCGGCGTTACCCGCAAGAGCCGCGAAACGATGCTGCTCTGCGAGGCCGCGGGATACGATACGATCCTAGTGGAAACGGTCGGCGTTGGGCAGAGCGAGACGACCGTCCGCTCGATGGTCGATTTCTTCCTCTATGTGGTGCTCACCGGCGCGGGCGACGATCTGCAGGGCATCAAAAAAGGCGTGATGGAGACGGCCGACGCCATCCTCGTCAACAAGGCCGACGGCGACAACAAATTCCGCGCCGAAGTTGCGCGCAGCGAATATGAACAGATCCTGCACTATCTGCGCCCCGCCACCGAGGGCTGGACGACGAAGGCCTACACCTGCTCCTCTGTCACCGGCGAGGGCATCGCGGAGATCTGGGAGGTCGTGGAGACTTTTATGCGTCAAATGCGCGAGCGCGGCACGTTGGAAAGCCGCCGCCAGCAGCAGACGCTCTCTTGGGTCTATCAGATGACCGAAGAACAGATCCGCAACCGTATCGTGACCAACCCGAACGTTGTCGCCTGCATGGAGGATGTGAGCCGCCGCATCTCGAATTCGACGATGTCCGCCACAGCCGCCGCGCAAACGCTGCTCGACGCGATCGAGATCGAACTCAAAAAATAAAAGCGGGCCCCTCGGAAAGGAACTGCCCCGCTTTATCGATCAATCCGGCCAAACGAAAAAGAGCCGCAGAATGGTTCTTTCTGCGGCTCTGCGTTTTCGATAACGGTGATTCAAAGCACCGCGCCGAGGATCGTGCGCAAGCCGGTCAGCAGACCGTAAACGGCGGCCGCCGTGAGCAGGCATTGCGCCGTCACGCCGATCGAAAGGGCGATTTCCGCGCGGCGCTTTTCCAGATCCAACAGTTTTGCAAGCGCGCACGCAGCGAGGGCGCCGATCCCCGTGAAAGGCGCCGCCACAATAAAGGCAAGCGTGCGGTAGGCGTGTTGCTCGATCCCCTCCTTGTGCCGCTCGATATATCGGTCGATCGTATCGAAAAATGTTTCAAAAATGCGCCACCTGCGCAAGTGCTCGATCGTTTCTCGTTTGAGCTGCATCATCAGCAGCAGCGAAGTGATCGCCCCCGCCGAAGAGATCAGGAACGCTGCGATCCAATCGAAGCGCATCGCCGCCGCAAACACGAGCGCACCGTGCAGCCCGATAAAGGGCAGCGCAGAGCAGAGATAGATCAAAATGCCCGTGTGGACCATCTCCGCCCAATTCAGTTCTGCGGACATGTGCATTCCTCCTTCGGGCAGCCGCCGATCATCGGCGGGACGTTTTCGGCATAGAAATCAAGCGGCAAGCCACAACACTTCACAGCGCTTCGCAGACGGCGAGCGCATACCCCTCGATCTCGTCGGAGAGCGTATAGGAAAATCCCGGGGGGCCTGCGATTGCCCCGTCCTGCGCAACAAGGAATTGCACCCGCAGCATCTCCGTCACCCCGGCGTCGGGATTGGCCTTGCGCCACGCCTCCTTGAGCGCCCAGACACACGTAAAGGCGCGGTCGGGATCCTCGCGGTCGAGTGCAGCCGTTTCCTGCGCGGAGCAGACGCGGCGGATCACGCGCGATGAAACGGGCTTGATCTTCTGCACATCCACGCCGACCGCACGGTCGGATATGGCGCAAGCGACATATTCCCCGCTGTGGGAAAGGCTGATATAGGCTGCGTTTTCGCGCACGCAGGGCCGACCTTTCGTGTCGAAGCAAAGCAATTCGGGCGAAAGGCCGAATTCCGCCAGCGCGCGCCTGGCGAGCAATTCCGCCGCAAGGGAATTCGCGCGGGCGCGCCGCGTCGGCAGGCGAAGCGCTTTGATGCGCCGCCGCTCGCTGACAAGGTTTACGGCTTGCCCGATTGCCTCGCGGCTGTCATCGGTTTTACAAAACAGCAGCATGGCTGCTCCTTTCACCATCACAGGGGGAATCGGTTTGAACGGTACGGACCGCCTTTTTCGGGACGACGCAACCGGCATGACGATGGCGGCGGTGGTACTCGGCCTCGCCATGACCGATCAATACGACGCCGACGAGCAGAATGTGATTGCCGATCTGCTTTTCGCCGCCGCGCAGGCGATCTCAACCCGGGCCTCGCTGATGCCGCAGGGCAGTTCTCCGCGCGAGAACCACTGATGCCGGCGCCTTTCCTCGTCCTTTCAAAATTATCCCTTTTTTTCTTTGAAAATGCAAGAGTGTCCGCGCAAATTCGGGACACTCTCCGGTTTTTATCCGAAAACACTTGCAAAGACGCAAACGGAGGAAGCAAAACGCGCCTTCCTCCACACTATGGAAATAGTACCCTCTGCGGAAAGGAGTGACGCCATGCCGCCGATCATCCGAGTGCACGACCTGTGCAAGGTATACCGCGTCGGCACGGAAAAGGTGCATGCGCTCGATCACATCGACCTGACCATCGAAAAGGGCGAGATCTGCTGCATCGTCGGCACCTCCGGTTCCGGCAAATCGACGCTGCTCAACCAACTTGCCGGTCTCGAACCACCCACCCGCGGCAGCGTCCATATCGGGAAATACAACATCTCCAAGATGAGCGAAAACGAACTCGCGTCGTTCCGCCAGCGGCACATCGGCTTCATCTTCCAGTCCTACAACCTTTTTATGACGATGACGGCCCTCGAGAACACCGCCGCCCCCCTGCTGTATCGCGGGATGCCCCGCCAATTGCGCACCAAAAAGGCCGTGAAGATCCTGCGGGAAGTCGGGCTCGGCGACCGCATGAAGCATAAGGCCGGGCAACTTTCGGGCGGGCAGCAACAGCGCGTCGGCATCGCGCGCGCATTCGTCGCAAATCCCGCGATCGTCTTTGCGGACGAGCCGACGGGCAACCTCGACAGCCGCACGACGATCGAAGTGATGGAACTGCTGGTGCGCCTTGCACGCGAACACATGATCACGTTCATCCTCGTCACGCACGACACGGAACTCGCGGAATATGCCGACCGCGTCGTCACTCTCAAGGACGGGCGGATCATCGATGATTGCCGCAAGGAGCCGACTCCGCCCGCCCCTGCGGACGGTCCGCCGCAGGAAACCGCAGCCGAAGAGGCGCCGACAGCGTTGGAATTCGACCCCGAAGCGAAGGATGCGCCCTCTCCGGTCCCCGAAAGCCCGGCACAGAGCCCGCCCGTTGAAGAAGCGGCGCTGCCCGCGCCGGAAGACCTGCCGATCCCGAATGAAACGGAGGAACCGAACGAATGAAACGACTGTTTGCTTTGTTGCTCGCGCTCGCCTTTGCGCTGGGCTTTTCCATGACGGCGCTGGCAGCGGATGAGACCCCCATCTGCAGTTTGGAAGGCGTCTACAACAGCAGCGGAAACGCGGTGACCAAGATCCGGCGCTCAAGCGCCGTCATCCTCCGGTACTCCGTAACCGACCCGAACGTGTTCGTCGGCCGCGGGGAAAGCGCGGATTCCGCCATTCTCAACGCGGTCAGCAGCACGTTCGACTGCTCGTTCGTCCCGACCTCCTCGTTCAGCCAGACGAAGGGCAAGAGCATTTCCAAGAGCGTCAGCGCCAGCGGCAGCGGCTTCCTCCAAATCGGGCTGGAGATCCCCGTTTCCTACACCGGAAAGGGCGACGATGTGGAGTTTTCCATCTCCTACGCCACCGCCACGGATATCATGCCGAAGATCTACACCGTGACCAGCAGCGTCCCCTACTGCGAGGAATACAAAGAGAAGACGGACACGGAGAAAGAAGACGACGAAGAAGAACTCGCCCCGCTGACGCCCTACATCATCGTCTCCAACTACTCCTACGGCGGGACGAGCGTGAACGCGGGCAGCGAATTTACGCTTTCGCTGACGATGCGCAACACCAGCAGCGAGTGCGATCTCGAAAACATCAAGATGAACCTCATCCCGCGCGGCTTCTTCTCCGTCGCGAGTTCCTCGAATACGTTTTACATCGATCGGCTGTCCGCAGGGGGCGAGATCTCGAAATCCGTCCTCATCAAGGCAGGCATGTCGAAAAACACCGACAACGACGACACCAACAGCATCGAAATCTCATTCAATTACCAATACACGGTCGACAAGACCCGCAAGGACGGCGCCTCGAACGAAATGATCACCATCCCCGTCATCTTCCCCGACCGCTTTGAACTCGGCATGCTCGAGATCGGGAACGACGTCGTGTTCGCGGGCGACGAATGCAGCATTTATCTGCCGATGGTAAACAAAGGGCGCAGCAGCGTCTACAATCTCTCGGCATCGGTGGAATGCGAGGACTGCGCGCCCGTGCAGGTCCAGTACATGGGCAACCTCGCCGCAGGCGCCGACACCGGCGCGGACTTTTCACTCGTCTTCCCCGAGGGGGGCGAGTACAGCGGTACCATCGTCGTGACCTATGAGGACGCCAACGGAGAGGAACGCACCGCGAAAGCGCCGTTCACCGTCACCGTGACGGATTTTGAGGGCATGTTCGATCCCAACGACATCCCTCCCGACGACTTCCCCATGGATCCGGACACCATGAATGTGGATGCAGGCCCGTTCACAAAACGGAACCTGGCGATCGGCGGCGGTGCGGCGGTCGTTGTGATCGGCGGCATCGCATACGTGCTCCACAAGCGGCGCAAGGCGAAGGAATGGATGGACGATGAAGAAATCTGATCTGCTGCAGATGTGCCTGCGCAATCTGGCGCGGCGCAAATTCCGCACCTTTCTCACGCTCCTCGGCGTGATTGCGGGCACCTGCGCGGTCATCCTGATGATCGCGATCGGCCTCGGCATGCAGAAATCGACGAACGAGAGCCTCGCCCAAATGGGCGACCTCACGCGCATCGAAATCTACAGTTATGCCTCCGGCAAAGGCGCCACGCTGCTCAACAACGATGCCATGCGCAACATTCTGTCTCTGGACCATGTGGTGACCGCCACCCCCTACTACTACCCCACCTATCTCAACGGCACGCTCTGCGCGGGGCGCGGCGACCGCTACCAGGCGGGGATGTACAACGTGGTGGGCGTGTATCCCGAGGCGCTGGAGATCCTCGGGATCCGCCTCTCAAAGGGAACGTGGGAGGAGGCGTTCAAAGAGCCGAACTCCCTGATCGCGGGGCAGTACTTTGCCTACAACTTCCGCGATACGCGCAAATCGAGGAACAACCAGGTCTACTACTGGCAGACCGACCGCAACGGCAACATTGCCGATCCGTTTTTCGACATCCGCGAGGAGAAACTGACCTTCCGCCCGAGCGAAGATGCCAACACCGCGGCGAGCGCTTCCGCGAAGGCGAAGAGTTACGTGATCCCCGTCAGCGCCGTAATGATCGAGGACTGGCGCGTCGGGTACCAGACGGTGCAGGGCGGGTTCATGTCCGTCACCGACATCATGAAACTCGAAGAGGACTACATGAAGGCCAACAAGATCAAAGCCGGCAGCGACTACGGCAGTTTCAACGAGGCCGTGGTCAAAGTGAGCGATATCGACCATGTGGAAGAGGTCGAAACGGCCATCCAGAACATGGGGTACGAGACCTACTCGATGGAGACGATCCGCAAGCCGATGCAGGAACAGACGCAGCAGATCCAACTGTTCCTCGGCATGATCGCGGGCGTTTCGCTCTTCGTCGCGGCGCTCGGCATCATCAATACGATGCTGATGAGCGTCTATGAGCGCACCCGTGAGATCGGGATCATGAAAGTGGTGGGATGCCGCGTCTCCGATATCCGCTCGATCTTTCTGATCGAAGCGGGATGCATCGGGCTGATGGGCGGCATTCTCGGCGCCCTGCTCAGTTGCGGCATCGCCTATGCCGCCAATCATTTCGGTTTTTCCATCAACCTCGGCATCACCGGCTGGCTCGGCGACGGCGGCGCCCAGCAGATGTTCCTGATCACGCCGTGGCTCATCGGCATGGCGCTGGTCTTCTCCACACTGATCGGGCTGATCTCGGGTTTTGCGCCCGCCAACCGCGCCGTCAAAATCTCGGCCCTGACAGCCATCCGGCAGGAATGACGCAAACCGCAACCGTGCTTGCAGCCGCCCGCTGCGCGCCGAAGGCGCGCGGCGGGTTTTTTGCGCCCATGGCGCGGCCGCTTCCCGATTCCCGCGCGAAAAAGCCGCCCCGAGGCGCTTTGCGCCTCGGGGCGGCCGCGGGGGCCTTTTCTTTTGCGGTTCACTCGTCCTTTGCGGCTTCCTTGAGCGATGCGGCAAGGCCTGCAAGGCCCTGCAATTCAGTCGGGATCAGGATCTTCGTCGCCTTGCCGTCTGCGGCCTTCTCAAACGCCTCAAAACTCTTGAGCGTGAGCACGGCCTTCGTCGGCGCGGCCTCGTTGAGCAGGCGGATCGAATCCGCCATCGCCTGCTGCACCATCAGCACAGCGCGCGCCTCGCCCTCGGCCTCGCGGATCTTCTGCTCGCGGATCGCGTCCGCGCGCAGGATCGCGGACTCCTTCTCGCCCTCGGCCACCAGGATCTGGCTGCGCTTTTCGCCTTCGGCGCGCAGGATCGCCTCGCGGCGCTCGCGCTCGGCCTTCATCTGCTTCTCCATCGCGTCCTGGATCTCACGCGGCGGGATGATGTTTTTGAGTTCGACGCGGTTGACCTTGATGCCCCACTTGTCCGTGGCGGTATCCAGCACAGCCGTGATCTTCGAGTTGATGACGTCGCGCGAGGTGAGCGTGTGGTCGAGTTCCATCTCGCCGATGATGTTGCGCAGGGTGGTAGCGGTCAGGTTTTCAATCGCCGCCAGCGGACGTTCCACGCCATAGGTAAACAACTTGGCGTCCGTGATCTGGAAGAAGACCACCGTGTCGATCTGCATCGTGACGTTGTCTTTCGTGATCACGGCCTGCGGATCGAAGTCGACGACCTGTTCCTTCAGCGATACGCGCTTGGCGATGCGGTCAAAAAACGGGATCTTGAAGTGCAGGCCGGTCTCCCATGTCGCATGGTAGGCGCCGAGGCGCTCGATGACATAGACCGTCGCCTGCGGGACGATGCGGACGTTCGTCCCCACGAGCCAAAACAGAACCAGAACGATGACAATGAACATGACTCCACCGAGAATACCGGGCATAGTCGGATTCCTCCTTTTCGATTCAGACACGCTCGACGATCACTTTTGTGCCGTCGATCTGTTTCACCAAAACCGTTTCTCCCTCCGCGATAGGGGCCCCGTCGTCGCTGCGGGCCGCCCACGAAAGGCCGTTGACGAGCACGCGCCCCTCTCCGGAGATGTTGTCGATCTCCTGTGTCACGCGGCCCATCATGCCGATGGTGCGGTCCGCATTGGTGCTGATCTTTTTCACGTGCAGCAGTTTGACCGCCGCGGGCCGTGTGAACAGGATCATCACGATGCTGACCGCCACAAACACCGTCAACTGCAGCCAGAGAGGCGCGCCCAGCATCGCCGGCAGCACGGCCGCCAGCGCGCCCGCCGCGAACCAGATCGCAACCAGATCGACCGTGACGGCCTCAAAGATCCCGAGCAAAATCGCCAGGATCAGCCAGAACAAAGGTGCCCATCGCAAAAACGTGATCAACATGCGGCTCCCTCCTTCCTTCTGCCGGTCATCTTGACCGCAAGGCGCAGCGCCGCATCGAGGCGGTCCATCTCCGCCGCAAGCACCTCTTCGCCCGCCGGCGTGATGCGATAGACCTTGCGGCGGTCGACCTCGCTGTCCACTTCGATCAGTCCGTCCTGCTCCATCTTATAGAGAATGGTGTAGACCGTAGAGGCGCCGAGGCTGACGCGCCCCTGCGTCGCCTGCGAGGCCATCTGCATCAAAGCATAACCGTGATGCGGCTCCCGCAGGAACAAGAGGATCAGAAAGGCGGGCTCGCTCATCGGCAGATACGATGCGATCAGCCGCCCGTTTGCCTGATACATTTGTTTTCCCTCCTCCTTCTGCAATTATTACGGTATTCAATATATCAAATCTCGATATATCATCAAATGTATTATATCAGGTTTCGAAATATCTGTCAACCATTTTTGCGCGGATTTGACCAGCTTTTGCAAAAGGCGGTTTCTCTCGACAGGCCGCCAAAATCCCGCGCGGATTTGCCGCGTGAAAATTGTTAAGAAATTGGAAATCCTCTGCCGCTGCCATTGACTTTTTATAAAAAGTTAAGTATATTAAATTTGTTCATTTTGCTTGGTTAGCCGATGCTAAATAAAGGAAGGATCGCATGGAACACCACCCCCTTTCCGGACAGTTGCTCCTGCAGTTGTTCGACTTCCCGAAAGCGGGACAAAAATGCCGCGAACGGATGCGGTTTTCCCCCAGCGAGATCGTGCTTCTCGGCACGCTGGTGTATCGACGGAGCACCCGGGACACCACGATCACCATGTCGGAAATCAGCGAACTGCTCGGGGTCTCCAAACCCGCGGCGACGCAGTTGGTGCTGCGCCTCTGCCTCAAAGGGCTTTTGGAGCGCTTCCACGACGAGCGGGACCGCCGTGTCATCCGCGTGCAATTGGCGCCGCAGGCATCGCATCTGATTGAGGAGCATATCGAGTCGCTTCTCACCTCCGTCGACCGCGTCATCGTCGCGCTCGGCGAAGAAAAAAGCCGGCAACTGCTCGAACTGCAGCAGGAATTTCATCGGGCGCTCTTCGACAACATCGTCTGCAGCGCCGGTGCAGGCCCGAATTCCACTGCATCCGATCCGATCACTCACAGGGAGGCAATCGTATGAAACGAACTCTGAAACTGCCTGCGCTGCTGTTCGCGGCGCTTTTCACCGCAACCGCCTGTTCTTCCCAGCAGGCCGTAACGGCCGCCGCCGAACCGGAGGTTGTCTCCGTCGCCGCGGTGGCGGCTTCGCGCGGGACGCTTGAGCATCGGACCGCCTATTCGGGGCGCGTCGCCCCCGCGGAATCGGTCTACATCATCGGCAAGGTCAGCGGCACCGTCAGCGCCACCTATTTCGAGGTGGGCGACGAGGTAAAAGCCGGCGACCTGCTCTATGAGATCGACCCCGTCGACGTGATGCTCTCGGTGAACCAGGCGCTGGCGGCCTACAACACCGCCGCCGCGCAAACAGCCATGCAACTCGGCAGCACATACGATGCGCAGATCCTGCAGTCGGAATCGGCCCGCACGCAAGCGCGCCTCGGCTATAAGTCCGCAGAGGAGGCCGTGGATAAACTGGAAAAATCCATCACCGCGCTCGACAAACAGATCAACTCCACCGAGGCGGCCTCTGCCGCCGTCCTCTTCGGCTCCGCCGCCTCCTCGACCGACATCAGCGAGGAGGGCGAGAAACTTTTGAAGTCCCTCAGCCTGGACGCGGACGATTATATCAAGGACGGCGTGTTCAACGCCGAAAAAGCCAAAGCGGCGGTCCTCAACGCCCTGAAAAAGAACCGCGAAACGCTCGAAACCAGCCTGAAATCGGCAGAAACCGCCCAGAAGCAGGCGGACACCGGATACGATGCGGCCCGCCGCGCCACGGCGCTGACCACGGGCGACGCCTATGCGGAGGCGGAAGCGGTTGCAAACGCCTCGCTCGCACAGGCCAGGGCCGCGCTGGACGTCGCGATGGCGCAGGTCGGCTACTGCAAGGTGACCACGCCGATCAGCGGCACCGTGGAACTCAAGAGCGTCTCCGTCAACGGTATGTCCGCTCCGTCCACGCCCGCTTATGTGATCTCCAACAAGGAAACGATGCAGGTCACGTTCGGCGTGCCGGCCGATACGGCGCGCAAGTTCGAGATCGGGGACGCCGTCACGGTGGAGAACGGCAAGATCGCGCACAGCGCCGTGATCGTGGAGATCGCCGAAATGGTCGACCAGGCGAGCGGCCTGTTCCCCGTGAAGGTGAACATCACCGATGAATGCGGCGACCTGCTGACCGGCATCGCCGTGAAACTGACCGCCACGACCGACCGCGCCGAAAACGCGCTCCTGATCCCCACCGGCGCGATCTACTATGACGACGGTGCCGCCTACGTCTACGTCGCGCGCGACGGTGCGGCCGTCAAGACATTCGTCGAGACCGGCATCTTTGCCGACGGCAAAACCGAGATCACGGACGGCCTCTCCGCGGGCGACCTCGTCGTGACGACGTGGGACTCCCACCTGCGCGACGGCGCGCTCGTCTCCGTCAAGGAGGGCTGATGCATGTTCGGTCTCACCAAAACTGCCCTGCGGCGGCCGGTCTCGGTCTTCCTGCTCGTCGTCGCGCTGCTGTTCTTCGGCGTCACCTCGGTGGTTTCCACGCCGCTGGAACTGATCCCCAACATCGAGATGCCGTATCTTATCATCTACGTGCCCTATCCCGGCGCACCGCCCGAGGACGTGGAATCCCTCGTGACCGAGCCGGTCGAGGACGCGCTCTCGACCGTCAGCGGCGTGAAAAACGTGCAATCCATCTCGTCGGAGCACGTTGCGATGATCGGGCTGGAATTCAACTACGGCACGAACCTGGAACAGGCACACACCGACGTTCAGAACAATCTCGAACTCTATAAGAGCCAACTTCCCGAAGACGCCGGCGATCCGACCATCGTGGAGATCAGCATGAGCATGATGCCGACGATGACGCTCTCCGCCTCCGCGACCGGCGACGTCGACCTCTCCTCCCTTGTGAAAGACGTGGTCGCGCCGGAACTCGAGCGCCTCGCGGGCGTCGCCTCCGTCAGCGTGGCGGGCGGCGGCAGCGACTATATTCAGGTCGAACTCAACGAGCAGGCCGTGCAGCAATACGGCCTGAACATTTCAACGATCGCGCAGGTCATCGGCGCAGCCGATTTCTCAATGCCGGTCGGCACGCTCGCGCAGGGCGATATCGACCTCACCGTGCGCGGCGGCATCAACTACCCCACGATGGAGAGCCTGCGCGAGATCCCGATCACGCTGCGCACGGGCGATGTGGTGCGCCTTTCCGATATCGCAAGCATCTCCTACCGCGCTGAGGACACCGCCTCGTTCAGCCGCTACAACGGCATGGAGAACATGTCCCTCGTCGTCTCCAAGCGCTCGAGTGCATCCACACTTTCCGTCACGCGCGCGGCCACGCGGGTCGTCAACGAACTCAACGCCCGCAACCTCGGCTTCCGGCTCGGCATCATCTACGATGCGAGCGATATGATCCTGCAGGCGCTTTCCTCTCTGGTCAAAGCACTCCTCTACGGCGTTTTGCTGGCGATGGCGGTGCTGTTCCTCTTCTTCGGGGACTGGCGCGCCTCGCTGATCGTCGGCACCTCGATCCCGGTCTCGCTGCTCGTCACGATCTGCGCGATGAGCCTGATGGGCTTCACCTTCAACATGATGTCGATCGGCGGTCTCGTGGTCGGCATCGGCATGATGGTCGACAACTCGATCGTCGTGATCGAGAGTTGCTTCCGTATGCGGGAAAGCGGCCTGAGCATGAAGGAGTCCGCCCTCGAGGGCACCCGCATCGTGTCGGCTTCGATTTTCGCCTCCACGCTCACCACCATCGTGGTATTTTTGCCGATCGCGTTCCTCAAAGGCATGTCAGGCGAACTGTTTTCGGAACTGTGTTTCACGATCGTGTTCTCGCTCGCCGCGTCGCTGCTCTCCGCCGTGACGCTCGCGCCCCTGGTCTTTTATCGCATCGCGCCCGTCGCGCATGAATACCGCCTCGTCTCCCGCGTGATGAACACGCTGTACGGTTGGTACGGCAAGTTCCTTCCGCACACCTACCGGCACAAATGGATCGTCGTGCTCGTCGCCGTGCTGTTGCTCGTCGGCTCCGCCTCGCTGCTCGGCACGGTCGGCGTCGAACTGCTGCCCGCAACCGACGAGGGGACGATCCAGATCGACCTCAATACCCGCCCGGGCCTTTCGTCGGACGTTATCAACGAAAAAACAATGGAACTGGAGGCGCTTGTCGCCTCGCATCCGGACGTCGATCACTACTACGCCACATCGGGCGGCAGCGGCCTCTCCTCCCTGACGGGCGGCACCGCGAGCGCCAACATCACGGCCTACCTCAAAAAGGGACACGAAAAAACAACGAACGAGATCATCGACGAGTGGCGCGCCGCGACGGCGGAAACCCTCGATTGCACGATCAGCGTCAGCAACTACTCCACGACCTCGCTGATGACCGGCGGCGCCGACGTGACGATCACGCTCGAATCGAACGATCTCGAACGCCTCAAGCAGGCGGAGCCGCTGATCGTCTCCCACCTGGAGGAAAGCCCCTATATTGTGCGCGCTTCCTCCAATATCTCGGCCGGAACACCGCAGGCCGAGATCCATGTCGATCCGATCAAGGCCGCAGCCAACGGCCTCGTGCCCGCCTCGGTGCTCAATACCGTCTATACGATGATCGGCGGCAAGGAGGCCATGACCCTTTCGATCGACGGCCGGGACTACTCCGTCAAGGTCGAATACCCGAAGGACCGCTTTTCCAAACTCAGCGATCTCGACAGCCTGATGATCCCGAACGCGGCCGGCATGCAGGTGCCGCTCTACGATATCGCCACGATCGAGTACTCCGACAGCCCCTCGTCGATCACCCGCTACAACGGCATGTATCAACTGCAGGTCAAGGGGCAGAAGTCCACCAATGCGCCGATGCGCCTTTCCGCCGATCTGACCGCCTCGGTGCGCCAGTTGGAACTGCCGGACGGCGTGGAGGTCGTTCTGAGCGACGACGAGCAGCAGATCATCGAGGAGTTCACGGGGATCCTGCGGGCGATCGTGATCGCCATCTTCCTCGTCTTCCTCGTAATGGCGATGCAGTTTGAGTCGCCGCGCCTCTCGATCGCGATTATGATCTCGCTGCCGTTCGCCGCGGTCGGCTCCTTCCTCGCCCTGTTCCTGACGAATACCACGCTCAATATGCCCTCCCTGATGGGATTTTTGATGCTCGTCGGTATCGTCGTCAACAACGGCATCCTGCTGATCGACACGGCCAACGGGCTGCGGCGCGATCAGAAGATCCCGCGCGAGGATGCGCTGCTGCAGGCCGGCATGCTGCGCATGCGCCCGATCTTTATGACGAGCCTGACGACCATCCTTGCGATGGTGCCGACCGCCGTCTCCACGGGCGGAAACGGCCGCCTGATGAGCGGTATGGCGTGGGTCATCATCGGCGGTATGGTCGCTTCCACGCTCCTCACGCTGATGCTGCTGCCCGCTTTCTACCTGCTGCTGAGCAGCAAGCACACCCCCGAGGAGATCGACGAAATGCGCAACCGGAAGTTGGCGGCGCGCGAAGCCCGCGAGCGCGAACGCGCTGCAAAATACGCGCGCCGATAACGCCCCTGCGCAATCCATACCCGAACCGAAGCGGACGGCAGACGCCGTCCGCTTTTCGCATCTCCCGTTTCCCCCGAACGGCTATACCCGCCTCGTCGCAGCAAAAAATCCGGCTCCGCCGCAGGACCCTGCGGCGGAGCCGGATTTTTGCATAGGTTGCGGCCCTTTGCGGGGCCGGTCTGCGGGGACGCCGTTTCAGGCTGAGAGCACCCCGAGATGTTCCAGCAGGATCTGCAGCCCGATCAGGATCAGGATCCCGCCGCCCGCCAACTCGGCTTTGGAGCGAAAGCGAAGCCCGAACACGTTGCCGACCCTGAGCCCCGCCATGGAGATCAAAAACGTCGTCGCGCCGATGAGGGCCAGGGCGGGGGCGATCCGCACGTCCGGCAGAACAGCCAGCGTGATCCCGACGGCCAGCGCGTCGACGCTTGTCGCAACGGCGAGCAGCGCCATCGTCCCCGGGGCAAAAGAACCGCTTGTCTCCCCTTGTTCCTCCGAAAACGCCTCGCGGATCATGCCGATACCGATCAGCGTAAGCAGCCCGAACGCGATCCAGTGGTCAAACGCCTCAATATACCGGACGAACGCCGAACCGAGCACGTAGCCGACGGCCGGCATCAGCGCCTGAAACCCGCCGAACCACAGGCCGACGGCGAGATAATGGCGCGGCTTGATCTGCCGGGTGGAGAGCCCCTTGCAGACCGAAACGGCAAACGCATCCATCGAAAGCCCCAGCGCGATCAAGAACAGCCTTGTGGTCCCCATGGCATCCTCCCCGTAGTCCAGAATACGCGGCGCACGCGCAAGAAAGAACGCTCCCCGGGGCGACCCGGGGAGCGAAAGCAGGCGTCATTCCACCGAAATGATGAAGTAGTAGACGGGCTGCCCGCCGTTGATGAGCGCGACCTCGATCTCTTCGCCGAGTTTCAGGCGGATCGCGTCCGCGATCTGCTGCGCATCCTCCTCGGAGACATCTTCCCCGTAAAGGACCGTCACAAAGGAGCATTCGCCCTTCTTGCGCTTCACGAGCAGGCGCGCCAGCCGCACCGCCGCCTTCTGCAGATCCTTATCCACAAAGGCAAGTTTGCCGTTCTCGAGCGCGAGGATCTCCCCCTCGCGGATCTTGTGGCCGTCGAACTCGCTCTCGCGCGCGGCAAACGTGATATGTCCCGTCGAAACCTGATCGGCGGCGGCGCTCATGGCAAGATAGAGCGCATCCGGATCCAGTTCCTCCTCGTAGGCGAGCATCGCCGAGAGGCCCTGCGGGATCGTCTTGGTCTGCAGCACCATCACTTTGCGGTCTGCCAGGCGGATCGCCTGCTCGGCCGCCATAATGATATTCTTGTTGTTGGGCAGCACAAAAACCGTTTCGGCCGGCGTTGCATGGATGGCGCCGAGGATATCGTCGGTCGAGGGGTTCATCGTCTGCCCGCCCGAAACGATCTGATCCACCCCGAGATCGGTGAACAACTGGTGGATCCCTTCCCCCGCCGCAACGCTCACAAACCCATAGCGCTTGCCGGGATCAACGGGCACATACGCATAGGCGCTGCTGGGGCTCTGCGCCTCTTCGCGGGCCTTTTTCTCCGCATTGGAGGCCACCCGCTCGCGGAATTGCTCGCGCATGTTTTCGATCTTGATCTTCGTGAGGGAGCCGTGCTCCAGCGCCGCCTGCAGCGCCTTGCCGGGGTTGTTGGTGTGCACGTGCACCTTGATGATCTCGTCATCTTCAACCAAAACGACGCAATCGCCGATCGACTCGAGGAACGCACGCAGCTGCGCGGAATCCTTCGCCTGCCGCCCCCGCATCACGATGAATTCGGTGCAGTACGTAAACGTGATTTCGCCCGAAAAGCCGTGGTCATCCCGGAAGAAGGCCGCCTCCTGCGGCGGCTCCTTGGCCGCGGAAGCCTCTTCGCCCTCCGCCGCCACAATGCCGTTTCCGGCGATCACCTCGCGCATGCCGGCCATCACATACAAAAAGCCCTTGCCGCCCGCGTCGACGACGCCCGCCTTTTTGAGGACGGGCAGCAGTTCGGGCGTCTGCTCCAGCGCCTCCTCGGCGGCCGCGATCATTTCGTCCCACAGGGCGAGCACATCGCGCTCGCCGCGGTCGACGGCCTCCCGCGCGCGCTCGGCAGCCGCGCGGCTGACGGTGAGGATCGTGCCCTCGGTGGGCTTCATCACCGCCTTGTAAGCGGAGGCGACGCCGCGCTCAAACGCCACGGCGATCTCTTCGCAGCCCGCTTCCCTGCAGTCGGCAAAGCCCTTGGAGATCCCGCGGAACAGCAGCGAAAGGATCACGCCCGAGTTTCCGCGCGCGCCGCGCAGCAGCGCGCCCGCGGCGGTTTTGGAAACCTCCGCAACCGTGGCCGTATCCTCCATGCGCTCCAGTTCGCGCTTGGCAGCGCCGATCGCCATCGACATATTGGTGCCCGTGTCGCCATCCGGCACGGGAAAGACGTTCAGGGCGTTGACGGCCTCGCGGTTGTTCGCAATCAGGTTCGCGCCGGAGATCATCGCGTCCCGAAGTGTTTTTCCGTTCATCACGTCCGATTCACTCCTCATCTCATTCGTGGCGCATCGCATCGACATAGACGTTGACGCGGCTGACCTTCAGTTCGGTCGACTGCTCGACTGCGTAGCGCACCTCGGAGATGATGCTGCGCACGACGGCGTTGAGGTTTACGCCGTAGGCGACCTCGATATGCAGGTCGATCACAAGCGCCCCTTCTTCGGCACGGACCAGCACGCCCTTATCGGGGAGGGCGGCGCCCGTCATGGAACGGATTCCCTGTGAAGCGCCGGAAGCGACCATTCCGACGACGCCGAAACAACTTTGCGCGGCGTGCCCGACCAGTTCGGCAAAATAATTCTGGGAGATTTCAACCTGCCCCAGCGGATTTTGGATTCGGATCATACAGATTCCTCCTTCGGCCGATGGAAACGATTATCTTTTATTATACTGAATTTTCTTCGGTTCTGCAAGTGGCAGGGAAAATCTCCGCCGCAGTTTCAGCAGTACATGGCGATCTCCATGCTGTCCAGGAAGGCGCACAGGGCAAGGTTGACGCTTCGGTAGTCCGCTGCGTCGAATGATGCGCCGTCCTGCGGAAGTTCGACTTCGACAACGTCCGTCTGGTTCCAAAATGTGATCATGATCGGCGCATGCAGCAGCGTGGAAACCCCGCGCAAGGTAAGGCTTCCCGCCTCGTCGAGGCGCAGGATCTCCTCCTCGGCCCCGATCTCGGCCGTTTCGCCGTCGATCAGGATCTCCGGCCGCTCGAAATACGCATAAGCGGCATGGACGGCCTTTCGGATCCGTTCCCACCCCACCCGATACGTGAGACGCCACAGCGAAAACAGCCAGTTGTTTTGCTCTTGAATTTCTTCCAGCAGCATCGCGTTTCCCTCCGATCGTCCTTCAGTTCCAAAGCCGCGAGATGCGCTCGATCGAAACGGCTTTCCCCGTCGCATCGTCAAGTTCGATCGCCGCGCCGCAGAGGCACATCGTCCCCGCCGCGTTTTCAAAGCGCGTCGGCATCGCCGTGCGGAAACGCCGGATCACGGCCTCGGGCTTCACGCCCAAGACGGAGTCATACGGCCCGCACATGCCGAGATCGGTCAGATAAGCCGTGCCGTTCGGCAAAATCTGCTCATCCGCAGTCTGCACGTGGGTGTGTGTACCGACGACGGCGGAAACGCGTCCATCGAGGTAAAACCCCATCGCGCGCTTTTCGCTTGTGGCCTCCGCATGGAAATCGAGCACGATGCAGCGCGCATCGAGTTGCCCGAGGATCTCGTCGATCGCATCGAAAGGGTTGCGCAGGGGCTCGAGGAGCGCCGTTCCCATCAGGTTGACGACGGCGAGACGGCGGCGGGGCGAATCGATCACGTAAACGCCGCCGCCGGGGTTCTCGGGCGAATAGTTTGCAGGGCGCAGGATGCCGTTTTGCGCTTCGAGCAGCGGATGGATCTCGCGGCGGCGGAACACGTGGTTCCCCGTCGTGATGACATCGACGCCCGAATCGAACAGATGCTGCGCCGAATTCGGCAGGATGCCGTTGCCCGAGGCGGAGTTTTCCCCGTTTGCGATCACAAAATCGGCCCCGAATTCCCGTTTGATCTGCGGCAGCAACGCGCGCACGGCGTCGCACCCGCCCGGTCCGACGACGTCACCGAGCATCAGCACGATCATCCAAACGTCCCCCTTATTCCCTGTGATATCCAAAGCAATTATAGCAGGTTTGCCGCTTTCCGTAAAGCCGCTTCGGGCGCAAGCCCCGCTTGCCGCGCAGCCTGCAGGATCTCCTGCGGCGGCGCGGAAACGACGGTGATCTCCTCCCCGCTCAGCGGATGGAGGAACCGAAGGCGCATGCAGTGCAGCGCCTGCCGTCCGAGGAGCGGGCTGCCGCCGCCGTAGAGCGGATCCCCCAAAACGGGGCAGCCGAGATGCGCCGCGTGCACGCGGATCTGGTGCGTTCGGCCCGTTTCGAGCCAGAAGAGCGCGAGCGCGGCGGTCCCGTTTGCGGCGAGGACGCGCCAGCGCGTGCGGGCCGGCTGCCCATCCGGGCGGACGCAGCGCCGCTGCGCGCCCTCGCTCTCGCGGCCGATCGGCGCGTCGATCGTCCCCTCGGGCTGCGGCGGGGCGCCGGCGAGCAGCGCGGCGTAGCATTTCTCCGTCAGAACCGCATTTTTTGCAGCGTGGGCGTTCTTTGCAGCCAGCACGATGCCCGAGGTGTCCCGATCGAGCCGCGTGAGCGGCCGAAAGACGAGCCCGCGCGTCTCTTCGCGCGCGGCGAACACATTGGCAAGCGTGTCGTAAGGGTGCCCGCGCGAGGGGTGCACAGCGAGGCCCGCCGGCTTTTCGAACGCGACAAAATCCCCGTCCTCATACAGCACGGGCACATCGGCTGCGCAGGGGCGGTAGTCCCTCCGCCCGTCGTCGAGGATGAGGCAGACCTCCTCTCCCGCCCGGACGGGATCGACGGTGCGCCACGGCCGCCCCGCGTGGGTGATGCCGTTTTCCATGCGCTTGGCGCGCTTGAGCGTCGTGCCCGAAACGCCGTGCGCGGCGCGCAGGAACGCCCCGAGCGGCTTTTGGTCCCACTCGGGCGGCACGATGAAGCGCAGGACCGTCACGGCGCGCATCCCCTTTCTTCTTTTCGGTTTCAGCGGCCTCGGTTCCCCGCGCGGCCGTTCCCCGATATTGTAGCATTGCGCTGGACGAAACGCAAACTTTATGCTATGATACCATTTGCGACCAGACGAGACGGCGGCGTGCGCGCCCTAGAGCGCGCATGAGGAAAGTCCGGGCTCCACAGGGCAGGATAACTGCTAACGGCAGCCGAGGGTGACCTCAGGGAAAGTGCAACAGAGAGATACCGCCTGCGTCCTGCGCAGGTAAGGGTGGAAAGGCGAGGTAAGAGCTCACCGGCGCCGTGGAGACACGGCGGCCATGTAAACCCTATCCGGAGCAACACCGACAGGGGGCGATACGGCGGCCCGTCGTGCCCCCGAAAGCGTGGCTGGAGCTGTGAGGCGACTCACAGTCGAGACAGATCGTCGTCCACGACAGAACCCGGCTTATTGTCTGGTCGCAAGGATACAAAAGCAGCCCGAAACCGGGCTGCTTTTTCTCTGCCTGCATAAACGGCAACATATTTTGCCATAATCCGCATATAGTGAATCAGATTCCCCGCGCGGCGGGGTCTGGAAAAAAGGCGGTGGAGATATGGCGGCAAAACGGCCGGCAGATGCGCGCGCTTGCGAGCGCGCCGCCCTGCTGCAAGAACTGCGCCGCACCGAGGAGCGGCTCACGCACAACGAAAGCGTGTTCGATATGGTTTCCGCGCCGGAACTGACGGACTATGCGATCCACGAGCGGTGCGCCCTGCTCGCGCGCTACAGTTACCTGATGCGCCGCATCCGCGAATGCGACGAGACGGCATCCCCGGACGTCGCCGTGCTTTGAGAGGTGAAACGGATGATGTGGATGGGTCTGCTTTCGGCGGCGATCGCCCTGGTGCTGCTGCTGACGCTCGCCAAAGCGCGGGCGGCGGGTTCCCTGCTCGCCTCGGCCGCAGGCGGCGTGGCGGGGCTCTGGGCCGTCAGCCTGATCTCGGTGAAAGGCGCGGCCCTGATCGCGTGCAACGCCTTTACGCTGGCGGTGTCGGCCCTGCTGGGCATTCCGGGCGTCGTGGGGCTGCTCCTGCTGCGCGTAATCGCACTGGCGTGAACGGTGCGCAAAAAAACTCCTTCGCACAGGCGGAGGAGTTTTTTGCGTCTTTCGTTCAGAACGTGACCGTGCGCGGCGGCGCGGTGAACGAGGCGAAGGTGGCGGTCACGTTTTGCAGGGCGAAGATCACGGTGTTACCGTCGCCGGGGGCGTACATCGCTTTGAGTTCGGGGTAGGCGTCGAGCATGTGCGCCTGCGCCGCAACCTCCGGCACCTCGACCGCATCGGCGGCGACGCGCAGCCACTCGGCGCCGTCAAAGGCGCAGAGTTCCACCCTGGGGTTCGCAAGGATCTGCCGTGCGACCGGCTTCGATTTCCCCGTCTGGATCGTCAGTTTTCCCTCGTAGAGATCGACCGTACCGAACGGGCGGACATGCGGCTGCCCGTTTTCGTCCGTGGCGAGAAAATAGGTGTTGCACTTCTTCAAAAAATCGTACACTTCCTGCATGGCGGCATCCTCCTTGATGTGTTTGAGTATCGTTTCGTCGGCGGGGCAGAAGGCGTAATCGTCGATCTCCTCCGCCGTGATCCAACGCAAATCGGCGTGCTCGATCCTCTGCGGCACGCCTTCGGCGATCGCGGCGCGAAACAGCGTGAGCCGCACCGTCAGATCGGGATAGGAGTGCACGACTTCGAGGTAGGCCTCCCCGACCGAAACGGTGACGCCGAGTTCCTCGCGGCACTCGCGCACAAGCGCCTCCTGCTTCGTCTCCCCCGGCTCGACTTTGCCGCCGACAAATTCCCAAAGCAGGCCGCGCGCCTTATGCGGCGGCCGCTGGCAGATCAGAAAGCGGCCGTCTTCCCAGATCAGCGCCGCTGCAACGTCGGTCATGCGATCTCCCCCCTCGCGCGACAGGGGCCCGCGGCGCCGAAACGCCGCGGGGTCCGTATCGGCCCTGTTTGGCGGCTCGCTGTGCGAAAGCGCCGCTTTGCTTTATTATACTGCGGGTTCCCCAATTTGTAAAGGATTGCACACAATCGTTATGCGTCGCGCAGATACCGCTCCAACTCGCGGCACGCCCCTGCCCCAGAGAGCAGAGAGGGCGGCCCGTCCTGCAGCAGCGTCCCCTCACCGAAAAAGGCGACGCGCTGCGCGATCCGCCGCGCCTGCGCAAGGTTGTGCGTCACGATTACGACCGCCATGCGCTGCGAAAGCGCGGCGAGCAGCCGCTCGACCTGCACGGTCGAAACGGGATCGAGGGCGCTCGTCGGCTCGTCGAGCAGCAGCACCTGCGGCCCGACCGCCAGCGCCCGCGCGATGCACAGCCGCTGCTGCTGCCCGCCCGAAAGGCCGCGGGCGCCCTGCCGCAGGCGGCCGCCGAGTTCCCCGAGCAAGCCGACGGCGGCGAGCGCTTCTTCCACCCGCCGCCGTAGTTCCCGCCTCGGCAGCCGCTCGTGCAGGCGGATACCGTAAGCGACGTTGTCGAACACGCTCATGCAGAACGGCGACGGCGCCTGAAACACCATGCCGACGCGGCGGCGCAGATCCGTCGCACTGCAGCGCGGATCGAGCACCTCGCGCCCATCGAAGCGGATCGAGCCGGTCACGGCAGCGTCCTCCTCGTCGATGAGACGGTTGAGACATTTCAGGAACGTCGATTTTCCGCAGCCCGAGCGCCCGATCAGCGCGGTGATGCAGCGATCGGGGATGCGCAGCGAAACGCCCTGCAAAACGGGCGTTTTCCCGTAGGAGACGGAAAGATTTCTCACCACAAAGCGATCCGCGATTTCCCCTCACCTCCCTGCGGCGAGCGCCTGCAGCAGCGAAACGAACAGCATCAGCAGCACCCCCGCCGAAAAGGCGAGCGCCGTCTCCCCCTCCAGCACGCTCTGATACAGGCCGACCGTCAGCGTGGCGCCCGAGCGAAACAACTGCGAAACGATCCCGCGCGGCGGCGCGTCGCCGATGCCAGAGGTCAGCAGCAGCGCCGCCGATTCCGCCGCGATGCGCGAGGCCGCGAGATACGCCGCGCTCTCAATGCCGGGCCGCGCGGCGGCGAACTGCACGCCGAAAACGGCCCGCTCCTGCGATGCGCCGAGGGCGAGCGCGCTGCGAAAAACCGATCCGTCCGCCTGCAGGAGCGCGCCGCGGATCAGGAAAACCGCAGGCGGAAGCGTGAGCAGCGCCGCCGTGAGCGCCCCCGTCAGAAGCGAATAGCCGAGCCCGATCGCGCTGCCGAACGCGAGGTAGCCGAACAGCCCATAAACGGCGGAGGGCACGCCCGAAAGCGCCGAAAGGCAGCGAAGCAACGCCCGCCTCATCCGGCGGCGGCGCGTGCGCAGCAGCCATGCGGCCGCCCCCGCCGCCAGCGGTATCGAAACGAAGAGCGCCGCGCCGGTCAGGAGGAGCGTGTTGCAGGTCTGCGCCAAAAAACGCGGCGCGGCGGCCCGCGCGCTCGCGGATCCGAGCCCTGCAAGGCCCCTGCGCAACGTTTCCAGCAACAGCAATCCCTCTCCCGCGCATACGGCGGCCGCCCCGGCCGTCAGCAACGCGCCGCGCCAAAGCGCCTGCAACCGCTTCATCGTTTCCTCTGCGACGAGGGCAGCAAAGAGGTGAGCAGGAGCAGCACAAGGCCGATCGCAAACAGCGCGCTGCGGTGTTCCCCCGCCGCATAGCCCATCTCGAGAACAACGGTGCCCGCCAGCGTGCGTTGAGCCGAAAACAGCGACGGCATCCGCACGACGTTTCCGCACACCAGCAGCACCGCCGTCGCTTCGCCGAGGGCGCGCCGCAGGGCGTTGCCGGCATGCAGCCCGATCGACGCGCGCAGCGACGGCAGCAGGCAGCAGAAGACGGTCTGCGTCCGCGCGGCGCCGAGCGCGCGGGACGCATTGCGCGTTTCGTCCGGGATCGACTCCAGCGCGGAAAAAAAGCCGTCGGCAAGCGTCGGCAGCAGCATCAGTGCGAGGACGAGGATCGCTGCAAGCCCGCCCGCTCCCCCGCTTTGTGCCGTCCGGCGGGGAAACCAGCGGTCGATCGCGGGGACGATGCACGTCATTCCCACAAGGCCGCACAGCACCGAGGGAAGTCCCGCCATTGCGCGGTTAAGGGAACGAAACAGCGTCGGCGCCGGCGGGGGGCAACACTCCCGCACGGCGAGCGCCGCAAGCAGTGCGGCCGGCGTCGCCAGCGCGACGGCGCACAAGGCGCATCCTGCCGAGGAGAGCAGCATCGCCGCAATACCGAAGCGCCCTGCGATCGGTCGCCAGTCCGCCGAAAACAAAAACGCCCCCGCCTGCGCGCGCAGCAGCGGCAGCGCCGCCGCAAACAGCCATCCCGCAAGCAGAAACAGCGCCGCAAACACCGCCGCTGCGCTCAGGCGCATCGCGGCGCGGAGAAGGCGGTCCCAAAGCCGGCTCATGCGGCCGCCTCCGGCAGGAACAGCCCGCAGTCGGATAGGATCTCGCGCCCCTGCGCGCCCGCGGCATAGGCCAAAAACCGCCGCGCGGCGGGGCTCACAGCCCCCGGCCGCGAGACGAGCAGGAACGGCCGCACCAGCGGGTAAGCGCCGCTCTTCACGCTTTCGGCGGTGACGGACACACCGCCGATCGACAGCATCCGCACGCTTGCATCGGCCTTTGCCGCGGAGAGATAGCCGATCGCGCGCGGGCAAGCCGCGACCGCTGTGCGCACAATGCCGTCTTCCCCCAATTCCTGCCCATGGTGCGGCGAAACAATCCCGAGCGCAGCCTCGAACGCCATTCGCGTGCCGGAAGCCGACTCCCGACCGACAACCACGATCGCGCCCGCCGCGCTGCCAAGTGTGCTCCAATCCGTGATTTCCCCCTCGTACACCGCGCGCAGAACCTCCGGCTCGATAGACTTCAGCGGGTTGTCGGGGTGGACGACGACGGCGATCGCATCGAGCGCCAAAACCGCCGCTTCGAGGTCGCCGTCGGCGGGTGTCAGCGCGCGCGAGCAGGCGGCGAGATCGGCGCGCCCCTCTTTGAGCGCTGCAAGCCCCAACTGCGTTCCGCCGAGCTGCACCTCCGCCTCCTGCGGCGACGAGCGCGCCAGCGCGCGCAGCGCTTCCCCCATGCAGGACGAACCCACGATCGAAAGCGGGCGCTCCCGCCCGCATGCCGTGAGGACACACAAAACAACCAGCGGTACCGCAAGCCTGCGCATGGCGTTTCCCCCTTTGGAACAGCATATTCGCGCAGAGTCGGAAAAAGCACAAGACGCGCTTCATTCCATTCTCGACAAAAGCGCGGGATCCTGTGCGGGAAACAGAAAAACCGCATCGTGAAAACGGCTTCACGATGCGGTTTCTTTTTGGTGGAGATGAGGGGGATCGAACCCCTTACCTCTTGAATGCCATTTATTGAAAGGGGGTCACAAGGCGTCATTTTGGGTGTGATTCCGCACTTTGGAAAAACACGCTTTTTCCAGTAAAATCAAGGGTTTTATGGCCTTCGTGCCAAGAAA
>Ga0079305_1000238_pt1 | contig 131673 bp, 125 predicted proteins | sample LMS_cellobiose_e_FD_79183 | JGI IMG/M metagenome (GOLD analysis project Ga0079305, IMG submission 79183) | Rumen-fistulated moose microbial communities from Alaska, USA - LMS_cellobiose_enrichment | ecosystem: Host-associated > Mammals > Digestive system > Stomach > Rumen fluid ...
AAATATCCGGATATTTACCGATACGCAAAATCTGGCGATTTTGCGTATAATATCTTACTGAAAACACAATATATTGCGTACAGCGGAGACAAAAACTTGTTGATGATATATCGCATGTGTAGAAAAACCGGAGATCCGATTGTATTCAAAATATATGCATGCTATTCTAAAGAAGGTTAATTCTGGAAAGTTTCGGAGAGCTTTCTGGAAAAAGTCCAAACAGGATCAAAAAAATATTCAGGAGGATGAAAGACTATGAAAAAGGTACTGGCCCTCATAATGGCAGTGGCCATGGTTATGACCATGGGCGTTGTCGCGTTTGCTGCCGAAATCGACGCTGATCTGATGGATCGCTTTAAAGCAGACGAACCTTATGTAGAGAGTGGCGACCGTGCGGATGTCGACACGGTAAAACCGGGTAAAAGTGTTTATTATTTCCTCGGTGATACCTCTGATGACAAAGCTGCGATGGTCGATGCACTGACCGATGAGGATCTGTTCAAAATCAGCCTTGACAAAGGCGATGACAATGCAAAATGGATTAGTTCCATCAAGCTTGTACAGAAAAAATTTGATGATCCGCTAATTAAGCTTTCCGATGGCACAGAAGCTGGAAAAACTGCCGGCCGCCATTGGTTCATCGAACTCAAAACAAAAGATTTTATGACCGATGATGAATATAAGGTTTCTCCCGAAATAACCGTTACAGCAAAAGAAGACATGACTGTCAAAGGCAATGTTGTCAAAGACGGTGATAAGAGTGAATTGAAGCTGGCTTCTTTCTGGATCTCGAATATCGGCATTACTACCGATGATGAAACCTGGAGCGCCGGTACAGGTGGTGTGATTGTTAAGCCGCTTAAGAACGAAGAGAATGTGGTCGAGTGGGAAGACGAGAACGACGTACTTGCTCGCCTGACTTTCGACGCAGACTCCGATGTTTCGAAATATTTCCCGAAGCTTTCTACGAAATGGGACAATGTGAAGTACGCTGAGCTGTTCAACGATCAGGATGCTTTTGTTCGTCAGTGGGTTGGCACTCCAAGCATCTCGTCCACTTCCCGTGCGACTCTCGAATTGATAGTTCCTTATGTTGATGAGGATGATGAGCTGACTGTTGACGAAGGCTCCATCATTGTTTATGAAGAAACCGAAGATGGCGAGCTGATCGATATCACCGATAAAGGTTCGTTCGATTATAATGACGATGATGAGTACGTCTTTACCATGAAGACCCGTCAGCTGGGCACCTACATCTTTGCGGAAGCTCCGGTTACCGAAGCTGCTGACGATGAAGTCCCGGCAGATGAAGTTCCGGTTGATACCGATAAAGTCAACCCGGGCACCGGCTTCTAAAAATTGCTCTCCAAAAATCTCCGAATAGAAAAAACCATCCCGCGGTCATAGGCTGCGGGATGGTTTTTTTCATTATTTTGTCAGACGAGGGACTTCTGTATTTCACAGGCCTGCCGGAGCTTTTTAATGAATTGGTTTTCCAGCGGCGTGAAAACATGTCCTTTGCGCCAGATGAGCAGGTCCTTGTTCACCAGCTTTGAGAGGGAACAGGGGCGAAGGACCAGCCCGTTTTTCTCGAGTACGTCCTCCGGAATGTGGGAAACCCACATGAAGGTGCCGGGGACACGCTGCAAAAGATCAAACTGGCTGCCGCGCTCGTAGACATAAATCCGCCGCTCGGCACAGTCAAGACCGGCGCCGTGGGCGATCTCTGAAAAGGACAGGGAAGGCACCTGGTAATCCCCATGGACAATCTCGGTGTAACCGCCAAGCTTATGATAGGGGACATCACCAAGCGCCGCGAGCGGATGCTCTTTTGACATAAGCAGGGTCATTGTGAATTCCCAGAGCGACTCATACTGCAGCTTGAGGTCTTTGAGGTAGGAAACGAAATACGGCTCGTAAAGATTCTGGATGCGGATTACGCCAAGATCTGATTCGCCGCCGGAGACGTCGTTTGCAGCAGCCATGGAATTGGTTTCCTTAAAGCGGATGTCCATCTGTTCCTTTGGGTCGAGGCCGGTGATGAATTCAGTAAAAGCGACCGATATATAGGTTGCGCGCGGCACCGAAAGGTTCAGGCGCAGAGCGCGGTCGGTTTTGGGGCTGTAGAGAGATTCCAGCTCGTCGATCTGGGAAAGGATTGTGTTGGCGTAGGAGAGGAATTCCGCGCCTTTGCGGGTGGTTTCCACGCCTCGTGCGGTGCGCTTGAAGATGGTGATGCCAATCTCCTGCTCAAGGTCCTTGATTGCACGGCTGAGGTTTGGCTGCCCCATATAGAGGTTCTGGGCGGCCCTGGTGATCGAGCCGGTTTTTTCAACCTCCGAAACATAGCGCAGGTAACTTAAATTCATCACTTCACCCCATTTGATTTTGCATATATCGTTCATATCAATTATACATTACCCGTTTGGCTTTGACAATGTTAGAATAATATCAGAAACAAAAGTTAAAAAATTAACAATAAGCTTGGATCAGTAAAATTACGGGTAAGAAAAACCCGACAGAATAAATGGAGGTACTTGATTATGGCACGTTTCACTTTACCGAGAGACATCTACTATGGTTCCGGCGCGATTGAGGAACTCAAAAACCTCAAGGGCCACAAAAAGGCGATGCTGCTCACCGGTGGCTCTTCGATGAAGAAAGCCGGCTTCCTGCAGAAAACAGAAGATGCTCTGAAAGCGGCCGGCATGGAAGTCCAGCTGTTTGAAGGCATCGAGCCGGACCCGTCGATCGAAACCGTTTACCGCGGCGCCGCTGCGATGCGCGAATTCGAACCGGATGTGATCGTTGCAATCGGCGGCGGTTCCCCAATGGATGCCGCGAAAGCCATGTGGGTGTTCTATGAGCATCCTGACAAGACCTTTGATGATATCAAAGACCCGTTCACCATCCCGCAGCTGCGCAATAAAGCGATCTTTGTCGCGATCCCGTCCACTTCGGGCACCGCTTCGGAAGTTACCGCTTTCTCGGTCATCACCGATTACTCCACCGACATCAAATATCCGCTGGCTGACTTTGAGATCACCCCGGATGTTGCGGTGCTCGACACCGATATCCCGATGACCATGCCGAAGAAGCTGACAGCTCACACCGGTATGGATGCCCTGACCCATGCGATCGAAGCTTATGTCGCCACCGCGCGCAGCGAATTTTCCGATCCGCTCGCACTCAAAGCGATTTCCGATATCTACGACTGCCTGATCGACAGCTACAACGGCGATAAGGAAGCCCGCGGCAAAATGCATATCGCACAGTGCCTGGCCGGCATGGCGTTCTCCAACGCACTGCTTGGAATTGCGCACAGCCTGGCCCACAAGACCGGCGCCGTATTCAAGATCCCGCACGGTTGCTGCAACGCAATCCTGCTGCCGGCGGTTATCCAGTATAACTCCCGCGTCTGCATGGAGCGCTATGCGCAGATCGCTCGCGCAGTCGGCCTGCCGGGCAGCACCGATAAACAGCTTGTGAACGCTCTGGTCGATTCGATCAAAGAAATGAACAAGAAGCTCGGCATCGCCCAGACCTACAAAGAGAACGGTGTTTCCGAAGCACTCTTTGAAGAGAACGCGGATAAGATCGCTGAGAATGCGGTTAAAGATCCCTGCACCGCTTCCAATCCGCGTCCGATCGACGTCGAAAATATGAAGAAGGTTCTCACCTGCGCCTATACCGGTGAAGACGTCACCTTCTGATCACTGTCTCCTTCCATACACACATACATTTTTCCGTATCGAAACAAAGCAGGAAGCCGAAAGGCTTCCTGCTTTGTTTTTTCTTGTCTCAAATCCGGCCAAAGGGAAAGCGCTTAAAAAACGCCCGGGTAAGCGATCCCGAGAAGCGCAACCAGCAGCGGCGCGGTGATGAGGATGAGCAGATTGCCCTGCACGACGGTCTTATTTGCAAAGTCAGGCTCGCAGTCGTACTTTTCGGCAAAGATGCTGTTGAGCGAACCGGACGGCATGGCGCACATCAGGGTGCAGACAATCGAAACAACCGGATCGACCTTTAGAAGCCAGAGGGCTCCGAAGACAAGCAGCGGCATCACAACAAGCCGCGCGATGGATACCGAATAGATGATCCGCTGGCTGAACACTTCATGCAGCCTGCATTCGGTCATGCCCGCGCCGATCACAAGCATTGCGAGCGGGGTGCAGGTGTTTCCCAAAAGATTGAGCCCATCGTTCAGGAAGGCGGGGAATTTGATCTGCAAAAGGCAGATGGCCACCATTGCGAAGGAGGCGAGCGCACAGGGATCAAGCATCGCCGACCGCAGCATCTTGCCGATGCCTTTCCGGGTGCCGGTCAGAAGATAGATCCCGTATGTGAACATGAACAGGTTATACATGATGTTAAAGACCGAACCGTAAAAGATGGCAATCTCTCCGACCAGCACCTGCGCAATCGGGAATCCGACAAACGAAGTGTTCGCAAAGGTGCAAAGGCAGATATAGAGCCCGCGTTTGCGCGGTTCGGGAATCAACTTATGGCCTACGGCCGTGAAAATCAGGAAGGAAACCACATAGAAAACGAATGCGGCGGCCAGCACATAAACGATCGTGATTTGCTGCTCCCTGGTGAAGGGAATATTTGCGGACGCAAGGATTGCGCAGGGCAGGCAGAGGGTCAGAATCAGATTTGAAATCCCTTTGCGCATCGGCCCTCCCAGAATCCCCAGTCTGCCCATGAGGTAACCCAGCCCGATCAGCAGGATCAATACCGCGATGCGGTCCAATATGGATGCGATCAAGCATCTCCCTCCCATGTGTCAAATAACAGATTTGCAATAGCCGTAAAAAACGTTACAGGATAACTTTAACAAGGTTGGGGGATGAAGTCAAGAAAAGAAAAAAGAAACCGGGAACCCGCCGGTTGCGGGTTCCCGGTTTGTCTCATTTTGTCTGGTTTCGTCTAGCGGACCATGCAGAACTGCTTGAGCGCGAAATGCTTCTGGACAATCTCAAAAAGCCGGAAGCCGTAATGCTCATACATCCCGACATTTTTCTCATTGTGGGTTTCGAGCGACAGCGCCATCCGGTGCGCGTCCGCGTACTGGATCACCGTCTGCATCAGTTTGGTGGCGATGCCTTTGCCGCGCATCGAAGGGCGGACGGCAAAATAGATGATGTGCATACGGCGGTCGGTGCCAATGTCCTCGGTCCATTCCGAATTGAGGTATTCCTTACCTTTGATGAAGTTCCAGAGCGTTTCGAGGGACGCTCCGTCGCGCAGCAGGTAAGCGCCCGATTTCAGGGCGTAATAGAGTTCCACGGCATAATACTTGATCGGGTTGTAAGGTTCGGTCTCATCCGAGACGATGATGATGCCGTTCAGATCCTTGCTGTCCGCAAAAATCTCACAGTTTTCAAACAGTTCATCCAGGTCACAGCTGAAAAGCTCCGGCAGCAGTTTTTGACGTACCTTTTTTTCCGGGATCAGCTGGCAATAGAGAGGGTCCTTGCTGAAGCATTCGGTCAGAAGGCCGTTCAGCTTTTCGATATCCCTTTTCTCCACGCGGTATAGTTGGTCGGTTTTCAAAATTTCACTCACCTTTATCAATTTACCGATTTGGATGTTCGTTGGCTTGGTGAGTAATGCTAGTTCATAATTCCACCCCTGGTTCTGTTCTGCGCCATAATATGCGCGGCTTTTTTGCCGGATGGAACTGTGACCTTGGATTGTTTTCATTGTATACCTTGCACAATTATTTTGCAAACCGGTTGTAACCCGACCGGCCGCGCGGAGTTGCAATTGCCCGGAACCTCCTGCTTGCAATTTTCCGAATGCTTTTAATTTCTCGTGTTTGCGTCGTTTTTCTCAAGATTTCACAAGTTCCTCCAATTTTCGAGCCAGGGCTTTGATAACACATTGTTCGTGGAGCAAGCTCTGCCGGTACAGTTCCTGCTGGGATGCAATCTGCTCTTTTACTGCGCGGATTTCAGCGGTAAAGTCCGCTTGGGGATCGTCCCGCTTGGACATGAGCAATCGCATTGTCCCAAACAGCGCGCAAAGTCCCGGAACCCGCCCCGCGCCCCACATGAGCCGCTCAGGCGGCTGCTGCAGGACATAATCGACAAAGTGGCGGCAGGTCTGTTCATCAAAATAGCAGGCGTACCAGTTGGTATCTACCCGGATGAGCCAACAGTCAAGCGCGCGTGCCGCGTCGCCGGCTTTGAGCGCCTCCAGAGCGCCCGCAAGCAGGGCCAGATTGCGTTGGGCATACGCGTGCGGGAAAAGCACCTCATCGTGCCATCCGAGCCGTACAAGGCCGTCCTCACAGTGCTTGAAGGCGTCGAGCAGTCTTTGGCTCAGTTCGCGCGAGCCGCGATAAAGGATTTCAGCGGTGGCATAGTCTCCGTCGTCGAGCGCGTCGGCATAGCGGTGATTGAGGCCCTGCACCAGGCTGCGGCAAAGCGCCGCCTGGGTGTCCGCCGCATCGAGCGCGGCGGACAGCAGCGCTGTTTCGGCGCTGCTGCAGGGTCCCTGGGCAAGGCTGTCCCGCAGCGCGGAAAGGCGCGGCGTAAAGTCAAGAGGCGGGACGGCACAACGGTCAAACCAAAGCAGCAGGCAGCCGTAAAGCGCATGGTGGAACCGGTAGATTTCCGGGTCGTACGCGTCGTCGTTGTCGAATTGGGAATGGTAGTGGGTTTCCATGAAGCTGCCTTCGGCAAAGTCGTTGACCAGCGAGGGAATCCCGGCAATCGACATCGAAAAATCGTCCGACCAGGTAAGCGCCGGGCTGGCGACCGAAAGCCCGTCCGGGAACAGGTGGGTGACGTCCGGGACGGCCGCGGCAAAGGACTGCAAAAACGGCTGCAGTTCCCAAACGCAGCGGATCACGTCCTGTGTGTCATGCGCATAAGCGGGCAGCTCAAAATTGATGTCGGCAATCACTTTGCCGGCCCATTCGGGATGAACCCGGAAAACCTGATTGTAGGCGCCGGTCGACCAGTCGTACTTGCTGTTTGAAACGCCCCACTCCTCGGCGGCCAGCGCGCAGAAAACAAGGGTCTTTTCCGGGCGGTAGCCGCTCTTTACAACTGCCTTTGCAATGCCCATCATCAGGGCCACCGCGGCATTGTCGTCCTGGAATCCGGAGAAGTAGCTGTCATAGTGAGCGCTGACAAGCACCATCGCATCCGGATCGCGTCCGGGTATTCTCCCAACGATGTTGTAGGAGATGCCGTCAAACCCGACGACCGATTTGGCGTCAAAGGAAACGGCCGCTTCACCGCCGCGCGTCATAAGCCAGGCCTTGAGGACGCGCGCGTCCGCCTGCGAAAGCGAGAAAGCGGGCGCATCCGCGACCGAGCAGATATTCTGGGCGTTGAGCGCGGCGGAATCGACCTCGCCGTAGCCGTTCTGCTGTACGGCGATCACCGCCGCCGCTCCGCGCAGATGCGCCTGATAGACCGGATAGCTGATCCACCATTCGTCCCGCTGGTTGATATCAATGAGCACCAGCTTACCTTCCACATTGAGGCCGGAAAGTTCGCTTTCGGTACCCTTCCCGGCGTAGAGAATCGAAAAATCCTTCGGGCCGTGGGTGTTAAAATTGGTCTGGTAGCCGCCAAGCTCAAATTGGTGAGTGCCGCTTTCGTCTGTAAAGGAAAGCCGGGCGCGTTCAAATTCCCAGGTGTCAAGGGTGAATGGGTCTTTGACAACTTCCTGCAGGCCGATCCGGCGCATCTCATGAAAAAGCATCTCGCCGGTTTCAAACTCGGCCCTGGAACCGGCGGTGCGGTAGCCGAGCGCCGGATTTGACCGGAACTGCTCCATCGACTTTGCCAGCTGGTAGGAGTAATCGATATCCATTGTGGAGAGATATGCTTCTTGAGCCTGCGCAAGAGTCATATACGGTCACTTCCTGTTTCATTGAGTTGGTAGACGGCCTTTGCGTTTTCGCAGGTAGCGTCGAGCAGCTCCTGTGTGGAGACGCCTTTGATTTCGGCGAGCCGTTCGGCGGTATAGGTGATATGGGCGGAGTCACAGCGCCTGCCGCGAAACGGTTCCGGCGTCATATACGGGCAGTCGGTCTCGACCAACAGGCGGTCGAGCGGCACCGCCGCTGCCGCCTCCACTGTCTTGCGGGCGTTTTTGAAGGTCACCGCGCCTCCGAACGCGATATACATGCCGAGCCGGAGGATCTCTTTGGCCATTTCGGCGCTGCCGGAATAACAATGCAGGATGCCTTTGGGCCGGTAACGGCACAAAAGCTCCATCGTGTCCGCGTGCGCCTCCCGGTCATGCACGACGATCGGCATGCCAAGATCGTTCGCAAGTTGGATCTGTGCCGCAAAAACCTCCTGCTGGGTGTCGCGCGGCGAGAAATCGTAGTGGTAATCAAGGCCGATTTCCCCGATGGCGACGACCTTCGGATGCTTGCTCCACGCGGCGAGCGACGCAAGATCAGCAGGGGTGAATTCGTCCGCCGCATGCGGATGGATGCCCACGGCGCAGTAGAGGTAATCGTACTGTTCGGCGAGTGCCATTCCGGTCCGGGCGGTTTTCATGTCGCTTGCGGCGTTTACCACGCCGCAGACCCCCTTCTTTGGCAATGCGGTGAGCACCTCGTGCCGGTCGGGATCGAACCGCTCGTCGTCGTAATGCGCGTGGGTGTCAAAGATGTTCTGGTACATGCAAAGACCTCCAAAAGTTGGGCCGCCGCAAAATGCATCGCGGCGGCCAAGTCTTTGGGGATTTTTCTCTTGTAAAAATCCCCCAAACCCCTAAAATATGCTTCACAGGATCAGATTCTTGCGCGCTGCGGCGCGCGCGTCAGGGCGCCGCCCTGACAACCCGCAACCTTTTGAAAAAGGTTGAAGCAAACTTTTTTCAATGATCGGTTGAGCCCCAAAGACAGTCAAAACCTTTCAGCGGACGGTCGAGCCGCAGGGGACCGCGTCGTCCACGAAGATGACTTTCACGTCGTTTTCCCCCGCGTCGGCCGCGAGGATCATGCCGTTACTCTCCACACCGCGCAGCTTGGCGGGCTTGAGGTTCGCGACCACAATCACTTTTTTACCGACCAGTGCGTCCGGCTCATACCAGGGATGGATGCCCGAAACAACCTGACGGCCGGTTTCGGTCCCGTCATCGAGCTGAAGCTTGAGCAGCTTGTCCGCCTTCGGGACCGGCTCGCAGGCAACCACCTTCGCAACGCGCAGCTGAACCTTGGCGAAATCGTCGATCGCAATGAGCGACGTAACCCCCTCGGTCTGCTTCGGAGTCTCCTGCTTGGCGGGGGCGGCTTTCGGTTCCTGCTTGGGCGCGGGTTTTGCAGCCTCGAGCGCGGCGAGTTCCTTTGCAACGTCGATGCGCGGGAAGAGCCCTTCGCCCTTATGGACGGTCACATTTGCGGGCAGCAGCCCGAACGTTCCGGCGGATTCGTAGGAGGTGATGCCGTCCGCGGCTCCGATCTGTGCAAAGATCTTCGGCGCGGTGGCGGGCATAAACGGGGTGAGCAGGATACCGCAGATACGCACGCATTCGAGCAGGTTATAGAGTACCGTGGCGAGGCGGAGATTGTTGGCTTCGTCCTTTGCAAGCACCCATGGCGCGGTTTCGTCGATGTACTTGTTGGTGCGGGAGATGAGCTTAAAGACTTCGATCAGAGCGTTTTGGAATGCGTAGGATTCCATCTGCGTCTCGAAATTTTCCTTGAGCGCCTTTGCCATGCCGATGATTTCATCATCGAGCGGCTCGGCTTTGCGCTGCGCGGGGAGCGTGCCGCCGAAGTATTTTTCCGCCATCGCGACCGAGCGGGAAACAAGGTTTCCCAAATCGTTGGCGAGGTCGGCGTTGATCCGGTTGATGAGCCCTTCGTTCGAGAACAGCCCGTCCGAACCGAACGGGAATTCCCGCAACAGGAAATAGCGGATGGCGTCCACGCCGTAGCGTTCGACCAGCACGACCGGATCGACCACATTGCCTTTGGATTTGCTCATCTTGCCGCCTTCGAGCAGTAGCCAGCCATGGCCGAAAACCTTTTTCGGCAGGGGCAGGTCGAGCGCCATCAGCATGGCCGGCCAGATAATCGTGTGGAAGCGCATGATCTCCTTGCCGACAAAATGTACGTCGGCGGGCCAATATTTTTCAAAATCGTGATATTTTTCGTTGCCGTAGCCAAGCGCGGTGATGTAGTTCGAAAGCGCGTCGACCCAGACATAGACGACATGCTTCGGATCAAAGGTGACAGGCACGCCCCATTTGAAGGTGGTTCGGGAAACACAGAGATCCTCAAGGCCGGGTTTGATAAAGTTATTCACCATTTCATTCATGCGGCTTTCCGGCTCCATGAAATGGGGATTGTCCTCGTAAAGCTTGATGAGCTTCTCCTGAAAGGCGGAAAGCTTAAAGAAATAGGCTTCCTCCTCGGCGTCGACCACATCGCGTCCGCAGTCGGGACATTTGCCGTCCTGGAGCTGGCTTTCCGTCCAGAAAGATTCGCACGGGGTGCAGTATTTGCCCTTGTACGAGCCCTTATAGATATAGCCCTTGTCGTAGAGCGCCTTAAAAATCTTCTGTACGGATTCCTCGTGATAGTCGTCGGTGGTTCGGATAAAACGGTCGTTTGAAATATTTAAAAGTTTCCACAGCTCCTTGATTCCCGCCACCACGTTGTCAACATACTGCTGCGGCGTAACGCCCGCGGCCTCGGCCTTCTGTTCAATCTTCTGGCCATGTTCGTCGGTGCCGGTCAGGAACATCACGTCAAAGCCCTGCATTCGTTTGTAACGCGCCATCACGTCGGTGGCGACAGTGCAGTAGCTGTGCCCGATGTGCAGCTTGTCCGAAGGGTAATAGATCGGTGTCGTGATATAAAAGGTCTTTCCAGTTCCATCCATGTGGATTTCCTCCTCGAATGCAGTTAGTTTGGTGATAATAATATAGTATACCACAAAAAGAGCGGAATGAACAGTTCCTTCCACTCTTTTTGCCTTTTTCTTGCACTCTGCGGACGAAAGAGCTGTCCTTACAATCCCATGGTATTTTCCATTCCGCGGCGGCGTAACCGGTGGAGGCCGTACAGTTATTTTTCAGAATGCGCCAGCGCGGCGGCAACAAAGCTTGCGAAGAGCGGATGCGGGCGGTTTGGGCGGGACTTGAATTCAGGATGGAACTGTACGCCGACAAACCAGGGATGTCCGGGAATCTCGACGATTTCGACCAGTTTCTGATCCGGGGAAAGTCCGGAAATTTTCATGCCGTGTTCTTCAAAGTCCCTGCGGTAAAGATTATTGAACTCATAGCGGTGACGGTGCCGTTCATAGATGAGCTCGTCGGAATAGGACGAACGGGCGATGCTGCCTTCTGCGAGTTTGCAGGGATAAAGTCCAAGCCGCATGGTGCCGCCTTTGTCGGTGATCTCCTGCTGTTCGGCCATGATGTGGATGACCGGGTAGGGAGGCTGCACATCGAATTCAGCGGAGTTGGCGCCTTCAAAATGCAGCACATTGCGGGCGAATTCGATGACCGAAATCTGCATGCCAAGACAGATTCCGAAGTAGGGGATTTTATTGACGCGGGCATACTGTGCGGCGGCGATTTTGCCTTCGATGCCGCGGTCGCCAAAGCCGCCGGGGATGAGGATACCGCTGCATCCAGCGAGCATTTCGGCGGCATTTTCAGCAGTGACCTCCTCCGAGCTGATCAGTTTGACCTGCACTTTCGCATCGTTATAGATGCCCGCGTGTTTGAGTGATTCCGCAATGGAGATATAAGCATCCGGAAGCGCGACATATTTGCCGACCACGCCGATAGTGACAGCTCTGTAGGCGTTCTTGAGCCGTTTTACCATGTCGGACCATTCCACGAGGTCCGGTCTGCGGTTTTCGAGTCCCAGATGGTGGCATACCGCGTCCGCAAGCCCTTCCTGTTCGAGCATGAGCGGCGCTTCGTAAAGGGTCGGCAGGGTGAGGTTCTGGATGATGTCCTCCTTGCGGACATTGCAGAACAATGCGAGCTTCTGCCGCATATCCTCCGGGATTTCCATGTCCGCGCGACAGACCAGGATGTTCGGCTGGATACCCTGGCGGAGCAGTTCCTTGACACTGTGCTGGGTCGGTTTGGATTTCAGCTCGTTTGAGCCGGAGATGTACGGCACCAGCGTCACATGGATATAGATGGCGTTCTCCTTGCCCGCTTCATTGACAAACTGACGGATCGATTCAAGGAAAGGCAGGCTTTCAATATCTCCGACCGTACCGCCGATCTCGGTGATGACCACATCCGAGCCGGTGCTGCCCATCCGGTAGATCCGCTCCTTGATCTCATTGGTGATGTGCGGGATGACTTGTACGGTACCCCCAAGGTAATCCCCATGGCGCTCTTTATGAATGACCGAGCCATAAACTTTTCCGGTGGTGATATTCGAGTTGACTGAAAGGTTTTCGTCGATGAACCGCTCGTAATGTCCAAGATCGAGGTCGGTTTCAGCGCCGTCGTCGGTGACAAAAACCTCCCCGTGCTGGTACGGGCTCATGGTGCCGGGATCGACATTTATGTAAGGGTCGAATTTCTGCATGGTGACGCTGTAGCCGCGCGCTTTGAGCAGCCTTCCGAGGGATGCGGCGGTGATGCCTTTGCCGAGACCTGAGACGACGCCGCCCGTGACGAATACATACTTGGTTGCCATAATCCTAACCTCCAAACTTTAATCGGAAAAACAAAAACACCGCACATCCAAACCGTGCAACGAGTGGGGGAATCTGCTATCCGGAGTATGGGCAAAGAATCTCAAAAAGATACTTCGCCCATACTCTGGGCCTGCATTTTCCGCTTCCCCATTGAAGCGCGTTTCGCATATGCGGTGTGTATTTAGATTTTTTGTTGCGCCTTATCCAAAAGCTGGCGCTTCAGGCGCCGGGCCGGGCAGCGCGTCATTTGTGGTACAGCTTCTTGGTCTGATACTGGGGTTCGCTCGTCAGGTTAATACCGAGCTTTTTGAAGATATTGCGGTCGATCTGTGAAAGAATGACCGAGGAATGCGCCTCACAGCCGCGTAGTTTGCCGAGCTGCTCCATCGCGAGCTTGGCGGTCGGGCTGGTGGCGGCGGAAATCGAAAGGGCAATGAGCGTTTCGTCGGTGTGCAGCCGCGGGTTGCGGTTGCCGAGATGGTCGACCTTGAGATGCTGGATCGGCTCGATGATAATTGGGGAGATCAGGTGGATATTGTGTCCGATGCCGCCAAGGTATTTGAGAGCATTGAGCAGAGCGGCTGAGGAAGCGCCCAACAGGGAGGAGGTCTTTCCAGTGATGAGGGTGCCGTCCGGCAGTTCGATGGCGGCGGCGGGCATGCCTGTTTCAGCGGCGCGCCCGTTGGCGGCCTGGATCACCGGACGGTCAGCCGCGCTGATCCCAGCCTGGTTCATCAGCAGTTCCAGCCGGTAAGCGCTGCCTTCTTCCGCAAGGCCCATGCGCTGGTCGCAAAGCGCCTGATAGTACCGGCGGATGATCTCCTGCCGGCAAGCCGCGCAAACCGCGTCGTCATCGACAATGCACATCCCGGCCATATTGACGCCCATATCGGTGGGGGATTTATAGGGGCTCTCGCCTGCGATCCGGGTGAGGATGGCGTTTAAAACCGGGAAGATTTCCACATCGCGGTTATAGTTGACGGTGGTCTTTCCATACGCCTCCAGATGGAACGGGTCGATCATGTTCATATCGCCCAGATCGGCGGTCGCGGCCTCGTAAGCGAGGTTGACCGGATGCTTGAGCGGCAGGTTCCAGATCGGGAAGGTTTCAAACTTGGAATAGCCCGCTTTGACCCCGCGTTTATATTCATGGTAGAGCTGGGAGAGGCAGACTGCCATCTTGCCGCTGCCGGGGCCGGGCGCGGTGACGACCACCAGCGGATGGGTCGTCTCGATATACTCATTCTTGCCGTAGCCGTCGTCGCTGACAATGAGCGGGATGTTGGACGGATATCCGGCGATCGGATAGTGCAGATAGACCTTCACGCCGAGATGCTCGAGCCGGCGCTTGAAGGCTTCGGCGGCGGGCTGTCCGGCAAACTGCGCGATAACCACGCTGCCGACAAAAAGGCCGATGGCGCGGAACGCGTCGATAAGGCGCAGAACGTCCACATCGTAAGTGATGCCAAGATCGCCGCGCACCTTGTTTTTTTCAATGTCGGAGGCATTGATGACGATGACGATTTCGGCACTGTCCTTCATCTGAAGCAGCATCTTCATCTTGCTGTCCGGCGCGAAACCGGGCAACACGCGGGAGGCATGGAAATCGTCGAAAAGTTTCCCGCCGAATTCGAGATAAAGCTTGTTGCCGGAAGCGGAAATCCGCTGGCGGATGTGCTCCGATTGAAGCTTCAGATATTTTTCGTTGTCAAAACCGACCCTGTGCACACGCTCCGCCTCCCGCAATGATTGCCGTCCGGAAAAAGATAACCCCCGTCCGGCAGCATTTCAAATCCTTTAACACATTTTTTTATTCTACCTGTTTTTGGCTAGAATTGCAATATGGAAAGTGTTGAAAGTTTGGGAAGAATGGCAAAAAGTTTTTATATCCGGCGAAAACAGCCGCGCATCCGATGGAAAACGGACGCGCGGCCAGAATTTGTTCCGGGAATCTTCAGCGCAGCGGCGGAACGGCGGCGTCGCACAGCGCAATACGCAGCGTGGAAAAACGATCGGACAGATATTCCGCCGCAGTGCTTTCAACCGCCTCCGGCGCCGACGGGTCGTCCTTGGCGTCGATGGTGAAAAGGACGGTGGTTCCTTTATTTTCCTCGCTGATCAAAGTGATGGTGCCGCCCAGCGCGGCGACACAGGACTTGGCGATGGCAAGCCCCAAACCGTTGCCGGTGAAAGGCTGGCCGGACGGGTCGAAGGAGTAATACGGCTGGAACACGTGCGGCTGCACCTTCGCGGGGATGCCGCGCCCGCGGTCCACGATTGAAACGCTCACATAACTGCGGATTTTGCGGACCTTGACTTCGATCACATTGTCCGGGCGGGTATACCGCATGGAATTGGAGAGGATATTGTGGATCGCCATCGAAAGCTTGGCAAGGTCGCAGGAGATGACAAGCGGTTCGGTTGGGATGGAAAAGGTCAGAGGGATGCCGGCGCTTTCCGAAATCCGGGCGGCAGCCTCAAAGAGTTCGCGCAGATAGCCGAAAATCTCAACGCGGCGGGGAAGGGAGGGCCAAAGCCCCTGGGAAAGCCGGGTATAAGTGGTCATCCAGTCGCAGGCGCGCAGGATCAAATAGGCGTTTTGATTGATCGATTGCAGGTATTCGAGGCTTTTGGCCCGCTGCTGTTCATCCTGCTGCTCGGCGTTTTGCCGCAGCAGGGAAAGCGATGAGAAAATCGCGGTGAGCGGAACACGGTACTGCGAGCCGAACGCGGAAAGCGCGAGCGCCGTGCCTTCCGGATGCAGGCCGGTGCCCTGGCGGGTGAAGAAAGAGGGCTGTACCAGATAGCGGGCATGGCCCGATTGGTCGGGCAGAGGAAGGACCGTCACCGAACGCTGCAGAAACATGGCGTCATTGACGGTGGAAAATACGCCGTGGGCGTCAATTTCCCCTCTGATCTGATCGAAATCATACCCGTCCAGCAGGACATGAACCCCGTCCGGCAGGCTGAGACAGGGCTGCGAAGTGCGGGCGGCCTCGCTGCTCCAGATGATGTTGAAATTCTCATCGGTGAAAACATAAGGAAGGCCGGCTGTGGATGCCATTTGAACCAGCCGGTCAAGAAACTGATCGTTTTGCAGACTCGTATCCATCGTACTTCCCCTTCAAACGGATTGATATAAATTATCTTTTGGAGGATTTGCCGGGTTATGTGCTAGGAACGACAGCCTAATACTGGAAAGGGCAGGAACTGTTTTCGATAGAATTCGACATTAGATAGTCTCATTATTATAGTATAAAGATTGGTTGTTTTCAATAAAAACCCATGTATAAAAAATGGTGGATTGAGAAAAATAAAGAAAATCGTTTATTCTTTGACAAAATTGTTGTAGTTTTCCTGAAAGTGTATTAAAATAGGAGCATATCAAAATATAGGAGGTCGTATTCCAATGGCAATTAAAGTTGGTATCAACGGTTTTGGCCGCATCGGACGGCTTGTATTCCGCGCTGGTTTGGATAACCCGAACATCGAATTTGTCGGCGTCAATGACCCGTTCATGACTCCGGATTATTGCGCTTACATGCTGCGTTATGACACTGTGCACGGCCAGTACAAAGGTGAAATCAGCTACACCGACGATGCGATCGTCGTAAACGGCAAGACAGTCAAATTCTACGCGGAGAAAGACCCGGCCTGCATCCCGTGGGGCCAGTGTGGCGCTGATTATGTGGTTGAGTCCACCGGCGTTTTCACCACCATGGAAAAGGCGGAGGCGCATCTGAAAGCAGGCGCCAAGAAAGTCATCATTTCCGCGCCTTCCAAGGACGCCCCGATGTTTGTCATGGGCGTTAACCAGGAGACCTACAAAAAAGAGATGAACATCGTCTCCAACGCCTCCTGCACCACCAACTGCCTGGCGCCTCTGGCGAAAGTCATCAACGACGAGTTTGGCATTGTCGATGGCCTGATGACCACCGTCCATTCCACCACCGGCACCCAGAAGACGGTTGACGGCCCGTCCAAGAAGGACTGGAGAGGCGGCCGTGCCGCTTCCGGCAACATCATTCCGTCCTCCACTGGCGCCGCGAAAGCGGTCGGCAAGGTCATTCCGGAACTCAACGGCAAGCTCACCGGCATGGCGTTCCGCGTTCCGACTCTGGACGTTTCGGTTGTCGACCTGACCGTCAACCTGGCCAAACCCGCTTCCTATGAAGAGATCTGCGCCGCCATCAAGAAGGCTTCCGAGGGTTCCCTGAAGGGTATCTTGGAATATGTCAACGAGGATGTCGTTTCCTCCGACTTCATCGGCGATGCGCATACCTCCATCTTCGACGAGAAAGCCGGCATCGCGCTGACCGACAAGTTTGTCAAGCTGGTTTCCTGGTATGACAACGAGTGGGGCTATTCCAACAAGGTCCTGATGCTCATCCAGCACATGGCTTCCGTTGACGCGAAATAAGAACAGCTTATAGAGCGGATTTACGGCATATTTGCACTGGCTTCCTTTATCGTTTTTGCACCGGCTAGTGGGCTTTTCTTACTGCTGTTGTAACAACGATTCGGAAAATAACCAGAATTAAAAACACCCATTCTCTTGGATTTTGATAAGAGGATGGGTGTTTTTATGTGTCAAAACCGTCTGGAAGAACTTGCTCAAGAATTCTGTTTTTCATGTCGCTGTAAGCGCTGCTTGGAACGTGCCATATCCAATTATCAAAAGCTTTTTGGATACCTGCTGCGCTTTTTGCAAGAGAGCTATAACGCCACAACGCTGGAGGAAGCGCGGCCTGTTTACATTCAAAAGTTTTTTTGGAAAAACTGGAATCAGGCAGAAAGCCACCGGTTGTGAGTGATTTAAAAATATATAAAAAAGACAGTACTACGCAAATGGTAGTACTGTCTTTATAACAGAACTTATTTTTCAAATGTGATTTTGAATAATGGTTATTATTATAATTATAGAGCCTACTAGAAATATTAACCCATACAGAATATAGAGTCTCCTTTTTTTTTAGGATCTTCAAACATTTGGATATACTTATAACGTTCAATTGCAATCATAACTATAATTGTAACATATATAAGTATATCTGTAACCATTAAACGAGCCTCCAATAAACTCAATAATTTTCTATCGGTGGAAGCATGCGTTTGTTCAGATGTCTTACTTTAAATCAAGTGCTTTTCGCACTTTTGCCCATATCCCATAATGATACTGGATACCATTTAGCGAGTTGTCGCCATTTCTAAGATTATCGCAAAAATAATAGGTAGCCTTTCCACCGTATTCAATTTTCCATTCTATCATATAGGTTGGGATTGCCTCTGTACGCTCAATTACAAGACAAATTGGCGAGTGCGGTGTAATCTGTTCAAAGGTATGAATGGTTTTATATTTAAGCGCATCATTGATTTCTTCAAACTTCACTTTTTTCAGTTTGGCTTTTCGAATGATTGTATTTTGTGGAATAAACAAATTTTGTGTGCAATATTCGCCAGTGGCCTCCCATGGAGTGACGGGATAATATTGTGGGTACATACCTATCCGATTTTCCAAATCCTCTGTTAAAGGCAGTTCTTCAATTTTTATATTGTCTACCCATTCTTCTCCGCCAAGAAATATCCATACAATTCTGATGATCGTTATGACAATACTTATCATACCAATTGCTGCAAGAAGATTATTAAGCGTATCCCATATATTTGGTTCTAACATGTGCATCGCATCCTAAGTATCCTAATTAAATATCATATTAGCATGATTGCCATCCCAAAGATGGATGTGAGTGATGGCATCTGTACCGGGGCCAATCGTTTTGCTGTGCCGCAGACCATCAGGACGGTAGGCGTAGGTGGTCGGCTTCTTATCTGCAAGAATGCGGATCAACTGGTTAAATCCATTATAGTCTTTTAGCGTGCGTGTGACAACATCTCCGCTGAAAACATTTTTTGCGAAGCCGACTTTGAGAGCCGCTCCGTCCCACAAGGACGGGGTGGCTTTGATTTCTCAAGAGGAGCTTGCCGAGCGCGTACACATGAGCAGGGGACATCTGAGCCATATCGAAGCTCCAAACATGGTGTCATCCTTTTCGATTTCTATTCTATTTGACATCTGCGAAGCGCTTAAAATCCAACTAAAAAATCGCTTCACAGGATCAGATTTCCGCTCGCTGCGGCGAGCGGTTCAGAGCTCCACTCTGAAAACCCGCAAACTTTCGGGAAAGTTTGATCAAAGCTTTCGGTTTTGCTGTGCTGCGAACCTCGGAAGAAGGGGGTACACGGGGGACTGCGAGCTGCAGCGAGCGTTTCGAGCGCAACCGCCATCGGCGGCTCTTAGTGTGAGATGGCCGCCGGCCTTCCGCCCGTGGCGCGCGACGGCGAGCGTCGCGGCGCAGCCGCGCTCCGGCGCAGCCGCGCTCCGGCGCATGGCGCCGGGCAGCGAGGAGCAAAAAGACTTGCGGACGGGGGCCACAAGTCTTTCGCACCCAGGCACTATTTACCACCAAAAACGACAAACGATTTATGCTATAATAATACCTCGGGTGCCGCGGGAAAGGTCATAAAATGCCCTGGTTTGGCGAATAGTATAGTTGTATTGAAAAATAATATGCAAAACCAACAAAGCTTAACGCTTTTTACAAGTTGTTTTACTGGAAATTTCACAATAAATACTTGAAAAAAACACCAATTCCTGCTATAGTATAACAAAGGGGGGTGAAGACAATGGCAAAGTCAAAAGGCAACTTACCATTGTATCTATTTCATCAGGGAACGAATTACAAGGCTTATGAATATCTGGGCGCGCATCCTTGTAAGATTGGGACAACCGAAGGTTTCATCTTCCGTGTGTGGGCGCCGAATGCCCGGCAGGTTTCTGTGGTGGGGGATTTCAACAACTGGGACGGACAGGCCAATCCCATGGAACAGCTTGAGGATAAATCCATTTGGGAGTGCGTAATTCCGGATCTGCAGCAATTTGATATCTATAAATACTGCATCACCGCCAAGGATGGCCGCACCCTTATGAAGGCCGATCCGTATGCCTTCCATGCGCAGACCAGTCCTGAAACAGCTTCCAAGCTCTATGATATCGAAGGCTATGCCTGGGACGACGCGGCCTGGTATGAATCCCGCAAGGATCACAACCCCTACCGCAGTCCGATGAATATCTATGAGATGCACCTTGGCTCCTGGCGGCGGTATTCGGACGGCAACCCCTACAGCTACCGCAAACTCGCGGATGAACTGGCCGATTATCTGCTCGAAATGGGTTATAACTATGTCGAGTTCATGCCGCTGATGGAATACCCGTACGACGGTTCCTGGGGTTACCAGGTCACCGGCTATTACGCGCCGACCTCCCGTTACGGCACGCCGCATGACTTCATGTATCTCATCGACCGGCTGCATCAGGCGGGCATCGGGGTGATTATGGACTGGGTACCGGCGCATTTTCCAAAGGATGCGCACGGGCTTTATGAGTTCGACGGCCAGCCGCTTTACGAATATCAGGATGTGCATAAGCGTGAACACGCCCATTGGGGCACCCGGATTTTTGATTTCGGGCGCAATGAAGTGGTGTGCTTCCTGATGTCAAACGCCAACTTCTGGATCGAGAAATACCACATCGACGGGCTGCGGGTCGACGCGGTCGCTTCGATGCTCTACCTCGACTACGGCCGCGAGGATTGGGAATGGCTGCCGAATATCAACGGCGGCAAGGAAAATCTCGAGGCGGTCGCGTTCCTGCGCAAGCTGAATACGTCGGTGCTGACCGAGCATCCACAGGCCCTCATGATCGCGGAGGAATCCACCGCCTGGCCGCTCGTAACCAAACCGGCTTCGGTCGGCGGGCTTGGATTCAACTTCAAGTGGAACATGGGCTGGATGAACGATATGCTTGCCTATACGTCGCTCGACCCGATCTTCCGCAGCTACAACCACGACAAGCTCACTTTCAGCCTGTTTTATGCCTTTTCAGAGAACTTTATCCTGCCCATCTCCCATGACGAGGTGGTGCATGGCAAATGCTCGCTCATCAATAAGATGCCGGGCGAATATGCTGTGAAGTTTTCCGGCATGCGGGCGTTCCTCGCATATATGATGTCCCATCCGGGCAAGAAGCTCATCTTCATGGGCTGTGAATTCGCACAGTTCATCGAATGGAACTATAAGCAGCAGCTCGACTGGATGCTGCTCGATTACGAATCCCACCGGCAGATGAAGCTGTTTGTCAAAGAGCTCAATCATTTTTATCTGGAGAATCCGGTGTTCTGGCAGGTTGAGGACAGCTGGGACGGCTTTTCCTGGCTTGCGCACGACGACCATGCCAGAAACATCATCGTGTTCCGCCGGATGGACGAAGCGGGAAACGAGCTTGTCGCCGTCTGCAACTTTGCGCCGGTTACCCGGGAGAATTACCGGGTGGGGGTGCCGGATGCAACCAGCTATGATGAGATCCTCAATACCGACGACGTGCGGTTCGGCGGAAGCGGCGTGGTGAATAAGGGTGCCATCCGTGTGAAAAAGACGCCGGATCATGACATGAAGCAGAGTATTACGCTGACCGTGCCGCCGCTTTCGGTCGTTTTCTTAAAAGGCCGTCCGCGCAAGGCTGCGAAAGCGAAGAAGGCAGAGGGTAAGCCGTCCGGGGAGAAGTCCAGTAAAAAAGCGCCGAAAGCAGACCGGGCGTAAAGCGGTCGGGGAATCAAGCGCATGATTTATTACTAAGGGGGAATCAACAGATGTTTCGCAAGAAGGAATGGATCGCCATGCTGCTGGCGGGCGGCCAGGGGAGCCGCCTGTACACGCTGACGAAAAATCTTGCAAAGCCGGCTGTACCGTTTGGGGGAAAATACCGGATTATCGATTTTCCGCTTTCCAACTGTGTCAATTCCGGAATTGACACAGTTGGCGTGCTCACCCAGTACCAGCCGCTCATCCTGAACGAATATATCGGCAACGGCCAGCCTTGGGACCTTGACCGGGTGAACGGCGGCGTCTTTGTGCTGCCGCCTTACCAGAAGTCCTCCGGTTCCGACTGGTACACCGGCACTGCGAACGCCATCTATCAGAACATCAATTTTATCGACCGGTATGATCCGGAGTATGTGCTCATCCTTTCGGGCGACCACATCTATAAGATGGATTATGAGAAGATGCTCGCCTACCACAAAGAGAAAAACGCTGACTGTACAATCGCCGCCTTGCAGGTGCCGATGGAGGAGGCCTCCCGGTTCGGGATTATGAATACATACCCGGATGGCAGCATCTTTGAATTTGAGGAGAAACCCGCACAGCCGAAGAGCAACCTCGCATCGATGGGCATCTATATCTTCTCATGGGATAAGATGCGCAAATACCTCATCGAGGACGAAGCCGATCCGCTTTCCGGCAAGGATTTCGGAAAGAACATCCTGCCCGCCATGCTCGCAAACGGCGAGAAGATGGTGGCGTATCCCTTTGAGGGCTACTGGAAGGACGTCGGCACGATCGACAGCCTGTGGGAAGCGAACATGGATCTGCTGGACCCGCGGGTGCCGCTCGACCTCTATGACGACAGCTGGAAGATCTATTCCCGCAATCCGGTCATGCCGCCGCATTACGTGGCAAACGACGCGGACGTCCAGAACTCGATGGTCACCGAAGGCTGCACCATCGAGGGCGATATCGATTTTTCGGTGATCTTCTCAGGCGTCACGGTCGAAAAGGGCGCGGTTGTGCACGATTCGATTGTCATGCCGAACACGGTCATCAAGGCGGGAGCCAAGGTTGAATACGCGATCATTGCCGAGAATTGCGTGATTGGCGAAGGAGCATCCATCGGCCAGCGGCCGGAGGACGCGACCGATAAGGATGCCTGGGGCGTCGCGGTGGTCGGCAACAACATCACGGTCGGGCCGGGCGCGGTGGTCCCGCCGAAAGCGATGATTGACAAAGACGTCGAGGGGGTGCGCTAAGGATATGCGGGAAAACAAAGTTCTTGGGATTGTATTTTCCAACATGCACGACAGCATGATCGGGGAACTCACTGAAAAACGCACGACCGGCTCGGTTCCGTTCGGCGGCCGCTACCGGCTCATTGATTTCGCGCTTTCGAGCATGGTCAATTCGGACATCAGCGACATCGGCATCATCACCAAGCAGAATTATCAGAGCCTGATGGACCACATCGGTTCGGGCCGCGCGTGGGACCTCGCGCGCAAGCGCGGCGGGTTGGTGATCCTGCCGCCGTTCGCCAGCCAGGGCAGCGGCATCTACCGCGGCCGTCTGGAAGCGCTGGGCGGCGCAATGAGCTATATCCGTCACAACGATGCGAAATATGTGCTGATCACCGACTGTGACATCATTGCCAACATGGATCTGCGCCCATTTATCAACGAGCATATCAAGAGCGGCGCGCAGATTTCGATGATGGTCAAAAATACTGAAATTTCTCCCGAATCCCAGCGGGATACGACCACCGTCCTTTTTGACGAGCAGACGGGAGATGTCACCGATATCCTGGTGCGGCCGGATGTCAAGGGCAGCCACTACGTTTATATGAACATCCTGCTGCTTGAAAAGACGCTGCTCGAGCGGATGGTGAACGAAGCAAAGAGCCACGACCAGTATTCGATGGTCCGGCATGCGCTGCAGCCATCAATTGGGAAACGCAACATCAAAGCGTATGAATTCAAGGGCTATACGCATAAGATTTCGGGGATGAAGTCCTATTTCACGGCCAACATGGAGCTGCTTGACCCGGCGGTGCGCGCCGAGCTCTTTCCGAAGAATCTGCCGATTTATACCAAGGTCCGCGACCAGGTGCCGGTCAAATACGGCCTTTCCGCCAAGGTGGGCAACTCCCTCATGGCGGATGGCTGCATCATCAACGGCGAGGTGGAAAACTGCGTGATCTTCCGGGGCGCGAAAATCGGCAAGGGGGCGGTGCTTAAAAATTGCATCATTATGCAGAATACCTATGTTGGCGACAACGCGCATCTCGAATATGTCGTGACCGATAAAGATGTGCTCATCCGTGATTCCCGTACGCTGATCGGATATGAAACCTACCCGATCTATGTGGCCAAGGGAAGCTCCATCTGACGTGGAAGAAAACATGATTCACGCTCAACACAAGGGGGGAACATTATGAAGATCCTATACGTAGCAAGCGAAGCGACGCCGTTTATCGCGACCGGAGGCCTTGCGGACGTGGCGGGTTCGCTGCCGCGCGCAATCCGCAGCAGGCAGCATGCCTGCCGGGTGGTTGTGCCGCTCTACAGCGCGATTAAACCGGAATGGCGCGAAAAGATGAAGTTCCTTTGCAATTTTTATGTGCCGCTTGGCTGGCGCAACCAATACTGCGGCGTGTTTGAGGCCAGTTATAACGGCGTCAAATATTACTTCATCGACAATGAGTATTATTTCAAGCGCGACGGCGGCATCTATGGGTTCTATGACGACGCGGAGCGGTTCGCGTTCTTCTCGAAAGCGGTCTGCGAAATGATCCAGTATATCGATTTTGAACCGGACATCTTGCACTGCAATGACTGGCAGACCGCCATGACGCCGGTATACCTCAACATTTTCTATCGGGAGATTGAGAAATACCGCAGCATTAAGACGGTGTTCACCATCCATAATATCCAGTATCAGGGCAAATACGGCATGGAAATCGCAACCGACGTGCTCGGCCTGCCTTACTATGCCGCGCCGACCATGATGTACGAAGGCTGCCTCAACATGATGAAGGCCGCCATTGAGGTGTGCGACTTTGTCACCACCGTCAGCCCGACCTATGCGCATGAGATCACCGACCCGTGGTTCGCGCACGGGCTTGACCGGCTTCTCAAACAAAACCAGCACAAGCTGGTCGGCATCCTCAACGGCATCGACACCCAGAGCTATAACCCGGAGGTGGACCCCGCGCTCTATGAAAACTACGGGCCGGAGACACTCGAAAAGAAATCGGTCAACAAGGTCGAACTGCAAAAGGCAATGGGCCTTGAGCAGAACAAGGACGTCATGCTGGTCGGTATCGTAACCCGGTTTGTGGCGCATAAGGGCATTGACCTCATCCAATATATCTTTGATGAACTGATGAAACGGGAGCTGCAGGTGGTGGCGCTCGGCTCAGGCGATTATATCTTTGAAAGCTTCTTTACAGAGATGCAAGCCAAATACCCCGGCAAGGCGGCGGTCAAGATCGGTTTTATCCCAGATCTTGCGCGCAAGATCTACGCGGGCGCGGATGTATTTCTGATGCCTTCGAAGAGTGAGCCGTGCGGCCTGGCCCAGATGGTATCGCTGCAGTACGGTACCCTGCCGGTTGTCCGTGAGACCGGCGGTCTCAAAGACTCGATTGTCGATATGGGCAACGATATCAGCGGCAACGGATTCACCTTCAAGACCTATAACGCCCACGACATGCTCGGCGCGATTGACCGCGCCGGTGGGCTTTACTACAACCGTGAACTGTGGAAACAGGCGGTGCAGAAGGCGATGAAGAGCGACTTCACCTGGAACCGTTCCGCTTCGGAGTACATTGGCGTCTACAAGCGCGCGTTGGAGGACTGACGGCGCGGGCCGGCCATAACTTCTGTCCGCGGCACCGATGGGCCGCTTCTTGAACGCGTCAAAGCAGCCTTTCCGCATAGGGACGGGCGGGCAGCCCTTTCCACGCACCCATTCCTTCTATAGGAACAACGGCAGAATCGGAAAAAAAGGAACGCCGCGTCAGCGGCGTTCCTTTTTGTATCCAAAGACCACCCGGTCGATCCCGGCGAGGTCCTTTCGGGTTCCGACCTGGACAAAGCCGCTTTCCGTGAGCAGCGCGGCCACCTGTCCGGCCTGGTTATAGCCGACCTCAAAGGCCAGCATGCCGCCATCCTTGAGCAGGGGAAGATAAAGCGGCGGGATCGCGCGGTAAAAATGAAGGCCGTCCTCGCCGCCATAGAGCGCCATCTGGGGCTCGTGCTGTACCTGGCGCTGAAGGCTTTCCATCTCATGCCCAGGGATATAAGGCGGATTTGAGAGAATCAGGTCGAGCCGAGGGAGCCCTTTGGGCGGGTGGAGCACGTCACAGGCCAGCACCCGGATATTTTCCGCGCGGTTGCGGGCGGCATTGCGGCGCAGATAGGCAAGCGCGGCCTCGGAGAGCTCCAGCGCGTAAATCTGCGCGGAGGGGAAGTAATGCGCCGCCGCCACCGCAATGCAGCCGCTTCCGGCGCAGAGATCGGCCACAGCGGGCGCTTCACGGCCCTTGAGGAACGAGCGGGCAAGGTCGACGAGCGTCTCGGTGTCCGGCCGCGGGATGAGCACTCCCTCGCCCACTTCAAAAGGCAGGCCGTAGAACTCCCATTCGCCCAGCAGGTACTGGAGTGGTTCCCCGGCCTCATACCGCTCACACAGTGCGAAGAATCGCTCTGCGCACGCGCGGTCGGCCGGCTGTCCACCCGCGCGCGCGCGGCCGAACCTGCCGAGGCCAAAACAATCCTCCAAAAGGCAGGAAAGATCGAACGCGCGGGATTCCTGGTCCTGCGCGTCCAAATTTTTATCATATGCGGTTTGATAGACTTCGGATATGGTCATGGATGACATCCTCAATAGTTGTCGGCGTTTTTGTCCTCCGGGATGCAGGGCTTCATGGCAGCGATCGCCACCGAGAGCTGGACTTCGTCCGGCTCGAAGGTGGTCAGGTTCTGCAGCCAGAGCCCGGGCGCGGAGATGGCCCGTGTGAAAGGGTTGTCATGGCGTCCGGCAAACCGGATAACCTCATAGGAAAGGCCCACCACGACCGGCAGCAGCAGGATTTTCAGCCCGACGCGCAGCCAGACGTTCTCCCAGCTGAGCACCGAGAACACAAAGATCGAAACGACCAGCACAATGAGCAGAAAGCTGGTGCCGCAGCGCGGATGAAAACGGGTATATTTTTTCGCGTTTTCCGGCGTGAGCTCGTCGCCGGCCTCGTAGCAGGCGATGGTCTTGTGTTCCGCGCCGTGGAATTCAAAAACCCGGCGGATGTCCTTCATCCGGGTGACCGCGTAGAGGTAAAGGATGAATACCGCGATTTTGATGAGCCCCTCGATGAGCGAAAGGGCCATATTCGGAAGCGCGGCCATGCCGCCCACCCATTTGACCAGCGCGGCCGGCAGCAGCATGAACAGCCCGATGGCAATTGCCATTGCGAGCACGGTGACAATCACATTGAAGATGTATACGGCGCTGTCGCCAAGATGCTTGTCCACCCACGCGTCAAATTTCGACGGTTCCGAGCCTTCCTCTTCGGCAAAACCGGAGATTTCAGCCGATTTCATCAGGCATTTATAACCGGTGATCAACATTGCAATAAAATTACAGATGCCACGCAGGATCGGTGTCTTATTATACCATTTATTGGCCCCGGTTTCCCAAGTCTCCAGATAAAGCTCGCCGTCCGGCTTGCGGATGGCCATTGCGGAGGTGAACGGGCCGCGCATCATGACCCCCTCGATCAGGGCCTGACCACCAATAGAAGTTTTTTTTGCGGCGCTACAGGATTTTTCGCTCAAAATATCAATCCTTTCCGGCTTCCCGTGCTGGCAAGCCATCCGGTCCCGTGTCCCGGGACGGTCAACAAAAGACATCATACACCAAAATTGTGAACATTTCAAGGCTTAAGCCTGGACGCGCGGCAAAAGGATGGTCACGCGTGTACCGACATTTTCTTTGGAGGTGATGTCGAGCATTCCGCCGTGCAGCGAGACAATCTCGTCCGCAACCGCAAGCCCGATGCCCGATCCGCGGCGGGTGGAATTTGCCTTGAAGAATTTCTGCTTGACTTTGGGCAGGTCGGATTCCTTGATGCCAAGTCCCGTGTCCGAAACGACAATACAGATGTTCTCGTCGGTCACGCTCGCGCGCACCGTCACACTGTCGCCCTTATCGGAATATTTAAGGGCGTTGTCAATGATATTGATGAACACCTGGCGCAGACGGTTGCGGTCGCCGAAAAACGGCGCGATCACATCCGGCTCCTCATAGACAAGCCGTTTCCCTTCATGCTTGGCGCGCTCCTCAAACATGAGCACCGCATCGGAAAGTTCGGCGATCAGGTCGATCCGGTCCTTTACAAGCTGCATGCGGCCGGATTGGATACGGCTGAAGTCGAGCAGCTCCTCCACCATCTGAGCAAGCCGTTCGGTTTCGTTCCCAATGACCCGCATCCCTTTCGCAAGCATCTCCGCATCGACCTCGCCGCCCATGTCCGCAAGCGTTTCGGACCAGCCTTTGATGGCGGTGAGCGGGGTACGCAGCTCGTGAGAAACCGAGGAGATAAAATCGTTCTTCATTTTTTCATTGGCGGAAAGCTCTTCAGCCATATAGTTGATCGTATCGCAGAGTTCCCCGATTTCATCGTCGTTTTTCTTGTGCAGCCGCGCGCCGAAATCGCCGTGGGCAATTTTACGGGCGGTTTTGCCGACTTCGTCCACCGGGTTGACAATTGAATTGATGAAATAGGAGGAGGAGAAGATGACGAAGAAGATGATCGCCACACCGATCAGTGTAAGAACCAAGATGAAGAGGATGATCTGCTGGTCAACCAAGTCGAGCGAGACGGCGAAACGCATTGCGGCCAGCTGGGTACCCTCCACCGGCGACAAAACGGTGATTGCCATGATCTTTTCGCCGTTTTGCGTGTAGATTTTTTCCGCTTCCCCGATTGGGCTCTGCATCGCCTCATAGAAATCGGGCATGTAGATGCCGGTCCCTGGTTCAAATCCACTGGAGGTGAAGATCACGTTCCCGTCCGCGTCAATAGCCATGAGTTCCATCGAACTGCGCGCCTCAAAATTTTCCACAAGGCTGCGCACCTGGGTGGTAAAATTGGAAAGGCTGTCCTCTGAATAGGCGGTGAGCTGGTTTTTGACAGTATTGGCCTGCACCATGATCGCGCCGCGCACGTTGCTGTAATAAAACGCGCGTACGCCAAGCGAAAACCCGATTTCCAGCGCAATCAGGATCACAAGGATGACGCCGAGGTTGTTGAACAGCCAGCGTTTGGTTATTTTCTTGACAGCCAAGGGTCATCCTCCTTTCTATATTCCAAATCCGTCCGCGAAGCGGGCGGGCCATCGAAGATGGCTCCCCACGGGGGATCCAAAGGGGGTTACATACCCCCTTGAGCAGCCGTCGCGCGAAGCGCGCTCCGCCGTAGGCGGGAAGGCTACTTTTGGACCCATTTGTAACCGAAGCCCCAGACGGTGAGGAGGAATTCCGGCTCGGAGGGAATGTCCTCCAGCTTCATACGAAGCCGGCGGATGTTCACGTCGACGATCTTGATGTCCCCGAAATAGTTTTCGCCCCAGACCTTGTTGAGGATGTCCTGCCGGCTGAGAGCAGTGTTCGGGTTCGAAAAGAAATATTCGAGAATCTGGTATTCCACCTGGGTAAGTTCCAAGATTTTGCCGTTTTTGGAGACGGTGCGGCTCTTGAGATTCAGGACGAACGGGCCGGATTTGAGTTCGCTTTTGACTGGGGCCTGTGCCCTTTCAGCTGTCATGGTGACACGGCGGTGGATTGCGTCGACCCGCGCGACCAGCTCGGACGGGGAGAACGGCTTGGTGACATAGTCGTCCGCGCCGATCATCAGGCCGTTGACCTTGTCCATCTCCTGGCCTTTGGCGGTCAGCATGATGATGCCGACCGAAGCGTTTTTTTCCCGAATGCGGCGGCAGACTTCAAAGCCGTCGATGCCGGGCATCATCACATCGAGCAGAACCACGTCAAAATAGGTGGGATTGCGGTCAAAGATCTCCATGGCTTCTTCGCCGTTTGGGACATCCACCACCTCATAGCCGGAGCGTTTGAGATTGATGACTTCAAAATCACGGATGACGTCCTCATCCTCCACGACCATAATTCGTTTCATATCTGGAAAACCACCTTTCAAGTGAGATAGCTGCATTAGGTAAGCATTACAGCAGCCGGAACATCCGCTGCAGTTCGGTCAGAGTGATTGAAAGCTCCGGGTCGGCCGAATCCGGTGGTACATAACCGTAATAGGTAAACGCGCCGCGGGTTTCAAAAATTTTGTAGTTATCGAGGAATTTATCCTGGTAGTCTTTCTGGGAAACCACCCGAATGCGCGCGAGCTCTCCCGCGATGCCAAGCAGCGGCTCGTCGAGTTCCGGATCGTATTTGATAAAGCTCCACTCGCCGTTTTCACTCTGGTTGACCACCGTGACGCGGCCAATCCATTCGGGCGGGAACTCCACCCGGTAGCCGCCGGAACGGTTCGAGTGGTTAAAGACACCCGCATAGACCCGGTGAAACCGGCTGCCAGAAAGCTGGTTATATTCGGTGAGATAGATGGGGTCCACTTCCTTGTCGGCGTCCTCGTAGCCGGGCAGGAGCGAGCTGGTGGGGATTTCAATGACTCCGTCGCCGTTGATATCCATGCAGATTGCGGTTTCATCCGCGCGGCGGGTCTGTTCGTAAAGGGAGGACGCCTGCTCCATTTCCTCCTCGGTGAGTTCCGAGCCTTCCTCCTGGGCATACTCCAGATCATAGCCGATGACTGGCACGAGGACCCGGTCTGAAATGGTGAACACCTCGGTGACCAGCTCCCCCCCGCCAATCATTTCGTCGATGAAGATTGCCTTCTGTGGGTTGGCGAGGGTCAGCTGCCCCGAAGTGGTGCCCGCGAAATGCAGGATCGACTCGGAGAGCGGCAGTTCGCTGGTGATGGTGACGTTGTAGCCGTCATAGGTGACCAGCTTGATCCAGGAGGACTGCGCGCGGGTGCCGGAATCCCGGCTGAGCATGCAGATATCGGAAAGCCCGTCGGCGTTGAAATCGTCGATCAGGTAGGCGTTGTAGGAGGTGTCCGAGCGGTTGCTGTCAAGGATGCTCTCGAGCTCGCCGTCCTCGTAGGAGTAGACGTTCATCTCCATCTCTTCACGTTCCGCGCTTGACCATCCGATGATGATATCGTCCTGCGGCCGTCCGGAGATGCGTGCGAAATCGATGAACTCAACGTCCCGGTCGACGCCGGCCTTTTCGCAGACCGAGCGCCATTGGCCGTCGATCCGGTCCATGATCGAAAGGCGGGTGTAATCGTTGAAGTTGACCGCGTAAAAGACGATGGCTTCCTCTTCGCCGTCGCCGTCGATGTCATGGAACACAAAGGCTGAACGGTAGTCGCCGGTCTTGGGATATTTGAAGCTAATGTTGGAGGCGATAACCGCGTCGTGCAGCGCGTCGTCGATCTCCTTCTGTTCGGCGGTGAGACGCGGCGGCTTCATCAGCTCCTCCGTGACCGGATTGAAACCGGAACAGGCGGACAACAGCGTGCACAGCGCCATGAGCGCCCCCAAAAGCCAAAGCTTTTTTGCCATCCCGGTTCCCTCCTTTACTGTTTCACATAGATAAACTCAGTTTATAGCAAAATGGCTGTTCTGTCAACGAAAGCGTGCCGGAATATCCCGGCGGCCAAAAACAGTTTTGACGCGCAAAGAGCTCAAAATACAGGAAAGCCGCCGCCCGCAGGCGTCGGCTTTCAAAAAAAGTTTACGGTTTGGAAAAATAAGACACCGGGTTTGGCGATTGCGCCGTCGGGGGAAAGGTGGTAAAATAATTTTATTCGATCATTTGCGGGGCGCGGGCGGATAGGCGATGCGCGCCTCGGAATTCTGGATGAGGTTTAAAAGTGAGGACGCGAACAGCGGGTATTCCTTCGAAAGCGCCTCAGTCGTGACATAGAGCGGGTCGACGTTCGGGATGCGTTCCATCTCGGCGGCCGGGTCGCCTTTGGAGATTGACTGCGCGTTTGCAAAGCAGATGTCCATCGCGGCCCCGGCATAGGGCTGCGCGACCGTTTCCGGCACAGTGAAAAGGGCGCTCTGATTGCGCGGGTTCGCGCCGTAGACCAGCCGGAACATCCGGTAGACCGCCAGCATCAGATAGGACGAAACCTCCCCCACCAGCGGTTTGCAGCTGCTGCGCGAGAGCAGGTCGAAAAGGATATTGAGCGAATTGGCTATGAGCTTTTTGTTGAGCACCGGCAGAACGCCCGCCTTAAAAACGTTTTCCTTGCCGGTCGCATCCGGTTCGGGGATATCCTCCACCGTCAGTTTGGAGCCGGTACGGTCGGGAGAGCGGCCAAGCATATAGTCGCAGGAAACGCCGTAGAAATCGGCGCAGCGGATCAGGAAATCCAGCCCGCATTCGCGGATTCCCTTCTCGTAGTGGGAAAGCAGCGCCTGGGAGATGCCAAGCTTGGACGCGGCCAGCTTCTGGCTGATCCCGCGCTCTTTGCGCAATAAGGTCAGGACTCTTGGAAAATCAGCGTTCATTTGTCAATACCCCTCAAAAACCTTTTCTCTTTTTATATCAGAACCCGCAAAAAGCGGGCCCACAAGGTCTTTTACGTATTGTAAATTATATAATACCCAAAACCTTTTGTAAATAGTCGATCCCGAATATTATCAATATTTGTAGAATAAAGTAAAAAAGGGGCGCTTGATTTATGCTAACATACAAAATCCACCTGATCCGGCACGGTCTGACACAGGGGAACCTCGATGGGCGGTACATCGGCATGACTGACCTGCCGCTCTGCGGAGAAGGCCGCCGCCAGCTGGAGGAGCTGCGCCGCGCCTGTGAATATCCGCAGGTGGACCGGGTTTTTGTCAGTCCGCTGCTGCGTGCGAAGGAATCGGCTGAGATTCTCTATCCCGACCGGTACACCGAAGTGGTGGACAAGCTGCGCGAACTCGATTTCGGCGCGTTTGAAAACCGCGCGATCAGCGACTTGGAGCGCGATCCGGATTTTCAGAGGTGGATCTCATCCCCACCGGACACAAAGGCGCCGGGCGGCGAGAGCGGCGCGGACCTGCAGGGCCGCGCGGTCGAAGCGCTCGCGTATATCTTTGCGCAGATGATGGAGAAGCGTGCCGCCTCCACGGCGGTTGTAACCCACGGCGGGCTCATCATGAATCTGCTTGCGGCGATGGGGCTGCCGCAGCGGGAAGCGGTGCGCTGGAACGTGCAGCCTGGCCGCGGCTATACGATCCTGCTGACCCCGCAGATGTGGATGCGCGACCACAAGTTTGAGGTCTACGCGCAGATTCCCTATGAGGAGGAACGGGAGGTTGACGAGCCGTTTTTTGTCGACCGGGAATGAATCAGATGGAAACGCTGGACTTTTTTACATTGCAGTGATAAAATGAACGGAAATGTTATTCAGAAGGAATTTTCAACGCAAAGGGGTTTTTAATATGCAAGAGATAAAAATCTGTGTGCTGGAAGGCGACGGCATCGGCCCGGAGATTGTGAGGCAGGCGGTCAAGGTGCTGAAAGCTGCCTGTGAAGCGTCCGAAATCCAGCTCACCCTCGACTATGCGCTGCTCGGCGGCGCGGCGATTGATGAAACCGGCGTACCGCTGCCCGATGAGACGGTCGCGAAGTGCAAAGCCGCTGACGCGGTGCTGCTCGGCGCGGTCGGCGGGGAGAAATGGGACAACCTCCCCTCGAACCTGCGCCCGGAAAAGGGCCTGCTCGGCATCCGTTCGGCGCTCGGGCTGTTTGCCAACCTGCGTCCGGCGTCCATCTATCCGGCGCTGAAGGCCGCGTCGCCGCTCAAGGATGAAATTGTCGGCGCTGGTGTGGACATACTAGTTGTCAGGGAACTGACCGGAGATGTCTACTTCGGGGAGCATAACCGCAAACAGGAAAACGGATTCGAGGTCGGATATGACATCATGCAGTATGCCACCTGGGAGATCGAACGGATCGCGCGGGTCGCGTTTGAGCTCGCGCGCAAACGCCGGGGCCGGGTCACTTCGGTGGACAAGGCGAACGTGCTGGAAACCTCCCGGGTCTGGCGCGAGACAGTCACCCGCGTGGCAGAGGAATATCCGGATGTATCCCTTTCACATATGTATGTCGACAACGCGGCCATGCAGCTGGTGCGCAACCCGGCGCAGTTCGATGTTCTTGTCACCGGCAATATCTTCGGCGATATCCTTTCGGATGAAGCTTCGATGATCTCCGGTTCGATCGGGATGCTCGCCTCCGCCAGCCTAGGCGGGGGGACGCTCGGCCTTTACGAACCGATCCATGGCAGCGCGCCGGATATCGCGGGCAAGGGACTTGCCAATCCGCTGGCCACCATCCTTTCGGTGGGCATGATGATGCGCTACACCTTCAATCGGCCGAACCTGGCGGACGCGATTGAACAGGCGGTTGAAGAATCGCTCGGCGCTGTGCGAACCGCTGACATCAGGGATGCGTCCCTGCCGGTTTACACCACCGAACAGATGGGAGACTATGTGGCTGGCCAGGTGGCGCGGCTGCTCAAGTAACCCTGGACATCCATAGGAGGAAAACATTATGGGCTTATCAAAAATGCTGAAATCCAACGCGAAACACGCCATGTCAGGCGCGTGGGGGCGCGCGGTGGGGATTCTGTTCATCGCGGCAATCCCCACGCTGCTTATCAACCTGTTGGAATATGCCATCCGGCTGGTGAGCGGCGTGCCGGAGTTCGTTGACTACGCTGGGACCCCAAACGTCGCATTTGACGACCTTTCCAACCTGGCGCTGGCTTCGTCGCTGATTTCGGTGCTGATCCTCATCCTGATGTTTATCATCACCACGCCGCTGCAGCAAGGAGTCCTGCGCTGGTACTACCGCCGCACCGGCGGAGAAGATGACGGCGTTTCCGCTGTTTTCTATTATTTTGAAACTGCGAAGGATTACTTCAAGTCCTTTTGGCTTTATTTCCAGATCGGCCTGCGGATGCTCCTGTGGGAGATCCTGCTTGCGATCCCGCTTTTAGCGGGCGGAGGGGTGCTTGTCTATGCGATGCGCGGCCTTGATGGGGAGCTGCCGCCGGTCGTTAAGCTGGCCGCCGGCATTCTGGCGGTTATCTGGGTGATCATCATGGCGATCCTCAGCGTAATGATCTCGCTGCGGTATATGCTCGCGCCGTATATTTTGGCGGAGCATCCTGAAATCAAGGTGCGCAAGGCAATCAAACAGGGCGTCCGGCTGGTGAAGGGCTACAAGGGAAGCCTGTTTGTATTCGGGCTTTCATTCATCGGCTGGTACCTGCTCTGCATCTTTATTGTTCCCGCATTTTTCGTTGTGCCCTATGTGGCGTCGTCGTTCGCAATGTACGCGCGTTACCTGATCGCACGCGGCGAAATGGAACTCGCGCCGGAAGGAGGCAATGCGACACGGGAATATAAACCGGAGATCGACCATTATGTTGAGACGCAGGATGCTGCGAGCCAGTCCGCGTCCCAAGAACCGCAGCCGGTGGTCTATCCGCCTGCTGCACAGGCGCAGGAGCTGCCACCGGATCCGCAGAAGCCGGAAGACCGGGAAGACCAGCCCTGAAAAAATGGATATAAAAAAGCCTCGGAGCCAAGCTGCTCCGAGGCTTTTTAAATTTCCTTTCCCAATAAATCCCACATCACATCAAATAAAAGAGCTTCAGTCAATTTCCGCAAGTTGTTTGACGCAGTCGGCACAGACATTTCGTCCTTTGAAGTTGACAACGTTGATTGCGCTGTTGCAGAAGATACAAGCCGGTTCATACTTCTTCAGAATGATATGGTTGCCGTCCACATAGATTTCCAGTGAATCCTTCTCGTTAATATCCAGTGTACGCCGCAATTCGATCGGAAGGACGATCCGCCCGAGCTCGTCGACTTTGCGCACGATACCGGTAGATTTCATGAACATACCTCCTTTCCAGTAAAACCTTTCTTTCAATATATCGTAAAAATGGAAAAATGTAAATAAAATAGATCGTAAAGATTTGCTAATTGTGAGATCTGGACAAACATAAGCAAAGAAACTGTGTAATAGTAATATAAATAATCGAGGTGGTTAGCGGATATGAATCTCATCTTTGGCGGAATGATTCTTTTTTCATTTGTGTTCGCCTGTCTGACAGGCCGAATCGATCAGCTTTCCCAAGCGGTGCTCGAACAGTCCCAAGGCGCGGTAACACTGGTTTTGTCGTTGCTGGGAATGCTTTGCCTCTGGAGTGGGCTGATGAAAGTTGCGCAGGAAGCGGGTCTTACGAAACATTTGTGTAAAGCGCTTTCACCCATCACCAGAATTCTTTTTCGCGGGCTCGATCCGAACGGAGCGGCGGCCAGCGCCATCTCGATGAATATGGTGGCAAATCTGCTCGGTCTTGGCAATGCGGCCACGCCGCTGGGTATCAAGGCGATGTGTGAAATGGCGAAGGAGGAACACGCAGGGATCAGCGCAACCAACAATATGGCGATGCTGGTCGTGCTGAACACCGCCTCAATCCAGCTCATTCCCACGACCACAGCGCTGCTGCGCATGCAGAACGGTTCTGCCGCGCCGATGGAAATCCTGCCGCCCGTGTGGATCGCCTCGGCGGTATCGATTACAGTAGGGGTTGTGATGGCGCGGCTGCTCGCGCCGTTTTGGAGGTGAAGGGATGAACGGGATGCTGATGAACTTGGGAACGCTGATGGTCCCGCTGACCGTTGCGGGGATTATCGGCTATGCCTTTGTAAAAGGCGTCCCGGTCTTTGAAACCTTTGTGGAAGGCGCGAAGGAGGGCCTCGAAGTCGCGGTGAACATCCTGCCCGCGCTGGTGGGACTGATCACCGCGGTTGGGATGTTCAAGGTATCCGGCGGACTCGATCTGCTCACCTGGGCGCTCGAACCGTTTGGGAGGCTGCTTGGCCTGCCGCGGGAGGTGCTGCCGCTGGCGCTTTTGCGGCCAGTTTCGGGCAGTGGCGCGCTTGTAATCTTTAACGACCTGATCTCTACATACGGCCCGGACAGTTTGATCGGCCGGGTTGCGAGCGTGATGCAGGGCTCCACCGAGACCACGTTCTATACCATTGCGCTCTATTATGGCGCCGCCGGGATCAAAAACACCCGGCACACGGTCCCGGCGGCGTTGTCCGCCGATCTGACGGGGTTCATCATGTCGGCGTTCATGGTACGGCTGTTCTTCTATTGATGCGCGTTTCGCCGCGCCATCGCTTTTGCGCGTTTCGCCGCGCACCACGAGGCCCTTTCTTGCTCGTGCAAGAAAGGGCCGAAAGAACACGCCGAAGGGGCTAGCCGCCCCTTCGGAAACCCCGCAGGCGCCTTGCCAGAACCTGCGCCGTCTATGCACCCAATGAAACGGTCAGCTCAGGACTGAATGCTGCGCTATGCGCTCCCCGCATTTATCTGTCCGGAATCTCATTTCAAAGTTTTACTCGATTTTTTTCAAAAAATTGCGGGGGTCACGGGGGCAGCGCCCCCGCGTCTTGCGCCGCAGCGCCACTTGAAGCGATTTTTCGGTTCCTTTTTCAAGAAAAAAGGAACGAGGAGCGGTGCTTAAATTTTGAGGGCACATATTGTCCTAAATCCACACAACATCCCCGTCACATGATATACTGGTCGCGGTGATGAAAATGATTCTAAGAATCCGGGACCTGCGCGAAGATCATGACAAAAAGCAGCGGGAGATTGCAAAGATCCTATTCGTCGCGCGGAACACCTATTCCTCCTATGAACGGGGGCTCCGTGTGTTGCCGCTGGAATTGGCCGTCAAGCTGGCGGTCTACTATAACGTCAGCCTCGATTATCTCGTGGGCTTGACCGACATCCCAACCCCGCCGCCAAGAAAGAAATAAAAACGGTCCATGCGTTCGCATGGACCGTTTCCGTTATCCGTTTGCAAGCTCGGCCTGCACCTTTTTCGGTAGGGCTTTCAGCATGGTCTGATAGGATTCCCGCAGCATTTCCTCCACAACCTCGTTTGGAACCGTCCCTTCGAGATGCAGCGAGTTCCAATGCGCTTTGTTCATGTAGTAACCGGGCACGATGTCCGCCGGATACTGCTTGCGCAGGAGTTCCCCATAGGGCGGCTCCAATTTCATGGTGAAGATCGGCCTGCCTTCCTTATTGGAAGCCATCATGGCGAACATCTTTCCGCCGAGGAAATACCGGTTTGCATCCCATTCTGGTTTGTAATCCTTTGTCACACCGTGCATTTTCATGCAGAAACCGTCGATCCACTCATAGTTCATCTTTTCAAATCCTTCCGCTTATTAAAAACGGCGGCCTGGAATCTCCCGGGCCGCCGTTTTGTTTTTATCGGGGCAGAAAACCGATTTTTTTGTAGACCTTGTCAAGCGTGCGCTGGGAAAGCGCAAGCGCACGTTCTGCGCCCGCTTTGTAGCACTGCTCGAGATATGCTTTATCCTTCATATAAGCGTCGAACCGCTCGCGCACCGGGCGCAGCGTTTCGGCGACCGCTTCACCGACCGCCATTTTGAAGTCGCCGTAGCCTTTGCCGGTAAATTCGTTTTCAATTTCCTCGTAGGACTTGCCAGTGACCACCGAATAGATTGACATCAGGTTGTTGATGCCGTCCTTGCCGTCGCGGTAAGCGACCAGCGCATCCGAATCGGTGACAGCGCTTTTGAACTTTTTAATAATTGTCTCAGGCTTGTCAAGGATGGCGACGAAGGATTTCGGGTTGTCGTCCGATTTGGACATCTTTTTGGTCGGGTCCTGCAGCGACATGACCTTTGCGGCAGTCTTGGGGATGTAGCCGTCCGGAATGGTGAACACATTCCCATAGATACCGTTGAAGCGCTGCGCGATGTTGCGGGCAAGCTCGAGATGCTGCTTCTGGTCGATGCCGACCGGAACGAGATCCGCCTGGTAAAGCAGGATGTCCGCGGCCATCAGCACCGGATAGGTGAAGAGGCCCGCGTTGACGTTTTCCGGATGCTTTTGGGATTTATCCTTGAACTGGGTCATGCGGGAAAGCTCGCCGAACTGGGTGTAGCAGGAGAGCACCCAGGAGAGTTCCGCGTGGGTTTTCACATGGCTCTGGATGAAGGCGATCGATTTTTCCGGGTCAACGCCGCAGGCCAGGATCAGCGCGTAGGCGGCCAGCGTGTTCTCGCGCAGCGCTTTGGCATCCTGCCGAACGGTGATCGCGTGCTGGTTGACGATCGAATAACAGCAGTTGTATTCATCCTGCAGGGCGACCCAGTTTTTTACCGCGCCCAGATAGTTGCCGAGCGTCATGATGCCGGTGGGCTGGATGCCCGAAAAGATAATCTTTTTATGTTCTTTTTGAATCTGGGTATTTTCCATCAATAACAACCTTTCTGTGTGCGGTTAAAAAAGTTCGCGGGTCAGCTTGCCCAGCCGTTTGATGCCTTCGACGATGCCATCGTCAGTTGGAGTGGTGAAGTTCATGCGGAACGACCGGCAGGGGTCGGTTTCTTTTGCCAGAAACGCCACGCCAGGCACGACCGCGACCTTTTCCGCGATGCCGCGGTTGCAGAAATCGATCATGTCCGCGCCTTTGGGCAGGGTGCACCAGAGGAACATACCGCCCTCTGGACGGGTGTAGGCGATACTCGGCGCGAATTCCGCCTGGATGCCGTCGAGCATCAGCGAAAGCTTACCGCGGTAGAGGCTGCGGATCTTCTCGATATGCGCCGCGAGGTCGCAGGTGGAAAGGAACCGCTCGGCGATCATCTGTACGAGAATGGGGGTGTGGACATCGGCGCACTGTTTGCCGACGGTCATCTTTTCGATAATCGGTTTCGGAGCCAGCACAAAGCCGACGCGGATGCCCGGGGCGAGGATCTTCGAGAAACTGCCGATATAGATGACCTGGCCCGCGTCGTCGAAGGATTTGATTGACGGGAGCGGCGTACCGGAATACCGCAGGTCGCCATAGGGATTGTCCTCGAGGATCATGACATTATATTTTTTGGCGAGCCGCAGAACTTCCCGCCGTTTGGCCTCACTGGTGGTGATGCCGGTCGGATTCTGAAAATTCGGGATGAGGTAGAGCAGTTTGACGTTCGGCTGTTCCTGCATGGCCTTTTCGAGCTTTTCCAAGTTGATGCCGTCCGATTCCATCTCGACGCCCACGAGGTTGCAGTGGTAGGAGCGGAAGCAGTTGAGCACGCCGACAAAGGACGGGTCCTCGCAGAGCACCGTGTCCCCCTCGTTGACGAGCGCCTTGGTCGCAAGGTCGGCGCCCTGCTGCGCGCCCGAGATGATGATCAGGTCGTTGTCCTTGGTGGGGATGCCATAGTGGTTTTCGAGCATCTCCTTGACCTTTTCGCGCAGCGCCGGATAGCCTTCCGTCACCGAATACTGCAGGGCGCCGATGGGGTTCTCCTGCAGGATGCCGGCGGTGATGCGGCGAACTTCCTCCACCGGAAAAGCGTCTGGAGCGGGATTGCCGGCGGCAAACGGGATGATGGCGGGATTGGCGGTCGCCTTTAAAATCTCGCGCACGAGAGAAGGCTGCATGGCAGCCATCCTGTCAGAAAATTGGTAGTTCATAAATAGGATCCTTTCCGCCGGGTGTCCGGCCTGATTCTTTCACGATTCAAACTACCCCTCATTTTACCACAGGATATGCCGCATTTCAATGCGGGAATGCGGGTTCCTCTGTTTGAATTTTTACGCAGGGAGCCTGCTTTTCGTTTCCTTTTCCGGGACAAACAAAGACAGTCACTTTAGAATCGTGACTGCCCAATAAGTGGAGGCTATCGATCTTTCCTTCGATAAATCCGTATACCATAAACCAGATAAAACACACAAAGGATGATTCCGGACGGCCCTTCAATATTGATGATCTGACCGGTGTATTGGGTGCTCATATAAATCAACACAGCCCCCACAAAAATGCCTGGAAAGCAGCCCCACCATTGTTTTTGAGTCAAAAGGCCCCCTGAAAGGAACAACAGCGCAACACACCCCCATGCAAAAGGGTTGATGGCACGAAAGCTTCCGAAAAATCCAATGACACAATAAAACAGCAATGCAAGGACTCCCGGGACAAAACAGGTCATTTTTTTCACTCTGTAATACCTTCCTGGTTTTATTCACGATACAACTGAATTGTTTGCAGTGCAAACGACTGGTGAAATCGGCGTTTCTGCCAGACACCGATGATCAAAAGAGAAAATGCGGGTTCTCCTTGCGGTATGGATGCCGTTTCAGGCGGGTCACAAATTACTGCCCGGATGACTTTGGGGCGGGGTCAGTTCGATGGCCTGTTTGCCGGTCATGTGTTCGACCGTCAATTCGACCATGCACAGCCGTGCAAATTGCCGTTCGATCTCCTCCCCGCGGCCCGCTCCCTGATCCGGGGAATACTTTTCCGCGAGCTTTTCGATGGCGCGCCTCTTCTGCGCGTCGTCCTCGAGAACGCGGGCCTTTCCAAAGACGATTGCGCTTCTGAAAAGGGTGGTGTATTTTTCAGGAGCCACCTGATCCTGATCGATCACGCAAAAGGACACCCGGCCATCTTTTGTAATCGCGTCCAGCTTGTGACCGGTTTTTGCGCAGTGGAAATAGATTTTGGAATCCGCGTAAACATAACTGAGCGGCACGGCGTAGGGATAGCCGCCGTCGCCAATTACCGCGAGCGCGCCGGATGTCCCGCGCTTGAGGATGGCGGCGGTTTCTTCCGGGGATAACAGTTGTTTTTTGCGGCGCATTTCTCTGAACATCTGGATTTTCCTCCACGAATAAAATTTATCAATGATGAGTTTAACACAGAATTCCGCCGGATACAACGCCGCATGCGGATAAAATGGGCTGCGGCGCGGCGCATCGCTTCCCCAAGAGCGTTTTTGGAGGCATGGATTTTGTGACTGCCAGGCAAAAAATCGGACAGCCTCCCGATTGCGACAAAATATGCAGATGCTCATATCTACAATGGATTATACAATATGGATAACCTAGTATCCTATGAGAAAAAGGTGACAATTATGCAAAACAGCGTAAGACCCGGCGGGATCGCCCTGATGGAACGTGCGCGCCAATCGCTGCGCGCGCACCGGATGGGTGCGGCGTATCTGGGCTATATCCTCGTCGGGTTCGTATCCGCGAATGCGTTTGTGCTGGGGGGCCTCGCGCCGTTCGGAGTGGCTTTCGCGTCGGCCGCGAAAGCCAAATATGCCGCCGCCGCGACGCTTGGCGCGGCGCTCGGATACCTGCTCTCATTCGACGTGATGGGCAATATCAAATATGTGATCGCCATGCTGCTGGTATTCCTTATCCGGTGGGGGCTTTCCACCTCCAGCCTCACCAAATGGACAAGGGTCTCCCGCCAGCTCATCTGCGCGGTGTCGCTTGGGACGCCCTCGCTCGCGATCACCTTTGTGACCGGCGGCAGCGTCTACGACGCGGTGCTTGGGATTTCCGAAGTGATGCTTGCCTGCTGTGCCTCATACTTTTTTTCCCGCACCATCGAAGCGTTTGACCTTGGCATTGACAACCTCAAGCAGACGGATATCACCTCCATCCTGATCACCTTCTGCATCATCATCCTCGCGCTCATCAACCTGACCGTCTTTGGCCTTTCAATCGGCAGGGTCCTCGCCGTCACAGTGATCCTGCTCGCCGCGCAGTTCGCCCGGGAAGCGGGCGGCGCAATCGCCGGAGTCGCCGCCGGGGTGGCTGCCGGGATCCTTGGCGGCAGCCACTCCTTCCTGATGGGCACCTATGGCTTTGGCGGACTGCTTGCCGGCGTGTTTGCGCCGCTTGGACGGTTGGCTTCGGCGGGGGCGTTCATCCTTGTAAACCTTTTCGCACTGCTTGCTTCCCGCGCGTTTGCGGGGCAGAACCTGCTCGTCGAAATCTTCATCGCCGGCGTTATCGTCATGCTGATTCCGCCGCGTCTGGTGCAGTCTTTCCTGCATCGTGCGCCGCAGGGCGAGGCGGTCGCGGGGGAAACCTACAAGGCGCTGCTCGCCAACCGGATCGGTTATGTTTCCCAGGCGCTGCGGGAGGTGGCCGATACCACCCGCCAGGTCAACGAGAAGCTCTCCGGGCTGGTGAGCGGCGACGTCTCCTCGGTTTACCAGTGCGCTGCGGATCAGATCTGCCGGGGCTGCGCGCGAAAAACCACCTGCTGGCAGTTAAAATATACCGATACCTGCAATATCTTTAACGATATGATCACAATCCTGCGGCGCAAAGGCGCAGTCACGCTGGGGGACTATCCGGAATATTTTTCCGCCGCCTGCCAGCATCTGCCCGAACTCAACGGCAGGATCAACCAGCTGTTCTGTGAGTTTGCAGCGCGGGAAAGCATGCGGCGCAAGGTGGCGCAGGTGCGCGGAGTAGTCACCGATCAGTTTGAAGGCATGGCGCTGATGATCGATTCAATGGGCCGTGAGCTTGACGGGCTGGCCACCCAGGACAATGCAACCGCCGGGAAGGTGCGGGAATATATGCATACCATGAAGGTTTTTCCGGACAGGGTCTCCTGCGTGGTGGACGGGGAGGCCAACATGACGCTTGAGATGACCATTCCGGTCTACAAGCTCACACGGCTTGACATGACCGAGCTTACGCTGACCCTTTCAGATATCTGCGGGCGGGATTTTGACCTGCCTTCCCAGCGCGGGCATGCCGTGCAGACACTGACTACGCTGGTGTTTACCGAAAAGGCGACCTATACGGTGAAGTGGGGCGCGACTCAGCTCGGGAACAGCAGTTCACGGCTCTGCGGGGACAGCTACAGCTATGTGGACAGCCGTACAGGCCATGTGAACCTGATCCTTTCGGACGGGATGGGCAGCGGGGGAGCGGCGGCGGTCGATTCGACCATGACCGCCGAACTTCTGAAGCGGCTGATTGAGGCGGGCGTAAGCCTCGACGCGGCGCTCAAACTGGTCAATTCCGCGCTGCTTGTGAAGTCCGGGGACGAATCGCTTGCCACCATCGATATCACCGGAATCGATCTCTACACCGGCAAAGTGGAATTCTACAAAGCGGGCGCGGCGCCGACCTTCCTGCGAAAATCCGGTAAAGGCGGCTATGTGGAGTCGAGCTCGCTGCCGGTTGGTATCCTGGGGGGCGTTAGCTTTGAACGAAACGCGATCACCCTGCGGGACGGCGATTGGATCGTCATGGTTTCGGACGGCGCGGTCGCAAGCGGCTACGAGTGGATCATATCAGATATCGAGCACTTTGAGGGCGACGACCCGAAAGAGCTTTCTGAACGGCTTGCCGCCGCGGCCAAATGCCGCCGCAGCGACGGGCATGAGGACGATATCACGGTGATCGCCGCCCTGCTCGAACGGGGGATCTGATCTGTGCGCAGCGGGAGTAAGCGGGTTTGAAAAAGGCCGCCGGTACGAATGTACCGGCGGCCTTCATTTTTATTTTAGAACGGGCCGACCTCCAGCAGGACGACGTATTTGTCTTCCGGGTCCTGCAGCACCCGGCGGCTGCCGAAAAGTCCCTTTTCCGTTTTGACCGCGCTGACCGAAACGATGGTGGGCGCGCAGTCGGCGGGCGGAATGAAATTGTCCTGGATTTCGTTGACCGAGCCGATCTTCGAAACCCACAGCCCGACAAGGCCGCTGTCGATTTTGGCGGTGTAGTCGGGATTCAGGTTGTCGCCGAAATTGTCGGTGAAGGTGTAGCTGCCGCTTGCGCCGACCGGGGCCTTTTCGGAAAGGTAGCTGAGCAGATTGGGCGAAATGATCCGCGAAAGGGCGGGATAATAGGATTTGAATTCGACCTTGCGCATCCGCAGGGCGTTGCTGAGATTTTCATATTTGGTTTCGTTCTTGCGCAGCCAGGCTTTTTTGCCGTCGGCATAAAGCTGCCAGTATTCGGCGGTGCCCTTGTCCTTAAAGTTTACGAAGTTCATCCCCACCCCGGTGACCCCGCCGGTTTCGTTCATGGTGACCGCGCTGTCAAGCACAAGGATATTGGCGGAGTCCTCCTGTTTCATAATGGTGAGGATTTCATTCATTGCAGGTTTGGTGAGCACATTGCCGGCGGTCACGCCGTCTATTTTGGTGGTACTCAGCTGGGTGCGCAGCGCGGAAAATCCGAACGAAATCGCATAGAGGATCCCGATGAACAAAGCCAGCGCGACGAGGATCACCGCAAGCAACCGGAGTTTATACTTGGGCTTCATGCGTTTGAAATCAGCAAAGGTCATTGCAGCCACCGCCCGTTTCCCAAAAAATTCTGATCGGTTATAAGGTGTCGTTTGATTCCTATTATAATGCACTGTCGAATAAAGTCAACAAAAGCAGGAGGGGGAACCGGCCTGCTTTTTCCATTTTTTATAGCATCCCGGAGGTGCGCGCATAGTGGAAAAGGTACTGCTGTGCGATGCCTTCATATCCTGCGGCGCAGGCGGGGAGCCCATCTGGAAAAAGCTGCCGCATCACCCGGCCGATCCACACGTCGACCGGGAAACACTCCACCCGTCCGCAGCCAAAAAGCAGCGCGCATTCGGCGACCTTCACGCCCACGCCGGTGATCCGCATGAGCATTTCGCGCGCCTCGGGAAGCGGGAGGGTTCGCAGCGCGGCCAAATCGATCTGACGGGAGACGGCCTTCTGCGCGGCGTCAATCAGGTAGCGCGCGCGAAAGCCGGCGCGTACCGGCGCGAGGTCCTCCGGCGTGCGGGCGGCGAGCGCCTCGGGGGTGGGGAAGGCGTAGAAACCGCCTTCGATCGGTTCGCCGCAGAGCGCGCAGAGCCGTTCGATAATCCCTTTGATGCGTTTTACATTGTTGTTCTGGCTGATGATGAATGAGGCGAGCGCCTCCCACGGGTCCTGGTTGAGCACGCGGATGCCCGGCGCATAGGCCACGGCGCGGGCCAGCACCGGATCAGCTGAGAGCTCTTGTTTAATTTGACGATAATTTCGCCCGAGATCGAAATAGGAAAACCAGAACCGGTCATAATCTTCCTGCGGTACGCCGTAGAGCAGCAGCTCGTTTCCCCGGCGGGCAACACGGCAGGCCCGGCCTGCGGCGACACCGGTGAAGCTCCCGTCCGGAGCGGGATTCCAGCGGAACGCCTGTCCGCAGTCGAGCGTCTCTGCAAGGTCAAAATCGGAAATGCCGTCGATTGCAAGCGGGCGTTCGCATAAGGAATTGGAAAAATTTGCAGTGATTTGAGTCATAAAGCGAACCTCTTAAAAGTGAGAATCTTTTTTTCCAGTATAACAGATGAATGCACGGAATAAAACAAAAAAATAGTTGGAATTTTTGTGATGCTGTACAAAAAGAGACGGTTTCCGCTGGGAAACAATCTACTCCTGGTAATTTGTAAGCGCAGAGTAAAATTCGCATGGAAAACCACTCTCAACCCTTTTCCAGAAAGTAGAAGGCGTGGAAAACAGGGAGTTTTCTACACTTTCAACCAAGTTTTCCACATAAAACTGTTTTGAGAGCGAAGTTTTCCACATCAGGATAATACTTCAAGTATAACTCGTTGAAAACTGGCCGCAGGATTTTTTGTATAAAATGGACACTTGACAAGGGAATAAATACTCCTTTCCAGATTAAAATAAAAAAGCAGTGAAATTCAGGATGGGAGTGGGAAATATGCTCAAAGGTGTGAGCCAGAAAGTGATCGAAGTGGTGCATACAGACAACCGTTATTTTGAAAAGGCGATTTTATTCCTGCGGCCGGCGGCGCAGGAGGAGGATAAAGCAAAGCTTAAAACCCGCGCGGGCGAATATCTGGCGCAGATAAATTATAATCCGGCGGGCCATACGCCGAAAAAATCGTCTTTGCCCGAAGTGGTCAAAATCGCTCTTGGGGTGCTTGCGGGGGCAGCGATTGCCTGCATGTTTTTCCTGCTTTGACAGGGTTCGGCATAAAAATACAAATATTTTTGGAATTCGCGCGGAATAACTGGCACAATACTGCCAGATGTGTTATAATAAACCATGTGTAAACAAAATGTATATTTTTGTCGTGGTTTGTATCACGCTGGAAGGAGCGCCAAATGGGAAATTCCAACCCCAAGCAGGACCTGACGGACGATTTGACCGTCGTCGGGCGCAACGCGGTCGTTGAGCTGCTCAAGGGAGGCAGGCAGGTGGAGTGCGTCTATATCTGCGACGATACGCCCGCCAGGGGCCAGCCGATCTCACGGATCGTCGCAATGGCAAAGGACGCCGGCGTACCGGTCAAAAAGGTGGACGCGAAAAAGCTCGACAACCTTTCAAACGGGCTCAGCCATCAGGGTGTGGTCGCGCGCGCGGCCGCTTACCAATACAGCACCCTTTCGGATATCTTTGCGAAAGCGGGGGACGAAGCGCCCTTCATCATCATTGCGGATGCGATCGAGGACCCGCACAACCTCGGCGCGATCATCCGCACCGCTGAAGCGGCCGGGGCGCATGGAATTGTGATCCCCAAGCGCGGCAGCGTCGGTCTCACAGCAATTGTCGGCCGTACCAGCGCCGGCGCGGTTGAACACCTGCCGGTGGCGCGGGTTACCAACCTGGTCAGCGCCATTAAGGAGCTCAAGGAACGCGGCGTCTGGGTTTACGGCGCGGATATGAACGGTGCGCGCTGGGAGACAGTCGACCTGACCGGCCCGCTCGCGCTGGTGATCGGTTCGGAGGGGTTCGGCATCTCGCGGCTGGTGCGGGAGAACTGCGACGGGATCCTCTCGCTGCCGATGTGCGGGAAAATCAATTCGCTCAACGCTTCAGTGGCGGCGGGCATCCTCATGTATGAGGCGGTCCGCCAGCGCACCCGATGAAGGATAGAGAAGAACAGAAGGTCCGTGTCACCCGATCTTTACTGAGGAGTGGAAGCAGTCATGCCGCAGGATTACAATGTTGACGACATCCTGGAAGAGATCCGCCGCAAGAAAGGCGGTTCCTCACAGCCCCCTGTGCAGGGCGGCGGTACATACGATGAAGAACCTTACTCTCCCCGCGCCCCGCGCCCCGCGCGGCAGGCGCGTCCCGGGCCGCGCGACGTCCACCGGGAAGAACCTGCCGCGCGCCGTTCGTCTTATCCGGGCGGCAGGCAGCCGCAGCAGCCCGCCCCGGATCGCCGGTCGGAGAGCCCGTCTTTGGAATACGGGGACAGCCCCCGCCGCCCGCCGCGGCCGGCGGGCTATCCAGGCCGCGCGCCGGTGCGGCGGCAGGAAAGCCCTTACCAGCGGCCGGTGTCCCGGCAGCAATTTGACGATGTCCCGCAGAATGGGCGGCCGGCGGCCGGAGCGCGCGAACGGTTTTCGTTCGATGTGGGCGAACCGCAGGAGCCACGCGCACGGCAGGGCTTTGGCGATCGGACTTTGGGCCGGACGGCGGAGCCGCCGCGTGAAAAACGGCAGCAGGCTTTTGACTTTGATACTTCCGAAGAACCGCGGAGGATGAACCAGCAGCAGCCGGCGCCTGAACCGGAACGTCCGGACCCTGCCTACCGGGACGGCCCGGCAGATGGGTTTACGTTTCAGGCCGATGCGCCGTCCGGGCTTTTGGAGGATGATTTTGCCCTGCCGAGCTTCGATGACGGCGAACCGGAAGAACCCGCTTGGGACGATCCGGGTTTCGGCGTGGCGCCGGAGGATATCCCTATCCCGGACGGGACCCGAATGGATCTGCCGCGCGTGCGCAGAGCCCCAATGCCGGACAGCGGTTACACCCAGGAGCTTGAGCCGCCCGCACCCGACCGGCGCGTGCAGCGCCGCGAAGCGCCGCCGGAGAGCCGGATGGTGCAGCAGTCCGGATGGAAACAGAGCATGGCGGCGCAGGAGCTGCTCGGACAGCAGGAACCGGCGGAGGACGATTTCTCCTCGCCGGAGGACGCGCCGATCGTGGCAAAGGACATCAAATCGATCCGTATCGGCTTGACTGTGCGGCTGGTTTTGACGGGCTTTTTGTCGATCCTGTCGTTTTATCTTGTGCTTTCGATGAAGGTGCTGCCGTTCGCGGAGCAGCTGGGGCTCGATAAGAACTTCCTGCTTCCGCTTCCCACGGCGATCGCGCCGGAAGTGAATATGCGGCTCTTTTTGATCGTGAACCTGGTGGTATGTGTGCTGGGCGCGATTGTCTGCAGCAACATTGTAGGCGGCGGAATCCTCTCGCTGGTGAAGCTGCGCGCGGACAACGATTCGCCCGCGGCGCTGGCGGTGCTGGCGGTACTGATTCAGGGGATTGTGCTGGCGGTCATTCCGGACGCGCTGATTGACAACCCCGACCTGAGCCTGTACTTCCCGGTCGCGCTGTTTGCCCTGTTCTTCAATCTGATCGGAAAAAAGATGCTGATCAGGCGGGTGGAGCGCAACTTCAACTTCCTCATCTCCGACGCTGAGAAATACGCCTTCCTGCAGGTGCGCAACCGCGACTTTTCGCGGGAACTTTCCCGTGGACTCGGCGCGGATGTCGACCGGGTGGCTTACACGGCGAAAACCGATTTTATCACCGGCTTTCTCGACCGCAGCTACTCCTCCGATTACAGCGAACAGTTCAGCCGTCTGGTTTCCCCGATCGTGCTGGCGCTGGCGCTGGTCGTTTCGGTTGTGAGCGGCGTGCTGGCGAAGGACGCCGCTTCGGCCATCACCGCGTTTGCGGGGCTTGTCTGTATCACCGCGCCGTTTTCGGGCGCGATTGTCCCGCAGGTAATGCTCGCGCGGATGTCGAAACGCCTGACCCGCCATGGGGCGATGATTCCGGGTTATGAAGCCGCGGAGGACTACTCCGAGACCAACGCGGTCATCATTTCGGACAAGGACCTCTTTGCGGGGGACAGCGTCATGCTGCACGGGATGAAGGTGTTCGCGGAAAAGAGGATCGACGAGGCGATCCTCGACGCGGCGAGCGTGATCCTCTCCTGTGACGGGATCATGTCCGGGGTGTTCCTCAACATGGTCGGCGGCAACCGGCGGATGCTCAAAAAGGTCGACAGCCTGATATACGAGGACGGTATGGGCCTTTCCGCGTGGGTGGACGGCAAACGGGTGCTGATCGGCAGCCAGGAGCTGATGCGCTGCCATGGGATCGACTGCCCTTCAAAGGATTTTGAGAGCCGTTATGCCCGCGATGGGCGGCAGGTGCTCTACATCGCCAATTCCGGGGAGCTGTCCGCGATGTTCGTCGTGAGCTACAATGCGGCGCCCGAGGTGATGGACACGCTGCTTTCGCTCGAACGGCGCGGGGTTTCGCTGATTGTGAATTCCACCGACCCGAACGTGACGCCGGAGCTGCTTTCGCTCACCTTTGGGATCAAGCGCACCCATGTGCGCATTCTGCCCGCGAAGCTGCAGAGCGAATATGCGGTCCTCTCCCAGCCGAAGGAAAAGGTGAACGCAGACGGCTGCTACGCGGGGGGGCTGCGGGGAATGAGCCGGCTGCTTTCAGCGGCTGCGGCGATCCGCGGCTCGGTGATGCATGGGACGATTGTGCAGCTCATCGGGATCATCGCCGGGTACGGTCTGGTGACCTTCATGGCATTCACCGGATCGCTGGCGTCCGCCTCGTATGGGGTGCTGATCCTCTTCAATCTGGCGCTGCTGGCGGTGAGCTGGGTGTCGGCATTGGTCGTCAAGAAATAGGAAAAACCTGTAAAATGCGGGGATGTTCTACGGATATGTAGAACATCCCCTTTGATTTTCACACTTAGATGTACAAATTGCATAGTATTTTTGCAATTATTTATACAGCCGCCTCGTCCACATCCGCTTGCGAATGTGGACGAGAAACTGTATAATGTCAATATAATGTTTTCAGGACATCAGGGGTGTTCTATCCATTATGACTAACGCGATTATTGTTACGCAATAAAAAGGAGTGTATATTTTATGAGACAATACTTGGCTGGCAAGATCAGAAACGTGGCGATTGCAGGACACGGCGGCAGCGGCAAAACCTCGCTGGCGGAGGCATTGCTGTTCAAGGCAGGCGCTACCGACCGTTTGGGCAAAACCGCCGACGGCAACACGGTCTGCGACTTCGACCCCGAGGAAGTCAAGCGCAAGGTTTCTGTCTCAAGCGCGGTCGCCCCTTTCGCCTGGGGCAGCGTGAAAATCAACCTGATCGACACCCCCGGACTGTTTGACTTCGCGGCCGGGTTCTATGAGGGGGTGCGCGCGGCGGAGAGCGTGCTGATCTGTGTTTCCGCGCGCGCCGGCGTGAGCGTCGGCACCGAGAAGGCCTATAAGCTCGCGCAGACAATGGGCAAGTCGAAACTCTTCTTTGTCAATGAGATGGATACGGAAAATGCCGATTTCTATAAAGCCCTTGAGGAGCTGAAAGCCGCCTTTGGCCCGTCGGTCTGCCCGATCGTGGTGCCGGTGGTTGAAAACCACAAGGTGCAGTGCTACATCAACCTCGTGGATAACAAGGCCTACAAATATAACGAGAAGGGCGAGCCCTCCGAGGTCGCGATGCCGGACACCGGACACCGTCTGGAAGGATTGACCGCCGCGATTTCCGAAGCGGTCGCCGAAACCGATGAGGAGCTCTTCGAGAAGTACTTCTCGGGCGAACAGTTCACCCGTGACGAGATCATCAAGGGCATCCATGCCGGCGTGCACAGCGGCACCATCGCGCCGGTGCTCTGCGGCTCCGCGATGACCCTCGAGGGCATCGACATGTTGCTCGACAGCCTGGTCGACCACCTGCCTTCCGCGTGGGAAGCGGGCGCCGAAACGGCGGTCGGCGCGGACGGTGAAGAAATTGAGATTTCCTGCACCGACGAGGCTCCGCTGGCCGCTTATATCTTCAAGACGGTCGCCGACCCGTTTGTTGGAAAACTGTCCTATTTCAAGGTCGTCTCCGGCAAGCTTTCGAACGAGCTGATTCCGGTCAACGCCCGCACCGGCGAACCGGAACGCCTGGGCAAGCTGATCTATATGACCGGCAAAAAGCAGGAGGAGACCGCGTTCATTTCGGCGGGCGATATCGGCGCGGTGACCAAGCTTTCTGCTTCGGTCACAGGGGATACCCTCTGCGACCCGAAGAAGGTCGTTTCATTCAAGGGTACCGCTTTCCCGAAACCATGCCTTTCGATGGCCGTCAAGGTCAAGAACAAGGGCGACGAGGGCAAGGTCGCGCAGGCGATGGCCCGCCTCATCGAAGAGGATCCGACCATCAGCTTTGAGCAGAACAAGGAAACGAAGGAGCAGGTCATTTCCGGCCTCGGCGAGCAGCACATCGATGTGATTGTGTCGAAGCTGAAAGCCAAATTCGGCGTGGATATCAACCTGTCCAAGCCGCGCGTTGCGTATCGTGAAACGATCCGCAAACCGGTCAAGGTGCAGGGCAAGCATAAGAAGCAGTCGGGCGGCCACGGCCAGTACGGCGATGTGTGGATCGAGTTTTCTCCCTGCGACAGCGAAGGGCTCCTTTTTGAGGAGAACGTCTTCGGCGGCTCGGTTCCGAAAAACTTCTTCCCGGCGGTGGAAAAGGGCCTGCAGGACTGCGTCAAGCACGGCATTCTGGCAGGTTATCCGATGGTCGGCTTGAAAGCTGTTCTGGTCGATGGCAGCTACCATCCGGTCGATTCGTCTGAAATGGCGTTCAAGATGGCGGCCTCGATCGCCTACAAGACCGCCATGCCGCAGGCTTCTCCGGCGCTGCTTGAACCGATCGGAAACCTGAAGGTCTATGTCCCGGATTCCAACACCGGCGACATGATCTCCGAGCTCAACAAACGCCGCGGCCGCGTGCTGGGCATGAACCCGGCGGATGACGGCCTGCAGATGATCGAAGGCGAAGTCCCGATGAGCGAGATGGGCGATTTTGCAACCGTCCTGCGTTCGACCACCCAGGGCAGGGGTTACTTCTCCTTTGATTTCGAGCGTTACGAGCTGCTGCCCTCAAACCTGGAAGCAGCGGTCATCGAGGAAGCCAAAGAGCTGAGTGAAGCCGAATAAGCACAAGGGGACAAACGACAGGCCGCCAGGCGGATTTCCGCCTGGCGGCCTTATGTGTTTTTGGCCGCGGTGCCGCGCATAATCGGTTCTCGCGCCGCATATATCTGGGAATGGAACAGATTGTGTGCGGGGAGGAAATTTGATGTTTACAATTACCTGGAGAGTGACCAAACGGCAGGTGGCAGCGGCGGCAGCGGTACTGGTGCTGGCGTTCGCGGGAGGAGTCTGGCTGCGCTCGGCCCTTTCCGAAACGGACGGAAAAGCGGCGCAGGCGCCCGCGCCGTCTGAGATCAAGGTAGAAAAGGCAGCCGGAAAAACCAACGAACAGCGGATTACATTCCTTGAGTCGTTCGGCTGGCAGGTCGAGCCGGAAGAGGAGGAAATCCTCGAGGTGAAGATCCCGAAGGAACTTGACGAGGTCTACGAGAAGTACAATGAAATCCAGAAGTCCCAGGGCTGCGACCTGACCAAGTACGGCGGCAAACGCTGCAAGCGTTACACCTATATCGTGCTGAACTATCCGGACCAGCCAGAAAATGTGCGCGCCAACATTGTGACCTACAATGGCAAAATTATTGGCGGGGATGTCTGCTCGGTTGAACTGGACGGCTTCATGCACGGATTTGCGCCCGAGGGCGATTGAACGGACGGTAAAATTGTGATAGAATAGCCGCAGACACGGCTGTCCCGCAGGGCTTATATAAGCCTGGCGGATGCGTTGGCTTTGCCGCATGCAGCCGCGCAATGAGGGCGCCGGATATGGAAACAAAACGGAGGACGGACGCATGGCGTTTCAAAAAGGGCTGGAACGGCTCGATAAGGCGATCGCGGCGCAGACAAAGCTCTCACGTAAGGATGTGCACCGGCTTTTCAGCCGCGGGCAGATCCTGGTGAACGGGCAGTCGGTACGCAGCTTTGACAGCAGGGTGGATCTCGAAAACGACGAGGTGCTGCTGGAGGGGAAGCCGCTGCGGTTAAAACGGTACAGTTATCTCATGATGAATAAGCCAGCCGGGGTCGTGTGCGCGGTGAGCGACGCGGCCCTGCCGACTGTGATCGATCTTCTGCCGGACGAACTGCGCCGATCCGGACTTTTTCCAGCGGGGCGGCTCGACAAGGATACGACCGGCTTTGTGCTGATCACCAACGACGGCGACTTTGCCCACAGGATTCTGTCCCCGAAAAGCCATGTGCCGAAAACCTATCTTGCCCGATTGGACAAGCCCGCGCCGGAAGGACTCGTACAGGCGTTCGCAAAAGGGGTGACGCTGCCGCCTGAACGCGGCGAACAGCGTGGGAGCGCGCCGGAAAAGCGCCGGGAAACCCGCTGCCTGCCCGCGCAGCTTTCTTTTGTGGGCGAGGACCGGACAGCGGCGCGGGTGGTGATACGGCAGGGGGTTTATCACCAGGTAAAGCGGATGTTTTCGGCGTTTGGGCTTACGGTTACTTCGCTGCGACGGGAAAAGATCGGCGGGCTCGCGCTTGATCCGGGACTGGAGCCTGGGAAATGCAGGGAATTAAGTAAAATTGAGGTAGAATCAATTGAGGGGTGAAGCCATAAAACCGCGTGGGAGCGCGCTTTGCGCGGAAAAAGAGGAAAAATTGGGGCAAGCTGTTAAAATTACGGACAAAATTTCTTCATACATTCCCGGCAAAAGTATAGTATGATATACGAAAAGCCTGAAAATTTGCCCCAAAATTCTACAATGAAAAATCCGATGATTTTTCCACAACAAAAATGATATTTTGTGTTGCAAATTACACAAATTTGTTGTAAAATATTCGTAATGGCTTGTGAGAAATAAAATGCTGCTGTTTTATGTCCGGATTTCGGGCCTGAAAACACGGCGGTTGACGCGCATAAACGCAATTTGTGTGCGGAGAAGGATGAATCTATTACGAGTAAAGAGGGGATAGAAATGTCAAACAGGCTTTTCCAGGGAATCGTTCATCAGATGCGGGATTGTATCGACCGTGTGATTGGCGTTGTGGACGACAGCGCCACGATCATTTCGTGCAGCGATCTGACCAAGATTGGGGAAACCAGCGACTTCTTTACGTTTGATGCCGGCGATATGAACGAGGTTTTTGTGCGGGACGGTTATACCTACAAACCGTTCGGCAACAAAATGAAACCTGAATTTGCCGTATTTGTCGAAGGCGTGGACGAACCCGCGGCGAAATACTGCAACCTGCTGGCGATCTCGCTTGCTTCCATCAAACAGTATTACGACGAGAAGTATGACCGCAACAATTTCATCAAGAACGTGATCCTGGACAATATCCTGCCCGGCGACATCTATGTCAAGGCCCGTGAACTGCATTTCAACACCGACTCGACCCGCGTTGTGCTGCTCATCCGGATCGTTGCCAGCAACGACATCTCCGCCTTTGACGTGATCCAGAACCTCTTCCCGGACAAGCAGAAGGATTTTGTTTTCAATATCTCTGAAAGCGACATCGTGCTGGTCAAAGAGACAAAACCCGGCATTGAGTCGAAAGACCTCGAAAAACTTGCCCGCTCGATCGTCGATACGCTCGGCAGCGAGTTTTACACCAAGGTGGTCGTGGGCATCGGCACCTCGATTGTCGGGGTGAAGGATCTTGCGCGCTCCTTTAAAGAGGCGCAGGTGGCGCTGGAGGTCGGCAAGGTGTTTGACACCGAAAAGGCGATCGTCAGCTATGACAACCTTGGCATCGCGCGGCTCATCTATCAGCTGCCGACCACCCTGTGCGACATGTTCCTGCGGGAGGTGTTCAAGAAGGGCTCGATCGAAAGCCTCGATCATGAGACACTCTTCACCATCCAGAAGTTTTTCGAGAACAACCTCAACGTTTCCGAAACCTCCCGCAAGCTTTTCGTCCACCGCAACACGCTCGTTTACCGGCTTGAGAAGATCAAGAAACTCACCGGCCTCGATCTGCGTGAATTCGACCATGCGATCATCTTCAAGGTGGCGCTGATGGTGAAAAAATACCTCACAGCCAACCCTGTCAAATATTGACCGGCGCGTTCTGACGGCGCGCCGCAGCACGCGGGCGTTTGGGCATATCCCCGGGCGCCCGCATATTAAACCGAAAAATCCCCCGCCGGGAAGCGCTCATCCGGCGGGCAAACGGCCTGTTGCAAAACAGGCCTTTTCAAAGGCGGTGTACCAGTGATCGAATTTGTCAACGTCTCGAAAGTCTATAAGACAGGGACGCATGCGCTCAACAACTTCAATGTGAGTATTGACAGAGGGGAATTCGTATTTGTCGTCGGGCCGTCCGGCGCGGGAAAGAGCACATTTATCAAGCTGCTCATGCGCGAGGAGAAGCCCTCGTCGGGGGAAATTTATGTAAACGGGCAGAATCTGGTGAAGATGAAACGCCGCAAGGTGCCGCATTTCCGGCGTACGCTGGGCGTCGTCTTCCAGGATTTCCGCCTGATCCCGACCATGAATGTCTATGACAACGTCGCGTTCGCGCTGCGGGTGACCAATGTCTCCGCAAAGGAGATCCGCAGCCGGGTGCCGTACATATTGGGGCTTGTCGGCCTCGCGGGCAAGGCGAAAAGCCTGCCCGAACACCTTTCCGGCGGCGAACAGCAGCGCGTCGCGCTTGCGCGCGCGCTGGTGAATAATCCTTCGCTCATCATCGCGGACGAGCCCACCGGGAACATCGACCCGGACCTCTCGTTCGAGATCGTCGACCTGCTCAGTGAAATCAACAAATGCGGGACGACGGTCGTTATGGTCACCCATGAGCATTCGCTGGTCAGCGAATTCAACCACCGGGTCATCTGCATCGACGAAGGGACGGTCGTTTCGGATGACGGGAACGGGAGGTTTTACAGCGAATGAGCAGTTTTTGGTACCTGATTAAGGAAGGCTTCCGCAACATCGTCGCCAACCGGCTGATGTCGTTCGCTTCGATCGGCACGCTGGTGGCGTGTATGCTGCTCATCGGCAGTTCGCTGCTCTTTTCGATGAACGTCAACCAGATCATCGGTTATGTTTCGGAGCAAAACGAGATTGAGGTCGAGCTGGCGGATGACATTGAAGAGGACGAGCTGCCGGATATCGATAAGCAGATTTCGCTGATCGACAACGTCTACGACCGGATGTATATCAGCAAGGATGCGCTTTTAAAGGAACAGCAGGCCAAGTCGGAAGATCTGGCGGAGCTGCTCGCGCCGTTCGAGGAGATCGGGGAGAACCCGCTCTACAACTCCTACCGTCTGAAAATCAAAGATCCGAGCCAGCTTGCCTCCACCGTGATGAAGCTCGAAAGCATCCCGGGCGTAACGGCGGTGCGCGCCCAGACCGAGGTGGCGGAGATCGTCACCAGCATCAAGCATGCGGTGGCGACTGGCGGTTTTTTCATTGTGGCAATCCTGATTGTAGTTTCGCTGGTGATCATCGCGAACACCATCAAAGTGACCGTATTCAATCGCCGCAAGGAAATCAATATCATGAAATATGTCGGCGCGACCGATTCGTTCATCCGCCTGCCGTTCTTTATTGAAGGGTTCATGCTGGGGCTTATGTCGGCGCTCATCGCGTTCGGGCTTCTGTGGCTCGGATACAACCAGGTGCTCGACATCATCTCCCAGAACCAGAGCACCTGGATTTTGCAGGCGTATCAGAATATGATTCCCTTCCCGGACATGGCGCTGAGGCTGTTCACATGGTTTGCCTGCGGCGGCATCGGGATCGGCGTATTTGGAAGCATGTTCTTCGTGAGCAAATATTTGAAGGTATAAGAAGGCGGCTTTCCCGCTTCCCAGAGAGGAGTGTTCCACACCTTGTTATCCCCAAAGGCAAAACGGATTTTCGCATGGTCGATGGCTCTGCTGATGGCGCTGATGGTGCTGGTCCCATCGCTTTCTGCGATGGTGGACGCCGCCGACGATGAGGACGAATATGAAGAAGAGCTGGTTGCGGAAGGTTCCGAAGATGCGGCACAGCCGGACTTCACAGAAGAAAAGAACCAGATCAGCAATCTCAATAATAAATATAAGCAGCTGCAGCAGCAGCAAAACGAGATCCAGTCGAAGATCACCGCCGCGCAGGGCCAGCGCAAACAGCAGGAGGCCCTCAAGCAGGAGATCGATAACCAGATCAACAACACCCTGCAGCAGATTGATCTGCTCAATGAACGCATTGCCCTTCTGGAGGACGAGATCCGCACGAAGGAAAAGGAAATGAACCAGAAACAGGCTGAGATTGACGACACCTATGAGCTGTTCAAGCTGCGTTTCCGTGCGATGACCGCGACACAGAACACCAGTACCCTGGGACTGGTGCTCGGAGCGGAGGATTTCTCCGAGTTTTTGACCCGCACCGAGGTTTCGACCCGGATTGCCAAATACGACCAGGCCATGATGGACGCGCTGCTCGCGGAAAAGCGGGAACTTGAAGAGATCAAGGGCAAGATCGAAGAGAGCAAAGCGGGCGTCGAGCGGGATAAAGCGGATATGGCCGTCAAGAAAAACGACCTCGACCACCAGATGTCCGAAGCGCAGGAGCGCATCCAGGACATCGCCGCGATGGAGCGGGAATTCCTCGCAAACAAGGCTGAGCTGCAAAAGCAGATGGCGGCCGTGCAGGCGGAAATCGACAAGATCTACGATGAAATCAACAAAAATTCGGCCAATTCAGTCTACAGCGGCGGCCAGATGGCCTGGCCCGCGCCCGGGCTTTCGATGGTCACCTCGGAATACGGCTCCCGCTTCGGCGGAAGCGATTACCATACCGGCATCGACATCTCCGGCGGGGGCGCTTATGGTGCTTCGATCGTCGCGGCAAACTCTGGGACGGTAGCCTTTGTCAATACGGCGGTTACGCCGGGATACGGCTACGGAAAATATCTGATCATCGACCACGGCGGCGGGATTTCCACCCTTTATGCCCATTGCAGCGCGATCAATGTTTCGGTGGGGGAGAAAGTCTCCCGCGGCCAGAAGATCGCGGAGGTCGGATCGACTGGCTGGTCTACCGGGCCACATGTCCATTTTGAGGTGCGTGTCAACGGCAAGCACCAGCCGCCGCGTCCATACCTGGGCAGATAACGCCCCTCCGGCATCAGCGCGGAACGGGCAGCCTATTTTAAAAACAGCTTTTGCAGAGGACAGAGAGGAGTGTTCGCAGCGTGATTTCACCGAGAGGCAAACGGATTTTTGCGTGGCTGATGGCCGCTTTGATGGCGCTGATGCTGATTGTGCCGACGGTTTCGCTTGTGGCGCAGGCCGACGAATACTCCGACGGGCAGGCGGAGATCGATGCGCTGAGCGACCAATATAAAGATCTGCAGCAGCAGCAGAAAGAGATCCAGCGCAAGCTTTCGCTCGCGCAGGGGGAAAAGAAAAAGCTTCAGGCCGTCCAGCAGGAGCTCAATAACCAGCTCAACACCACCCTCAGCCAGATCGAGGTTTTGAATGAGCGCATCGAGCACCTCAACCGCAACATTGCGGTCAAGGAGGAGGAACTTGCGGAAAAGCAGGCGGCCTATGACGAGACTTATGCCCTTTTCAAACAACGGTTTCGTGCGATGACCGCCGCGCAGAATACCAGTACCCTCGGGCTTGTGCTCGGCGCGGACAATTTTTCCGAGGTGCTTACCCGCACCGAAGTCTCCACCCGGATCGCCCAGTATGACCGGGAGATCATGGACCGGCTCGCCGCGGAGCGACAGGAGCTTGAAGAGGTTAAAGAAATCATCGAAACCAGCAAACGCCTGGTGGAGGAGGACAAGGGAGAGCTTGACTCCAAGCGGGAGGACCTGAGCGTCCAGGAGGCCGAAGCCCGCAATCGTGTGCACGACGTTTCCGCGCTCGAACAGCAGTTTATGGCCAATAAGGAAGAAATGCAGAAAAAAATGGCCGCGGTCCAGGCTGAGATCAACGAGATCTACCGGGAGATCAACAAGACCTCCACCAAGATCCCGTATGTTGGCGGCGAGATGCAGTGGCCTTCGAACGTACTCACCGGCATCACCTCCAATTTTGGCTCCCGCTTCGGCGGAAGCGATTACCACACGGGCATCGATATTGCTGGCAACGGGGCCTATGGCACCCCGGTGCTCGCTGCGAACACCGGGACGGTGGTCGTTGCCAACACCAAGCCGAACGAAGGCTACGGAACCTATGTGATTATCGACCATGGCGGCGGTATCCAGACCCTTTACGGGCATTGCAGCAGGCTCACCGTATCGGTGGGGGATGTCGTGGCCACCGGACAGAAGATTGCCGAAGTCGGCTCGACCGGCTGGGCAACCGGCCCGCATATCCACTTTGAAGTGCGCGTCAACGGCAGCGCGAAGAATCCCATCAGCTATCTTGGCGGCTGACGGCGCGCCGGGTTGGGCAGATGAGAAAAGCGAACAAAGGAGACTCGGATGAACAAAAAGATTTCACTCGGCGCGGCGATCGCCTTCACGGTAATCATGGTGGCAATGACCTACTCGGTCACAATGGTCAGCTCAATGGGCAATTTTAACGACAAGGTAAATAACCTGCGGGAACGGGAGTCCTTCTACAGCAAGCTTGCGGAGATCGACAGCATCACCCGCCAGAATTATATCGGTACCATCGACGAATCGCTCCTGATGAATGAGGAGGCCAAAGGTTTTATCGCCGGCTTGGACGATCCTTACGCCGCCTATTACGACGCGGCGGCTTATGACCGGCTGCTGCAGGATTACAGCGGTGACCGGGTGCAGATCGGCATCGTGACCAAGATGAACGAGGAAGGTTATATCGAGGTCACCGAGGTCTATCCGGATTCCCCTGCGCAGGCTGCGGGCATCGAGCCGGGCGATTTGATCGTCAAAATCGACGACACCGATATCACTTCGGACAACTATATCGAGGCGGTCGGGATGCTTAAGGACAAGCCTGGCACCCAGATGACCATCATCCTGCGCAAAGGCGTTGAGGACAGCACCCTCGTGATGACCAGGCGGTTTGTGGAAACCCCGTCTATCTCCACCACAATGCTCGGCGGGAGCATCGGCATGGTCAAAATCAAGGAATTCAACGACAGCACGCCCGACCAGTTCTCCAAAATGGTTGACCGGCTGATCGACGAAGGCGCATACGGCCTTGTTTTCGATGTGCGCGGTGTGAGCAGGGGAACCCTGCGCTCGGTCGCGCAGATTCTGGATAAGCTATTGCCGGAAGGCGTGCTTGTCTCCTCGACCGATAAAACCGGTGTGACCACTGTGTTGGAGACCTCGGACGCGCGGCAGGTGGAGCTGCCGATGGCGGTGCTCGTAAACGATAAGACCTCCGGCGAGGCGGAGCTTTTCGCAGTTGCGATCAAGGATTATAACAAGGGCAAGATCATTGGCGTGCGCACCGCGGGAAAGGGGACGATGCAGACCATCTTCCCGCTCACCGATGGCAGCGCGATCCGCCTGACCACCGCGCGCTACAACCCGCCGGTCAGCCCGAGCTTTGACAAGGAGGGCGTCACGCCCGACTTTGAGGTGCGCAATACTGACGACGCGCTGGCGGCGGCCGATCCGATGGAATACGACCTGCAGCTCAAAAAAGCGATGGAAGTTATTTCGGTGGCGATGAACGCCGCGGATACTCCGGCGCAGGACGCTTCGGAACCGGAGGAGAGCTCGTCGGCCGCATCAAGCCGGCCTGCATCCTCGTCCTCCGATGTGGATTCGGAAGACGAAGAGGAAAGTTCTTCCAGAAGTTCGGCGTCGTCGGGCCCGGTGGACTCCTCCGCCAGCTCGGCCGTTTCCAGCCGCGCACAAAGCAGTTCTTCCGCTTCCAGCAGCGCGGTTTCATCCGGCAGTTCCTCGGATTTGGCCGGTTCGGAGGCTTCTGGCGGCTGATTTGTACAACAGGAAAAATGTGGAAACGCCGGCGGGCATTTTATGCCCGCCGGCGTTGGCATATTTGCGGCATGGTTGGAATATACTGTTCAGGACAAACAAAAAGATAGGATCGGGATGAAAAATTTTGATAAAATGTCAAAACCTGCACTTGACATCTCGGGACGGTTTGACTATAATACTAACCATTGCAACATACGGTGATACCGGAGGTGCTTGCGCACCGGAACAGATTGCTGGCTAGATGGTCGCCATAGGGCGGCCTTCTGTAATATACAAAAGAAAATGTTCTTGTAAAGGGGAATGTGTGGATATGGCGACGGAGCTTTTGATGACGAAAGAGGGCTATGAAGCCCTGAAAAAAGAACTTGACGAGCTGAAAAGCGTCACCAGGGGGGAGATCTCGGAAAAAATCCGGGTGGCACGCGGTTTCGGCGACCTGAGTGAAAACAGCGAGTACGATGAGGCCAAAAATGAACAGGCGGTCGTGGAAGCGCGGATCAAAAAGCTGGAGGATCAGCTCAAAAATGTGAAAATCATCTCGAAGGAGGAAATCGCCACCGACAGGGTGACGGTTGGCTGCCGCGTCAAGATTCTGGACCTCGACTACAATGAGGAGATGGAATACCGTATTGCCAGCTCGGTGGAATCGAATGCTTCGGACAACACAATTTCTGACGAATCCCCGGTGGGTAAAGGTCTTATTGGGCACAAGGTGGGCGAGTGTGTGGAAATCCATGCGCCGGCTGCGACTTTCAAGCTCAAGATCCTTGAAATCGGCCTTTGATCACTTTGGATCAATCAAAATTGATATGCGGCGAAATATTTGTGAAAAGCGGGCTTTGCAAAAGCCCGCTTTTTTGGTATAATAATTCCATATGTAAATGTTGCGTAAGGATGTGTAAAAATGAAGAACCCACAGAACAATGAAGTGGAACTGACCCCGGAGGAAGAACAGCAGAAACTTTCCGAAGTGCTGCAGATCCGGCGGGATAAACTTGCCGCGCTGAAAGAGGAAGGCAAGAACCCCTTTGAGATCACCACCTATACCCGTACCGCCTATGCGGATCAGGTTGTTTCTAAATTTGATGAGATGGAAGGCCAGGAGGTTTCGGTCGCGGGGCGCATCATGAATAAACGCGGCATGGGCAAGGCGTCGTTTATCGACATCCGCGACGCCAGCGGCAAGGTGCAGAGTTATGTGCGCCAGGACGCGGTGGGCGAAGAAGCCTATGCCGATTTCAAAAAATGGGATATCGGCGATATTATCGGCCTGACCGGAGAGGTGTTCCGTACCCAGAAAGGCGAAATCTCGATCAAGGCGCACAAGATTGTGCTGCTTTCCAAGTCGCTGCTGCCGCTGCCGGAGAAATGGCACGGCCTGAAGGACACCGAGCTGCGTTACCGCCAGCGGTATGTCGACCTGATCGTCAACCCGGAGGTCAAGGAGACCTTTGTCAAGCGTTCAAAGATCATCACCGCGATTCGCGGCTATCTTGAAAGCAAGGGCTTTCTCGAGGTGGAAACCCCCGTGCTGCACACCATCGCGGGCGGCGCGGCGGCGCGGCCGTTCATCACCCACCACAACGCGCTTGATATTGATATGTATCTGCGCATCGCGCTTGAACTGCATCTCAAACGCCTGATCGTCGGCGGCTTTGACAAGGTCTATGAGATCGGCCGGGTATTCCGCAACGAGGGCATTGACACCCGCCATAACCCGGAATTCACCCTGCTTGAAATCTATGAGGCGTACACCGACTATAACGGCATGATGGACCTTTCCGAAGGCCTGTTCCGTCACTGCGCGCACCAGGTCCTCGGCACCGGGCAGATTCGGTACGGCGATATCGATATTGATCTCGACCGCCCGTTTGAGCGGCTCTCAATGCTCGAAGCGGTCAAGAAGTACAGCGGCGTCGATTTCCGCCAGATCAAAACGCTGGAGGAAGCCCGCGCAGCCGCGAAAGAGCACCACATTGAATACGAGGAACGGCACGGCAAAGGAGATATCCTGAACCTCTTCTTTGAGGAATACTGTGAGGAGCACCTGATCCAGCCAACTTTCATCACCGAGCACCCGGTCGAGATTTCACCGCTTTCCAAGCGCAAACCCTCCGACCCGGAATACACCGAGCGGTTCGAGCTGTTCATCCTGGGCCGTGAGCATGCGAACGCCTTCTCCGAACTCAACGACCCGATCGACCAGCGCGGACGCTTTGAACACCAGGCCGCGATGAAGGCTGCCGGAGACGAGGAGGCATGCGACATCGATGAGGATTTCCTCACCGCGCTCGAATACGGCATGCCGCCGACAGGCGGCATCGGCATTGGCATCGACCGCATGGTGATGCTGCTGACCGACAGTGTTTCGATCCGCGACGTGCTGCTCTTCCCCACAATGAAGCCAATCAATGTCCTGAAGTGACATGAACCCGCATAAACACTAGGTTTTCAGCGTTGGTAGTTTGCGTAGTATACGCCAATTTACGCCAACCTTACGCCAATTGACGCAACATGTACAACTGGGAAAGATAAGAGATATCCACTAATGCAGAAAAGAGCCTTGAAAAAGGTTCTTTTCTTTTATGCTGAGAAATTTCCAACTGCGAAGCGTTCTGGAAGACAATCCACTATGTAAGGCACTCCAAGGGGAGTGCTTTTTTCTATATCCGATAAAGTTGAGGTGAAGAAATGGAGACGATCATCAGCGTTGATTCCAAGGGATATGGGAAAATTTACAAGGCAGTAATGCGCGATCGGGAACTCCCAATTTTGGCAAAAACTATCTACGCATATTTTTGCTCCTATGCCGGCTGTGGAGGACAGGCATATCCTAAGCGTGACAAGATCGTACGTGATCTTCAAATGAATAAAGACACCTACACCAAACATCTCGGTTTACTTGTAGGAAGGGGATATATCACAAAGGAACGTACAGCTACAGGAAATCTCTATACCATCCAGCAGTCGGTTCCGGGCTATCATTTCATTGGGGAGGATGAAGCAGGCTTAGGGGATTTTCTTGTCTTTGAAAACATAACAGCCCATGGTTTCGGCACTGTCCCAAAGCTGGTAATGCTGGATCCAGACCTAACGCCCCAGGCAAAGGCTATATACGCTTATTTCGCGGCTTTTGCCGGCGCAGGTACAATATCATTCCCAAAGCGGTCAACGGTCCTTAGAGAGCTTAGAATTGGCTCTGTGGGCACTTACTATCGTCACTTCAATCTTCTCATTGAAAAAGGCTATCTTTCGGTAGAGCAGCGCAAGGATAACGGGCGGTTTGATATCTGCATATACCGGTTGAATAATATGGTCTCAGCGGGGATGTCCGAAAAATCGAAACACGGTGATCCCTTGGGTGCACCAGACACTGGAATGTCCGAAAAAATGGTACGCGGTGGAAAGACGTTGAAAAGTTCCTCTATTTCATCCGAAAAACTGATGTCCGAAAAAGTAGTATCCGAAAAAACAGAACCCCAAAATGTCGGACGCAATAATAATAACAATCAAAACATAACAAACAGGATCCATGAAAAGGAACAGGAGAATAATCATCAGCGCGAGGAAAAAGATTCTCCATTTCATGCCTTCACGCCGGATGAAGTGATGGAACTTATCCGTTACGAAAAGTTGAGACAGGAATTTGAGGGATGGGGATCTCTGCTAAAGAACACGCTTGGTCAACTGCCGTCACCGAAGGAAGAACGACGGTATCAACAGGTCACGACAGAAATTCTGACAGAGCTTGTCAATCAGATCACAGAGTCATTGAACACAGCAGAGTGTCCCGGCCGAATCCTAGAGGCAATGCAAGGCGCAGCATTTTCCTGTATGATCGATGGCTTCTTGGAGCATTGGAGCAGCATCCGCCATGTTAAAAGCTACGTTGCCGCCTCCATTGCAAATCTAATTCGGAGTGAAAGTGCGATGCTCTAAGTATCGTACTGGTTTCATATGGCAATCGTTGAGGTTAAATCTGCCGACAACACCCGGGCAAAGAGGCTGAAAATCGATATGCAGGCCTATGCGATCAAGCACTCGGCAAATAAATTCGGCTTTGAGGATGATAAGAAAATCTTACCCTTCTATGCTGCATTGTGTTTGAACAGGGAGCAGATAGCATCCAATTATAGAAATTCACTTGACATACGTCAAGTGAATTTCTATAATTAATGCGAGGTGAACAGTATGGAAAAGCAGTTGGTTCTTGAGAAACAGGACATGACCTATCTGACTTGGAGTAAAATCCGGCATTCCTCTGGGACCGCCGGCTCATTTTTGAAGTCATACTCTGAGTTGGGAGGGAAAAAGATCTACTATAAGCTTTCCAATTACGATAACACGAAAGGCGTAATCGGGCACGAAAGCGTTAATGAATTGATCGTAGACCGTTTACTGACGGTTCTGGGAATTCCGCATCTCCAGTATCAGCTCATCCATGCAAATATACTCGTGAATGAAAGGCCGGAGGAAACCTATCTCTGTGCTTCTGAGGATTTCAAACAGACAAGCGAGGATAAAATCGCCCTGGATGCATTTTATGAGGCAGAGCGAGTGCCCGGAGAAACACCCCTTGCGTTCTGTATCCGCATGGGCTGGGGTTCATACATTTGGCAGATGCTTGTTGTGGATTTTCTAATTCTGAATCGGGACCGGCATGGCGCCAATATTGAGGTGCTTCGCAACAAAAAAAAGAAAACGATCTGCTTGGCGCCTTTGTTTGATCACGGCTTATCCCTGCTTTGCACCTGTCTTTCAGATGATGCGATTGCGAAGTTTGACGTCATGGAGGACCGCGCAATTCAGTCCTATGTGGCATCCCGGTCCGCCAAGGATAACCTGAAGCTGATTCCTGCCGATGAAATGCCGAAACTCAACTGGCTGAAGGAAAGCGACAAGGCAATCTTGCTGGAAGGGCTTGACGGAGTCCTTTCAAAGGGACTGCAGGAAAAGATTTGGGATATGATTTGGGGGCGGTGGTGCTGCTATGAAGATTTTTGCAATCAGAGATGAATTTGAGGATACTCCAAAGAATCTGGGATATCTGCTCTATTACGAAACAGAAAAAAATTTTTATATTGAACTGCCCGAAAACGCAGATCCTTGGAAAACCCCGCTGATCCTGTCAAGCTTTGCCCAAAAAGGCGAGACGACAATCAATTCCTATTGGAGCAGGCTTTGGGTGCAGCAGCGCATTGTGCCACCAGACCGCCAGAATATCGGGCAGGTGTTGCGGGATAACAAGCTGAAGGAATATGACGAGTTTGATCTGTTGATGCTTTCGATGGGCCGCTGTGCGCAGGACGACTACTACCTTGCCCCATTGGATGAAAGCGAGCTTCCGAAGGATGTGCTGCGCCGTTTTGAAAAAAAGATCGAAGATGCAGTTGCACTGGACGGCAACAAGCTGCTCGTTTTTTTCCGGGATGGGACGATTCGAAAATGTGATCTGACCCGTTATTTTGAAACGCACAAACGGTTTTCGATCCTGCTGAGCAAACCGGAGTTCTTTCCATCAGTTAAAATCCAAACAGGCGGATATGGAATCCGATGGGACGAAAATCTTACAATCACCGACTCGGTGCTTTACAAAATGGGAAAGGCAATTCCTTTGACGATGGAAGATTTTAAGCGCTTTGCATCGGAGAGAATCGTAAATGCAGCGGAGGCGGCTGAAATGCTGAACTGCTCCCGGCAATATGTGAATGAGCTTGTCAAGAAAGGGCTGCTTCATCCGATCAAGGCATATGAAAAGACTACTTTGTTTTTAAAGAGTGAGGTGCTAAAAAAGAATTGGGAGTGAAGGTTCAACCAGTTCGACCAGTCAACTGCATATAGTATTGACAATTTTTAAATAATACTATATACTGTGGTTACAATGTTTTTTGAACTCTTCGAAGAGTTTGCTTGTTGGCAGCTTCGTCGCTGCTTGAAATGATTTTTTGGCGCAGTACTCCCATGATGGGCGTACTGCGCCTTTTTTGTTTTTTGAGCCGAATTGACAATGATCAGGGAGCTGGACTCCCTGTTTACATAGATATAAATAGCGAAAGGAGGCAAAAGCCGCAATAGAATCAGGTCTGATGGGGAGCAAAGCTGCGAGAGCTGTTTTGCTCCCCTTTTTATTTTTTTATGAGGGAAAGGATGTATCAAAATGAAAGCAGCAGAAAACACGATCAATATGCTCGGTGAAAAGATGGAAGTATTTGTCGGCGCAGGATGCTTATCCGAATGCAATTCCTATATAGCAGCCCGGCTCCCGGCAATCATCTCGAATCTTTGTGAGACTTTATCCAGGCGCCAGGTGGCCCGCACCTTCATGCATCATGTCCGAATTGGAGATACGGTGGCTCTGATAGACAGAAAAAATGGTTGCTCGTTTCGCCTTAAGATGGAAGCTCATTCCGTTTGCATCATTGGAATTGGTTTTACCGCTGCGCCTCCGGAAAGTTCCGGCCAGGTATACTATCTTGTCAATTCAAGATTGTGGCAGCGCCACAATGGTCGGAACAGATTGGCGGTGGCTGCATGACGGTTGGCACTGAGGTTACGGTGAAAGAGACCGTCATCATTGTGGACGGGGGGAATACGAAAACGATTCTCTCCGGTACCAAAGGGCTTCTTAAATGCGTAGGAGCCAATCAAACGGTGTCGCTCATGATTGGCGATGAAGTATATCCGGATATCCCGATACAGTCGATAGAAGATATGAAAGATGAGGAAGACGAGATGAAAAAAAGGGGCACGTTGGACTTGTATCTGATTTGCAGCCGGTACCCCGATCAGAAGCCTATCTGTTTCAATTACATGCAGGCGAGAGCGGACGTCTTTTCCTTATGTGAAGAGATTCGGCGAAACAGCAAATATATCCAGGAACTGGAAACAAAGCTTGGAAAGCGATAGGAGAAAGGTGAGGAATATGACAAAAAAAGAACTGATCCATTGGCTGGATGAGAAAAAACACCATACCATTTCTGAAAAGCAGGAAGAAAACCGGCTGAAAAAGAATGCCATGCTGAAAGAACAGTTGGAACCGCGCGGATTTTATGAAATGGCGGAACAGGTCGAATCATGTTTGGAACAGGCATGGAACCTGTGGGAAACGTGGAAAGAGAACGAGGGAAAAGACCTTGTAGAGAATGGACCCCGGTATCAGAGCTTTGATTCTCAGATGAAGACGTTACTTGGTTCCTGCAAACCTCTTGACGAGCACATGATGAAATATGACATTCAACTGTGCAGCGAATCCCTTGAGAAACTCAATGAGAGCAGGGGGCTTGTCAGCAAAATTTGCGTATCTTATGACAAGGTAATCAGTAACGTGACTGCGGCGCAGAACACGAAGGAAGCCATAAATTATGTGCGGGGCCTGGGCTTCGATCTTTCCGAATTAGAAAAACCGGAAAGCGTGGATACCGAATTCCTCTTTGTGAAGCAAGCCGCATGAGTAGTCGGAATGTTTCGAGTAATGAGAGGATGTGACGCAACGATGCAGCAGATTACACGTAACCAGTTGTTTGAGGAAAAGCTGCCTCTCGTAGACCGGGTGATGAAACGGTACAGCTGGGAAATCCAAATATACCGATTGTGCCGGGAGGATGTTTGGCAGGAACTGGCCCTTCGAATGTTGGAATGCCTGGATCGGTATGACGCAGAGATCTGCCCGAATGTAGACGCCTATCTGGTGAAGCAGCTTCGCTATGCCCTGCTTCACCAGACGGCGCCGAGCAAGCGGTACGGCATCCCAAATGCGCCGCGGGGGTGTGTCCTTCAGATCATTTCATTGGAGGAGAACTGCGCCGAAACGTCTTATACGGAGATGCCTGACGACCTGTTTGCAGTACGGGAAGAAATCCTGGCGCTGCCTCATAGCCAGCGATGTGCCATTCGGCGCGCAGTATATGACGGCAGAATCCGCAGCAGCAACAAGGCTCTGCGGTGCGCCAAGCTGCACCTCCATAAAAAAGTAAAAGGGTACAATGGAAAACGTTTGAAAAGACAGGGAGCGTGATTTCTATCATCAGGCAGAAGTATGAGCCGCTTGTTCTGGCGGATACTACCCGCCTGACCTTTGCGGAAAGGTTGGAATACCAAAAGTTGGGGATTATGGCCGACGAGCTTCCAACCATTTATCAGAATAATCAGATGGAAAAGACCGAGTACAATTCTGTGCTCGGCCTTTTTCTGGAAAAAATGTCCCGCAGATCAAAGGCGGAGTTGGATGAGGCGGTGCAGACGCGGTTGAAGAGGAACGAGAAGCGTGTTCCAATAGAGCCGGAACTGCCTATTTTCGGTGTGAATCGCAGGCCGCTGATCGATGTGGGAGAAGACTTTGAATTGTCGGTTGCGCACAGCTACACGCTCAAGTGGGTCATAGCGAAATATCTTTCGACCAGGCTGGGTGCCCCGGTTTACAGCCCTTCGCTGCTGCTTCAGCATCCACACCATCCATATATGCTGGCGCGGCCGGATTTTGTCGCTGTGTTTCCCGACTCTGATACCGGCGAATTAAACCGGATGGTAAATGTCAAGTGCAAAACCGCGACCCATTGGAAGCTGGAAGACCTGAAAGAAGAATTGCCGTTAGAACATGAACTGCATTGCCGGCAGGAGATGGCGGTGGCGAATCTCGATGAAACGATCATCGTCTACCTCTGCGACAACAACGAAGGGGGGATCGCACTTTACCACCTGGATCGCGATCAAGCGGCCGAGGCAAAAATCATCCAGTGCGTCAAAGCGTTTTGGCAGGGCAATGTTGAGAAAGAAATTGTACCATTGCCCACAGTGCCATCCAACGCAGCCGACCGGGATATAGCGCTCTATGCTATGTCCCGTAAAAAATACCACCGCCCGCCGGACGTCCTTGAGCGGGGAATGCCGGAGTTGTTGGCCGCCTATGCGAAGAAGAAAGAGGCGTATGACAAATGCAATGACACCCTGGAAAGCTTAAAGGAAGAGGTCAAAGGAATCGAGCTCAAGCTCTCGACCCTGATGCTTGAGAAACCGGAAGGCAGTTGCGGAGACATTAAAATGCGCTGGATTACCAGAAAGTCCCGCACAGTGGATATGGACGGCCTGGCAGCGGCATATCCGGATATCTATGCGAGATTTGTGACCGAGAACAGTAAACCTGCTTTCGAGGTGCGCATGAAGAAACCGGCGCCAGGCGCGGAAAAGAAAACAGCGGCTTAATGCTGATGAAAGGCGGCAGAAAATTTGAAACTCAATAAAGAAAAGATTACGCGATCTGCTTTACGGATTTTAAAGCGGACAAAGCAATATCAAGACTGCAGGGAATCTGGTACTGATGAACAGGATAATTTTCAGTTACAGTACGTTCTGCTTCAAGGGGATATCGACTCCCCCACGGATGTCCGGGCCTATGCTTATTCGGTAGATACAGAAACCATGCTCTTGTTCCATCCATTAGATGAAGATCCTGATGTGCGGGAGCTACCGGAATCTGTATTTAATTTCGATGATGCGCTATTCAGTCTGTTGGAATCGGGGTATTCCATTATTGAAATATCCCTGGATTCTCACTGCGCCATTTTGTCTGATGCGTTGGAAAATGATCCGGAAAAGGAAGAAGGGTTCCTGCGTTATCTGGACTATTGCAGGAAAAACAACGTGCTCGAGGAGGTGCTGTTTGAAAATCCTCATCTTGCGGAAGAACCAGGGTTAAGGGAGATGTTGTCCCCAAAATATCGACGGGACAGACAAAATGCCAAGACGGAAGGAGCAAAATGATATGGGCAAGAAAAAGGAACTGTATCGGGTTGAACGCAGCAATGAAACGCTGGATATCCATTTGGTTGGGGATATCCTTCCCAATACGGTGTTCCAAAAGGTGATCGAGCTGATGCGTGAGAACCGGGAATGCGAAAACCCTAAAGGGGTGCGTTTTGTAGTTGACAGCAGCGTAATGATGATGGCGGTAAAATATGCGATCCCCTCCCAGTTCTATGAAGAAGTGGTATTGGAGGGGCAGTATTCGGCAGATAAGGATGAGGTGCTGAAAGATGCGGCTGGCATGTGAGTATGTGCAGACACTCTGGCCCAAACCTGGGACGGGGGTGGATTCGGATTTTCGCATCGTGCGCTACCGTCCGCTCCCCGGCGGTAAGATCACCAATGAGTTCACCGCAAAAGGTGAAGGGCTTCCGGAAAGCAATTTTTTTGAGATTAGCCTGGATGGTGAGCTGAGAACCAGCGATCAGTATGGGAAAACCTTTGTCGTAAAGTCTTTCTCAACAAAGGTCAAGCAGACCCGGGCCAATGTGCTGGGCTATCTTTCCTCGGGCGCAGTGAAGGGCGTAGGGCCGGCTGTCGCAAAAAAAATCGTCGATCACTTTGGCGTCGAGGCCCTGGATATTCTGGAGAACGAACCGCAGCGGCTGAAGGAAGTAAGCGGCATCGGAGAAAAAGTCCTGACGGAAATCACCGACAGCTTTGCGGCAAACAGGGAGATCAACGAGCTCCTGCTCTATGTAGGGCAGTTTTATGCCGCCGCACTGAGCAACGATCCGGACTCCAAATGCCCTATCACGCTGAACAGCGCGCGGAAGATTGTTTCCCACTTTGGGGAACGCGCCCTGGAAATCATCCGGTCCGATATCTATCACCTTTGTGAAGTTGACGGATTCGGCTTCTTGACCGTTGATGCGATGGCGGTGCGGATGCAGCAGCCGATGAATACACTGCCCCGGATCAAAGCGGCGGCGCTGTATATCCTAAAACAGGCGAAGCAGCAAATGGGCCACCTGTATCTGGAACCGGAAGAATTCCTGCGGGAACTGAAACGCAGCCTGAACCATAAAAAAGCGACCTATCACATTCCGGATTCAGAGCTGCGCGCTCTCGCAAATGAGGTGCTGCGCACCGAGCAGATCACTTACCAAAACAAATCGATTTATCTTGTGCAGGATTATCAGAATGAAAAATCCTTCGCAGAAAAAATGGCGGTGCGGCTGTACCAAAACCGGTTCAGCCGCCGGCAGCCGCCTGACGTAATCAAAAATGGAGAAAAGCTGTCGGAAGAACAAAAGCAGGCCACAATTATGGCGCTCACTCAGAACACCTGTGTGATCACCGGCGGACCTGGTACCGGGAAGACGACCGTGGTGCGTACGATCCTTGAAAACCTTGTGGGGAATGGCGTGCGGAAGGATGCGCTTCTGCTGTGCGCCCCAACCGGACGGGCTGCCAAGCGGCTTTCCGAGGCGACCGGCTATCCGGCTTACACCATTCACAAATCTTTTGGGATTTGGGAAGAGGACGGCGGATATGGGAACGAGACGATTAAGGACCTGGATCTGGTTATTGTTGACGAGGTTTCCATGATGGATATGGGGCTTGGCACGCAAATGATTTCCCGTATCTCGCCGGAAACCAGATTGATTCTGGTCGGAGACCCGGAGCAGCTGCCCAGCGTGGGGCCCGGTAACGTTCTGTGTGAGCTGATCCAATCTGAGGTCGTTCCGGTTGCCCGTTTGAAAACGGTATTCCGGCAGGCTGCGGGGAGCTCCATCGCCGTCAACGCGCAGCTCATTGTCAGTGCGGAAACCGAATTGGTGTATGATGAAAATTTCGTGTTCATTCCCGCAAAGGACCAGCAGGAAGCGATGTATCTGATCTGTGCCCTCTATAAACGTGCGGCGGAATCGGTAGGATCTGAAAACGTGCAGATCCTCACGCCGGTGCGCAAAGAAGGGCACCAGTGCGGCGTCAATAACTTAAACACATCGATCCAAAGTCTTGTGCAGGACGAGCCGGGGCTGGGATACCACCATTACGGACGTTTCTACTGTCTTGGAGACCCTGTCATACAGAATAAAAATGCAGATGACGTTTACAACGGCGAGATCGGCGTTATAACCGGCGTGGAGGACGACAAGATATTTGTCTGCTTTGCGGGTTATGACAAGAATTTGGCTTATGATGACGAGAAGATGAACCTTTTGGATTTGGCATATGCGCTCACGGTTCACAAAGCCCAGGGCGCCGAATATCCGATCGTCATTGTGCCGGTGCTGAAAGCGCACAGCTTCATGCTCAACCGCAACCTGATCTATACAGCCATCACCAGAGGCAAGTCCAGAGTGTTTCTCGTAGGAAGCAAATGGGCGTTGATGAGGGCGATCAAGAAGGCGGATACCAGCAAGCGCCATACCCATCTGGCCGCCCGCATTCAGGCGGGCCTCAACCGCTTATTGGAAGCTGAAAAGAATGTAGCCGCGTAAAAAACGCGCAAGGAAGGAGAAAGTTCATGTTTTCCATGGCGATTCAAGCCGAAGCTTCCGCCTGTCCTGCGGATGGGTGGAGGCCGGCATATACGCATTCCTCTACCATCTACATGAGGGAATCAAGGCAGGAAGTCGAGATGATTGGCATCTTTGAAAGTTCCAAGGGGGAGTATGGGATAGCACATGGGCGGGTCATGTTCAACGCGCCTGTTGAAAGCGTATATAAATGCTGCATCGCACAGGATACGTTTGAGCAGGAGCATTACTGGAGGCATTGCCTGCTGCCACAGAGATTTGGATCGACTGGCGAGGCATTAAAGCTCTTGCAGCGTCTGATCTGTAAGAAGGAGGAAAACCATTATGAGCATACTGTCTGATCTGAAAGTTGTCTGCCCTTTTCCGCAGGTCTTTGAGGAAGTGGAGGATCCCGGCGCCATAGTTCTCAGCTATCGGAGAAAGATCGGCCATATCCGCGCGGATTATGACGGGTCCAGATGGTGGAACACCATCTGGCCAATGCATAACGAGCTGGCTTCAACGGAAATCAGCAAGGAAATAGACGCTGTATATGATGCACTGACAGCAAAGGACGCATTGGCGGATTTGAAGACCTTGCGCGCCTTCTGCGGCCAATTTCCGCAGGCGAAGGCCAGCGCCAACTGTGAGGATGAATACAATTTTTATTATGTGGGAGAGCGCTGTCTGTACTGGATGCGGTTTATCACACGCAAGGGAGATTACAACCTGTATCTGCATATATTCTTAAAATCTGCGGAGGAAAATAGAGCAGAGGAGAATTTAGATGGATATATGCGACCAGATGGTGTTCATTCCGGCCAATAGCGAGTATGGCCTGCGCAAGTACAAGGCGTACTACCGCAAAGGTGGGCATCTATTATACTGTACACGAAAAGACGAGGAGATCCACGTAGCGGGGCTTCGCAGCGTCTACATCAGCGAATGGCTTCCCCGGATGCTGATCCAAAGAGCCACGCAGCAGCTGGATGATTATCTGGCCGTCAATCTGCGAGAGTACGAAATGTACCGTTGCGACGGCTTTTGGCAGGATGCTCTGCTGTATGCAGGAAGGCCTATTATACCGAAAGCCCCCTATGTGCTGGATACACATGTTGAACAAGGATACGTCACAATCTATGCCGGAGATCGTTATGGGAAGGATCAATCCTGCAGCTGCCGCTATGACCTCGTCCGGGAAGAACTGAGCCTCAGATATGACAGTTGGCAGCGGGAAGGCGAGATCCCTCCACAGGACTTCATGGGCTACTTTTTCGATGGCATGCAGCGGCAGATTCTGGCGCTGCGCCAGCTTGACAGGGGTACCATGCCGGAGCCATACCGCACTACATATTTGGAGATTGCCCGGATCAACGGTTTCTTAAAAGGAAAACGGACGGTCCGCGCCTGGTTTGACGGCCGGACCAAAGGCATTCTGTGCTACCCGCGCGACGTTCAGACGGCCGCGTTTCTCATCAAGGTGGAGGATGCAACATTCATCAACCATCTTTACAACTACCGCCACGATGAGGAAGGCAACGAGTTCAAAAAGGGCGAGATCACCACGCTGCCCTATAAGCTCAGCCACTATTCGGAAGAACTGACGCTTCATAGAGATGCCTTTGCTGCATTCGAGCTGATTTCTGCGGACCCGAGAGTACGCGAAAAGCTGGAACGTGAAGCCAAAAGGTCAGAAATGAACAGGCTGATTGAAGAAACCGGCGGCGGGGTGTTCTACGAAATTGATTTACTGGTCGGTGGGCATGTCCTTGAGCGGCTGATTACTTCGCAGGACTGCGCATCTCTGGAAGAACTTTATGCCTGGCAGCCCGCTGGGGAACGCTTGCTGCAGCTCTATATAGGGCACAGCGGCCGGCTGGAAGTACGGGTCATAAAGCACAGTGTCGGTGTGGATGAGAATAGGCCTGTCTCAGATGAGCTGCTGGAAATCATCCGGAAGCTGCCGCACACAAGATGGCATGAAATGAAAGGATACAGCCGGGCAGAGGATGACGTCCAATTTACGCAGGATGCTTTGTTTCAATTTTTGGACACGGCTCCAGCGCTTTCGGACAGCGAGAAAAACGGGCTGCGAAAGGCAAGGCTGCGATTCCTGATCCCCTCTGACACACAGTACCTGTTCACCGTTTTGGAACTGGATGGGAATCGTTCCTCTGCGGTGGAGGTGGTTAGCGGGCATCCCCTGGATGGAGCGGAAATCCACCGGCTGGGCTGCGCGGAAAGGTTTGCCATTGGGCATCCGGAGGATAGGATGCTCAATATACACCCTCACTATCTCATCGCTGGGGAAGGCAAAAACGTGCCGTTACCGGATGAGCTGATGGCAATGATCGCAGACGTTGATCCAATGGAGATCCTGCTGGAAAGGTCGTTTCGCAGCGCACATCCGGAGCATCAAGGATTTTTCTGCTGCCTGGAGAGAAAGGAAAAGGAACCAAGGAAAGGATGACAACCATGAGAAAGATGCAGTTCAAGCGCGGAAAGTTTGGACGAATGAAGATGAAATCCGTCACGAGAGCGCCCAAGACTTTTTTGGAGCTTCTTGAGAGCGGAAAGGAACTGGATTGTGAGCTGATTATTGGGGACGTGGACATGCCTGCATCCTTTGTCTGGAATGCGGACAGCCGCATCAGCAGATATGGCATAGAAAAATACCGGACGCTGATGGATTCTCCGATTCACCGTCTGCCCAATGGGAATATTGAGCTTTTGTGCCCCGACTGGCAGCTGGGGGAAGAATTCTGCATGGCAGCGGCCGGATACATCGGAGATGCTGAGTATCAGCGTATTTTTGAAATGAACGGAGGAGTTTTGTAATGGGTTCGGGGACAGATGACAGAAGGCAAGTTGCGGAACAGATTTTAATGCAATTGGGCGGCAGGGAGTTTTTGCTCATGACAGGGTGTAAAAAGCTTGTGTATGATGAATCCTCTCTGCGGATGCATTTAGCCAGAAATTGCAGCGGCGCCAATATTCTAAAGATTACCCTGGGTAGCGACGATCTCTATGAGGTCGTCTTTTCGTACCACCGGGCGCCAGGCTATAAGATTAAGGACGGAAAGGTGTTCGAACGCCCTGAGATCAATCGGGAAGTTGCGCGGTATGAAGGAGTATATGATACGATGCTTCGCCCTATCTTCAGCGAGGTAACGGGGATGGATACCCACATGCCTCGAATTGAAGGGTTTAACACTCCCGTGCGTTGAAGCGTGGACAGAGGTTCGGCCGGTTACAGGAAAAGTACGGCATGTAATGTATTGACATAAAGTCATAAAAAGATCCTGCGCGGGTGTCATGACAAAAAATGACGCCCGCGCACTTTTTTAGAAAGTGGGAGTGACATGCTCGCATACAAAGCATTTAAACCAGGCCTTGTTTGCCTCGGATATCATTTTGTGATGGGGAAAAACAAAACCGAACAAGCCAATTGCGCACAGAACGGATTCCACTGTGCGGAGAACCCGTTGGACTGTCTCACATATTACCCGGATATGGAACGGTCGGAGTACTATTTGGTTGACGCCGGCGGAGACCGGGACGAAGATCATGTGGACAGTAAAATTTCCTGTACGGAGCTTACGATCCTCAAAAAACTGAATCATGAGGAGTTCTTTCTGCACGCGCTGGCCTATATGGCGGATCATCCAAAGCAGAAATGGAATTGTCATGTTTCTAAAGACTGGGCACAGGCGGCAAACGGTTTTGCGGTCGTCCGGGGGAGTGCCCCTCTCGCCTGTGGGAACCTGAACGATATTCTGGCGATGGCACAAGAAGACCCGAAATCCGGCGCCATTTTGCAGGTGGCGGTCGCCCGGGTGGACGGTGAGAAGATCCTGCCCGGCAGATGGTATGACATTGATTTATCGGAGGTTGAACATGATAAGAAAACAAGAATTGCTTAGTCTCTCTCCACTTTTCGCTACACCGGAAATTCAAAAATTGGCTGAGGACGATCAGCTAATCCGAAGACAATGCAAATACGGGATATATGAATATGTTGAGCACTGTTATGAACGTAAAATGTACCTGCGGTGTCTGGTTGAGAAGGAAATCCTGAAGGTGGGCATCTACTTGCCGGACCACTTGAAAACCGGGAGCAATCTTCCGAGCTTTGAGGTGTTCGTCAACAAAAAGGAGAACAGGTTTCTCACCTACGACCGCGCAAATGACCGATGGCTCAAAGCGAAGCTGGACAGGATCGATTTTCCAGGCTATGTGTATCGTAGCGGGGAGAGATGGATTGAAAAAGCGGACAGCGACGCAGTTAGGGATTATCTGGGCATAAAGAAAGGCGGGTATGATGGCTTACTTGAATACCAGCGGGGCATTCGGGAAAAGGAACTGATCGCTCGCTACAAAAAAGAAACCGATCCATGGGATGAGGATATGAAACAGATACCGGCGCTTCCAAAAGACTGGCTGCAGTGGGCAGGCAGGATCGGCATCCCGGAACATTTTATCTATTACCACTATAAAAAGCGGGGCGCAAAGGTAGGATACTGTACCCGATGCGGAAAAGAAGTGCCAATCACAAACCCCCGCCACAATAAGAAGGGCCGTTGTCCCCGCTGCCATCATGAAGTAGTATATAAATCAGTTGGCAGAGCAGGAAGAGTTATTACCCGGCGGTATACTGCATATCTGATACAGCGATGCCGGGATGGGTTTGTCGTTCGCGAATTTCAGGTGGACCGCACGCATCCCAATGGTGGGAATTACAAAAATGTAGATGTCTACTCCCACGAGATTCGCCGGGTGATCTATGACAACCGGCAACAGGTTCGGGCCTACTACTGGGGCTTATATAAACAGCGTGATATGCGATGGATTGCCGGATCTCCGATGAATCTCTCGTGGTATGGAGACGATTCCGGGCTGGTATACGGTAAAACCCTGCCGCATTTGGCAAAGAAAGAACTCAAAAGGACGGGACTGAATGAATGGATCCGTCACTATAAAAAGGTGGACCCGGAGCGGTATCTGCAGACGCTGTACAAAACACCGCAATTGGAGCAGATCACCAAAGCCAACCTTTGGCAGCTTGCGGAAGAGTGTGTAAAACAGAATTACGACGTCAAACATGAAATCAGTTTTTATTCGAACACCACTTTGACGGGCATACTCGGAATCAATTCCCAGAGCCTCAAAAGGCTGCGCCTGAACAAAGGCGGATATCGGTTTCTCAGTTGGCTTCAGTATGAGGTGCGATCTGGAAAGCCCATTTCCGACGAGGTGATAAGATGGTTTTGTAAACAGCGGGTTTCTTCCAGAGAACTCCAGTTTATTTTGGATAGGATGAGTCCTCTTCAAATACGCAACTACCTCACCCGTCAAATGCGGCGAATGAAATGGCATTGCAATGCAGTCATCAACACCTGGGCGGACTATCTTGCCATGGCCAAGCGGCTGAAGATGAATACAAATGATGAGATCATCTATCGGGTGAACAAGCTGAAAAAGCGCCATGACGAACTGGTGAAGATCTGTCAGGAGAGGGCCCCGGAGTTACGGCTGGCGGAGATGAGGGAAAAATATCCGGATGTTGATCCCGTCTGTCGGACACTGAAAAAGTACGAGTACCGCGGTGAGGCCTATTCGGTGATCGCGCCAAACGGCATGGAGGATATCATTGCCGATGGCGACGCTCTGCACCACTGTACAAGTACCCAGGAGCGCTATTGGGAGCGGATCGAAAAGAAGGAAAGCTATATTCTTTTCCTTCGGAGAAGCACTTCTCTGGAAAAGCCGTATTACACGCTGGAGGTTGAACCTGGAGGTGTAGTCCGCCAAAAACGCACCGAATTTGACCGGCATGACAAGGACATTGATAAGATCGAATTATTCCTGAAAGAATGGCAGGAGGCTGTCTCCAAGCAAATGACCGGAGATGACCTCCGGTTGGCAGAGGCCAGTCGTGTACTGAGAATGGAGGAATTTGCAGAGCTGCGTGAGAAGCGTGCGATTATCCATACCGGAGACCTTGCCGGAAGAAAGCTGGTTGACGTACTGATGGCTGATTTGATGGAAAACAAAGTCGCTTAAGTCTAAACAGGTGTATACAGCAAGAGCAAGTAGAAAGCCGAGGGCCCTGAATACGGCTCTGGCTTTCTGCTTGTAAATATGAAGTTTGTGTGCCATAATAAAAACAGTATTCAGAAAGGAGGTCGTCTCCATGATGTATATTACCGGTGAACGGCTGACATTGCTTCAAACGCCTGCTCAGCCGCGCCGCCAGCTGTCAGAACTGATGGCATATCTCGACGGCCGTGGTGCCGAGAGCGTCTGCACTCTGTATGGGCTGCGCCGTACCGGGAAAACCACACTGCTGCTTCAAGCGATTCAAAGGCTTGTCACACATGGGATCCCCGCCGAGCGGATCGGATATTTTACCGGACTCAGAGGCGATGATTTTGATGATCTGTACCTGGAGCTGGAATCGCTCAAGGATACGCTGGATTACATTTTTATCGATGAGATCGGCTACTTCGCCAATTTTCTTCAGGGTGGCAGCTATCTTTACGACACCCTGGTCCGCCTCTATAACAAAAAGGTTGTGATTGCGGGAACAAACCTGTTGGCCCTTTATGTATCCGGTAAGCGCACCCTTTATGACCGTTGCCGGATCATCCATGTGCCCTATCTGAGTTTTTATGAGCACTGCCGCTTTGTGCTGCGGACCGAACAGCCTACCTTTGAGCAGTTCATGCAGTACATGAAAGTCGGCGGACTCTTCAAAGAACCGGAGGACATCCCGGATTATGTGCAGACCAGCATCACCGATTCCATCGTGGAACTGTTTGAAACACAGCCGGACAGCGAGGTGTTTGTCTGGCTTAAACCAAAGGGAGAGCAGGTGGACTGGAAGGCCTATGTCAATACTGTCCTTTTCCTCTCCAGCAACTATGTCTCTAACAAAAGCTTCCAGACGCCGGTTTCCTTGATCCAAGACTTTAAAGTGCTGGATCGCCAGGTCAGTCGGCAGGTGGCAAAGGACTTTAAGGAGTATTTCAGCCTGAACCGCAATGACCGGGCTTACCGGATGAAACGCACCGAAACGGTGGCACTGCTGGACTTTCTGGTGCATTGCGGCGTGATCGTCGTGCTGCCAAACCTGTTCGATGACACCGAGCCGTACAAATGCTATGTGCAGGCGCCGTTCCTTCGGTTCCACTTTACAGAACGGCTGCGGCAGATGGTAGATGGTACAGTCGTCGATTACCACAAACCGCTGTTCGGCGATCTGCTGGAGGCGGCGGTTGTCAGCGAATATCAGCAAAGTCACCCCATGGCGGATATCTGGTTTGCGCGGACGCACTGCCCGCCGGGAAGCGACTTTGTCGGCGAGATCGACCTACTGGATTTGGATGCCAAAGACGGTTTTGAGGTGAAGCTCACTGATGGCCGCGGCTACCGGGGGTTCCAATTGCTTGGCGAACGGCCGGAGCTGAAGGATTTTCGGTTTGAGCTGCTGGAAGAGCAGCACTGCATGGAACGGATTTGTCAGTGGGGCAGGCTGTACTACGAAGAAAAGTGAAGAAGCGGTCCGACCAGGATCGTCCAAGACGGGGCTATCTGAAGCATTTGTGTTTCGGATAGCCCTTTTGGCACCCATTTATTTTTTGACGCCAATGACAAGGTGCAAGAGGCTTTGCTGGTGGTCAGAGACAAACATATTTTGATGGATAAAAATGAAAGGCGCCTGGATTTATGCCCCTATTGAGCGCTTATCAAGAAAGGAAATCGAAAATGCAACAATTTGATTATCTGGGCTTGACCTTTGAGCCATACCGAAATTTAACAGAGGATGAAAGAACCTGTTTTTATGAGTCGATCCAGCATAGTGCATTTTCACCGGAAGGGTTTTGCCATGAAGACTTTTATGCAGCTGCGACAGCTGCCGATCCGGAAAATGCGGTGGATTTGTTTTACTATGAAGGAGAGGTGGTCCTTCCCTGCAGTTCCTATCTCGCCTCTTATCAGGACCCGCAGCGGCCCGCCCACTGCATACGGGAAAAATACCATTCTCTTTCCATGTCAACGATGCTCCAGATCATAGAGGATGTAGGGATCAACGGATTTTTCCCCACACCGGATGATCTTGCGGCAGAAATGCTCAGCGGTGTTAACTGGGATGAGGTGGAAAGCGTTCTGGAACCGTCCGCCGGCAAAGGAGATCTGGCAAACAATATTGTCTCCTGGTATCAGAGTGCAATGAGTAGTTACCGGGCACGTTTGGATTTGGATTGCGTGGAAATCAATCCAGACCTGCGGGCAATTTTGAAAAGCCGGGGCTATCGCGTGATACACGATGATTTTCTCACACTGCATACCCATAAACGGTATCAGCTCATCGTGATGAACCCGCCCTTTGCCGAGGGGGATCGTCATCTGATGAAAGCGATGGAGATGGTTCAAAACGGCGGCCAGGTAGTCTGCCTGCTCAATGCACAGACGCTGCGCAATCCAAACACCAATCTGCGCAAGCTCCTTTTGCAAACCTTGGAAAAACAGGATGCCGTTGTCACCTATTTTGATGGGGCGTTCAGCGGCGCGGAACGAAAGTCCGATGTGGAGGTAGCCATGGTCCAGGTCACCTTTCCACCCAAAGCGGAAAAGAGTGATCTCTACGAGCACTTGAAGAAGACGGTTGCAGAGGAAGATCAGGTGCAGGAACCGAACGCCCTGGCCCCATCGGATTTTATTGAGGGTATGATCCGTCAGTTCGAGGTGGAGGTGCGTTCCGGCTTGGAGATTATTCGGCTCTATAATGGGCTCCGGCCTTATATCTTGCAGAACATCAATTCGGAAGCGCGTTTCAGCTCCCCAATTTTAACGCTGAATATCGGAAATGATGAGTGTACAGTCAATGGGTACTTGGTGGCCACCAGAGAAAAATATTGGCGTGCATTGCTTCAGAAACGTGAATTTACCGACCTGCTCACCAAGGACCTCTATACAAAATATCAGGAGATGGTGGATCAGCTGAAATTTTATGATTTTTCAAAGTTCAATATTCATCGGGTGTTCACGGAGATGCGCTCAGAGGTCCCCGCAGGACTTCGAGAAACGATCCTAAAGGTCTTTGATCGGCTGAGCGCGCAGCACGCCTGGTATCCGGAATGCAGCGGCAATATTCACTATTACAATGGATGGGCTACCAACAAGGCGCACAAGATCAATAAAAAGGTGATCATCCCCTCCCATGGAATTTTCCCGGATTGGGAGTGGAGCAAGGATGCATTCCAAGTCTATGAGGCCCACAAACATCTGGAGGACATCGAAAAAATCCTCAACTATCTGGATGGGTGTATGACCGCCGAAGTGGACCTTCATTTCATACTGGAACGGGCGAACCATGAGGGACAAACCAAAAAAATTCACTGCAAATATTTCGATGTTACCTTTTACAAAAAGGGCACGACACACATCATGTTCCATGACCAGCGGATTGTGGATGCGCTGAATATCTACGCCGCCCGCAACCGCAACTGGCTGCCGCCTTCCTACGGTAAATCCCATTATCAGGATATGGGACCGGAAGAACAGAAGGTCATCGACGAGTTTCAGGGCGAAGAGGCGTATGATCAGGTGTTAGCGCACCCGGATATCTACCTGTCTGGTCGCATCGTGCTGGCACTGCCGGGATGGCCTATAGAACAAGCGGGATAAAGAAGGAGAATTTTGATGGTATAAAGGAATTAACCTATATTTTGTATAGCGATGCCATGAATGCAAACGAAGTCCGAAAAGTCTTGTTCTACAAGGCTTTCCGGGCTTCAAATCAAATGCTGAAAAATGTTGCCTGTCTTTTGTTCAGCTGCGTCATTTACTGCTTTTAACATTACCATAATTTCGATTGTGCTATTGTAATGTTCATTTCAAAATACCGCATATGGTGTAACTTTGTTGTCAAGATGTGTGCAGGCAGTTCCTAAAAGTGTTGAAAAAATGCTGTCCGCCATATGCGGAGCGATTGACAATAAAATTGGTAAGTGATAAAATATTTACGCAATAAAATCGTGTGAAAACAGGAACTGGGGGCTTGACAAATGGGCTCATCTGTGCATAATTTTACTGGGCACTGGGCACTGGGCACTGGGCACTGGGCACTGGGCACTGGGCACTGGGCACTGGGCACTGGGCACTGGGCACTGGGCACTGGGCACTGGGCAGGTTAAGTCTGCCCTTTTTTGTTTTTTCTCACAGTTTACATGGTCTTAAAGGCGTGTTCCGTCCGCGGGAGGTTTACCGCGGGCGGGACGCGCCTTTTCGCGTTTTTCTCCAAACAGCAGCGTAAATCCAGAAACAAAAAGGAGTGGCCAAAAGTGAAACAAAGCAGATTGAAAGTGTTGTCGCTGGTGATGGCAGCGGCGCTATGCATGACCCTGCTGCCGGTGACAGCGCTGGCGGCAGATGGCGACGCCATGACGCTGGGAGCCAGCAGCATCCCGAAAGGGAATTTCATCTATTATGGCAATTATGGCGGCGAGAATATCAAGTGGAAGGTGCTCTCTGATGAAGGAAACGGAGGCACCTATCAGGACAGCGGTGCTGCAATGTTCCTGCTGTCGGAATACATTCTGGATAATAACAATGTCCAGTTTGAGGCTGTATGGGACAGTGATGATGGCGACGGACAGGGAACCCAGTATAACATGTGGCAGCACAGCGACGGACAGGTGTGGTGCAGTACTTTTACGAATTCAGCTTTCGATAAAAAGGAAGCCGCTGCCATTCATAAGACCAGCAAGACTGACAACAAGACTGACAGTGCGACGGGTCCATACAATGTAAGCTGGGGAGCAAGCAGTTTGAATGAAGAACAGGTATTTTTCATTTCGGCGGACGAAGCGGCGGCCTATATCGGGCCGAATGATGGAGCTGCAGGTCTTGCGGCGACAACCAGCGCCGGAGGCGCCGGGGCGTGGTGGCTGCGCTCCCCTTACCGGTACAATGCTTACAACGCGGGGGCCGTCATCGATAATGGTTTTGTGCGCGATCGCAGCGTAGACATTACCTACGGTGCTCGGCCCGCTTTTAATTTAAATCTGGACTCTGTTCTCTTCGCATCTGCCGCCGCAGGCGGCAAATCTTCCGGCGCCGCAGGCGCCGGCGCTCTCCAGAAAATTACCGGCCCTGCGCCGACCGAGTGGAAGCTGACGCTGAGGGACAGCTCCCGCAGCGGATTTGATGTGAGCGGCGAAACAATTTCCGGCAGTACCGTTTCCTTTTCCTACTCCGGCGCAAAGACCGGCACCAATGAATATCTCTCGGCAATAATCGAGCAGGGCGGAAGCATCACCCATTACGGGCGGATTAAGCTACTGGATGAAACAACAGAATCTTCCGGTACTGCGTCCATCACCCTGCCTGCCAATGTGAAACTGGGCGGGAATGTCAGCCTGTATGTGTTCAACGAGCAGTACAATGGCGATAAAAAGACCGACTATGCCAGTGAGTTGAAGTCTCTTAACCCTCCCCCGGCAGAGGGAAACAAACTGTTGAGCATTACGCAGCCCGTCCCTGTCATTGGCTTGAGCAATGGAACGGCAAAGACTGCGGAGGCTATGGGCCTGCCCAAAACGGTGGATATCACCACCTCTACCGGCACCCCCACCGAAGCAGAGGTAGCATGGAAAGTAGACGAGTGCGGCTATGACCAAACAAAAGACGAGGCGCAGACCTTTGATGTTTCCGGTACGGTAACCCTGCCGGACGGCGTCACCAACCCGGACAATGTTTCTCTTAATGTGACCATCAGCGTCACCGTTTCCGCAAAAGCTGATCCGAATATCAACAGCATATCCATCAAAACCAAACCAGATAAAACCCGTTATACCGAGGGCGATACGCTGGATTTGAACGGGCTTGAAATCACCATTGGTTACAGCGGCGGCGATCCGAAGGATGTTCCGTTCAGCGATTTTGCGGACAGCGGCGTGAGCACCAGCCCGGCGAACGGCGCCCCTTTGACAACGGCAAATACCACCGTTACCGTCAGCGTGGGAGCGTACAGCGACAGTTTCAATATCACCGTGGCAGAGGGAAACAAACTGTTGAGCATTACGCAGCCCGTCCCTGTCATTGGCTTGAGCAATGGAACGGAAAAGACCGCGGAGGCTATGGGCCTGCCCGAAACGGTTGGCATCACAACCAGCAGCGGTTCGCCAACCTCCGCCAGCGTCACATGGGATGTGGATGGATGCAGCTATAACCCTGCAAGTGGATCGGCGCAGACCTTTGATGTTTCCGGTACGGTGACCCTGCCAGACGGCGTTACCAATCCGGACAATGTTTCTCTTAATGTGACCATCAGCGTCACCGTTTCCGCAAAGGTTGATTCGACTGTTGCCAGTGTGGAAATCAAGACGTCCCCAACGAAAACCAGCTATACCGAGGGCGACACGCTGGATTTGACCGGGCTTGCGATTACCATTGTTTACAGTGATGACGCATCTTCTTCCAGTTCCTCCTCCGCTTCGGATTCCTCTGGTTCCTCTGTGGATATTGAGTTCAGTGACTTTGCGGACTACGGCGTGGGCACTACCCCTGCACATGGAGCCAAGCTGACAACGGCAAATACCACCGTTACCGTCAGCGTGGGAGAACATAGCGACAGCTTCAATATCACCGTTACGGAGGCGGGGAACCCCGACCCCGGCCCTGATGATGACGATGATGACGACCGGCCCAGCAGACCCAGCGGTGGTGGTGGCGACTCCGACAGCCACCCGGATGATGACAACTATGAGTTCTGGGACAAAGTCAAGCAGAAGGTGCAGGATGCCGAGCCGGGAGAAACCATCAAGGTAAATGCCCGGAGCTATGACAAGTTCCCGTATGACCTGATGAAAGCCCTGTATGACCGCGGGGACGTGAGCCTTGAAATCCGCTGGGACGACGGCGATACCTTTACCATCCCGGCAGGGCAGGCCCTGAAACCGGCGAAAAACCGGATTTTCTACCGCCTCGAGTACCTTGCAGAGCAGTTTAAGGATGCACCGGCGGCAGCTCCGGTTCAGGAGGAAGACCCCGCCAAGCTCAATCCCAGCACCGGCGCGGGCAGCTTCTGGGACTATCTGATGTTTTTACTTTGTTCTATCTTTGACGCAGCCTAAAACTTCATAACAAAAGCAAAGGAACCCCGTCAATGGCGGCATAGCCGTTCATCTCGACCATTGAGGGGGTTCCTGCTTTTGTTTTTATTCTTATACGGATAATAGCGCAAATGAATTCGAAATATGTTGAAAGATTAGGCCGACTGCGCTATAATAAACAGTCTGGGTAAGTTCAGACTAAGCAAAGAGCGGTCGACTGAAAACCGACCGCTCATAAAGTTTAATCATTTATCTCGCAGCATGGACAGGTACATGTCCAGCCGCTCGTTGATATATCCGGCGAACAGTTTTTCCATGGCCGACAGGTCGTGCTTCAAATAGTAGGCGTCGAAAGCATTGTAATAGGCGAGCCGGTCTGTGAACTTGATATCGATAGGCGGAAACCCTGCCTTCATCAGTTCCAGATTGACCAGCAGACGCCCAGTACGCCCATTGCCGTCGATGAAGGGGTGGATACCCTCAAACTCGATGTGGAACCAGGCCAACTTGGTAACGATGTGTTCGGTGCTCTCTGCGAAGCTCGCCATAAGCTGTTCCATGCGAGGCTGGATCAGATAGGGCTGCACCGGCTCATGCTGCGCGCCCATGATACGCACGGGCACCCGACGATACATACCCCGGTCATCCTTCTTATCCGCCAGCACTAGGAAGTGGATCTGCTGAATGATGCGCTCAGACATGGGGGCCTGCTCCTGCACCAGTTCCCGAACATAGTCAAAGGCCTCCTTGTGGCCCACGGCTTCCATGTGATCCTTCAGGGGCTTCCGGTCAATGGTCAGTCCCCGCAGGACCATATCAGTCTCCCGGAGAGTCAGGGTGTTGCCCTCAATGGCGTTGGAGTTGTAAGTGTACTCTACGGTGAACTCCTCTGTCAGCCGTGCCACCTCGCCCTCGGTCAGCGGACGGCGGGTATTCAGCTCGGCTTTCTTCCGGTCGATCATATCGAGCAGACTTTCGGTGGACTTGAACCGTCCGTCGGCGGGCTTCACGGCATCCGCGGGGATCTTCCACCCGCGCCCCTCCTGAAACGCACCGGGGATCTTCCCCTCGGCGCAGAGAATGCGGACGCGCCGGTCAGACAGACCCCATTTCTCCGCGGCCTGCTTTGCAGTCATAAACATGAGCAACCCTCCAATCCACAGAAAGTATACCACAACAGCGGAATAATATCAATTGCATCGGAATAATATTTTTTGAATTATCGGAATAATATGTTTTCCGCCACAGGTGACCGTCCTGACCAACGCACAGTCAGAATGGTTGTCTTTTTGTTTGCTCAACAGGTGCACCGCGATAAACAAGGAAATGAGAAAAACTTTTTCGTGCTATTTCTAATTGCCTTTAATCGTTTTCTCTCGATTTTATTTCCTTTCAAAGCATCTTTAACACTGTCAGCGGTGGTGGAGGTGCTGCGGGAGTATAAGAAAACCGTGGACTCCCGGTGGATGTTCCCCTCCCCGGTGAAGGAGGACTGCCCCCTTACTCCTGGCGTGGTGCGGCGCAGGCTGCAGCTCATTCTGGAACACGCCGGGTGCAAGCATGTGAGGTTTCATGATCTGCGCCATACCTTTGCAACGCTGGCGCTGGAGAACGGCATGGACGTGAAGACCCTCTCCGCCATGCTGGGCCATGTGTCGGTGGCCACCACGCTGGATATCTACACCCACATCACCGACGATATGCAGCGCATGGCCGCCGCCAATATCGACCGGGGTATCGGCAAGGCAGCACCGCAGGAGGCCGCTTCGGCACCGGGGCAGGAATCTGCCCCGGCCACGGAAGAAAAGCCGAGGATGACCGATTTCAAGCCCTACGTGGGCCGCAAACGCAAGCCCGGCACCGGCTGCATCACCGAGATCAACGACCACCTGTTCGAGGGCCGCTACTCGCCCAAGTGGCCCGATGGTAAAAAGCACTCCCGAAATGTCTACGCCCACACTCGTGAAGAGTGTGAAGAGAAGCTGAAGGTGCTAATCGTGGAAATGAAGGCTGAGATTGCAGAAGCACAACGGCTGAAGGATCTGGGAGAAGGGGATGGCAGTCCGCTGAACCCACCGAAGAAACTAAAAAAGGCAAAGAAAACGAAGAAGAAAAGCAAGAGCGCAAAGAAGCGGAAGTGAAATAAGCGCCGCCCTGAGGACCGAATGTTCGGCACCCGGGGCGGCATTCTTTTTGAAAAATAATTCATTATTCACTTGCGACTATAACAAGACAAGTGACATATTATTTGCCTCCGTATATTGTGGTTGTTCGGGATCAGCATTACCGATAACCTTTGTGAGTTTTTTTGAATTCGCCGTACTCATCATCTGTGAGTTCAAGTATGGTACCGACATCGTCGCACACGATGTGGACGGTTTCCATATCGTCATCGTGACAATACGGGCATCTGGAGTATTCGGACTCGTCGTAAACTTTGTCGCAGAATGGGCACATTTGCATAATAAGTACCTCCCTGTTAATTGCTGGTTTTGTGTTTACAGGTCGTTTTCGGTTACTTTGAAACCACAGCTGGTGCATCCCCAATAGCCTTCACCGAAGGCGAAATCACCGGTATCGTCGTGTCCGTGGAAATCCATCGTACTGCCGCAATGGGGGCAGTTGGGGTGATCGGAGTTGATGTCACTTTCCCAAGGATAATCAACTGCGTTTTTAAGAGCCTTCTTCCAGCCTCTCAAGTTTGCCATAATGTTTTCCCCCTTTAATCTCTGTTGATTACTTTCCCGATGATATCGAAAAATGTCCCTACTGAAGCTTTGCGATCCGCAAGTGCTTCTTCCAGCGTGGAATCACCGTATACGTCCTCAACCTGTTCGGGTGTCCATTTATCGCCGATTTCTTCCATTTCTTCGATGAATGTGTTGATGTCTTTCGTTTTCATGATAATATCCTCCAAACTTTACTTTCTAAATGGTCTCGAAAAAACTTTTCCGCCCTCCTGAACAAGCTCTTCGGTGTGTTCAGAAATATATTCTGCAACTGGATACCACGCCTTCTTAAATACAAAACACAGTTGACCATCGATTTCTTTGGTAGGACAAGTGTATCTTCTTCCGCCACTGGTGATTTGACACCATTTAAGAATTTTGTTTACTCCAAGCACTAACATGCCGCGCCTCCTTAACTAATGTGTTGTTTTAGCCAATCAGGCATATCGTGGGCATCGAGGGCCCACGATTCAACAGCTTCCTCGTCTTCGTACCATTCGTTTTCGTGTCCATCGAATATTTTCTGACGGTGGCATCTGTATTTGACTACCTCTCCGCCTTCAATCCGGTACTCGTTCCAGTAGTAGTTTTGTTTGCCGTAACCTTTCCATTCCTGAGTGGTGTAAACTGTCATTTTGCTTTCCTCCCTTAAACAAACAGTGAGTGGACTTTTACGCCGAGGCAGTCAGACAGTACCGAAGCGCGGCGGGTAAGCATCTTGCGAAGCTTCCTGTGCTGACGACTTGACATTTTCTTCGGGTGCTTCTTACAGAAGCGGTCGATAGAGGTCGATACACGGGACAGTCGTTTGAGTGATTTCTTGCTGGCCTTGCCAAGATCTAAAAACTCCATAATTTACTTCCTTTCTTATTTCGTTATTTGTGTTTCCCTTGTTTATGGCTTAATTATAAGCCGTGAGTTCTTATGGAAAAATGACTATAGGGGCAAAATAGAGTGGCTATTTTGCCCTTTTACGTTATGCGCGGCGGGTGGCAAGGCTCAACATTGCAGCTGCGCCGGAAACAAGTACACCGGCAAAGACGCTGGCAATCGCATATCGCGCGGTACGATCCTGCTTTTTCTGCTCCTGCGCAATTCGAGCGGTCTTGAGTTCGATGACCTTTGCTGCACGAGAACTGTTTTCATCGGTGGCTGCGGGAGCTTCCTCCGGCACATCCTGCAGTACAGACAGTGCTTCTGCAAGACTGCGGCGCACCTCATCGTAATTGAGTTCGGTCTTAAAGCGCTTTACATTGGACGCCATCTCGGAAAAAATCTCACCAAGCTGTGCCAGCTGATCTTCTTTGTAATAAGCACAGCCGAGGTAGTTCTCAATCTTTTTGTTGAGGCCGGTCCGGAAGCAATGCTTTTCGCGGCGGTATCTGTCGTCGATGCGAATGAACTGTCCCTTCGGGGCAGAGAATACGATGAAGCTGTCCACGAACACAGGGATATCCAAGCCCTTGTCTGCCAGTGCCTTTTTCAAGCACTTCTTCAGCAGTCTGCGTTTCAGCGCCATCTTGTCTGCCAGAGGCACCTTGTCATAGCACTCATCGCCAGCGAATACCATTCTTCCGTCTTCTGTGAGGGTGAGATCGGATTTAACCTTCTTTACCTCCAAGATGATAACACCGTTGTCCGTCAGCACGATGCCGTCAAGCTCGGTTTCTTCCATGCCGTCAGTAATATACACATTGTGGAACACCTGAGTATTGGGCCTATCCAAAAACTCGAGTGTTCTGGAAACGAGGCTTTCGCCTTTAGCGCCGGACATGGTAATGGCCATTTCCTTTGCAAGCTTCTTCATGGTAAGAACACCATTATGAACGGCAGGGTGGCTGCGGAGTTCCTTCTTTCTTGCGGTGGATTCCATAATGTACAGGGCTTCGTCGACACGCATTTTTTTGTGGTAGGCATCACCGGCGATCATTTTGCAAATCATGCTCTGGAACTGCACGATTTCGGAAACGTATTCCTTGAACGTACACTCGCAGGTCATCAAGATGTTGCTGCTCTCCATTTCATGAATAAAATCTTCAGCTGTTTTCATAATAAAATCCCCTTTTTATCAGTCGTTCTTCTCTATGGTTGTTGCCTGTGTTTTCGGCTTTTCTTTACTTTCGTTGGTGGCTACAAGCGAATAGCTGAGGCCAATTTGATTTGCGTAGCTTGCCTGGTTATCAATTTTCTGGATTAGGCGACTGGCGATAATGCGTTCTCTAACAGTCATTTATGTCCCCCCTTTCTTCCTTGAAAAATGCTTGTTCCTTGTTTGTGCCTTAATAATACCTGAGGGGTCGCTAAGTAAAAATGACTGTAGGAGCAAAATAGAGAAGGCTATTTTTGCCGTCAGAGCATGAAAAAACACCCCAGCATTTCTGCTGAGGTGTCTGCGTCCCAATTACTTATTATTGTGTTTCGTTCTAAACTTGTTATATACGTCGATATCAATTACACCGGTTGCAAGCATGCGTTCCGACCACAGTTGTAGCGTTTCTACGGTAATAGATATTTTCTCCAGTTCTTCTTGGATATGAACGAAATCGGCGATTTCATCTTCCGTGATTTCTCCATCTGCCGTGATCTCAATCAAGCGATCCTGCGTTTTCCGCATTGCGTTGAGAGATGCCAGCATTTCAAGGACGATTTGAGAAAGGTCTTTTACCTTAACTTCCGGCACATATTCCTGCCCGATGGGGCACAGATTTGCACAGTAATGATTGCAGAGCCTCGGTACCTTGTACACGTCGGACATTGCCAAAACCTCATCCGGATGCGGAAGGGATTTCTCGTTCTCAATCTTCTCGATGCGTTCAGGTGAAATCCAGCCAAGCAGCTCGCTGGCCTTTTCTCTGGACAAGCCCATTTCTTCACGGCTTATCTGAAAATGTGTTTTATTCTCCTTTGTTGATACGCGCCCCACAAATTTATCCCCCTGTACCAGTATACCGACGAAGAAAACCCGTCCTGCGACCTATTTTATCACAATTCGAGGTTTTTTCAATACGCGCCTCAACCGTTGTGTTTAGATTCCTTCGTTTCAAACTCTGCGCCGCAATAAACAAGGAATAAGAAAAAGCCTCTGAAATCACCGATTTCAGAGGCTTTTTGTCGTTGGCGGTTAAAATGGATATTTCCATAAAGCGTTGCAGCGGAAAGCTTTTAAGGACGTTGAACTGCTGGAGACCGCAGAAAATTCTGTGTAATCGACAACCGTCGACAGTATGAAAATCATCGGCACAGTCAAGAATGGAACTAACATTCAAGACGAAGGAGTCGAAGATTATGAAGTCGGTACCACAGGATTTACTGAAGGAATATACACGACGAAGCTCTTCTTTTTCCTGCGAAATCTCAATTACATATTTGGACATAGTAAAACCTCCATACTACTGCTAAAAGCAGTTTAACATGGAGGTTTCAAAAAGAAAAAAGCCACATCTCAGCCTTGGATCACAAGACTAAAATGTAGCTTTTAACATGGTCAGAGTAGAGCGATTCGAACGCTCGGCCTCTTGAACCCGAAGCAGGCGCGCTACCAACCGCGCTGCTCCCGGTTATTTAGTTGTTTCATCCGGCTGGTCGTATTCACCCAATACGTGTCTGAATCTTCAGTAGGCACTCTTTCGCCTTTTAGGATTCAAATAAGATTGAATTCTGTATATTAAAAGAAACTACATCAGGATTCGCTCTAGAAGACCGATAGCTCTGCCGTAGAACAAAACGCGGGAATTGCGTTGCATAAACAAGGAATAAGCAGATTAAATTATATGCACTCAATATGATGGTGCGCCATTATCAGCTCATCAGAAATGATTTGATATGCTCTTGCACTGTCCACATAAGACCAGGGAGAGCCAGAGCGATGCGTGAAATCAACAAGTGTGCCAGCAGTATACTTTCCATACTTCTGAATTGTCTGATCAATCGAGCGGAGCTTTTCAGCACCATCTTTTGCAAACAGAATACGGCTTCTTGCCGGTAATTCCTTTACGCCAGTTCGAACGTTGCTGTCATCGCCAAACTCTAATGGCTTAACATATTGAGAACCACTTCGCTTGTAGGTTTCATAAACGCTATCAACAACAGGTCCATGTGTAAATGCATAGATTTGATCTTCAAATAAGCGTTCGGAGTGCTCACACAAATAATCAGCATATGCAAAATAGACGAGTTTTTCCAAAGACAGATGTGTGCATTTAATTTTAGAAAGAATATAGGTAGCCACATCCAAACCGATCAAGACTCGGTCCTTTTTGATTATCTTTGTAAAGTCCGATACCGACTTGGTACACTCAACACTCTCGAAGAAAGGATCATACTCTGCGACAGAGTCCCAAGAGTCAGAGGGGATCTCAATGAGATGTGTTGACAGAGGAACATCCTTGCCGCAGATCTGCTTAATATCCTTGATGATATCTGCAATTGCTTCTCTGTTGAGCAAACCTTCCTCCGTGATATCCAGTGCGACACGAGTGCCGTCGGTGTATGAACTGCTCATAATAATATAGTGCTTAGCCATCGATGATTCCTCCTTCCTTACTTTCTTTTTCCCATGTAGTATATTCTTGCTTATGTTTCTTATGAGACGCAAAATTACTGTCGGCATCACATTGGTTCCAAATTTGCAGTTCCCATGGGAAGGACTGATTGTTTTTTCTGAAATAGATATGAACGGCCTTGTAGTCGAACTTAGATGAGTCGATACATCTATACTTACCTTGGTAAGTCTTCTCAAGAAAAGCATGAATTTCGTCAAAGGTCAACGGAGTTTCCAAAAAGATTCTAACGCCAAACAGCTCATTGACACACTTATTGATGGGGATCTTACCGAATTCATGCCGTGAAGTCTTATAGTTTTGAATTTTGCACTCAATGGAGTTCTGCGCTTTTACTCGAGCCGTAACCTGACAAGCGCATACGAAAGAAAGCTGCAAGGTAATGCCCGCACTTCTTTCGTTCAAGAGTTGGACATATTCCATAATGCTCTTGTGTATACTTCCATCAACATCAATGTCTGCAATCTGAGATTTTTTCAGATTTATTTTTGCATTTGCACCGTGCATCCATTCATCTGTAACCTCGGTATATACTGACTGAATATAATCAATCAAGTCTTTAAGTTCATCAAAAACACTTCTCATAGTATACTACCTCAATGATATTATATCTCCACTGTGCAAATTAGTCAATCAAGTAAGCGGAGGAGGCGAGCGATGTATGAATAACAATGACGATATACATCTCCGAAAGGATTTCTGATTTTTAGGTAGAGCGGAGTGCCTTAAAATGTAGGACAAACCTACGTACAGCTATTTGATAAGGAAAAACAAATCTTATCAATATTTATTCACAAGTGTTAATAGAAATGGACTTGCCCTTTAATAGGAACATAATGTATAATAAATATATTGTGTGTCGAATACCGACGAAACACAATAATATTATTAACATAGAAAATGACAGACGACTTTTCCCGATCAAGCGATACTCTGGGCCAATAACTTGACACTCCCCACAGATAAAGCGAGGGGCTTTACGGTGCTTTTGGTAAAATGATTGAAACGAGGGAGCGAGGGCTGATGAATATGTCCATATTGAATATTCAGCAAATTGAAGATTATAGAGATCATTTTCTGGAAGAAGAACACAGCATGTAAACCTTGAAAGGTATGTCCGGAATATTGGATTTTTTCAAATTTCTACTGGCAGATAAGACAATCAGTAGGGAAGCGGCTCCGGCCTATAAGCAGACGTCAAGGGAACGATACCGAGTGTCCAAGCGCCAACAGTATGTTACGGCGCTGAGTAGTTTTTTGAAATTCATCGGTCTGGGCGAATATCGGGTCAAACTGTTTTGAATGCAGCAAAAAACCTGTATGCCCAGTTGGTAAAAACCGCGCAGTCACAATATGACAAACGCCTCACCCTGTTCATTAAGGCAATCTGTGGCGTTGACAATCGGATGATTGAGCGTCGCTTCATCACACCAGAAGTTTTGTGGAAAGGGTACGCTCAGATCGCCAGTAAGGGTAAAAATCATACGCTTATTTTGAAGAAAGAGCTCTGCCGTCTGTTTTGGCAGCGTTGCAGACGTAAAGGAATTTCCGTAGGCTGGTCTTAATCCATTGTAATGGACACATGCTGAACAGGTCCAACATCTGGGCGCAGATAAAGCAACTGCGTGAGTCGGTCCAGATTGACTCATCAACAAGAAATTATTATTAAGCGAGGATCGGTAGGGAAGTATCATGCAATCCAGTATGAACACAGCTCCTTTGGACGAATTGCAGAATCAGGCAGGCAGCAATATGGAAGCGTCTGCCGCTCAAATCAAAGAGTGGAAAGAGCTGCAAACAATTGTTGAAAGCAGTTCTTGCGGTGTATATAAGGCTGCTCTGCTGGAAGGCGTCCCTATCCTCTACGCAAACGATGGGTACTATGCAATCCACGACTATACCAGGCAGCAGTTTGAAGAGGAGCTTGGAAACCGGGGGGCTTCTCTGATTCTGCCGCAGGATATCCAGCGGATTGCCCAAGCGATTGAAAACAGCCTCAAATGCAGAGATTCCAAATTGGTTCTGGAATATCGAATTCGTCGGAGGGACGGCGCCGTTGCATGGGTGCACAGCGAGATCAACTTTTTTAGCGGCACGGACGGTGAACAGCAGATCGCGGGACTGGTTTTTGATATCACCGAGCGGAAAGAGCTGGAACTGCGCCTCCGGCGTACCTCCACGCTCTACCATATAGCGCAGAAGCATAGCCGGCTCAACATGTGGGAGCTGGATATTAAGAACCGGCGTATCATCCAGACAGAGGGATCAAAAGCTCTTCACGGGTATGGAGATGTAGTGGAAAATGTGCCGGATTCACTGCTCGCATCCGGCTATTTTCACCCGGATACAGTTGCTGAGGTTCAGGGACTGTTCGACCGAATCTACAGCGGCAGGAAACAGTCGTCCGCCACCTACAAAGTGAAGAAAAAGGATTCTGACACCGAATACTGGTGGGAAAAGGTCACCTATGAGCTGGTGCCGGACGAAGACGGAAATGCCGCTTATGCCATCGGTGTTTCGGAGGATGTAACTGAACAGAAGGAAACGGAGCTTCAGAGGAGCAGGGATGTGCTTCTGAACCAGATGGTGTATGAAGATGTGCTTTTCTCTATACAGGCAGATCTGACAGAGGATACTGTACTGAGCAGCTGGTTTTCTGAACGGGCCTTGGGTTTTGAAAAAGCGGAGAACTTCAGCGCCAATGATCTTTTTCAATATATTTTGACCGCAATGGCCAATCCGGATGACGCCAAGCGGTTCAAGGAGCAGTTTTCTGAAAAGCCGCTCCAAACATACATACAAAACGATTTGGATATCCCTTCGTTTGAGTGCCGTCAGCAGACGGCGGATGGGCACATTGTTTGGGTGCGGCTCATTTCGAGAATTAACACCTCGGCGGAGAACGGCCATCGGATACTCACCCTGTATGCCCGGGATATTTCAAAGCAAATTCAGGGGGAACAGCGACTGCAGCAAAAGGCGGAACGGGATGAGGAATCCGGCCTGTATAATTTCCCCACCGGCAGACTGCTCATTCAAAATATCCTGAGAAGCAGGGCGGTCAGCAACCAAAACAGTACCTTGGCGCTGATGAAGCTTGACGGACTTTCTTCAGTGCAGGGACAAACCGCGAAAAAAGAGCTGATGCTCAGCATCACTGCACAGGTTAGGGCATGGCTTCCTTCCTCCTGTATCATTGCCAGAGATAGCGAGGATACATTTCTTTTGTTCTGCTACGGTATGCGGTCTACGGCAGAACGCATCGCTGTTGTGGAACGGATCATCAAGGAGGCCACGCATCCAGAACACCATCTTCCGGATGGCGTCACGCTGCAGACGTTTGCCGGCATAATCAACCAAATCGAAGCGGAGGCGGAATTCGATCAGATTTATCATGCCGCTTTCAATTTGTTGATGCAGGCTTGGAAAAACGGCGAGCCCTGCGTGGTGTCGGATGAAGAGAACGTTTCTGAGACGTCTGCGGAGCAGCAAGGCTGGAGTATTGAAAAATTTGTTGAGCAGAGCTGGAAAGATTTTGAGCGTGGAACGTCCCCGGATGAAATTGCACGGATTGCATTCGGATATCTTGGGACAGAAAGCCATGCCCGTCGGATCACTTCGTTTCTCCGTCTGCCGGGCAGCCGGCAGCTGCAAAAGCAGTTGGAATGGCGCTCCCATAAAAACGGCGGCTCCCTGCCGGATTTGGATTCTGCAAAAATGGGCGAGCTGTTTCTATCCATTCCGGAATCTAAAAATGTTGTTACCATCAGGCCTGATTCCGGGCGACTTTATGATTGCTTCAGTAAATGCTGCCAGACAGCGCCGGTTTGTCCTGCGATAGTCTGCAGCAGCAGGGCAAATGGCATTCTCACCTTTTGTATCCTGATGGAAGGCACCAATCAAACGCCGCCGGTTCAGGAGATGGAGTCTATTGTTTCCTTCCTGCGTCGGATTTACTTTGTCAATGAGCTGCATATCCATTACAAATATGCAGCGCTGCGTGACCCTGTTACCTCGCTGTTTAACTTTGAGGGGTATCTGAAACGCCTGCAGGATTTGCAGGAGGATACCCTTTCCAGTCTGGGAATGGTATCGGTATATATCCTTAATTTCAAGGAGTACAACCGGCAGTACAGCAGCCGTCAGGGAGATGCCATGCTCCAGAGCGTTGCTCAAATTATGGAGGATATATTTGGCGCCAATGCCTGTTACAGGATCAGCGGTGCAACTTTCCTTGCCATCTGCCCTGATGTTACATATGAAACGTTCATGGGACTTTACCACAAGCTGGAAAGCAGGATGGAACTGGCGCATCGCAGTCGTATCGCCTGCGCCAGTGTGTGGGAGCAAAACGCCATCTCCCTTGACGTTATGAAAGAGCAGCTGGACGAGCGGATCCAGGTTGCGGCCAACCGGCTGCGTTTGGAAAATAAGACTGCGGCGGAGCGCTTTGCCCACATTGCATATGAACAGGTCAAAGAAAAAATAGGGAAAGGAAACTTTGTTGCCTTTTTACAGCCAAAGGCGTCTGCCTCTACAGGGAAGGTCTGCGGTGCGGAAGCACTCATCCGCTATCAGGATGAGGAGAGGGGCATCCTGCCGCCGGGAGAATTTCTGAAGGCAATAGAAGCTGCCGGTGCGATCCGGGAAATCGATCTGTTTATGCTGGAGAGTGTGTGCAGGACGATGCGGCAGTGGCTGGACGCAGGCTGGAAGGGTTTCCCCATCTCGTTAAACTACTCCCGTTCCACCCTTCTGGAACCGGATATTTTGGAAGAAACCAACCGCATTGTGGAACGCTATCGCATTCCGAAAGAGCTGATTGAAATTGAGATCACCGAGACCATCTCCTCCGTAGACAGCATGGGTCTGAAGGATATCGTCCGCAGGCTCGCGCAGTCCGGATACCGGCTGGCCATCGATGATTTCGGTGCGGATTACAGCAACATCTATGTACTGTATCTGCTGGATATCCACACTCTCAAGTTCGACCGGAAGATCATCAACGATATCTATCATAATGATCGGGCGCGCGCAGTGGTCCAAAACCTCCTGAATCTGTGCCGACAGATGAACATTGTGTCAGTAGCAGAAGGGGTTCAGTCTCAAGAGCAGCTGGAGACGCTGCGGGAGATGTCCTGCGACCTGATTCAGGGCTATTTTATCAACAAGCCTATACCGATGGACGAATTCCAACGGCTGTATATTCAGGTGGTTCAGGGAGCAGATCTGCACGCTGATCATATGGTGGACGGTGTTTCTCTGATCTAACCGAAGAGAGGATTGAGTTTATGTTTGGTCATCAGTTGTTTATGAAGGAAGCAGGGAAGATTGCCGCCAGATATGCCGGAGAACACAGAGTATTTCTCTTCTATGCGGATATTGCTGAGTTCCGACTCATTAACTACTTTTATGGCACGAAACAGGGAGATGAGTTGCTTCTTGCAGTGGAAGGATATCTAAGTCAAATCCCGCAAGTTCAGCTATATGAAAGGATATTTTCTGACTATTTCGCGTTTGTAGTTGTTACCGATGCGCCACGGTCGGACGACGCGCTGATTGAAACGTATCAGCGCTATGCCGATACGTTTATCGCTGCTCAAAAGGAGAAGTATCCAGCCGGCAATCTGAAGATTTACTGCGGTATCTGCCCACTGGGAGAGAACAATCTTTCGGAAACATTAGACCACGCCAACATTGCTCGCAAACAAGCACGAGAAAGTGTTGTGCGTACCGTTGTTGTTTTTAACCGCCAGATGCAGAAGAATCTTCAAACAAATATTGAACTGGAAAAGGAAGTGAACACCTGTCTTTGGGAGAAACGGTTCACCTTTGTTTTACAGCCGAAGGTCAATATGCTCACCGGTGAGATCGTCGGCGCTGAAGCGCTAGCCCGCCGGGTTACGCCAGAAGGTGAAATCATTTATCCCGATTTTTTTCTGTCAATCATGGAACGTAACGGTTCCATTGTGGATATGGACTATCTGATTTTGGAGCATGTCTGTGTCCACATGGCGGAGCGGTTGCGCAGAGGGTTGCCGGTGGTTCCCACATCGGTGAATCTTTCCCTACTGCATGTCTTAGATGAGTCCACCGCCTTTCGTATCCATGAGATTGTGCAACAATATAAGGTGCCGGCCAGGCTATTAGAGTTCGAACTTACCGAGACTATTTTCACCGAAGAATTGGCAGGAGCTAAGCGGTTAGTGGAGCGTCTGCGAAATTTGCATTACTCTGTGGCTATTGACGATTTTGGTTCGGGCTATGCAGGCATTACCCTTTGGCAGGAACTGGACTTTAACGTCCTCAAGTTGGACAGGCGATTTCTATCGGAGGAGGAACCTCTGTGTACCCGAAATCAAGCCATTGTTCCAAATATTGTGAACATCGCCTGGAAGTTGGACAACACCGTTATCTGTGAAGGCATCGAAACCTATGAGCAGTGCCAGTATATGCTGAATATGGGGTGTACGATTGCGCAGGGCTTTTATTTTTCGCGAGCAGTGCCTGCGGAAGAATTTTATCAGAAATACCAAGAAGTGTCTGGGTATTTCCCCATTTTTCGTTAGGAGTGTTTTTTGTGGAAGAGATGTACTTAACCATTATCAACCATATCCATGACGGGGTCTACTATGTGGACAGGGATCGCAAAATCCTCTTTTGGAACAAAGCAGCTGAGAGAATCACCGGATACTCCGTCGAAGAAATCGTTGGGGTACGATGCCCGGAGACTCACCTGGATCACATCGATGAAGAAGGGCGGCCGATGTGTGAGATCGGATGCCCTTTGTTCGCCGCCATTGGTGATGGAGAAGAACGGCAGGCCCATGTGCTGGTTCGTCACAAGGAGGGCTACCGTATCCCAATTTTGGTCAATGTGTACCCGGTAAAAAAAGATGGGGAGATTGTCGGCGCTCTTGATATCTTCACGCTGGAGTCCCCCACCGTTTACGAGGATACCGTGGTGGAACATCTCTCTGGAATCGCCATGCACGACCCGATCACCGGACTTCCCAATCGTAGATACCTAGAGAGCTTTTTGACTTATAAGTACGATGAGTACAAGAGGTTTGGCCGTCTGTTTGCGGTGCTGTTTGGGGACATTGACAATTTCAGAAATTTCAATAACAATTTTGGACATGAGCTCGGTGACCAGGTGCTGCGCAACATTGCGGCCAGTATCCAGAAAAATATGCGCCGGGACGATCTGGTCGGCCGGTGGGGCGGTGAAGAATTCGTGGGTATTTACAGCGTTTCATCTCCGGATGATATCCATATTATCGGCAATAAGTTCTGGAAGCTTATTCAGAGCACAGAAGTTTCTCATGAAGAGGAGTTTTTAAACGTTTCTATGTCGGTCGGAATTACTACCATCCAGCAGGAAGATACGGTCGATTCTATTCTGTCCCGGGCAGACCGACTGATGTATCAGGCAAAAAAAGCAGGTAAGGACCAGGTGATGTTCGGATAAACCAGTGAGGGAACAGGGACAGGAATACATTGATATGTGAAAGCAAGAAGAAATTTATCAAAGAGTGTTCCTCTTTAAAAAGTGACAGAAGTGTTCCGGATTTTTGATTTGCAGAACACAGGGGATAAGAAAATTGACAAAAAAGGGGCTGTTTTGGTAAAATATATGCGTAAAAAATTGTGTGAAAGCAGGAACTGGGGGCTTGACAAATGGGCTTAATTGTGCATAATTTCACTGGGCACTGGGCACTGGGCACTGGGCACTGGGCACTGGGCACTGGGCACTGGGCAGGTTAAGTCTGCCCTTTTTTGCGTTCAACAGTTGTATAACAAATTAAAAAAAGGCGTGTTCTGTTCGCAGTATTTTTACTGCGGGCGGGACGCGCCTTCCTGCGTTTTTCCCCAAACCACATAGCAAACCAAGAACCAAAAGGAGTGGCCGAAATGAAACAAATTAGAATGAAAGCGTTGTCGCTGGTGATGGCGGCGGCTCTTTGCATGACCCAGCTGCCGGTGACGGCGCTGGCTGTAATTGCAGAAGATAAGCAGCTTACCTGCACGCAGGAGGAGCATGCCCATAACGAGAGTTGCTATGAAAACGTCCTTACCTGCACGGAGCAAACCGGAGAGCATGAGCATGAGGAAAGCTGCTATGAAGGAAAACTGACCTGTGAAAAAGAAGAGCACGCCCATGGGGAGGACTGCTATTCTGCCGTTCCAGACTCGGGGCCTGAAGGCGAAAAGGACAAAGCTGAGTGCAGCTGCGGCAGCACGGGCGATACCCATGCCGAAAACTGCCCGTTATACGCTTCGCCTGAAGGCGAAAAGGAGTGTACCTGTGGCAGCACTGACAACACCCACGCCGAGGACTGCGAACTTTACCAAGCGCCTGACGAGCCTGTCTGCTCACAGTTGGAGGGCTGCGGCGATAATACCCACGACGAAAACTGCCCGTTATACACCGCGCCTGAAGGTGAAAAGCAACTGACCGAGGCGGCAAAAGAGGTACAGGAGCAGATAGATGCTCTGCCCGCTGTTTTGGATGCCGAAAGCTTTACCGATGAGCAAAAAGAAAGCGCACTGGCAGATGCCAAAAGCGCAAAAGCGGCTTACGATGCCCTGAGCGATGATGAAAAGAATACCGTAACAGGGATAGAAAGCCTGAATGCCCTCCTCGCACTTTTAGAGGGGAAAAACGTTGATAATACGAAAGCCAAATACATAATCACCGCATGGAAATGGGTGGATGAGGAAGAAATGCTTGACCCCGAAACCGGTGTGCTGGCACTTCCCGGTGCATCGCAGCAATATGTTGTATCCTTTGAGGATATCACGGCATTTCTCCACGCATCTATAACCGCTGCCGTTGCTGCGGCAGACGGTGAAGACGCCGAAGAAACAGAGGATACCGAAGAAACGGTTGCTCTGGGCGGTTGGATATGCGAGGATTACCCGCAGGATGGCGCATACAGCGGCAGCTATACCTTTAACGCCACCCTGCCGGATGGCTATGCCCTTGCGGAGAATGCAAAAGCGCTTACCGTATCGGTGGAGCTGGGCGGTGCGCAGCTTTTTGATGAAAAAACAATTTCCAGCTACACCGTCTACGTGGCCGGTCAGGCACTGACCGTCACAAATGTCGGCGGCAGCTGGAACACCGCCTACGCCACCACCAACAGTGCTGGTGAGGTCGACCCGGTCACGGACAGCACTGTCCCGACGGACAACTACGTCAAATTTGAGGTCGTGGACGGTACCCCCACCTTGACCCTGAAGGATGCCAATATTGTGAACAACGACAACTCGGAGTATGCCACTGTTTATGGCATTTACTTTGCCAAGGAGACTCCCTTGACGATCAACGGCGCGGGCGACAACACCATCGCCGCCAGCGCCGGAGAAGATACACGGGCGTTTGGCATCCGTGCCGGTGGCCCTCTGACCCTGACGGGAAACTTTAAGAGCATCACCGCAACAGCTACCAACGCCACCGGCATTGAGGCGCAGACGGTAACCATTGACGAGGGCTGCGAGATCGGCAAGATCACTGCAGACGAAAATCAAGGACATGGCATTTTAGCTGGCAATGGGTCGGTGACCATCAAGGGCACTCTGGGAGAAGTCACCGCCGGAAGGTATACAGTAAATACATCGAATCTGACGATTGCGGGTACGGCTGAATTTACCAACACCGGTTTGATCGAAATCAGTGGTGCCGCAGAGTTAAATGTGAACTCCGGGGCTACATTTATCAACACCGGCACGATCAAAACCGGAGCGACGTACTCCATCAATAACAATGGCAGTATCACCAACACCGGCACCATGACGCTGGGGACGAACCTTACCGGCAGCTCCGTCGAAATCACGAATGACGGCGGCAGCTTTACCAATGCCGGCACAATCGAGTTTGGGAGCGGGAGCACTGTCACCGTCACAAATAAGAATAACGGCACCTTTATCAACAACGGCACGCTGAAGGTCGACTGCCAGAACAAAAATACAATTACTATAGACGGCTGCACAGTGGAGCGCATCCACAATTGGTCAAACGGCACTTGTACGAACTGCAGGGAAGAACACGTCCACGCGGAAAACGATTGTACTTACGAGCTCGGAGCTGCGCAGAACATCCTCAATGCGACCTGCGGCGTTTGCAAAGGCACGGCCACCATCACGCTGACGGCCCCCAATGATTTGATCTATGACGGAAATCCCAAGACCGTCACCGTGACCCAATCCCCCGAAAGGGCGTTTACCAACCTGCCCGCTGTGCAGTACCCCAGCGGTAACACCGACGCAGGAAACCGCACAGCAACCTTGAACTGCGGCGGACAGGCCGCAGAAGTGAAGTTTACCATTCGCCCCTGTGAAGTCAAGGGCGCGGCCGTGACCGTCAGTGGCAGCTATAGCTACACGGGCAGCGCCATTGTTCCCGAAGCAGGCAATGTGAGCGTTACGCTGGACGGCAAGACCTTTGCCAGCGGCACGGACTATGCCTACACCGCCAGCAGCAATGTGGACGCAGGCCCAGCCACCGTGACCGTGACCTTTAAGGGGAACTACTCCGGCACCGCAGAGGGCAGCTTCACCATCGGCAAGGCCGCTCAACCCCTGAGCTTTGCGGAATCCACGCTGAACAAGACCTACGGCGACAGCGCCTTTACGCCGACAATCAACCATGTTGGCGACGGCGCTGTGACCTATACCAGCAGCAATCCGGATGTGGCCGGCGTGGACATTGACGGCAAGGTGACGATCAAGAACGCCGGAACCACCAAGCTGACCATCAGCGCCGCGGGCACGGACAACTACAACGCCAGCACGGAAGCCGGCTGTACGCTGACGGTGAACAAGAAGCCCGTTACCGTCTGCCTTGCGAATATGGGCGTGACCGTGGGCAGCACCGCCCCCACCGTAGCCCTGACCTACCAGGGCTTGGTCAGCGGCGATACGGTGGACTTTACCCCCGCGTTCACCCTGACCGACAAGGACGGCAACCCCCTCAAGGGCGCAGACGGAGCGGAGCTAACCTTTGCCGACGCGCTGACCAAGGCGGTGAGCAAGGTGGGCAGCTATACCATCAAATGGGATAACGCCGAGGAACTCACAGCCCTTAACGAAACGGGCAACTATACCTTCACCGTGGCCGAGGGCAGCGACATCGCCACCCTCACCGTCAAGAGAAAATCCTATAGCGGCGGCGGAGACTCTGACGACTCCGATTCCGACAGCAGCTATTCGGGCGGCTCGGCAGGCACGGGCAGCAGTTCTGTATCCACGCCCACTGCACCTCAGACCCCCGCAGAGCAGCCGAGCACCGTTTCTCCGCAGGGATATGCCCCGGCAGGCGAAATCAGGCCCTCGGCAGAGCTGCCGTTCATTCAAGGGGAAAACGGCAAGGCCGGCTGGGCGGCAATCGTAGATGAACTGACCGATAAGGCGGCGCTGCCGGAGCATACCACTGTTACCGTGGATATGAACGGCGCTGTAACCGTTCCCGGAAATGTTTTGGAGCAGATAAAGGGGAAGGATATTACCGTCGTCTTTGATATGGGCAATGGAATTACATGGTCGGTAAACGGCAGGGATGTTACCGCCGATAAAATCGGGGATATCAACTTCAATGTCCGCGCGGGCGAAGATGCGGATAAAATTCCGGTTGATGTGATAAACAAGGTGACGGGAGAACGCTATTCCATCCAGATCAGCCTTGATTACAGCGGCGAATTCGGCTTTGCCGCAATCCTCACCATCGATTTGGGTAAGAATAACGCGGGCCTGTTTGCAAACCTGTTCTACTATAACGAAACCACCGGCGAAATGGAGTTTATCTGTGCCGATGAGATTGCTAAGGACGGAACCGCAAGCCTCACCTTTACACACGCCTCCAGCTACACCATCGTGATCGATGATGCGCCGATGGATGGAAGTGTGGAGGAAGCTGCCGGCAGCAGTGCCGGTGAGCAGGACGGCACAAAGACTGAAGATCCGGCCGTGCCGGCTGAAGCAAAAGCAACATCCGGCAAGCCGATTTTGGTCGTCATCGCGGCTGTCGTGATTGCGGCAGGGCTTGGAGCATTTCTCCTGATCAGGAAAAAGAAAAAGGAATAGCCAGAATAGACTTCGAAAACAGAGCAGCGGCAGCCCAATATAGGCTGCCGCTGTTCTGTTCATAAATGGTAAACCACCGATGCAGCGCAGGGTATAAAACCAGAGGTCTACAGTGTTGGAGAACCTTGAGGAAAGGCTAAACCTGCTTAATTTGAGATGATGTAAAAAAGCCGTATTTCCCTTTTCGCACTGATGTTGCCTCTCGCAGAAGCGAATACAGGGGTGACGCCGTCGGTACGCCAAGATGCATACCGACGGGGACTGACAGATTGCCGCCGATAATGATGGTCGCTTGAACCCACATGGCGAAAAGACTGATCTTGGTTCTACGACTTTGGGATAAATCTTATTATCTTCGATTTACTGTAAGACAATCAGAAAAATGACAGATACTAGCACTTTGAAGGGGTTGACCGTCAAAACTATAAAGGCACCTACAAGTGTTGCGATTTACGCACATATATAGGGAACTAGTGTAGTTACCCCAACCAGCGCACCGATCATCGGTGAATACTATATCCTTAAAACCAACATACCAATCAAATACAGGGTGCCTAAAATGACTGCCTCAGTGGCCTGTCTGGCAACAAGAGGTTACAGATCGAAGCTGCCTGGATTCCCAATTTGTGAAGCGTTCAGGAGACTATATATGAGTCAGCCAGCTAACATCTCTTTCTCGGTGGTGGTTCTATAGACGACGCCATAGCGAGTCGTTCTTACTATGATTTTACCCTGGTGAACCAATCCGGTAAAGATCTCCCGTACCACTTCATTTCCCGGCGGGAAGGGAGAATTTTTGCAGTCAATTAGATTCAGTGAATACTTTTCTGAAACCGAGGAAAGCTCCTTTCTGCCGTCCGTATACAGATTTCTGCGCGAAGTGCGGAATGCCTCCAGAAGATCAGATGCAATCTGATCCCGCTGACTCGCCAAATCTTTTAAATGCTCTTCCAAGGGCATATCTACGTAAATCTTGTAGAAATCCACGCGGTAGCAGGAAAAAGTTTGGGCTGTCATCAGAAGAGAATGGATTGCTTCAATATTTTCTTCCAACACCACCCCGCTGAATTCCTGCGGATGCAGGTAAAGTTCTTCTTTTCCGCGAGTGACAGTGTCGGCGGCGCCGAAAATCGTATGAGGCACTAATGTCCAGCCGTCATCCAAAAAAAGCTGAGAAGATTCTTTCTGGAAGGCATCCTTTTTTTCTGAGGACAAATATCCGGAATAGGGGCAGTAAGCAGGGCACTCAATCCGGTAATAGACTTTGATGTATTTCTTGATGATTCTTCCTCCTTCGTGAATATAGTTCGGATGTTCCTCACTGCTATGCCGCAATCTGCTGCTTTCCCCAGTACAACTCCGGCCGCCCCTCTAAATCATAGCTTTTAAAGACAGCGCCCTGATGGTGCAGCAGAGAAAATCCCATTTCCTCGAACAATTTTTCAAAGGAGATATCCTGTCCTTTGAGAAAGCGGAGCATCCGCTCTTTTGCAACGAGTAAATAAATGAGATTTGTTTCGATACTGCGAGGATAATTTACGTAATAAATAAATTTTTCTCGGGTGCTGGTATAGCGGATGAAGCGGTAATAGAACTGGGACATCCGACTTTCATTCCAATGAAGCTCGGCTAAAAAGCAGTAGTCGACACTGTCGATGCTCATGGATTCGGACAGGCTTTGCTGCGTACAGATTAAGATCGCGTTTTCGCATTCCTCGAACCGTCCGTAGATCAAATCACGCCGCTGATGCGGCTGATACTCACTGCCGGTGATGGTGAAGACCGGACGATCTGGGAAGGCCTCACGCGCCGCCGCCGCATAAGCGCGGACGATATTGTTCTGCCGTACCCCGATGGCGACACGTTTGTTGGCGGGAATCTTCTGTATTTCATCGAAGATCGCCTCCATCTTTCCGGTAATCGCCGGGCCATGATAGTCCTGGAAGACCGGCGCACAGGTACAGATGCGCAGCATAATTTTGATCTGTGCAATGATCCTGGCCTGGGCCAGCTTCCTGGCTGACATTTTAGTGGTTTTGAAATATTCACTTTCCAAACGGTTGAATTCTTTGAGCGCGACCTCATACAGAGCTTCCTCTTCCGGTTTCATCTCTGCGAGCAATTCGCGGCGATGTTCCAGGCTTTTGCCGGTAACCTCCTGAAAAGTTCGGGTGACCATGGTGTAGCTGATGAGCTCCCGCAGGACTTCCGCGTTGAGGATATCCTGCCGGCGCTGCACCACTCCGAATACTGTGAGCTTCTCCGGGAGATGGCTGTGCTTGAAGTAGGAGAGGCCTTCGGTATAAGGGGGATAGGGCTGCATGTACCGGTCATTTTCCTGAGATTCGTATTCCTGATAATCTTCACTCCATGAAAAAAGTTCCTTTGCTTTACAAAGCATGTTTACGGAAGCGTTGTAAAGCAGATAAAACTGGGGATAGGATTCCACGACATTGTTGTTTATGGACGTTCCGCTCATCAGGAGTTTGTATTTGAGAGAACCAAAGCAGGCGATGGTGGCTTTCGTGAGCCTGCCGACATCATCGCTCGCTTCCAGTGCCGACGAATTCTGCGCTTCGTCGTAGATGAGGAAGAGCTTGTGATTTGCCAGCCGTACAATTTCCTGGATGTTCTTTTTGTAATTTTTGACCCTCCCAAGGGTAATCAGTACAAAATCTCCAGGGTAGACCCGCCGCAGGTCGGCACGTTTTCGGATGACCTTATGGGGAATCTGATATTTCTCGAGAAACGGCGCCCAGGTCGTTTCGACGGAAATGGCCGAGGAAACCACAAACACATAATCGGTCTGGGCATGCGCCAGGCGGTACATCCCCTGTGCGGTTCCAGAAACAGTTTTGCCTGCGCCTTGGGACCATTGGAGATAGGCATACCGCTTTTGCAGGGTCAGATTGGTGTCATGCAGCTGCCGGTCACTGAGCCTGATGGGATTTTTCCCCCATCGATCAGTCAATACCCAGTTCTTCAGCCAATCACGGATCTCCGAGTCCTCCTCCATTTGATCGAAGGGCGTCACCTGATGGCGGTATTCCCGTTGCTTGCGCTGCATTAGTTTTCGATAGGGACCGCAGCTGTGCAGATCCTCCGCTTTTCCGGAAGTGACGATCTGCGCGATATCCTGCATACCCATTTCAAAGTTGCGTTCGTCTGCTTCCTTCTGAACCTGTTGGGAATAGGCCTTGTAGTAGATTTTGCTCTTTCCCTTTACCAATGCGATCCGGTCTTCTTCTACTTGATTTTGCTGTTTCAGGACACTGCGAATATACTGCACCACCGGATTGTAGTGCAGACGTTCCTTTTCCCATTCCTGATAATCCATGTTATGGGGACGCTGCTGCTGATGGTAACGATTGAGCAAGTCCCGGCACTCTTCGTACTTTCCTCTGGTGCGCGGATGAACTTTGATTTGATACAGCAGCAATTCTTCCTGCCGGCGCTTCTCATCATCCGCCCGTTCCTGACGGTTGAATTCGAGTTTGAGCTGCGGGGAGTTCCTCCGCTGCAGTTCCATCGCCTTACTGACATAGTCCAAATAAATGCGTTCCGCACTTGTATCCCTTCGAAGCTCCGGATTATAGGGAACTGCCTGAAATACAGCGGCCCGCCGCTGCAGGATCAGCAGCTTGGTGGGGAAATTGCGCACCCCCAGCCAGGCGAAGGCGTTGGGATCGAGGGCTACCTGCACCACATGGTTAAACTGTTGATAGATACGCTTGATTTCGATCTTTTTGGTGGATTCTCCGAGGAAGGTTTCCGGAACGATCACTGCCAGCAATCCGCCGGGGAACAGCAGCTCTGCCGCTTTTAGGATGTATACCGTCTGGCTGCTCATCGATTTCCCATTATAAACCCAGTTAAGATTGTAAGGAGGATTGCCGACGACCAAATGAAAGTGGACACGTGGGTTATAAGTACGGATATCGCCCAGGGTGATCTTTGCCTGTGGGAACAGGTGACGCGCGATGCTGAAGCTGTCGGGGTCGATTTCACAGCCATAGATGCGGTCCTCGCCGCTGATATGGTTGAAAAAGGAGCCTTTGCCGCAGGTCAGATCGGCGACTCTGTGCCAGCATTTCGGCTGGAGACAGTCCATGACCCATTTACATAAACTGTCCGATGTGAAAAACTGCCCTTGTTCAATTTCTTTCTTTGCTTCGGAAAAATCATGGTAATTACCGTAATCGACATAGTTGAGCCCATGCAGCCCGCCAACGCCGGTGAATTTGTGGAAGATTTCTTCCGGTTCCATGGTGGGATGTTTCTGATCCAAAGCATCTAAGCACGCCCGGTTGAGGGTCTTGCGGTCCTTTAATGCGATGGGTTCTTGGTTTGCGGGGAATTTCAAAGAAACGTACACTCCCTTCTTCAAAGCAGAGCGGAGGAGCGCCTGTTGCACTCCTCCGCTTTCTTGTCAATTATGCAGCCCAGCGTTCCGGCTGGAACCAGCAGTCCCAATCCGTTGCAAAAGGGCCATCGTGTTTTTCAATCGCTTTTTTGTTGATGGTCAGCAGCTCACCTTTTCCCGGATACACCAGATAGACCGGCTGCCCTTCGCGAAACAAGCGCATTGCTGTGCGGGGATTGACGAGCATAAAATACTCGCTGGAAGCATACCCAATTCGGTCCGCTTCCAAGAGACCGTCTATTGAATCGATAAAGTATAGAGCGGTCTGTTGGATGGCGTTTAGAAACAGCTTCAGATTTTTGCGTTCCTTGCCGAAGCTGTACTGGGCGATATGCGGAAAGCTAAACCCGGAGGTGTCCAGACCAAGATGCCGACAGACGATAAAGGCTACGCTTTCTGCTTCAATCTCCAGCTGATCCTGGTCCATACAAAATGGACGGCGCCAAATCTGCGTGATCTGATTGATGGCGGAACGGATGGCCTGCAGCTGGCTCATATCGCTCTTGAGAGTGATCTCTGAAAAATTTGCCGCGGCGCTGGACCGGATGCCATGCCGGAATACGATAGGGGACGGGGCGATCATTTTCAGAATCTGCAAGGCGAGTTCATAGTTTTGCACCTGTCCCTCCAAAAGCTCAGTTTTAAAGGGATTGGTATTACCAAAGGCGGGGGCGGGGGATGGCTGTGTGTTGCCGGCAACCCCATCCAGCGGCGAGGTCTGCGAAATATCAAAGATGCTGATCCGGCGGAAGTTAAACTCTTTTTCATCCTTCTTCTTTTCTTTTTCCCGGTGCATCGCAGGAGAAGTTACCGGATCGTCCGGATCCTCCGCCTGGAAATTGGCGTTGATTCGGATTCCATGTTCCCCCTCATTGACGCAGCGGTTTGCTTTCAGCCATCCTTTAAAGCCCTTGGTTTGAGTGGCATTTGGCCTTTGCTGTAAAATCAACAGCACATTGCGGGCAGAGTAGTTTGGATTGTTGGCGACAAACCGCAGGAACCGCTGAAACGGTTCTCTGGAAACCACTTCGTCCAGTCCATCCTGGAGCATCTGCGCATAGGTCCGCACCTCTTTTTCCTGATCTTGCATGTTGACTTACCTCCCATCATTTTATTTGCAATATGCTGGATCATCGCCGCGCTCCACATTCTCACTGTGGAAGCAGTGCCCGCAATATTCCCAAATCCCATGAGGCCACTCACCTGACACACGCTTAAAGGTGGCATAGGTTGGACGCCATTTTCCGGAATCGGGGTCATGCCGATGGCTGTACGGGTCCCCCATCTGAGTACAGCTATCTCTTAAACAGGCAGGCGGTAAACAGTTTACGGCATCGTCAACGATGGCTTGTTCAACATAGTCTCCAACCTGCACGCTGGTATAATCGAAATTATCCCTGCTCCACACTGTTTTTCCGTTAAACAGCGTTGTGGTTTGATTCCTGCTTTCTGGTGAAATATCCATCTCATAAGCTCCTTTCCATGAAAACAAAAAAGGCACCCTGCGAATTCCCTCGTTTCGCAGAATGCGTCTCTCATCGTTTCGGTTTGGTTCTACTAGTCGTCGGCAACCATTTCACGGACGATGCCGCTGCGGATATATCTTCGCAGGTCATCTTCCTCAAATGGAATCACATGGATCTCGCCGCATTCGTCGCATTGGACCGTTAGGCTTTCAGGAGTTAGCTGTATTGAGGCGATGATCTCCGCCTCACATGCGAAGCAGTGATCCCAAAAGGCTGACGCCAGGCGGTCGGCGCTGGGCCATTCGCCTAAAATGCTGTTCAGCATCGTACAGCGGCTGCAGAGTGTAGTTCCTGATTCGATTTCTTTGCCGCATGCCTCACAGTGCGATTGTTGACCCGCCTTGGTACATTCTTCATCAAAGGGTCTTAAAACATGACTCATAAAACATCCTCTTTTCCTTTTTCTTGCTGATGTAGCTTTTCTTGCCGGCGCAGCTTTGCCAACTGGCGTTTTTCTTTTCGTTGGCGTTTTTCCATCTGTGCCTGCTTTTCCAGATCGCTTGTATGGACGACCTCATATCCTTCCGCAATATCGGCCAAGTCCTGCAGCAGGTCGCGGTGTTCCCGACATTCGATCCGTACATTACGTACCGCCATGGTGAATTCAAAAGCCTCATATTCCCCGAAACCTTCTTTGCCATGCACATCGCTGAAAAACCGGTCTCGACGGTCTGCGAAAGTCATTTTCGGCCTGAATTCCTTCTCGCCGTATACCTTCAGCCAGATTTCCGCATCGGTGCGGGCAATGCCCTTTTTGAAACGGCGCACGCCTTTCTCCAGCTTCTTTTCTTCCGTAACAGAACCGCCTTTTGTTCGGCGCCAGAGCCGGAGTATGTCATAATAGATATTGACTCTCTGCAAATTGCGCTCTTTTCGGGTGATGGCACAGACTTCATTTTGGCAGCCAAATTGGATGCATTTCTCAACGTCGTAGCGCGGGACATATTTCCGGCTCTTCCGGTCCCATTCCATACAGGAACAGTACCCAAATTCAGCTACTTGCTTCTGCCATGCCTGGGATTGGATTTTATCCCATCTGCCCCAGAGCTTTTCAACGCTGACGGAATAATCGTAATGCCGGACGATTTGATGGAAGGCGCAGTTGGCGCCCATCAATTTGGTGTCCAGCCGGTACTCGCAGGGCACCTCATCAAAATATGGGCATCCAAACAGGGGATTGTCATTTTCCGGGCAGTGGGTGACGCCGTTCTGAGAACAGTTGTTATATCCGCAGCCTTGTTTAATCAGGCCGCAGGGAGCTTCCCAAATCATCTCCCTGAGTGCGGCGGCGGTATACTCAAAATCATTCCAGTTGCTCCACGTCACATAATCGGGATGGTGTTCCCGGGTAAAGCCTTCCGCAAATAATCGCTTTGTCAAATCGTTCATTGGAATAAACAGGGCCGTTTGCCCTTTACCCAAAGCATCTGCTCGTTGAGGTCTTCCACGTTTTGGTCGTATTCCTCAGCGATGCATTTGATGCAGAGGGGGAACTTATATGCCAGTACCTTTGACACCTGCCGGTCCCATGCAGTCAACGGCGTACCGCAGGCGGCACAGACGTTTTCCATGTTACATTTTCTCCTTCTCTATGCGTAATCTGTGCGGGATCTCCGATTTCAACGCTCTTGTGCGTTCAGACCATCTTTTTTCTAAAATATCGTCATAGCGGGCGGCTTTTGTTTGTTCCGCTGTTGCCGCATCAAGCAGCTTCAACAGGGCTGCGGTAGGGATTTCGTTCAAAGGGCACTGATGATTCATGCCGCCTCCGTGTCAAGAGTTTTCTCTTTGTTGTCCTCTTTTGCCAGTTCTTTGCGATCATGGAGATACCCCTCATAGCCAATGGGATCAAGCTCTCGCAGCAGTGCCTCCTCAAAGCGGTACTCCGGATATTTGCAATAGCCGCTGTACTCATATCGCCCTGTGGGTACGGCCAGGTTATGCTGCGCGATCCATTCGAGGATATCTTCGCCGTTTCCATTGGTGTCGATAAAGGCACAATTGAGCGGCGGGATCGCATCGAGATTGACGGTTAAGTAAGACCAGGGCTCTGCTATGCCATCCTCGTGGCTGATCATCTGGATTGCGAGGCCGCCGCCATACAAATAAACGGAAATCTTCAGTTGGATGGGCCAGGTAGAACCGTACTTTTTCAGATCAAAGGTCTTCATCGATGGTTTGTGCTCCTCTCTCAAACAGCTTTTTTCAGGTATTGCTTTGCGTGGGTCAAACACTCCCTTTCAGTGTCACAGGCGGATGCTATGGTGATGCCACGGCATTTCGCCAGCCAGAAGGCTTTTGTTTCCTCCATTACAAAGGCGTAATAGCAGAGCAGCTCCACTGCTTGTCCTTCGACGCATGCTGTTTCTCTGATTTCCGGTTGGGAAAACAGCTGCTTTTCTTCCATTACGCGGCACTCTCCTTTGGACAAACCGGGTGTTCCTCTGCGCTTTTTTGCCGCATGAGTTCCATGCATTAGGCCCCCTTATCCAGGTCAAGCGGTTCTTTCATCAGCTCCTGCATCCAAGCAGGCGGCTTTTTGGTGTTGTGCAGGTCGTCCCGAAAAATAATTGCTTCGCGTTCGATCCCATTGGCATCAATAAATTTGATTACCTGCCGGCGCTCCCGGTTTACCTTTTTCAGTCTCATGTCTCAACTTCCTTTCACTTTGGTTTTATATGCAAAAAGAAGCGGGAGCCGTTCGGTCCCTGCTTCCAATTACCATCGCGATTCATCTTTTCACAACAAAAAAGGCGCAGTACGCCCATAATGGGGGTACTGCGCCAAGAAAATCATTTCAAGCAGCGACGAAGCTGCCAACAAGCAAACTCTTCGAAGAGTTCAAAAAATATCGTAAATATAGTATAGCCTGACAGCAGGTGGTTGTCAAGCTGGGGGGCTCCGCCTTTGGATGATAAGTACAAAGATCATCTTCTGGCTGGGGATGCTATTCCCATTGCAGTTGCAAAAACTATATGGTATACTGATACTAATTGATACTATAAATTATCAAAGGCGGTGTGCCATGAACGCAAAAGACCTCGCAAAGATGATAAACGACAAGCATTTTTTTGATCTCAAGAAGATGCAATATAAGTATTCGAATGAAAGTGTTGCCGAGATGCTGGATGCACTGGTGGCAATGAGCTATAACGAACTTCCTATTCGGGATTTTGCAGGGGTTTCCTGCGTTTACCTGCCTGCCCAGAGTATGATTTCTACTGGCGTGGTGAAGAAGTTGCTGGCGGCAAATACCTCCAAGGAGATGTTTGGTCGAAAGGCGATGGAGGAGGAGATCAACTCCACCCTGCAGATCGAAAATATCCAGTCCAACCGGGAGAGCGTCCGTAGGATCATGCAGGGCTATGCCCCCGCCAATGAGGAAGAAAACCGCATCCTGGGCATGAAAAAGGCGATCGAGTTTATCGGTGACCCGGCAAATAAGATCACCGAAGAAAATCTGCATAAGCTCTATATGCTTTCGGTTGGCGCCTATCTGGAGGGCGAGGACGGACTTTCCGAGGGCAGTTTTTATCGTGATGACTCCGTTTTCGTCATCGGTGATAAGCCGTATCATCAGGGCCTGCCTGCAAAACTGTTGCCGGAATACATGGCGCAGCTGATTGATTTTGCCAATCAGAAGGACGACATCCCGGAGCTAGCTAAAGCGTGTATTCTACATTTTTATATCGCCTATCTGCACCTCTACTTTGACGGTAACGGCAGAACTGCCCGAAATGTGCAGATGTGGTATCTTGTGCAGCAGGGCTTTTCCTCGACCTTATTCTATGCCTTTTCCAAGTATATCAACGCCTCGAAAAATGAATATTATGACAGCTTCCTCGCTATCGAAGAGAATTACAAAATCAGTGGACTGATCGATGTGACGCCATTTATTCGGTACTTCAAAGAGAATGTGTACGACAAGATCAGTGTAGCGGGGGATGAGGTGGCGGTTTCGCAGATCTTTACACAGGCGATGCGGGAGGGCAGAATCACCGAGAAAGAGCGTGACCTGTGGAATTTTGTCCTCTCTGCCTATGGAGATGCTGAGTTTTCGACCAAGCGACTAGAGAAGGACTTCGGCAACGCGGCATACGCGACGATCCGCAGCTTTGTGCTGAAGTTCGAGGAGCTGGACTTGCTGGAAGGGCAAAAGGTTGGAAATAAGGTGAAGTATCGGGTGAGAGGTTGACATACTCAAAGAGGAGGAGCAATATAAAAAATATGTGTTATATGGTTGCTTACGCTGATGCCGATGGCAGAGGTTTCGGGATACTACCATTTATCGAAGATTCGTTCGGCTGCAAAGAAGAAGCCTTGCAAAAGAGTCGCCTTATGGCTGGTTGGGGCTTTGACACTCCCCACGCCTAAAGGCGGGGGATTCTCGGTTCAGCGACCGTAGCCCGCAATATGCAAGGACTTACATAGTCTTCCCGAGCGTTAGGTTCGGGCGTGTCCCGCCCTACCGTATGCACCAACTACGCCAGTAGGCGCAGCCCTTCATTCAGGATGTTTTTTGCGGCGTTGCGGTCTCTGTCGTGAACAGCGCCGCACTCCGGGCAAGTCCACTCTCTGACGCTGAGGTCTTTTGTACCCGGCCACTGCGCACCGCAAGCGGAGCATAGCTGAGAGGACGGAAAGAAGCAGTCTATCGTCACTACCTGCTTCCCATACCATCCGGCTTTGTACTCCAACTGCCGCCGGAACTCGCCCCACGATGCGTTTGAAATGGACTTGGCCAATCTGTGGTTTTTTACCATGTTTTTCGGGGCTAAATCCTCCACGCAGATCACATCGTTCTGCCGGATGATTTCCGTAGACAGCTTGTGTATCATGTCCTGCCGCTGGTTAGCGATGTGCTCATGGAGCCGCGCTACCTGAAGCCTCACCTTTTCCCGGCGGTTGCTCCCCTTTGTCTTTCGGGAGAGCTGCCGCTGGAAACGGGCCAGCTTCTTCTCAGACTTGGCAAGGTATTTGTGGTTTGGATGCTCTACTCCATCGGAAGTGACTGCAAATGTCTTGATCCCCATGTCGAGCCCCACAGCCGTTCCGGTGGAGGGCAGGTGCGCAATGTCCACATCCGTACAGCACAGGGCGACGAAGTATTTCCCGCTGGGATTCTGCGACACTGTGGCGGACAGGATACGGCCTTTGACCTCTTTGGAGATCCGGCATTTCACCTTTCCCAGCTTCGGGAGCTGTACGGATTTATCTAGCACCTTGATGTTCGTCCCCACGCATTTGCTCTTGTAGCTCTGCCGGTGGTCGCGCTTGCTATTGAACCGGGGGTAGCCGGGCTTCTCGCCCTGTTTAACACGCCGAAAAAAATTCTGGAAGGCTGTATCCAGGTCGCGCAGAGATGATTGAAGAGCAGTAGCATCCACCTCGCGCAGCCATTCCAGAGACTTCTTAAGCTGGGTCATATCCCCGGCGCAATCGTAGTAGTTGAATGTTCTGCCGTTCTGCTCATAGTCTTCTTTGCGCTTGGAGAGATAGTAGTTGAACACATACCGGCAGCAGCCGAAGGTCTTATGTATTTGATGCACCTGCGCTGCATTGGGATAGATGCGGAATTTATAGCTGTATTCCATCTTCCCACCTCACACATTCTTCTGGTTTTCAATGTATTGCTTGATGACCGATAAAGGAGCTCCACCGACGGTAGACACAAAATATGAGTTTGTCCACAACGACGGCAGACGGGAGTTCAGCCACGCAAATTCCTGACGCAGCACCCTTGATGTTCGGCCTTTTATTTGCTTGATAGCTTTATGGACGCCGAATTGTGGGTTTACTTCCATCAGCAAATGCACATGGTCTGGCATGACTTCCATCTCAATGATGTCGATGCGGTATTCACGGCTAATTTCCTCTATGAGTTCCTTTAACCGTATATCAACACCATCGACCAAGACCTTACGGCGGTATTTTGGACACCATACCACATGATATTTGCAGGAGTACACCACATTGTTATTGCTTTTATATTCCATAGAAATATTATACTACTGTTCGCCATCTAATGCAAGACGATATCCTGTTAACGGGGGGAGCAAGGTGTGGCTTATATCCCCATAGCTAAAGCAAGGGGTTTTACGCCACGTGTGATAAATGGCCCGTTCCACTTCATCGACGAAGTGCTCCGCCACTATGGGATTTTCTAAACGATGCGTGATATAATCCACAATCCCATTCAAATCCTTTTCAAATAATGGAAGAAAGGAAAGGCTATATCGCTTAGTGTTCACGGATGCGCTTCCTCACTCTCGCAAAGACTTCCCCTCGGAGGATCGGATTTCAGAAAGTGAAGCAGCGCGATCTGCTTCGTCCAGTTTAAGTTCCAGCTCATCGGTCAAAGCGGAATACTGCTCCAGGCTCATCACCACCATAGAGCCATATCCATTCTTGGTCAAAAAGACTGGCTCACCGGTGTTCAAAACAACTTCTTCGATTTCCGGGAATTTGTTGCGCAAATCGGATACAGGACGAATCGTCATAGTAACACCCCACTTTTAATTTATATCATTATTTTATCATTATTTTATCATGATATTATCAAAATATCGATATTTGCAAAGGCGGTAAGGGGTTGAAAATCGGATAAGTACCCAAGAGCAGAACACCATCCGCCAAACGGCGCTGATGGAATCTCTTGGCGTGGATGAGGTCTATATTGACAAGACGAACGAGAAAAACACCGACCGGAGCTTCAAGGGATGATGGAATATGTCAGGTTGGGCGATACTGTAATTGTAGAATCAAAAAAGTTTATGCTATCAATAGCATAAACTTGAATAAATCGTCTTTTTGTGCTACACTTCAAGCAGAGGTGATATGATGCTTAAAAATGGAAGTGAGTTGTGCCGCCGTGATTTGTATCTGAACCGGCTGATTGCATTTCAAGATACCGAACCGGTTAAGATAGTCACCGGCATTCGGCGCTGTGGAAAATCCAGCGTTTTGAAGTTGATGGTCCGCCATCTACAGGAAACCGGTGTAACGGATGATCAGATTATCGAGATGAACTTTGAATCCATGGATTTCCGCAGAATGACTGTCGAGGAGCTATACCGGTATGTAAAGGAACGATTGCCGGAGAAAAAGCGCGCCTATCTGTTCTTTGATGAGATCCAGCGCATCGATCAATGGCAGGACGCAGTGAACTCCTTCCGGGTGGATTTTGACTGTGATATCTATGTGACCGGCTCCAACGCTTATCTTTTGTCCTCGGAGTATGCAACCTACCTGGCCGGACGAAGTGTGGAGATTAAAATGCTTCCGCTCTCCTTTCGAGAGTTTCTGGACTTCCACGGCTATACGGTCCGGGAGAGCAAAAGCCCCGCTGGAGGAATGAGAAAGCGGATCTACGATTCCAATGGCGATAGCTATGAGGTTCAGGAGTTGCTAGACGCCTATCTGCGCTTCGGCGGGATGCCTGGAATCGCAGATGTGGGGCTGGATATCGACAAGGCGCTGACCCTGCTGGATGGGATCTACTCCACGGTCGTGGTGCGAGATATCTTGGAGCGGGAGCGCCGCCGTGGCCAACGGCAGATCACCGACCCAGATCTGCTGCGGAAGATCATCATGTTTCTGGCTGACAATATTGGTAACAGCACCTCCATCACATCCATCAGCAATACCTTAGTGAACGAAAAGCTGTTGGACCAGAACCGTAAGGGGAATCCTTCGGTCCACACCATTCAGGCGTATGTGGATGCGCTGCTGGAGTCCTATATCTTTTATGAGATCAAGCGTTTTGACATCAAGGGCAAGGAGTACCTTCGCACCCTGGGTAAATATTATATCGTGGACACTGGTCTGCGAAACTATTTGTTAGGCTTCCGGGACATGGATACCGGACACCTCATCGAGAACATCGTTTACTTTGAACTGCTCCGCCAGGGATACGATGTGTCGATCGGCAAGGTGGACAACAAGGAAGTGGATTTTATCGCCGCCAATACGGAGGAGAAGCGTTATATCCAGGTGACCGAGTCCATAAACGATCCGGCCACCCGGGAGCGGGAGCTGGCACCGCTGCGGATGATCCGGGACAATTACGAGAAGGTCGTTATTGCCGGAAGCTGCGATTATCCCATCACAGCGGACGGCATCAAGATAATCAAGCTGACAGACTTTCTTCTGGATACCTGACCAATTGGAGGCGAATTGATGGCATATGAAATTACCGTTACTGGAATATGACATATGTGGTGTTGACATTTAAAATAAAATACTATATACTGTGGTTACAGTGTTTTTTGAACTCTTCGAAGAGTTTGCTTGTTGGCAGCTTCGTCGCTGCTTGAAATGATTTTTTTGGCGCAGTACTCCCACTATGGGCGTACTGCGCCTTTTTTTATTGCAAAAAACACTGTGAAGTCAAAAAGGAAGGAGATCACAACTATGAGCGGGTAAATCTCACAATCACCGCAGTATTCAAAATTTTAAAATGAAAAGGAAGGAACGTGTGTATGAGCCAGTCCCTGTCATTGTCGGAGTTTTTTCTCATGGGAAAAATGGATGCCGGTTTTGAGATCAGCGAAAGGTATGTCACCGGGATCTGCGTCCTGTATGCGGAACGAACAGCGGAAGAGCGGGAGTACATGATTCGGGAAAAATCCATTGTTGCGCTGGCCGGACGAGAACTGAGCGAGTGTGTGCAGGAGGCGAAAGACCTTGCGTGCCGATCTGCTATCCGGCGCTTATCGGATATGCCGGCAATCCCTGCCGCCGAACCAGCGCAGGAGAAAGACAGCGAAAAGCCAGCCTCCCGATTCAGCATCGCACCTCAGAAACGGGTTGTAAAGGAAGCGCCGGCGGTTGAACCGGAGCCGGAAGAACAACTTAGGCCGGACGACTTTATGGAAGAACGTTCGATCTCTTTTGTGGACGAATCGAAGAATGCGGTAAAATCTCAAAATACGGAGGAGCCGATTTTGAGTAGCGTCAAACAGGTCGGGTTTGCTGATTTACGGCCTGCATCCTCACTCCTGAAAGAAGAACCGACGCCTGTGCTAAGCAGCGATCTTGAAGCGGACAAAGAAGATGAGGCGCTGGAAAAGGCTCGCGCCATGAAGATCAGCATCGTTGGCAAGGTCCATCAGTGCTATGGCTGGACGGCTGGTAAGATTTTGAATGAAGCGCCTGAAGTAATCGTGGAATTTGCCAACCGGTATAACGGACCAAGAACAGAGGAACGTGACGCATTGCGAGCGCTCTATACCGAGGCCCTGCGGCGCGTTAACCGCGCTGCATAACCGCTGATCTCCGTCTGCCTGGAAGGAGGGAAATCCTGTGTCAGAGGATTTTATATTTGCTAAGGAAAGCCTGGATATTGCCGACGTGGCCCAGCGGTATGGCGTCCATGTGGTCAGGGGAAATAAAGCCCACTGCCCCTTCCATGCCGACAGGACGCCCAGCCTGTCCTTTTATGACAGCAATCGGAAGTTCCACTGCTTCAGCTGTGGGGCGCATGGAGACGTCATTGACCTGGTACAGATTCTGCTCAATGTTTCCAGCAAGGAGGCATTGCGGGAGCTCAACGACGCTTATCATTTGGGATTGGATTTGGATACGCCGCCGTCTGCCGAAAAAGTACGGCGCGCTGTTTCCAGGCGCAGGCAGATTCAGCAGGAGAAGGAGCTGTTTGAGCAGTGGGACATCGGCAGCTTTCAAATCCTTAGCACCTATTGCCGCACCCTGCGGGATTGGAAGAGAAAGTATGCGCCCGATTTTCCCAATGAGCCGCTGCATCCGCGGTTTGTGGAAGCGCTGCATCGCCTGGGGTATATCGAATATTTACTGGACACGGTATACATCAATGGCGATAAAAAGAAGAAGGCAGCTTTTTTCAGATCTCATGAAAGGATGCTTCGCCTGCTTGAACAAAGGTTGATATGGGAGGGGAATTATTATGCTCACAGAAGTGGGGCAGGTGCTGTCGCGGCTGCAAACTTTAGGCCTGTCGTCATCGAGGGCGGCCGCCGACCTGAAGCAGCTGCATAACCGGTATACCGGCTCCCTGGAACGGATAGCAAGCTGTGCTGAGCACCCCCATGTCATGCGGATCCTGGCGGAGGAAGCGGTAGAAGAGCTGTATTACCGGATGAGCTATTTAGGAATCCCGCTGGAGGACGAACAATGCGCACCCGGCCCACAATACTGGGCCAGCTATATAAGGGCGGTGCACAGCGGTGAGTTGTTGGACAACGAATATTCCAGATTCCGGGCAGCACAGAAGCTGATGGGGATTTTTCTGGATCACTCGTATATCGACGACGATGAGAACGACACTGGGGAATACAAGGTGCTTCGCTACGCTTATGCGCAGTCGGAGGGACCTATGCCGGCGTGGTTTTCAGCGGAAAAGGTGATGCGGTATCTGGAAGAGATCGTCACGGCCTGCGGATTCTTATGGTTTTCCATAGTGGATTATGCAGAGGAACAGTATTATGCGAAAGGAGCTTGATAGAACATGGCAGAATATCTATCTCCTTCCATTGGGCAGGTCATGCCCCAGCTGGATCAGGCCTGTGCGGAATTAACACGACAGACGCTGATCCATGCACTGACGGAGTATACGAAGGAACTCTGTGAGTTTGATCCGGAGCTGGCCGACATCCTGTTGGAAGGAACGAAAACTCTTTCCAGATGCGTCCGTTACGTCACGGAGCAGGCGCAGAAAATTGCCGTCAAACAGGCGGAATCGCTGACAGCGAAAGAGGTCAACGCATTGAGCAGAGGTAAGGTCCACGGGAGGGATATCCCGATGATGGGGCTTGCCATCAGCAGCGACGAAGTGTACAGCTGGGCGAAGGACTACTATTATGGTGGGCCCGGTGTGGAACCAACGGATGCCATGAGTGGCACGAACACGCCCGCCCGTCGAAAGGCTCCAGAAAAAAAGAACAGCAAAGAACAGGTCGGCGTTACAGGAAGCGGAAAGAAAAACGCTCCTGCAGAGGAAAAAAAGAGTGAGGGGAAGTCCAAGCCCGCCAAGGCGGAATCTGCCCAGCTGTCGCTCTTTGGTGCCGCTTGAAAAGGAGGTCAGCAGCGATGATCCGTTACAACGGAAAAATTTTTTTGGGAATAGACCTTGGCAATTATAACATCAAAACCTCCCAGACATGCTTTCCGGCCGCATATATGGAACTCCCTGGCGACGGCAAGCAATATAACAATGTCCTCAAATATGAAAAGGGCACCTATATCCTGGGAGGCAGCCGGGTGGCGCAGCGTGACGATAAATCCGCCGTCAACGGTGAACAGAAGCTTACCAACTCAGACTACCTGTATCTGTCGCAGTTTGCGATTGCAATGGAGCTGGAAGCAAATGGATGCCCTCCCGGGGACTATGAAATCCATCTGTCGACCGCGCTTCCGCCGGCGTATCTTTCCAACAAAGAGATGCTGCGGAACCTCAAACAGTTTTACCGCCGGCAGATGAATTTCCAGTATAACGGGCGGTTTTATCGGGTCAATGTAGCCCGGGTGTATGTATGCCCCCAGGGAACGGCGGCGATTTATGCCAACGTGCTGACCGATGGGATGCAGAGGATGGCTGAAAAAGGACAAATCGCACAGTCTTCGCGTCCGATTGATATACTGGTTCAGGAGCCGCTCTCGATTCTTATAGACATTGGCGGCGGTACAGTATGTCCCGTTGTGCTGGAATACGGCGTCCCGCAGCCCTTTGCCGACGAAAACCCCACCCGCGGTGTGATTTGGACCTACGGGCAGATCCAGCGCGATATCAAGGCAAAGACCAGCATGGATATTTCGGAGAACGTCATCAACAAGTATTTGATGGGAGAACAAATCCGAATCAGTGAATCTGGCAAATCGATTGTTCAGGAACATATCGAGCGGTATGCCAAGCAGACGCTTATGCAGCTGCGGGAAAAGGGATTGCCCTTCTCCAACGCCTATACCATATTGATGGGAGGCGGCGCTAAGCATGTACGGAGGTATTGGGACAGTCTGGACAATTTTGCAATCCTGGATTATCTAAGCGAAATCCGGTCGACTGCCAGAGGATGTGAAGCCATGGCACAGCGGATCCTGGAGCGGCAAGGGCAGGAGCTGGAAAGCAGGGTGAGCTGAGACGATGAAGTTGGATCTTCATATTCGGTTCAATACTCGGAATCAGCGTCACAACCAAGTACGCGCCTATATAGAGCCGGTGAAGGCAAAGTATCGGACAGCCTTGTTTGTGGCGGCGATGGAGAAATATATGGATCAGAACCCCTATGGGGCAGATTACCAGGAGCTGGAAAAGATCCGCAAGGGTTCTTACCATAGTTTTCGGCCCCAACGCCCGATCCGGGAAAACCTGCAAAAAAAAGAGCGTCAGAGAGAAGCACTTATACCCTCTGAGCCTGTGAGGCAACCGGCATTGTCCGGTCAGTCATCGGATTCGCTGGATCAGGTGATCGACCTCTATGCTCTGGATGACGAAGGATAACCCCAGTTTTGATGAGGCATTTATGCGTGTTAGACGTATAGGTGCCTTTTTATTTTGTGAAATGGAGTGATGAACATGGAAAAACAGGATGCAAACCCGAAAAAAAGGAGCGTGCAACAGCTGCTTCAGGACCTGCTGCCGCCGCTTTGGAAAGGAATCCGAATGGCAGTGATCAGGATCGGTCAAATGCCTTTTTGGAGTATGGCTTTACTCTGTTTCGCGCTTCGTGTCTTTGTGGTTTATCCTTTCGGCACCGGCGCTGCGATCTTGTCCGGCTGCATCTGGACTTATTGGAATTTGAGCTGTGTCAAAACGATGGTGCTCAATGGCCTGTGGAGCCTTATAGGCGCACTTGGCGGCCATGAGCAGCAATCCCTTTGGTTTGAATTTGAAGGCAGGGATGAAATATGCAAGATCATTGATCGGCTATCGGCACAAGGGGTCAATCACTGCAATCTGGTTGAGCAGATCGATGATCTGCCGCCGGAGAACCAGTGGTATGCAATCTGTAATGGCCTGAACGCCATGGGGGTCATTGCGCAGACAACCCGACGCGCGCTGTATATCACCTGGTGTCTGCCGCATGCGGCGGCTGAATAAGATAAGGCCTGCGGGCTTTTAGATAGATGTACGTCAACGAATTGAGTGAAAAAGAGAGGTAAAAGATTATGGCAAAGACGAACAATCCCGTTATGACCCGTTTTACTACTGGCAAGAGCCGCCTGACCTATGCTTTCCTTTGGACACCACGCGCCTCCGATAATGACAATGACGCAGATGGTAAGGATGATAAGGGCGATAAATACAGCACCTGCGTCCTAATCCCCAAAAGCGACCAGAAGACAGTGGACAAGCTCAATGCTGCGCTCGGTTATGCCATTCAGCAGGGACAGGCCAAAGGGTATTGGGGTGCAAACCTTCCTGCCAATTTTAAATGGCCGCTGCGGGATGGTGACGCAGAATATCTGGAAAAGGGAGAAGAGTATAAGGGTAACTGGTTTTTGAATACTTCATCCACCCGCCAGCCTAAAATTGTAGATCTCGCCCTCAACGATATTTACGACCAGAGCGAGGTCTATTCCGGATGTTACGTACGCGTTTGCATTAACCTGTTCCCTTTTAATCAGAGAGGGAATCGCGGTGTCGGATGCGGGCTGGAAGCTATCCAGAAGATTTGCGACGGTGAAGCATTGGGCGGAACTCAGGTGGATGTGGGTGAGGCATTTGGCGACAGCGCGCAGTATGTCGCTGAGTCCGGCTATGCTCAGCCGGCAGGTTATCCACAGCAGGCACAGGGCTATCCGCAGATCGCCCAGCAGCCGCAGCAACCTGCTCCCACAGCCCCGGTTCAGCAGGGATATGCCCCGGCACAGGGGGGATATGCACAGCCGGCTGTACCGGCCGTTCCTGGACAGCAGGGCTATCCGCAGCAAGCGCCGGCCGGAGATCCGACGCAGCAGTATCCAGCGGGGTACCCGGCGCCGCAGATGCCGGGTATGGTCAATACTTTTGCCAATAATGTGGCGGTTGCCAACAGCGCTCTTCCACCCCGACTTTTTGGCGAGGGTCAGCAATCGCAGGTAGCGTAACCAGATAAAGATTGAATGGACGGCGTGATTTTATTTCGCGCCGCCCATTTCTATAAGGAGGAGGCAAATGGGTTTACTGGATATTAGCCTGTTGGTGAAGGAATTTTACGCAATCGAAGCGGTCACGGCAATGTTGACTGGGGCGGGATATGGTGATTTCCAGCTAATGCGGCATAGCCATAACCGTTGGTATCAGGATTTCACCGATTTTAGAAATGAATATATCTCCAAATTCGCATCTGCCATCTATGACTACACCGCTCTGGTCGTTGCTGCGGAACTGCGGCATGCTATGCGAAACGCATCCCATTACATAGCGAATTACTATACGAATTCCCTCCACAGGGATGAAGTTTATCGCGATTGTACAACGTACACACCTGAGGGTATTTTAAAATCCGGGTTCAGGATATTTGACCCTGAACAGGTGAAATGGTCTGAATCGTATGGCGGTGAAAAATGGTGGAACATCGCAAAGGCGGGTCTCATGAAAGGCCGGGTCAGCGACTGCATTTTCATCGATCACTGTGTCGATCTGTCCCACAATAATAGTGTGTATTTCGATAAAAGTGCCGGAATTTTCTATTTGAGTGAGAAGGAAAAATACAGTGACTTCCTCGATTGGAAACGCATTTGCGATCCCCGGGATCTCCTCCAGGAGCAAAGAGGCGCTATCTTGAACAGGCTGATTTGGAGGGCGGATAACCTGAACATTATCCGGGACTGTTATGTGGACAACCTGTTTTTTACAGAGTCCGATAAGGCGGAAAAGCTTTTACTTGATTACCGTCCGGTCCAGTGGGGAAATAAGCATCTGGAGTGCTCTGAAAACAGCATATTACAAAGCGATGAATTTTACAGGGAGGAAAAAGACGAAAGAGAGGAATATGAGAGGCAATGCAGATATGCAAAATGCGCTTAGGAGAGTTTGAATGGGAAAAAGATGGAGATTTGAGGACCAAAGCAGGAATTTATGCCATGCCGGTCCAGTGGAGGTAATTAAAAATCTGTTCTGCGGAAGTATGGAAGAGTCTGCTGCCATGGCTTCGTCCATTCAGGTCAATACCCTGGTCCCTTTGGATTCTATGCGTGCGAATGTATGGAATCAGGGCTTTCGCGGGGAAGTCTTATACTATCCGATCGAGGACTATGGAGTTTTGCCAGATGATGTTTTAAACGATCTGGCGTCTAAAATTATCAACCGTCTCAAGTGCGGGAAAAAAGTAGGGCTGTTCTGCTTGGGCGGCCATGGAAGGACCGGATACGTTGCGTCTGTTGTTCTTGGAAAGCTGGGCTGGGAAGACCCGATAGGCTTTCTAAGAGAAAATTACTGCAAACATGCAGTAGAGAGCAATGATCAAATCCGCCATATTTCGAAAGTACTGGATAAACCGGAACTGCTGGAGGAATATTTAACATTTGACAGATTTGATGATTTTTATGGGTTCCGGTTTGACTATTTGAACGGCCTTGGATTTGACCACCGATACTATATGGCGGATTCAGATGTATCTGTTTGTGGGAACTGCGCTTGGATGATGGATGGGATATGTCAAATATATAAGACTTTTGTGGACGACGATGAGCTTGCATGTGAGATTTTTTCCAAAAAGGAGTCTTCGTTCAGCAAGTAAAGTCGTCCGATTTCCGCATTGCGATCATTTAATAAAAAGGAGGATGCCCGTCCCCGGTGTCTGAGAGTCCGGAGGCGGGTATAAAATGCTTATGAAACTTGAGAGTATTCAGAATACCTTTCGTCGGAGGAAAATCATTACCTATGCAAGCGATCACTGTACGGCTGTGGTCAAGAACATATGCCTGCAGCAGCTTGCCGGCTATTTGTACAAGGGGAAGAACAAATCTGACCAATATGGCCAGACATTCTGCCGGTTCTATATTTTCTATCCGGAATTGGATATCGGAATGGACGTCGGCGGAATAACCTACCCGGATACACGGACAGTCGAGGAGATCCAGTCTTGGATTGATCCGGCGCTTTTGCAGGGCCCGCGTGCTTTTATAAAAGCACTTGATCAGGAAGTCATCGAGGGAAAGCGCATCGTAAACGCACAGATCGAACTGGCTCGGTACATTGCACCCGAAAAGGTAGACGTCTATATCGAAGCACGTCAACAGTATTTGGACAAGCGGGAGGCAGCCCGGAAACTGGATCGAGAAAAACGTGAGGCTGAGGATGCAGCGTACTGCAAAGAGAAAAACGAGGAAACGCATAAGGAGATCAACCGGGCACTGGAGATCCTTCGTACCGGCGGCAAACTGGAGAATGACTGCGTCGTTTTTTACAAGACGAGATACGACAAACGGTCTTACCAGATAGTCAACTATCTGGCTCGGGAGTACGGCGTTGAGATTCCCTTAAAAGTGCAGGGATGGATCAACCACAGCTTGGTTCATGTGATTATTCGCGATGGCAAAACGGCTCAAATCCGGTACACCGGCCGGATGTCAAAAACCGTTTGGCTGTATATGGACCAGTTGATTCACAGCGTCTGTGAGCATGAATCTGTTCAAAAATCGGCGTGAATCAATGAAAATTTCCGCTGATATTCCCCAATTTAAAATTGTGAGGTAACTAAAATGAGGTTTAAAAAGCCAACAATCTGCCCGTATTGCGGCGGAAAGGTAATTTTTACGGACTCCTCTGTGATGTACGGAAGAAGCTATGGAATGGTGTATCTCTGCACGAACTGTGGAGCGAGTGTGGGCGTACATAAGGGGACTCAAAAACCTTTGGGTACTTTGGCAAATGCTGCACTTAGAAATAAACGGAGGGAGACCCACGCAGTCTTTGATAGTTTTTGGAAACAGCGCAAAATGAACCGCACTGAAGCTTATAAATGGTTAGCTCGGCAGATGCAGCTTCCGGAGTATCGCGCTCACATCGGCCAGATGGACATGGAACAGTGCGCTCAGGTAATCCGGGTTGTGCAGAGCCAAAATCAGCCGGAATCATCCCGGATGACAGAATAACCAGTACCATATTTAGGCGGTTTGCTATACCGGCAAGTCCACGGCTTTACATTTACCGACTACCGGCTCTGCGATAAAAAGCGGACACCCTAATCTATCAGCTATGACCTGCTGCTCTATGATTGGGAAAGTGTATCCAAAAGGCAGGGTAATTGAGAGAGGAAACGATTGGAGGCAAGCACTTTGAAATTAGACCGGATAGAACATATCGACTACTTTGAGGGGGCGACAATATTTTGGGCGGATCTTTCTGAGGCGCCGCAGGAACTGCAGGATTTGGCGCGAGCACTAGACGGTTCTGAGTATGATCCCATGCGCTTTGGAATGTGCATCCATCACGACGTGGCGACAGGAGAATGGAGCGTTGTGACCGATACCGATCTGTCCACCGGAGAGAACTGTAATGTTTTTTATATCGATAAGGAAGGAGATAAGTATTGGTTCAAAGCGGATCTTACGCAAGACTTTGTTCTCTTGGTATTCATGGAATGTAAACGGGCCGCAGTTAAATCAAATGGCGACCCCATGGAAGGTAGTTGCCCAATAATCGACCTCCCAAAGCAGCCTTGAAAAGACAGTTTAAATAAAGAAAAGGTGTTCCTTGCTAAGCAGGGTGCACCTTTTCTTTCTCAAATATAAAAGTCCCAAAAATGCGAGAAAGTTGCATCTTGCATTTTTCAACCACATTATTTATAATTAAATTACTATTATGACAAGTGTGATAAAAAACATAATATTATTGTGCTAAATTTTGAAGCATATATAGGCTGAAAATTGGTGTTCAAAGTATTCGGTGGATCGGTGTTGGATATTTGTAGGACTGCAAAAGCGGCACAAATCCTCAGTCTTTAGGGATGGAATATCAAGCTTCAGAGGTATTCTTCATTTTGAAACAATCATTGTTGATCGCAGAATCCCTGGCTTTAGCCATGGGGAGTATGTCAAGTATCTGTAATTCAGCATTATAAAAGGAGAAATTACTATCGATACGAACCAATTATTACAGATGATCGTGCAGGAATCTGGGTATCCGAGGGAGACAGTGACAGCTGTATATCTTTCAATGATCAACACGCTGGAAAATGTACTTGGCCGGGGAGAGGTCGTAGATCTATCCCCGGAATGGGGCAAGTTTATTCCAAAACTGAGGGAACAAAAATTGAATCCCGGTTCCCCGCGCACGCCAAAGGATACGCGGTATCAGGTGTTTTTTCGTTTCAGCAATGATTTTGAAAAGAAGATAAAACCCTTGCGCAAGGAGATTTGAGCTGGAGAGATTAATCCATCAAAGAGGTGATGTCAGCTTTATGTCGACGGACGACAGAATTGTTTTTGAGAAAATAGACGCACCGATAGAACGCATCAATTGACCGAGCAATGCGCCACATATAATCGTCTACATCGAAAATGTCAAAGACAGTGTTCCTAATGGCAGGCTGACAAATTTTTATCTGCAATCACCAGTCTTTTTTTGCGGTTTTGGAGATATGTTCCTTACGATGGACTCTATTTACGATTATTTGAACTTTCCACAAGCCAGTCGGGAACCACGTAGCTTTATGCAGCCAAATAAGCGGTTTTATGACCATCTGGCTCCATACCAAAAGCAGTTTTATCAGCGCTTTTCGATTAAGGCGCCAGTAAAGAAAGCCCTCGCTGTTTTTGTTGTCGAAACACGTTTTCGGCAGAACGGAAGTTGGCAGGGAACCGTTCGTTGGGTCCATGAAAACAAAACACAAAACTATTTAAGTGCCCTTCAGCTTCTGGGATTCATGACAGAGGCGATTCATACAATACAAAACAGAAAACAACCAGGTGAGAAAGAAGCATTGGAACCTGATAGATGACCTAAAAAGACTTCGTATTGGCAAGGTGTGTAGAAGACCGTGGACTTGTAAGCTGTCAGGAAAAAACAAATATGTTAAGACCGGAAAAACATAAATTATTGATTAGCGATGATTCTGAAATAAACCGCTTGGCTTTGTCCAGAATTATGTGCAACGAATTTCAAATCGATGTGGCTCACAATGGATTGAAGGGATTGGAACTTCTACAAAAGAATGTAACAGATATCCTTCGGAGCGTTGAGTTTCTTGGGAGGGCCTTTATTATTATTGGGCCTCCTTGATCAATGATGAAACGATATACTCAGTTGGCATCCAGCCGGAATTCGGGCGGTGCGTCGAAGAATGTCGCCATGGGGAGTTTTTAATGGTAATGTAGCTGTTTTTCTGGTAACAGAGATTTACTCATAAAATAACTTTGCTTTTTTATATATTGGTCGATAATCTAAATATAGGTTTGTTTAAGGGGTAACACGAATTACTTGCATATGTGTGCATGAAGCTGTATGATATGACTGAATGGGTAAAGTGGAGGTGGCCAAATGGAAAAACAGGATATTCTATTGGAATCGGGTACCAATGAATTTGAAATTATGGAATTCACCATTGCGGGAGAGACCTTTGGCATTAATGTGGCGAAAGTCCGTGAAATTATGATGGCGTGCCCGGTGAAACCCATGCAGAAGGCTCAAAAAGATATCGAAGGGATATTTAAATCCCGTGACATTGTTATCACGGTAATTGATTTGGCTAGCTACCTCAATCTGCCAGCATCGAAAAATCCCGATCGGGATATCTTCATTGTTACAAATTTTAATAACACCAATTTTGCTTTCCATGTGCATACAGTGGTTGGTATTGATCGAGTCTCCTGGCAGCAAATCAAGAAGCCCGACAAGATCATTTACGGTGGTCAGGAAGGTGTAGCAACGGGGATTGCAGATTTTGAAAATCA